>Ga0207865_100015_pt1 | contig 205405 bp, 166 predicted proteins | sample HigsolmetaAR204D_FD_184836 | JGI IMG/M metagenome (GOLD analysis project Ga0207865, IMG submission 184836) | Ionic liquid and high solid enriched microbial communities from the Joint BioEnergy Institute, USA - AR20-4-D (SPAdes) (version 2) ... | reverse complement strand
CCGGGGGAGACGATGTTGTGAATGACGCGGATTTTGTCCCGGTGCCGGGGGAAACGCATCTTCAGCACCGCCGCGCACTCCTCCGACACCGTTACGAGATGGTCCAGCCTCCCGAAGTACGGGTCGTCGAACGCCGGGTCCATGCCGAGCCGGTCGTAGTCGATGTGGATCCATCCGATCTTCCGCTCCGCCTTGACCTTGTCCAGCACATAATAGATCGGCCCCCGCTCGAGGAAGCCGATCGCGCAGTCGTACCTCTTCGCCGGTGAAGGCAGGCACCAGGCCATGTACCGCCAGATCCGCTGGTCGCTGCGCGCCGGCAGCGGTTCCGTCCGGATGATCGCTCCCGCGATCAGGCGCGCAAGGGCATGGTCGGGCCGGCCCGAGCGCAGCGCCTTGCCCAGCGCCCGCTCGATCGGCATGTCGAACAGCCGGTAGGCGCACGGCTCCTCCAGCACCCGGACCTCCGGCGGCAGGCTGGCGAGAAACACCCCTTCCCGCTTGAACAGCAGCAGATCGACCTCGTACTTGTTGTAATCGAGGGCGCCGAGCAGCGAGACGAGCGCCCGTTCCGCGCCGCCGCAATGCAGATGATTCATGACGAACAAGAGGCTTGTTTTCCGCTTCCGGCCGTCCATTCCGATTCTCCTTCCAGCAGCGCTTCGAACTTGCGCACTTCGTCTTCCGTGCCGAGCGGTTCAAGCGCCAGATTCCGCCTGAGCCGCTCCGCCAGCGCCGGATCGTCCATCAGCCGCGCGATTCCCTCGGCGATCGCCCCCGGCTCCATCGCCGCGATCAGCCCGTTCTCCCCGTGCACGATCTGGCCCCCTGCCGCCCGGTAGTCGGTGACGAGGATCGGCAGGCCGAGCATTTTCGCTTCATCGACCGCAATCGGCTTCCCCTCGAACCGCGACGGCTGCACATAGATGTCCGCCTGGCGCATGTACGGGTACGGATTCGCCTTTACCCCGAGCAGGATAAATTGCTCCTCGAGCCCCCGCTCCCGGATCAACTTCGTCAGCCGCTCCCGCTCGTCGCCTTCGCCGAGCACGAACCAGCGCACCCGCCGCCCCTGCTCCGCCAGCAGCTTGCAGGCGTCGATCGCCATATCGAACCCTTTCTGCGGATGGAGACGCCCGGCGGACACGATGATCGTCTCGCCTTCCCGCCGCCCGTACAGGTCGCCCGTCTCCGCCTCCGCCATCCGCCGGATCGTTCCGGGGGAGACGATGTTGTGAATGACGCGGATTTTGTCCCGGTGCCGGGGAAAACGCATCTTCAGCACCGCCGCGCACTCCTCCGACACCGTTACGAGATGGTCCAGCCTCCCGAAGTACGGGTCGTCGAACGCCGGGTCCATGCCGAGCCGGTCGTAATCGATGTGGATCCATCCGATCTTCCGCTCCGCCTGCACCAGATCGACGCAGAAATAGGTCGACGTCTTCTCCAGGAAGCCGACGGCCGCGTCGTATCGGCCGGGGACGGCGGACGCCAGGGCCCGGCGCAGGTAACGCCAGCCGTATTGCTCGCGCACAGACGCCGTGCTCCCGATCCGGCTGCGCGCCGCATACAGGAGGCGGCTGGCCGCAAGCCCGGGGTCGCCCGCGCGCAGCGACGACAGCACGGAGCGCAGGACGGGCTGCCGGAACCGCTCGTAGCGACCGGGCCAGGGCAGCACGCGCACTTCCGGCGGCAGCAGGTCCATGAACAATCCGCCGTGATCGAGCAGGAACAGATCAACCTCGTACCGGCCGTAGTCGAGCCGGCCCAGCAAATTGACGAGGGCCTTCTCTCCGCCGCCCGCGGCGAGACTCGGCATGATGAACAGCAGCTTCTTCTTGTTCACGGCAGCCGCGCCCCTCATGCCAGATCGGCCAGATAATCGGCCGACCTGCGCGACATCGCCTGGATGCGCGGGATGACGTCCGCCAGACGGCCGCGAAGCGCCTCTTCTTCCGCGACCGCTTCCTTGAAAGCTTCGATCAGCGCGGCGGCGGGGTTCGCCGCCACGCGGGTGTCGATCACGAGCCGCTCCCGGCCGAACAGATCGCGCGCGATGCCTTTCGACTTCGCGCTGTATCCGAGCACGATCGTCGGCACGCCGCTGGAATAGGCGGCGATCGTCGCGTGCGTCCGGGCGCCGATGAAGAAGCGCATGCGCGCGATATAGCCTTTCACCTGCATGGCGTTCAGATCGCCCGGCAGAAGCAGCACCCGCCGCGACGCCTTGAATTCCTCATACAGCGGCCGCAGCGTGTCGAGGTCGCTGTTGCCGTGCTCGATCACGTGCGGCGTAAGCGCGATCGCCGAATCCGTCGTCTCCAGCACATGACGGATCAACCCGCGCACAGCCTCCAGCGCGGCCGGGTTGCACCCCGCGACGAGCGGGCTCATGTTGACGCCGATCGTGTCGCCTTCCTTCCAGCCCGGCGGCAGCGGAAGCCGGATGCCCGGAAGCGTGAACGCCGGGTCGGCGACCAGCCGGACATTGTCCAATCCGCAGTTCCGCAGCACATCGTATGTCAGCGTCTCCCGCGCCAGAATGAGGTCGAACCGCCGCAGATCCTCCAGTTTCCGCTCGGACAGATCCTCCTCGCCGATGGAGCAGCACCAGAGCACGAGTTTGCGGCCCATCTTTTTGACCCGGCGATCGACTTCGTACCAGCCCGGTTGTTCACCGTAGCAATAGTTGTCGCCGCCGATCGACAAGCAGACGTCAGCGTCCTTGATCCGCCGGATGACGTTGCGGTGGATGCGGCCGAGCGCGTACGACTCGTCGCCCAGCCATTTGACCCGGACGGACGATACGATCCATTCCGGCGAATACTTGCGCAGCTTCCGCGCCGAACCGTCAAACACCGCCGCAACGTTCAGCCCGCGGTCCGTCTCCGGGCGCTCGGACGCCAGCAGCACTTTCGCGCCGCGAATCCGCGACTGGATAAGGGCGGCCGACGACCGGACGATCGCTTCGCATCCCCGGTTCAGACTTCCGCCGTGCGCGAACATGAGTACATTCATCCCGATCATTCCTCCCGTCCGGCTGGTCATTCTCCGCTCCGCAGCCGGCTGTAGGTAGCGGCGCAGTACAGCCCGAGCGCCGAGCGCCGCTTCATGAGCCCCAGCATGAGGCGCTCGTAGCGGCCCGCCGCGCCGCCGAACGCGGCGCGGTACACGTCCAGCGCCCGCCGCACATCGCGATGGCCGATCATCCGGCGCACCTTCCGCAGCCGCTCCGCGGGCGTCAGCCCGACGGCCGGCCGGCAGTAAACGTAGATATACGCCAGCACGCTGCGGATCAGCTTCGCCGAGCGGCGGACCTCGAGCTCGCGCTCATCCATCAACTCCGCGTAGATCGGCGGCAGCTCCGCGCGGTACACTTCCAGCGCCCTGGCGAAGTAATCCCGGTCGAGCCATTGCCGGGTCGCGCTGCCCTCCGTTTCACGGTAGCGGTAGCCGCAGTATCGGAGATAAACGGCCGATTCCGCCGCGGCGAAAAACAGCATGTTGAACCAGCCGTCCTCGCCGAGCGCCACGCCGCGGGGAAACAAAGCGCCGGAGCGGCGCACGGCGCTCATCCGGTACAGCTTGTTGCAGACCGAGTTGCAGCGGTCCGACTCCACGAAATAGGGCAGCAGCCGGTTCGTGATGCAGGAGCGGTCGAGCGTGACGCCGGCCGGGAACGGATAGGCGGCCGGGCGGCCCGCCTCGCCTTCCGCGAACTCCGCGATCACCGCGTCGCAGCCGTGACGCTCCGCCGCACCCAGCAGCGTCTCGTAGAATTCCGGCGCGACTTCGTCATCCGCGTCGACGAAGCCGACGTAGCGGCCGGCGGCGGCCTGAAGCCCCGCGTTGCGGGCCGCGCTGACGCCGCGGTTCGGCTGGTCGATCAGCACGATCCGGTCGTCCAGCTCGGCGTGCCGCTCGATGATCCGCCGGCTGCCGTCCGTCGATCCGTCGTTCACGAAAATAAACTCGCACGCTTCCAGCGTCTGCGCGCGCAGCGAGGCGATGCAGCTTTCCAGATGCGCTTCCGCGTTGTACACCGGCACGATGACACTGACTTCCACTTTGCGGCCACCCTCACGCCATCATGTGATACAGTTTCTTGAGCTCGTCCGCGTTGCCGTAGTCGCGCCGACGCGCGCCTTCGGCGACCCGGTCGAGCGCCCCGCGGTCCCGCACCAGCCGCTCGATCGCATCCGCGAGGCCTTCCGGTCCGGACGGGCAGATGTACCCGTCGACGCCGTCCGTCACCTGGCTCGCCGCCGTCGGATAATCCGCGACAAGCACCGGCTTGCCGAGTATCTGCGCCTCGGTGACGACGACCGCCTTGCCTTCGTAGCGCGACGGCTGGACGTACAGGTCGGCCGCTTTCATGTAGGGGTACGGGTTCGCTTTTTTGCCGAGCAGCCGAAAACTGTCCCGAAGCCCCAGCTCCGCCGCCAGTTCCTTCAATTCCGCCTCCATGCTGCCGAATCCGACGATGTACCAGCGGATGTGCGCAAGCCCGCGGTCGTGCAGCAGCCGGAGCGCCCGGGCCGCCAGGTCGAAGCCTTTGGCATACGACAGCCGGCCGACGGAGACGATGCGGAACGGCTTCTCCTCCGCGCCGTCTTCCGGATCGTCCGCCATCTCGGGCGGCACGCCGCCTTCATCGGCCATGGCGCGGACGAATGACGGCGACTGGATGTTCTCGATCTCGACAACCCGGCCCTCCAGCTCCGGATACCGGCTCAGAAACGAGCGGGTGCAGGCGGGGGACACGGAGGCGAGAAAATCGAACGACTGCCACATGTTCAGATCCAGTTCACGGTCGACAGCAAGCACGGAGTAGTCCGTATGGATCCAGGCAATCTTCACGTCGGCGCGGACGTTGCGGGCCGTGTAGTCATGCGGCCATGAGAAGCTGATCGCGGCGTGGTAGCGCTCGCGGCGGCGCGGCTGAATCCGCGCCATATATTTCGAGACAAGCTGCATCTGGATGTAGCCGGCGCCGGCGTCCCGGCGGTTCACGGGATGGCGGAGCGCCTTCAGCCGCGAGCCGTATTTGCAGCCCATCCGGACGATCGCCGAGAGCAGCTGCCCGTCCTTCACGCATTCGACGATGGACTTGCGGTACGCGGCCAGCCCCCTCTCCTCGGGCAGCAGGCGGACGCGGTCCGTCAGCATCGGCAGCAGTTCGCCGGTATGCCGGAAGACGAGCAGGTCGACCTCGTACCGGTCGTAGTCGAAATGCTCCAGCATGTTGACCAGGCTCCGCTCGATTCCGCCGATCTCCATGTCGTACAGGGTGATGAGCACCCGCTTCTTCACGCCGAGTCGCCTCCCGAATGGACGGGCACCCGCATTTTCCGCCACATCCAGATGACCGGCCTGAGCGGGTAATACAGAAAATGCAGCGGCTTCGGAAGCGGCAGCGCTTCCGCGTCCGCATGGTACGGATGCAGGTAGCTGAGCCGGAACAAGAGCCGCTGGCGCATTGTCATCAGATTCAGCAGATGCCGGCTGTGATGGCGCGCCACCTCCGGCGGCAGCGGCGGGCTGTGCAGGTTGATGACGCGGCCGATGTAGAACAGCGCTTCTTCCGCCAGCTCGCGCGCCCGCGGATGGTTCGATGCCTGCCTGGCGCTTTCCGGTATCGGCGTGCCGAGCAGGCCGGCCGCAAGCTGCAAGGCCTGCCCGCCGATGTGCCCGCAATCCAGGCGCCGCATTTCGGCGGCGACCCGGTCCCAGCGCAGCGGCAGCCGCGCAATCCGGTCGATGTCGAGCAGCCAGCGGAGGCGCGACCAGCCGTGGCGGGCGCCGTGCGATGCCAGGAACAGGAACGTATCCTCCAGCCCGGGCAGGTCGACGGGCCGGCCGCCGATCATCATTGTCCGGCGGCGCGCCCACAGCGCGTCGAAGGATGGTTCCCGCGCGGGCCACGGATGCATCCGCCAGTGGAGCTCGATTTTCGAGCCGGTCTGCGGATGGACGAAGGCGTAGTGATGGTGGCGCCAGCGCCAATCGCCCAGCACGGTGCGGATGTAATCGTCCTTCACGTAGCCCAGCATCTGGAGCAGCCGGTCCGCTTCGCCGATGTCGGAAAGCGGCACGAGCAGGTCGACATCGCCCGACGGCCGGATCGCCAGATCCCCGTACAGGTCGAGCGACAGCGCCGGCCCTTTCAGCACGAGCATGCGGATATCGCGATCGCGGAACAGGCTGACGATGCGGCTCGTCTCGCCGCACAGATGCAGCATGCGGAGCGTGTTGTCGCGGCACTGCGCTTCCAGCCGCTGCAGCACATGCTGCGGCATATCCGCCTGCAACCCTTGCTTGAGCCGCTTGACGACAAGCGGATAGACCCGGTGATGGACGGCAAGCGACGCGAACCGCTCCCAGTCGAACCCGTCGGACGGATCCGGTTCCGGACAGACCGCCGGGGGACGCCGGTCGCGCAGCAGCTCGAGCATCACCTTGAGCTCCTCCGGGAACGATGAGGTGTCCCAACGCGGAAACCGTTTCGAAGGCAACGCCCTCTCCTCCAGATGTTCACTATTTAGACTGGTGTCGTTCTTTATAATGAACATAACTTAACATTAACACCCATGGTCCGATCTGTCAATTCACGGCGGTTGGAACCGTAAGCCCGGTATGCCGCGGCTGCGCAGCCCCGTCGCCCCCCCGCTGACGGAATCACGTTCCGTCAGAAGCGCCGGCTCACACATTCCGGCCGAACAGCTGCCGCAGCCCGCCGATCACCGCCGGCCCCGCCACACGGCCCACGATGCGCTTCGCCCCGGTGCGCAGCCGCACATGCGCGGGCAGCCACGACTGCGAGAAATGGTGAATCGTGTAGCTCTCTGCGGTCAGGAAGCTGCGGCCGTCGATATAATCGTACGGGCTGAAGTAGCTGCGAGGATAGACGGCCACGCCGTCCGGAAGCGTCTGGAAGCTGCCGTCCCGCTTCAGGCCGATCGCTTCGCTGAGCTGCGTCATGGCGGACGTGTTTGTCGTCATGTCGAAACTGCCGTCCGGCTGACGGAACCGCCTGCCCTCGTAATCGCGGAGCAGCGCCGCGATCCACGGATGTCCCGGCTCCGCGCCGAGCGTGCCGGACTGGAGATAGATGCCGTCCTCGAAACCGGTGAACGCGCGGTGCTTGTGCAGAGGCGCAAGCGGCCGGAGCACTTCGACGTCGGTGTCAAGGTAGATGCCGCCGTGCTTCAGCAGCGCGTGGAGCCGCACGTAATCGCTGACGAACGCGTATTTTCCCGCTTCGTACGCTTCCCGGACATACGGATGGGCGCCCACATCGAAGTTGTCTTCATTCCATTCGATCCACTCGTAGTCGCCGAGATGGCGCCGCCAGCTTCGCATGCATTTCCGCACCAGCCTCGGCTTGTCCCCCCGTCCAAACCAGCAATAATGCAGCACCTTCGGAATCCGGCATCCGTCCGCCGCTTTGCCCTCCACTTGCGCCACTCCTTTCCGTACCCCCGTGCGGCAGCAGCATCATCCGTGAAAAAAAGAGGTCCGCCGCCCCGCACACTTCTCGCCTTCACGCCTGCAATCCGCCTTCCGAAACGCCGCCCCCGGCCTTTCCGCGTCTCGCCTGCCAGATCGTCTCCAGTTCCCGGACGGTGCTCCGGATGTCGTACCGGGCTGCCCGCTCCGGATCGAGCGCAAGCCCGCCGCCGCCCGCCTTGAGCCGCTCGCAGATCCGCTCCGCCCAGTAAACTTCATTCTGCCCGAGCGGAAGGAAGACGCAAAGCCCGAGGTCCGCTTCGGCAGGAACCATGTCCGAGACGAAACACTTCACGCCGCAAGCCTGTGCCTCGATAAGCGCGATGCCCAGCCCTTCCCGCCTCGACGGGAGCAGCATATAGTCCATCCAGGGCAGAATGTCGGCAACATCGCTGCGGACGCCGAGCAGCGCAACCGACGATTCCAGACCGAGCTTCGCAATCAGCGATTCGACTTCGCCGCGCAGGCTCCCGTGTCCGATCCAGTACAGCCTGACGCTTGGTACGCGTTGTCTCACCTCGTGGAAAACACGGACCAGAAACAACGGATTTTTCACTTCGTCCATCCGCCCGACCGTGACGAAGCGAATCTCACCTTCCCGCATGTCGACTCCGTCCGGCACGCTCTTCGACCTGACCGGCTTGAATAACCCCATGTCAATGCCGTTGTTCACGATCTTCGTGCCGAACCGCCACGGACCGATCCGATGCTGCCCTTCATTCGCCGATTGGGAGCAGCCGATCCGCTCCGTCGCGCACGCCGCGATCAGGAGGCGCATGACCAATGAATAGAGGCGCCTCATCCAGCCGATCCTGCCGGATTCGGCCGTCCTGTGGGCGTGCGAGATCCGGACGGGCACGCGTGCGATGAGCGCGGCGAGACAATTGATGCCGTTGAAATAGTCCATGTGGCTGTGCACGGCGTCGATTCTCCCGTGCCGCCGGATGAGCCGGATCAGCCGCACGAAATGCCTGACCCACCCGGCCAGCCCTTCGCCGATCTCGGCCGTTCGCCAGACTTCCGCTCCCAGTTCCCGCACCCGGCTTTCGTGAAGCTGCTCCCAATCCGTCGTGACGACCAGCAGCACCTTCGTCTTGCTTCGATCAAGATGCTCCAGCATATTGAGGACAAATGTCCCGATTCCTTCCGCCGAGATACCCGGCACGACGTGCAGGACAACGACCGGCCCGCCGGATACGCCCGCCGCCTCTGCCCGGCCGTCATAAGACATTGACAAGTCACCTCCGGCCTGTCACCGCAGCCGTTACAGATAATCGCTCCGATATTGGAGCCCCAGCGCCTCGACGTGCTCATAGTAGAAATACATCAGATGGAGCACCAGAAGCCAGTAATAGGCCAATTTCCGATACCGTTCCGCAAACAGCGGAATGATCCACGAACACAGCACCAGACTGTACAGGCCGAAATAAATGTTGAACCGCGCGAAAATCCAGTTGTTAACCGAAATGACCATGAACAGGAACCCCAGCATCGTCATGTTGACGAAAAGATCGCTCTCGGGCCAGATGCTGCGCAGCTTGTGCCGGCCGAGGAACGCGACGAGCAGAGGAGCACCTGTGACGGCGACCCGTATGATATTCGCGCCGCCTTCGTCGAACTGCCCGTATATCGTGTAATGGCTGCCTTCAATCAGAATGAGCAAGACGCCGAAAAATTGGTCGAATCCGATGGCGGCAAGCACGGCCAGGGCGAGCAGCAGCATCGTCGTTTTCGTCCAAGCCCGCCTCCGCACCAGAAAATAGACGCCCAGCATGATGATCGCCGTGTTGTGAAACGTCGCCGCGAACAGAACGATCAGAAAATACCGCCGCCAGTCCCCCCGGATGAGCCAGTGCGTGCCGGCAAACAGGATGGCCGCGGCGAGATACTGACGAATGCCGTTCATCGAGACGGTGAACATGCCGGTCGTAATGTACAGGAACAGGCTCACCTCGATCATCCGCGAATACCGGTACAGCCCCGTCACGATGAGCACATTCGTCACGAATGCCGTCACAAAAACCAAAGCCTGCGGGTCGGGGGTCAGCTTCTTCAATACGATCGACAGCACGCTGAAGCCGAAGTCGCCCTCGAAGCTGAATCCCTCGAACGTCGGATTCAGCAGATAGTAATTGAGCATGTAGAACGGTGTATCGCCGATATTGTTGCGCAGCCCGGACACGAGCACGAAACTTGCCGCGGCGGCCGCCACGAGCAGCTTGTTGGGCTTCGGCACGGGCGCGGGGCCGCCCTCCGGCGCAAGCATCCCGGGCTGCCGCGCCAGCGGCGCCATGCGGGCGAGCGCCGCGCAGACGAATACGAACAGCAGATTGAGCCACAGGACAGTCATCGCCATGCGCCTCCCGTCTCAACGACCGGCCGTCACCGGCGCCGACCTGCGGGTGCTCCGGATGTACAGAAACAGGAGCACGCCGGGCGGAATGGCGAGAAGCGTCAGCCCTTTGCGCGGCGAATCGCGCAGCATGCCGCGTCCGCCCGCCATCAGGCAGCTCGACACGTAATGCACCGCTTCGCGGAACCGCTGCTTCCAGGTCGGCGCCACCTCCATCGCCGTCCGCCGGAAGAAGGCGAATCCCCGTGGGTTGCGCCGGTATTGGTGAATCATGTTGAGGCTCGACCCGTCGGGCAAATATTCGACGCGGCAGAGCACCTCGTTCATGAGCAGCAGCGGCCGGATCCGGTCGATCAGCACGTACTTGTAACTGAGCGGGCAGTATTTTTCACCGGGAAAAACGGGATACGGCGGAACGGCCTTCACCAGATCGGTCCGGTACACCAGTTTCTTGTCCCCCCGCACCCGATGGACCGCATGCAGGCCGAACAGCGTACAGGCGGTCATGCCTTCCGGCAGCCGGTCGCCGATGATGTTCCCGTCCCGGTCCGCGTCCAGCCCAACGATGCCCGCATAATCATCGCTTCCGTATTTGCGCCAGAACGCGACGATTTTCTCCACCGCGTCTTCCGGCATGTCGTCGTCCGAATCGATGCAGACGTTCAGTTCCGTGTCGATCAGCTCATAGGCCGCGTTGTGCGCGCCGTGCATCCCCTGGTTCTCCTGGTAATGGTAGCGGATCGCGATCTCGCCCTCCGCCATCCAGCCGCGCACCAGTTCGGCCGTGTTGTCCGTCGATCCGTCGTCGATGACCAGCCAGACGAAATCCTTCGACGTCTGCCGCTTCAGGCTCTCGTAGCACCGGGGCAGGACATACGCCCGGTTGAAGGTCGGCGTGAACACCGTCAGCGTCGGCTTCCCCGTATCACGGTTCATTGGACGAGCACCCCCGTCTCCTGCCGGGAAGGCTCCACGGCCGCCATCAGGCTGTTCAGCACGAGCCGGTCGGGCCGCACATGGCGCCGGTAATAGTTGTAGTTGTTCTGCATGAGATGCATCCGGAGCCGCTCGTCCCGGATCAGTCTGGCGACGGCCTCGACGCATTCCTCCGGCGTGCGGAACGACAGATAGTTGCGGTTCTCGCCGAAGACGCCCGGCACTTCGTAATGCAGCGTCTCCGTCACGATCGCCTTGGAGGCGGCCACGTATTCGGCGAACTTCCAGCCGACCGACTGATGCAGTCCCATCGTGGCGATGCAGATCGACGACCGCTTCATCCGCTTCAGGTAGGCGCGCCGGCTGACCTCCCGCCGGTCGGCGATCACGAGATCGGGATAATGTTCGGCAGCGAACGGGGTCGGCGCGACGCCGCCATGGAACAGGCTGCCGAACGCCTCCCGGCACAGGCGGATCGTGCGCGCGCGCTGCTCGTTGATGTAATGCCGCTCCTCCCGCTTCGTCTCCGGAAGATGCATGTCGGGGGAATCCCCCCGCACATCCCACATCCGCGCCATGAACAAAACACGAGGCAGTTCCTCCGGCCGCGGCTCGTCCTCGAACTTCTCGACGGTATACCAGCCGTAGTAATGCACGGTCAGCGGCAGCATCCGGATCAGCTTCTTCATCTTCTCGATCGGATGATCGAGCGGCATCGGCCAATGCGCGACGCTGCCCGGAATCGTCACCATGTAGTTCAGTCCCAGCGGGCGGATCTTTTCACCGTGCGTGAGCCGGGCGTTGCGCACCGCGCTGAAACTGCGCTTGAAGCAGATATCGTAGCGCCGGAGCAGCGGTCCGTACAGCCGCTCGGGCTCCTCGACCAGGTTGTCGTAGCCGTCGTTCAGGTCATAGAGCAGCCGGATTTCACGGTTCAGCGTGACTTCCAGCATGTTGACGGGAATCGGCTCCGCGCACGCCCCTTTCGCCTGCCGCTCGATCACAAGCTCGATGACGCCGTGCCGCGCCAACAGTTCGAACCCGGCAATGATCTGATAGAGATGCTGTGATACTGAGCCAAGCCGCATCCGGCAATGCAACTTCATCATACGATCCTCCTCGTCTCCGTCGGACCGGACGTCTGGCGGTGGAAGGCTTGTCCGTAATAATCGGCCAGTTCAGCCGCCACAGCGCCGATATCGTAGCCGCGCCTGCGCACCTGCTCCGCCGCCTCCTTGCGCACATGAACCGCATCCGCTATGGCCGCCGCTTCCTTGATCGCGCGAATCCAGCGATCCGCCGGAGCTTCCAGCGGAATGCGCGTCACCAGCCCGATCTTGAGGTCGGCCTCTTCCGTCACCCGATCCGAGACGACGCACGGAAGTCCCGCGCTCTGCGCCTCGATCAGCGCCACCGGCAAACCTTCGTGGAGCGACGGGAACACCATGACGTCCATGGCCGCAAGCAGCCGTGCGATATCGCCGCGCACGCCGAGAAGACGAACACGGCTTTCAAGCGACGCCGCTTCGATTCGGCGGACGATATCCTTCTTGAGCGGTCCGTCCCCCATGAGCAGCAGCACCGCATCCGGCCGCTCCTCCGTCAGCCCGGCGAACAGATCGATCAGGAACGCATGATTTTTCGCCGGGTGAAATCGCCCGACATGGCAGACGGCGAGCTGTCCGGGAAGAAGGCCCAGTTCGGCCCGCACCGCGCGCCGGACATCCGGATCGAAGGCAAGGGCGCCGCAATCGACGGCGTTGCGGATAAGTTTCGCCTCTCCGGCGCGATGCGCGAACAGCGAGACGGCCGCCGCTTCCGAGCAGGCAAACCGGTCGGTGGCGTTCGGGTCGATCAGCCTTCCCGACGCCCATTTGTACAGCCGCGCCAGCGCGCCGCCTTCCACCTTCGTGCTGTGGCTGTGCGCGATCCGTACGGGAACGCCTGCGCGGCGGGCGGCCCTCAGCACCCAGCCGCTCATTCGGTCCATGTGCGCATGCACGATGCCGTACCGCCGCCCGTCCCCGGCAAAAAATAGATCCAGCGCCCGCACATAGCCGACGGGGCCGGCATCGGTAATCCAGGGAATGCGGTGGATCTTTCCGCCGAGGGAACGAATCTCATCGTCGAACACGCCTTCGCGGCAGGTCAAAAAGTCGAACTGCACCCGCGTCCGATCGATGCGCCGGTACAGATTCATGATCAGCGTCTCCGCGCCGCCGCGGTTCATGTTGACGACGGCGTGAAGGACTCTTGTCTCTGCGCCCATGTACCAATCTCCATTTCACCCAGAATTGAAGCATAAATGGCACGCATCTCCGCCATTACCGTGTCCAGCCCGTACGCAGAGGACACGATCTCCCGGCCGGCGCCGCCGAACGCCGCGCGGTCGCGGGGATTCAGGAGCAGCCGACGGATGCGGTCGGCCATCTGCCGGGCATCTCCCGGCGGCACGAGCCAGCCGCTGCGGCCGTCGTTCACCAGTTCCCGGTGCCCCCGGTTCGAGGTCGCGACGACCGGCAGCCCGCAGGCCATGGCCTCCAGCACGTTCACCGGCAGCCCTTCCCGGTAGCTTGACGCAACGGCGATATCCAGCGACGGCAGCCAGTCGGCGATGTCCGGCCTGAAGCCCAGGAAATGGGTCCGGTCCCCGACGCCGAGCCGCACGGCGAGCGCCTCGCAGGCCGGGCGCAGCGGGCCGTCGCCCGCCAGGAGCAGCCTCGCCCGGGGAAATTCGTCTTTCAGAAGCGCAAGCGCTTCGATCAGCATCCGCTGATTTTTGTTCTTGTTGAATTCCGCCGCATAGAAGAGCAGCTGGTCGTCCATGCCGTAGCCGAGCCGCCGGCGCATGCCGCGGCGCGTCTCGGCATCGGCCGGCGCGAACCGCTCCAGATCGACGCCGACGCCGTGCACGCGGACGATGCGGCCGGCCGGGAAACGTCTGTCCGCCGCCAGCCGAAAGTCTTCCTCGTTGATCGTGATCAGGCAGTCGGTCAGCCGGGCCAGCATCCGCTCCAGCGGGTAATAGAGCATCCATCTCAGCTTCGAGCCCCCCGCCTGGAAGTGAAACCCGTGCGCCGTATAGAGCACCCGTGTGCCGCCGCGCCGCGCCCTGCGCGCCGCCAGCCGGGTCAGGGCGCTGGCCGTCGGCGTATGGCAATGGATGAGCCGGTAGCCGCCTTCCTCGATGATCCTCCGGACCTCCCGGTAGGCTCTGACGTTCGTCAGCCTCGCCGGCGATCGGCTGAACGGCACGTCAAACCGGCGGTCCGCCCAGGGCAGGTCCAGCGGACCGGCCGCGGCCGCGTGCACTTCCCAGCCCCGGGACTTGAACCATCGCATGACGGGCTGGTGGAACCGCTCAAGGTGCTGCGCGACGGTCGCGCAGAACAGGATTCGGCCTGCGGGCTGACCCATCGATCATCACCGCGCCTGGGGATGCAGCTGTTCCTGCAGCAGCTGCGTCAGATAGTCGAGCAGACTCTCGCGAAGATCTTCGCGCTGCAGCGCGAACTCGACCGTGGTGCGGATGAACCCCATTTTCTCGCCGACGTCGTAGCGGGTGCCTTCGAACTCGAACGCGTACACCGCTTCCGTCTCGTTCAACTTCGCGATCGCGTCGGTCAGCTGGATCTCGCCGCCGGCGCCGGGCTCCAGGCTGCCCAGAATGTCGAAGATCGTCGGGCTCAGAATATACCGCCCCATGATGGCAAGATTCGACGGCGCGGACCCCTGGGACGGCTTCTCCACCAGCCCGGCCACGCTGTAGAAGCCGTGGTCGATCGGCTTGCCGTCCACGATGCCGTAGCGGTGCACCTCGTTGTCCGCCACGGGCTTCACGCCGATGACCGACGAACGGTACCGGTCATGCTGATCCATCAGCTGGCGCAGCGCCGGGCGTTCGGCGCGCACGATGTCGTCCCCGAGCAGCACGGCGAACGGCTCGTTGCCGATGAATTTGCGGGCGCACCAGACGGCGTGGCCGAGTCCGCGGGGCTCCTTCTGCCGGATGTAGTGGATGTCCGCCATCTGCGAAGGCTTCTGCACCTCGCTGAGCAGGTCGAGCTTGCCCTTCTCCAGCAGGTTGTACTCCAACTCGAAGGAGTTGTCGAAATGGTCCTCGATCGCCCGCTTGCCCTTCCCCGTCACAATAATGATGTCCTCGATGCCCGACGCCACCGCTTCCTCGACGATGTACTGGATGGTCGGTTTGTCGACGATGGGCAGCATCTCCTTCGGCATCGCCTTCGTCGCGGGCAGAAAACGCGTGCCGAGTCCTGCAGCCGGAATGATCGCTTTCTTGACGCTCATGTTCGCATCCCTCCCATGTTCTGGCCAGCCCGTTATCTGACGGCGGAAGCCGCCGGCGCAAGCGACGCCGCGGATCGGCCGTCCGCCGATGCGGCTTTCGGCTGCGCGGAACCAACGCCCGATGCGAAGGAAGCGCCCGGCGCAGCCGCCGCCCCCGCCGCGGCAGCCTCCTCGTTCGACTCTCTGACGGCCGCCTGCGCGGCCGCCGCCAAAGCCGGCTCCGTTCGTCCGTTCGCCAGCGCCAGCAGCCAGGCGCGCAGCGTCTCCCGGTCCGCCTCCGCAAAATGTTCCGCCAAATCCTCGATTTCCCGGATCGGAATGCGCTGCGATTTGCCGACGTGGATTTTCGGATACACCTGATGGTCCTGCACTTCTTCCGGATTCATCAGTTCTTCAAACAGTTTCTCGCCGGGACGGATGCCGGTGAAGCGAATGCCGATGTCCTCGACCGCGTACCCGGACATGCGGATCAGGTTGCGCGCCAGGTCGACAATTTTGACCGGCTCGCCCATGTCGAGGACGAAGATCTCGCCGCCTTTCGCCAGCGCGCCGGCCTGGATGACAAGCCTCGACGCCTCGGAAATCGTCATGAAATAGCGCACCATGTCCGGATGGGTCACCGTCACGGGGCCGCCGGCTTCGATCTGCTTGCGGAACCGCGGAATGACGCTGCCCCGGCTGCCCAGCACGTTCCCGAACCGGACGGCGACGAATTTGGTCCGGCTGATGCCGTCCATGTACTGGATATACATTTCCGCCAGACGTTTCGAGGCGCCCATGACGCTGGTCGGATTGACCGCTTTGTCCGTCGAAATCATGACGAAAATATGTACACCGTGCCAGCTCGCCGCCCGGGCCGTGTTCATCGTGCCGATCAGGTTGTTCTTCACCGCTTCTTCCGGGTTCCGCTCCATGAGCGGCACATGTTTGTGCGCAGCGGCATGGTAGACGACATCCGGCCGGTGAATTTGCATGACGTCCATCATTTTCTGCACGTCCTGGATGTCGGCGATCTCCGTTACCATTTCTATTCCGGCATCCCCGTACATATCCCTGAGTTCCATCTCGATGGAGTAGATGCTGTTCTCGCCGTGTCCGAGCAGAACGAGCTTCTTCGGTCCGAATTTCGCCACCTGACGGCAAATTTCCGATCCGATCGAGCCGCCCGCGCCCGTGACGAGGATGGTGCGGCCCGTCACATAGCCCGAGATGCTGTCGATGTCGAGTTCGACCGGTTCCCGTCCGAGCAGGTCTTCCACTTCGACATCCCGAAGTTCGCTGACCGATACGCGCCCCGTCGCCAGATCTTCAAGTTTCGGCATGATCTGCGTCTTCGCTTCCGTCTTGGCGCACTCCTCGAAGATGCGCCGCAGCGCCTTCTTCCCGAGCGACGGGATGGCGATCACGATGTTCTCGATCCGCTTCTCCCGTGCGATCCGCTCAATCCGGTCGATGCCGCCGAGCACCGGGAGACCGAGGATGTCCAGCTTGTGCTTCGCCGGATCGTCGTCGACGAACGCGACCGGCCTCAGTTCCGACCCCGGCTGGAGCAGCTGGCGCGCCACCATCGTGCCCGCCGCGCCCGCGCCGACGATCAGTGTCCGCTTCCGGCCGTCGCCGCCGGGCATGCGCGCGCTCCGGTACAGCCGCCAGCACAGCCGCGATCCGCCGATGAACAGCATGTGCAGCATCCAGGTGACGGCCAGCAGGCGGAAATAGATGTCTTTGACGAGCAGCTGCTGGATGATGGCAGCCGTCGCGATGGACAGCGTGACCGCCTTCGCGATGGCGATCAGCTCCCCGATGCTCGCGTATTCCCATGCTTTTTTGTAGAGCTTGTAGAAGTATGCGTACAGATGGTGCGAGAAGAGCAGGGCGAGCGAACTGACGATCAGCGGAAACGTCAGCACGTTGATCGACGCCTCGAGCAGAATGCGGCCTGCAAAAATGGCGGTGATGACGATCAAGGAATCGAGCGAGAGCAGAATGGACAACCGTCTGCGATAAGACATGTTCTTCCTCCTTACCCGTGCGGGCTTGCCTGCTTTAACGGTCCGGTTTCCTCGCCCTGGCGCGCATGGTGCGCGTCATCCGTCTCCCCGGCGTCATTCCGTTTCCCCGTCCGGCGGAAACCGCAGCTTTAAAGCAAGCAAGCGTCGAGACCGGCGACCGCGGGAGCCTTGCACGGCGCGTTCTCCCGCGATCCCGGCGACTGCGGATTCGTTGATCGTTCGCTCGAAGGCGACAAACTGTGCAAAATGTGTTCGTTATATAGAACACAAGGCGCAGGCCGTTTGTTCTATATAATGAACTCGTCCTCATTCTATATTCTCTATACAGAACATGTCAAGCGCTTTTTGTTCGCTCGGGTTCGCCGCGAACGGCGCCGTCCGTTACACGCCCGTCGCCTGCTGCCGGAGAAGCCGGTCGAACAGACCGCTCCGGTCGGCCGCCAGCGCGGCATACCTTCCGCACTGGACGATGCGGCCCTGCTCCATGACGACGACCTGGTCGGCCCCCCGGATCGTGGAGAGCCGGTGCGCGATCACGATGATCGTCATGCTGCCCCTGAGCCTCTCCAGTGAATGCAGGATGGCGGCTTCGCTCTCCGAATCGAGCGCGCTGGTCGCCTCGTCGAGGATGAGGATGCCGGGCTTGCGCAGGATGGCCCGCGCGAGCACGATGCGCTGCCGTTCGCCGCCGGAGAGCCGGATGCCCCGGTCGCCGATCGGCGTGTGGATGCCCTGCGGCAGCCGGCTGACGAACGATTCGGCCGCCGCGAACCGGAGCGCCTCATGCACCTCTTCTTCCGTCGCGTCGGGCCGCGCCATCCGCAGATTGTCCAGAATCGTCCCGCCGAAGAGGAACGGGTCCTGCGGCACATAGCCGACACTGCGCCTGAGCGCCGCCAGCCGCTCGTCCGTCAGCGGTACGTCGTCGATCCGGATCTCGCCTTCCTGCGGCCGGATGAGTCCCATGACCGCATCGACGAGCGTGCTTTTCCCTGCGCCGGAATGCCCGACGATCGCGGTCGTCGCACGGGCCGGAATGAACAGGTCGATGCCGTCGAGCGCCTTTCGGCCGCCGGCCCCTTCATAGCTGAACGCGACGCCGCTCAGCCGTATGCCGTACTCCAGTCGGAGCTGCCCGCTCTTCGCATCGGCTTCCGCGTCCGCCAGCGCCGCATCCCCGCGCGAAGCGGTCTCGCGCTCCCGCTTGCACTCCGCAAGCAACGCCTGGACGGATGCGAACGCCGGAGCGGCGGAGGCGAGCTGCTGCGCCTGCGTCTGCAGCATCGTGATCCGCGGCCACAGCCGGGCGAAGATGAGCACGATCAGCAGCAGGATGTGCGGCGGCGTGTGCAGCATGCGGACGGCGGCATAGGCGAACGCCGCGACGAGCACGGCCGATGCGATCCGGTAGCCCGCGTCCGTCGCGGACCGCAGCCGGATGTAGGCGAGCTGTTCCTGGAGCAGCCGTTCCGTGATGCCGCGAATCCACTTGCGGCCCCCGTCCGCCATGTCGTTGCTCTTGATGTCCTTCATGCCCTGCAGCCGGTCATGGACGCCGGCCAGATAGTCCTGCGCCAGTTCCGACGTCAGGCTGCCGAGCGCCCTGGCCTTGCCGATCAGCCGGCGGGAGATGAGCAGCACGGCCGCGCCGCACGCGAGCACGAGCGCCGTCAGCGCCCACGACATCGCAAGCGCGATGCCGATCTGCAGGACGGTGTAGATCAGGGCGGACGCGGCCTGCAGCACCAGCCCCATGCCATACAGCATGCGCGCGGTCTCGGTCGTCATCGCGTTCATCAGGTCGGTCCGCCGCTTGCGCAGGTAGAGACTCCACCGCGCATCCTGCAGCGCGTCGAACAGCTCGATCCGCAGGTTCCGTCCGAACCGGTTCACGATCCGCGTGCTCTGGATGGCGACATGCCGCTGCAGCGCGCTCTGCAGCACCACGGCCAGCACGAACAGGCCCAGCAGAACGGGCAGCAGGCTGTCCGCAGGCAGCGTCTTGAGCCTGCCCAGGAGCGGCGCAAGGAACGGCACCGAATCGTGCGCCCCGTCCAGGAAGCCGCTGGCGCCGAGCAGCGGAACGATCAGCAGGATGCCGGCGCCTTCGAACAGGCCCGCCAGCGCCATGCCGGCGATCACCGGGGCGAGCGGCGCGCCGGCGTATCGGCGCAGCAGCTTTACCGCATGCAGCATCGCCTTCATGGCCCGTCCAGGCTCCGCCCGAAGGCGGCATACATGCCGACGACGGTGAACCTGTTCCTCTCTTCCGCACCGGTAATAAAACGGCTGCCGCTTCGCAGCCAGGCATGGGCGGCCAGCCGGCCGGCTTCGTCCCGGCCGGTCCCGAGATAAAGCGTGTACTCGATGCCGCGCCGCTTCAACATCCGTATGACCGCCAGCGCGCGGACCAGACATTTGCATTCCCACCACGCGATACGGCTGGCGATCCGGACAGCGTCGGCGATGCGGTCGATCTGCTGTGCAAGCTCGCGCGGATGTTCCCGCCACTCGGTCTCGCTGCGGGGAATGCCGATCATCGGCGCAATCCGGCGGAACGGGAAGAGAAGCAGCAGCCGAGACCACGCAAGAGACAGCCAGGCCTCCGCAAGCAGCGCCGCCGTGTCCGGCCGGTCCAGCAGCAGCCGGACGGCGCGCGAAGCCCTGGCGGACGCCCGCGAGAGGCCGGGCATGGCCGGCGACCGCCTCACCGGCGGGTCACCTCGATCATTTTCTCGCGCTGAAGCGAGGCGAGAAATTTCAGCACATCGCGTTCGCACGTCTCCCGGTCGATGTCGTACTCCGCCGTCAAGGCGGAGACCAGATCCGGGATGGCAATGGGACTTGCGATCAGTTCCCAGATGCGGCCGCCTTGCTTGCCGAGATTGTAATACTTGCCGTTCTCCACGCTGAGCATCACTTTCTCCCCGTTCATGTCGCTGACGATCGCGCCCGGCTTCTGGACGACGATGCAGTCGGCCGCGATCAATTCCTGCTGGATCATCGGCTCACCTCCCCATCGGCATGCGTCTCTATGAGACGCGCGGATTCCCGCGCCGCGAACACCTTCGCCGGCCGCATCAGCCGATACATGCCGGTCTTCTCCGCCAGCTTCACCGCCGTCTCGAAATGCCAGGCGGCAAGCCCGGACGGCACGATCAGCGACCGCCGGAACGTGTGGCGATACAAGGTATAGCACCGCTCCAGCTTGGCAATCGGCTGAAGCTCCGGCGTCTGCCCGTCGGAATGGACGAGCTCATAGATATGTACAAGCGGCACCGGTTCCGGCCAGAACGCGCCGTCCGCCGGGACCGCGTATTTCGTCTCCCTCTCGAAGAGCGGCCTCAGCCCGCTGCCGGCAATCTGGAGCCGGTCGAGGCTGTCCTGCCAGAGCTTCTGCTGCGGGTAGGCCGGCATGACCAGCGGCGTGCCGCGCTCATCGAAGACGATGGCGGCGACGTCGTCCGTCACCAGACGGAATCCGCGTTCCAGCAGCGCCGCGGACAGCGTCGACTTGCCCGCGCCCGATTCGCCGACGATGGCGTATGCGCGCCCGTCGCGCGCCACGACGCTGCCGTGAAGCGGCAGGATGCGCCGCTGCAGCAGGAGCGCGCCCATGCACGTGCCGAGCACGTACAGGCGGATCCGGTCCTCGTCTGCTCCGCTGTAAGCATGCACTTCGATCCGGTTGCCGTTCGTGATCCGGAAAGCGGCCGTCTGCGGAACCCGGAACGAGACGATGCCTTCCGCCGCATACAGTCTGCCGCCGCCTCCGCCTTCCGCCCATTCCGGCTCCGCCTCGCCGCAGCGGACGACGGTCAGATCGGCGTCGCCGTCAGGCCGGGTGCCGTCTCCGAGTTCGGGCAGCGGGATGTCGCTGTCAATCCGGAGCCCGAAGGCCCGGTACCGATAGCCGGTATTCGTCCTGGTCACGCTTCACACTCCATCCGGGGCCGGGAACGGGCCTTATAAGCGGCACGCTTATAAGGCCGCATCCCGCTCAGGCTGCAAGGTTCAGCTGTAGTGCACGTCTTCGTCTTCATCCGGCTGTACGCCGTCCGGTTTCGCCTTACCCGGACCTGCCGCCGTCAACCGAACGTCCAGCACTTCCAGTTCGGGCGCCTGCCATTCCTTCTTGCGCATGCGGATTTCACCTCCTCCCCCGTAATCTGACAAAACGGCGGAATATGATCCCGCGCATCAGCATGCGGAAATCGAGATCGTAGGCATATTCCGGTTTCGGCGCTTCCCGCACTTTGAGCAGCGATTCCTTAAGCATCTCCAGGTCCAGGTAGTCGCGCATCGCTTCATCGTCCAGCATCTCCTGCGCCTCCCGGATTAACGCAGGCCAGGCGGCTTTCATCCGGTGGACGCCGTCGGCTCCCTGTGCGCCGCGCACCTTCTGATTGAGCCGGACCTTATCCGGCAGATAGCCCCGGGCAGCGCGGCGGATAAGCGCGCGGTCGACGCCGTCCCGCACGCACTGCTCTTCCGGCACGGACAGGCAGAAACGGACGACACGCAGATCGTTCGAAGGGTCCCGGTCCCAAACGGCGTACCTGAGCGACAGTTTCGTGGCGTACGTGCCGTTCAAGTTCCAGAAGCACGTCTGTTTGAACAGCCTCCTGCGCGCCTCATACGCGCTGCGCACGTTGCCTTGCACAGGCAATCCCTGCCGTCTGAGACGCTCGACAACGCCGGTCTCTTCGAGCAGGCGCGGGCTCGCCAGCACGGGATGCCGCATGCCGGACGCGCCGGCGCCGACCGCCCTCCGCCAGACCGACCCGAGCACCCGCCTCCGGCCGACGCCGATCCGCCGGGCGTAGCCGTCCAGCTCGCGGTAGAACCGGACCAGTCTGAGGCGTTTGAGCAGCGCGGTCTGGTAATCGAGCGCCGGCCCCCAGGAGATCGTCCAGTTGCCGCGCTGACCGTTCAGCAGGACGGCGATGTCCCGCTCCGCGGCCCGCTCGAAAATCCCTTTCAGCCAGAACGAATTCTCGAAGAACTTGTAGGGCATCTCCATGACATCCAGCCAATCGTCGATATCCGAATACGGATTCCGGTCCGGAAAATCGCAGTATTCCGGGACGATGTTCCCCGCGTGCTCGACGACGGCGCTGATATACGCCCTTTCGTCCGCCATCCGGCTGCGCGGCGTCCAATCCGTAAAGTCCGCCACCGGCACATAGCTGAAGGTGTACAGCGATCTGCCCCTGGCGCGGAGTTCGCGGGCGGCGAACGCGGCGACGGATCCCGAATCCAGCCCGCCGCTGAGATGCGCGCCCACGCCGCGGTGCGTGCGGAGCCGCGCCTTCACCGCCGCGCCGAGCACGTCGCGCAGCGCTTCCTCGTATTCCGCATCCGAGCCGAGCTTCAGTTTCTCCCGAGGTTCCTCGATGCGGCAGTAGAGCTTCAGCGTCAGCCGGCCTTCCGCGTCCGCAACGAGGTAATGGGCAGGCGGCAATTGTTCGATGCCTTCGTGGACCGTCATCCGACCGTCGACGGCGTCCACGGTGTACGGAAGGGCGAGGTATTCCGCAATCCATTGCCGGTTGAGCGCGCCGGGCAAATGCGGCAGTCCGAGAAGCGGAGCCATGACGGTGCTGAGCCAGACCGTTCCGCTTGACGGGTCCCGGGTAAAATAGAGCGTCCGCGCGCCCGAATAATCCCGCGCCGCATACAACCTCCGCCCGCGTTCATCCCAGATGGCGAAGGCGAAATCGCCCACCAGCCGTTCCGCCATCCCCGTTCCCCAGGCATCATAAGCGAGCAGGAGCAGCTCCGGGTCCGTCAAGGCGCTGCGGCGGACGGCCTCGATCCCGAGCGCTTCGCACAACTCCTCCCGGTTGTCGAGGATCGCGTCGGCGACGACGGCCAGCCCCCGTTCCGGATCATGCAGCGGATTGCGCTCGCCGACCGACTCGGGCGTAATCCACTGGGCGCGGCAGCCGAAGAACACGTTCGACCGCACTTGCCATGCCTGCTCGTCGTCCGCCGGAAACCGGGACAATGCTTGCATCATGGCGGCTCCCTGCTCCATAATCGCCGGATTGTCATGTATGCCATAAATGCCGATGATCGCGCTCATACCATCCTCCGGCCGCATCGTTTGTTCCTTATAGAGAACAATCACCGAAAAAAATAATGGACAAACATTGTTTTTCTCAAAAAATCATTCTGTAAAGCGAACGCACCTGCATCGTAGCACCCAATCACCCGGCTGTCAATCCATCATTCGCATCCGCGATCTGCATCCCCCCGCCGCATGCGATTGGCGCGGTGCGCGATTGCCGCGCGGCCGCGGTCAATCGCATGCCTGCGGGGGAGTTTTCCGGCCTTCAGGCCGCCGGGCTCAGGGGATTGGAAGATGCCTCAAGGTGCATCGTCTTGACGAGCCGTTCAATCTCTCCGCCCGGAATCGCGAGCACTTCATACAGCCGGATGACGACTTTTTTGAACGCATCCGTTGTCTCCCGATCGCCGAGCTCGATCTTCTTCAGGCCGGATCCCAGGCGGCCGGCGCCCGCCAGCGCATACGTCTGGGACATCAGCACATGCCCGCTCGGGTCGGCCGCTTCCAGCTTGAGCCGGACGGACCGCTCGTCGAACGTCATATTGACCGCCCGCGAGATGCCGAAGTCGAGCGTGACGAGTCCGGACGGGTCAAGCGATCCGGAACGGATCTCCACCTTGAACGGATACATGTCGGCGGCACCGCCGGACTCTTCCGCATCCGCCCCGGCCAGCGGGATGCTGACCGCGCCGACCGGCAGTTGGAACGTGTCCGGACTGCCGTCCAGCAGCGTGAGCTGCGCCTGCTCGTCCGACCCGGCGGAGAGGGGCAGGGTGAACGTATAGCCGATCATCATGCCGACGCCCGGCATCAGCATTTTCTGCCGCACATCCATCCGTTCGCCCGTGTAGCTGACGCCTTCGGACGTCATCCATTCCACGCCGAAGTCCGGAATGGCCACGGAAACGCCGGATCGATTCACAAGCCTGAATTTCGCAACGGCTGTCAGGAAGCCGTCGCCCGCCTGTTCGAATCGACGCACTTCGGCCAGCGCAATGTCGACTTCGTTCGCCAGATTCGGCCTGAGCGTCGACGAGACGCGGATCGGGTCAAGAAGGTCATATGACGACTGAACGGTCTGCGTATCGGGGTGGGCGGGCGCCTTGATCTGCAGGCGGCCCGCTTCATACTGGATGGTGCCGGATGCGTCCGTGAAACTTTCCGGCGTGCTGATCGTGAAGCTCAGCCAGGCCTCCGGACTGTCCAGCCGCATGACGAAGTGCAGATAGCGCGACGATCCCGGCTGAACCGCGATCGGTCCGCTCTCCGCCCGCTGCGCGGAGTAGTAACTCTTCACGGTCTTGCCGGACACGGTGAACTCCGGAACCCAGGCCTGCCGGTTGCCCGTATTCCGCACCTGCAGCACGAGGACGGTTGTCGTGCCCTGCGGGGTGTGCCGCTCCGCGAGCCGGACGGGCGTGTAAACCAGCTCGGCGGATTCCGCCGGAATCGTGAACGACGCGCCCCATTCTTTCGACCGCTGCGCATCCTTGAACACCGTGGAGGGGCCGTACCATTCCAGTCCCGCGACGGGCATGTTCAGCATGTTGGTTTCTTTCTTCGGGTAAACGTATTCGTCAACGTTCACCCATGCAAGCCGTTCAAGCGTGAAAACATCGGAACGCCCCACGGTCAGCATGTAGCTGAGTTCGGCCTTCTCCTGCGGCTGCACGGTGCGCGGATTGTCGGCGGACGGCTTCAGCGTATAGACGACGCCGCCCGTCGTCACCGCGCGCAGCTCGTATCCCGGCACGGCCACGGCACGGCTGGCGGTATTGTACAGCCGGACGACCGCGCCGATTCTGACGCCCTCCGGAACGCGTTCGTTCAGCACCGTCTTCACGCCGGCCTTGAGCACGCTGTTCAGCGTATAGGGCGTATCGCTCGCCGTCCCGGCGGGCGCGGCCGAGACGGTGGTGGCGGCCGAACCCGGAGACGCGGCCAGGGCGATGATCAGCCCGGTCATGATCCATGCCGCCCAGCGTTTCCATCTTCGTCTGTTCATTCCGCTTGTCCCTCCTTGCCGCTCCGTTCAACGATCACGCGTTCCCCGTCGGTGAGCGCATTGACGCCGGTAATCGCGATGCTCTCGCCTTCGCTGACACCGGACAGCACTTCATAATAGGATGGTGTCGACCGGCCGGTCTTCACTTCGCGTTTTCTCACGATATCGTCTTCGATGACGAACACATACCGCCGGCTTCCTTCCTCGAGCACGGCGTACTGCGGCACCGCAAGCGCGGACAGTTCGGCTTCTTCCGACAATTCGACGGCTACCTTCATGCCCGGCTTGAGCCGGCCGTCGCGATTCGGCACCGTGAGTTCCAGCACATAAGCGTTCCGCTCGGGATCCGGGATGGATGACAGATAGCTCACGGGCGCTTGTCCCTGCTCTTCGCCGCCGGGCAGCACATACTTGAGCTCGGCCTTGCCCCGCACATATTGCGCGCCTTCTTCGTTCAGGTAAGCGACGATCCGCACCGGATCCACCTGCTCGATCCGCCCGACGGGCACGCCCTCCCGAACCATCATGCCTTCAATTAATGTCAGCTGCGTGATGACGCCGCCGACCGGCGCCTTGATCGTAAGCTGTTCGAGCGCCTCGCTCCGCAGCTGCAGCGCCAGCTCCGCATCGGCCAACCGGTTCTCCAGTTCCGCCATCCGGTCGGACTGGTTCAGCGACTGCAGCCGCTTGCGCGCAAGTTCCAGATCCTGACGGTAGGATTCGAGTTCCGATGCCGACCGGTCGACGTCCTCTTTCGTCGCCAGGCCGCTGTCGTAGTCGTTGCGGACCTTGTTGTGCTGGCGCTGCAATTCGTTCAGTCTGATCTCCATCTTGCGAATCTCCGCCGCGAGCTCCTGCCGGCTGACCGACAGTTCCTGGCGGGCCGTCCGGAGCGCGCTGTTCGCCTGGTCGACGGCGGCCAGCGCCTGCTCATAGGCCAGATTGACCTCTTCGGAAGACAGCTGCGCGATCGGTTCGCCTTCCTCCACGGTATCGCCGAGCTTTTTGTGCAGCGTCTCGACCGTGCCGGAGATCTTCGGTTCGACATCGAACTGAATCGAGGACTCGACATCCGCCGTAATGTGAATCGGTTCCTCGATCTGCCGCACGGCCACCGTCTCGGTCCGCACGGACCGGATCTGCGGCGTTACATCCGCCTCTTCCCGCGGGGCGGAGAACGCGTCGAGGAGCGTGCATCCCGCGGTCATCGACAGACACAGCGCGACGACCGCGGCATTACGAGCGTTGCGCGCCGCCTGCCGCATCCTTCGCTCTCGTTGCACCGGCCCAACCTCCTCATTTGCCGTAATAGTCCGAATAGGGATCCAGCGCTTTCCGATTCATTTTGTTCAAGACCGCGCCAAGCAGGTTCGCATTGGCCTGCACCAGCTCGGTTTTCGCCTTCAGGACGGCTTTCTCCCGCGCCTTGCCGCTTTCGAGCACGAGCAGCACGCCGTCGCATTTGGCGGCGAGAATCTTCGCGTCGATGGCGGCCAGAATCGGCGGCGTATCGACGATGACCATGTCGTATGCCTGCTTCAGCAGCGCGATCAGCTCCGTCATCCGTTCGGAAGCCAGCAGGTCCGAAGGATTCGGGACGCTGCGCCCCGCGCCGATGAACGCCGCGCCGACCATCGTGTCCGTCAGCACGTAAGACGGCATCATGCCGGGATCGAGCAGATAATCCGTAAGTCCCGGGCTGCGGCGCCGATCTATCACCTGATGTAGCGTCGGCTTGCGGATGTCCCCGTCGACCAGGACGACGGTGCGGCCGGCCCGCGCATAGGCGGACGCCAGGTAGAGCGCCGTGGTCGATTTGCCTTCGCCGGGGACGGCCGAGGCAACGGCGACGGCGCGGATCGGCCGGCGGCGGGAAGCGAACTCGATGTTCGCCTTGAGCGTCCGGTAGGCTTCCATGAACGGCGACACATCGTCGACCTGCAATGTCGTCGCGTCTTTATTTGACCGCGGCATAAGCTTCCTCACCGATCCTTCCCTGGGTTCCCTTGCGGCTGCGGGTGCGGCCCGAACGCAGTCTCGTCTTCGGCACCGAGGCGAGCGTCGAGACGCCGAGCACCCGCACGACATCCGCCTCGTCCTTGATCCGGTCGTCGAGCACATCGAGCAGGATGGCGATGCCGACGGACACGATCAGCGACGCCGCGAAGGCGAGAAAAATATACGTAGTGTGCTGTTCGTTCACCGGATTGGGACTCGCCGACAGCTTCGCTTCGGTCAGCAGCACGGCGGAATGGCCCGGCGAAATTTTCGGCAGCTCCGTGACGAACACGTCCGTAATCGCATTGACCATCATGACTGCCCGTTCGTACGAAAACCCGGTGACCGAAATGATCATGACGGACGTGTTGTTCAGCGCATGGACGGAGACACTGCGGATGAGCTCCTCGGTCGAGGCGTCGAGCTGCGGGTACCGCTCGACCACTTTGTCCATGATGATCGGCGTACGGATGATCTCCTTGTACGTTTCGATCACGCCGCCTCCGGAGGACATTTGTCCGATGTTCATGACGCCCCGGCTGAACGGATCCGCCGCATCCGCGCTGTTGACATACAGTTTCGTCTGCGCCGCATAGAGCGGCACATAGGTGTTGTAACTGAAGTAAGCGGCGCCGATGGTGCATGTCAGCACGATCAGGACGATGAGCCAGAGCCTGCGGCGCACGATCCGCAAGTATTCCCGCAAATCAATGTCTTCGGATTTCAAAGGTTGTCGCCTCCAGACGACCCGCCCGCTTCAGACGAACCCGATATGGGGGTCCGCCGGCCGGGCGGATCGGCGGTTTGTTCGCCGTCAAAGCAAATGTTGTTCTATATAGTGAACATACCGGCATGCGCCGGCCAGCCGCAGCCGCCGGCTGCGCCGCCGTGCAGAGCCGAAACCCGCGCATTCACTTCGTGCGCTTAAGACGCTCCGGGTTGCGAAGAAATTCGCGGATTTCCTCAATCGTCAGACCAATCCTTCTCGCCAGCTCGATCAATGCCGCCCATTCCGGATCAAAAGTCTGCACCCCGGCATTCATGTTTTGACCAGCCTCCCCAGACTCATGCATGACGGTTTCTCCTCCGCACGCGACGGTTTGTTCGTTTTAAGAAACCATGCTATAATTCATATGACCGCTAAATCAGGAACTTTCATGCAAAGGACGAGACGGCTAATGGAAAGCATTGGAGCAAGAATCAAGGCCATCCGGACGCAGCGCCGGATGTCGCTGTCGGAATTGGCCGAAGCGGCAGGCGTGGCCAAATCCTATCTCAGCAATGTCGAACGGGGGATCCAAAACAATCCGTCCATCCAATTTATCGAGAAGATGGCTTCCACCCTCCGCGTGCCGGTCCATGTCCTGCTGTTCGGCGAGGCGGATCCGGAAGGCGCGCTTGACCCCGAATGGACGGAGCTTGTCCGGGAAGCGATGGCGTCCGGCGTCGACAAAGAGCAGTTCCGGGAATTTCTCGAGTACCAGAAATGGCGAAAATCGCAATAGCGTCACACCGCAAATTCCGCCGGACAGTTCACGATATCGAACAACTTGTCCCTATGATATGATACATTTCGTATCATGTCAACCCTATAACGTTCCATTTTGTATTCCACGAGTGCACGGAAATTGACGCAACAAGGCGAAAGCCTCCGAACCTGCTTGAAGCCGGGGTTTGGAGGCTTTCGATTGCAACTACTGACAACCCTTATGTGTGAAACAACGAAACTGGGACACGTCATTCGCGACGAAACAGGGCAAAAATTGCCTTGAAGCGTCAAATAAGACCGCTCAGTTTCGCAAAAATTCGATTGAGGCCGAGTTTGGCAAAATAACGCTTCTCAGTTTCGTTCGAGTTCCTCCGGTTCTTTGCCCAAGTGCGGGGACGAACACGATGAACGGCACCGCATGCCGTTGCATAAGCAGCGAAGCCGCCCGGCTCGTCCGACACCCCCAACAAAGTCACCTCTCGCCGCTAACGCTCGTCCGCGCACAGCAATAAGCCCGCAGGCGGCTCCCATGCCGCTGCGGGCGATCCAAGGCCGACCGAGCGTGCCCCGCCTACGTCCCCTCCGTCCGCGAAGCACTCGGCTCCTCGTACGGCTCGACGTGGACGTGCACATTCGCGATGTTGTGCCGGCGCTCCATCCGGCGCTCAATCTCGTCGCTGATCTGGTGGCTCTCGATCAGCGACAGTTCAGGATCCACCTGAATGATGACGTCGATCAGAACATTGCTGCCGTGAATGCGCGCCTTGATGTCCTTGATCCGCCGGACGCCTTTCGTCCGCTCGATCGTGCCGCGCAGCGTCTCCAGTTCCTTCTCGTCAAATCCGTCGGTCAGCGTATGCGTCGAACTGTAGAAGATGCCCCAGGCCGTCTTGAGGATGAGCAGGCCGACGGCAACGGCGGCCACCGGATCGAGCCACGGCATGCCGAACTGGGAGCCGAAGATGCCCGCCGCGGCGCCGACGCTGACGAGCGCGTCGGACAGATTGTCCTTGGCCGCGGCCATCAGCGCCTGGCTGCGGATGCGCGCCGCCAGCCGCCGGTTGTAGGCGTAGACGCCAAGCATGACGAGCGCGGCGCCAAGCGCGATCCAGGCGGATGCCGGATCCGGCGCGGCCCGGTCGCCCGCGGTGATCGACCGCCCGGCGTCGATCAGCACCTGCAGGCCGACCATGGCCATGATGAAGGAAGCGATCAATGCCGCTATCGTCTCGGCCCGGAAATGGCCGTAAGGATGATCCTTGTCGGGCGGCTTGCGCGAGATGCGCAGACCGATGAGCACCGCCGCGGAAGCGGCGATATCCGTCAGATTGTTGTAGCCGTCCGCGGTCAGCGCGCTGGAGGACAACACGTACCCGGCGGCCAGCTTGATGCCCGAGAGCAGGAGATAGGCCGCGATGCTCGCCCATGCCCCCCGCTCGCCGGCTCGAATGTTTTGATACGGGTCCAGCCCGGACACCTCCGTTCCATCGTTTCATCCACAACAGCAGTATGATAACCGACCGGTTCCGTGTGGGTCCAGAGAAACAGTTTTGACACGGTGCGCGACTTTATGCATGAATGCAACAGTCTGTCCGCAAGCCATCTTCTGCCGCGCAGGCAAAAACGGCCGACCCGTCTGCAGAGGCGAGAACATCCCGTAAAAACCAATTCGATTCGCCCCCGTCTCGAACACGCCGGCAGGAACGAGGAAAGAAGCGAAGCAGCTCCGCAGGCAGATGAAAATTTTCCGCTTATCCAGAGCGGGACGGTCAAGACGGACGTCAAAAGCCGCCGGGCTCCAGTCCCCGGCGGCTTCATCCCATATCTTATGCGGAATAGGCCTGCTCCCGCAGCGCCTTGACTTCGTCGCTCTCGAGATATTCCTCGTACGTCATGAGCCGGTCGATGACGCCGCGCGGCGTGATTTCGAGAATCCGGTTCGCGATCGTCGACACGAACTGACGGTCATGCGAGGTAAAGATCATCGTCCCGTCGAAATCGATCAGCGCGTTGTTGAGCGACGTGATCGACTCGAGGTCCAGGTGGTTCGTCGGTTCGTCCATCAGCAGCACGTTCGCGCCGGACAGCATCATCCGGGCCAGCATGCAGCGCACCTTCTCGCCGCCGGAGAGGACGCTCGCTTTCTTCAGCGCTTCGTCGCCGGAGAACAGCATCCGTCCGAGGAAGCCGCGGATGAACGTCTCGTCCTGCTCCTTCGAGAACTGCCGCAGCCAATCGACGAGATTGAGATCGACGCCGTCGAAGTATTTCGAGTTGTCCTTCGGGAAATACGCGCGCGTCGTCGTCACGCCCCACTGATACGTGCCCGCATCCGGTTCAAGCTCGCCCATCAGAATTTGCATGAGCACCGTCTTCCAGAGCGAATCCGGCCCGACGAGCGCGATCTTGTCGCCCTTGTTCACCGTCAGCGTCAGGTTGTCGATCACCTTCACGCCGTCGATCGACTTCGTCAGCCCTTCGATGAGAAGCAGCTGCTTGCCCGCCTCGCGTTCCGGCTTGAACTGGATGAACGGATATTTCCGGTTCGACGGCTTGATGTCGTCGAGCGTAATTTTCTCGAGCAGCTTCTTCCGCGCGGTCGCCTGTCTCGCCTTCGACTTGTTCGCGCTGAACCGCTGGATGAACGCCTGCAGCTCCTTGATCTTCTCTTCCTTCTTCTTGTTCTGTTCGCGCATGAGCTGCAGCGCCAGCTGGCTCGACTCGTACCAGAAGTCGTAGTTGCCGACATAGAGCTGAATCTTGCCGTAGTCGATGTCCGCGATGTGCGTACAGACCGTATTCAGGAAATGCCGGTCGTGGGAGACGACGATGACCGTTCCCTCATAATTCAGCAGAAAATCTTCCAGCCACTCGATCGACTGCCGGTCCAGGTGGTTCGTCGGTTCGTCCAGCAGCAGAATCTGCGGGTTGCCGAAAAGCGCCTGCGCCAGCAGGACGCGCACCTTCTGGTTGCCGTCCAGTTCCTTCATCAGCTTGTCGTGCAGCTCGTTCGGAATGCCGAGCCCGTTCAGCAGGGAAGCCGCTTCCGACTCCGCTTCCCAGCCGTTCATCTCGGCGAACTCCGCTTCAAGCTCGCCGGCCCGCATGCCGTCCTCGTCGCTGAAGTCCGGCTTCGCGTAGAGCGCTTCCTTCTCTTTCATCACGTCATACAGCCGCTTGTACCCCATGATGACCGTGTCGAGCACCTTGAATTCGTCGTACTCGAAGTGGTTCTGCTTGAGCACGGCGATCCGCTCGCCCGGCGTCACATGCACTTCGCCGTTCGTCGGTTCGATCTCGCCGGACAGAATTTTCAGGAACGTCGACTTCCCCGCGCCGTTCGCGCCGATGAGGCCGTAGCAGTTGCCCGGCGTGAACTTGATATTGACATCCTCGAAAAGCGCGCGCTTCCCGTAACGAAGCGTAACGCCGCTCGTGCTGATCATCGAATCACTTCCCCGTCCTTGCCCCTGTAATGAGTACATCCTCCCGCATTATAGCACAGAAGCCGACGGGCGGCCATTGAGCGCGCCTGAATTCGCAATGAAGCGGAGCCCCCGAAGCGGTCTGGCCGCCCGGAGGCTCCCATTGCGCGTCAATCCCAGTGCAGCTTCACTTCGCTGCCCGTGCGGGAAGATTCGTAGATCGCGCTCAAAATGCGGTTGTTCACATAGCCCGACAGCGCCGGCGCGATCGGCTCCTTCCCTTCGCGGACGCAGTCGACGAAGTGCCGGCTCAGCAGGAGCCGATCCTCTTCGCCTTCCATGGGCTTGAGCTCCTCTTCGACGACCTCGCCGCCTGCGTGTCTCACGATCGTGCCGCGGTTGCCGATCAGGGCGATGCCCGCTTCGGTGCCCATCAGGTGTACGAACGGTTCTTCCGGCAAGCCGGCGGAATGGGCCGCCCAGCTCACTTCGAGCGACAGCGTCGCGCCGTTGTCCAGCTTGATGAGCGCCGTCGCGAGATCCTCGACGTCGTAGTAGCCGTTCCAGTCCGGCGTTCCCCAGCTGCCGATCCCTTCGCGGCGCGGGCCGAATTCGGCGTAAGTCGTCCCGAAGACGGAGACCGGTTTCGGATTGCCCATAAGGTGCAGCGTCAGGTCGAGCATATGGACACCGATGTCGATGAGCGGTCCGCCGCCGGCTTCGTCCATGCGCGTGAACCAGCTTCCCCAGCCGGGGATGCCTTTCCTGCGCAGCCAGCCGGTCTTCGCGTTGTAGATCCGGCCCAGCTCGCCCGCGTCAATCTTCGCCTTGGCGGCGCGGGCGATGCCCGACCAGCGCATCTGATGCGCCATCATGAGCACGCGGCCTGTCCGGCGCTGCGTATCGAGGATCGATCTGGCCGCTTCCTCGCTGATGGCCATCGGCTTCTCCAGCAGCACATGCTTGCCCTGCTCCATCGCCTGGATCGCGAGCGGCGCATGGAACCGGTTCGGGACGCCGATGACGACGGCGTCGATCGACGAATCGTCGAGCAGCGCCTGCGGCGTCTCGTAGGCCTTCACGCCGTGCTCCTGCGCCCGGCGCTCGGCGGCAGGCAGCGAGGCGTCGGCCACCCCGGCGATCTCCACGTTCTCCAGTTTTCCGAACACATTCAAATGCACATTTCCGATCATCCCGGCGCCGATGACGCCGATGCGGACGGTGTCTGCCATTTACGGTTGTCCTCCTCGGTATCGTATGTCTGTCTCGTCTCAGTATAGACCTGCGGGCGACGGCATCCAAGATGCGCTTTTGGCTTCCTTATGTGCTTTTTTTGGCGTCATATTTGGTTCGGGAGCGAAGATCGGCTACTATAGTATCAGCAATATCCGTCAGAAATGTCATTCAGGCGGCGATGCAAGGAGGAGATTCCGCATGAAGCTGTTGTCCGTGGAACCGACGCCCAGCCCGAATTCGATGAAATTGAACGTCGACGAACGGTGGCCGGCCGGCCGCCGCGCCGCGTACACGCCGGACAAGGCGGACGAAGCGCCCGAGCCGCTGCGGAGCCTGCTGAAGATCGACGGCGTCAAAGGCGTGTTCCGCACCGCCGACTTCATCGCGCTCGACCGCAAGCCGGGCGCCGACTGGCCGCGCATTCTGGCCGAGGCGGCGAAGCTGTTCGAGACGGCGGAAGGCGCGGCCGGGACCGCACCCGCGCCGGCCGGACCGGACGCCGCGTTCGGCGAACTGCACGTCCTGGTGCAGGTGTACCGCGGCATCCCGATGCAGGTCCGCGTCCGCATCGGCGACCGCGAGGCGGCCCGCCTGGGGCTGCCGGAGAAATTCTCGGCGGCCGTCCATGAAGCGGCCGGTTCGACGCTGATTATGGAGCGCCATCTGGAGGAATACGGCATCCGCTACGGGGAGCCGGAGGAGATCGCCGCCGAAGTCGCGGCGGAACTCGACGCCGCCTATACGGATGAGCGGCTGCGCGAGCTGATTGAAGCCGCGAAAGCGGCGGGGCCGGCCGCGGCCGGGACCCCGGTCCAGCCGCGCGAGCGGCGGCCGCTCACCGCGGAGGAGCTTGCCGAAGCGCTCGACGCGCCGGACTGGCAGACGCGTTATGCGGCGCTGGAGCGGACGCAGCCGGAGCCCGGCATGCTGCCGTTGCTCGCCAAGGCGCTGCGCGACGACAACGTGTCGGTCCGGCGGCTAGCGGTCGTCTACCTCGGCGATCTTCGTTCGCCGGAGGCGCTGCCCCTGCTGGTGGAGGCGCTGCGCGACCGGTCGCCCGCCGTCCGCCGCACCGCGGGCGACACGCTGTCGGACCTCGGCGACCCCGCCGCGATGCCGGCGATGATCGAGGCGCTGCGCGATCCGAACAAGCTTGTCCGCTGGCGGGCTGCCCGATATTTGTTTGAAATCGGGGACGAATCGGCGCTGCCGGCGCTGCGCGAAGCGGCGGAGGACGAGGAGTTCGAAGTCCGGCTGCAGGCGAAGATGGCGCTCGAGCGGATCGAGCGCGGCGAAGAAGCCGCCGGCACGGTCTGGCAGCAGATGACCGCCGCCCGGCGGGAGCGGTCCGACACGCAGCCATAACGAAAGGGGGCGGCCCGCGGCTGCCGCGCCGCCCGCCGAACAACGCGAAGACCCGGCCGGGCCGCCTTGCCGCGCGCCCGCCGGGTCTTCTTCATGCCCCCGTCACCTGGGCATCACATTATTTCGTCAACTCCTGATTGCCGGACTGCACGTCGTCAGCCTTCAGGAACAGCTTTGCGTTGTACAGCGTGTTGTCCTTCACGATATACGGCGGAGCGCCGACTCCCGCGTAGATCGTCGATATGCCCCTCGCCGCGATATTCGCCTCGATGACATTGTTCTGGATGACCGCCTTGAGCACATCGGCCGGGTCGTTCCGCTGCCAGTAGTCGTTGATCTTCACGAGCTCGAGTTCCGCACGTTTGAGCGCGTTCGCTTTTACCGTATTGTTCTCGAACACGAACGATTTCGCCGCTCCCACGAAGACGCCGTGGCTGTCGCCGTCGAGGATGACGGACGAATTCCGGATCGTCACGTCCGAGCCCGGATCATAGATGGCGAGCGGAACGATCGGCGACTTGAACGTGCAGTTCTCGAACACGTATGTTCCGGGGGCCGAAATCGCCAGCTCGCGCTTGTTCTCCGGCGCGCTTTCAAAATAGCACCCGTTGTACGTTCCGCGCGGCAGCGTGCCGCCGCTGTGGCCGACCACCCGCAGGTTCGTGAACTCATTGCCCGTCGTGTTGCCGGCGTTGATCACACCGAGCCGCGATTCGCCGATAATCGTCATGTTCGTGACGCGGATCGGATTCACCCAGATGCCGAACCCGCTGTCCGCCCGCTTCGTATGCACCATCGTGACATTCTTGACTTCCACGCCGAACGGCCGGCTGCTGCTGATGGTGAACGACGAATCCGTAAATTTCATGCCGTCGATGGTCACATTCGGCCCTTCGATGAAGGTGTACGAATCGTTCATCTGGTTGCCGACGAGCGTTACATCGTGATAAATCACAAGCCGCGTGCCGTCGAAATGGTTGTTCTTGACGAGCGCGCCCGTGAACGGCGACGACACCGCCAGCCCGATCTTGCCCCGCGACGCAAGATGGTTGCCTTCCACAACCGCGTTGTTGCCATCGTACAGGATGACGTCATAGGCGGCATTGTTATAGAACTCGTTGTTCCGGATTTGAATGTTCGTATTGAGAAAACCGTTCTCGCCGTAACCGCCTTCGACATCGATGCCGGACTGGGGCGCAACCCCGTTAATGTCGTGAATGACGTTATGCTCGATCACCACATTGTCCGCTCCGCCGATCGTGATGCCCTGGCGGCGGTTGTGATGCAGTTCCGAATTTCGGACGATGACGTTCTCCGACGGCACCCTCGACCAGACCTCGATGTACGAGCCGTTGCTGTCGGCCCGCTCGAACACCAGATGGAACGATGCCGCTCCGGCGGGGATTTGGATCCGTTGCCGCACCTTCGCGTTCAGCTTCGGGCCGATCAGGTTGCCGTCCGCATCATAGAAATAAAGTTCGAAATCGGCGGGCAGGTTGATGTTGTTCGACAGTTCGAAGTAGGGGTCTGTTTTGAACCTCTCGTGGTTCAGCGGCACCGGCGTAATCGTCCGGATCCGCCCTTCGGCTGCCGTCGGCTTGCCGTCCGAATCGAAGGCGCCGGGGACGAAACTGCTCCCATACAGGTCCCTCACCATCTGGCCGCTGCCGCCGATCACGATCCCGTCTCCGGTGAAGTTGTACACCTCGACGCCCTCAATCGTCAGATTGCGCGCGCCAAGCGCCACAATGCCGTAGCCGCCCTCGTGCGTGCCGGACGAGTACGGGTGATCCTTGCGGCTGTAATCGTGCTGGTCCCGGTCGCCGACAAACTTTCCGCCTCTGATCGTCACATTGTTCACGCCACGGCCGATGTAAAGCAGTTCGTAGATTTCGGAGTCATTCGGTTCCTTTACCAGTTCGGCGCCGTCTTCGAGCACGAACGTCATGTCCGGCACCATGTTGATCCGCGCGTCCGGGCCGGGCTGCCCTTTCGCGCTCTTCTTGATCATGTAGGTCCCGGGTGGAACAATGAATGTCGTATATCCTTGATCATGCGCCCACTGGAGCGCATCGTTGAATCCTTTCGTCGTCTCTTCCGGATGCGTGCCATCCGTATGGATGTCGAATTTGCCGGGCACCAGCCGATAGACGGAATCTTCCGTCTGCGCGGACGTCGAGCCGTCCGCCGTGACTGATGCAGCGGCGAAGATCAGCACAGCTGCCAGCAGCAATCTGCCGACCAATCGCCTCATCGCGATCACTCCTTCCTCGCCCCGTTTCAGTATATTGCGATTTGCGGGACAAGGAATGGGTATATCGCACGGTTCTTCTAAAAATAGGCAGACAAGCCCCTGATTCGCGCCTAATCGACACATACCGCGCGAGGCGGTTTCCCGTCACGCGAGCCTCGGTCTTGCCGGATTGCAGCCCGGTTCGGGAACGAGGCCGTAAGCGGCCAGTTTCGTCAGATAGTAACACTCCTCGCGGAACATGTGGTCCGGCATGAGCGGATGAATCCGGTCCAGGAGCTTCGGTCCGATCTGCAGCTCCTCGATCTCCTGCAGGAAGCGCATGAACAGCTTCATCTCAAGGTCGATGTCGGAATGGAATTTCTGGAAGGCGGGGAACGTCCGGAGCGAAGTCCGCAGATATCCCGCCATTTCAACCGCTTTCAGGAAAAACGCGCCGAACTCCTGCTGGAACGCCCGGCTTTTCTCGATCCAGCGCCGCTCGACGGGGTCCATGTCAAAGGACAGCTCAGCCGCATGGCCGATCGCATCCTGCAGCCAGACCATGTCGTAGTGCAGCGGATGCTGGCGCGGCACCGGGCGCCCGGCCAGCAATTCTTCGAGAATGTGCTCGTATTCCTCCAGTTCGTTCACCATATGGTTCAGGAAGGTCGGCGTGAACAGCAGGTCGACCTTGCCGAGCAGCAGCCGCTCGAGCAGGCTGAGCTTGAATTGCTTGAGCTCCCGGGTCGCATCCATAGCCTCCCGGTTCAGCGCCGCCAGCCGCGCCTCCGCATCCTGCATCCGGGCGGCCGCCAGCAGCGCGTCGAACCGCGAGATGAACGATTCCGCCTGCCGTACGTCATCCTTCTCGGCCGGCGACAGCGCCATCAGGATGAATCGGGCGTGGTCTCCCAGTATCTGCAGCCAGAACCGATGTTCGAACAGCGGCCCTTCCTCTGCAAGGCTCGCCATGTTCATGGACTTCTCCGCTCCTTTCCGGCTTCATGCTAACCGTAAGGAGTATATGCCCGCGGGCGGGCCGCCAGAACGAAGGCAAGCTCCGCTGCCTACCGGATCAGCGACACTTCGACCAGCACGGCCCCGTCATCCCCGAACGGCAAGATGGATGCCTCGTACGCGCGGATGCCGGCCGCTTTGATTTCCGCCGCCGCCTTCTGAAGATCGGTCCGCACGGCGTCGCCGCGCAAATAACGCACCTTGAAGCCGTCCGCGCCGGATGCCGCCGCTTCCTCCATCTTGCGCCTGAGCTCGTCCGCCGTCGCCGCCGTATGCTCCGGACGCAGCCATTTCCAGCCGAGCGCCGCTTCCAGCGACTCGTAGAAGCCCGCCCGCGCCGGATCGGTCTGCTTCGCTTCCCTGACCGCCGCCTCATACGGGGTGTCCGCGCGCGGATATTCCCGCGTCCAGGTGTGGTCCTTGCGCATCTCTTCCTCCGTCTTCAGGTAATAGTCGTAGGACACCGCGCCGCCCCGGTCCGGCACCGGGTCGTCCCAGGTCACGTCCAGGTGGTACCACCGGCCGCCCACGCGCACGAGATTCCAGGCATGGTCGCTTTCGGGAACGGCCCCTTCCACAATCCGCGCAGGGATGCCCGCCGCGTTGAACATTTTGTAGGCGAGCAGCGCATAGCCTTGGCAGACGGCCTTGCCGGTCCGCAGCGCTTCGTATGCGGTGTAGCGGTTCAGCCCGACGTCGTAGGCCAGACGCAGCACGATCCAGTCGTGAATCACCTTCACCCGCTGATGGTCGTTCATTTCGGGCGTGATGAGCCGGTCGAGCACTTCCCGCACCTGCCGGTCCACTTCCGCCGTCTGCGCTAGCGTCTCCCGGTAATTCAGCGTCAGCCGGATGTGCGACCGCCCGCTGAGCTTGCGGATCGAGTAGAAGTAGGAATCCACGATGTACGACGTGTAATCGTCCCGCTTCAGCGCGTCCATGATGACGTCCTTGATGCGGCCCGACAGTTCCTGGCCGTCGCCGGTATAGTCGATCTGCACGGACTCCCGGCGCTCAAGCAGCGCGGCGGCGACGGCGGTCTCCAGCTGGTGCAGGTCGGCTGCCGCCTCGGCAGCGGAGGCCGGCCCGGGACGGAGGCCGACCGTCAGCAGAGACCATATGGCGATCGCGCAGATGGCAATACGGAATGACGTGCTGCGGTTCACTGGCATGACCCTCCGGGAAATGGCGTTTGGCATTTTGGCCCAAGTATAACCAGAACCGCCGGACCTTAAGCCTCCGCCTTCATGCCTTCATGCCTTCCGCCTTACGCCTGCGGACCGAAGAACCGCCGGATCTCGCGCTCTGCGCTCTCGTCGGAATCGGAACCGTGGATGACGTTCGCTTCGACCGACCTCGCGTAGTCGCCGCGGATCGTGCCGGGCGCGGCATTCGCCGGATTCGTCGCGCCGATCATCGCCCGGGCCAGCTGCACGGCCCCCTCCCCTTCGAGAATCATCGCGAAGACCGGGCCGGACGTAATATAGTCGACCAACTCTCCGAAGAACGGCTTGCCCTTGTGCTGGGCGTAATGCTCCTCCGCCGTCTCCCTGCTGATGCGCATCATCCGCGCTTCCGCCAGCTTGAACCCCCGGCGTTCGAAGCGCGACACAATCTCGCCGACCAGCCCTCTCTCCACGCCGTCCGGCTTGATCATGACGAATGTCCGCTTGCCGTTTTCCATGACGCATGCCCTCCTTCGCCGATTTAATTTCCCCATTATAGGCATCTTCTTCAGCGAAGGATGTGATTCCGCTCACGGCATCAAATGGATCCAGTTTAACTTCGCTTGCGTGCATTGAGCTTCCGGACCGGCCGTCCCATAATGAAAGGGGATACAACATCTCAACAAACATCATCTCAACAAACGGAGGGATGGCTGGTTGAACACGAATGCAACGTTCCGCGTCGCCTTCATCGGATGCGGCAAGCGCGCCCACGAGCACGCCCACGGTGTCAAGGCCGACGGCCGGCTTGAGGTCGTCGCGCTGGCCGACATTTCGGAGGATTCGGCCAATGCCCTGAACGAAGCCTTCGGATTCGGCGCCGCCGTTTATACGGATTACCGGCGGATGCTGGACGAGGTGAAACCCGATATCGCCATCATCTGTCTCTGGACGCCGCTGCATCTGCCGGTGTTCCGGGACTGCGCGGAGGCGGGCGTCCGGGCCGTGCTGTCCGAGAAGCCGATGGCGCCCGGATGGGGCGAATGTCTCGAGATGGCCCGCATCGCAGAGGAGACCGGCTGCCAGCTGACGTTCTCCCTGCAGCGCCGGTTCGCGCGCGGCAACCAGACGGTGCGCCGGCTCATCCGGGAAGGCCGGATCGGCCGCGTGGTGCGGATGGATCTGTACTCCCCGCCCAATCTGCTCGACTGCGGCATCCATACGTTCGACCAAGCGATGAGCTTCATGGACGAGACGCCGGCGAAATGGGTGCTCGGCGCTGTCGACGCCAGCGAGACGCTGAACTGGTTCAACGTGCCGTCCGAATCCGTCGCGGCGGGCCTCGTCGTCTTCCGCAACGGCGTGCGGGCGAACATCCAGGCGGGCGGACCCGACATGGACATCTGGGGCGGCGTGCGCGTCATCGGCACGGAAGGATTCCTCGAGGTGATGTGGGATGGCGAGATCAAGGGCGGCGCCGTCTATGCCGATCCGTCCTGGAAGCCGGAAGTGGAAGTGACGCCGCATGCCGAGCAGATGGCGGGCTACGTTCGCCATGCGGTCGACTGCCTGATCACGGGGGAAGAGCCGGAGGTGTCCTATAAAAAAGCGTTGCGCGCGTCGGAGATCATTTACGCCTTCTACGAGTCGGTGCGGCGCAACGCGCGGGTGGAACTGCCGCTTGAAGGGGTAACGGACAATCCGTTCATCACCATGCTGCAGGAGGGCCGGTTCACGGCGCCTGCGGAAGGAGGGAAATCCTCATGACGCGGCCGAAGCTGGGATTGATCGGCATCATCCACGAAGAGGCGAACCAGGATTTCTGGGGCACCATGGAACGCATCGCGGCGATCGGCTACGAGGGGATCGAGGGCGGCGCGAAGCTGCTCGAAGGCGATGCGAAGGCGAATGTCGCCCGGTTCCGCTCGCTCGGGCTGCAGGTGGCGACGCACAGCGTAAGCAAGGATCTGCTCGCGGACGGGAAGGAGCTGGACCGCATTATCCGGGAGGCTCATCTGCTGGAGACGAAGGACGTCACGCTGTGGTGGGCGCCCGCCGATTCGCGCGATCAGCTGCTGCGCGACGCGGAGCTGTACAACGCGGCCGGCGCGCGGCTGGCCGCCGAAGGCCTCAGGTTCTGCTACCATAACCACGCCCACGAGTTCAGGAACACGTTCAACGGCGTGTATGCCCTGGATATTCTGGCGGAGCATACCGATCCGAAGGCGGTTTATTTCCGCCTGGACGTCGCGTGGATCACGCTCGGCGGCGCCGACCCGGCGCATATTCTGCGCAAGATGGCGGGCCGCGTGCCGGCGGTTCACCTGAAGGATGTCTACGGCACCGACGAGATCGGCAAATGGACCGCGCTCGGCACCGGCGTCGTCGACATCCGCGGCTCGATCGAGGCGGCGCGGGAGATCGGCGCCGAGTGGATGACGGTCGAGCAGGACCAGCTCCGCCACCTGTCCGGGCTCGACACGGCGTGGTTCAGCTATCTGTATTTGAAGGAGTCGGAATTGATTTAGTTTTTCGCGAACGTCAGGCGGGTGCGGTGATGCGGGAGAACCGCGTTGCTGCGCCCTTTTTTTCAGGTTGGTTTCGCTGGTTGTCGTATCCGCACGCGGTCCATGCACTCCTTTAGCGTGGTTTCCACGTTACTGCTCCCCCGTACGCGGCCCACGCGCCCCTGTAACGTGGTATTCACGTTACAGCTCCTCCGCATACGGCCCATGTACCCCTGTAACGTGGTATCCACGTTACAGCTCCCTCGCACGCGGCCCACGCGCCCCTGTAACGCGCTATCCACGTTACAGCTCCTCCGCATACGGCCCATGTACCCCTTTAACGCGCTATCCACGTTACAGCTCCTCCGCATGCAGCCCATGTACCCCTGTAACGTGCTATCCACGTTACAGCACCGCCACGTGCCCACAAAAAGAAGCTGCAGCGCGCCATCCACGCCGCAGCTCCTGCCACTTACCCGAACACCGGCCTGCCATCCGCATCCCACGCCAGCTTCCGCACGAACGTGTGCCGGTTCGGATCGTACAGCGGATCGCCGACGATCTCCTTGTACGTCCGCGCGTGGAACACGAGCAGATCGCCGCCGTCCTCCGCGACGGTGAAACTGTTGTGCCCCGGCCCGTACAGGCCGCGCGCCTCGTCCGTCGCCAGCACCGGCACCGGCGACTTCGTCCAGACGGACGGGTCCGTGAGATCGGCGTCCTCCGGCGCCTCGAGCAGCCCCATGCAATAGTGGTGATCCGTCGCGCTCGCCGAATACGTCACAAACACACGCCCGTTCCGCTTCAACACGGCTGGCCCCTCATTCACGTAGAACCCGATCCGCTCCCATTCGTATTCCGGCTTCGTCAGCATGACACCGGGCGCGGCGAGCGTCCACGGATTCGCCATCGGGGCGATGTACAGATTGGAGTTGCCCGCGATCGCGGGATCTTTCTGCGCCCAGACGAGATAGCGCGTCCCCCGGTGTTCAAACGTCGTCGCGTCAAGTGAAAAGGTCTCCCACATCGTGCGGATCTGCCCCTTCTCGACCCACTCGCCTTCGAGCGGATTCGCCGACGCGTTCTCGAGCACGTACATCCGGTGATCGAACAGCCCGTCATTCGTCTCGGTCGTCCGCGCCGCGGCGAAATAGATGTACCATTTGCCGTCGATGTGGTGAATCTCCGGCGCCCAGATGTTCGCGCTCATCGGCCCGGATGGATGCCGCCGCCAGACGACGGCCGGTTCGGCCGACGCCAGCCCGGCAATCGTGCGCGCCCGGCGCACTTCGATCCGGTCATATTCGGGCACGGACGCCGTGAAGTAGTACCAACCGTCCGAATGCCGGTACACCCACGGATCGGCCCGCTGCAGAATGAGCGGCTGAACGCCCGACGTATCCGCAATTCCGGTTCCGACAGTATGATCCATCGCTCTCTCCCTCTCCCTTGTTCATGTAAAATGCCATTCTATTCATCCCGCGGAGGTTCCGGCCTCCGCGCGCCCCACAACGCGATGCCCTTTCCCGACAGCGCGCTGAACGTCTCCGTGAACGCTTCCGCTTCCGGGTCCCAGGCCCGCAGCCAGACGCCATCGTAATCTTCGCCGCTCAACGTGAGCCGGATCTTGCCTCCATCCCCGGCGGTCCACCGGCCGGACACGCTGCCGCTGATCGTGCCGTCCGCCTCCAGCCGGATCGGCACAGACTCCTTCACTTCGGCAGAGATGTCCTTGCCGTGGTTCACCAGCTCGTAGTCGCCGGCAATCCGCTCCGGATCGGCATCCTCCGGCCGCTCCCCGCCGTACCGGAACGGCACGACGACCGGCCATCCCTGCTCGTTGAACACCATCTGATGCACCCGGATCTCATGCCGCTCCCCGCTGTACGGAAAACGCGAATGGAAAATCAGGTAGTACCGTCCGGTCTCCTCGTCGTACCAGGCCGAATTGTGCCCCGGCGACACATAGCCGAACTCGCGGAACGCCCCGTGCGGATCGCGCCACCGGTGATTGCCCATCAGCTTCACCCCGAACGGCTCGATCGACGCGTCGTCGAACAGCGGCTTCGCCGGATCGGCCTTCACCTCGGCCATGTCGACCCCTTCCGCGTCGACGAACGGACCGTCCGGATGTTTCGACCGCGCGACCCGGATGTTGTAGCCGCCGAAGGAGTCCAATCCGCCGAACGACAGGAACAGATAATAGTATTCCGTGTCCGGGCTGTACAGCATATACGGCCCCTCGATCCGGCTGTGGTTGCCGCCGACGAGCTTCTTGCCGTACCCCTGCCCCGGCAGCGGCTTGCCCGTCGTCTCGTCCATTTCCAGGATGAAAATGCCGCCCGAATACGAACCGTACACCATCCACAGCTTGCCGTCCTTGTCAAAAAACACATGCGGGTCGACGACGTTCGGATGGACCCGCGCGTCATACACCGTTCCGTCCTCGCTCGGCTCCCCCCACATGCCGGATTTCAAAATGATGCCGATATCCCGGTATGGTCCCTCGATCGAATCGGCGACGGCGACTCCCATGGCGGAGCGCGGCGAGTCTCCCCGGCACGCGTTGTAGTACATGTAGTACTTGCCGTCCGGCAGCCGGATGACGTCCGCCGCCCACAGCGTGTCACTCTCCGCCCATTCCAGCGTCTCGCGCAGCTCCTCCCTCACGTTCGGAATGAGCGGGTTGCCGTCCGAGACGCCGGACGCGATCAATTCCCAGCGCATCAGATCGGGCGATTTCGCTGCCGCCAGGTGCGAGCCGAACACATAGAACATGCCGTTTTCATCGCGCACAATGGACGGGTCGTGCACGGACGCTTCATGGAACACGGGAACCCACGCCTCCTTCCCGCCGCCTTTTTCGCCGAATGCATCGCATCCCGTCAAAAGCGCCCCCGCGGCCACCAGTACGGCCAACGCACCGCCAGCCGCACGCATCATCCGCCGCCTCCCCGGCTCATCGCCGCGGCTCGAGCCGCGCCTCCGCAACCGACGCCGTCCTTCCAGCGGTATTCGCCGGCGCAGCAGCCTACCGACGACGATAGGCAGTGCAGTCATTCATCCATATCTCCTTCACAACATGATCGTCCAATCCCCATCAAGCCTTGATCCCCGTTAGCGCGATGCCTTCAATGAAGAAGCGCTGCGCGAACGCGAACAGCACGAGCGTCGGAATGAGCGCGACAACCGCGCCGGCCATGACCAGCGTCCACTCCGTCCCGTAGTACGAGGAGAACGAAGCCAGCTCAAGCTGCAGCGTATAGCGCTCCGGCGAGTTCAGATAGATGAGCGGTCCGAGATAATCGTTGTAGCCCGCGTTGAACGACAGAATGCCCTGCGTGATGAGCGCCGGTTTCGACAGGGGAACGATGATGCGCAGGAAAATGCCGGGCGGGCTCATTCCGTCGATTTTCGCCGCGTCCTCCAGTTCGTCCGGCAGCGTCTTGATGAACTGCCTCAGGAAGAAAATGACCATCGGCGCGCCGAACATGCCGGGAATGATGAGCGGCTTCCAGCTGTCCGTCCAGCCAAACGTCTTGAACATGATGAACGCCGGAATCATCATGACCGCGCCCGGCACGACCATCGTGCCGATGAGCAGCATGAACAGCTTGTCGCGCCCGGGAAAGCGAAGCTTCGCGAAGGCGTAAGCCGACATCGCGCAGACGAACAGGCCGATGATCAGCGTCGGGACGACGACGATCATCGTGTTGAAGAAGCCACGGATCAGGTGCGCCTCCTCGAAAATGATGCGGTAATTCTCCCAGGCCAGCCGCGAACCGATCCACTCCGGCGGATAGGAGTACAGTTCGCCGTCCGGTTTCAGCGATGTCGCGAGCATCCACAGGAACGGAACCGCCATGATGACGCCGCCGAGGCCGAGCAGCATGTAGGCTGCCAGATCGGCCAGCCGCTTTGCGGCCCCGCGCTTCCGTCTGCCCGCCGCAATCACAGCCATCGCCCATCCCTCCTCAGTTGTAATGGACCCATCGTTTCGAGAACACGAAATTGATCACGATGATCAGCATGATGATGATGCCGAGGATCCAGGCGAGAGCGGAAGCATACCCCATCTCGCTGTACTGGAACGCGACGGTGTACAGATAGTACACGATCGTCGTCGTCGAATAGTTCGGCCCGCCGCCGGTCAGAAGCTGGAACCGTGGGAAGTCCTGCAGCGCGCCGATGAGCGACGTAATCAGAATGAAGAACGTGACCGGAGAGATGCCGGGGACCGTGATGTGGATGAACTTCTGCCAGCCGTTCGCGCCGTCGACCGTCGCCGCTTCATACAGCGAAGTCGGCACGTTGCCGAGCGCCGCCAGGTACAGAATGATGCTGACGCCGAGGCCGCCCCATACCCCCTGGATAATCATGGCCGGCATTGCCCACGTCTGGTCGATCAACCAGGCCGGCGCATCGATGCCGATGACGCCGAGGTAGTAGTTGAGCAGGCCGAAATCCGCGTTGAAAATCCACCGCCACACCATCGCCAGCGCCACAACCGAACAGATCGTCGGCAGAAAGAACAACATGCGGAAGAAATGGCGCCCGCGCAGCTTCCGGTCCAGCAGCAGCGCCGCGAACAGGGCGGCGATCATGCCGAGCGGCACGCCGAGCGCGGCGTAGAACGTGTTCCAGAGCGTCTTCCAGACGAGCGGGTCGTCCGCAAGCGCCCGCTTGTAATTGTCCAGGCCGATGAATTCCGCGGGCTGTCCGAAGTTGAAGTTCGTCAAACTCATATACAGCGAGTTCAGCAGCGGATACAGCAGGAAGACGAAGACGCCGATGAACGGCGGTGCGATGAACAGATAGCCCCAGCGCATCTCGCTGCGGTACAGCAAGCGCCGCTTCCGTTTTGCCGGCCGCGTCTTCACGGCGGCTGAAGTCTGCGCTTCCATCCGGATGGTTCCCTCCGTTTCCGTGCGGTGTTGTGTGCGGCGCGGACGAATGCCTCCTCGCCCGCGCCGCGGGCGTCTGCGTTTACTCGAACAGCTCCGGATTGCCTTCCTTCAGCGCCTTCTCGACTTCCGGCTTGATCCGGGTGAAGAACTCGGCCGCCGTCTCCTTGCCGCTCCAGAATTCGCCGAGATACTGGTTGAGCGTGTCCAGCCACTTGCCGTTCGGCAGATACGTCCACGGACCCGGCTGCTGGGCTTCGCCCGCCTTGACGAACACCTCGGGATGCGCCGGCTTCTGCCCGGGCTGCGTGTACACTTCATCGTCGGCCATCGACTTGAAGTTCGGAATCTGGAAGCCGAGTTCGGTCATCTTCGTCTGGCCTTCGATGCCGGTGAAAAATTCAACCAGCTTGAAGGCTTCGTCCGGATATTTCGTCTTCGCGTTGACGCCAAGACCGACCGATCCGGACCAGCCGCTGAGCCAGGTGCCGTTGTTCGAAGGAATCGGCGCGACATCCCAGTCGAATTTCAGCTTGCGGTAAGTCGGCACCATCCATCGGCCGCCCGTGATCGTCGCCAGCCTGCCGGCCTCGAACATCTGGCCGTCGTTCATCGACTGCAGCGCCCGGGAGTCGGGCACGACCTTGTGCACATGCGTCAGATCATAGATGAACTGCATCGCTTCGGCGGCAGCCGGCTCGTTCAGCGTGAATGTCTTCCGGTCTTCGCTCAGAATCGTGCCGCCGTTCGACCAGACGAACCCTTCCCACCAGATCGGGCCGGCGCCGTAGATGTCGATCTTCCCGTCGCCGTTCTCGTCCACGGTCAGCTTTTTCCACATCTCGAGCGCCTCGTCCCAGGTCATCGGCTGATCCGGGCTCGGGTGCGGCACGCCCAGCTTGTCGAAAATCTCCTTGTTGTAGTACATGACCGTCGGTCCGATGTCCTTCGGCAGCGCATAATAAGCACCGTCGCCGGTCTTCTTGCCGTCGTAGCGGTAGCGGTTCAGCCCCTGCTCCCACATATCGTTCAGGTCGAGCTTCGTGCTCGCCATCACGTAGTCGGTGATGTCCAGGAACGCGCCCTGCTTCACCCAGCGGGGAAAATCGCCGTCACTGGTGAAAATGACGTCGGGCGCGCTGTTCCCCGCGATCATCGTGTTCATCTTCGTCGTGTAGTCGTTCGGGATATGGATGAACTTGACCTTGATATCCGGGTACGCTTTCTCGAATTCCTTGAGCACCGCCTCGAACACCGCGCGCTCGTCCGGCGCGCCCCAGGACGAGATCGAAATCTCGACCTTGCCGCCGGACGAATCGCTTCCGCTGCCGACCGAATCGCCCGCTCCGGCATTTGTGCCGCCGCCAACGCTTGAATTTCCTCCCGAATTGCCGTTTCCTCCTCCGTTGCCGCCGCACGACGTTACGACCAGACAGACGGCCAGCATCAGCATGAACAACCATTTTGACCTCATGTCGGAAAACAACCTCCTTGAGCCTGCATGATTTCGGATGAAGACGCCCCCATAATAGCGCTTACATTATTGATGAATTACGAATGCCTGACCTTGCTGCGGACACCTCCCTGGCCGGTCTTCCGTCATCCGGAATATGCTTGCAGACCTCGTCGCTGCCGACTCACCGGCGAATACTTCACATTGATGTTAAATATTTCGCTTAAAATCAACTTACTTAGGATGATAACGGGGGATATTTGCGGTTGTCAATTGGTTTTTATAAAACATTTTATATTTTTATAAAATTATTCTCCTGTAAAAACAAAAATTCGACCGCATTCGCATCCACTTGCCAGAGCTGAACACGTTACGATATATTTAATACAAAACTGAAATATTGGATGAGATCGCATGGAAACCATCGTATCGGAAAGCAATCTCCCCCTGTTTGAAGCACTGGCCAGCAACGTCCGGATCAAGATCATCGAACTGCTCGCGCAGGAGCCGATGATCATGAAGGATCTGGCGTCGGCGCTCGGCCTCAGCAACTCCATCATTACGATGCATGTGAAGAAGCTCGAACGCGCCAATCTTGTGCGCACCGAGATGATTCCCGGCAAGGGCGCATCCCAGAAGCTGTGCACGCTGGTCGCCGACCGGATCGAGCTCGTGTTCCCGAGCAAGGGCCGCATCCCGCGCAACTTCCACATCGTCAACATCCCGATCGGCCACTACACCGACTTCGATGTCAAGCCGACCTGCGGCCTGGCGACGAAGTATCAGATCATCGGCGACGGCTTCGACGATCCGCGGTATTTTCTCCACCCCGAACGGGTCGACGCGAAGATTCTCTGGTTCTCGAAGGGCTACATCACATACAAGATTCCAAACTACCTGAAGCCGGAAGAGGAGCCGGAGGAACTGGAGATCACGATGGAGATCGCGTCGGAGGCGCCGCTGTCGAACGTTCATTGGCCTTCCGATATTTCGTTCGAGTTCAACGGGCGTCCGATCGGCAAATGGACGAGCCCCGGCGACTTCGGCGGCACCCGGGGCAAATACACGCCCGAGTGGTGGAACATCGAGATGAACCAGTACGGCATCCTCGTCCATATCCGGGTCAACGGCGACGGCACGTTCATCGAAGGGACGAAGGTGTCCGACTACACGATCCATGATGTCGACATCCGCCGGATGCAGTGGGACCTGAAGCTGGAAGTGAAGGAAGACGCGAAGCATATCGGCGGCCTGACGATCTACGGCGCCGGATTCGGCAACTACTATCAGGACATTGTCTGCAAACTGACCTATGTGGAACCGAAGAAGGAATAAGCGGCGCGCGGGCGTTCCTGCACATAAAAGGCCGAACAGGAGCTTTCATCCTGTTCGGCCTTCATCGTCTGTCGTCTCCATCCTCAATATCCGGGTCGCTTCTCCCATGGTTCCAGCGTGCCGACCACATGGCGGCGCCGATTGTTCTGGATACATTTAATTACTCCGCTGCTGATTTCGTCATGGGTCAGCCAACGGGACCGGCCTCCCTCGATGACAAAACCCAACTGAACCTGATGGCAGGCGCATTCGGGCGGCACCGCAATTTTCCGGAGCATCTCGTCCAGATTGGAGCTGCTGCCCAGGACGTGGTACAGCTCCCAGCCGAAATCCGCTCCGCCCGCGAGCCGGATGGCCTCGGCCGTCTGTCCGATCACGCGCTCCTCGTCGTGATGAATCCACGCGACGACGAGATCGGCGGGCCCCCATTTCCGCATCATATCGTTCAACGTCTCGGCAAACTCCGCGGCGCGCGAATAATCCGCCGAAACGCCATGCAGATTCGGATGCTGATCGCTGAGCAGCTTCAGCTTTTGCGGATTCCGGCCGATCACCGTCACCTCGCGGCCCTGTCGGGCCAGCCACAGACTTGCGCCGGCCAGCATGCCGGAACCCCCGATGACAAGCGCATGACGCATTCCGATCATACCTCCTTTCCGTTTCCTCCCCGATCCGCTCGATCAATGGGCAACAATGACGCCAGTGAAATTATGGGACAACTTTAAATATTATTAAGCATTAATTCTAAACAATGGACAACCACATCAAAATAAGGTACATTCACGCAAACGGCGGCCATTTTATTCCCTTTGCGCGCCCGTATAATGAAGATAACCGTACATTTGCCATGCGAAAGGGGGCCAAACGGTGCGAATCGACGCCCATCAGCATTACTGGAAGATCGAGCGGGGCGACTACGGCTGGATTACGCCCGAGTACCCCGTCCTGTACCGGGATTTTCTGCCGGCCGACCTGTCCCCGCATTTGAAAGCGCATCAACTGGACGGCACCATTCTGGTGCAAGCCGCTCCGACGATCGAGGAAACCGAGTTCATCCTGTCCCTGGCCGATGCGGACGACACGATTCTCGGCGTGGTCGGGTGGCTGGACCTGTTCGACCCGACCCACCGCGGGCATTACGAGCGGTTCCGCCGGCATCCGAAGTTCGTCGGCTTCCGCATCATGATCCAGGATATGCCGGACGCAAGCCGGATTCTCGAGCCCGCGTTCGTCGAGGCGCTCCGAGGCTATGCGGACGAAGGCACGACCGTCGATCTGCTCGTGAAGAGCAGCCAGCTGGAACCGCTGGTCAAGCTGCTGGAGCAGGTTCCCCATCTGCGCGGTGTTATCGATCACATCGCGAAACCCCGCATCCGGGACCGAGAGATCGAACCGTGGCTCACCCATATGCGGGTCCTCGCCGGCTATCCGAATCTGTACTGCAAGCTGTCCGGCATGGTGACGGAAGCGGACCATCGCAACTGGAAACCGGAGGACTTCAAGGTTTATGTCCGCCGCGTGCTCGACCTGTTCGGCCCGGACCGCGTGCTGTTCGGCAGCGACTGGCCGGTATGCCTGCTGGCGGCCGAATACGACCAAGTGATGGACGTGCTGCTCCAGGCGCTGCCGGACAACTGGGGCGAGCGCGAGCGGGCCGCATTGTTCGGCCTGAACGCCCGGAACGTGTACCGAATTTGAATCCAAGGAAGGTGCGACACTCCGATGCGATACCGGAAACTCGGCAATACCGGCCTCGACGTCTCGGTCTTGAGCTTCGGCGCATCCTCGCTCGGTTCCGTGTTCCGCGAGGCGGACGAAAGCGAGAGCATCCGTACGGTGCATGCCGCGATTGACGCCGGCATCAACTACATCGACGTCTCCCCGTATTACGGGCTGACCCGCGCGGAGACGGTGCTCGGCAAGGCAATCCGCGACATCCCGCGCGACAAGTTCCTGCTGTCCACCAAAGCAGGGCGCTACGGCGTGGACGCGTTCGATTTTTCCGCCAGGCGGATTCAGTCGAGCCTCGAAGAAAGTCTGACCCGGCTCCATACCGATTATGTCGATCTATTTTTCCTGCATGACATTGAATTCGTGCCGGCGGATATCGTGCTGGAAGAAGCCGTGCCGGCCGCGATGCGCCTGAAGGAGCAGGGCAAGATCCGGTTTTGGGGCATTTCCGGCCTTCCGCTGCAGCTGTTCGAGAAAATGCTCCCGCAGATCGACGCGGACGTCATCCTCTCCTACTGCCACTACTCGCTGAACGACACGGCGCTGCTCGATCTGCTGCCGATGCTGGAAGCGCGCGGCATCGGCCTCGTCAACGCGTCGCCCTTGTCCATGGGATTGCTCAGCCTGCGCGGCACGCCCGACTGGCACCCGGCTTCCCCGGAGCTGAAAGCCGCCTGCAGGAAGGCCGCCGAATTTTGCGCCGCCAGGGGAACCGACATCGCCAAGCTGGCCATCCAGTTCTCGACGGGGAACGAACGGATTCCGACGACGCTGGTCAGCACGGCGAACCCGGACAATATCGCGCGCAACGCCCGATGGACCCTCGAGCCGATCGACGAGGAACTGCTCCGGGAAGTGCTTGAATTGCTTGCGCCCGTCCATAACGTCACCTGGGTCAGCGGGCGGCCGGAGTACAACGAGAACATCCGGGTGTAACGTTGTGCAGGGAGGTTTATTTTGCGTATGAGAGGCATTGTATGCGAGGAAATCGGCGTCTTCCGGCTGCGGGACGATCTGCCCGAGCCCGCGGCCGGTCCGGGCGAGGCCGTCGTCCGGATCCGCCGGGTCGGCATCTGCGGAACGGACATGCACGCCTTCAAGGGCAACCAGCCCTACTTCACCTATCCCCGCATTCTCGGCCATGAGCTGGCGGGAACCATTGAATGGATCGGCGGGAATGAGGCGGGGCTCAAGGAAGGCGACCAGGTCGCCATCATGCCGTATCTGCACTGCGGGACGTGCATCGCCTGCCGGAGGGGCCGGACGAACTGCTGCGCGGGTCTCCGGGTGCTCGGCGTTCACACCGACGGCGGCATGCGCGAACGCATCACCGTGCCGGTCACCCATCTGATCAAGACCGACGGGCTCACGCTCGATCAGACCGCCGTACTGGAACCGCTGGCCATCGGGGCCCATGCGGTGCGACGCTCGGGCGCAGGCAGCGGCGAGACGGCGCTCGTGATCGGCGCCGGACCGATCGGGCTCGGCGCGGCCGCCTTCGCGAGGCTCGCCGGCGCGCGGGTGATCGTCATGGACGTGAACGATGACCGGCTTGCTTTCGCCCGATCCTGGGCGGACGCGGATCAAGTCGTGAACGCTCTGGATCATCCGATGAAACGGATTGCGGAGCTGACGGACGGCGATCTCCCGACCATCGTCCTCGATGCAACCGGCAACGCCAGGTCGATGATGGATGCCCTCGGCTATCTCGCCCACGGCGGAACGTTGGTCTATGTCGGACTGGTCAAAAACGACATCGCGTTCCCGCACCCGGATTTCCACAAGCGCGAGACCACCCTGATGGGCAGCCGCAACGCCGCGCGCGAAGATTTCGAACATGTGCTTGATGCCGTCCGGCGCGGCGCGATCGACGCGGACCGGTACATTACCCACCGCGCGCCGTTCGACGCGATGATCGACGCCTTCGACGGCTGGCTGCGGCCGGAAAGCAACGTCATCAAGGCGATAGTGGAGTGGCCTTGATGCATGGCGAAGGTGCACGCCTCCTCCGCCGTGGAACGAAACTGAGACTTAGCGCCGTTTTCGGCAAAATAACGTGTCGCAGTTTCATCGAGGCGATCCATAAAGGACCGAAGCTCACAACACCGGCATTTGAACATCCGACATGCAAAAGGGAGGCGCATGCCTCCCTCTTCTCATGATTCCAGCGTGAACGATTTAAGCTGCGCGTTGCCCTCGCCTCTGTACGTGAAGTACAGCGCGTGGACGCCGTCCGGAATCGCGATGTCCGCCGCGTATTCCTTCCATACGTTCGTGAAGTTTACGGGAATCGAGCCGAGCGCCGGGCCGTCCCACGACGTCTTCACCTCGAAGGCGCCTTTCGCGTAGCCGCGCACCTTGATTTTGACCCTCTTCACGCCGCGGCAGTCGAAATATTTGAAGCCGGCCGTCGCCGTATCCCGCATGTTCGCGATGTAGCCGGGCTCCTCGTCCCCGTCCTTGCCGTCCTGGGTAATCTTCGGGAACCGGCCGTCCATCCAGGCGCCGTAGGTGCCGATGTACAGCTCCTCATCCTTGCAGAACAGATTGCAGGCGATATAGGCCGGATATTCGCCGCGCCCGGCGAGCGGTCCGCCGTTCAGGCCGCAGGACGTCATCTCCGCCTGCACGATGCTGCCGTCCTCACGGAATCGGATCGGCTCCGCGCAGCCTTGCCGGGAGTAATGGTGGCCGTTCGTCTGCCGGTGATAGAAGATGTACCACTGATCCCCGATCTCCACGATGCTGCCGTGGTTGTTCCCGCCGTAGTACATCGGCTTGTCCGCCGGCTTGTAGGCATCGATGTGCAGGTCCGCGTTGCTGACGATGACCCCGCCATACTTGAAGCCTTTCGTCGGGTCCTTGCTCGTCGCGTAGCACAATTCATGCATGACGATCGACGAATAGATCAGATAGTACGTATCCCCGCGCTTGCGGATGGACGGCGCCTCGAAGTATTCATGCCCCTCGAACCCGGTGCCCCGGCTGTAAGGCTCGCTCGGCAGCACGAAGACCGGCTCCTCGACGATCGTCAGCATGTCCGGCCCGAGCACGGTGGCCATGCAGCCGCTCCGCGACTTGTCCCCTCTCGGGCAGAAACCGGTATACAGATAGGTCCGGTCCCCTTCCGTCAGGACGCCGGGGTCGAACTGGTGCTGATCGCCTTCCCGCTCCCCGAGCCGCGTGCCGTCCGGATACCGGACATAGCCGTAGAACTCGAACTTGCCGGCCGGCGTGTCGCACACCGCGACCGAGACGACGGAGACTTTGTCCAACACATAGAACAGATAGTACCGCCCGTCCGGCCCTTTCGTCACATCCGGCGCGTACAGGCACATGCTGCCGTCCGGATTGAGCGGGTCGTCCGTCTTCTTGTAAATGACCCCTTCATACCGCCAATCCCCCAGATTGTCCACGGGCGCCGACCAGCAGACGTAATCGTTCAGGCAGAAAACATGGCCGTTGAACCGGTCATGCGAGCCGTAGACGTACACACGGCCATCGAACACATACGGTTCGCCGTCGGGTATGTACTCCCAGGACGGCAGATACGGGTTGAACGCTTGTTTCTTCATGCCATCATCCCCTTTTATTTATTTGGCCTTCAGGCAATATCTGAGCCCTGCCTGCGCTTCGAACGACATCACATCCGCATATCGCGCGTCCCGCCGGACCGCTACCTCGCGATCGCCCAGCCGGACCTCCACATCACGGGAAACCCGGAACGTGCAGGTGCCGTCGCACCGGGGCGTGATCCATGCTTCGACCAGAACGCCTTCCGCCCACCTGATGTCAACCTTGTATCCCCCGCGCGTGCGCAGCCCCGCAACTTCCCCCGCGGGCCAAGCTTTCGGCAGCGCCGGAAGCAGGTGGATGACGCCGTCGTGGCTCTGCAGCAGCATCTCGGCGATGCCGGCCGCGCCGCCGAAGTTGCCGTCGATCTGGAACGGCGGATGATTGTCCAGCAGATTCGGCAAGGTCGATTTGCACAGCAGGGCGACGAGATTCTCATGCGCCAGCTCGCCGTCCTCCAGCCGCGCCCAGAAATTGATGATCCACGCCCGGCTCCAGCCGGTGTGCCCGCCGCCGTGCGACAGCCTGCGCTCCAGCGTGCGGCGCGCGGCCTGCGCCAGCTCCGGCGTCCGCCGCGGCGTAATCTGATCGCCCGGGTGCAGGGCGAACAGGTGCGAGATGTGGCGATGCCCCGGCTCCGCTTCATCGTAGTCTTCGTACCATTCCTGGATCGTGCCGAGCTTGCCGATTTTCTCCTTCGGAAGCCGCTTGAGCACGAGCTCCGCTTCGCGGATGAACGCCTCGTCGGAGGCCTTGCCCGTCCGGTCCGACAGCACCCGCTCCGCCTCTACACAAGCGCCCAGCAGCGCGCGGATGATCTGCGTATCCATCGTCGGGCCGGCGCACAGCACGCCCGTCTCCCCGTTCGGCAGCACGTAGCTGTTCTCCGGCGATACCGATGGGCAGGTGACAAGCTCGCCGCTCGGCCCTTCCACCAGGTAATCCATCACGAACCGGGCCGCTTCCTTCATCGTCTCCAACGACCGCTCAAGGAACGGCAGATCCTGCGTGAACCGGTAATGCTCCCACAGATGCAGGCAGAGCCAGGCCGCGCCGAGCGGCCAGTACGATGCGGGAATATAGGTGTCCTGCGGCGCCGTGTCCGCCCAGATATCGGTGTTGTGGTGCGCGGCGAACCCCCGGCAGCCGTACATGACCCGCGCCGTCCTGCGGCCGGGTTCCCTGAGCCGCTCGATCAGGTCGAACAGCGGTTCATGGCATTCGGGCAAGGCGCAGCTTTCCGCGGGCCAGTAGTTCATCTGCGCATTGATGTTGATCGTGTACTTGCTGTCCCACGGCGGCAGGAAGTGGTCGTTCCAGATGCCCTGCAGATTGGCGGGCAGCGATCCCGGACGGCTGGAGGCGATGAGCAGATACCGTCCATATTGAAAATACAACGCCGCAAGCGCCGGATCCTCTTCTCCCTTGCGCAGACGTTCCAGCCGCTCCGGAACGGGAAGTACGCTCCGCTCCTCATCTCCGCCCAAAGCGAGTGACACCCGGCCGAACAGTTCCCGATAGTCCCGCACATGCCGCGCATACCGCTCGTCATCCGGCGCCGCGCATACAGTCCGGGCATGCGCCAGACAATGCGCGAGCGGCTCCTTCTCGCGGAAGCTGGTCGCCGCCGAGATGACCAGCGTCACGCTGTCCGCATGCTCAACCACGAGATGTTCGCCGATTGCGTCCAGACTGCCGCCCTCGGTCCTCGCCGTCACCGCCGCCGCGAAGGAAACGCCCTCCGCTCCGCCGCTCGCGCCCGTCATGTAGATCGCGTCCGTCCCGCTGCGGCCCGTCGCATCGACGTAACGCCATCTCGCCCTCTCCAGCCGCGCCGTGAGCGAGATCTGCCCCGGCCGGTCGGCGGTCGCGCGGACGATGATCGCCTGATCCGGACAGCTTGCATAATACTCCCGCCGATGCCGCACGCCGCGGTGCAGAAATTCAACCGACGCGACGGCCCGCTCCAGATCCAGGCTGCGCTGATATTGCTCGACCGCATCCGGATCGATCCCTTCGAAATGGAGCAGCAACTGCCCGAGCGGTTCGTAATGCCGCTGCGTCTCGGGAATGCCCGACAAGCCCGTCACCGCCAGCCGCTCCGCCTCCCGCGGCTTTCCTTCGAAAATCAACCGGCGAATTTCGGGCAGCACCTTCGCCGCATCCGGATTGTTGCGGTCCCGCGGACCGCCGTACCAGAGCGAATCTTCGTTGAGCTGCAGCCGCTCGCTCACCGGATGGCCGAAGACCATCGCGCCCATGCGGCCGTTGCCGATCGGCAGCGCTTCATTCCACTCGGCGGCCGGCCGGTCGTACTTCATCACCAAACGGCTCATGCTCCATCCCCTTCCACATCCGATTCCCGATAAGCCCCCGGCGTGCAGCCGACGAGCTTCTTGAACACTTTCATGAAATGCTGCGGATTCTCGAATCCCACCTGATTGCCGATCACCTGAACGGGCAGGCCGCCGTCTTTCTTCAGCAGCTCCTTCGCTTTCTCAATCCGGTAATGGTGCAAATACTGCACGAACGACACGCCCGTCTCCTTCTTGAACAACTGGCTGATGTAGTTGGGATGCAGTCCCGTCAGCTCGGAACACTGGTTCAGGGACAGGTCCCGGTGATAATGCTGATCGATATGCCGCAAAATTTTCTCCACATGGAAGCTGTACTGCGAATCGGACCGCGCATGCTTCGCGCCGTCCTGCTCCTCATCCAATATCGTTTTAGCTACCGTGCGCAGCAGGTCCAGCAATTCCATCTTGTTGATCGGTTTCAGCAGATAATCGATGACCTGGTGGCGGAGGGCCTGCCTGGCGTATTCGAATTCGTCATGGCCCGTCAGGATGATGAAGCGGCCGCACGCTCCGCGCTCCTTCACTTCCTGAATCAATTCCAGACCGTTCATCTCCGGCATGTGAATGTCGGTAATGATCAGATCTGGCGCGAAATCCTCCATGACAGACAAGGCTTCACAGGCATCCAGGGCGCTTTCGATCCGGGTGAACGGCGTCTTCCCTTCCCTTATGATCTTGACGATGCCGTGCAGAATCACCATCTCGTCATCCACGATCAGCAGGTTCAACATGTCCATTCATCCCTTTTTTGTTCAAATAAAGCCTGAAATCCGTCCCTTCGCCGGGTTTGCTGTCCACTTCCAGACGGGAATCTTCTCCGTAGTACGTCTTGATGCGCTCGCTGACGTTGTAAATGCCGAGGCCGCTGTCCCGGGTCGAAAATTCCTTGATATCCAGCCGATTGTTCAGCAGCCTCCGGATTTCCTCCAGCCGCTGCTCCGGCATGCCCGCGCCGTTGTCCGAGATCTCGACCCGCACGCGGTTGTCGTCATCCGTGATGCGGATCGCGACGGCCCCCTTCCGCCGGATCGTCGACAGTCCGTGCACGATGCAATTTTCAACCAGCGGCTGCAAAATAAACTGCGGGCACGGGATCTGGCGGATGTCGGCCTCGACCGAGATGCTGTACGTGAGCCGGCTGCCAAGGCGGGTTTTCTGGATTTTCATGTAGTTCTCGATATTCCGGACCTCATCGCTCAGCCTGAACTGCTCGTGGTCGCTCGACAGGCTGTAGCGCATGAACTGTCCGAAGGAATAGGCGAGTTCCGCCACTTCGCGGTCGTCGTTCGCCTCGGCCAGCATGCGGATCGTTTCCAGCGTGTTGTACAGGAAATGCGGCTTGACCTGCGCCTGCAGCGCCTTGTAGGCGCTTTCCTTCCGAAGCAGCTCCGAGCGCTGCACTTTGTTGACCAGCTCATCGATCCGCTGCAGCATCGAGTTGTACGTGTAGGTCAGATAGCCGATCTCGTCCTGGTCGTCCCGATGGTCGAGCGTCTTGAAGTTGTTCTCGCCGACCTGGCGCATATGTCTGGCCAGCCGCGACAGCCGTTTCGTTACCGACACCGCCAGCATGTAGTAGATCCCCGACAGGAGCAGCAGCAGCCCGGCAATCATCAGGTACAGCCAGACTCTCTGCTTGGCCGTGCTGGCGAACACATCCTCCGTTTTGCTGACGACGGCCGCTCTGAGCCCCAGCTCCTCGATCGTCAGGTGGTTGACGAGCAGCGACTTGCGGTCGAGGAAGAAATACGCGAACGGCCGCTCGAGCATCTTTCCGATCATGTCTTCCCTCGCGCCGGGCGGGCTGGACTTCAAATCCCCGGTCAGCAGGTAAACGTCCGAGCGCCCTTCATTGCTCAGCGTATTGGCGAAGCTGTACAGCAGTTTCGGATCGACCTCGACGGAGAAGACGCCGACATGTTTGGAGAACCGCTCGGCGTACATGTTCTGGTAATAGGCCAGCTTCCATTCGCCCGATTCGGACAATTCGCAGAACCAGAGGCCTTTGCCCGGAGGGAGCCGGCGCAGCTCTTCCCGGACGTTCGATGGAAGGGCTTCCATATCGATGATGTGTTCCGGAGCGGTGAATACCCGATCGCTTGCCTTGTAGATCCGGATATCCCGGATATGGTCATTGCCGTACAGCATGCCCGACAGCAGGGGCTTGATGTACTTCTGGTACGAGTAGACGTATTCCCAGTTGTACCGGTACGCGCCGTTCAGATAGTCGATGACGTTGGCGTTATGCTGGAACAACCCGTAATTGGACGAGATCTGCAGCAGGTCGATCCTCAGGTTGGCGTACGACTGTTCAATGACTTGCTGCTTGCCGCTCGCATATTCTTCGATCATGCTCTGGTACATCAGATGATTGTGGTAGAAACCGAAGGTGATGACCGGGACAAAGATGATGACGAAATAGCCCAGCACCATTTTCCTGACAATGCTCATTCTGGAGAACAAACGTTTCATCACCTTCACGTCCCCTGGGCAGCAACGTCTTTACGACTACTTTAACCCCTGCGCAGCTGCGTCACAAGTGGAAAAAAGGGGTCTGGGAAGGACCCCTTTGTACGCCTGCTCCGGATTATTGATTGAACAGCTCCTGCATCTTCTTGTATTCGGCCGTCGCCCAGCTTTCCAGCTTGCTGAGCCCGATGCCTTCCGCGAGCTTGAGCATGTTCTGATATGCCTGTTCCGCGGCTTCTTCCGATTCGGCCAGATAGATGCGGACTTCCTCCGTCTTCACCATCTCTGCGACCTTGTCAAAAATGACTTTCTCGTCGGTGCCGTCCTGCAGCTTCACCATGCCGATCGCGGGGTTGTGGTCCGTAATTTCCTTGATCTCCTGCAGCGCCTTCGTCGTCTGCGTGCCCGGCACGTATCCGCGCAGCCCTTCCACGATCGCGTCCGAATACAGGTACCACCATTTCAGACCTTCCGAATTGACGTAGTCGGCGTCGTTCACGTCGTAATGGAAGACCGGATAGCCGTCCGGATGCCACTCCCAGTGCTGGCCTTCGATTCCGAACATGACCAGCTCCAGGCCTTCCTTGCTGGCGAGGAACTTGATGAGCTCGATCGATTTCTGCGGGTTCTTGTTGTTCTTCGTAATATAGACTCCGGAGAACCCGGTGCCGGTGCTCAGGTTGTACGCTTCATCCGTGAGCGCCGACGGAATCATCGTGAACTGATAATTGCCGCCCTGATTCTTCACCTTGGCGTTGTCCGCCTCCGCGACGCTGACGGTATGGCTGTGGGCGAACGCTCTGCCGGTGACCGCGTATTCGTCGTCAATCTGGTCGTTGCTGTACGTGAAGTTCTCGGCCAGAATATAGCCGTTCCGGTACAGACTGTTCATGAATTTGTAGAACTCGAGCGCCTTCGGATGCGAGATGATATGTTTCAATTGGCCGTCCTGCTCATGCCAGGAGCTGTGCGGCGGGATGCCGAACTGCATTTTGAAATACTGCGGAATCCATTCGATGTCCATCGTCATCGGGACCATGTCCGGGTATTTCTGCTTCACCTGCTCCAGGACGGAGACGAAATCATCCAGCGTTTCGATCTTCGCGCCGAGCTCGTCCAGAATGTCCTGTCTCACCGCGATGCCGGGGTTGCCGTCGTTGCCCAGCGCGTAAGGGTTGCTCGCCCATTCTTCCGGGGTGGCGAAGGAATTGAGCACCGTGTACACGTTGCCGTCTTGCGCCGTGTTCACCGCCAGCCGGACCGGATCGATCTCGAAGTCCGGCGCGTACTTCTCGATCAGTTCATTCCAGGGGTACGACATGTCCGGATTTTCCAACCGCGGCTCCCTTAACGTGAAGATCAGGTCGGGCAGATCGCCGGATGCGATCATGAGCGGCAGCTGTTCCGAATCGGCAGCGACCGTGACGTTCAGCTTGACGCCCGTCCGCTTCGTGATTTCTTCCGCGATCGATCCCGTCCAGGACCGAACCGGGTACCAGGAGTGGTTGATGAACAAGTCCAGCTCCACGATTTCATCCTGCGATCCGGAATCGGAGGCCGATCCGTTCTGGCCCGTCTGACCCCCGGAATTGGAGCCGGATTTCGCGTTGCCTCCTCCGCCGCATCCGGCCAGCAAGGCCAGGATGAGCGTCAGAATGAACAACGAACCCCATGTCTTTTTCATTCGCGAGCCCTCCATTGTCTGTGAGTTTATCTTATTAAAGCTTGCGCTTTAATAACAAATGGGAAGTTATTCCTTGACCGAGCCGAGCATGATGCCCGCCACGAAGTACTTCTGCAGGAACGGATACACGCAGATGATCGGAGCGATCGACACGATCATCGCGGTCACCTGCAGCGAGTAGCTGGTGACCGATGACGCGCCGGCGGCGGCCTCGATCGCCTCCTGCGGCACCCGGCTCTGGTTGATGATCTCGATCAGCCGGTAGGACAGCGTCCGCAGATACTCTGCCCGGACGAAGTAGGCGGAATCGAGCCATGAATTCCAATGCCCGACCCCGACGAACAAAGCCATCGTGGCGATGAGCGGCTTGGAGATCGGCAGAATGATCCGATAGAAAATCTTCAGCTCGCTCGCGCCGTCCATCCACGCCGATTCCTTCAGATCATTCGGAATCTCCCGGAAGAACGAGATCGCGATCAGCAGGAAGAACGTGTTCAGCATCCCCGGGATGATGTAAGTGGCGAACGAATTGAGCAGCCCAAGGGAGCGCAGCACAACGTAGTACGGAATCAGGCCGCCCGAGAAATACATGGCGAAGATGACCAGGGAAAAGTAAACCTTGCTGAACACCAGCCCTTTGTGCGACAGGCCGTACGCCACCAGACAGGTGAACAGCACGCCCGTGACGGCGCCGACGACCGTCCGCGCAATGCTCATGAACAGCGCGGACAGCCATTTCGAATCGTTGAAGAACGTCTTGTAGTTCTCCAGCGTGAAATCCGAAGGCCAGAAGTATGCTCCTCCCAGGAGCGCGTCCGTGCCCGAGTTGAAAGATGTGACAAGCAGATAATAGAACGGATAGGCGGTGACGAAGAAAATGAGTGACAGCAGCAAATAGTTGACGCCGTCAAATATCCGGTCTTCCAAGCGCCCTTTCATGATGACCCTCCTGACGGTATTAGAACAAGCTGGTTCCGGACACCTTCCTCGCGATCGCGTTGCTGGTGAAGATCAGGATGACGGAGATGACCGATTGAACCAGATCGATGGCCGCGGCATACGAGTATCGGCCCTGGGCCAGCCCGACTTTGAAGGCGTAGGTCTGCACAATCTCCGAGGTGTCGTTGTTGCCGGCATTGCCCATCAGGAAGGCCTGGTCGAAGTTGGAACCGACGAGCCCGCCTCCGAGAATGCTTCCGATCGTCAGAATGAGCACCACGACCACCGTTCCCCGGATGCCCGGCAGCGTAATATGCCAGATCCGGGCCAGCCTTCCGGCTCCGTCGATCTGGGCCGCCTCGTAGAGCGTCGGATTGATGCCGGCGATGGCCGCCAGGAAAATGATGGCCCACCATCCGGCTTCCTTCCACATCGCGCTGCCGACGGCCAGTCCCCAGAAATAGTTCGGGCTCGTCAGGATCGGCAGCGGTTTGTCGATCCAGCCCCAGTCCAGAAGCAATTGATTGATCAACCCGACGTTGCTGGAGAAGAAAGTGAACGACAGCCCGAGCACGACCACCCAGGAGATGAAGTGAGGCAGGTAGCTGGCGGTCTGCACCACCCTTTTGAACGCCATGTTCTTCGCTTCGTTCAGCATGATGGCGAACAGGATGGGGATCGGGAACGTGAAGATGACCTTCAGAAAGCTGAGCACCAGCGTGTTTCGCACGATGTCGTAAAATTTGTAGTCGTTGTAGAACTCGATGAAATATTTGAATCCGGCCCAGCTGCTGGTGAAAATCCCCTTGATGCCCTGCACGATGGTGTAATTTTTGAAGGCCATCAGAATGCCGAACATCGGCGTATAGGCGAAGACCAGCAAATACAGGATGCCGATCCAGACGAAGAGATGCAGGGTTCGCTGCCGTTTGAAACGCTTCCAAACAAGCGATGACCGAATCGGTTTGGCATCGGTTGTATTCGTGTCGGCGGTCATGGCGCAAACACTCCTTTCACTTTTCATTGTAGGGAAGCGGCTGTTTGAAAGGCAGACATGATTTTGAAGATGCGTGTGTGCATTTTTTATATTGTTTGTAAGCGTTTACATTTTGGTTAAGAAAGAAAGCCCCCGATTCCGCTTTGCACGGAACCGCGGGGAACGCGGATCAACCCTCGCTATGGAACAGATCCGGCAAAATGTTGTAAATGTATTGGTTCTGCCAATACCAGGTGTGCGACCCGCCCTCGGCTTCGATGAAGTAGAAGTTGCCTTTGTCGAGGTTCGACGAGTAGCGGAAGACATCGTCCAGCTGCTTCATCGCTTCGATCTGCGGCTTCAGATTCGGATAAGCGATATCCTGCGTGCCCGTGGCGCTGAAGATGTAGAAATCGTGCGGCTTGTAGCCCGACTTGCGGACAACCTGCGCAAGGAACTTCGCCGTTTCCTCAGGCCGGGTGCCGCCGCTCCTTTCACCGAGCGCCCAGCTGTCGCCGCTGAGCGGGATGTAGTATTTGAAGTAGTCCAGACCGCCCTTGGCGAACAGATGCCATGTCGTCACCGATCCCATCGAGAACCCGCCGAACGCGCGGTGAGCCCGGGACGCCTTCAAATCTTTAAGGCTTGCCGAGTTCGCGTATGTGTTGTACTTCGACTCCACCAGCGGAACAATATCGTGGATCAATTCTTCGTGGAACAGGGCGACATCGTTCTTCCCGCCGTAGAAGGTCGGCGTCACGACGATGAGCGGCTCGATGTCGCCGCGGGCGATCATGTTGTCGATAATCTTTTTGAGCGCCCGGTTTTCGCCCGGTCCGCCGAAGAGCAGATCCTCATTCTCGCCGCCGCCGTGCATCAGATACAGCACGTTGTACTTCGTGCCTTTGTCGGATGCGTTATAGCCGTGCGGGAGATAGACGTGCAGCCGCTTCTTGTCCTTGCCTCCGTCCAGGTTCGCCGTCTCGTACGACAGCGTCTCGATCGTTCCGGGCTGGTCGCTCTCAGCCAGGTATTCGACCGGAAGCGGCGTGAAATATTTCTCGTTCGCGGCTTCTTCCGTCATCTCCAGCGCGCCGATCGCTTCCGCAAGCGAGGCATACTGTTCATCGATCTGCTGCTGCGTCACTTCCGTGCTGCCCAGCAGGCTGTCCGCGGCAATTTGAAGGACGGCATCTCTCACGACTTCCGGATTTTTGTACAGCGAGTAATCGATGGACAGCGCTTTCTTGATCAGGTTGAGCAAATCATAGGGATTGAGACCGCTCGTCTCGCGTGCATTCTTCCCGACCAGCACAATCTCGCCGAACAGGCTCGTATCGTCCCAGGCCATGCCCGTCGAATCGAACAGATTGAGTGTGCCGACGCGCTCTTCGCCCACCGCATCGTTGATCTGCAGCTCGATGCCCAGGACGGTGCCGTTGGCCGGCTTCTTCTTGAGGGCGACCCGGGCTTCGATGACATAGCCGTCGTCCGTCTTGGTCGCAGCGGTATAGAATCGTGAGGCGTCGCCTTTGTCCACGGATTGAACGTTGTCGATGTTGACGCGGAAATGCAGATCATCCGCGCCGAATTCCCGGGTCTTGTCGTTGTTTTCGTCCAGGAAGATTTCGAGCGAATCCTGCATGTACGGCGTTCCGGACCGGGTGGACAGCTGGCCGTCCTTCACTTCTGCCAGGATGTAGAGTGCACGGTCATCCCACAGCGCCCTGAACGTTGCGCTCGCGTTGGTGTTGCCGGATGTGTGCCGCGGTTTGAACGGCCGCGCCTTCTCCCATACTTCATCGATCCGGCCGTCGATGACCGGCGATCCGAACTGGGCGATGATTCTTCCGTTCATGGATGCCTCCTTGATTTCAACCTGCGCAGCAGCCGCTCTGGCGTAATCTCCGGTCTGGATGTTGATCAACAGCGCGCTCAAGAGTGTTGCCGCGGCCCATGCCGCGCCGAACCTTTTGGTTCTCCGCCTCATAACGGATCGATCCTCCCCTTCCGCATCCGGTTTTGCAACTTCGTTTTAGCTTGCCGGGTTTTTCAAGACTCGCCTTTGAACAGATCCGGCAAAATGTTGTAAATGAACTGATTCTGCCAATACCAGGTGTGGGTGCCGCCTTCGCCCGCGATGAAGTAGAGATTGCCTTTCGCCGGGTCCGATGAATAGGGGAACACATCGGACAACTGTCTCATCGCCTCGATCTGGTCGTGCAGCCCCGGATAAGCGAAGTCCTGCGTGCCCGCGGCGCTGAAAATGTAGTAATCATGCGGCTTGTAGCCGGATTTCCGCACCACATCCGCAAGGAATTCCGCCGTTTGCGCCGCGTCGCCGCCTCCGGCCAATCCCCAACCCGCTCCGCTGAGCGGCATGTAATATTTGATGTAATCCATGCAGTGGGCGAAAATATGCCAGGTCGTGGCCGAACCCATGGAGAACCCGCCGAATGCGCGATGGGCCCGGGATGCCTTCAGATCTTGCAAGCTTGCCGATTTCGCGTAAGTATTGTACTTCGTTTCCACCAGCGGAATGATGTCTTGCAGCAGTTCTTCGTGGAAAACGGCGATATCGCCCTTTCCGCCGTAGAACGTGGGCGTGACGACGATGAGCGGTTCAATGTCCCCGTTCGCGATCATGTTGTCGAGGATCTTCTTGAGCGAACGGTTTTCGCCCGGTCCGCCGAAGAGCAGATTTTCGTTCTCGCCCATTCCATGCATCAGATAGAGCACATTGTACCGGGTGTTCTTGTCGGACGCGTCGTATCCGTGCGGAAGATAGACATTCACGTACTTCGTGTCCATGCCGCCGTCCGGATTGGCCGTCCGGTAGGACAGGCGTTCGATGCTCCCCGGCTTGCCGCTCAGGGCCAAATACTCGACCGGAAGCGGCGTGAAATATTTCTCGTTCGCGGCTTCTTCCGTCATCTCCAGCGCGTCGATCGCTTCCGCGAGCATGGCATACTGCTCATCGATCTGCTCCTGCGTCACGTCCGCGCTGCCCAACAGGTTGGCCGCGGCAACCTGGAGAATGGCATCTTTGACGACGCCGGGATTCTTGTAGAGCGAGTAATCGATCGACAGCGCACGCTTCATCAGGTTGAGCAGATCATAGGGATTGAGGCCGCTGGCATCGCCGCGCTGTTTGCCAGCAAACACGATCTCGCCGAACAACCCCGTATCGTCCCATGCGCCTCCCGTCGAATCAAAAACATTGAGCGTGCCGATGCGTCCCGCACCTTCAGCGTCATTGACTTGCAGCTCGATGCCCGATACTGTGCCGTTGTCCGGTTTATTCTTGAGGCTGATCCGGGCTTCGACAATATAGCCGTCATCCGTAAGCCGCGTCGCCGTGTAGAAACGGGAGCCATCACCTTTGTCAATGGTTTGGACGTTCGCAAAATTCACGCGGAACTGCAGGTCATCCACGCCGAATTCCTTCGTCTTGTCACGGTTCTCGTCGAGGAAGATTTCCACCGAATCCGTAGGGAAGCGGAGATTCCATGGAAAGGCTGCCGTCCTTGACTTCCGCGAGAATGTAGAGCGCATGGTCGTCCCACAGCGCTCTGAACGCTGCGGACGCCCGGGTATCCCCCGACGCATGCCGCGCCTCGACGATCCGGGCCTTGTCCCACACCGGATCGATTTCGCCGTCAATGACGGGCGATCCGTATTGGGCGACAAGGCTGTCCCGAACATTGACAGCGCTTACGATTGTGCGCGTTCCCGACTCCGCCGCATGTGCAAGCGCTTCCCCGGACACTTCTGGTGAAGCCGCATGCACGCCGGACTGCGCGTTGAGCCCTGCCGCGCACAAGAGGGCTGCCGCGGCCCATGCCGCCGTGAACCGCTTCGCTCTTCGTCTCATCCATCGCTCCTCCCATACTTGATTTTTTGCGGATAATTGGTTGCAATTTCGTTTTAGCATGCGTTGGTTCCATTTTATTCCGTCAAGCCCAAAAATACAATCACCAATTTCTTTGTCTGCGCCTGGATTTCATCCGTGCCGCCCTCCGAGCATGACGCAGACATCAACGGCGGGTCCGCGCAGCCGCGCGAACCCGCCGCATTCCCGAGGGGTAATCCTCCGTCAGAATTGAATGGGTATCGTATCGCCCTTGCTCGTCTCCAATTGTACGGACCGGTCCCCGTAATAAATCCGGCAGATACCGCCGCACAGGGCATGCAGCGAGGCTTCCGTGAGCCGTTCGTTCTCCCAGGCGAAAGCCAGCTCGAAACCGCCGCGTGCCCGCAGCCCTTTCACCCTGCCCCTGGACCATTGCGCCGGCAGCGCCGGCAAGAGCTCGATCTCGTACACGGCGGTTGTGCCGTCATAGCGGCTCCTGCTCTGGAGAAGCATTTCCGCAATAGCGGCCGTTCCGCCGAAATTGCCGTCAATCTGCATCGGAAGCGGCGGTTTCTCGTTGAGCAGATTCGGGTTGGCCGACAGCGCGATCAGATTGACGAGACGGCGGTGCGCCATCCGGGCATCGCGCAGATGCGCATGCAGGGCAATCCGCCAGGCGGCCGGCCACGCGCGGAAATCGTGGGTGCCGCGAAGTTCCAGGCTCCGCCCGACCGCTTCGGCCAGTTCCGGCGTGTCCTTGACGGAAATCTGGTTCCCGGGGTACAGCCCGTACAGATGGGAGACGTGGCTGTTGTGATCGTCGGGCCGGTCCCAATCCTCCGCCCATTCCTGCAATTGGCCGTATTTTCCGATCTGCATGCCGGGCAGCCGCGCCATCGCCTCCTCGAGTTCCCCGCGGAAATCTTCATCCACGCCCAGCATCTCCGCCGCTTTCATGCACCGTTGGAAGAGATCGCGGATCAGTTGAATGTCCATCGTCGCCGCACAGGTCAGATAGCGTCTCCGCCCCTTGTCGTCAATGTAATGATTCTCGGGGGAATAGGACGGATTGGTCACCAGCTTGCCGGCGAGCCGGGTGCCCTCCGGCGCTTCCGTCAGATAGTCGAGCACGAACAGGGCCGCTTCGCGCAGCGCCGGATACACCCTGTTCCGCAGAAACGCCTGGTCCGGACAATATTCGTAGTGGTCCCACAGATGCTGCACCAGCCAGACGCCGCCCATCGGCCAGGCGGCCGCGTCGTAATCGACCGGGGTCGCGGCCCGCCACAGATCCGTGTTGTGATGAACCACGAACCCTCTGCAGCCGTAGTGCGTTTCGGCGGTTTCCGCCCCGGTGATGCGGAGGTCGTCGATCAGGTCGAACAGGGGAAGATGGCACTCCCGCAGGTTGCCCGATTCCGCCGGCCAATAGTTCATCTGCACGTTGATGTTCGTCGTCCATTTGCTTCCCCAGAGCGGCCAGGGATCGTCGTTCCAGATGCCCTGGAGATTGGCGGGCTGTCCGCCGGGCCGCGAAGACGCGATGAGCAGATAGCGGCCGTATTGGTAAAACAGCGCGGCCAGCCCGGGGTCTTCCGTCTCGGCGTACGTCCGCACCCGCTCATCCGTCGGCGTGCCGTCGCCTGCGCCGTCCCCGAGTTCCAGCTCGACTCTGCGGTACAGCGCGGTGTAATCCTCCAGATGGCGTCCGAGCAGTTCCCCGTACGTCTTGCCTTGCAGGCGTTCGATCACGCCGGCCGCCTTGGCGCCCGGGTTCCCGTCGATGCTGCGGTAATTCACGAAGCTGGTTGCGGCCGAGAAAATCAGCGTGACCGCGTCTGCTCCCCTGACCTCGAGCGCCTGCTCCCCTCGGAGGACACGGCCGCCCTCGGAGAAAGCGCGCAGCCGCGCTTCGAACCGCACCCCCGGCCCGTCCCAGCCGGCGTTGAGCCGTCTCGGCCTTGCTTCCCGCTTGCCCGCCTGTCCGGTCAGGACCAGCGTGTCGTCGCCCGCGAAACGGACCCGCTGCTCCCCGTTGGCCGCGGCAAGCTCCGCGGCCATGTCGATCTTGCCCGGACAGTCGGATGAAATCCGCATGATGATCGCCTGATCGGGGTACGAGCAGAACACTTCGCGCGTGTACGTTACCCCGTTCACCCGATATCGGGTAGTTGCAACGGCCCGGTCCAGATCGAGTTCCCGGTAATAATCCCGGCCATCCGCATGGCCCGGAAAATGGAGCATCATATCGCAGCACGGGAGAAAAGCGTGCAGCAGTTCGGGATCGCCTTTCATCCGTTCATCGAACAGCTGCTGCGCTTCCTCGACCTTGTCCTGAAAGATCAACTCCCGGACCTGCCGCAAATATCGGGACGCGCCCGGCCGGCGGTAATCGTGCGGTCCGCCCGACCAGAACGTCTCCTCGTTGATCTGAAGCCTTTCCCGCTCCATGCCGCCGTGCACCATCGCGCCCAATCTGCCGTTGCCGATTGGCAACGCTTCCAACCAATCCGATGCCGGTTTCGCATACCACAGTTTCATGCGGCGCCCCTCCTGTTCAAGCCCTGTTTCCCTCCATTCTATGGGTCGCGCGTGCCCGTCCGCCAGCCATCATTTCTAAGATTCGGGTGTCGGATTTTCATCAGAAAAAGCCCCGGCGTTGTGAAAAACGCCGGGACTTTCCCGATTACCGGTACCGCACCCACACCGCCATCTCGCCTTCGCCCCGGTTGCCCCAGAGATAATAGGGGATCGCCCGGAACGCGGCCGGCTCTTCGCAGCGGGCGCCGTCCTCCTCTTCCAGCGGCAGGTACAACGCGTCCGCCCAGTCGCGCGCCCCTTCGCGGAACGCGCGCCCCTCGATCACGACGCAGCCGCCGAGCAGCTGCGCGTCATACGTTGCGGTCAACGGCGTCTGCGTGTCGATCGCGAGCGCGCTCAGCGGTCCGCCCGGATTGTCGGCGGACTCGAGGCAGTAGACGAGCGGCCCGCGCTGGATCGCGACGCGGCCGGCGTCGGCCCGCACCTCCGGGCGGGCGGCGAGCAGCCGGATCGTCATGTCGAGCTTAAGCTCGACCGTATCGCCCGGCTGCCAATCGCGGCGGATGTACGCGTAGCCGTCCCGCACCTCCGGCGCGATCCGCTCGCCGTTCACCGCAATCTCCGACGTTCGGCTCCAGCCCGGCAGCCTGAGCGCGAGGGTGAACGCCGATAAGCCGCCCGCTTCGGGCGTCACCGTCAGCATCACGGCGCCGTCCCACGGATAGTTCGTTTCCTGCCGAACGACGACCGTGCCGCCGTCATGTCCGCCGCCTTCCTTGCCGACGTTCAGCCGCGCCTCTCCGCCGATGTACAGATGCGTGTACACGATGCCGGAATCGGCGTCGACGTCGTAAACATAGCCGCCGAGCGACGCGATCAACCGCGCGATGTTCGGCGGGCAGCAGGCGCAGCCGAACCAGCGCTGCCGCACCGGCTTCACGTGATGCTTGCCGGGGTTGCTGCGGCAAGCCTCCGGCCATACCTCCAGCGGATTCACATAGAAATAGCGTTTCCCGTCCTGTGACATGCCCGCGAGCACCGTATTGTACAACGCCCGCTCCATCACGTCGCCGTATTCGCCTTTCGCCTCGATCTGCAGCATCCGCTTCGCGAACATGATGAGGCCGATCGACGCGCACGACTCCGCGTAGGCCGTATCGTTCGGGAGATCGTAGTCCGTGGTGAACGCTTCCAGGTGATGCGTCGAGCCGACGCCGCCCGTCACATACATCCGCTTGCGCGTCGTGCTCCGCCACAGCCGCCGGCACGCTTCCAGCAGCGACTCGTCGCCGTTCTCCGCTGCGAGATCCGCCATCGCCGCGTACAGATACATGGCGCGGACGGCGTGGCCGACCGCGTCGGTCTGCTCCCGCACCGGGCGGTGCGCCTGGTGGTATTCCAGATTAATCGGTGCCGGCCGCTTGAGGAAGAAGTTGATCCGCCCCCGCTTCTCCCATTCTTCGCGCAGAAAGTTCGGCTCCCGGCCCCGCTCGTCGACGAAAAACGCCGCCAGCCGCAAATACCGCTCTTCTCCCGTCACCCGGTACAACTTCACGAGCGCCAGCTCGATCTCCTCGTGGCCATCGTAGCCGCGGAGCTGCCCTTCATTCGGTCCGAACACCCGGTCGATGCAATCCGCGAGCCGGCAGGCGACGTCCAGCACCTTCCGTTTGCCGGTCGCCTCGTAATACGCGCACGCCGCCTCGATCAGGTGGCCGGCGGTGTACAGCTCGTGGCAATCCGCCAGGTTCGTCCACCGCTTGTCCGGTTCCTGGATGGTGAAGTACGTGTTCAGATAGCCGTCCTCGCCCTGCGCCTCCGCGATGAGATCGATGACGTCGTCGGCGAGCCGCTCCAGCTCCGGGTCCGGATGCGTCATGAGCGAATAGCCGACCGCCTCGAGCCATTTCGCCACATCGGTGTCCTGGAAGACGAACCCGTGGAACTCTCCTTGCTTCCGGCCCGCCGCGATCTCGAAATTGGCGATCGCATGGCTCGGCTCCGCGTCCGGCACCCGGTCGTGCAGCGCCTCGTACTGGTACGGAATGACGACCTCGCGGACGAGGTCGCGGTATCTTGACCAGAAGGCGTCCGTGAACTTCACCCGGCCCGCCGGCAGCGGCCGGAGCGGCTGCGGGTGCCTTTGCGCCGTATGGGTTGACATGCGCCGTTCCTCCTCTCATGGTTGCAGATCGTGTTAGAAGTCTTCGCTCAGCCCCGGGCAATTTCCTGCGAGCGGCTCAGGGTTGTAACGTGCATAGCACGTTACGGCCCCGCAATCTCCACCCGGCGGCAGGCTGTAACGTGCATACCACGTTACGGCCCCGTAATTTCCGCCCGGCGGCAGGCTGTAACGCGCATACCACGTTACGGCCCCGTAATTTCCGCCCGGCGGCACGCTGTAACGCGCATACCACGTTACGGCCCCGTAATTTCCGCCCGGCGGCAGGCTGTAACGCGCATACCACGTTACAGCTTCGTAATCTCCGCTCGCATCACCCCTTCACCGAGCCGATCATGACGCCCTTCTCGAAATACTTCTGAATAAACGGATAGACGAGCAGAATCGGCAGCGTCGACACGATGATGACGCCGTACTTGATCTGATCCGCGTACCGCTGGGCGTAGCCGCCGGCCTGGCCGCCGGTGCCCGCGCCGCTCTGGAACACCTGGTTCGAGAGCAGGATGTCGCGCAGCACAATCTGCAGCGGCTGCAGCTCGTTGTTGCGCACATAGACCAGCGCGGTGAAGAAATCGTTCCAATGCGCCACCGCATAGTACAGGCCGATGACGGAGATGACCGCCTTCGAGAGCGGCAGCGCCACGCTCCAGAAGAAGCGGAAGTGCCCGCATCCGTCAATCGCCGCCGCCTCGTACAGTTCGCGCGGCAGCGACGTCTCGAAGAACGTGCGCACGATGATCAGGTTGTAGACGTTGACGCAGAACGGGAAAATGAACACCCACATCGTATTCGTCATGCCGAGTCCCTTGATGAGCAGATACGTCGGGATCAGGCCGCCGCTGAAAAACATCGTCACCACGAACACGAACATGAGAAATCGCCGCGCCCGGAACTCCCGACGGGACAGCGCATACGCCGCCGGCAGCGTGAACAGCAGATTGACGAACGTGCCCAGCGTCGTATAGAGAATCGTGTTCCGGTACCCCCGCCAGATGCGTGTGTCGTCGAAAATCTCGTTATACCCGTACAGGCTGAAGCCCTTGGGCCAGAGCCACACCTTGCCCGTCGCCACCATCGTCGAATCGCTGACCGATGCAATGACAACGAAGTACAGCGGGTAGGCGACAATCAGGAAGACGATGATGCAAGCGGCCGCGATGAACGCGTCGAACAGCACGTCGCCCGGCGTCCGCTTCCGCAAAATCCATCCCATGACACGTTCCCTCCCCGGCCTACCACAGACTGATGTTCGACACGCGCCGTGCAATCTGGTTCGTGACGAACAGGAAGAAAAAATTGATCACCGTGTTGAACAGCCCGATCGCCGCCGAGTAGCTGAACTGGTTCGACAGAATGCCGATCTTGTAAACGTAGGTCGAGATGACTTCCGATACGGGCAGGTTGAGCGTGTTCTGCATGAGGAAGATTTTCTCGAACCCCGTTGTCAGCACACCGCCCATGCTCAGGATGAACAGGATCATGATCGTCGGCGCGATGGCGGGCAGGTCGATATGGCGCATCGTCTGCCATTTTCCCGCTCCGTCGATTTTGGCCGAATCATACAGCTGCGGATCCACGGTGGACAGCGCCGCCAGGTAGATGATGCTGTTCCAGCCGCAATGCTGCCAGATGTCCGACAGCACATAGACGGGGACGAACGCGCTCGTCGAAGCCAGCAGATTGATCTCGTAGCCCATGGAACGCAGCAGATAGCCGACAATGCCCGTATTCGGCGACAGCAGCACGTTCAGGAGGCCGACCAGCACGACAATCGAGATGAAATGCGGCATGTACACGACCGTCTGCAGCATTTTCTTGCCCCGTTTCCACCGCACCTGGTTCAGAATGAGCGCCAGAATGATCGGAGCCGGGAAGCCGAGCAGAATCGTCGCCAGGCTGATCGTCACCGTGTTGCGCATGATGTCCGCGAACATGTAGCTGTCAATGAATTGCCGGAAATAGTACAGCCCCCGCCATTCGCCGCCCGTCAGCCCTTTCGTGAAATCATAATCGCGGAAGGCGAGCTGAATGCCGTACATCGGCACATAGTTGAACAGCAGAATGACGACGATCGCCGGCAAAATCATGATCCAGAGCTGGCGGTCCCGCTTGAACGTCTGCCATGCCGACCTCCGCCTGCCCGGTCCGGCGGCCGTCCGGACGGCGCCGGCTGCGGTCTGAGTGGCTTGCGCCATCGATCATCAACTCCCGTGAATGACGGGGCCGCGCCCGGCCTTGCCGCGCGCGGTCGCCCGTGTCAGATTCGTCATTGGTTCCGCTTGTATTCGTCCACGTACCGCTGGATGATTTCGAGATTTTGCGGCAGCCCGGTCCGTTCGGCTTCTTTCACGTAGCTGTCCCATTCCTGCTCGATGCCGCCCGCCGTCACCCATTGCGAGAACTTCGCCATGGCGAGGTTCATCAGGTTCGTGTTGTTCAGCGCGAGCGTGCTGTTGTCCTCCGGCGTGTACTTGATGAACATCGTCGGCAGCACGTCGTTCTCCTTGTCGATCGCATTGAGCGCCGGCATGAGCGGCTCCGTCTGCGCGCCGACCGACTGCATGTCGGTGCCGAGCGTCAGCACCAGATCGTCGGCGATGTACATCGGACCGTTGTCCGCCCAGGTGGACGTCCATTTCCAGGTGCCCGGGTCCATCGCCGGATCGGCCGGCGGGAGCACTTCATACGAGCCGTCGCCGTTGTCCTTGATGTTCGGACCGATCGAACCGAACAGCACCTGCATGCTGACGACCGGATCGTACAGCTCGTTGATGAACCGCATCGCCGCTTCCTTGTTCTTCGACCTGGCCGACATGACGACCATGTTCACGCCGTAGTTGAGCGCGTCGTACGTGTAGTCCCACGACACCTGCACGTCCGAATCGGCCGTCTCGCGCAGCGGCGCCATCGACGTATATTGCGGCGCCAGCGTGTTGCCGAACCGGTCCGTCACTTCCCAACCCCAGGTGAAGCCGACCTTCGCCGTGTTGCCTTCGCCGCGGGCGACCGACTGGAACTTCGTGTAGTCCTGGGTGAACACTTCCGAATTGATCAATCCGGCGGCGTAGCATTTTGCGAGGAATTGCACGAACCGTTTGTACCGCTCGTCGACGAAGAAATTTTTTACCGCGCCGTCTTCCATGAAATAGCCCTGGCCGCTCGCGTTCGTCAGCGTGATGCCCGTGCTGCCGAGCAGCACCGTCGGGTGGAAGAAGCCGAATCCGCCCGTGCCGACCGGGGCGAAGTCCATCGGAATCTCGTCGTTCGGATCGCCGTTGCCGTTCGCGTCCTGCTCCTTGAACGCGACCAGCACGTCGAACAATTCGTCCCAGGTCGTCGGCATCTTCAGGCCGAGATTGTCCAGCCACTGCTGATTGATGTATTGCCGCGTGACGGTCGCCGGCCAGAACCGCTGGTATTTCGGCAGGCCGTAGATGGAGCCGTCCATCTGCGCCGCGAGCACCCGCGTCTCCGGCTTCGCTTCGAACATCGCCTTCACGTTCGGTCCGTAGCTTTCGATCAGATCCCGGAGATCCTGGAACAGCCCCGGGAACATCGCGATGTCCGCGTCGGTGATCGCGTTCGGCCCGATGATCAGATCCGGAATGTCGCCGCTGGAGAGCAGCGCCCCTTTCTTCTGGCCCCAGTCCGCGGTCACTTCCTCCCATTCGATCTCAACGCCCGCGCGTTCTTCCGCCGCCTGCAGCCATTCCATCTCCGCGAACGGTTTCGTGAGCGGATGCTTCGTCATGATGGCGGTCAGTTTCACGCGTTTGCCCGAGCCGCCGCTCGCGCCGTCCGACGCTCCGCCACCGCCGTCGTTGTTCTTGCCGCCGCTGCAAGCCGCAAGCGCGGATGCGGCGAGCAGAAACGCCAGAATCAGTGACCACGCCCTTTTCATCCCTTCGATTCCTCCGCTTCTGTCATGTTATCGTTTTCAATTCGCCGTGACGCCGCCTTCAGCCGGCGGCACGCCGGCGCGTGGCGGCCGGCAGCCCCAGCTTATCAAGCGTGTCTCGGGCGGAACAACGCGCACAATGATTGGAAATGGGGGAGAACGATTGGGTAAGGGATGAGGTATAATGGTCTTTCCTGTTTTTTTCTTTCTGTGGAGGTGAATGGCATGAGCAGAAAAACGGGGTATGCCGGCGTGCTTGCGGGCTGCGCGGGTTCCGCGTATTTGCTGTACGCCGGCCTGGCTTCGCTTGCCGCAGGGACGGACGGTGACAACGCCGTGCTGATGTCGGCTTACGGCATCCTGTCGCTGCTGGCTTTCCTCTTGTCCGCTTATTACTTGAAAAAGGCGAACGGGAAGGGCGTCCTGTATTGCGGCGCCGCCCTGACCCTGTTTTCGCTGCTCGGGTCGGTCGGATTGTACCTGCTGCCCGGCGCCTTGCTCGTTTTCGTTCCGGTAGCCATTTACAAGTTGGAGAACAGGGGGAAAAAGGGGCCGGCGCCCGATCAGCGGTAGAGCCCCCGGAACTCGGCCTGCACGTCCGTCGCCACGGAACGAAAGGCATCGCGGACGGACTTGCGGCCGAGCCACACCTGATCGAGCGCCGGATTCAGGATGGCGGCGATTTTCTCGTTGTTGCGGAGGTAATAATCGAAGGAGTTGACGCCGTTCTCGATCGTCTGCCGCATGACGGCGTCCTCGTAACCGTCCGGGTGGCCGGGCTTCACGGACGCCCACCGGGCGATCAGTTCGGGCTGCGTGTAGTAATCGAGCAGAATGGGCATCCACAGCCCGTCGGCATGCAATTCGATCGCATTCTCGGGATCGAGCAGCCATTTGAAGAACAGCCAGGCTTCCTGCGGGTGACGGGTCGTCGCCGCCATGACGAGCGGTTCGCCGAACTGGATTGTATGGCTCGTCTTGAGCCTGGGCAGCACGCCGACGCCGTAATCGGCCCCCGCTGCGCCGAGGTCGAGCTGTACCCACTGGCCGTCCAGATTCATCGCGACCATGCCGCTTTCCAGCGCCAGCGCCGGCTGCGGCAGATGCTTCTCCTGCAGCGGATTCGGCGCGACATGGTGGACGTACATCAGGTCGGCGAGCCGCTGCACGGCGTCGATCACATCCGGATCTTCCAGGTTCATGCCTGTTCCGTCCGGCGCAATGATCGACGTGTTGTTGGACGGCACCATCAGATGCCACAACCACGTGTTGATCCGGACGCCGTATTGGACGATCGCATCCGGATCGAAGTCCGGGTGGTGCGCGTCGCGGCCGGCGCTGTCGAGCGTAAGCCGTTTCGCGACATCCACGAACTCGTCCCAGTCCCACGCTTCTTCCGCCCTCGTCGGGGGCGGCTCGAGGCCGGCCTTGCGGAACAGTTCGGCATTGTAGTAGAGCGCGAACGACTCCTCCGTCGCCTTGATGCCGATCACGCTGCCATTGTCTCCGCGCATGACGGCGTTCGGAATGAACGAAGATTCGCCGAGATCCGGGTCGGCCTCGAGCAGCGGACGCAGATCATACAGCTTGCCCTGCTCCGCCCATTGGACGGCGGTATGCTTGTACAGCATGTAAACATCCGGCGCCTGGTTGCCCGCATAGAGCGTGGTCAGCACCTTCACGTAATCTTCCGGAATGTGCCGGTAGATCACTTCAATCTGCGGGTATCGCTCCATGAACTTGCGCACGATCCGCTCGTGCGCCGCCCGTTCGTTCGGCGACCCCCAGGTCGCGTAGGTGATCGTGACGCGCTCCTTCCCCGCGCCGTCCGGCCGGTCCGGCGCCGGTCGGCCGCATCCGCCTGCGGCCAGCATAATCATCAGCAGAAGCAAAACGGTCCGCGTCGCAGTTCTGTTTATCCGCAAGGCTGTTCCCTCCGTTCGCCCGCCGCTTCCATCGCTTCCGCCCCCGTCGACGCAACCGGCGTTTCCGCCGGCGACGGATCCACCCGGGGCGCGCGTTTTAACGCCAGCCGGATCACAATCCGCGTGCCGCGTCCTTCATTGCTTTCGATGGTGACACCGTACGGCGGCCCGTACAGCAGCCGGATCCGCTTCCCGACGTTCGCCATGCCGGTCGACTGGCCTTCGCCGCTGGCCATGCGCGCCAGCCGTTCCGGCGTGAAGCCGCGCCCGTTGTCCTCGACCGTGAACACCGCCGCTTCCCCTTCGCGCCTGCCGCGGATGCGGATGACGCCGCCGCCGTCCATTTCCGCGAATCCGTGGATGATCGCATTCTCGACGAACGGCTGCAGGAACAGTTTCGGCACGTCCATATCGAGCAGTTCCTCCGCCACGTCGACGTCCATCGTGAACAAATCCTCGAAACGGACGGACATGATGTACGCATATTTTTCGAGCCAGTCCAGATCGGTGCGGAGCGTCCACATCTCCCGCTTGTTGCGCGTCGTCGTCTGGAGCATGTCCGACAGATTGAGCATGACGCGGGCCATCTCCTGCTGGCCGTTCTCAAGCGCGATCCAGTACAGCGTCGTCAACGTGTTGTACAGAAAATGCGGATTGAGCTGCAGATTGAGCGCCATCAGCTCCGCCTCCTTCTCCCGCAGCCGGGCGGCATAGTTCTCCTCGATCAGCGCCGCGATCCGCTCGTTCATCTGATTGAACAGCCGGATCACCCGGCCGAACTCATCCCGTCCGCCTTCCGGTATGCGCGCGTCAAACCTCCCCCGCTCGACCGTGCGGATCGCCTGTTTGATCCGGACGAGCGGCTTCGTGACGAGGAACGACATCAGGTAGGCGAGCACCGCGGACACCGACAGCATGACGGCGAGGAACAGGAACGTGTAGCCTTTCAGCGCGCCGAGGCCGAGCAGCGCATCCTGCACGGGAATCTCGATCCAGGAGAGCCATCCGGTGCTCGCCATCGTGTCGTAGCGGACGAGCATTTCGCTGCCGCCGCGGTCGAACCGCAGCATGCCGCGTTTCTGCGCCAGCGCCTCCGCAAGCCACGGCGGCGTCTCCGGCCTGCCCGCCGCTTCCGGCTCCGACGAGGCGACGACGGTGCCGTCCGGCGCCGCAATGCCGTAGGAGAGCCTGCGGAAGCCGCTGCTTCCCGCATATTCTTCGAACAGCCGGCTGAAAAAATCGACGGTCAGGTTGACCATCAGCACCGGCTTGTCCCGATGATCCGGCAGCGTGTGAAAAATGCCCCGCTCGTCGATGTACGTCAAGTTCAGCTGTTTTACCGCCGACGCGAGCCGATCGTACTCGAATTCGAGATCCGTAAGGCGCGGCTCGTCCATGACGTCCGCGAACCGGTACGTCGGCACCCAGACGAGATCGCCGTCCGCCGCCGCCGCGGCCTCGCGCAGTCCGGAAGAGAAGAAGCCTTCCGGCGGCACGAACATCCGCGCCGCGCTGCCGAAGGCGTAATCCGGCGTCAGGATGAAGACCGAATAGATGTTGTCGTCGCCGCCGAAATAGCGGAACAGAATCTGGGTAATGCGCCGATCCGCCTTCAGCAGCGATTCGTTGTTCTCCGGATCGAGGGCGGCGAACGTCTGGTACAACTCCTCGTCGATGGGCAGCACTTCGCTTTTGTCGCGGATGTCGCGCAGCGTCTCGTCCAGCTGCAGGTTGTGGTTCAGGATGACATCGCCGAGGCTTTCGCTGACGTTCGCGAGCATGTTGCGCGCGCTGATCTGGTAATAGGCGAACCCGAGCAGCAGAATGATGAAACTGACGAGCGCGAAATAGGAAATGAACAGCTTCGTCCGGAAGCTGGCGCCCGCTGCGGCGTCCCGCATGCCGGAGGCCAGCCGGCGTACGGGCCGGATGACGGCGCGCATCAGCCGTCCCCCGCTTCCATGCGCAGCGCGAACATCCGCCGGAATTCGTCGGGTGAGCAGAGGAACATTTTGCGGAACACTTTATTGAAATATTTCGTGTCCCGGTACCCGACCCGGCGCGCAATGTCCGCCACCCGGAGGTTGGTCTGCAGCAGCAGTTCCCGCGCCTTCCGCATGCGCGTCTGCACGAGATATTCGGAGAACGGCATGCCGGCATGCTGCTTGAACAGAATGCTGAAGTAGGACGGGTTGTAGTAAAACCGCTGCGCCACCGCCTCCAGGCCGAGGCTCTCATGCAAATGCGCGTCGATATATTCGCGGCATTTCCGCATGACCCGCTCGCTGCGGGATTGGCGCGACATTCTGAGGCGGCCGATCAGATCGCGCAGCAGCAGCTCCGCGGCGGCCTTCACTTCGGCCCACGACGGACAGGCCATGATCTGCCGTTCGATCCGCTCGGACAGTTCGCGGCTGTCGGCTTCATCCAGCGCCGATTCCGTCCGCTTCATGCAGCCGAGCAAGAGCTGCGCCGCGGCCAGCTTCGCCCGCATCGGCGGCGTACCGGACGCCGCGATCCGTTCCAGCGACGCCGTGAGAAGCTCCGCCGCCCGCGGCTCGTCGCAAGCGGCCGCCGCCAGCTCCAGCGCGTCGGCATCCCGAACCGCGTCCAGCGGCGCGCGCTCCTCCCGGCGCTCCGCAGCGCCCGCCGCATCGGCGGCGAGCCACGTCCCAGGCGGCGCGTAGAACAGCCGGTCGAGTGCTTCAAGCGCGCTGCGGCACGATGCGTGCGCCTCCCGCTCGAGCTGCGGCGTCTCGCGGCCGATGCCGGCGCCGACCGTGCGGCCGTACAATCGGGCGAGCCGTTGCACCGCCTCCCGGAGCTTGCCGATCGCCTCGTCGGAGCGGCAGCCGTCCTTCCATGCGGCCGCTATGTACAACCGGCGCGGCTCGTGTTCCGGTGCCGCGGCGGCCGCGTCCGCATGCGCCGCCAATGCCCGGAGCGCCGTCTGCCGGAGCATGCCGCGCCATTCCGCCGGGTGGGCGGGCTTGCCGCCGGCAGAGTCGCTTGCCGCGCCAGCCGGCTCGGCTGTTTCCAAGACCAGCACGCAGCCCCTCCCGGCCATCCGGAAGCGGCGCTCCCATTCCGCCCGTTCGCAGCCGGTCAAATCCCCGGCGGTCATCCATTTATAGAGCAGATGCTCGCCGTACAGCCTCGAGGCAAGCGACTCCGGCTCCGCCTCCCGCTGCTGCACGGAAGCGGCTGCATCCCGCGCGCCCGCATCCGGTTCCGGACCGCTCAAGCCGGCAGCCCCTCCGGCGGGCTCCGGCCATCCCGCGGGATGCGTCCGCCGCCCCCCGGCGCTTCGTGCCTGCTCCCGGTGCAGCTGCTTCTCCAACTTCTCCAACACGTCCGACAGCTGCTCCGGGCGCACCGGCTTCAACAGATAATCCTTCGCGCCGAGCCGGAGTGCCTGTTGGGCATAGCTGAACTCGCTGTATACGCTTACAAGAACAACCTTCGGCTGCGCCTGCTGAAGACGGCCGACCGCCTCAAGGAACTCGAGTCCGCTGGCGAGCGGCATCTGAATGTCGGTAAATACAATCTCCGGCGCGGATTCCCGCACCAGCTTGAGCGCTTCCTTGCCGTTCTTCGCTTCGTAGACGCGGTAGCCGGGCCGGAGCGAGCGAATGAGCGCGGCCAGCCCGCGCCGCTGCCGCGGTTCGTCGTCCGCCACCAGCACGCCGATCGGTTCTGCCATGATCCTGGACGCCTCCTCAGGTGGAACAACCTTGTACTTCCTTCCTCTCAATTGTACGAAAAGCCCCGTCCCCCACAAAACGGGGCTACGGGGCAATTTCATTGGAAAGAGGGCAAATGATTGGATGTTATCTTCCCGCCGACACCGCAATATCGCCGGCCTCCGCGGAGAGCTGCACCGTCGGCACGCCCGGATCGCTTTCCACGATCGCCGTCCCGGGCAATTCGACCTTCCGCTCGCCGATCAGCGTCTTCATCTCGAGCGCCAGCTTCTCCGGCTTCTCTTCCGTCACAAGCTTGATGTCGCCCAGCAGCGATTCGGCCTGAATATCGTCCGTGATGGCTTGCACGCCCAGCCGGATGTCGCCCGTATCGGTCCGGGCGCCGATCCGGCCGGCCAGTCCGGCCGTCTTGATGTCGCCGTGCACGGCTTGCATCGAGATGTGCTGCGCCCGGACGCGCTCGGCCGAGATGTTCGCGATTTCCGTCGAGATCCCCAGCTGCTCATAGAGACGGTCCGGAATTTCCACCAGAAGGTCATAGTCATCCGGATAAATCGAGATCAGCTTGCGCTTGAGGTCCCGCGCCGCTTCGATGACCACCCGGCCGCCCTGCTCGCTCACCGACAAATGATACTCGCCCTTGTGCATCCGTTCGGTTCTGCCCGTCATTTTGACCGTAATCTCGTCGCCCCCGGACACAACCCGGACATCGCCGGCGTTGGAGAACACGTCGATCCGGGATACGCCCTCGGCCGATACCGAACGCTCTTCATTGATTTTCACGCCGTTGAAAGGCGACACGCCGATCGCGTACATCACCAGATTTCCAATCACGGCAATCCCGATCAGCACAAGGCCGATCATGATCAACTTGCGACCATTTACTTTCATTTCAACTTCTCCTTTACCTTTTCAACATTCGATTGCAAAATCGCCAGCATCCATTTGACGAACAGCGTGATGCCCTTCACCGCCGCCACCCAGAAGATCAAGCCGAGCCCGAGCAGACCGGCCGCCAGCGGCAGCTTCAGCAGAAATTCGACCGACCAACCGTCCTGCACCAGCATCAGCACAGGCGATACGGTCAGATAGGCTGCCAGTACAAACAGCCCCGCCAGCAGCAGCATTCCAATCGCAAAAGGAATCAGCAGCATCAGCACATTCATCAGCCCCAGCCCGACGCCGGCGAACACCGCCCGGGCGATGCGGCGCACTGTCGGATTCGCGTGCGCTTCGTCGACGCTGAGCTGATACTGAATCTCCCGGGCCACAAGCTGCGGCGGTCCCAGCCGCTCGGCAATTTCCTCGTCCGATCTTCCGCTTGCCCGGCCATGTTCGAAATGCGCCTCGTAATCCGCCAGCAGTTCCGCGCGTTCCTCCGCGCTCAGATCGCCCAGCCGCTTCTCCAGTTCCGCAAGATATTCCGCCTTGGTCATCGCCTACTCCCCCTTCACCACGTTCTGCACGCCCTGGACGAACTGCTCCCATTCCCGCAGCAGCCGCTGCTGGACCTCATGTCCTTCGGGCGTCAGCCGGTAATATTTCCGCGGCGGGCCTTCCATCGATTCCGCCAGATAGGTGGTGCAGAACCCTTCCTTCGTCAGCCGGCGGAGCAGCGGATAGATCGTGCCCTCGGCGATTTCGATGCTCTTGGAGATTTCCTCGACAAGCTCGTAACCGTAGCGGTCTCGCCGGGCAATCAGGCTGAGCACGCACAGCTCCAGCACGCCTTTTTTAAATTGAACATTCATGGGTGGATCACCGCTTCTCACCGTTTTTTCGCGATATCAAGCCTCTTCCGCCAACGGCCGCAAGGACTGCTTCCGGACGATTGCCGGCGCCTGCCGGGAAGCGAAGCTTAAGGGGGCCCATCCCGCCGCGGCCGTTCCCGAATGTGAGGAAAGTCAAAACGGACACCTCCAAAATCAAAGTACGGCATGGAGGTACTGCATCATTAAACAGTACTGTACATTGCAAGATACCTCGGAATAATTTATAACACGAAAAATGGAGGTTGCGCAAGTCACGGGTTAAAATCTTTTCGTGTCTGGTATTGGGGGCAATTTTGAGGTGAACCTTTTAAGTCAGCAGCAGCGGGAAGACAAATGAAGTACAATAAGCGGGGCGTCACACGGCCAAAAGGAGGGGCCCATGATCGACAACGTTCATTTTCCACTCTTGCGAAACAGCACCGCGGTCTGTGAGATCACCGACCGGGAAGGGACGGTCGTCGGCTATATTCAGCGCTATCACGCCACGCGAATGCAGCAGCTCGTCAATCTTCTGCTGGACAACATGTTCAACAACGTATGCGCCTGTGACCGGGAGAAGAAGCCTGTGGTCAACATCGTGGAAATCAACAACCCGGGGACACTTCTGCGCGAAAAATGGGTTGTCCATGTCGGCGGCGGGCAATTCCAACTCGAGAACAAGTCGAAGATCAGAACCCATCCCCGATTCTTATACCGGAAGCATGACACCGAAATCTGGATCCAAAAAGAGTTTGCCGACCGCACCGTGCGTTTTGTGCAGCATAACCGGACGGTGGCAGAGGCGGTTTCGGAGGGATTGATGCCGCCCAAGTCCTGCCGTGTGGCGTTTCATTTGGCAGGTTCCGAAACGGACATCTATGAAATTGCGGCTCTCTATTACGTGTTCAAATTGAAAACCGGCTGAGCCCCGGGGAGCTGCAGCGCTGCAGTTCCTCCGCGGGGTGCCAAGCGGGGCTGTAGCGTGGTATGCACGCTACAGCTGCTCCGCAGGGGCGCCGAGCGGGGCTGTAGCGTGGTATGCACGCTACAGCTGCTCCGCAGGGGCGCCGAGCGGGGCTGTAGCGTGGTATGCACGCTGCAGCTGCCCCGCAGGGGCGCCGAGCGGACTGATGTGTGGTATGCACGCTGCAGCTCCTCCGTCCGCCAGAGCCTTATTCGCCGTTGATTGCGCGCAGCAGCGTGTGCCGGTTCAGGCGCACCACATGCGCCCGGCGCAGCGCTTCGTCGCGCAGCTCCGGCTCGATCCCGAGCTCGGCCGGAACGGCGGGCCCGCCGGCGACGCGCAGCAGCCGGCGCAGCTCGTCGCCGTCCGGCAGCTCCGCCAGCATGCGCCGGCAGGCGTCGGGCAGCGGCCGGCCTTCCGCCGCATACCGCTTGTACAGGTCGGCGACCTCCGCGCAGGCGACACCCACCTTCGCGCCGTGCAGCACCTGCCGGCGGCCGGTGCGGAGGAAGTGCATCTCCCAGTAATGGGAGATGTGATGCTCCGCGCCGGATGCGGGATGCGACTGCCCGAACCGCAGCAGGGCGATGCCCGATTCGATGAGCGATTGCATCAGGGCGCGCACGCCTTCCTCCGTCCCTTCGCCGATCGCTTCGGCATGGGACACGCAGCGCTCGAGCGCGCCCCGCGTCAGGCCCGCGATGTCTTCATCGTACGGCTCGCCCGCCGTCTCGCGGCCGTACACCCAGTCGAACAGCGACGTGTACTTGCCGAGCATGTCGCCGAACCCGGCCGCGATCAGCGGCTGCGGCGCCGCGCACAGCACGTCCAGGTCGGCGAACACGGCGACCGGCGCGGCCGCCGGCAGCGTGATCTTCTCGCCCCGCAGAATGAGCGGCGCGCCCTTCGACGTGAACCCGTCGACCGACGGCGCCGTCGGCACGGACACGAACGGCAGGCCGAGCGTGCAGGCGGCGTAGCGGACGATGTCGTGGATCGTGCCGCTCCCCGCCGCGGCGATCGCGTCCGCGCCGTGGTGCTGCGCCGCGATGATCGCCTGCAGCACCGACGCCTCGTCGGCGACGACGTCGCCGGCCGCGTTCGGCCGGATGATCTCCAGGCGGGCCGCGCCGCCCGCCGCACCGTACCGCTCGGCCAGCCGGCTGCCGATCACCCGCGCCGTCGTCTCATCCGCGACGAAGAGCGCGCGCTTCAGGCCGGCATCCAGCAGGTACGGCACCGCCTCGTCCGCTGCGCCCCGCGCGAGCCGGATCGGGTCCGGCAGGCCTGCGGCCTTGCCTCCCCCAAGCACTTCCGATGCACCGTTCATCGTTCCATCTCCTCCAGCAGCCGGCGGATGTCCGCCAGCGAATCGAGAATCCAGTCCGGCCGTTCGGTCTCATCGAGCGCCATCGCCGCCTCCCGCGTCCCCGAGCCGGTCAGCACGAGCGCCGTCCGGAGCCCCATGCGCCGGCCCATCGCGATGTCCGATGCCAGGCTGTCGCCAATGACCATGCATCGCTCCGGCGGCAGCCCGAGCCGGTCCAGCGCGGCTTCGGCCATAAGCGGCGAAGGCTTGCCCACGACCGTGTCCACTTCCGTCCCGGTCGTGTGCGTGAGCGCCGCCAGCAGCCCGCCGACATCGATCGCTTCCCCGTCCTCGCCGGGGAACGTCCTGTCGGCGTTCGTCGCGATGATGCGGGCGCCGGCCCGGACCGCGCGGAACGCGTCGTTCAGCTCCGCGTAAGTGAGCGTCTCGTGCAGCGTCACAACGAGCCGGTCCGCTTCCTGCGGCCGCGCGGCGAACCGGACGCCGTGCGCTGCCAGCTCGTCCCGCAGCCCCTGCTCGCCGAGCACCCAGACGCGCGCGTCCGGCTCATGCTCCGCCAGATACCGGGAGACCACCGACGAAGTCAGGATAATGTCCTCCGCTTCGCACGGAATGCCGATCGCTTCGAGCCGCTCGCGGCACATGCGCCGCGAAATGTTGCCCCGGTTGCTCAGGAAGACGATGCGTTTTCCCTTCGCCCGCAAATATGCGACCGCCTCCGCCGCCCCCGGGATCGGGCGGCTCCCCGTATAAACCGTGCCGTCCAGATCGAGAATGAACCCGTCCGGCGACCAATCCTTCGCCATGCGTCACCGCCCCGCAATTCCACGTTGATCTTCATCCCCATTGTCCGCCCCGCCCGGTCCGAAAGTCAACGATTGAATGCGGGCGGCTGCGTTTACGTTCGCATTGTCGTTTTCCGTTGTTTGTTTGCGTTTTGCCCGCATTTCGCTGCGCCGAGCTGTCATTTTTCGCCGGCCGGCACATCCGCGACGATCACCCGGATCTTCCCGAGCGTCTTCAGCCACGCCGGATCCGCCCCCGCGTCGGTGATCAGCGTCCGGATGTCCTTCGCCTGGATGGACGTAACGATCGACCGCCGGCCCAGCTTCGTATGGTCGAGAAGCGCGACGACCTGCGACGCGTTGGCCGCCATCAGCTTCTTCAGCTCCGCTTCGTTCGGGCTGAAATCGGTCATGCCGGTCTCGACCGTGAACCCTTCGGACGACGTGAAGAACAGGTCGGCGTGGACTTCCTGCAGCAGCCCGCGCCCGAGCGTGCCCTCCACCGTGCGCGAACCGGGCCGCAGAATGCCGCCGATCAGAATGACGTTGTTGCGCGGATTGCGCCCGACCTCCTCGGCCGCAGCCAGCCCGTTCGTCACGACCGTCAGGTAGTCGTACTCCGACAGACACCGCGCGAGCTCAAACACCGTCGAGCTGGCGTCCAGCAGAATGCACTGGCCGCTCCGCACCATTTCCGCCGCCCGCCGGCCGATCGCCCGCTTCTCCTGCCGGTTCAGTTCACCGCGCGACGGCATGGCGTGCGCCGGCGGCTGATGGCCCGCCCTGACCGGCACCGCGCCGCCGTGCGTGCGTTCGAGCAGCCCTTCTTCCTCCAGCAGCCTGAGATCGGTGCGAATCGTTCCCTCCGAGACGTTCAGCTCCTTCGCCGCTTCCTTCACGATAATCTGCCGGTTTTGCGCCAGCTGCTTCAGCAGCCATTCTCTCCGCTGTGCCGCGAACATGCGAACTTCCACCTGCCTTGAAATAGTAACCCTTCCGCCGTGGCAATTTCTTTTTCCAGTATATCGGCAAACGCGTGTATTCATCAATAAACAACAACATCCGCACGAAAACGAAATACCAGCCGCAGTGCGAATCCGCCAATGCCGCCCGGGCAGACCGCGCAAACCAAAAGGATGCGCCGTCCTTCAGGATCAGCGCATCCGATGGCGATCGATATTCAAGGGCTTGCAAACAGCGTGCAGCCCGTTCTCGGGTTGACAGGGCAGGTGGCAGGCAGTATTCCGGCGGCGCGAACGTTTCCCCCTTGACGGAAGTATGGTAGAAGTCGCCGTTCCTTGCCGTGAAGACCCGTGCGAAGAAACTTCCGCCATCCCGGCCAAGCCAAACTTGTAATGAAATTGTAATATTCCTTTCAGATTCCGTTCATGTTGGGCGGGTATGATGTGAACATAACCCCCCATTTTCATATACCCTTTCCTTGAATCCCGCGGCGATGGAACCGGATCGTCCGCGGGACCTTTTTTTGTCCGTCAGCCGTCGATCCGTTTCAGCGCCGCGGACCTCCTCCGGCCAGATGCCGCTGCAGGAAAGGCAGCACGGCCTGCCAGAACGCGGGGTCCTGCTCCGAGCAACTGTGTCCCTGCGCGTCGACGAACCGGTGCTCGACCGGCGCCCTGGCGGTGACGCTGCGCAGCTCTTCCGCCGGAATGACCGGGTCGCCGGTGGAATGGATCATGAGCACCGGCTTTCCGCCTCCGCCGCGGACCGCTTCGGCGTTGGCCGCAACCCAGGCCGGCATGTCGATGCGCCGCACTTCCCTGTACGGGACGCCCGCCCGGAGCAGCCAGACGCGCAGGATGATCCGGGCCAGCGGAAACACCGGCAGATTTCTGCGCCTGAGCTCGGACCGGAGAATCGTCTCGATCGTGAGCGGCGCGTTGTCCGTAATGACGGCGCGCACCGGCAGCCCGCCGGCATAGGCGAGCAGGGCGCCGAGCCCGCCCATCGAATGGCCGAGCACCGCGATGCGCGAGGCGTCGACGCCGGGCAGCCGCGCCGCCGTCGCGACCGCCGCCTCGATGTCGGCCATGAACATGAGCCCGGTCGGCGCCTTGACCGAGCCGCTCTCGCCGTGGCTGCGCGCGTCGTACACGAAGACGGCGTATCCGGCTTCGACGAGCGGATGCGCGTAGCGCAGCACGCGCGACCGGTTCGAGCCCCAGCCGTGCGCGATGACGACGAGCGGCAGCGGCCCGCCGGAATCCGTGCCGGCCGCATCCGGCCGGATCAGCCAGCCGACCATCGGCACGCCTTCGCTCTCGAACCGGACCGTCTCATACGGCGCCCGCGGCAGCTCCCCGATCGGCCGCCGCTTCGGCTGCTGCGTCTTCGCGCCGAGCATCCATGCGCCGCCTCCCGCCGCCGCGATGGCGGCAGCCGCCCCGATGACCCAGCCGACCATGTCCGTCTCCCCCTTCGCCTGCGTCCGGTTTAGTTCAGCGACCGGACAATCTCGACATAACGGCGGGCATTGTCCGTGAGCCGTTCGAAATCGCCCGCCTTGATCCATTCCCGGTTCAGCAGCTTGCTCCCGATCCCGACCGCGGTGGCCCCGGCCTCGAAATACGACCGGATCGTCGTCAGGTCGACGCCGCCCGTCGCGATCATCGGGATATGGTCCAGCGGCGCGCGGATTTCCTTCAAATATTCCACGCCGAGCGACGCCATCGGGAACACCTTCACCGCCTCGGCGCCCGCCTTCCACGCGCGCACGATCTCGGTCGGCGTCATGACTCCCGGCCAGACGGACAGCCCCCGCTCCGCGCCGAAGGCGATCACCTCTTCGTCCAAATTTGGCGAGATCAGATACATGGCGCCTGCCGCCGCCGCTTCCTTCGCCATTTGCAGGTCGAGCACGGTGCCCGCTCCGATCGCCGCCCGCCCGTCAAACTTCTCCCGCCATCCGGCGATCGTCTTCAGCGCGCCCGGCGTGTTCATCGTCACTTCCACCAGCCGGATGCCGCCGTTTACCAGCGCTTCGGCCGCCCGATCGGCCGACTCGCCTTCCAGTCCGCGGACGATCGCCACAATGCGCTCCTTCAGAAGCAGATCCAATGTGCCGCTCACATTCGTTCCCCCTGTAACGACAAGGGCGGCATTCCGTCTGCCGCCTGTCGAACTTCAGCTTCTTCCATTGTACGCCATCCGCCCGGACGCGCAAGAGCCGCGCAGGCGCCTGCCCGCGGACGCGTGTATCGGCATACACCGGATGGGCATGTGCCGCATACGATATCCCGAAAGCCCAATCTTACACGAAGGAGCAATCGACAAATGGGAGTTCAGCATGCAAACCCACACGTAAGCGCCGGATGCGGCTGCGGTTCGCTGCGCGCTTTCCCGGCTCCTCCGGCTCCGGGGCAGCAAGGGCCCGGGCAGGCGCCCGGACAGCAAATCGGCCCCGGATTTGGTCCCGGCTTCGGTCCCGGCCCCGGCTTCGGTCCCGGATTTGGTCCCGGCTTCGGTCCCGGCCCCGGCTTCGGTCCCGGTTTCGGTCCCGGTCCGTTTCCGCCGTTCCCCGGCCCGGGTCCGTTTCCGCCATCCCCCGGACCAGGCCCGTTCCCGCCGTTTCCCGGTCCCGGACCGTTCCCGCCGTTCCCCGGCCCGGCGCGGTTCGTCACCGTATTCATCAACGGCGGCCGGCAATTCCCGTGGCTGACGCGGTCCTACAACATCCCGCACCGCTTCGGGCTGACGGTGCGCCAGGCGCTCGCCTCGACGGGAGCGGTGCAGTTCGGCCTGGGCGGCCAGATCGTGTCGGTCGGCGGCGTCTTTACCGGACCCGGCAGCAACATCCGGACGACCGTCCGGCTGAACGGCCGTGTTATCCCGCCCGGTCTCCTGAACACACCGGTTCAGCCGGGCAGCTTCATCTCGCTGGAATTGAGCCGGTTCTTCTGACGCCTCGCGGCGGGCGGTTGCCGGCGGCTCAATCGGCCGCATGCCGGGCAATCGCCCCGCCGGCCGCTTACATAGATTCGTCCGCGCCGAGCCGCTGCCGCAAATACGCCCTGACCCGCTCCGCCAGATCCGGCCGGTCGAGCGCCAGATCGACGGTCGCCTGCACGAAGCCGAATTTGTCGCCGATGTCGTACCGCCGGCCGCGGAACGGATAGGCGGTCATCGGCGACTCCGCGTTCAACTGCTGCATGCTGTCCGTCAGCTGGATCTCGCCCCCGCGGCCGGGCGCCGCCTTCTCCAGATAGCGGAAGATGTCCGGCGTAAAAATATATCTCCCGACGACCGCCCAGTTGGAAGGCGCCTCGCCGCGCGGCGGTTTCTCGACCAGACTGCGGATGCGATGGTCGCCGGATTCGGCATCGAAATCGGCGATGCCGTATTTCTCCGTCTCCTCCCACGGCACCTGCATGACGGCGACGACGGACGAGCCGGTCTGCTCGTACACGTCGATCATCGACCGGAGGCACGGCGGATCCGAGACGAGAATATCGTCGCCGAGCAGCACCGCGAACGGCTCGTTCTCGACGAAATGCCGCGCACTGAGGACGGCGTGCCCGAGCCCGAGCGGCTCCTTCTGCCGGATGTAATAGATCTCCGCCAGATTCGAAATGCCGCGGACGATGTCCAGCATTTCCCCGTCGCCCTTCGCCTCCAGCGCCATCTCCAGCTCGACCGATTTGTCGAAATGGTCCTCGATCGCCCGCTTGTTCCGGCCCGTGACGATCATGATGCTCTCGATGCCGGACTTCACTGCTTCTTCGACAATATATTGGATCGCCGGCTTGTCGATCAGCGGCAGCATTTCCTTCGGCTGCGCCTTCGTTGCCGGCAGGAACCGCGTGCCGAGTCCTCCCGCCGGAAGGACCGCCTTGCGGATGCGGGTTCTGGTCAACGGCGACCTCCCCTTTCCTTATGTATAGGTACGGGATGAAAAGCTCCCGCGGCTTGTCCCGCATTGACAACCGGCCGCCCGCCCGTGCACAATGAGGCTGACCCGACATTGCAGAAGGAGACGAAGCCCGATGCTCACGACCGAAACGCTCCACACGTCGAGACGCGACGAAATGATCGACATCACCCGTCAGGTCCAGGCCGCGGTCAAGCGTTCCGGCGTCACGGACGGCATCGCCGTCATCTACTCGCCCCATACGACGGCCGGCATCACCATTCAGGAGAACGCCGATCCCGACGTCCGGCACGACGTGCTGCTCCGCCTGGACGAAGTGTATCCCTGGCAGCATCCGGGCTACCGGCACATGGAGGGCAACACCGCCTCCCATCTGAAGACGATCACCGCCGGCGCTTCGCAGACCGTGATCATTTCCGGCGGGAGGCTGCTGCTCGGCCGGTGGCAGGGCATCTATTTCTGCGAATTCGACGGCCCCCGGACCCGCACGTACATGATCAAGATCATCGCGGGCTGAAGCCGGGCCGGCATGCGGCGCCGCGGCCGCGCGTCACCCGCCGATGGCGGGATCTCGCTTGCGGAACTGCTCGAGAATGGCCTTCAGCGCGGCGTCGTCGTGCTCCCGCTCTTCATTGCCGATCTTCACGATCCGGATCTCAAGCGGGTTTTCCCCTTCCCGGTAGAACACGAGATGCTCGCGGTCGCGGACCTTCACGTCGAATCCGCTCTGCCGGAGGAACCCCAGGATATCTTCCGGCGTCGGCGGCTTGCCGTCCGTGTACAGCGTTCCTTTCAGATTGCGTTCTTCCCCGGCCACGTTCAGATAATCAATGCGAAAAACGAACCGCCATTCCGCCACTTTCTGCGCCTCCCTGTTCATCATGCCCATGGTGTATAAATTGCCCCCGGTCCGCCATCCTAATCGCGGAGCAGCGTGCACGGACATCCTGCGCCCGGCTCCGATTCCGTTGACCAGGAGGTATCGCGATGTATCAAAATGATGTCCCGAACGCTGCCCTGCAGATCCGGCATTGCGAGCAGCTGCTCTCGCAGCTGATCCAGCAGACGCAGCAATCGACGCAGAAGTACCAGCAGATGCTTCAGCAGGAGCAGCAGAACGTCGCCATGCTTGAACAGCTTGCGCAGCGGGAGCGTCAGGCGGTTCAGATTATCCAGACCGCGCTGCAAGGCCATCAGACGGCCCTGGAACAGCTGCAGCAGGCTTCGAGCCTCTGCCGCCAGCTGGAATATGCCGTGACGAACGCCGTCCCGGCGGCCGGCTTGTCCTATACGGCCGCGGGCGCGGGCAGCTATTTCCCTCAGCAGCAGGGATTCTGAAACAAGACCGCCGAACCGCTGGCACAGCGGACGGCGGTCTTCGCTTGTGAATCGGGAACGGTCAGTCTTTGTCCACCAGTCCCCGGTTCAAATACTTCTCGAGCGTATTGGTAATATCGAACACCGTATGTGCGAGATCGTAATTTTCGAAGGCATGCTCGCATTGCGATTGATATTCCATGTCGTATTCGTAGCGGCTCAGATGCTCCTGGATGACGTCGTCCGGCAATCCGAGCGCGCGCTGCCGTTCCTCCACCGTGCGGCGGTCGGCGTAGATGAACAGCCGGATGCAGTGATCGCCGTACTTCTCCTTGAGAATGTCCGCGCCTTCACGATTCAGAATGAGATAGACCGATCCGCTCTTCTCGAACGCCCGGGCGACATCCTTGTCGCGAATCCCGTACTTGTTGCCCCTGAGCTCGATGCTCTCGAGGAATTCGCCGTCTTCTTCGAGCTGGTCGTACAGCGTCCGCGAGATGAAGTGGTAGTCGACGCCGTCAACTTCGCCCGGGCGCGGCTTGCGGGTGGCGTATCCGGGCACCTTGCGGATGCCCAGCGTCTGCGCAACCGCGTCGGCGACGGTCTTCCGTCCCGATCCGTCCGGACCCGTGAAGACGAACATGTATTCCGAATCCTTCATGACATACATCCCCGATCTCCTCCTTCATGAAAATGATGGCGGCAAACCGCAGCGAAAAGCGCACGATACGGACAAAACCCGGCACTGCAAGCGTTTGTGTTTCACTATTGTAACGAAAATCCGCCGTCACGGTCAATAATCAGCGACGCCCACGCCCCTGCCCGCGAATGCTCCCGATATCTTTCGTTTTCTGGCTTTTTCGATCCGGCAGCCGACAGGGTTTGACAAACACTCCGTTATTATTTATAATAATTCTAAATTAAAAATTGATACAAACTTTGTTGTCCGCCCCTGCAAACGGCATAATCCCGCGGAATTGGCGCAACCTAACGCGGGAACGAAGCAAACGATGCCCGCCGCGGAACGCGCTCGATTCAAGAACAGTGAAGGAGGATATTCGACATGGCGTCCATTCATGAAATCCTTAACCGTCAGATCGCCAATTTCAGCGTGCTCTACGTCAAGCTTCACCATTATCATTGGTATGTGAAAGGCGCTTCATTCTACACGCTGCACGCAAAGTTCGAAGAACTGTACAATGAAGCGGCCGGATACGTCGACGAACTGGCCGAACGGCTGCTGGCGCTGGGAGGCCGGCCGGTCTCCCGCATGGCGGAATACCTGAAGCTGGCCGCCATTCGGGAAGCATCCGGCACCGAGGATGCGAACGCGATGGTGCTGACGATCGCGGAGGACTTCCGGATGATCTCCGCCGAGCTGGCCGATGGGATCCGCGCGGCGGAGCAGGAAGGCGACGCATCGACCGCCGATCTGCTCACCGGCATCCGGACAAGCCTGGACAAGCACGCCTGGATGCTGCGCGCCTTCGCCGGCCAGACCGGCGCTCCCGCCGCTGCTCCGGACGCCCGCGTCCGCACGGTCTGACGGCGGCTCGATGAATACGGCCTTCCCGACTCCAGGTGAGCCGGGAAGGCCGTTTCTTTGCCGTGCGTCACCGCGGGGCGGCCGGTTCCTTCGGTACGATGAGCCGCACCTCGGTCCCCTTGTCCGGCGCGGACCGGATGACAAGCGATCCGCCGACGGCGCGCGCCCGCTCTTCCATCGAGAACAGGCCGACGCCGGTCCGGCTGACGGACGGATCGAAGCCCGCGCCTTCATCCCGCACGATCGTCTCGACCGCATCGTCCGTTTCCTTGATCGTCACTTCGCACTCGTCGACGTCGGCGTATTTTGCAATGTTCGTCAGCGCTTCTTGCACGACGCGGTAGATCGTCGTCTCCGCCGCGATGGCCGGCCTGCCGCGCAGTTCGATCGCGAGCCGCACGTCGATACCGTAATGTGCCGAATAGTTCTCGATATAGGTGCGGACGGCCGGGCCGACACCGAGATCGTCCAGCACCGACGGCCGAAGCTCCCGGGACATGCTGCGGATGTCTTCCATCACGTCCGCCACGTCCCGGCGCAGACTGCGCAGCTCGGCCATCTCCGGGTGGTCGTCCAGCAGCCGGTCGATGCGGATGAGCAGCGAGAACAGACTTTGGCCGACCCCGTCGTGCAGTTCGCGCGAGATCCGTTTACGTTCTTCCTCCTGCACTTCGATGACGCGGGTCATCATCGTCTTCAGCTCCTGCTCCACCTGCTTCAGCTTCGTCACTTCGTTGCGGATGGACAGATACTGATACGGGCGCCCGTTTTCGTCCAGGAACGGCACGATCGTCGTGTTCACCCAGTAGTAGGTGCCGTCCTTCGCCCGGTTGCGGATGTCGCCGCGCCAGACTTCCCCCCGCGAGATCGTCCGCCACAGGTCGCGCATGAACGCCTTGTCATGATAGCCGGAATTGACGATCCGGTGATCCTGCCCGATCAGCTCCTCGCGGCTGTATTTGGAAATCTCGACGAACTTGTCGTTCACGTACTGGATGATGCCCTTCGCGTCCGTAATCGCCACGATCGACGATTCGTCGAGGGCGAATTTCACGTCCGCGAGCTGCTTGAGCGCCGTCTTGAGCTGCCTGCGCACTTCCTCGTCCGCGATGTGCGTCTCGATCTCGTGCAGCAGGCGCGCGGCAGCCTCCGCTTCCTGCTTGCCCAGCTTCGCGCCGACGGCATTATTCAAAGTTCAACAATCCTTTCTTGACCGCGAATTTGATCAGCTCGGGCCGCGTCTTGAGCCCAAGCTTCTCCATCAGGTTCGCCTTGTGCGTCTCGACCGTCTTGACACTGATGACCAGATTGTCGGCGATTTCCTTGTTCGAGTACCCCCGCGCGATCCAGCCGAGAATCTCCTTCTCCCGCTCCGACAGCGTGTCGTAGGCGTCCGGCGGCTCGGCGCCCGACTTCAGCCGGTTCAAATATTCGCTCATGAGCCGCTTCGTCGCCGTCGGGTACAGGTAGGCGTCCCCGGCCGCCACCGACCGGATGGCGGACACCAGCTCCTCGTGCGGAGCGTTTTTCAGAATGTAGCCCGACGCGCCGATCTGGATGGCCCGGAACAAATACTCGTCGTCGTCGTGCATCGTCAGAATGAGAATGTTCGTCTCCGGCAGCCGCTGCTTGAGCTCCGCGGTCGCGGCCAGGCCGTCCATGCCGTGCGGCATGCTGACGTCCATCAAGACAACATCGGGCTTCAGCTCCAGCGCCATCCGGATCGCTTCGCCGCCTTCCGACGCCTCGCCAACCACTTCGATGCCGTGCCTGCCGTCGAGCAGCATGCGCAGTCCCGAGCGGACCACCACATGATCGTCGCACAGGAGCAGCTTCACCATCTTACGATTCCTCCGTCTTCCACGGCATGTTACCCGAATTGTAGCAGAAAGGACAAAAATACCGCAACGACCGCTACCTTTTCGGCCAGCTTGCCGCCTCCATCGACAGCTCCCGCCACCATTCCTCCCGCGCGCCGAGCGCCTTGATGCCGCGCACCGCCCGGCCGATTTCCGCATCGGTGTAATCCTTCGTCAGCCGCCTGCCGAGCAGCATGACGCCGGATATATCGCATCCGGCCCTGACGGGCAGAAATACGGCGGCGGCCAGACCTTCGGCGAGCAGGATCGGGTCGTCGATCCGCGCCCGCTCCGCGCCGGGACTGCTCGGATCGAAGCAGACCGGCGTGCCGGAGCGGATCGCCAGGCCGAGCAGCCCGACGCTCGGCCGCTGCGTCATGTTCGGCGTCCGGCTGCTGACGCTGCCGACCACGACCCGCCATGTCACGCGCCGGCTGGCCGGATCCAGCAGCCCGAGTCCGGCGAAATCACTCTCGGTCTCGCGGCGCAGCTTTTTCACTTCGCGCAAAATCGCTTCCTTGGCGCTCTCCATTTTCCTCCCACCTTCCTGCCGCATGCCGGTCCGATCCCGGTTGTGATCTCTATGCTGTCGTTCACTGAAAATCCGCAAATCCAAATCGCACTCGGGGAATTCCCTGATGCCACTCTCGGGGCGCTCTCCCCGGACTGCGCCGATACAGCCAGCATACGCGATTTTGCGGCCCGAGTCTGTGATTTTCATCATCATCCAAATCCGGTTGGTCCCCGCCGAAAACTCCGTCGATTCCCCGATTACGCCGACCCCGAAAACCTTGTATGCTTGGGATAAGCAGGATGCACGAGGAGGCGAACCGTCATGACGACAAAACAGATGACCGCATCCGCCGCATTCGGACAGCACGCCGTCTGCCGGCGGGAGCAAGGAAACAGCCCGTTTACGGAACGCCAATTCAAGGCACTGGAATCGATCATGCACATCCGGCGCTACGAAGCGGGCGCCTACCTGTTCTGGGAAGGAGAACCCGCCGAAGCCGTCTATTACATCCGCAAAGGCCACGTCAAGCTGCGCCGCACGACCGACGACGGCCGCGACCTGCTGCTGTCGATTCTGAAGCCGGGCGATTTCCTCGTCGATTTCGATGCCTGGGATCCGAATCACCGCAACAGCGGCCAGGCGATGGACGATGTCGAAGCCGGCATCATTCCGCTGCCGGACCTGGAACTGCTGCTCGGCAAAGACGGCGAGCTGGCGTTCCGGTTCGCGATGTGGATGAGCATGCTGCGCCGCAGGAGCGAATCGAAGCTGTGCGATCTCATCATGCTCGGCAAGCCGGGAGCCCTCGCCTCGACGCTGATCCGCCTGACGAACAGCTTCGGCGTCGCGCAGCCGGACGGCATCCTCATCCGGCTGAAGCTGACAAACACGGAGCTGGCCGAACTGGTCGGGACGACGCGCGAGAGCATTAACCGGATGCTGAACACGCTGAAGAACGAAGGCGTCATCGACATGGCGCCCGGCGGCAGGCTGCGCGTGCTGCAGCTCGACAAGCTGCGGCAGATGGCCGGCTGTCCCGAATGTCCGGCTTGCCCGAAGGAGATTTGCAGCATCTGAGGCCGTGCGCCGGCAAGACCGCACCGGACAAAAGCGTAAAAAACAAGGATATAAAACATCGATGTTTGTGATTAATTTCACATACTTCCCGTCCAAAGGCTGGTACCATTTCAGATGAAGGCAGCGTGCCGCTGTCCGCGGCCCCTGCACGAAGCGTTAGAGGGAGGGAGCAGGTGTCATGACCACTGCTGTGAAACAACCCCGAACCGAAGGCGTACCGGACTGCTGGCGCGGTTTTCAATCCGGCCGGTGGATGGAAGAAATCGACGTGCGCGACTTCATTCTGCGCAACGTGACCCCCTATGAGGGAGACGAGCGGTTCCTCGCGGGGCCGACCGAAGCGACGACCCGGCTGTGGGAGATCGTCAGCCGGCTCTCCCGGGAAGAGCGGGAACGCGGCGGCGTCTGGGACGTCGATGTGAACACCCCGTCCGCCATCACCTCGCACGGACCGGGCTACCTCGACCGCAAGCTCGAGAAAATCGTCGGCGTGCAGACGGACGCTCCGTTCCGGCGGGCGATCATGCCGTTCGGCGGCATCCGCATGGTGCAGGATGCATGCAAGGCCTACGGCTATGAACTGCCGCAGGAGATCGTCCGGCTGTTCACGGAAATCCGCAAGACGCACAACCAGGGCGTATTCGACGTCTACACGCCGGAGATGCGCGCGGCGCGCAAAGCGGGCATCATCACCGGCCTGCCGGACGCCTACGGCCGCGGCCGCATCATCGGCGACTACCGGCGCGTGCCGCTGTACGGCGTCGACCGGCTGATCGAGGCGAAGAAAGCCGACCTCGCAACCATGGAGAAGGGGCCGATGACGGAGGAGGTCATCCGCGCCCGCGAGGAGCACGCCGAACAGATCCGCGCGCTCGAAGAACTGAAGCGGATGGCGCTGTCGTACGGCTTCGACATTTCGCGGCCCGCAGCGAACGCCCGCGAAGCGGTGCAATGGCTGTACTTCGCCTATCTCGGCGCGATCAAGGAGCAGAACGGCGCCGCCATGAGCCTCGGCCGCGTCTCGACGTTCCTCGATATCTACTTCGAGCGCGATTTCGCCGAAGGGACGCTGACCGAGACCGAGGCGCAGGAGCTGATGGACCATTTCGTCATGAAGCTTAGAATCGTGAAGTTCCTGCGCACGCCGGAGTACAACGAGCTGTTCAGCGGCGACCCGACCTGGGTGACCGAGTCGATCGGCGGCATGGCCGAAGACGGCCGCACGCTTGTGACGAAGAACAGCTTCCGGATTCTGCACACACTGTACAACCTCGGCCCCGCGCCCGAACCGAACCTGACCGTGCTCTGGTCGACGCGGCTGCCGCAGGCGTTCAAGAACTACTGCGCGAAGGTGTCGATCGAGACGAGCTCGGTGCAGTACCAGAACGACGATCTGATGCGCCCGATCTACGGCGACGACTACGGCATCGCCTGCTGCGTGTCGGCCATGCGGATCGGCAAGCAGATGCAGTTCTTCGGCGCCCGGGCGAACCTGGCGAAGGCGCTGCTCTACGCGATCAACGGCGGCGTCGACGAGAAGCTCGGCATCCAGGTCGGCCCGAAGGAAGCGCCGATCACGGCGGACACGCTGGACTATGACGAAGTCCGCGAGCGCTACGACCGCGTGCTCGAATGGCTTGCCGAGCTCTACATGAACACGCTGAACGTCATCCACTACATGCACGACAAATATTGCTACGAGCGCCTCGAATTCGCGCTGCACGACCGCGACATCATCCGCACGATGGCTTGCGGCATCGCGGGATTGTCGGTCGTCGCCGACAGCCTGAGCGCGATCAAATACGCGAAGGTGCACCCGATCCGCAACGATCAGGGCATCGCGGTCGACTTCCGCATCGAAGGCGACTACCCGCAATACGGCAACAACGACCCGCGGGTCGACGACCTGGCGGTGGAGATCGTCACGTCGTTCATGGCGAAGCTGCGCAAGCACAAAGCCTACCGCGGCGCGATTCCGACGCAGTCGGTGCTGACGATCACGTCGAACGTCGTCTACGGCAAGAAGACCGGCTCGACGCCCGACGGACGCCGGGCGGGCGAACCGTTCGCGCCGGGCGCGAACCCGATGCACGGCCGCGACCGGAAAGGCGCGCTGGCGTCGCTCGCGAGCGTGGCGAAGCTGCCTTACACCGAATCGCTGGACGGCATCTCGAACACGTTCTCGATCGTCGGGAAGGCGCTCGGCCGCGACCTGGACAGCCGGATCGCCAACCTGGCCTCGCTGCTGGACGGCTACATGACGCAAGGCGGCCATCACCTTAACGTGAACGTGTTCGACCGGTCGACGCTGCTCGACGCGATGGAGCATCCCGAAAAATATCCGCAGCTTACCGTGCGCGTCTCGGGCTACGCCGTCAACTTCATCAAGCTGACGCGCGAACAGCAGCTCGAGGTGATCAGCCGGACGTTCCACGAATCGATGTAACGGAAAGGGCCCCGGCGGACGAAGGCCACACGATCGAATGGAGGGAATCAACATGCAGCACCAGGACCGGCTCGACACCGCGGCAACCGGACGCGTTCATTCGATCGAAACCTTCGGCACGATGGACGGACCGGGCATCCGGTTCGTCCTCTTCCTTCAAGGCTGCGCGCTGCGCTGCCGGTACTGCCACAACCCCGACACCTGGGACACGTCCGCCGGCCGTGAGATGGATGTCGAAGCCGTGCTCGCCGAGATCGAGCCCTACCTGGACTACTACCGGCAGTCGGGCGGCGGCATCACGATATCGGGCGGCGAGCCGACGCTGCAGGCGCCGTTCGTCGCCGCGCTGCTGCGCGAAGCGAAGCACAGGTACGGCCTGCACACCGCCATCGACAGCTCCGGTTTCTGCGAGCCGGCGCACGCCGAAGCCTGCGGCCTGCTGGACTCGGTCGACCTCGTGCTGCTCGACCTGAAAATGATGGATGCCGCGCGGCACGAAGACCTGACGACGCAGCCGAACGAACGCATTCTCCGGTTCGCCCGCCACCTGTCCGACACCGGCCGGCGGATGTGGATCCGCCACGTGCTTATTCCCGGCGTCACCGACCGCCGTGAGGACCTGCTGGCGCTCGGCCGCTTCATCGGCACGCTGCGCGGCGTCGACAAGCTCGAACTGCTGCCTTACCACCGGATGGGCGTGTACAAATGGCAGCAGCTCGGCATCCCGTACACGCTCGAAGGCGTGCAGGAGCCGACGCAGCGGGAGATCGAGCGGGCGAAGCGGATCATCGAAGAAGGTCGGCGGGAGGCGTCTCGGACCGGATGCACCGCTTCGTCCGGCCCTCGCATCCCCCAATATGGCGCGTAGTGCAAAAATGCACCTCATCACCCCGGATCAGAGGGAAAAGCCGCCATATAGCGCAAATCTGCACCTGATCCGCTCCCTTGCACAACGAAGGCCGATGCGCCCCCCGCGGACTGCCCCGCGTACGCATCGGCCTTCTCTTTATCCTGCAATTCTTACTTCAAAATCTCCTCGATCCGCTCCAGCACGTCGGCGGAAAGCTCGATGCCGGATGCCTTCGCGTTCTCCTCGACCTGCTCCGGACGGCTTGCGCCGACCAGGGCGCTCGCCACGTTCGGCTGGCGGAGAATCCACGCCAGCGCGAGCTGGCCGACCGTGATGCCGAGCTCGGCCGCCACTTCCGACAGCTTGCGGACCTTCGCGATCTTCTCCTCGGTGATCCCTTTCTTCACCCAGTCCAGCCGTGCCGCGCGGCTGTCCGCCGGGATGCTGTCCACCGACGTATATTTGCCCGTCAGCAGCCCCTGCGCCAGCGGCGAGAACACGACTTGTCCGATGCCGCAGCGTTCGCCGAGCGGAATGATCTCCGGCTCGATGTAACGGTTGAACATGTTGTACACCGGCTGGTTGACGACGATCCGGTCGAGCAGATACTTGTCGGCGATGGCCAGCGCTTCCGCCATTTGCGCCGCCGTCCACTCGCTGACGCCGACATAGAGCACCTTGCCCTGGCGCACGAGGTCGTCCATCGCGCGCAGCGTCTCGTCGAGCGGCGTCTCGGGATCATGGCGATGGCAATAGTAAATATCGACATAATCATGCCCGAGCCGCTTCAGGCTCGCGTGCGCCTGCTCCATGATGTGCTTCCGCGACAGCCCGCGGTCGTTCGGCCCGTCGCCCATCGGCCAGAACACCTTCGTCGCCAGCACGTACGACTCGCGTGGATACTCGCGCAGCACCGCGCCCATCAATTCCTCCGCCGCGCCCCGCTCATACACGTTCGCGGTGTCGAAGAAATTGATGCCGAGATCGTATGCCTTCCGTATCGATTGGACCGCGTTTTCCCGTTCGACGTATCCGCCGTAGGTCAGCCAGCTGCCCAGACTGATTTCGCTTACCTTGAGGCCCGTCCGTCCCAGTCTCCGGTATTTCATGCCGCATCTCCTCCTGGTATTCCGTCTCGGGCGGCGGCACCAGCACCGCCGTCCCCTTCCCATTCTAGAACAGTTCATATATCATGGTAAGAAGTGAAATGTTTTTCATTATATTATACGCACGATATCTACTATACTCGTTATAGCGTCCAATCATATCCCGGGTGAGGTGAGCCTACGTCATGCAGAGCAGCCGGAATTATGTACCGAAAAATCCCGTCCACATCGAATGCAACATCGAGAAAACATTGGAAGTGCTCGGCGGCAAATGGGCCTTCCTCGTCCTGCGCGAACTGTTCGGCGGGAAGAAGCGGTTCGGCGAGCTGCAGCGCGCCATCCCCCACGTCAGCCCGCGCGCGCTGACCAGCACCCTCCGCCATCTCGAGGCGAAGGGCGTCCTTGAGCGCCATGTCTATCCGACGGTGCCCGTCACGGTCGAGTACAAGCTGACGCCCAAGGGCGAAGACTTGCATCCGATCATCAAGCAGATGAAACTGTGGGCGGCCAAGTGGACTTGAGCGAAACACAAACGATCATGATCGGGGGCCGCAACCTTGAGCGACGAAGAATGGTTTGACATTTTCGACGAAGCGATGCGTCCGATCGGCACCGCCGCGCGCAGCGAAGTGCATGCGCGGGGCCATTGGCACCGCTCGTTTCACTGCTGGCTGGCCAGGCCCGCGGACGGCGGGCTGATGGTCCGCTTCCAGCGGCGAGCGTCCGGGAAGGACACCTTCCCGGATTGCTTCGACATCACCGTCGCCGGCCATCTGGCCGCCGGAGAAACGCATCGCGACGCCGCGCGCGAAATTCGCGAGGAGATCGGCCTTGACATCCCGTTCGAGAAGCTGACGTTCCTGTTCGAGCACCGGTCGGTGCGCGAAGGCATAGCCCGCGGCGTCCCGTTCATCGACCGCGAGATCAGCCGCGTCTACGGCGCGCTGTCCGACGCGCCCCTCGATTCGTTTCGTCTGCAGATCGAAGAGACGGCCGGCATCTATGAAGCGGACGCCGACAGTCTGATCGCGCTGTTCGAAGGGAGGCTCCCCGAACTGACAGCCGAAGGCTGCGTGCCCGGCGCAGGCGGCCGGGAGCTGCGCCCGGCCGTCGAACGCGTGACGCCGGACCTTTTCGTCCCCCGCGAACCGTCTTACTATCTCGACGTGTTCCGCCGCCTGCAGCGTTTATCCGCACCGGATCGTTCCTGATCCCGTGCGCGGCCTCCCAGGCCCGGTACCAGTTGTCGATCATGCCGTGGATCTGGTAGAACACCGTGCTCCGCGGCGCGACGTCGAGATCGTTCAGATCGGGCTCCCCGTAGAGCAGCGCCGACTGTTGATGGATGCAATTGTGCAGCGTCTCGATGAACAGGCCGAGTTCGTCGGCCGTCGCGAACGACCAGGGCATCCGGAGGATGCGCGCCTCCGCCGCACGGTCATAACAAGCCGATGCGCGAATCGGCTCGGGCGGAACGCTCCACGGCTGCACGAGCCGCTCGTCCAGCCCCTGCCGCCGGTACCAGTCCAGCGCGCGCCGGATGAACTGACGATGAAATTCAAGGAAATCGGCTCCGAACCCCGGCGGCGGATTCGCCGGATCGACGGACATCCGCGCATGATGCCACGCCCGATGCTCCGCGAGCAGCTGGAGCGGGAAATTCGGAATGATCGGCATGGTGCGGCCTCCCCCTTGCAGTTGGCGTATTCGCATGGTTTGATGCATTATACGCCCGCAATCCGCATCCGGAACCCGGAGCCTCACCGGTTTTCCGCATTATTCAAGAACAGTCGCCCCGATAAAAAAACCCGGCCAACGCCGGGTTTTGCCGTTCAACCGAGCCAATATCTGACCAGCAGCCACACCGCCATCCAGACCGGCACGGACAACAGCGCGCCGATCGCCAGTCCCGTCAGCACATTTCCGTCCGGGTCATCCCGCTTCACTGCCAGACCACTCCTTCGCCGCTTGCCTTATTGACATCCTATCCCCGCAGGCCGGACAATATACGGCAATATACGGTGAATCGTCAACACTCGCACTTGCTTGCGCAGCCGCAGCCTCGGGTTTTCCGGCCGTCCGCCCGGATGCAAAAAAATTTTCGCCGGAGAGTTGACACGCGGGTCGAACCCTGATATTCTATAAGAGTCGCCTGAAGCAAAGGCGGTACACGCTGAAGTAGCTCAGCTGGTAGAGCAGCGCATTCGTAATGCGCGGGTCGGGGGTTCGAGTCCCTTCTTCAGCACCATTCAGAAACGCCGAGCGGCGCGGATTCCGGACAACCGGAACTGCGCCGCTTTTTTCGTGCGCGTATTCTCCGCGATGCACGCAGCTTCCCTTGCAGTTAAAATTTTTTAAGATTTGGACAAGCCGTTCATCCGTTTGCCGTTCCTGTCCGGTTGCAATATACTTGTCTTATTAAAATCGTGGGGACGTGACCGCATCCGATGCTGTTCAATTCCTATGTATTCATTTTCGCCTTCTTCCCGATTACGGTGGCGGGCTACTTCATCCTGTGCCGATTCCGGCTTACGTATGCCGCCAAAGTGTGGCTGGCGCTTTCATCGCTCGTCTTTTACGGTTGGTGGGACGTCCGCTACGTGCCGCTGATTCTCGCCTCGATCGCGTTCAACTATACCGTCGGCAGGCTGCTGATCGCGTCAAGCGAACCGTCATCCAGGCTGCACAACCACCGGAAGAAACTGCTGACCGCGGGGATCGTCGGCGATATTTTGCTGCTTGGCTACTATAAATACGCGGACTTCTTCCTGGAAAATCTGAACGCCATCGCCGGAAGCAGCTTTCCGCTGCTGCACATCGTCCTTCCGCTCGGCATCAGTTTCTTCACGTTCACCCAGATCGCGTTCCTGGTCGATGCCTACAAGCAGAAGGCGAAAGAATACGACATCATTAATTATGTTCTGTTCGTCACCTTCTATCCGCACCTGATCGCCGGTCCGATCCTGCACCACGGCGAAATGATGCCGCAGTTCGACCGCGTCCGGAACAAAGTGTGGAACTGGAGCAACGTCACCCGCGGCGGATTCATTTTCTGCATCGGTCTGTTCAAAAAGGTCGTCATCGCCGACACGTTCGCCGAATTCGCGAACGACGGCTTTGCCAGGGCGCACATGTTCATCGATTCCTGGGTGGCGGCGCTGTCGTACACGTTCCAGCTCTATTTCGACTTCAGCGGATATACCGACATGGCGATCGGCATCGCGCTGTTCTTCAACATCCGGCTGCCGCAGAACTTCAATTCGCCGTACAAGGCGACGAGCATCCAGGATTTCTGGCGCCGCTGGCACATGACGCTGAGCCGGTTCCTGCGCGACTACATCTACATCCCGCTCGGCGGCAACCGCAAGGGCAAGTTCCGGACCTATTTCAACAACATGGCCGTCTTCCTGATCGGCGGCTTCTGGCACGGCGCCGGCTGGACGTTCATCATGTGGGGCTTCCTCCACGGCCTGGCGCAGGTCATCCAGCGGATCTGGGGCGAATGGGGCCGCCCGCTGCCGCGCTGGCTCGCGTGGGGGATCACCTTCCTGTTCGTCAACGTGACCTGGGTGTTCTTCCGCGCCGAATCGTTCGATCAGGCGCTCCGGCTGCTCAAGGGAATGGCCGGCTTGAACGGCATCTCGTTCATTCATTTCGAAGTGTACTTTTATCCGATTCTGCTCATCGCCGTTTTCCTGCCGATCGTGCTGTTCACCCGCAACTCGTCGGAGCGGGAGCGCGATTTCCGTCCCGGCTGGAAAACCGGATTGGCGGCGGCTGCCATGTTCATTGTCTCGCTTTTCTTCCTGAACCGGATTTCCGAATTTCTCTACTTCAATTTCTAGAAAGGCGGCGTAATACGTGATGACACCGAACGATTCGATGCGTCCGCTGCCGCCGAGACACCGGGCGGCGAGACGACTCCGGAAGCGGTCCGCCATGCACAAGCGAACGATCGGCTGGTTCTTCCTGGGCTGCATGCTGTTTGCCTCGATGTTCATCCTGCTCGCTTGCGTCGTTGATCCGCTGCAGCTCTATCACAAGCCGTGGTTCTACAAACCGGTCTACACGACGGAGGAACGTTACCAGAACGCCGGGCTGGCGAAAAACTACGAGTACGAGACGATCATCATCGGCTCGTCGATGACCGAGAACTTCTTCCCGAGCAAGGTCGAAGAAGCGATCGGCGGCAAGACGATGAAGCTGTCGTTACGCGGTTCATATGTCGACGAACAATACATGGCGGCCAAGCTCGCCCTCGGGACGGGGCAAGTGAAAACGGTGCTGTGGGGTCTCGACTATTTCGCGCTCAAAACGAATATCAACGAGGGGCAGAACGCGTTTCCGTACTATCTCTACGACCGCAATTTCCTGAACGACTACAAGTATTGGTTCAACTACACGCACTATGAACGCCTCATCAAGGGGCTTGTCCGCCAATACCGGACCGGCCATGTGCAAGGGCTTGAAGGGCTGTACAACTGGAACTTCTCGGTCAAGTTCGGGGAAGACGTGACGATCAGGCATTACCGGAAGGCGCTGACGGAAGAAGCGATTGCCGCCAAGGTCAACGAGGAAGATCCGCTGGAAGTGGTGCAGGGGAACTTCAACAAATACGTGCTCTCGCTTATCGAAGCGCATCCGGACGTGAAGTTTCTGATCTATTACCCGCCGTACAGCATTCTTCGCCATGTCGTCTGGCGGGAGACGAATCCCGAGCGGTACGAGTATCAGCTCTTCATGAAGGAATGGATGTACGAGCAGTTCAGCCGCTTCCCGAACGTCGAAGTGTACGATTTCCAGACGGAAGCGGACTGGTCGTTCCATCTCGACTATTACAAGGACATGTCGCACCACCATCAGGATATCAACACCTGGATCGCGCAGGCGATCGGACGGCGGGATCCGAAGTATCTCGTCACGGCGGACAACGTGCGCGATTTCGTCGAGGAGCTGGACCGGCAGGTGGACGAAGCCGCGGTGTCGGACGACGACCGGCTGTTCCGCGTCCGGGTCTTCCTGGACGACGGCGGCGGGCTCACCCCGATCTCGCTGGGCACCTTGATGATCGGGAACGGCGGAAACCTGCGCGTGCCGGCGAAAGGGCTGGCGGAGCTGCTCGGCGCAGAGCTCGAGTGGGAGCGGGAGACGAAGCACCTCCGGCTGACCGCCGGAGACCGGACTTTCGAGCTGACGGTCGGCGAGACGACGGCGCTGGCGGACGGCGAGACGATCGAACTGACCGATCCCGCGCAGCTCATCGGCGGCACAACCTTCGTGCCGCTCGCCGAAACCGCGGCGGCCTTCGGCTGGGAAGCGTCCCGGACGGACCTCGGCGACCGCGAGTTCGAAGTCGTGTTGAAAGCGCCGGGGCAAAGGTGAACACGAGAAAGTCCGGACGACTCCGCAACGCGTGCGGGTCTTCCGGACTTTCTCTGCCTACATGCGTCCCGCGCTCCCCTCGCCCGCCGCATCCGGCGCGAAAACCGCGTGACGCTGGCGGTATTCCAGCGCCGTAATGCCCTCGTGCTCCTTGAACACGCGGTTGAAATGCTTCACATTGTCGAAGCCGACGCGCTCGGCGATCTCGTACACCTTCGCGTCCGTATGGACGAGCAGTTCCTTCGCCTTCTCGATGCGCACCCTGCGCAGGTACGACACGAAGCTTTCCCCCGTATATTCCTTGAACAGCTGGCCGAAATACGCATAGTTGAGCGACACGTGGTTCGCCGCCATGGCCATGTTCAGGTCTTTCCAATAGTTCTCCCGGATATAGGCGACGGCGGCGCGCATTTCCTTGTGCTCGGCGTGCGCCGACCGGAGCGAGCGGATATAGTCCGACAGCAGGAGCAGCAGTTCCTCGACGTCGCGCCGGTAGTCCGCAAGCGACGCGTAATGGTCGAGGCTGCCGACGCGCCGATGCAGCTTCAGCACCTCCACCGATTCCTCGCCGAACGTGCGGAACACCTGGTCGAACACCTGCTCGTTCAGCGCCCGGCTGAGCGCCTCGATGTAGGCGACGCCGCCGTCCGGCGATTCCGGCAGCTCGAACAGGCGGCCGGCGAGCGCGACCATCTCCTGATCGCGGCCGGTGCCGAGCAAGTTGGCGAGCTTGCGCACCTCGTCCATCGGCACGTCCGCCGCGATGGCTCCGCAAGCGGGACTGGCCGTCAGCACCGCCGAACGGACGGGCGGCATGACGAGGCTCCGCTTGAGCGCCCGCTTCGCCTGCCGGTACCGCTCCGGCAGCCGCGCCGCGGAATCCTCACGCTCGCTGAGGCCGACATAGACCGGCGGCTCGCAGATGCGCGCGAGCTCCCCGGCCAGCATCTCCGCCAGGCCGGGATCGGGGGATGCGAAGACGAGCAGCCCGTCCCGGTCGACGGTCCAGATCGCCCGCATCCCTTCCGCCGCCCGCTGCTTCAGCCAATCCTCGGCTTTCGCCCGCCCGAGCGGGTCGCCGGCGGTCTTGATCACGCCGACGGCGTAGTCCGGCGTAAGCAGCTCCGTCAGACCGGCCGCCTCCGCCCGCTGCATGACGACCGCTTCGTCCGCCGAATCGCCGACGAGCAGGTAGGCGAACACGCTGGCCGCCATATCCGTCCGGTACCGCTCGGCCTGCTGCCGCAGCTCTTCCGTCTGTTCGGCCCGGCGCAGCGCTTCCTCGACACGGTCCAGCGCCCGGTACAGCTCCTCGCGCACGATCGGCTTCAGCAGATACTCCTTCACGCCGTACTGGATCGCTTCGCGCGCGTAGGCGAAATCGTCATACCCGCTCAGGATGATGACGGCCGGCCGATGCCCCGCTTCCGCCGCCTCGCGGATCAGGGCGAAACCGTCCATCTCCGGCATCCGGATGTCGGTAATCAGAACGTCCGTCTTCCGCGACCGGATGATGTCGAGCGCCTCCCTGCCGCTTTCCGCCGTCAGCGTCTCGTACCGGTCGGCGCATTCGCGGTCGATCATCGCTTTCAGGCCCAGCCGGATATTCCGTTCATCGTCGACGATGAGCAATGTCCGCATATCATTCCGCCCCTCCATTCTCAGTCCGCAGCGGCAGCCGCATGGTGACGCGCGTGTACCGGCCGGCTTCGCTTTCCACGGCCAGCCCGCATTCCGGCCCGTAATAGAGCCGGATGCGCTGCTGGACATTGAGCAGGCCGATGCCGCTGCCTGCCCCTTCCCTCGCCGGTCTGTCCGCCGGCATGGGCGCGCCGCTTCGCTCCAGCTTGCTGTTCAGCGCCGCGGTCTGCTCCGGCGTCATGCCCCGGCCGTCGTCCTCCACGATCAGCGCGAGCTTGCCCTGTTCCGCCCGGCACGCGATCCGGATCTCGAGGCCGCGCCCGCCGCCGTCCGCAAGCCCGTGCTTCACCGCGTTTTCCACGATCGGCTGCAGCGTCAGCTTCAGCATTTCAGAGCCCAGGAAGCGCTCCGGAATGTCGGTGATCAGCCGGATTTTCCGCTCGAACCGGATGTTCATGATCGCGATGTAGTTGGACACATGCGCCAGCTCGTCGCTGAGCTGCGCGTATTCGCTCGTCCAGCGCAGATTGTAGCGCATAAGCCCCCCCAGCGAAGTCAGCGCGTCGGAGATTTCATACTGGCCTTCAATTTCCGCCAGCATCTTGATGTTTTCCAGCGTATTGTACAGAAAATGCGAATCGATCTGGTTCTTCAGCGTCCGCAGTTCCGCTTCCTTCGACGCCGCCTGCTTCTGGACGGCATCGGCAATCAGCTCGTTGATCTTCTTCAGCATCTTGCGAAAATGATGCGCCAGTTCGCCGACCTCGCCTCCGCCCCGCACCGGAATGTCGAACGCGAAATCGCCCTGCCGCACCTTTTTCATCGAATCGCGCAGAATGATCAGCCGCTTCAGAATGAGCTTCACCGAGAAATACGTGACCGTCGACAGGACGACGAGCAGGAAAACGATCGCCGTAATCAGCTTGTTCCGCGCTTCATTCATGTCGCGCAGCGCCTGCTCGAGCGAGACGACGTTGATCAGGTGCATGTCGAGCTGATCGAAATAAGCGGTCACCGCCAGCATCGGCCTGCCGTCCGCCTGAAACGGCACGCTCCGGATGCGGTCGGTGCCGGCCGCCGCCGCCAGCTCCTTCAGCTGCTCCTCCGTCACGCCCGCCTCGGCCAGCCACGGATTGTCACGGTTATAATAGAGATTCCCGTCCCGGTCGACCGCCGCCATCTGCGCCTGCCGCCCTTCGTAGCGGGTATAGATCGACGGAAAAAAATTGTACAGCCGCATATCGACTTCGAGCACGCCCGCGTGGACGCCGGAAATGTATTCAATCTCCCGGAGCAGCATCATCTTCGGAAGCTGCACCTTGTCGTCCGACGCGCCGCGCCGCACGAGCTCGTCGTCGTTCGGCGACACCTGCCACCAGATCTGGCCGTCCAGATCGTTCACGGTCTCGAACCAGGGCTCCCCGGAGATTCGCGATTCGTGCCAGAATACCGGATACAGTTCCCGCACGTTCTCGTTGTCCGAGAAAATGCGGATATGCCGGATCTTCGGGTTCGTGTTCTGCAGATGCGTCACGATCGAGACGAGGCTGTCCCGGATGTCCATCAGTTCCAGCGTCTCCGGCTCGCGGATGAGGCGGAGATAGTCCTCCACGTCCTTGTACGTGTACGTCAGTTCCGCTGCCCGCAGCATCGTCTCCATGTTGCTCTCGACGTTCGCGCGCTCCAGTTCCATGGCGGATTCGTTCTCCCGCCGCACCTTGTCGATGTAATCCGCGGACATGTCGCGGAACAGCAGCCAGGAGATGAGAAGGCTCGGAATGAGCAGGATGACGATGTACGTCATGATGAGCCGCTGCTGGATCGGCCATTGCTCCATTTTGTATGCGATTTCACGAAACCATCTGCCAAGCCGCCGTCTCATCGTGAGCCCACCTCGTCCCCGTCTTGCCTGCCCGCCGGACAAGCCGCAACCGTTGTATGCACCATTATAGACCGTTCCGGGTGCCAAGTCTTGAGCCCGCCTCCGGGCTTCCGGCAAAAAGCGGCAAGCCGCCGATAGCCGCCCCGTTAAGGGCGGCATCGGCGGGCTTCAAGCGGCCGGATTCGTCACTCGAGGAACTCGGCCAGCTTCTTGACATTCTCTTCGTATTTCATCTGACGGTAGGCCTGGAGCTTCTCCCAGCCGGCCTTGTCGCGCTCGGCGAGATAATCGTTCCAGATCTTGTCGAACTCGGCTTCGCTCTTCGCGAGCAGCAGCTTCGGCAACGCCTTGCCGAACTCCTGGTCGATCTTCGTCTTCGCGATGCCTTCCTCGGAGTTGGCCGGCGGATCGAGCAGATCGAACTGCGAGAAGCTGTACGTCTTGCCCTTCGTCCAGTCTTCCATCTGCTTGAACGGCTCGACCGAAGGCGGCGCCCACTGAAGATTCATGTTCGTGTCCATCAGCATCCAGAACGTGAAGGAAGAGCCGTACTGCTTGTCGAAGGCCGAGCGGTCGGTCTGGAGCAGCTCGAGCGCCTCGGGCAGGAACTGGTCCTTGCCGTCGATCGTGTCATAGGAGACGCCCTTCTCACCGAGATACAGGTCCTTCTGCCCTTCCTCGCTGATCAGGTAGGTGAGGAACTGGATGGCGCGCTCCTTGTCCTTTACGTCCTTCGAGATGAGCGTCAGCGTCCAGCCGGAGATCGACGGGCCCGCCAGTGTCGGCGGATCGAGGTTCGCGTTCGCCGGACCGTCGATGGCGATGTACACCGAGTTCGGATCGTTCGCGTACAGCACGTTCTGCTGCGCCGTGAAGTCCGAACGCTGATACAGCATCGCGAAGTAGCGGCCCTGGGCGATCTTCTCCTCCATCTGCGGACGCTTGTCGATGAAGATGTCCTTCGCGAGCAATCCTTCCTCGTTCGCCTGGCGGAACACTTTCAGCCAGCGCACATATTCCGGATCGGTCTGCCGGTCATACAGCTTGCCGTCCTTTTCATACGGAATCGCGAGGAAGTTCTGCAGATAGTCCTGCAGCGAGTAGTTGCCGGTTTCGCCGAACTCGTGCAGCCCGATCGGGATCAGCGGCTGCCCGTTCACTTCCGGGAACATTTCCTTCGCCCTTCTCAGCGCGTCGAGGAATCCTTCCGGCGTCCGCATGTCCGGCTTGCCGAGCGCTTCGTACATGTCCTTGCGCACGACGAACGTCTGGTTCGACGTATAATGCTCGCCGTACAGCTCGTAGTCCTTCGGCGACGACGACGCGTTCGGATAGCCGTACACGTTGCCGTCCGGCTGCGTGTACCACGACAGTTTCGCCGGGTCGGCGACCTTGAAGAAGTACGGGTCGTACTCTTCGGCCAGCTTGTTCAGCGGCAGGACGAGACCGCCTTCGATCATCCGCTTCACGCCGTCTTCATACCAGCCGAGCGTGATGAAGTCGGGCAGCTTGCCGGACGCGATCATCGCGTTCAGCTTCTCGTTCTCGTTGCCGGCCGGGACGATGAAGTTGATGTCCACGCCCGTCTTCCGCGTGACGTATTGGGACGTCGGATCTTCGCCCCATTTGCTCGGGAACCAGGCGAAGTTGATGTACCAGTCGAATGTGATCGGGTCGGTATTCGACTTCCAGCCCGGCTCGTCTCCTGACGGCTTCGCGTCGCCGCCGCCGGAATCTCCGCCCGTATTCTGGTTCTGCGAAGTGCTGTTGTTCGCCGTGCCGCCTCCGTTGTCACCGGCGTTCGTGCTCTTGCCTCCGCCGGAACACGCGGCGGCGAGCGTCAGGATGAGCGCCAGGACGAGCGTCATGGCCATGAATCTCGTGCTCTGTTTCCGCATGAAGCGCATTACCCCTCTTTCTTGTGTCGTCGTTTATGGCATGAAGCCTGTTTCCAGGTCCGGAAACCCGTGTCACCCTTTGATCGAACCGATCATGAGGCCCTTCACGAAATATTTCTGCAGGAACGGATAGACGAACACGATCGGCAGCGTCGTCACGACCATCGTCGCAAGCTTGATCGACTGGCTCGTGACGGTCCGGTTGATGCCCGGCCCGACGCTGGCGACGATCTGGTTCGAGCTGCTCTGCGCGACGACCCGGTACAGGAACGTCTGGATCGGCTGCAGATCCGGATTGTTGATATAGATCATCCCGGTGAAGTAGTCGTTCCATTGCCAGACGCCGTGGAACAGCGCGATCGTCGCCACGACCGGCATCGACACCGGAATGATGATCCGGACGAAGATCGCCAGGTCGTTCGCGCCGTCGATCCGTGCCGCTTCCTCCAGCCCGTCCGGGATTTCCCGGAAGAAGGCGAGGAAGATGATCAGATCGAAGAAGCTGAACAGCGACGGAATAATGTACACGGCGAACTTGTCAAGCAGGCCGAGATCGCGGATGAGCAGGAACGTCGGAATGAGCCCGCCGCCGAAAAACAGCGTCACCGTGCCCATCATCATGTAAAATTTCCGCCCGATCAGCTCCCGGCGCGAGAAGGCGTAGGCGACCATCGCCGTGAAGAACACGTGGCAGACGACGCCGATCACCGTCTTCGCGGCCGTGACCCCCATCGCGGTCATGATGCCCGCATTGGCGAAAACAGCTTCATAGTTGTCGAGGCTGAACTTGCGCGGCAGCCAGTAGATGCCGCCCCGCATGGCATCCTGTCCGTCATTCAGCGAATTGACGAGCACGTACCAGATCGGGTAGAGCGTCACGAAGCAGAGGACGAGCATGCCGATGACGTTCGCCGCGTCGAAGATCTTGTCGCCCGTTGACAGTTGTTTCCGGGTAAGCATGGGGACACACCTTCTTTCCTCACGGATGTCAGAACAGTCCGGTGCCGTTGATCCGCTTCGTCACGCTGTTGGCGGTAAGCAGCAGGATCAGGGCGACGATCGATTTCAGCAGGCCGAACGCCGTCGCGTACGAATACCGGCCCGACTGCAGCCCGACATGGTACACATACACGTCGATCACGTTGCTGGCGCTCTCGTTCAGCGAGTTGCGCAGGACGAGAATCTGGTCGAAGTTCGAGTTCAGCACGCCGCTGACGGCGAGAATGAACAGGATGGTGATCGTGCCGCTGATGCCGGGAATGGTGACGTAGCGCATTTTCTGGAACCGGTTCGCGCCGTCGATGGTTGCCGCTTCGTACAGTTCCGGCGATACGCCCGTGATCGCGGCCAGGTAGATGATCGCCGACCAGCCGAGCTCCTTCCAGATGTCCGAGGTGATGACGATCGTCCAGAACCAGGACGGCTCGGCGAGGAAGTAGATCGGCTCGTCCAGAATGCCGAGCGCCATCAGCAGCTTGTTGATGAGTCCCACATCCGCCAGCCATGTCGCCAGGATGCCGCCGAGGATAACCCAGGACAGGAAGTGCGGCAGATAGGAGATCGTCTGCACCGCTTTCTTGAGCCTGAGCGAACGAAGCTCGTTCAGCAGGAGCGCGAACAGGATCGGCAGCGGGAAGCCGACCGCCAGCCGGATCAGGCTGATGCCGAGCGTGTTGCGGAGCACGCGCGGCAGCTCGTCATCCTCGAGCACGTCCCGGAAATGTTCCAGGCCGACCCACGGCGATTCGGCGATCGAACGGATGATGTCGTAATCCTTGAACGCGATGATGATGCCGTACATCGGGATGTAGTTGAAGATGAACATCCACGCCGCTCCGGCCAGCGCCATGAGCTGCAAATACCGCTGGGCGGCCAGCTTGCGCAGCAGCTTGACGAATTGCTGCCGGCGCGTCGAGGATGTGCGCTGAAGTTTAGCCTCAAGCTCCATGTCCAATCGCGAATCCCTCCCGGTGCGGCCGCGCCCGAAGGCCGGTGTCGGCATTTCGCCGGGCGGGACCGTACACTCATTGTAAAGCGGCGGGCCGCGGGAGATAAGGGCGCTTTTTTTCAAACGGGTTGCAAGATTATAGGTCGGATTATGACGGTATCTTCCGTTCGTCCGATCCACTATAATCACAACAAGGACATCATTTCCATGCGGAATACGGGAGGAGCATGCGCCAATGGAGACAATTCGCATCGCGGGAGTGGAGAAGCCGGTTTCGCGGCTGATCAAGGGAACCGACTATTTCCGGCACAGCGATTACGAGACGGCGGCCGCCAATCTCGACGCATTCCTGGCGATCGGCGGCAACACGGTCGATACCGCGCGCATCTACTGCGGCGGCGAGAGCGAGGAAGTGCTCGGGCGGTACATGGAGGAGCGGAAGGCGCGGGACCGCTTCGTCATCCTGACGAAAGGCGCGCATCACGATGAGCGCGGCCCCCGGGTCAACCGGGAAGCGATCCGGGAAGATCTGCTCACCAGCCTGGAGAAGCTCAGGACCGATCATGTGGAATTGTACGCCTTGCACCGGGACGATCCGAACGTGCCGGTCGGGGAAATCATCGAAGCGCTCAACGAGCATATCGAAGCGGGCCGGATCGGGGCGATCGGCGGCTCCAACTGGACGTGGCAGCGGCTTCGGGAAGCCAACGCCTGGGCAGAGGCGCACGGACTCGTCGGGTTCGCGTTCAGCAGCCCCAACCTCAGCCTGGCCAAGGCGAACGAGCCGTTCTGGCCCGGCTGCGTTTCGGCCGATCGGGAGACGCTCCGGTGGCATGAGGAAGCGCAGATGCCGCTCCTGTCCTGGTCGTCGCTCGCGCGCGGCTTCTTCTCGGGAAGGTTCAGTCCCGATCGGCGGGACGATCCGGACATCGTCCGGGTGTTCTACAGCGACGCGAACTGGGAGCGGCTGCGCCGGGCGGAGCAGCTCGCGCGCGAGAAAGGCGCGTCGGTCGTGCAGATCGCGCTGGCCTGGGTGCTGAACCAGCCGTTCCCGACCTGCGCCCTGATCGGCGCCCGCAACGCGGAGGAGCTGCGCTCCTGCCGCGAGGGCATGAACATCAAGCTGACGCGGGAAGAGCTGGACTGGCTCGATCTGATCGCGGAGGAACGGTGACTGGCCGGCCGGATGCCGCATAAGGTTGCGGGATAAGCGAAGATTTTTCTTCTATTTCGGGGAATCCGGGAATTTTCTCCGGAATAGCGGAAATCTCTTCGCTTATTTTTCTGATTTCATCCAATTTCGGTCGATTTCGAAGAAATAAACGAATTGATTTCGCCTATTCCGCCCCTCGCAGCCAAATCCGGCAAAATAGAAGAAATTTCTTCGCTTATCCGCGCTCGCCGCTCACGTCGCCCCCGCAGCCGGGACGGCCGCGGCTTTGACAGCGGCAGCCTTGCCGCGCATGGCGCGGAAAAATTCCGGATCATCCTCGGCCAGCGCCACCCAGGCGTCCACACACCTTGGATCGAACTGTCTGCCGCTCTCCTTCACGATGATCCTCATCGCATCTTCATGGCTCATCGCGGCCCGATAGGCGCGCGAGGAAGTCAGCGCGTCATAGACGTCCGCCACCGCGGCGATCCGCGCCAGCATCGGAATCGCTTCGCCCTTCAGCCGGTCCGGGTAGCCGGTTCCGTCCCACCGTTCATGGTGCGAGCGGATGATCTCCAGCTCCTCGGACATGAAGCCGAGCTGCTTGCACAGATTGTACCCGTAGACGGGATGCAGCTCGATGACCGCCCGCTCCTCCGGCGTCAGCTTGCCGGGCTTGTTCAGCACTTCGTCGGGAATGAACAGCTTGCCGACATCGTGCACGATGCCGCCCTGCGCCAGCGCCCGCAGCATCCGCGGCTGCACGCCCATATGCTCGGCGAGCCGCAGCGCGTACATCGCCACCCGGTAGTTGTGCCCCGCCGTGTAGGCGTCCTTGTTCTCGGTCTGCGCGATGAGCGACCGGACGCTCGGCGAAATGGACGATTCGATCAGGCCGCGGGGATCGGGTCGGAACAGCGTCTTGAACAATCCCGCGACGGACGGCTGCCCGATATATTGCACCACGACGCCCCCGACCATGATGAGCACCGACCCGAACAGGGTGAAATGGTACAGCCACCAGCTTGCTTCCCACACGGTTCCGTACACCATGATCATGATCGAGACGATCAGCAGGCCGGAGCTGCAGACGATGCCGAGATGAATCGGAAAGCGGGTCATGACATACAGCTTGCGGTAACGGTACATGGCGAACAGGCAGAACGCCGCCGTAAGCGCGCAGGGCACCCAGTGAGGCGCGGCGGGATGGGACAACAGCCGTTCCATGCGCCCGGCATTCGCGACGACCAGCAGGATGCCGAGCGCGAGGACGGCGCTCCATGCCGGCAAGAGCGCGCGCTGCAGGCGCGACAGCCAGCGCACGACGGCCAGGTCGGTCGGCAGCGCCGACAGGAACACCCAAGCCGAGGCGATGACGACGCTGAGACTTCCCGCCAGGGCGGGCAATGCACGGCCTTCGGACACGACGAACCCCGGCGTCGACAGGCCGTGCAGCATGAACAATCCCGCCAGGGAAATAAACCCGATGGACAGGAAGGTAATATTCACGTTGCGAAGCTTGATTCCGGCCACCCCGACGGCTATCGACACCAGCATCGCCAGCAGCGATACGATGGCTACGATGTAGAAGTGGCCGACCGGGTGCTCCAGCTTCGCATGCGGGTGCGAAAGTTTGTCAATCGCGAAGAAGGCGCCGAGCGAAATGCCGATCAGCAGGCCCGGCGCAAGCCAGGACCACAGTTTCGTGCGCATGGAACCCCTCCCCTGCCGATCAACAAGGAAATATTTCCAAGTTATTGTCAATTACTTTCAGTATAATCGCTTCCGGCGCGCTGATAAATGTTCAATCTCACAACGCACAAGAAATCGCCGCCCGTCCTCCGTCAGCGGAGGCGGGCGGCGATCGCGATCATTCATAATAAAAATCCAAAGCGCCGATGCGTTCGCCATGTTCATCCTTGATCAAGATCGTGTACGCTGCTTGCTGCGCGAGCGGTTCTTCCGGCAAAAAGTTGAGTTTTTGCAGACCCCGGGCATAGAACCGCTCGCTGCCGGAAACCAGCAGCCGGCCCGGTACGTTCTCTCCATCGGCATCAAGCAGCGCGATTTCATACTTCTCCTGCTCGTCATCGCGGAAGATATAGCCGAAAGCCAGCTGCTGCAGCCCGGGATAATACAACACGTTCGTGAGTTTGATCCCTCTGCGGCCATACTCTGCCAGCCGGGTTTTGGTTCGGACGGGCTTTTCGTCCACCTCGGCAGTTTCCCCGGGCAGGATAATATAGGAACCGTACAATTGATAATGCCTGCTGATGACTTCCAATTTTGCAGCGGGATAACCGAGGAGCAGAAGAATCAGCAGCACAATCCCCGTTACGCAGATCACGAGCAATTTTTTCTTCTTTTTATCTCCCACCGGAACCATGATCCCTTCATCACAATATGTTGTTTGCCGGCTCACCCGACCGTGGCGGTCTGCGCCTGCTGCCGGGAATGGCGGTACAGCTCGGCATAATACCCTTTCTTGGCGAGCAGCGACTCGTGGTTGCCTTCCTCGACGATGCGCCCGGCGCGCATGACAATGATGCGGTCCGCGTGCCGGATCGTCGACAGCCGGTGCGCGATGACCAGCGTCGTCCTTCCTGACGAGACGCGGTCCAGCGCCTGCTGCACGAGCCGTTCCGTATGCGAGTCCAGATTGGCGGTCGCTTCGTCGAGGATGAGGATTTTCGGCTGAAAAACAATGACGCGCGCGAACGAAATCAGCTGCCGCTCGCCGGCGGACAGACCGCTTCCCCGCTCCGACAGCCGCGTATCATAGCCGTCCGCAAGCCGCATGATCATCTCGTCCGCTCCGACGAACCGGCACGCCTCGATCACCCGCTCCCGGCTGATCTCTTCCCGGAACAGGCGGACGTTGTCGACGATCGTCCCCGAATAGAGGAACGGTTCCTGCTGCACGAGCCCGACGATCCGGTGCAAGGTATCGAGCGGCAGGCGCCGGATGTCGACGCCGTCGATCTCCACGCTCCCCTGATTCACGTCATAGAAACGGGCGAGCAGGCTGACGAGCGAACTTTTGCCCGCTCCGGTCACGCCGACGATGCCGATGAACTCGCCGGGCCGGATATGCAGGTCGAGGCCGTGCAGCACCTCCTGGCCGTCGACGTACGAGAAGCGGATCCGGTTGAAATCGATCCGGCCGCGCACGTCCTCCCTGTCGAGCTTGGCCGCCGCCTCGGGCGCGGGGTCGCGCACCTCGGGCTGGACGGAGAAAATCCGCCACAGCCGCTCCATCGACACCATCGTCGACTGCAGCGTGTTCCATTGCTGGGTCAGCGCGTTGATCGGCTGGAAGAACTGCCGGATATACGTAATGAACGCGTAGAGCACCCCGAATTCGAACTTCTGGTGCAGCACGGCGTAGCCGCCGAGCCAGACGGCCGCCGCCACCGCGGCGTTGCCGAGCAGGTCGAAGGAGCGGTTGAACAGGATCGTCGCCCGCACTTCGCGCAAGTTTTCCTTGAGATAGGTCCGGTTCGATTCGGTGAACCGCCGGTTCTGCTCCTCCTCCTGATGGAACGCCTGGATCAGGCTCATGCCGGACAGGTTCTCCGCGGTGAACGCGATCAGCCGCGACAGCTGCGCCCGCGAGCGGTGGTACGCGCTGCGCAGCATGCGGCGGAACAGCAGCGCGATGGCCCCGATGACCGGGATCAGGATCAGCGCGTACACCGCCAGTTCGGCGTCCAGATAGAACATGAAGCCGATAGTCATGAGGATCATGAGACCGTCCCGGACGAGGCTGAGCAGCACCTGGGTGAAAAACTGGTTGATCGTCTCCGTGTCGCTCGACTCGTTCGTCACCAGACTGCCGATCGGGTGCCGGTCGAAGAACGACATCGACTGGCTCGTGATGTGGCGGAACAGGTCTTTGCGCAGCTGCGCGACGATTGCCTGCCCCGCCCGCTGAAGCAGATTGCTCTGCAGATAGGAGAAACCGAATCCGACAACCGCGAGCAGCGCGTACGCCGCCCCGAGCCCGATAAGGACGGGGATGCCGGACGAGCCGAGCGGGATCGTGTCGTCGATCGCCGTCTTGACGATGACCGGCTGCAGCAGATCGGCCGCGATCGCCAGGAATGTGCACAGGAAGCCGAGCAGGAACTTCCGGCGGTGCGGCCGCGCGTAGCCGAGCAGCGCCCGGATCGCCCGCCGGCGGTGCAGCGTCGGCTGCGGCGGTTCGCCGGATGGCCGCTCGTCCCCCGGCCGCGCCTCCGGTCCGCCGGGCTTCGCCGCGCCGGACTGCCGTGCGCCGCCGGACGGCGCCGCGTCGGACTGCCGCGCGGTGCCGGGTTGCGCGGTCAGACCGCCGGACGGCGCGCTCTCGGCCGGCGCCGGATTGCCGCGTTTCTCGTCAGCCATGGACCACCGCCTCCTCTCCCTGCAGCCGGGCCAGCTCAGCGTAATGGCCGCCCAGGCGCATCAGCTCGCGATGCGTCCCCCGCTCGACGATCCGGCCGCCGTCCATGACGATGATCAGGTCCGCATGCATGACCGCGCTGATTCGGTGCGCAATCATCAACGTCGTCTTGCCGCGGCGGGTCTTCCGCAAGTTGTGCAGGATGCGCGATTCGGTCACGGTGTCGACCGCGCTGACGCTGTCGTCCAGAATGAGGATCGGCGCTTCCTTGATCAGCCCGCGGGCGAGGCTGGTCCGCTGCCGCTGGCCGCCGGACAGCGTGAGGCCCCGCTCCCCGAGCTTCGTGTCGAAGCCGTCCGGGAACCCCGCGATATTGTCGTAAATGTCCGCCAGCCGCGCCGCGTCCTCGATCCGCCCACGCGATTCGGCGCGGTTGTGGAACGCGATGTTGTCCGCGATCGTCGTGCTGAACAGGAAGCCGTCCTGCGGCACATATCCGATGGCGGTGCGCAGACTCTCGAGCGTCGTCTCCCGGATGTCCTGTCCGGCGATGAACACGCTCCCGCGCGGCGGATCGTAGACGCGCAGCAGCAGCTTGACGAGCGTCGTCTTGCCGCTGCCGGTCCGGCCGACGATGCCGACCGTCATCCCCGGCCTTACGTCCAGCGTGATGTCCGACAGCGCCGGCCGTCCGGTGCCCGGATAGGTGAAGGTCAGGCCGCGGATCTCGATGGCCGCGGCGTCCTTCGGCAGCGGCCGGGCGCCTTCCGCATCGGCGATGTCCGGCCGGATCGCAAGCAGCCGGTTCAGCCGCTCGAGCGAGGCGCGGGCGCGCTGCACCATGTTGATCACGTTGCCGATCTGCTGCAGCGGGTTCGCGATCATGCGCAGATACAGCGTCAGCTCGACGAAATGGCCGAGCGACAGTCTGCCCTGCAGCACGAGCACGCCGCCCCAGGTCATCGCCACCACGAGCGCCATGGCGCCGGCCAGCGGCAGCGACGCCTGGAACTTGCCGCTGAGCTTCACGAGCTCGTGCTGGTTCTCGCGGATCCGGTCGACCGTTTCTCCGAACCGCGAGCGGGCGATCGGCTCCGCGGCGAACGTCTTCGTCACCTTGATGCCGCCGAACTGCTCCTCCGCCGATTCGGTCATCGCCGCCAGCGATTCCTGCACCTTGAGCGACTGATTGCGGATGCGCGGGCCGAACCAGACGACGAGGAACGGAATGGCGCCGAGCGGCAGGATGCTGACGGCCAGCACATGCAGCGGAATGCCGCTCAGCAGCATGATGGTTACGGAGGAACACAGCAGCACGACGGCGTTCGTCAACTGGTTGAGGCCGTTGGCGATCGACTCCCGCACCGTCGTCACGTCGTTCATCACGTAGCTGAGCAGTTTTCCGATGCCGTTCTTCGAGAACCAGGCTTCGCTTAAGCCCGTGAAATGCCGGAACAGCCTCTGGCGCGTCGCAAACTCGAAATAGCGGCCGAGCCGATGATTGATGTACTGGCCGACGCCGAACAGGACGCAGTAGCCGGCACCGATCGCGAGCAGCTCCAGGCCGCTGCGGCGCACCGCTTCGGCGGTCAGGCCGGACGCTTCCACCTGATCGGCGAAGTCGCCGAGGACGGCCGGATACAGCGCATGGATCATGTTCGCCAGCGCGATGGAGAGCGCCGCCAGCACGTAGTAGAACCCGTATTTTCGGATCTGCGCGAGGATTAGACCAGGTTTGCCCAACCGGATGTTCACCTGCTTTCTGCCGGCTGCCGCCCCGGCTTTTCGACAAGGAAGACGATCAGCGTCTGCGTGATCGCCGCTCCGAACAGGACGACCGGAAGCTGCGCGGACTCGAGGTCGCCCGCGAACACGAGCAGCGCCGCGATGGACAGGACGCGGCCGGCGTTCAGGAACGTCTCCCGCATGACGACGGCTTCGTTGCGAAGCTGGCCTTTCAGCGGCAGCAGCGCGATTTGGCGATAGTAATGGTTCGACAAGGTATTGTGCATCAGCGGATTGCTGAGCGAGAACAGGATCATGAACACGGCGACGGTCCAGAACGTGAAATCGATGAACAAGAAAGCGGCGCCCAGCGAGACGCCGACCGACGACAGCAGGACGTACAGCCTGCCGAGATGCTCGCGGGCGAAGCGCGAGATGATGAAGCTGGACAGAATGACGAGCCCGGAGAAAAAGATCGTCAAATAGCCGACCCAATCCTCCCGCCCGACCGTTTTGTACAGCATGATGTTCGGCAGAAACAGCGTGATGCCCTGGAACAGCCCCCACAGGAAGAACGCGAGGAGCGCCTTCAGCCAGTCGGGCTGTCTGCGCAGCGCCAGCGGCACCAGATTCATGTAGAACGCCTTGTGGCGCAATTCCGAAGGCCGGATGCGCAGGCTGATCAGCGCCGCGGCGACGAACAGGACGAGCGACAGCGAGAACGTGGCCAGATAGCCCGTAAGCCCTTCCATCATGCCGATGATCGTGCCGGCGACCGCCGGACCGGCCAGCCCCGCCAGGTTGAAGAAGGTTGTGTTGAGCCCGAGGAACCGGATCCGGTTCGCGCCGGTGGACACGTCGTACATCAGGACGAGATAGGCCGTCCAGTACATGCCGGAAGCGAAACCGTTGAAGAGTCCGAACAGGATGTAATATTTGACCACGGCCGTGCCGGCGGCGATGACCAGCAGGTAGAACAGCGCCGTGAGCACGATGCCGATCCGGTACGTGACGAGCCGGTCGGTCCGCTTCGCGAGCCAGGCCCCGGCGAGAAATCCGACGGGGGTCAGCAGGAACACGATGATGTTGTAAATGCCGTTGACGGCAAGGTCCTCGGTCAGACGCCACAGATACAGGTTCAGGAACAGGCCTGCCATCGAAGCGCCGAACTGGAACAAACTGTGGATGCCGATCGTCAGGACCGCTTCGGCTGACAGGCGCCGGCTCGGATCGACGGTGCTTCCCGCCCGCGCAAGCGCCTTCATCCGGGACCATAAGCCCATGCTGTCTTCCCCTTCCGGTGCCATTGTCCGGTAATGCCGCTTGCCCCCTATTGTAGACCCCCCTGCCGTGAAAGCAAACGGAACAAGGCCGGCTCTGGCGCGTTCTCGCGTCATACCGGCCCGTTATCCCGCATTATCCGCCGCTTTTCAGCCAATTGAGCACGTCATCCAGCGTCTCGACCGGCACGATGGTCAGGTCCGGCGCGCCCCGGCGCGCCTCTTCCTCCTGTCCCGCCGGCACGAAGAAGACGTCCGCGCCCGTCCGGCTGACCGCATACGCCTTCTGCCGGACGCCGCCGACCGGGCCGATGACGCCGCCCGGGCCGATCGTGCCGGTGCCCGCGACGTGCAGTCCCCCGGTGACGCCGCCCGGCGTCCATTGGTCAAGCAGCGCGAGCGCCAGCATCGCCCCGTGCGACGGGCCGCCCTCGTGCATGAAATACCGCCGGTAGGCGATGCCGTCCGGCACATCCGGGTCGAGCGCGTTCTCGACGATGATGCCGAACACCGCCCGCTCCGGCTCGTCTTCCGCCGGCCGCGTCGCCGCCGTGACGACCGTCTCGGTCCCGCCCCGCAGCACGGTGAGCCCGGCCGGCTCGCCCGGCGCAATCTGCCGCATCGCCTCGGTCAGGTCGGCGATGGACTGGACGGCGCGGCCGTTCACCGCCGTGATGATGTCGCCCGCATGCAGCACGCCCGCGGCCGGGCTGTCCTTCAGCACGGCGGTGACGCGCGCGCCCCGCATGCGGATGCCTTCGCCGCGGCCCGCCCGCTTCCCGGCGATGGCGGCGCCCGCGGCTTCCGCATTGAGCTTCAGGCTGCGGACGAGCTCGTCGTATTCGGCGAGCGGCATGCCGATGGTCTCGATCGGCTCGAATTCGTAGTGGGGGAAGAGCCGCGCGTACAACCGGTCGGCGAGGAAAGCCGGCCGGCCGATGACGAGCACGCCGTCGATCCGTCCCTTCGGCTCGCCGTCCGCGGCGCGGGCGTACCGGCTGACGTCGAACGTCAGGCCGGGGGTGGTCACGATCTCGCCCGTCGGCCAGAAGAGCAGGGCCAGCAGGGCGAGCGTGGCCCCGAAGGCGCGCAGCGTGCGCGCCGGCACGCGCCGGTGCCGCCGGCGCCGCTCGGCGCAGGCCAGGTCGGTGAACGCCGCGAGCCACGCGACCCCGAGCGCGCCGAGCGCCGTGAACATGCGCGCCGGTTCCAGGCTGATCATGAAGACGGCCGCGCAGGCGGCCGCGCCCAGGACGGCGGCTGCCGCGGGCGGAATCAGCGCCCGCGCGTGAACGCCGTCCGCGAGCCCTTCCGCGAGGCGGAAGGCCGCTGCCGCCGCCCAGAGCGCCGGCGGCAGGGCGAGCGCGTACACGAGCGCGTCGAGCGCGTCGATCCAGCGCATGCCGCCGGGCAGCGGCAAAGGGTCGGGCAGCCAGACGAGCTGCCCGATGACGCAGAGCGCGAGCGCCGCCGCCATGCCCGCCGCATGCAGCCGCTCCGCCCGGCCGCCCGCCGGCGCCGAAGCAGGGACAGAGTCCTGTTTCTCCATATTCAAAATCGCTCCGTTTCCGCAGATTCCGCCTCTATTGTATCACGGACTTCTCTTGGCCGCCCGCGTTGCGCTATGATGTTATGGTGAAGAGATAGGGGGATCATGAAATGAATGAGCGCGTACGTGAGGCGCTGCGCAGTCCGTTCGCGGTGTTCACGGTGCTGCTGGCCGTCAAGTTCTACATGGCATCAAGCGTCGTCTTCGACGGTTCCGTCTGGAACCCGCTGATCACCTCGCTGCCTTCGGTATGGGCGGCTTTCGCGCTGATCGAGCTGCTGGCGGACAAACGCAAGACACTTGCCTATGCGATCGTCGATCTCATTTATACCTGCGTCTATTTCGCCGTCATCATGTATTACAAATATTTCGGCATCATCGTCACCTACCACGCCTTTTCGCAGATCGGACAAGTCAAGGAAGTGAAGGGGAGCGTTTTTCAACTGATGCATCCCTACTTCCTGCTCATCTTCGCCGATCTCGTCGTCATCGCGCTGCTCGCCGCAAGGCACCGCGGATTCCGGCGCTGGGCGTCGCGTCCGCGGCCGAGCCGCGCATACCGCATGGGAGCGGCCGTCCTGTTCATCGTCATGCTCGTCATCTGCGCCCTGCAGGTCGTGCCGAACCGGGGCATCGTGAACGAGCTTGCGCGGGCCGAGCGGATGGGCATCATCAACTATGAGGTCGACGTCATGCTGACGTCGAGACGGGAAGCGCTGCTTGAGCCTTCCGTCGTCACGCCGGCCGCCGTGCGGGAAGTGAAGCGGCTGCAGCAGACGGCCGTCCCCGCGTACTGGAGTACGGCGGGCGGGCGGCATGTGATTTTCATCCAGCTCGAAGCGTTCCAGACGATCCTGCTCGACCTGAAAGTGGACGGCGTCGAAGTCACGCCGGTCCTCAACCGGCTCAAGGAGGAAGGGGTCTATTTCCCCCGGTTCTTCCAGCAGGTCGGCGCGGGCAACACATCCGATGCCGAGTATACGGCGAACACATCCCTGCTGACGCCGCCGGCCGGCGCCGCTTCCGAGACATACGGCCGCAAAGCGCTGCCGAGCCTCCCGAAGCTGCTGCATGCGCGGGGATACGAGACGGTCACGTTCCACACGAATGACGTGAAGTTCTGGCATCGCGATGCGTTGTACCCCGCACTCGGCTTCGACCGGTACTACGACCAGCAGTTCTTCCGGGATGAAGACTTTGTCCATTTCGGCTCTTCCGACGAGGTGCTGTACCGGAAAAGCGTCGCCGAGCTCAAGGCTCTGGCGGACGAAGGGCAGAAGGTGTATGCGAATCTCATTTCGATGTCCGCGCATCATCCGTTCAATCTGCCCGCCCACAAGGACACGTTCGATCTGCCCGAGCGGTTCCGCGGCACGTTCGTCGGCGACTATCTGCGCTCGCAGCACTATGCGGACAAGGCGCTCGGCCTGTTCATCGAGGAAATGAAAGCGGCGGGACTGTGGGAGAACAGTCTGATCGTCATTTACGGCGACCATATGGGCATGCCCGTCTACTCGCTGACGAAGGAAGACCGGTCGCTGCTGAAAGAGCTGCTCGGCAGAACGTACGGCTATTACGACATGCTGCGCGTGCCGCTGCTGATCATCGCGCCGGGCGCGCTCGAACCGCAGACGATCGAGACCGTCGGCGGCCAAACCGACATCATGCCGACCGTCGCAAATCTGGTCGGCTTCCGGCTCGACGGCAGCGTCGTCTTCGGCCAGGATCTGCTCAATTACCGCAGCAACCTGCTGCCGATCCGCTATTATCTGCCTACGGGATCGTTCATTAATGACTACGCCATCTTCGTGCCCGGTGAAAGGTTTGAGGACGGCACGGTCTATCCGCTGGACGGCGGCAAACCGGCCGGCACGGACAGCGTCGGAGCGGACGGCTCGCCGCTTGTGACCGAGGACGAGTACCGGCGCGCGCTCGACCTGTTCCGCATGTCGCACAGTTACGTTTCGCAGCTGCCCGAAAGGCCGAAGGAAGGCGGGCGGCAATCGAGCTGACGTTTTGAGGTTACGTTGAGAAAAGCGGCTGCCTGACACGGATCGGGCGGCCTTTTTTTTTGCTTGGGCTGCTTCCGCCATTCCGCCCCCGGGTGGGGCAAAACCCCGACCCCGGTCCAGAACCGAAAACCGCCGCGGGACCGTTACGGTCATCTTTTGCCGAACGCTACAATAAGATCAACAAGGGATCATTCAGGCGACCGAAGGATCGGCGCATCGGGCGCCGGCCCGCTCAGGAAAGGAGATACGCTCATGCGGAAACTTTATCGATCCAGGACGGACCACAAGCTGACCGGTCTGTGCGGCGGCATCGCGGCGTGGCTGGGCATCGATTCGACGATCGTCCGCCTCATCGCCGTCATTTCGGCGGTGTGCAGTTTCGGCACCATGGTGCTGATCTATATTCTGTGCAGTCTGGTCGTCCCGTCCGAGCCGCGCATGCACCCCTTTTGACCCGCAACTTGACCACCGGCAACGCTGGCGGACGCTGGTCTGACCATTTTCCCATCCATAACCGATTTGCGAAAGGAGCACAAACGATGAGCAACCTCTGGAAACGACTCGCCGACGTCGCGAAAGCTACGGCCCATGAAGCGCTGGACAGACTGGAAGACCCCGTTATGATGCTGAACCACTACATCCGCGAGATGGAGGAGGAGCTGGACGACGCGCAGGAAGCGCTGCTCAGCCAGCGGGCGGTCGAACGGACCGCGCTGCTCCGTCACCAGGAATACCTCCGGATCGCCGCCGAGCTGGAGACGCGCGCATCCGAAGCGCTGGCCGCCGGCCGGGAAGCCGAAGCGAAAGCCGCCCTTGCGGATAAGCTGGCTTTCGAGCAGAAGGCGGCGCAGTATCTGACCTGGCATGAGGAAGCCGGCGGGCGCGCAGCCGAGCTGGAAGCGAAGATCGAGCAGGCGAAGGCGGAACTGGCCCGTCTGCGCGAGAAGCGCCTCGAACTGACCGCGCGGGCGGAGAAGGCGGCGGCAGCGGGCGCCGGGAACACCCATTGGGGCTTCGGCGCCAAGGCGGTCGGCGGCATCTCCGAAATCGGGCGTGCCGCGGCGCGCGGGTTCGAGCGGATTGAGGAGAAAATTTTGCAGTGGGAAGCGGAAAATGAGTCGCGCAAAGCCCGCGGCGCATACTGGAACCCTCCCGCACCGCACACCGTCGACGCCGAGCAGGTCGACGAGCAGCTTGAAGCGCTGCGCCGCAAGCAGTCGGGCGCCAATTGACAGCATTCCGGGATGGAAGGCTTCGCGCATGGCGCGGAGCCTTCCGATCCCTCGTGTCCATCCCCCGTCCGTCTTGACACCCTTCCCGTACGGCCGTATAGTGGAAACCAGATAGCCAACGTTGGATATCCAATCTTAGGACAGGAGCATGCCGCTGTGAATGCAACGAATTTGATCGTGCTCGGCTTTCTCCGCATGCGGCCGATGCACGGCTACGAAATTCAGCAGTTGATTCAGCAGAGCCGCGTGGACGACTGGGCGAATCTGCTCTCCGGCTCCATCTACTATGCGCTGGGCAAGCTGGAACAGGACGGCTTGATCCGCGCCGAGGCGGAAGTGCGGACCGGCAACCGGCTGCGCAAGATTTACGCCATTACGGATGAAGGCGAGGCGCAATTCCGGGAGATGGTCCGCGAAGCGTTGACGCTCAGCCCCCACTCGATGAAATCCGATCTGGCGCTCGGGCTCGCCTGGATTGACGCCGTACCGCGGGAAGAAGCGATCCGGATGCTCGAGCGGAACCTGGAGCAAGTGGAGCGGACTCGGGAGCAATGGCTCGTCGGCCGGGAGATCAAAGGCAGTTACGGTCTGTCGCCGATCGTCATGGCCGCCTTCGACAACGCCATCGGCGTGCTGGAACTGGACATCGCCTATCTGAAGCGTCTGATCGCGCTGCTGCGGGAAGAGCCAACGGACTGATATCCGACCCGGGACTGCGGCCTGCAACTGCCCCGGCCGCCCGCAGCCTTAAATCGAATACCGCACATGCCCGATGGCCGCGCATGCCGCGGCTCTTGCGTGCCCAAATATCCAACGTTGGTTATATAACATTGGCTAAAAGGAGTGTTCCCCATGGCAAACCAGCCTGTACTCATCCGCGCCGCATCGCTGGTGAAGCGTTACGGCCGGCGCACCGTCGTCGACGGCATCAGCCTCTCCGTGAACGCGGGCGAAGTGCTGGCCGTCATCGGCCCGAACGGCGCGGGCAAGTCGACGACGCTTGATCTGATCCTCCGCCTTCGCACGCCCGATGAGGGAACCGTGGAATATGCGGAATCGCATCTCCGTCGCCGCATCGGCGTCCAGTTGCAGTCGACGCCGCTCTTCCCCGGCTTTACGGCGCTTGAGAACATGCGGCTGGCCGCCGCATTCCATCGCCTGCGGCTGCGGGACGCCGAGCTGCTGCGCCGCCTGGCCGCCTGCGGACTCGCCGACGCGGCGAAGACCGACGCCGCGCGTCTGTCCGGAGGCCAGCAGAAGCGGCTCGCCATCGCGATGGCGCTCGTCCACGATCCGAAGCTGCTCTTCCTTGACGAGCCGACGGCTGCGCTCGATCCCAGAGCCCGCCGGGAAGTCCGGGAGCTCATCGGCTCGCTGGCCGAAGGCGGCACCTCCGTCGTCTTCACGTCGCACGAGATGGAGGAAGTCCATCGCCTCGCCGACCGGATCGTATTCATCGGCGCCGGGCGCATTCTTGCGGAAGGCACGCCCGAATCGCTGCTTGACGCCTATCACGCTCCTGATCTGGAACAACTGTATCTCCGGCTGACGGCGGGTTGAACCGCGAAATCATTTCATAAAGGGAGGAATCCGCTCCATGTTCGCTGTTTTTCGCACGCTGCTGATCGGCCAGTTCCGGGATGCGCACACGCTGTTCTGGACCATTCTGCTCCCGTTCGCGCTGCTGATCGGCCTCGGACTGTATTTCGACGAGCCCGGTTATGCCGAACGGCTGCTCGCAGGCGTAGTGGCCGTCAACATCCTGTTCGGTCCCGGCATGGTCACCCCGTTTCAAGTGATGACGCTCCGCAACCGGGGCGTGTTCAAACTGCTCCGGGCGGCATCTCTGCCGACTTCGGCGTTCATTGCCGCTTCCGCTCTCGCCCGCACGGCGCTGTCCCTCGTCGTAGGCGCCTGCCTGGTCGCGGCGAGCGCCGTCGGCTTTGGCGTCAAACCGACGATTCCCGGGCTTGCGCTGATGCTGTTTGCCCTGCTTCTCGGCTCTGTCTGCTTCACGGCCGTCGGATTCATCACCGGCAATCTGGCGCGGAACGAAAGCGACACCAGCATGATCTCGAACCTGGTCTGCCTGCCGATGCTGTTCGCAAGCGAAGCGTTCTACTCGCTCGAACATGCCCCGCAATGGGTCAAAATCGCAAGCCTCCTCCATCCGTTCTCGCATTTCGTCGACCTGCTGTCCGCGGCGGTGCACGGAAGCCGGCAGGCCGACACCTGGACCTCTGCCGCGGCGCTCGCCGGATTCACGGCCGTCTGTCTGGCCGTCGCGGCCGCCACATTCCGATGGGATCAAGAAGGCGTCCGTTTCCGTTTTTTGGTGAAAGATTGAAAAACAGTCCGGGGTGATGGATAATGGAGACGGATCGAACGTCTTAAGATGCGCCATCCGGAACGATCCGTACCGAGACCGGAAACCGGCCGGACCCGCAACGATTCGTCGCCGGCTGACGGTCATCTTGTTACGGGAGACTGCAGTTGAATGGTGAATCTTCGGGACGATTTCCGGCTCTATAAACTTGCATATCAACACGATCGAATCGGCAAAGCGTTCGTTGACCGTCAAGGGCGGCTGTCGGATGCCAATCCCGCCTTGTGCGGCATGCTCAGGCTCGGGCCGGAAGAGCTTGCCGGGCGCACCGTGCCGGACCTGTTCCCGGATCTGCCGTGGCGCGAGCCTCTGGAACCGCTGTCGGCCAAATGCCGGTATGAACCGCCCGCCGGAGAACCACGGTGGCTGCACGTCCACCTTACGCTGCTGGAAGACGGCGAAAGGAACGTCGGCGGGAGGTCCGCGGCCGGCATCCTGCAAGTGGAAGATTTGTCCGCCGCCGTTCATCTGGAAGAGGAGATCCGGAGGCTGAAGCGGGATGCGGACACGCTGGGCAGGGCGGAGCACATGCTCCAATCGGAGAAGCTCGCCGCCGCGGGCCAGCTTGCCGCCGGCATTGCGCACGAGATCCGCAATCCGCTGACTTCGCTGAAGGGGTTTCTGCAGCTGCTCAAATCGGGTTCGTCTTCGGCAGCCAAGCGCGACGCCTATCTCACCATCATGCTGGAGGAATTGGGACGGATCGAGCAAATTCTCGGCGAACTGCTCGTGCTCTCCCGCCCCAGCTCCGTGCAATACGCCAAGACCCGCATCGCGCAATTGATCCGCCATGTCGTGCTGCTGCTGCAACCCCAGGCCGTCATGCGCGGCGTCGAGATCGCGGTGCGCCCGATTTCGGAGACGGCCTACATCTACTGCGACGAGAATCAGATCAAACAGGTGCTCATCAACATCGTGAAGAACGGCATCGAAGCGATGGAGAACGGCGGCACGCTCTCGATCGAGGCCGCCGCGGATCAGGAGACCGCCGCGATCCGGATTGCCGATCAGGGAATCGGCATCCCCCCGGACAAGCTGGACCGGCTGGGCAGCCCGTTCTTCACGACGAAGGAGAACGGCACGGGCCTCGGCCTCACGGTCTGCTACAGAATCATTCGGAATCACGGCGGGCGGATCGAGGTGGAAAGCCGGCAAGGCGAAGGCACGACGTTTACCCTCTACCTGCCGGTCGAGGGCCGTCCGCCGGACAAGTCCAGAGACGCCCCGGTGTGAGCGGCTTCGCATCAACCGCGTGAAACCTGCGGCCGGCGACACCGTAGAATTGCCAGAGGTGAACCGACAGATGGATCTGAAGACAGCGTACGAACGGCTCGGGCTTCCCGAAGACGCCACCCGCGACATGGTCGAGAAACGCTACGACATGCTGCTGCGTCAGGAACGGCGCCGCATCCGGGAAGGCGGCGGAGAAAGCCCCGAATTTGCGGAGATTACGCGCGCCTACCGTTTCATCCTGGAACAGGAAGAGAAGCAGGCCGTAACGGAGCTGACCGAGCAGCAGTACGGCAAGTACAAACAGTTCGCCGGACTGGCCGAGAAAATCGACCACTTCTTCAGCTACTACAAATGGCACACGCTCGGCGCCATCCTGCTCATCGGAGCCATCATATACGGAATCAACGCCTACATCGAGCACAAGGAAGAACAGGCCCGCCTTGCCGCGCTGCCGCCCATTGATGTGGACGGCATGATTCTTGGGCAGTTTTTCGTTTCGGACGGCAGCGCGGACACGGAAAACCTTGAAGCCGTCATGCTCGGCCATTTCCCGGACTGGAAGCGCGTGGAGCTGCAATTGCTCACGTTCTCCCTGGAAGGGCGCAGCCAACTGGACATCGCGATGCTCCAGAAGGCGTCGGTGCTGCTCGCCACGGAGAAGCCGGACATTTACATTCTGGACAGCGAGACGTATCCCTGGCTCGCGCAGACCGGCATTCTGATGGAACTCGATGAATGGGCGGCCGGCAGGTTCTCTTCCCTGCTCCCGGAAGGCGCAGCCGTCAAGGCGTTCGGCGGCGAGGAGAACGGCGAGCATATTTACGGCATCGATCTGTCGGACAGCCCGCTGATCGGCGAACTGCCGCTCTACAAGGAGCGCTTCATCGTCGGCATCCGGCGCGACGCCGAGCGCGCCGACAATGCGCTTCATCTGATTGAAACCTATCTGCGGTCGATACCATGACGGACATACGCGGAAGGCTCCCTCTGCCCGCATTGGGCGAAGGGAGCCTTCTTCGCATTACCCGGTCCGCACCGTCCGGCTCTTCCGCCATCTGAACGCCAGACGGATGAGCGGCGGCGCGGCCATCAGCACGAACAGCAGCCGGAACAACTGGTAGGCGGTGACCTGCGCTTCATCCGCCCCCAGCACGATCGCGGTCACGGCCATTTCCCCGAGGCCGCCGGGCGCGAGCGCGAGGAACCATGTCACGATCGAATCTCCTTCGAAAGCCGACCATACCCGTGCGGCCAGCGCCGTCAGGAGAATGAGCAAGACGGCGAAGAGCAGCGAGAGCGGTCCGAATCGGCGGTTCGTGAGCAGAATGCGCGGCTGCACCCGGCAGCCGATGAAGATGCCGATGGCAAGCTGGGCGGCGGCGATGAGCGGCCGGGGAGCGGCCGGCCACGGCCATCCGGCAACGGCCGCCGCTCCGACGATCAGCACCGGCCCGAGAAACTCCCCCGCCGGCAGGCGGAATCGCCGGCCGAGCCACGCGGCCAGCGGCACAAGCGGCAGCGCGGCGTATCCGGCCCAGGACGGCAGGCCGGCCAAGGCGCCGGAAGCGGCCGCTCCCCCGCCGGCCGCCGCTGCGCCCGATGCGCCCGCGGAATCGCCGGCGAACCACGCCGCCAGGAACGGCACCGTATACAACACGACAACGAGCCGCGACGTCTGCATGATCGCGACGTTGCCCGCATTCGCGCCCCGCATTTCGTCCGCGAGCAGCACCATCTGCGTCAGCCCGCCCGGCATGCTGCCGAGCACGCCGTCCTGGATGCTCAGGCCGGTCAGTTTCGCGAACGCGAGCCCGATCATCGTGCTGACGGCGGTCCACAGCCCTGCCGCCAGCACCATGAACGGCAGCTCCCGGGTGATCGTCATCGCCGCGCCGAGCGTCATCGTGCAGCCGAGCACATAGGCCACGACCATGACGCCGGCATCGCCGAGCAGGCGCGGCCACGCCGCCAGCCCGGGCCGGGTTGTGTTCAGCGTCATCACGCCGAACGCGGCGCCCAGTATCCACGGCAAAGGCAGTCCGAGCGCCGCGAACAACCCGCCTCCCGCCGCCCCGGCGGCGAATGTCATCCATACTTTGGCATAAGTCCGATCCATGCTGCATTCCTCCCGGATCTCCCGGCTTCCATTATGACACCGAAACCGCTTTCCCGCCAACAAACCGGCAGCCGGACGCCTTCCGCGCCCGGCTGCCGCAACACCGTGTCAATTCTTTCACCTGGTGAACCTTTCAGCCTATTGAAGGTTAACGGCGCTGACCATCAGCCCCGTCAAATCGGTACAGCCCGTCCTCGGCCAATCCTCCCGCCGGCCCGGGGCCCGATCAGATCACACAGCTCAAGATCCGCGCCTCATGCGGCCGAAGCTCGAGCTTCCCCGCCCGCAGCAGCTTGTCTGCATCGGCATAATTGCCGAGCACCAGCTGCATCGTCTTTCCGGCGTACGGCTCCGGCAGCTCGAATGCGCCGGGTGCGTCGCTGTGGTTCAGCACGACGATCCACGCCGTATCGCCATGCTTCCGGACATAAGCGTACACATGCGGATCGTCCCCGCTGATGTCCTCGAAATCGCCGTACACCATGACCGGATGTTCCTTGCGCAGGGAGATCAGCTTCCGGTAATAGTGCAGCACCGAATCCGGATCGGCCTCCGCCTCTTCCACGTTGATCGCGTCATGGTTCGGATTCGGACGGATCCACGGCTCGCCGGCCGAAAAGCCGGCGTTCCGTCCGGTATTCCACTGCATCGGCGTGCGCGAGTTGTCGCGGCTGAGCGGCTGCAGTTCGCGCAGCACCTCTTCCGGGTTGCGGCCCCGGCCGACTTCTTCTTCGTAGCGGCTCTTCATCATGACGTCCCGGTAATCGTCGATGGACGCGAACCGGACACCGGTCATGCCGAGTTCTTCCCCCTGGTAAACATAAGGGATGCCCGGCAGCGTATGAATCATCGTGGCGAGCAGCTTGGCCGACTGCACGCGATACTCCCGGTCGTTCCCGTAGCGCGTCACCTGCCGCGTATGGTCGTGATTGTTCAGGAACTGTCCCATCACGCCCCGCCCGCGCAGCGCGTCCGCCCAGCGGCGCTGAATCCGCTTGAACCGCACCATGTCCCAGGCCGGCATCTCGTCCGCCACTTCAAAATGGAACAACGAGTTCAGCTCCCGCCGCTCCTCGTCGACGAACAGCACGCCCAGCTCCGGCGTCGCGAAGGCAACCTCGCCCACCGTCATGATGTTGTAGTGGCGGAACACTTCGCGGTTCATTTCCTGCAGATAATCATGAAGCCCGGGATTGTGCGTCAGATAGCGGATATCGTAAGGATCGGCCGCATCCGTGAACGTCTCGGGCTTGGCGAGCAGCGCCAGCGCGTCGAGCCGGAGGCCGTCCACGCCCTTGTCCAGCCAGAAGCGGAGCATCCGGTACATCGCCTGCCGCACTTCGGGATTCGCCCAGTTGAGATCCGGCTGCCCGATGGCGAACGAATGCATGTAATATTGCCCGGTCGCCTCATCGAACCGCCAGCAGCTCGGATGGAAATAGGACCGCCAGTTCGTCGGCGGTCCGCCGTCCGGCGCCGGATCGCGCCAGATATACCAGTCGCGCTTCGGATCATCCTTCGACGACCGCGAAGCGAGGAACCAGGGATGGCGGTCCGACGTATGATTGAGCACGATGTCCATCATGATCTTGAGACCCCGCCGATGCGCTTCCTCGATCAGCCGGTCGACATCCGCCATTGTCCCCGCTTCCGGCGCAACGGCATAATAGTCGGAAATGTCGTATCCGTTGTCCACGCCCGGCGATTCGTTGAACGGATTGAGCCAGATGAAATCGACGCCCAGCGAGCGGATGTAATCGAGCTTCTCGATGACGCCGCGCAGATCGCCGATGCCGTCGCCGTTCGTATCGAAGAAGCTTCGCCAGTACACCTGATAGACGACGGTTTCTTTCCACCAGTTCGGTCTGCCCAGCATGGTTTTCTCTCCCGCCGAAATGTTCTCTGTCTGTATCATCCTTTTACATATCCTCCCACAAGTCCATACACGAAATACTGCCTGAAACCTCTCGGTGCACGGGGTCGAAAAGCTTTTCAGCATCATGCGCATGTCCCCGAAACAGCCGGGGACGGCGGACTGCCCGCCTTGCCGCCGCGCTCAGACCCGAAGTCCGGCCGTCGATTCGCGAACGATCAGACGGTGAGGCAGCCGCTCGTGCAGAACGGAAACTTCCCCGTTCACCATCAGCTCGTGCAATTTGTGAACCGCACGCACGCCGATCTGATAGACCGGCTGCTCGACGGTGGTCAGCCGCGGGATGAACATGCGCGCCATCCGGATGTCGTCGAACCCGACGACCGAGAGCTGATCCGGCACGCTCCTCCCGTGATCCCGCGCGTACGCGATCACGCCCATCGCGAATTCATCCGATGCCGCGAAGACCGCCGTGATCTGCGGCGCCCGGGCGAACAGCCGGCCGGCGGCTTCGCAGGCGTCTTCAAACCGATGGGCCGCAAATTCCACATGGGAAGCGCAATGGTCGAGCCCGGCTTCCGCCAGCGCCCGCCGAAAGCCCGCAAGGCGCGGCGCGCCGGATATCGTATTCCCGACCGGGAAGCCGATCATGCCGATCTCCCGGTGGCCGAGTTCGATCAGATGGCGCACCGCCTCGCAGGCCGCCTGCTCGTTGTCGATGTCCACGGACGGCGCGTCGTATTCCGGCGCATCGGTCGAGACGAGCACGAACGGCAGCCGGCTTCGCTTCAGTTCGTCATAGAGCTCCCGATGAAGCGAATCGCTCGCGAAAATGATGCCGTCCGCCTGCTTCTCGAACAGGTTCCGCACATAGGCGAGCATCCGGCTCCTGTCGCGGTCCGTGTTGCAGATGATGACGCTGTGGTTCATCTCCGCGGCGGCGTCCTGGATGCCGCGCAGCAGTCCCGCGTAATACGGATTCTCGATATCCGGGATCATGACGCCGAAGGTATCGGATTTCTTGTAGATCAGGCCGCGCGCGAAAGCGTTCGGCTTGTACCGGAGCCGCTCGATCGCTTCCTGGACGCGCTGCCGCTTCTCCGGCACGACCGTTTCGGGCGCGTTCATGACCCGCGATACGGTACTGATCGAAACGCCTGCCAGTTTCGCGACATCGCGAATCGTCGGTTTCATTGCAGCCACGCACCCCTGAATGAAACCCGAAACAAGCATGAAACGGGTTTGAAAAGCTTTTCAGGGTCATTATATACCCCTTGACCCGGCCGGGCAACTGCTTTTTTCAGCCGCGCATGGCCATCCGGTTGCCCGACGTGTAGCGCCTCACGCCGACGGCGAACAGCGAGACGGCCAGCAGGCCGAACGCGGCGACCGCGGCGGCGGCGAGCCAGACGAACGTCCCGTCGAACCGCCGGAGCAGACCGATTGGCGCGTAGCTGATGAAGCCGGCCGGCAGCACCGTGAACAGGACGATCCGAGCCGTTCCCTTGAAAATGTCCGTCGGATACGTGCTGAGCGCAACAAGTCCGTTGAAGAGCTGGAACGCCATCCCTTCCGCATGGCCGAAGAAGAACGCCAGCGAGCCGGCGGCGAGCGTCACGAACAGGAACAGCAGGCCGCTGATCAGGAGCCCCAGCGCATATTTCGCGGCGCCGATCAGCGTATGTTCGCCGGCCAGGGCGTAGATCGCGACGCCGAACAGGAAATCGCCCATCGCCGTCAGCGACATGCGGCTGACGAGTACGTTAAGCAGCAGCGGTTTCGGCTGCGTCAGGAACACGTCCAGCTCGCCGTTCGCCACGATCGGCGCGATGCGGGGGTAATTGCCGAACAGCACGCTCGACCAGCCGAATCCGCCCGCGCTGATGCCCCACAGCAGCATGACGTCCCGCAGCTCCCAGCCGTTCACGGCCGGAAACCGGTTGAAGAAGATCGCCCAGAACACGAGCCAGATGCAGTTGTTCACGAACATCATGACCGCCAGCATGAAGAAGCTCGCCCGATACTCCATCGCGGCGGCCAGGTTCAGCTTCCAGCACGTCAGCACGTACCGCGCGATGCCGGCCGCGCGCCGGATGCGGCTCCCGCGGCCGCCCGTCAGACTAACCGCCGTTGACATTCAGTTTCCGCACTCCTCTCCGATAGATGAACGCGCACAGCACCGCAAGCGCGGCGGCCCAGCCCCACTGCGTCAGCAGAAACGCGGCGAGCCGCCCGCCGTCGAACGCGACGCCCATGCGGGCCGGGAAATAGAGCACCGCCTGGAACGGCAGCCACCCGCAGACGCGTTCCAGCCAGTCCGGCATCAGTTCGAGCGGCAGCAGCATGCCGCCGACCGTGAAGTTCAGCTTCTGCAGGACGAACTCCATGCCGCGCGTCTCCTCGACACAGAAGGCCAGCAGCGCGACGGCCAGATTGAGCAGGAACGCGACGGTGAACGCCCCGGGCAGGAGCGCGGCGAGCCCGGCCCAGCCCCAGCCGAAGAGCGGCGGCCCCATGTAAGCCCAGGCGATCGCGCTTCCCGCGGCGAGCTGGACGATGAAGCGGAGCCCGGCCTCCGCCAGATACGTCATGTAATGAAAGCCGTTGTAGGCAATGGGCCGGATGAGACGGACCGCCACCTCGCCCTGCTTCACTTCTTCCTCGATCCGGACGCACAGCTGCGGGCAGGCCATCGTGACGGCTTCCGCGAAGACGAGATACCAGATGATCTGATTCAGCGCGAACCCCTCGATCGTCTCCGATCCGCTCGAGGCGTACGCCGCTCTCCACAGATGGATGAAAATGAACAGGATGAGCAGCAGAAACAGCGCCCGCACGATGAAATCGACCCGGTAGTGGAGCTGCTGCTTGACCGCGATGATCCCAACCGCGCGGTACTTGTGCCACTTGGCCAAGGCGGGCGTCATCATACCGTTCCCTCCTCCGCCGGCCGGCCTTCGGCCTTGCCTTCGTAGACCGCCCGGATGACATCCTCCATCGGCGGATCTTCGATCGTCATGTCCTCGATCGCGCAATGTCCGACGAACGCGGCGAGCACATCCTCGATCGAGGCGGTGGTCGTGTCCACGGACAGCCGCCACGCGGACGGCCCGGCTTCCGCGGCCCGGACGCCGTCCGGCAGCTTCTTCGGCAGCCGCGCGCCGTCCCGCAGCTTGAGGCGGACCGTCTTGCAGGTCAAGACTTCGCGCTTCAGCCGCTCGACCGGGGCGTCGAAGATGACGGTTCCGTGATGGATGACGACCGCCCGGCGGCAGAGCTGCTCGATATCGGACGGGTCGTGGGATGTGAGGAATACGGTCGTCCCCTCCTCCCGGTTCCGCTCCGCGATCAGCTCGCGGATGCGCCGCTTCACGATGACATCGAGTCCGATCGTCGGCTCATCCAGAAACAGCAGATCCGGGCGGTGCAGGAAAGCCGCTGCGATCTCGCAGCGCATCCGCTCGCCGAGCGACAGCTTGCGGACGGGCGTCTGCATGTACGGCCCGAGCTCGAACCGTTCAACCAGCTCGTCGCGGCGGCGCAGGTAATCCGCCCGCCCCAGCTCATACATCCGGCTGAGCAATTCAAACGTGTCCGCCGGCGGCAGATGGTACCAGAGCTGCGATTTCTGCCCGAAGACGGCGCCGATTCGGAACGCCAGCGCCGCGCGCTCCTTCCACGGCACCATCCCCAGCACGCGGGCATGGCCGGACGAAGGATGGAGAATGCCGGTCAGCATTTTGATCGTCGTCGATTTGCCCGCTCCGTTCGGCCCGAGAAAAGCCAGCGTCTCGCCCGCCTCCGCCTTCAGACGGATGCCGGCCACCGCCGTCTTCTCCGTCCACTCCGGCCGCAGCAGCGAACGGACGCTGGCCTTGAAGCCCTCCGGTTTCCGCTTGACGCGGAACGTTTTCACCAGCCCTTCCACTTCCAGTGCCAACACGTCTGCATGCCCTCCCATCTCGCTCTGTTCTGCTAAAGCAACAAAGACCTCCGGCCCGCACCGCCGGTAATGGCGGAACTTGCCGAAGGTCTTTTATCCCTTACGGTGTATCGCGTCCTGCTTATTTAACCCCGAATGCCGACGCGACGATTTCGCTCGGTTCGCCCGGCCTTGCCGGCCGTCGGATCCCTAGAAATCCTTCCGTCAATCGCTTGTTGAGAACAGATATTACCACGGGATGTCAGGTTTGTAAATACCGCATTTTGGGATGAACGCGCGTTAACGGCTCTCAAGCTCAATCCAGTTGTTGCGGATGATTTTCTTGTACCAGTAGAAACTGTCCTTCGGCGTGCGTTTCAGCGTGTTGTAATCGACATGCACGAGGCCGAAGCGGCATGTGTAGCCGAACGCCCACTCGAAATTGTCCATGAGCGACCAGGTCAGATACCCTTTCAGATTGACGCCGGACTCGATCGCGCGGCCGAGCTCGGCGATATGGTCGCGCAGGAACGCGATGCGGCGCTCATCCCGGATCCGGCCGTCCGGTCCCGGCTCGTCGTTGTAGCAGACACCGTTCTCCGTGATGTAGATCGGAATCGGGCCGAATTGGTCCGTCAGCCAGGTCAGCATCTTGTACAGGCCTTCCGGATAAATGAACCAGCCCTTGTCCGACTTGGCATAGCCGAGATCGACATGCTCGAGGTCCAGGTAGTTGTTGCCCGGCTTGTGCCGCACGATGTTGCCGCCGTAGAAGTTCAGGCCCAGGAAATCCATCGGCTCGCGGATGATGTCCATGTCGCCCGGCTCGACGACCGGCTCGGCACCCTTCGACTTGATCCATTCCGCCATCTTCTCCGGATACTTGCCGGTGAAGACCGGCTCCACGAACCAGTTGTAGATGGAAAATGCGCGGTAGGCCGCGTCGACGTCCTCCTGCTTGCGGGTGAGCGGCTCGTACCAGTACATGTCCGGCGCGTAGCCGATCTGCCCCTTCACGCCAAGCTCGCGGAAGCGGCGCACCGTCCGGCCGTGGGCGACCATGACGTTGTGGGCGACCTGAATGGCCGACTGCCAATTCGTGATGCCCGGCGCGTGCCGGCCGAGCAGATGGCCGTTGATCGCGATGCACCACGGTTCATTGAACGTCATGTAGTAATCGATCAGCCCGTCGAATTCGCGGAACATCGTCTCGGCGAAACGGACGAACGCATCGATCGTCGCCCGGTTTTCCCAGCCTCCCCGGTCCTGCAGCGCCTGCGGGAGTTCCCAGTGATAGAGCGTGCAGAAAGGCGTGATGCCCGCCTCGCGCAGCTTCGTCACGAACCGCTTGTAATGCGCGATGCCCTTCGGGTTCACCTCGCCGTCCCCTTGCGGATAGATGCGCGGCCAGGACACCGAGAAGCGGTACGCTTTCACACCGAGCTCTTTCATCAGCGCGATGTCTTCTTCATACCGGTGGTAACTGTCGCATGCGACGCTCGCGTCGTCGCCGTTCATGATGCGCCCCGGAATGGCGGCCAGTGTATCCCAGATCGACGGACCGCGGCCGTCCTCGGTCAGCGCGCCCTCGATCTGATAGGCGGACGTCGAGACGCCCCAGACGAAATCTTTCGGAAACGTTAAAATGGTCACGCGTTTATACCTCCTGATCGTGTGACGTCAACCGCTATGATCCGCGGCTCACCCTTCCGCCGGCACGACATCCCACTCGTGGATCTCATACCCGCGCGCGCCATGCACAATGTACGGGTCCTGCTTCACCCAGTTTTCCACTTCCTCGTACGAGCGCGCCTTGAAGATAACCAGACCGCCTGCGCCGTCGATGAACCGCCCGTTGGCGAACAGCCGGCCGGCCGCGCGCTGCTCGGCCAGAAACTGCAGATGCTCCGGCCTGAAGCGGTCGCTCTTCTCCGCATCCTTCATCGGCAGGAAGACGGCGTAATGCTTGATCGGGCCCGCTTCGCTTTCCTTCGCGTCTTCGTCCGTCTGGAAGCGGAACATCGCCGCCATGTCGCGGTCGCCGTAGCCGGATGCGATCGCGCGGTGAAACAGGCTGCGCACACGCGCCCCGGCCTTCAGCCGGACGCCGCTCTTCTCCGCCATCTCGGCCGCCAGGTCGAGGTCTTTGCCGAGCAGCTTGATGGCGAAGCCGGGATCATACGCTTCCTTCGCGATGAAGCCCGAGTAATGGCGGTCGAGCATGCGGCTGCTGGCGAAGCTCGCCATCAGAATGTCGACAAGCGCCGCCTCGTCGAGCCCGGCCTTGCGCCCCAACGCCAGCGCCTCGCTGACCGCCTGCGTATGGATGCCGACCATGAGCTGGTTGATCAGCTTGACGACCGAGCCGCTGCCGCTCGGACCGACATAATAGATCTGCTTGCCCATCGCCTCGAAGGCGGGCCTCGCCCGGTCGAACGCTTCGCGTTCGCCGCCGACCATGATGCTGAGCGTGCCTTCGGCCGCGCCGACCGTACCGCCGCTTACCGGCGCGTCGAGAAACGCGATGCCGCGGGCCGCCGCCGCATCGAACAGGCGCCGGTTCAGTTCGGGGCCGACCGTGCTGCAATCGACGAGCAGGAGACCGGGCCGGCCGTTCGGAATCAGGCCGTCCTGCGCCGTATACACCGCTTCGACGTCGGCAGGCATCGGCAGGCAGGTGATGACCATGTCCATTTCGGCCGCCAGCTGCGCCCGGGTCAGCCCGGTCTTGCCGCCCGCCTGCGCGAATTTCTCCTCCGCTCCCTTGCTGCGGTTCAGTCCGTACACCTCGAAGCCGGCCTTGACCAGGTTGACCGCCATGGGCAGCCCCATGTTCCCGAGTCCGATGAACCCGATTTTCTTCATGTTTCACCGTCCCTTTCGCTGTTTGGCGGAAATGCGATTCCCGACGGCACCATTGTAAAACAGCGCGCACCCGGGGGACAAGGAACGTTTTCCCGCTGACTGGACATGCCGGCGGCGCATATACATGGTGGTGGGTGCTGTCGCATGTGCATCCGGCGGAACCGGAGAGGAGGGGTCTTAAAGCCCATGTCAAATGCCAAAGCCATGAAACTGCTCACCGGCGTAATGGAAGCCGTCCTGGCCATTCCGGTGCTCGGAGGCCTCATTGTCCTGGCCAGTGCCTACTGGGCGCTGGTCGTCATGTGCATCCTGCATGCCGCAACACTCATCATTTCCGTCAAAAATCACGAATCGTACCACGGCTCGATCCTGGGCATCGTCACGTCCATGCTGGCCTGGATTCCCTTCCTCGGCTGGCTGCTTCATCTGCTGACCGCCGTGCTGCTGCTCATCTCCGCGCTCAGAAGAGACTGAGCCGCACGTCGGACCGTCATTAACAAGGAATCGTTCTACGGTTCCATTGTGGGCCTTGTCACCTCCTGCCTGGCCTGGATTCCGTTCCTCGGATGGGCGCTGCACGTCATTACGGCCATCTTGCTGTATGTCACCGCGTTCAAGAAAGAGAACAAGTCACTGGGAACTCCCCAGCTTCCGGCATAACAGGACAAAGCCGCGCGGCGGGCTCCTTCAACGGAACCGCCTGCGCGGCTTTTCACTTTGCGGGATCAACCGGCTCACGCGTCCTCCGGCGGATCGTCCGCCAGATATTGCCGTTCGAACAGATCGGGCGGAAGCGGCCGGCTCTCATAGTACCCCTGGTAGCCTTCGCAGCCGAGGCGGCCAAGCGCCTCGAGCTGTTCCTCCGTCTCGATGCCTTCGGCGATGACGGACATGCCGAGTCCCTTCGACATGGCGATGATGCCGGATACGATTGAAGCCGTCGCGCTGCTTGCGAGCAGATCGTGCGTGAACGAACGGTCGATTTTCACGATCGACAGCGGCAGGCTCTTCAGCAGCAGCAGGGACGAATAGCCGGTGCCGAAGTCGTCCAGCGCGATCCGGATCCCCCTCGCGCGCAGTTCATTCAGAATCTGGGCGCACGATTCGAGGTTAAGCAGCGCCGCGGTTTCCGTAATCTCGAAGCAGAGCCGCCCGGGGTCGACGCCCGACTCCGCCACAATCCGGTCGACGCCGGCGACGAAGCCCGGCTGCTGCAGCTGCTTCACCGACAGATTGACCGACAGGTGCCATCCGCCGGCGAACCGGTCGGACCACGCCTTGAGCTGCCGGCACGCCTCGCGCAGCACCCACTCGCCGATCGGGGCGATCATGCCGAACTCTTCCGCGAGCGGGATGAACATGCCCGGCGGCACGCTGCCGATGTCCGGCAGCGTCCAGCGGATCAGCGCCTCCGCGCCGATCAGCCGTCCGCTCTTCAGATCAAGCTGCGGCTGGTACAGCAGATAGAAGCCCGCCATCGAGTCCAGGGACAGGCGCAGCCGGCTGCCGATCGCAAGCCGTTCCCGGACCACTTCCTCCATCGTGCCGCTGTAGGTCTCCATGCGGTTCCGGCCCTGCTGCTTCGCCCGGTACATGGCGGTGTCCGCTTTCTTGACCAGCTCGCCGATATCGACGCCGTCCTCGGGATAGCGGCTGATGCCGACGCTGGCCGTGGCGAACAGGTCGTGGCCGGCGACCGTGAACGGCTGCCGCAGCTTGTCCACGATGCGTTCCGCCAGCCGCCCCGCCGCTTCCCCGGCTTCGCCGCCGGTCAGCATGATCGTAAATTCGTCGCCGCCGATGCGGGCGACGAGGCCGGCGCCGCCGACCATGTCGGCCAGCTGGCCGGCGACCAGCCGGAGCAGGGCGTCGCCCATGTCGTGGCCCAGGCTGTCGTTGATGACCTTGAAATGGTCGAGGTCGATCATCATGACGGCGACGCGCGTCCCGCCCGCTTTCGCCTCGCCGATGGCCTGCTCCAGCCGTTCATAGAACATCCGCCGGTTCGGCAGCCCGGTCAGCGGATCGTGGTAGGCGAGAAAATGGATCTGCCGTTCCGCCCGCTTTCTCTCCGTGATGTCGCGGACCGAGAGGTAGATCCGCGCCTGCCCCGGTTCGCCGTAACGCCGGCCGTTCACCAGCCCGTCGATCGTCTGGCCGCCGCGCGTCACCCACTGCAGCTCCATGTCGGCAATGCCCGTCTCCGCTTTCCCGTTTGACCAATGGGCGCGCCATTTTTCCTCCGATTCCGGCGTCAGAAACGACAGGCAGCTCGCGCCGATGACTTCCTCGCGCTCGTAGCCCATTGCCTCCAGCCAGCACGGATTCGCATCGGTGATGACGAATTGCTCGTCGAGAGACAGCAGCATGACCGGCGTGTTCCGGAAGAACGCGCGGTATCGCTCCTCGGAAGCGAGCAGCGCGCGCTCGGCCATCTTGCGCAAATGGATGTCCGTAATGGCGCCGAGGAACCGGACGGCGTTGCCGCCGGCGTCGGTCACGATCTCACCCGCCGCCGACACCCAGATATATTCATCCCCGCGCTTCAACCGGAATTCAATGTGGAGCGGCAGCCGGTGTTTTACCGCCGCCTCCCATAGGACCTTGACGCGCGGCACGTCCTCGGGGTGTACCAGATTGAGGAATGCCTGGCCGTCGGTCGGCCATTCCTCCTGACGGACGCCCGGCAGCGACTTGATGCCGGTGATCCATTCGATCCGGCAGGACGGCAGCTTAAGTTCGAAGACGCCGTCATGCGTCGTGCGCGAGACGATGCCGAGCCGCTCCGCCAGCGCGGCGTAGCCGGCCTCCCGCTGCTCGAGTTCGGCGAGCAGCTTCCGGTGGTCGATCATGGCGCCGAGCAGCGAAGGCAGCTGGCGCGTGTCGTGGCCGCGGATGAACCGCTCGTTCACCGGTCCCGCGGTGACGAGAAGCCCCCAATTCCGCGTCTCCGACTGGATGAGCTGCACGAGCACGAATTCCGGGTCGTCCGCTCTGCGCTTGAGCGGAGGCATCGGGGGAAAACGCTCCGCCATCCAGCGGCTGCCGGTCTCCGGCACGCCCGTGCTGTTCACGCTGTAGGCGCTGTCAAGGATGAGATCGGAGGCGCCGGGCTCGCCTTCCCACAGGCCGACGATGCCCCAGTGCTGGTTCGTATAGCGCAGCCACGACATGTCCCGGGTGTCGATCAGACGCAGGCTGAGCCGGCGGTGCGATTCGATCAGCTGCTCCAGCTCTTCGCCGGGGATGTTCTTCCAGGACAGCGTCTGATCGTTCTCCGACAGATCGTCGGACGCCTTCCCGCCGCTCGATTCGCGGATGACCACCCCGACCGGCAGGACGGTCGTGCCGACCCGGCCGGATCGGCCTTCCAGAATGTCCATCGTCCGCCGCAGTGCGCAACGGCCGAGCTCGATGATCGGCTGCCGGGCCGTCGTCAGACTCGGCTTGCACGTCTTCGCGATGCCGCTGTCGTCGAAGCCGACGACCGCCACATCTTCGGGGACGCGCACGCCCGCTTCCGTCAGCTGCTGAACCAGCGCGGAAGCGACCAGGTCCGAGGCGGCGAACACCGCCGTGTACGGCAGGCCTTCCTCCAGCATCAGGCGGGCGGCCGCGTCGCCGCTCTGCACGTCGTACACGTTGCCCGCGCCCATCCCGATGCCGGCTTTCTCCATGGCGTCCTTGCAGCCTTGAAAGCGCTCGCGGTAATCCGCATTCGCCAGGCTGCCTGCGAACGCGATGCGCCGGTGCCCCATTTCGATGAGATGCCGGGTAAGCGCTTCCGATGCGCCGCGGTTGTCGCATTTGACGACATAGGCCGAGTCCGACAGCCCGGCGTGATCCGCGATCGTCACGAGGGGCTTTCCGGTGCCCGCCAATTCCCGCGCATAGGCTTCCGACACCGCCTGCGCCACGATAATCCATGCGTCAACCAGATCCCAGCCGACCCGGGCGTCATACGAGATGCGCAGGCCGAAGCTGTCGAACGTCGCGGTCGAGACAACCAGAACGTCGAGATCGAGCATCAGCGCTTCGCGCGATATACCCCACAGAATATCGCCGTAATAAAACCCGTCCGGAACCGGAATCAATACGCCGATCGTCCTGCGACTCACATCATTCCCCGCCCTCTGCCAGGATGTAAGTCCATGCCGGTTAAGGAAGAAAATTGATAAAAACAAAGCAGGATTGACGTAAATTATAGCTTGTAGTGCTCAAGTTTGACAAGTAAAGCAGCATTACACCATCCCGAGAACTAGGTATAAACACTTATTTTTATATGAAAGGAATAGCCGGAATCGGCTTTCCCCCGCTGTGTTATAATGATGCTGGTTTATTGATGCGTCCGCCTTCCGCCGCGGCCGCGATGCGCGCGGCGGAAACGGGAGAGAGGAAATGGCGATGAAAATGGACTTGGGTGCGATCGATGTCCGGCTCAGCCTGACGGAGGACGGCGATGCGCTGCTCTACGGACTCGACGGAACCGGCGGATTCGTGCCGGGCATGCGACTGAAACAGCTGCTGTTCGCCTGGCACGAAGACTCGTTCTACGGCACGGAACTGGAAATCCGCAGCCTGCGGAACATCGAGATCGTCGAATTGCCGGCGGAGTTCGTCATTCCGTTCTTCGCGGAGCTGCCGCTGCTGGGGCATGTGGACTGGGCATGGGGCGGCGAGGCCGAGCTGCTCCGGCGGCTGGCCCCCGCCCTGATGGCGTGCGCGGCGGCGAAGCGGTATGCGCCGAGCCGCGAAGCGATGGCGGCGGGCCGGCTTGAGTGGCAATGGGAAGACCGGGAGATCGACCGGCGGATCGACGCGCTGGTCGCGTCGGGCGAAGCCGACGATGATTTCGGCCGGCGGCTCCGCGCCGCGTTCACGGCGGCCGTCTTCGACCGGCATTACGGCACGGAGGAACGGGCGGCCGACCTGCGCCGGGAATTTCCGCGCCTCTTCGAACCGGGCGCCGGCGAGGCGGCGCGGAGCCTGAGCGATGACGACTGGCTCGTCCACATCGGCTGGCGGCAGGACACCGCGCCGTTCCGTCCGGCGCTGCAGCTCATCGAGCCCGGTCCGATCGATGCCGAATGGCGGCTCCGGATCGTGCTGCAGGACAAGGAACGCCCCGATGCGCTCGTGCCCGTCCGGCTCGATCCGGACGGCCATGTCTCCGGCGGCTGGCCGGAGGAATGGACGGACGCCGTGCGCGGGCGGGCCGACGGCTGGCTCAAGCGGCTGCGCGCCGCCCTGCCGGACCTGGCGCCGGACGGCGGGTGGCAGCCGGAAGGCACGGCGCTGGATGACGCGGCGGCCTGGCGCTTCCTCAGCGCGGACAGCGTCCGGCTGATCGCCGCGGGCTGGCAGGTGCTGCTGCCCGCCTGGTGGGAGGAAGCCCGCCGCGCGCGGCCGCGCCTGCGCGCCCGCATCCGGTCGGACGCCGGCGAAGGTCCGTCGCTGTTCGGCCTGGAGTCGCTCGTCGATTTCGACTGGCGCATCGCCTTGGGGAGCGCCGAGCTCTCGGAGCAGGAGTTCCTCGAGCTGGCCGCCCGCGGGCGGCGGCTCGTCCGCGTCCGCGGACAGTGGGTCGCGCTCGATCCGGCGATGCTGCCCGTCATCCGCAAGGCAATGGCGCAGTACGATCCGTCCCGCGGCCTGTCGTTCCGCGACGTGCTGCAGCTGCATCTGCTCGGCGGCGCGGCCGGCGATGACGCGCCGGAGGACGGCGGAGCGGAAACCGGCGGCGCGGCCGAAGAAGCCCGCGTCGCGCTCGAGGTGGAGCTGAGCGGCCGCCTGCTCCGGCTGATCGGGCAGCTCGGCCGTCCGGAGGACAATCCGCTGCTGCCGGCGCCGGAAGGGCTCAAGACCGCGCTGCGCCCGTACCAGCAGATCGGGTTCTCGTGGCTCGCCTCGCTGCGGCGCTTCGGCCTCGGCGCCTGCCTCGCGGACGACATGGGGCTCGGCAAGACGGTGCAGCTCATCGCCTACCTGCTGCATGCGCGGGAGGAGATGCGGGCCGCCGGCCGGATGATGCCTTCGCTCATCGTCTGCCCGACATCGGTGATCGGCAACTGGCAGAAAGAACTCGCCCGCTTCGCGCCATCGCTGCGCGTGCTGCTGCATTACGGCGGCGGACGACACTCGGGAGCCGAATTCCGCGAAGCGGCCGAGGCGGCGGACGTCGTGCTGACGTCGTACACGACGGCGGCGCTCGACCGGAAGACGCTCGCCGCCGTCTCCTGGGACGCGGTCTGCCTCGACGAGGCGCAGAACATCAAGAACTACGCGACGAAACAGGCCGCGGCCGTGCGCAGTTTCCCGGCGCGCCACCGGATCGCGCTCACCGGCACGCCGATCGAGAACCGGCTCGCCGAGCTGTGGTCGATCTTCGACTTCCTCAATCCGGGATACCTCGGCAGCCAGCGGGCGTTCAACGAGCGCTACGGCGGCGCCGCCCTGAAGGAAGGCGGCGATGCGCGGCTGGCCGAGCTCCGCAAGCTGGTGAAGCCGTTCCTGCTCCGGCGGCAGAAGCAGGACCCCGCCGTGCAGCTCGACCTGCCGGAGAAGAACGAGATGAAGACCTACGTGCATCTGACGGCCGAGCAGGCCGCATGGTATGAGCGGACAGTGCGGGATTTGCTGGATCGGTCGGGCGAGCTGACCGGGATCGAACGGAAGGGCGCCATCCTGGCGGCGATCACGAGGCTGAAGCAATTGTGCGCGCATCCGGCGCTGGTGACGAAGGAGCCGCTGCCGGCCGTGCGCACGGCGTTCGATGCGGACGGAGATGGCCGGCCGCAGGCGACGGACGGACCCGCGGTGGACGTTGCGGCGCTCGCCGCCCGGTCGGAGAAGCTGGAGCGGCTGCTCGAGATGGTGCGGGAACTGCGGGAAGCGGGCGAACGATGCCTCATTTTCACCCAGTATGTCGGCATGGGCAGGCTGATCCAGGCGGTGCTTCAGGAAACGCTCGGCGAGCCGGTGCTCTATCTGCACGGCGGCACGCCCCGGGCCATGCGCGAGCGGATGATCGAGATGTTCCAGTCGAACGCGCTGCCCGCCGGCAGGCAGCCGCATGTGTTCGTCCTGTCGCTGAAAGCCGGCGGCGTCGGGCTGAATCTGACGGCGGCCAGCCACGTCTTCCATTACGACCGCTGGTGGAATCCGGCCGTCGAGAACCAGGCGACCGACCGCGCCTATCGGATCGGGCAGGTGAAGAACGTCCACGTTTACAAGCTCATTGCGCTCGGCACGCTGGAGGAGCGGATCGACGAGATGCTGGAAAGCAAGCGGCAGCTGAGCGAGACGGTGATGGCCGGCTCCGAGAACTGGATCACCGAGCTGTCGACGGAGGAGCTCAGGGAGCTTGTCACGCTGCGGCGCGATCTGGTGCGGTAATGCCGGCCGCGCCCGCGGGGCGCTCCCGCTCCCGGCAGCCCGGCCGCGGCGGTCAGTCCTCTTCCCCTTCTTCCGGACGGAACAGCTCCTGCAGGTACAGCTCCGGCCGGTTCAAAAAACCTTTCGTGATCTGGTAATGTTCCGTCTCCTCGTAACCGACCTTCCGGATTTCCCCGCCGTCGAAGCTGTAGATGACCGCGCCCGGGAAACCGAGCAGAATCGGCGAATGGGTCGCGATGATGAACTGCGCGCGGCCGCTCGCCTCGTGTTGGTGCAGGATGCGGAGAAACGCGAGCTGCCGGGCCGGCGACAGCGCGGCTTCGGGCTCGTCCAGCAGATAGAGGCTGCGGGTCCGGCTGCCGAACCGGTTCAGGAACAGCGACAGGAACGATTCGCCGTGCGACTGCTCGTGCAGCGATCGTCCGCCGTATCCGCCATAGTTGAACGAAGGATCCTCGCTCGCCAGCCGGTCGAGGTACGAAGCGAAATGATAGAAGCTCTCGGCCCGCAGGAAGAAGCCCGACGTCACCTTCGGCAGCCAGGACAGCCGGATGTGAGGCCCGAGCGGGGCATCGGACGCTTCCACTTCGTGCGTGTGGTTCCGCCCGCCGCCGGCCGTGTTGAACCCGCACTGCCAGGCGATCGCCTCGAGCAGCGTCGATTTGCCGGAGCCGTTTTCCCCGACGAAGAACGTGACCGGCGCCGTGAACGGCAGGGTATCCAGGCTGCGGATCGCCGGAATCGCGAACGGATAGCGGTCGAAATCCGTGCCTGCGCCGCGGAGCAGGGTGACACTGCGCAGAAACATGAAGGGCGTGGCTCCTTTCGCGATTGGAGTCACGCCCAACGTATCAGAATGCCCGGCCCGCCGTCAACGCCGTCCGCGTCGTCAATGCCGCCCGCGGAAATACGTGATCGCCAGCGCGGCGGCGAGCACGCCGCCTTTCACGATGTCCATCGCGTAATACGGCACGGACAGCATGATGAGTCCGTTCGACAGCACGCCGATCAGCACCGCGCCCGCGAACGTGCCGAGCGCGTTCGGCTTGCCGGAGCCGAGCACGGAGAAGCCGATGAACGCCGCCGCGACGGCTTCCATCAGGTACGGGGCGCCGGCGTTCACCTCCGCGCTCCCGACGCGCGCGCCGAGTACGATGCCGCCCAGTCCGGCCAGCAGCGCCGAGATGACGTAGGCCAGGAGCCGGTACCGGTTCACCGGAATGCCCGACAGCTTCGCCGCTTCCGGGTTGCCGCCGATCATGTACATATAGCGGCCGTATTTCGTGTAGTTCAGGAACAGATGCACCGCCAGCACGACGATCAGCATGATGATGATGATCCACGGCACGCGGCCCAGCAGACTGAACGACTGCGGAATTCTGCCGGTTGCGAAGTCGCCGCTCGGCAGGATCATGTTCTCGGAGATCGTCGCCCCGCGGGAATAGGTGAGCGCAAGTCCCTGGAAGACGAACATCGTCGCCAGTGTCATGAGCATGTCCTGAATTTTGAAACGGGTGACGAGCAGCGCGTTCACCAGCCCGACGACGAGGCAGGCCATAAGCGCCGCCGCAATGCCGATTCCGAGCGGCTGGCCGTGCCAGACGAACATCGAAATGACGACCGCGCAGGCGACCGACGCCGTCGAGCCGACGGACAGGTCGAAGCCGCCGACGGCCAGCGATACGGTGAGCCCGGTCGCGATGATCGTCACGATCGAGATCGACCGCAGAATGTTGATCAGGTTGGTGTTGCTGAAAAAATGATCCGTCGACGCCCAGAAAATGACAATCAGCAGCACGATGGTCAGCAGCGTTCCGTATTTGTACAGCCAGTCGAACAGCCGAAAACCTTTGAGTGCCGCACCCGTGTCCGTCGTCTTCATGATCCCGTGCCTCCCGTACTGTAGAGCATGATTTCATCTTCGCTCGTGCGATCGGTCTCAAGCTCCCGGACGATCCGTCCGTCGTACATGACGTACACCCGGTCCGTCAGCCCCATGATCTCCGGCACTTCGCTGGACGCGTAGAGCACGCATTTGCCGCGGGCCGCCAGCCCGGCGACCAGTTCGTAGATGTCCCGCTTCGCCCCGACATCGACGCCCTTCGTCGGCTCGTCGAAAATATACACTTCGGCATCCGCCAGCAGCCATTTGCCGATCGCGATCTTCTGCTGGTTGCCGCCCGACAGGTTCGCGACCCTGGCGGAACCGTCCGGCGTCTTCACGCCGAGCCGGGCGATCATGCCGCCTGCCGCCAGCCGCTCCCGCGCCGCGCTCAGCCATGCGCCCAGGCGCGTGTATTGCGGCAGCGTCGCCACCGTCAGGTTGGCGGTCACCGTCTCCTCCACGAAGACGCCTTCGCGCCGGCGTTCCTCGGGAACGAGCGCCAGACCGCTTCGCACCGCGTCGTGCGGCGAGGCGACGGCGAGGCGGCGGCCGCCCAGCTTCAGCTCGCCGGCAACCTGCCCGGACGCGCCGAACAGCGCCCGGCACAGCTCGGTCTTGCCGGCGCCGACCAGTCCGGCGAGGCCGACGATCTCGCCGGCGCGGATGAAGAGGCTTGCGCCCTTCACCTTGTCCCCGTCGCGGATGTCCTTCGCTTCGAACATGACCTCGCCCGGCGTGTTCGTCCGCCGCGGGAACTGCCCTTCCCACTTGGAGCCGAGCATGTGCTCGACGATCTGCTGCTGGGTCATGTCCTTGATTTCGCCGCGCGCGACCACCCGGCCGTCCCGCATGATCGTGATGTCTTCGCAAATTTCGTACAGCTCCGGCAGCCGGTGCGAGATGAAAATAATCCCCGTGCCCTGTGACTTGAGCAGTCGGACGAGGCGGAACAGCCGCTCCGTCTCCGCTTGGCTGAGCGGCGCCGTCGGCTCATCCAGAATGAGAAAGCGGCAGGCGGTGGTCATCGCGCGCGCGATCAGCACCATCTGCTTCTCGGCCAGCGACAGTTCCTGTACCAGCTTCCGGGTCGGGATGCTCACCTCCAGCCGTCCGAGCACCGCTTGCGCCGCCCGGTGAATGTCTCCCCACCGGACCCGGTGCCGGCCTTTCATCTCATGGACGAGCTTCTCCATCATGATGTTCTCGCCGATGCTGAGATTCGGCACGAGCGCCGTGTCGACTTCCTGATAGACGACCTGGATGCCGTGCGCCTTCGCGTCCCTCGGCGTGCGGATCTTCGCTTCCCGGCCGTCGATCCGGATCGATCCCGTGTAATGGCCGTAGGCGCCCGCAAGCACCTTCATCAGCGTCGATTTGCCTGCGCCGTTCGCGCCGATCAGCGCGTGCGCCCGTCCCGCGGCTGCGGTGAAATCGGCGCCGCCCAGCGCCTGCACGCCGGGAAACGCGATCGAGATGCCGCGCATCTCAAGCAATCCCGCCGCTGTCTGCGTCATCCGGCTCACCTCCCATGCACAGATCAAGCGCCCTCGTCCAGCCGGACAAGGGCGCTGTCATCAACCGGTCTTGACAGGCATTACTTCGCGTTTGCCGCCTTGAGTTCCTTCATCCAGTCCTCTTCGAACGCGTCCGTCTGTCCCCATCCCGGAATGATATCGGCCAGCGTGGCCATGTTGACCGTTTCTGCGGATTTGCCGAGCGTTTCCTGGTCGATCAGCGCGGCCTCGAGATTGTATTCGGCCGGCGTCTCTTCACCCGCCAGTTTCTTCGCCAGCAGCCTGACGTTCACGGCGCCGATCATCTTCGGATCGACGGCGGCCGTCGCCACCCACGGGCTGCCTTCTTCCTGCATGATCTGCAGGTCGGCGTTCGAAACGTCGATGCCGTAGATCTTGATCTCCGTCCGGCCGGCCTCGATCAGCGCCCGCGCGGCGCCGATGGCGAAGGCGTCCCACGTCGCGAAGATGGCGTCGATCTCGCCCTTCGGATACTTCGTGAGCATCGCCGCGACGGCGTTCTGCGTCTCCACCGACGTGTTCTCGTTCGCGACGCCGAACCGCTCCAGCTCCTTGATGCCCGGGTTGGCGTTCAGCACTTCCTGATAGACGGCGTTGCGGCGCACCATCGGCGGGAATCCGTCCACCCACAGATAGATGATGTTCGCGTTGCCGCCCGTGTCTTGCACGAGGCGGTCCAGCGCGTAGCGCGCCAGCGCCTGGTCGTCCTGCGCCGTGAGCGTGACACCCTCAACCGAAGCCAGATCGCCGATCGAGTCGAACGTGACGACTTCGATGCCCTTCTCGCGCAGCTTCTTCACCGCTTCGACCGTTGCCGGATCGTCGCCGTGGGAGACGATGACGCCGTCCACGTCTTCCGTCGCCGCCTGCTCGAGCGCTTCAAGGAACTTCACCGAATCGCCGTTCGCGGCGAACGTGTCGACCTTGAAGCCGAGCGCTTCGCCTTCCTGTTTCGCGCCGGCCAGGAATTGCGCCGTATGATCGTCGTTGCCGATCTTGCGGATGACCTTGATCTTCACGTCGCCCCGCTCGGCGAGCGCAGCCGGCACGTTCAGCTCGACGCCGCTTTCGCCGCCGTTGTTCCCGCCGGCGGCTGTGCCGCTTGCGTTCCCGCCGCCGTTGCTTCCGCCCGAATTGCCCTGCCCGCAGCCCGTGACGGCCAGCGCTGCCGCCAGCACAATCGCGAGAACGCCGCGGACTCCGACCTTGCGTTTCATTCCACAGTTTCCCCCTCGGAATTGACAGTGTTTTAATACCAGTAAATCTATCGGAAATTAATAGACCTGTCAACAGAGAAGTTTTTTCCTGATATGGGAAGGGGGTGAGCAGGGGGTTGTGCGCCGCTCTGCTTTGTCAGCGTCCCGTTGTGCCGCACGGCACCGCGCCTCTTACCCGCAAAATTCGTCCCTCAGTTCCGCTGCCGCGGGACGCCATGGCGTGTCCTTCATTTCTAACGGAACGGAGAAGCGTTATTCGGCCGATATCGGGCAGTTTTCCATTCTAACGGAACGGAGAAGCGTTATCTGCAGAAAAGAACGTCCGCACACCCGCCAAACGCCGCAATAACGCCACTGAGTTCCGTTGCCGCCCGGAGCCGCGCCCCTTTTCCGTCAATAACGTCTCTGAGTTCCGTTGCGATTTCCCCTCACAAAAAGAAACGCCGGAAGAGCGCATCTCTGCACTCCCCGGCTGTCTCGCCAATCGTATTCACCATCTGCCCGGTGATCCCGTCCGGTCCCACGAGCTGACACGGATACCAAAACCGCCAGCCGCTATACTTCCGGAAACTCCAGCAGCACCGCCGTCTTGTCGTCCGATCGCTTGACCCGCGGAAATCTCGTGCAATCGGGATCGGACCGCTCATATTGCACGAGCCATTCCGCGTACGCTTCGAGCCCCATCCGGCCGACAAGCCGCGCGGTTTCTTCGGCGTCGAACGCTTCCGCCGGATCGGCCTTCGGCACGTACATCCCGTCCGTCACAAGCAGCAGCGAGCGGAGCCCGAGCCGGTTGATCGTGCCGGATTCGACATAGCGGGCGAACGCGGGATCGCCGTTCAGCACGGCGTACCCTTCGGGCCCCGGAGCGTTCGCCAGCCGCCGGCCCGCTTCGATGGTCGGCAGCACCGCCTGCCAGCGCGCGTCGCGCCCCGTGATGCCGGAGGCCGCCGCTTCCGCCCACCGGCGCAGCGTCGCCCGGTCTGCGGCGGCGAGCTGATCCCGCGTCAGGACGCGGTACGAGCCGTCCCGGTAGCCGGCGACCAGCATGCAGTCGCCCGCCTGGGCGTAGTCGACGGCGTCCGGCCGGACCCGCACGATGAGCGCGCCGGCGCTCCACAGCGCCTCCTTGCGCGCCGGGTCGATGCCGCATGCCGCCATCTCCGCGGCCAGCCGCCGGTTCGCTTCGGCCAGCATGTCCGCCAGCGCCGCGGCCTTGGCATCCGCGCCAAGCGGCATGCCCATGACGGTCTCCGCCGTGATCCGCGACGCCAGCACGCCGCCCGTCTCGCCGGAGGGCGCACGGAACGGCACGAGCGATGTGGCGCCGTCTACGACGCCGAACAGACCGTCCCGCTCCCGGACGATGAGCGCGTCTTCGTTCCACTCGCCGCTCCCCCGGATGCAGACCGTTCGGAACGTCAAGCCGCCCATCCCGCGATCACTTCTCGTACGCGGCGAACGGGTCCGCGATCGTCACCCGGTGCGCTTCCGCGTCGCTGATGCCGGCGTACAGGTCGGCCGTGCCGTTCGAATGCCGGATCAGACCGCCGCTGAAGACGACATCGACGAGGTCCGGACGCTTCGCGGGTCCGGCCGGGAAGTCGGCCCGTTCCGCGATGATCGACATGTCGGAAAATTTGCCAGTCGTCGGATCGAATACGAATGTCATCGGATAATAATGCCGGTTGCCCTGCTCGTCGAACCTGGCGATATGCCCGAGCACGCCGAGCAGCCCGTTCGAGAGCACATGGATTTCGTTGCATCCGCCCCACTCTTCGTCCAGGAACTGGCCTTCGAGCAGCGGCGCCTGATGGATCACGTCAAGCGACAGGTCGTCCAGCTTGCCGATGCGGGCGTAGCCGATCTTGCCTCTTCCGCCCTTCTCGCCCTGCGGACGCGTGAACACGCCGATGCTTCCGTCCTTGAGCTGGACGAGACGCAGATCCTTCATCTGATCAGGCCCCTGGAAGAACGGTTTCTTGTCCACGAGGCCCGACTCTTTGTAGAAAACCGTCCGCCAGCCGAGTTTGCCCGGATCGACCGGATGGGGATAGGTCTCCACACCCCCGATGATCAGCTCGCCCGAAATGCGTGTATAGAACGGGTCTTGCAAGGCCAGGACGGGTGAATCGCTCCGCTGCACCCATTTGCCGTCCCGATTGACGAAAAAGTAAATCTCCGATTGCTCGCTGTCCCGGCGCTCGACCCGTCCCGCAATCACGATCTCGCCGTTCAGCACGAACGGCGCCGTGATGTTGTACACGTCGCGCCCTTCCACGCCGTCGAACACGATTTTCTCGGCGTAGAACGGACGCTTGCCTCCCGCGCGATAGACCTCAAGCAACTCGACACAGGATTTGACCCCGCTGTTCTTCCAGAGTGCCATGACCACTGATGTCCTTTCCGTCTGTATAATCCTATTTTAATAGATTAAACACTTCTTCGAGTTGGAAAGTTGCGGATGCTGTCGATTCGTCGGAGACGCCGTAGTACATGGTCACCCGGCCGTCCTTCACAATCGCGCCGCATGCGAAGACGACGCCGGCGAAGAACCCGGTCGTCTCGTATTCCGCTTCCGGCGACATGAACGGTTCCGCCGTGCGCGCGATGACGCGGCCCGGATCGTTCAGATCGAGCAGCACCGCGCCCATGCAATAGCGGTGGCCGCTGTCGGCTCCGTGATACAGGAGCAGCCAGCCTTCGTTCGTCCGGATCGGCACACAGCCCGCCCCGATCCGCGCGCTGTCCCATCCGCTCTCGGAAATGCCCATGAGAAACCGATGATTGCCCCAATGGATGAGATCCGGCGATTCCGCGATCCACATCTCGGGCTTGCCGATGCCTTCGGGAACCGGACGATGCACCATCATGTACTTCCCGTTGATTTTTTCGGGGAACAACACAACGTCCTTGTTCGTCGGCGCAAGAATCGTCCCTTCCCGTGTGAACGACCGGAAATCGCGGGTCGACAGCAGGCCGACGGCCACCCCTTTCTCGGAAACGGCGCTGTAGGTGACAAGAAAGCGGTCGTCGATTTTCGTGATGCGCGGATCTTCGATCCCCCACGTCTCCAGCGGTCCCGCCGGAACGACGCTCGGCTGCTCGTCAATCGTGAACCGCTCGCCGTCCCGGCTTCTGGCCACCCGGAGATGCGACAGCGTCGTCAGCCAGATCGTTTCGCCGCGACGGTTCTTCACGACGCGCAAATCGCTGAAATCCAGATCCGGATCGTTTCGATCCAGCTCCACGATGCACAACGAGGACGCCCCGAAACCGCTCGCATCCGCGCGCAGCACCGGCACGGTCGCCTTGCCCGGATCGGTCTGCTTCGGCCGCTCCGCCACGCGCAGAAGCAGCACAATCTCATCGCCGCATTCCGCGACGCCGGCGTTGAATGCGCCGAGCACTTCCCAGTCCGGGAAAGACGGCTTCACATCGGCCGGCGTAATCAACGGATTGAGCGGCGAACGCCGTACGCCGATTTGCGGTTTCACTCTCACCAGTTTCTCCTCCCATCCATTCCAGACCGGTTCTATATTTCATTTAATCTTTAAGTCCCGTAAAGGTGATTCCTTCGATGAAGTAACGCTGCGCGACGAAGAACAGCAGCACGACCGGCAGCGCGATGATGATGGACATGGCCATCAGATAGTTCCATTGCGGCGCCTCGTTCACCCCGCCCATGAAGAAGTACATCCCGACGTTCATCGTATACAGCTTCATATCGGTCAGATAGATGAGCGGGCCGAGAAAATCGTTCCAGTACCCGCGGAACGCGAAGATCGCGACCGCGAGCAGCGCGGGCCGGATCTGCGGCAGCATGATCAGGAAGAACGTCTGCAGCGTATTCGCGCCGTCGATCTCGGCCGCGTCGTCCAACTCCCGCGGAATCGTCAGGAAGAACTGGCGCAGCAGGAAAATGTAGAACGGCCCCCACGCCGTCCACGCCCGCAGCACGAGCGGATCGAACTCGCCCACCAGTCCGAAGTGCTGCCAAATCAGGAACGTTGGAATGAGCGTCACGTGGAACGGCAGCATCATCGTCGCCAGCAGAATGAGAAAGATCAGATCGCTGCCGGGAAAACGGAACCGCGCGAACCCGTACGCGACGATCGTGGCGCTCGCCAGCTCCGCCGTAATGCCGAGCACGACGACGAAGATCGTGTTCCCGAGGTAGCGGTTGAACGGCATCGCCGTCCACGCCTCCGCGAAGTTGCGCCACTGCGGCGGATCCGGTATCCACTGCGGCGGCCAGGCGAAAATGTCGCCCTTCTCCTGCAGCGCGGTCGACAGCATCCAGAAGAACGGCACGAGAATGACCGCCGCCAGAAACGTCACAATGATATAAATGAGCGCCCGCTTGATCGCATTCATCCGCCTGGTGCCCAATCCTCCACCTGCCGCCAAGCTTCTCGCCATGATCGTAAGTCCCTCCTTATCGCTTCATGTCCGACTCGTAGTGAACCCAGGCCGGGGACGAGCGGAACACGAGCAGCGTAAGAACCAGAATGATCAAGAAGAGCACCCAGGCGATCGCGGAAGCTTCGCCCATGTGCATCTGGGTGAAGCCCCGCTCATAGACGAGCTGGTTCATGAACTTGCCGGCCGCGGTCGACGGACGAACAAACATCGCGATCGTAAAAATTTGCAGCGCGCCGATCATCCCCATGACGATCTGCAGCAGAATAACCGGCGAGATCTGCGGCACCGTAATATGCAGGAACTTCCGGAAGCCGCTTGCCCCGTCGATCTCGGCCGCCTCGTACAGGGAGCGCGGCACCCCTTGCAAGCCCGCGAGGAAGACGACGGTGTTCGTGCCGAAGATGCCCCAGACGCTCATAATGATGAAGGCCGGCAGAATGAAGTCCGGATCGCCGAACCAATTCGGCTTGCCCATGCCGAAGAGCTTGAAGAACGGCGACAGGATGTAGTTCAGAATGCCGGACTCGCTGTTGAACATCCACCGCCACAGGAGTGCCACCGCCACTTCCGGCAGCACCGCGGGCAGGAAATAGATCGTCCGGAACGTGCCGATGCCCTTGATCTGGTTGTTGAGCAGCATCGCGATGAGCAGCGCGCCGATAACCCCGATCGGAAGCGAGAACAGGGCATAGAGCAGCGTAATCCGGACCGAAGGCCAGAATTCGATGTCCAGCGTGAACAATTTGATGTAGTTGTCCAGCCCGACCCATTCCGTCTTCCCGAAGATCGACGATTTCGTGAAGCTCAGGTACAGCGAATCGCCGAGCGGGTACAGGGTGAAAATGAGAAATCCGACGATCCACGGCGAGACGAGCGCCAGCCCCATCGCCTGCTTCTTCTTCCATCCGAACCACCGGAACAGGTGATAGATCAGGAAAGCGATCACGGCCAGCGCGACCGGCACGAGCAGCCAGCGGAACAGCGTCGCCAGATGATTCTCCACTGCCGCTTCCTCCTTTCCGTTCATCACGGGCTTCGAGCAAACAAAGGAGGCAGCGGACTGCCTCCTTCGCAAGATGCGTTATTGCAGCGCGTTGTCGAGCAACGGTTTCACCTTCGGAATGAGATCGTCCGGACGTGCGCCCGCGTTGATGATCGGGTCCATGAGCTGCGTCCAGAAAATGTTGTCCCAATCCGGGTACTTTTCCGAATAGCGATACGGTCTTGCATATTCCATCGACGCGATGATCGCTTCAAGCGAATGCGCCTTGTTCGGATGCAGTTCTTTGAGCGTTTCGAGATCAGCCAGCGATTTGCGCGGCGGCATGATCTTCCAGTGGTGAATCGCATCGGTCAGATCCAGGAGCGCCTGGAATGCGGCGTCCGGATTTTTCGTCTTCGCGTTGATGCCCATGCCGAGAATGTCGCCGAACGTGACGTGCGTGCCGCCCGGACCCGCCGGCACCATGAACGCCTGCACGTTCTCGACGGTCGAGTCGAGATTGTCGGCGGCGCCGCCCATGAACATCGCGACTTGACCGTTGCGGAACATCTGGTCGAACCCGCGGTCGCGGATGATGCTTTGCGACGGAACGAGCGGACCTTGCACGAGGTCGGCGTAGAAGTTCAGCGCTTCTTTCGCCTCCGGCGTATCGATCGGCGACGACTTCATGTCTTCCGTGATGACTTCCCCGCCGTTCTGCCAGATGAACATTTGCGCCGGCGGCCAGCCGTTCAGCGTAAAGCCCCATTGCACCGTGTTGTTCGCATCAAAGCCTTCTTCGTCCGCACGCTTGCCGTTTGCATCCTTCGTCAGCTTCTTGGCTGCGTCAAGGAACTCGTTCCAGGTCCAGCTTTCATCCGGATAGTCGAGCCCCGCTTCGTCGAACAGCGCCTTGTTGACATACATCATGACGGGCTGCTGCAGCCAGGGCAAGCCGTAAATTTTGCCGTCATGCGTGAACGGTCCGAGAGACGCTTCATAGTAATCGTTCGTATCAGCCGCCGGATGCGAAGCGCTTGCAAGCCGGTCGGTGATGTCGAGCATGACGCCGCCCGCGGCGAATTGCGCGGCGCGCTGCGCGCTGACCCAGAACAGATCGGGGCCGGAGTCGCCCGACAGCTGCGTGATCATGCGCGTATCGTATTCCGCCGGGTTGGAATCCTGCACGATTTCGTACGTGCCCGACTTGGCGTTCAGATCGTCGAGGATGGCCTGCAGTTCCTTCGCCTCATCGGCGCCCGCCCACGTCGCCAGCCGGATTTGCACCTTCTGTGCCGGTTCGCCGCCCGAATTGTTGCCGGACGAGCCGTTGTTCGCTGCGTTTCCGCCGTTCCCGCCGTTTGCGCCGTTGTCATTCTTGCCTCCCCCGCAAGCAGACAGCACAAGCGCAATGACCAGAAGAACCGACGCCAGCATGGATAGCCTCTTCTTCATTGACACTGCCCCCTAAATCGATGTTGGGAAACATGAGTTGAACGATGACAATAACAACATTACAAAATTACAAGTTTAATTTTGTAACGTTATTATCCTCGTTACAATCACATTATGCATCAGGATGACAACGCTGTCAACAATCTGATTCATCGAATTTCAAGCTCGGTTTGGCCCCATATTTCGTGATTTCATTTACTTTTACTGCATGATAATGTATATTGATTTTGTAACGTTACAAAATTGAAATCGTTTCGGCATCCATTTGCCGCTGAAAGGGTTTGTCTTGATGGCCAAAAAGAAAATTGTCATGCAGGATATCGCAGACCGTCTCAATCTGTCCAAAAACTCGGTGTCGCAGGCGCTCTCCGGCAAGGACGGCGTCAGCGAAGAAACCCGGAGGAAAATCATCCAGACCGCCATCGAGATGGGGTATCGCTATACACCGAAGAAATCGTCGGAAAACAAGCACAAGCAGGTGCGGACGATCGGACTTATCGCGTCCGAGTTCGCTTTCTCGATGAAGAATTTCTTCGGCGAGATCTATCTCGCCATCGAGCGCGAGGCGCAGCGCCACGGGATCAGCCTGCGGATCCAGTCGATCACGCCGGAAGCCCGCGATCAGCTGGTGCTGCCGGCATTCATCGAGCATCAGGACGTGGACGGGCTGCTTATTCTTTCCCACATCAGCACCGAATATGTAAACCATGTGCTCGCCAAAGGCATTCCGACCGTCCTCATCGATCACCATCATCCGCTCATCGAGGCCGACGCCGTCCTGACCAACAACCGTTTCGGCGCGTACACGGCAGTCCGGCATCTGCTCGAACTGGGGCACCGGAGCATCGGCATTCTCGGCAACATCGACGCCTCGCCGAGCTATCAGGAACGATGGGAAGGCTATTTGCTCGCGATGCGGGAGCACGGCATTGAACCGCCACAGGCGCACATGCTGGTCCATGTCACGGAGGAAGGCGGAAAGATCGAAGAAGCGCTTCGCTCCGTCACCGAGAAGCCGAGCGCCTGGTTCTGCATGAACGACGGCTTCGCCTTCTTCGCTTGCTCCGTGTTGCGTAACATGGGGTGCGCCATCCCGAACGACGTCTCCGTCTGCGGTTTCGACAACAGCGATTTCTCGCAGATCGGCGTCCCGAAGATCACGACGATGAACATCGATCTCGACTTGTTCGCGAAGGAAGCTTTTGCCCAATTGTTACGCCGCATCGAGCGGCCGGATGACGCGTGCCGTGAAATTCTGCTGCCGACGCGGCTCGTGAAGCGGGAATCGACAGGAGCGTACGTCGGACAGTCCTGACGCGGACGGCTGCGATCAAGGATGCTCCCCTCAAGGCAGACACCTGAAAGAACAATTATCGGGGCTGCTTGAGGGGAGTTTTTCCTATGGGGAGTAAAAAAATGGACTCCGCAATTCGCGGAGTCCAGACTTTTCATTATTGCTATTTACACTGTCTGCTTGACCGGGAGCGGCTCAACACACGTCCCGAATCGGCCGTTTTCATCTGCGCTCAACTCGGTTCAGCCACTTCGACCCGCTGGACGGCATCGGCCGCCCGACCGCGCTTGACGCGTTTCACAGGAACCGGCGGAAGCTCATTGACGGAGACGACCTTGTCGGTCTTCTTCCCGGGTTTCTTCCAATATTTCTCGCTGCCGGGCAGATCGTCGAACCACGTCGCGTCCGGGGGGCAGTCGAGCACCATGAACTTGCCGTATTCCCCGTCGCGGGACTGGTGGTATTTCAGGTACGCCTTCCCGTTCTCGATGGCCAGAATTTCAATCTTGCCGGACGTATGGCTCATCGACAGGCGCACCCTTTTGCCCAGACCGGATGTTCGCGCTTTCGCTTCTTCCACCAGCCGATACACCCGTTCCAGCGGCAGCACGAAGTCGCTGTTGCCCGCCACCGGCCGGTTGACGAAGAAGTAGTACGGCGTCACGCCCGCCCAGGACAGCTTGTCGAGCAGTTCGGCGAGCACCTCGGCGTCGTCGTTGATTCCCTTCAGAATCGGCGTCTGATTGACGACGATCGCGCCTGCCTGGTGCAGCGCGTCGAACCCCCGCTTCGCCTCGGGCGTAATCTCGCGCGGGTGATTGACATGCGCCATGACATAGATGCGCTTCTCGGGCGTCGAGTGTTCCCGGATCAGTTCGAGCAGATCCGGATCTTCATAGATGCGCATCGGATTGAAGACCGGCAGCTTCGAGCCGAGCCGGATGATCTTCACGTGCGGTATCGAACGCAGCCGTTCGATGATGGCCCTGAGCCGCGGCGTGCCGAGCATGAGGCTGTCGCCGCCCGTCAGCAGCACGTTGTTGATTTCGGGATGCGCCGCGATATAGTCCAGACCCGGCGACACGTCGGTCACCGCTTCCTTCACGTCGTTGCGGAACAGCCGCTTCCGGAAGCAATACCGGCAATAGGCGCCGCACACTTCGGAGACGATCAGCAATGCCGTCGTCTTGTATTTGTGCTGGCAACCGGGCACGACGTAGTTCGTGTCCTCGTCCGACGCGTCCCACCGCCCGTACTCCTTCAGCTCGCCCGTATTCGGGATGACCAGCTTGCGGATCGGATCGTCCGGGTCGTTCCAATCAATCAGATTCAGATAATAATCGTTCACGCGGAAGACGAATTTCTCCGTGATCGGCTTGAGCTGCTCCCGTTCCGCTTCGGGAAGCATCGTGATTTTCGAAATGTCGGTAATGTATCTCACCTTCGCCATTTTACGCCTCTCCTTTCGTTTGCCTCTTCAGGGATTTGTAACAATGGCAATGTTGATATAACCTCCTTCCTCTCCGGATTAGAAACCAGCCGAGCCAATTTAAAAAAATCTTTGCGGATAAGGCCTGAAGAAAGAAAAAAGACCCGTGAAGGGTCTGCGGCATAACATGCCGATCATGCACGCCATAAGCTTCGTTCAATTCAGACCCATCTCCCGCTGACGAGGTTAGCTGACGGGCTCGGGTCGATGGTCCCCTACGTCCGGCCGGCGGACGATTCGCCCCAATTGACTGGTTCCCCCGCTTCCCGGACATTGCCACCGGGAATTAAGCGTGTTTTTAGGATAACGGATTTGGCCCGATCTGTCAAAAAACAACGGACCGCCCCGGGACAGAGACGCGCATCCCGCACGTCCGCGGACGGGACGGTCAGCCCGCATCCGGGTGCAGCGCGTCGCGCACCTCCTCGATCTGCCCGCGCTGTATGCCCGGCACTTCCCGCGGATGATGGCGGACCGATTCGGTCGAATACAGGACGACGCGCATCGTGCCGCGGGCGGCGTACGCCCGGATCAGCACCGGCTGATTGAGCGTGTTGCGGAAAGCGAAATCCGGCCCGTACCAGCTCACCGTCGCGTCCCGGCCGGGCGGCACATAGGCGACATGGCGGCTGTGGGCATACCGTTCGACAATCTGGAGTCCCGCGTTGTCCACCGCGTTGAACAGCGTCGACGACACCTGGCAGATGCCGCCGCCCACCCCTTCGGACAATTCGCCGCGCACGATGACGGGCGCCTGCCGGTAGCCCCGCTCCACCGTCCGCTTGCCGATCGTCCGGTTGAAGGAGAACGTCTCACCGGGAAAAACGACCGTGCTGTCGAGCGCCGCGGAAGCCAGCTCGATGTTGTGGGACCGGTTCCGGTTCCCCGGGTTGAAGTAGGTGACATATTGGCCGATCACTTTCTCTTTCAGCCCGACGAGCAGTTCGCTGTCGACCTTCGCCGGCACCGGCCGCGCGGGCGGCTCCATGTCCGCCTCCCCGCTGCCGTAGAAATACGCGTAGAACTGCGACTCGAACGCTTCCCTGTCCAGCTTGCGCCCCGGCTGCTCCGGCCGAATCGTTCCGTTCGCGGCGAATTTCGCGTTGCGCGCCGGAACGTCCACTTTCGCCGCCAGACCGTCCGCCAACCGGTCGAGCTTGGCGGGATCGACAAAACCGGTGCCGGGCAGCGCGAACTCGCCGCGATGGATCCGGATCGTCTCGCCGGGAAGCCGGATCGTCAGCGCGCCGTCCGCCCCGTCCGGCAAGTCCGGCGAGAGGAGCGCAATCAGACCGGCCAGCATCATCCATTTCAACAGCACACACCTCCTGCATGACCGGATGCCGGCATTCCGGCTTATTCTGACCCGTGCCGGTATCCTTCATGCATGGCGCGGATTATTCCCTGCCGCCGGCGTTCAGCAGCGTCTCGACCGGCACATACGGCAAGCCGACCGCCTTCGCGACCGCTTCGTTGGTTACGGCCCCGCAGGCGGTGTTTATGCCGCGGGCGAGCGCCGGGTCGGACGCGGCCGCCTGCCGGATGCCGAGACCCGCGATCTTCATCGCGTAGGGCAGCGTGACGTTCTCAAGCGCCATCGTCGAGGTGCGCGGCACCGCGCCCGGCATGTTGGCGACGGCGTAATGCACGACCCCGTGCTTTACATAAGTGGGATTGTCGTGCGTCGTCACGCGGTCGATCGTCTCGATCGATCCGCCCTGATCGACGGCCACGTCGACGATGACCGACCCCGGCTGCATCCGTTTCACCATCGCCTCGCTGACGAGCTTCGGCGCCTTCGCGCCGGGGATGAGCACGGCTCCGATGAGCAGATCGGCCCGCTCGACGGCCCGCTCCAGCTCGACCGGATGCGACATGATCGTCGTCACCTGGCCCTCGAACAGATCGTCCAGCTCGCGCAGCCGGCGCGGGTTAATGTCCAGGATGGTGACGCGCGCCCCCGAGCCGAGCGCACGCTTCGCCGCATTCGTGCCGACGATGCCGCCGCCGATGATGACGACTTCGGCGGGCGCCACGCCCGGCACGCCGCCGAGCAGGATGCCCTTGCCGCCGTGCGTCTTCTCCAGCAGCTGCGCCCCGATCTGCACCGCCATCCGCCCCGCCACCTCGCTCATCGGCTGCAGCAGCGGAAGCGACCCGTCGGGCAGCTGCACGGTCTCGAACGCGACGCCCCACACTTTGCGCTCGACCAGCCGCCGGGTCAGTTCCGGCAGCGGCGCCAGATGCAGATAAGCGAACAGAATCAGATCCGGGCGCAGAAAATCGTACTCCTCCGGTACCGGCTCCTTCACTTTCATCACCATGTCGGCCGCGCCCCACACGTCTTCCGCCGAATCCGCAATCCGCGCTCCCGCGGCCTTGTACGCATCGTCGGCGAACCCGCTGCCGCCGCCCGCCGACCGCTCGACGATGACTTCGTGTCCCAGGCGCGTCAAGGCACTGACGCCCGCGGGCGTAAGCGCCACCCGGTTTTCGTTGTTCTTGACTTCCTTCGGCACGCCGATCCGCATCCGCCGAGCCTCCTTCCCGTCCTTACAGCCCGTTGTCCGCGGCCGCATCACGCTCCGCGTTCACTGTCAGCATATTCGGACGTCCGCCGTGTTGTCCGCATGCAGCGGCATCCAACTCTAGCATGCCCCGGGCATGCGCCGGTCATGAAGCGCGGATGCAGCCGGCGCATCGAACCGAAGCTGCGGAACGAACGAAAGAAGCCTTCGCGCTTTCATGAGCGCGAAGGCTTCCTTGTTGCATCAGTTTTGCCGAACCGGGGCCGGCCCCGTGCTGGCGCGCACGATGAGCTCGGCGGGCATCTTGCGGTAGCGCGGCACCTGCCGCCCTTCCAGCATGTCGATCAGCGTGGCGGCCGCAATGTAGCCCATCTGGTATTTGTCCTGGTTGACCGTCGTCAGGGCGGGCGTGCAATATTGCGCTGCGACGATGTTGTCGAAGCCGATGATGGAGATGTCCTCCGGCACCCGCTTGCCCAGCGCGCGGATCGCTTGGAGCGCCCCGAGCGCCATCAGGTCACTCGCGCAGAAGATCGCCGTCAACTCCGGGCACGACGTCAGCAGCCGGTAAGCCGCATCTTTGCCGCCGTCTTCGCTGAATCCGCCGTCTTCGACGTACCGATCCGCGAACGGGATGCCGTGCCGCTCAAGCGCCTGCCTGTAGCCGTCGAGCCGCTGGATGCTGACGGCAGCCTGGGCATGCCCGTTGATCATCCCGATATGGCGGTGGCCGCGTTCGATCAGATGCGTGACCGCCTCCATCGCGCCCTGCACGTTGTCGGTCATCACATAGCCGATGTTCTTCTTCCGCTCAATCGGAATATCGATCAGCACGCAGGGAATGGAGGCGTGCAGCATTTCTTCCAGATACGGATCATCCAGCCGCATGCCCATCATGATGACGCCGTCGACTCCTCGCTCCTTGCACAGCGCCTTGTAGGATTTCTGGCGCTGCTTCTGCGGCGTGGTGTTGAACAGCACCAGGTCATATTCGAGTTCGGCGGCGCGGTCGTTCATGCCGCAGAGCATCTCGAACACGATGTTGTCTTTCACGCTGTTGCGGGTCAAGGCGGAGAGCAGCAGTCCGAGCGTGCGGCTCCGCTTCGAGACAAGGGTTCTCGCGGCGATGTTGGGGCTGTATCCGAGCTGATCCGCGACTTCCTGTATGCGCCGCCTCGTCTCCGGATTGACGTCGTCATGGCCGTTGAGCGCACGGGATACCGTCGTCACGCTGACGCCGGCCAGGCGCGCGACATCCTTGATCGTCGTCACGAGAATTTGTCCCCTTCCGAAACGTTTCGTACTTTTCAACTCTATTTTAATGGAATTCCAATAGATTCTCAACCGTCCGAAAATATTTGTTTGTCCCCTATTGCAAACGTTTACGGCAAAGAATATAATGACAGGTATCCGAAACGTTTCGGATAATTGGCGGGAGTCTGGAGAGGAAATCAAAATGAAACATCGCGTTATTAAAGAGAACGACCTGTTTTTCCTGACGGACGAGAGCGGCGACATCCCGCCGGGCTCTACGGACGGCAGCGGATTGTATACGCAGGATACGCGGTTTCTGAGCCGGCTTGAACTGAGCATCAACGGCGTGAAGCCGATTCTCCTCGAGTCCTCGGCCGAGACGAACTGTCAGGCCGTGTTCAGGCTGACGAATCCGCATATGGAAGAGGAAGGTCAGGTCAAGCTGTGGCGGGAAACGGTGGAAATCATGCGGCACCGTTTCATCCAGGACGGCGTTTTGTACGAATCGATCTCTTATACGAACTACGGTCCGAAAACGGTCGGTTTCGAGACGTCGATCACCGTTGACGCGGACTTCGCCGACATGTTCACCGTACGCGGCATCAAGGCCGGAATGATCGGCTCCGTGACGGGCAAGAGCGTCGATGCGGACCGGATCGCCATCCGCTACGCCGGCGCCGACGGCATCGCGCGGGAGACGCGCATCGCCTGGAACATCCCGGCCGACCGGGTGTCGCCCGACGGAACGGTAACGTTTGCGGTCGAGCTGAAGCCCCGCGAGGTCCGCACGATCGAACTGACCGTGACGCCCGTCATTGCGGACAAGGCGCCGCAGGCGAAACCGCGCGAGGAAGCGCTTCGGCTGCTGGACGCGTCTTACCGCCGCTGGGAGCAGGGGTCCACATCGGTCGACAGCGACCTGGAGATTTTCAACAAGCTGTACCACCGCGGCATGCGCGATCTGCGGATGCTGCTCACGGATCTCGGCCACGGGCCGTTCCCTGTCGCCGGCCTGCCGTGGTACGCGGTGCCGTTCGGCCGCGACAGCCTGATCGCCGCGCTGCAGATGCTGCCGGCCAACCCCGAGGTCGCGCTCGGCACGCTGCGGACCATGGCGGTCTATCAGGGGAGCAAGGTTGATCCGTGGCGGGACGAAACGCCGGGCAAAATTATGCATGAAATCCGTTACGGCGAGCTGGCGAACACGAATCAGATTCCGTTCACGCCCTACTATGGTTCGGTGGATTCGACGCCGCTGTTCGTCGTTCTGGCCATCGAATATTACCGCTGGACCGGCGACTTGGGCGCCATCCGCGAGCTGATGCCGGCGCTTGAACGGGCGCTGGAATGGATCGACCAAAGCGGCGATCTGGACGGCGACGGCTTCGTCGAATACCACTCCGTCTCATCGGGCGGCATCGCGAACCAGGGATGGAAAGATTCCGGCGACTCGATCGTTCACGCATCCGGCGATTTCGCCGAGACGCCGATCGCCCTCGCGGAAGTGCAGGGCTACGTTTACCTTGCGAAGACGGGTATGGCGGAGATTTTCCGCAAGCTGGGCCGCAACGCCGAAGCGGAAGCGCTGGAACGGGCCGCGGCGGACATGAAGCGCCGGTTCGAGCAGTCGTTCTGGATGGCGGATGAGTCCTTCTACGCGATCGCCCTTGACCGGGAAAAACGGCAGGTGCAATCGGTGACGTCGAACCCGGGCCATCTGCTGATGACAGGGCTGCCGGACGAGAACCGCGCGGAACTCGTCGCCCGCCGGCTCACGGCGGAAGACATGTTCAGCGGCTACGGCATCCGCACGATGAGCGAGAAGTCCACCGGGTACAACCCGATGAGCTATCACAACGGCAGCGTATGGCCGCACGACAACTCGTTGTGCCTGATCGGCATGAGCCGCATGGGATTCATCGAGCAGGCGCTCAAGGTGACCCGGGGGCTCATGCGGGCGGCCGAACATTTCGAATACGCCCGGCTGCCGGAATTGTTCTGCGGCTACGAGGATACGCTCGGACGCCCGGTACCGTATCCGGTCGCCTGCTCGCCGCAGGCGTGGGCGGCGGGCACGCCGCTGATCTTCCTGCAAGTATTCCTGGGACTCGATCCCGATGTGCCGGATGGCATCATCCGACTCAGGCCGGCCTTGCCGGAGGGCATGAATCGGCTGAGCGTGCGCCAGCTTCGCGTCGGCTCCGGAACCCTGTCGCTGACGGTCACGCGGCGGGAAGGAAACGCGGTGCCGGAAGTCGAGGTCGAACACAATTCGACCGGCTGCGAGCTGCGCGTGCTTCATGCAATACATCAAGATGTTCAAAATTAAAAGGGAGGTTCTGCAGTATGAAAAGAAAAGGATTCACCATCCTGGCCGTCATGCTGTCCCTGATGCTGATCATCGCGGGCTGCGGCGGCAAATCGAACGACTCGTCGTCAACCGGCAGCAATTCGACCAACAACAGTTCGAATTCCGGCAACGCGTCCGAAGGATCCGGCGGCTCGGATTCCGCGGAGCAAGTGGAACTCACGCTCAACGGCTGGGGGGCCTCGCCTGAAGAGGAAGAGCTGCTGCAGCAGACGCTTGACGAGTTCATGAAGAAGTACCCGAACATCAAGGTGAAATACGAAGTCATCGCCGAGCAATACATGGATGTCATCAAGACGCGGCTGATCGGCGGCCAGGCCGGCGACGTGTTCTACCTCGACTCGGTCGAAGCGGAAGCGCTGATGGAGCAGAACGTGCTTGAACCGCTGAACGGATACGTCACGGACGAGTTCGACATCGCCGATTTCGAAGAACCGCTGCTCAACGCGTTCAAAGGAGCGGACGGCAACTACTACGGCTTCCCGAAAGACTTCTCGACGCTGGCGCTCTTCTACAACAAGAAACATTTCGAAGAGGCCGGCCTGTCCGGTCCGCCGACCACCTGGGAAGAGCTCATCGAATACTCGAAGCAGCTCACGAAGGACGGCCGCTACGGTCTGGGCGTTGCGCCGGAGCTGGCGCGGCAAATGTTCATGATCAAGGCGTACGGCGGCGAAGTCGTCGACGCGGAAGGCAAAGCCGCCTTCGCTTCGCCGGAAGGTCTGAAAGGCCTGCAGCTGGTCATCGACCAGCACCTGGTTGACAAGACGTCGGCTCAACCGACCGAAGTCGGCGCAGGCTGGGGCGGCGAAATGTTCGGCCAGGAGAAAGTCTCGATGGTGCTCGAAGGCAACTGGGCGATCCCGTACCTGGACAACAACTTCCCGGATCTGGAGTACGGCACCGCGGAAGTGCCGACCGTGAACGGCCAGAAAGGCACGATGGCATTCACCGTCGCATACGTCATGAACAAGCAGTCGAAACATAAAGAAGAAGCCTGGAAGCTGATCGAGTTCCTGACCGGCAAGGAAGGCATGGAGATCTGGACGAGCAAAGGCTTCGCGCTGCCGACGCGGAAATCGGTCGCAGCCAAACTCGGCTACGACAAGGACGAATACCGCAGCGCGCTGGTCGCAGGCGCGGCTTATGCAACGCCGTGGCAAGCCGGCAAGTACGGCCCGGTCATCATGAACAACTTCAACAACCAGTTCGTCAGCGCGTACCTCGGCGAGCAATCGCTTGAAGACGCGATGAAGAAGGCGCAGGATACATCGAACAAGGAAATCGATGCAATGCAATAATCCGCGCTGGCAGGCGGGGGCGGCATGTCCGCCCCCTTTCCGGCTGGCATGAGCGCACTCGTCGCTGCATCCCCCCGCGGCGGACGAATGCGCTCTTGCCTGTCGGAAACCGCAAGTCCCGATGCGAAGGAGGAACCGCGAATGAACAGGCGCAAGCTCAGAGAGGCAGCCGCCGGCTATCTGTTCCTGCTGCCGACGCTGCTCGTCATCGGCACGTTCCTGCTGGCGCCGATCGTGTATGCGCTATTCTTGTCGTTTCACAAAGTGCAGCTACTGGGCGGCATCTCGTACCGCTTCATTGATTTTGACAACTATGTGCGGATGGGGGCGGACGACCGTGTATGGATCGCCCTGTACAACACGTTCGAGTACGCGATCATCGTTGTGCCGCTCCAGACGGCGCTGGCCATCCTGCTTGCCGCCGTTCTGAACTCGAAGCTGAGGGGCAGGAACGCGTTCCGCATCCTCTATTTTCTCCCGACGGTCACTTCCTCCGCGGTGCTCACGCTGATCTTCATGTGGATCTTCAAAACCGACGGCCTGCTGAACGACCTGCTCGGCGTCTTCGGCATTCAGCCCTTCAACTGGCTCGGCGATCCGAAGGTGGCGCTCAAGGGCATCATGCTGATGAACGTCTGGTCCACCGCACCGTATTTCATGGTGATCTATCTGGCCGCTCTGCAGGACATCCCGGATTCGCTCTATGAGGCGGCCGAGATCGACGGCGCAAGAACGCTGCGGAAGTTCTGGAGCATCACGCTGCCGCTGCTGAAGCCGGTCACGTTCTTCGTCGTCACGATGGGCATCATCGGCACGTTCCAGCTGTTCGACCAGGCGTACATCTTCTCGAACGGTTCCGGCGGACCGAACAACTCCACGCTGACCGTGGTGCTGCTCATCTACCAATACGCGTTCAAGAATCTCGACATGGGCTACGCCGCGGCGCTGGCGGTCATGCTCGCCGCCGTCATCATGCTGGTTACCGTCATCCAGCGCCGGATCTTCGGCGAAGAGAAGCTGAACTGAAGGAGGGAACCGCCGGATGTGGGACAAAAAAGGGGTCCGGGTCTCGCTGCGCACCGTCCAATATGCGATCCTGATCGCATACGCCGTCATCACGTTCATTCCATTCCTCTGGGGGTTGTCCGCCTCGTTCAAAACGCTGGGTGAAATCTCGTCGGGGGAACCGAATTTCATTCCGAAGACGTTCACGCTCGACAACTACAAACAGATTTTCGTTGATGAGCCGCTGTTCCCCCGCTGGTTCGGCAACAGCACCTTGGTCGCCGTTATCGTCATGGGGCTGAACCTGCTGTTCAACTCGATGGCGGGCTACGCGCTGGCGCGGTTCAATTTCCCCGGCAACAAGTTGATGTTCTTCGGCATTCTGGCCGTGCTCATGATTCCGGGGCAGCTCACCCTCATACCGAGCTATCTGATTCTGAACGAATTCGGCTGGCTGAACAGTTATCAAGGGCTGATCGTGCCCGGCGCGGTGAACGCGACGTTCATCTTCATGATGCGCCAGTTCTTCCTCAGCTTCCCGAAGGATCTGGAGGAAGCGTCGGAGATCGACGGGCTCAGCCGGTTCGGCACGTTCTTCCGCATCGCGCTTCCGCTGGCGGGACCGGCGCTGGCGGCGCAGGCGGTGTTCATTTTCATGGGCGCATGGAACGACTTCCTGCGGCCGCTCGTCATCATGTCGGAGAAAGCGATGTTCACCCTGCCGCTCGGCCTCAACACGTTCAAGGGGCAATATTTCAGCTTCTGGAACCTGATTATGGCCGCGTCGATGGTGTTCACGCTCCCGGCGCTCATCCTGTTCATTTTCTTCAACCGGTTCTTCGTCAAAGGGATTACGTTTACGGGCGGAAAATAACGGGCTCAAGCGGTCATAAAAAAACCATCCCCCATGCTTCGGCATGGGGGATGTTAGCTTGGGGCCCGTCATTTCACAAAGATGCGGTATTCCCACGGATCAAGTTCGACCGCAAGCCTGTCTCCGATTTCGATTTCGTCTTCCTGCGGAAACGAACGGTAAGTTCCCGCGGACATGGCGGTCCGGACCGATCCCTGCACGCTGCCGTCCGACAGATTCATGACAACGAGCAACGTGTTGTCTTCCTTCGTCCGCGCAAAAGCCAGGATGTTCGGATCGTCCGCCTCGAGCGCCTGAAACTCGCCGCCCGCCGCGCCGTTCCGGAGCGCGGGGTTGTCGTGTTTCAGACGGATCAGGTCCCGGTAGAACGACTGCAAGGAAAGATCGTCCCACGGGATCTCGTCTTTCTCGAAAAATTGCAGCCGTTTGTTCAACCCGGCCTCCTGGCCGGAGTAAATGAGCGGCATGCCGGGCACGGTGAAGGTCAGGGCCGCCATCGCCTTGACCGCGCCGCCCAGCCGCTCGTATTCCGTTCCCGTCCATGAGTTCTCGTCGTGGTTCGAGGTGAAATGGAGCGGGAACGTTCCGGCGGGATACTTCTTTTCCAGCCGTTTCGCATACAGCGCAACCTGTTCGGGCTTTCGCTGTCCTCTGGCCAACCCGTTCATCAGATGGTAAAGTTCCCAGCCGTAATTCGCGTCGAACGCCCGCCGGAGAAGCGAAATCTGGGCGTCGTCCTCCGCCAGCATGAAGACCGGCTTGATCGTCTCCAGCTCCGCGCGCGCGGTCTCCCAGAAATCCGTCGGCACACCGCCGGCGTAGTCCGCCCGGAAGCCGTCGACATCAAATTCCTCGACCCAGTACTTCATGGCGTCAATCATGGCCGCCCGCATGTCCGGGTTGCCGTAATTCAGATCCGCCACGTCCTGCCAGTTGGTGCCGGGCGGATGGACGATCCGGCCGCTGTCGTCCGTGGTGTACCAGTCGGTGTTGTCGATCCACGGGTTGTCCCAGCCGGTATGATTGGCCACCCAGTCCAGAATCACCTTGAAGCCCATGTCATGGGCTTTGCTTACCAGCTCCCGGAAATCCTCCGCCGTGCCGAATTCCGGATTGACCGCCTTGTAGTCCCGGACGGCGTAATAGGAACCGAGCGTTCCGAGCCGGTTCTTCTCGGAGATGGGATGGATCGGCATGAACCACAAGATGTCGACCCCCATCTCCTTCAGACGCGGCAGATGATCCGCAAACGCCCGGAACGTTCCCTCTTTCGTGTATTGCCGGATATTCACTTCGTACATGACGGCGCTCTCGGCCCAGTCCGGCATTTGCCGGGCGTCCGGCTCCGCCGCGGTGTCACGCGCTTGATTCACGTTCTCGTCCTCCTTGACCTGCCGGGCATCGCCGCAGGCGGCCAGCGCTGCCATGAGCAGGGCCAGCAGCAGCACCGCAGGACGTTTGGCCCGCGCCATTTTTCCGGGTTTGTCTCCCATTCCGCATCTCCTCACGATCCGTTCTCCGCCATATGCACCGTCACCGCGACGCTTTCGGCCGGCCGCGGAAGCACGACCGTCAATTCGCCCGCAGACGGGTCATAATACCACGCGTTGCGCCGGCCGTCCAGCGCTTCCGCCGACTCCGCCCGGTCGAATCCTTCCGGCATGCGGGGGACGAAGGGAAGGTGCAGGAGCCGCAGGCGCCATGCCGAGCGGCGGCTTTCGAATCCGGCATGCAGCACCCCGATGTTCAGTTTCACGGTATTGTCCGCCTCTTGCACGGCCAGCCGGTACAGATTGTATCGGCCGTTCTCATAGTCGAAGGTCAGCCCGTCATCCTCATAGAGCTCGAAGACACCGTACGCGGCGCCCGAACAATGGATATCCAGGTACAGCACGTCGGATTCCATTGACGCGGCTGACTCTGCCGGTTCGACATATGGGATGATTGCGCCTTCCTTGACGAACAACGGCAGCGTGTCCAGCGGCGCGTGAGCCAGGATGTGGCGGCCGCCTTCCCACTTCTGCCCCGTCCAATAGTCGTACCAGACGCCGCGGGGCAAATAGACCACGCGGTGCTCCGTGCCGGGCCGATAGATCGGCGCAGTCAGCAGCCGCTCGCCGACCAGAAACTGATCGCACAGGTTTGCCGCGTACGGATCGTCCGGATAGTCCAGCACCAGCGGCCGCATGACGGGCAGGCCGGTGTGCGCCGCTTCGCGGAACAGCGAATAGAGATACGGCATGAGCCGGTAGCGCAGGCGGATCGCTTCGCGGCATATCCGCTCGATTTCCGGTCCGAAGCTCCAGGGCTCCTGACGGGAGGAGGACAGCTCGCTGTGATTGCGGAAAAACGGGAACAGCGCCCCCGCCTGCGTCCATCGGGCCAACAGCTCTCCGCTCGCATGGTGGGCGAATCCGCCGACATCCGGTCCGGAGAACGGAACGCCCGACAGCCCGAGGTTCAGCACCATCGGCATCGCCATGGCCAGATGCTCCCAGAAGCTGCGGTTGTCCCCTGTCCAGACGGCCGCGTACCGCTGAATGCCGGCGTATCCGGCCCGCGTCAGCACGAACGGACGCCGGCCTTCCAACAGCCGTTCCAATCCCTCCGCGGTCGCTTTCGACATCAGGAGGCCGTACAGGTTGTGGACCTCCCCGTGCGTGACCGGGGAACCGTTGTTGCCGTGCAGCGTGTCCGTATCCATCGTCTTCGTATCGTTGAATACCGCGGGCTCGTTCATGTCATTCCAGATGCCCTCGATGCCCAGGTCCGTGTAAAACCGGTGCAGGCCGCCCCACCATTCCTGCACCCGGTCCTCCGTAAAATCGGGAAAGACGCTCATGCCGGGCCATACCGGTCCGACGAACGGCTCGCCGTCCGTTTTCCGGCAGAACATCCCTTCCGCCGCGCCTTCATCGTAGACGCGGTAGCCCGGATCCAGCTTCACGCCGGGATCGACGATCGGCACGACCCGAAAGCCGAGCGCCTTCAATTCGGCGATCATCGCCTTCGGATCGGGAAACCGCTCCGGATCAAACGTAAAGACGCGATAGCCGTCCATATAATGAATGTCGAGATAGATGGCGTCGCACGGGATTTTCTTCTCGCGGAACGTACGCGCAAGCCGCAGCACTTCATCCTGCGTCATGTAGCTGTACCGCGACTGGTGGTACCCGAGCGCCCATACTGGCGGCAGCTTCATTCGCCCCGTCAGCGAAGTGTACCGCCGCACCACATCCTTCAACTGCGGTCCGGCGATCCAATAGTAATCGAAAGGTCCGGTTTCCGTCCGGATCGTGAACGCGTCGGGCTCGCCGCGCATGTCGAAGCACGACCTGCCCGGATTGTCGAGGAATATCCCGTACGCGCCTCGCGGCTCATGGACGAGCAGGTACGGAATCGACTGGTACAGCGCTTCGATCTCCGGCACATGGGGAGCGTAAACGTCGGAGTTCCACATTTCGTACCGTTCTCCCCGTTTGTCGAGAAACCCGGTCTTCTCCCCCAGCCCGTAATAATGCGTCTGTTCGCTTGACGCGAATCGGGCGCTCACCGCCTTCGAATCGTTCCAGGCCATCGGGGACTGGCAGGCCAGCAGCTGCCCTTCGCCGCCGAAGAACCGTATGGCGCAGTCCCGCTTCGCGATTTCGACCGTTGCGCCCTCCGTCTCGATTACATAGGCCGCGTCGCGTTCCTTGACCGCAAACGGCAAGCACGTCTTCGTGCCGACGACCGCGGCCGTCGTCCCCATGTCCGGCTCGTCCTCCGCCGCGGCTTCAGCGAACAGTTTGATCCGGATCACGCCTTCCAGCGCCGGACGGACGGCGAGCAGGCCGTGCTCCGCGATGATGGTGACGCCGTGCGCTTCCCGCTTGCATTGCTGCGCTCGTCCGAGCGAACGCGTAAATTCCGAGCCCGCATCCTCCCTCGGCCTGTCGGGCGTGATCGCCTCGCTGGTCAACATCAGTCGGCTTCCTCCTTAACCTTTCACGGAACCGAGTGTGATTCCCTTGACGAAATATTTTTGCAGAAACGGATAGATCACCAGCAGCGGCAGCATGGAAATGAAGATCTTCGCCGCGTTCAACGTCTGGTCGGACAACATCGTGAGCCGCTTGGCGGTCTCTTCGTCCACCTCCGTCGGATCGAAGGCGACCGCAACCTGGCGGATGTACGACTGCAGCGGATAATGATCGTTCTTCGTCATCAGGACGAGCGCCTGGAAAAATTCGTTCCAATGGTACACGATCGTAAACACCAGAATCGTCGCCATGACCGGCATGGACAACGGCAGAAGCACGCTGAAGAGGATACGCCACGGTCCCGCTCCGTCGATCAGCGCGGATTCTTCCATTTCTTTCGGCAAGTTGCGGAAGTAGTTCATTACGAGAATGATGTTGAATATCGGAAGCCCGCCGCCGAGCACCAGCCCCCAAATGCTGTTGATCATCCCGAGATCCCGCATCGTGATGTACCAGGGGACCAGCCCGCCGTTGAACAGCATGCAGAAGATCAGCAGCCACATCACGTAGTTTCGTGGTCTGAACTCCTTGGCGCTCTTGGAGAGCGGATAGGCCATCAGCAAGATCACGAGGAACGAGAGCGCGGAAGCGTACAGCACGCGCTGGACCGAAATCCAGAAAGACCGGAAAAACTGATGATCGCTGACAATCGCCTCATAGGAACTCAGCGTGAAGCCTTTGGGCCACAGAAACACCTGCCCGGCGGCCACGTACGATTTCTCGCTCAAGGAGATCGCGAGCGTGTACCAGACGGGCAGGATGCACAGAACGGCGATCGCAATCAACAAGAGCACGTTCAGGCCGTTGAGCAGTCTGGACACGATCGATTGTTCGGCTACCACATCTTCACATCCTCACACTCAGAAAACTCGATAGTTCGCGAAGCGGTAGGCCAATCCGTACGAGACGGAGATCAGAATAAGTCCGGCAACGGATTTCAGCAGCCCAACCGCCGTAGCCAGACCGTACTGCATATTGATCAGACCGGCCCGGTACACCCAGGTGTCGATGATGTCCCCTGTCGAATAGACAGCCGGATTGTACAGATTGAAAATCTGGTCGAAGCCGGCGTTCAAAATGTTGCCCAGGCTGAGCGTTCCGACCAGCGCGGCAACCGGCAGCACGCTCGGCAGCGTAATGTTGAGCAGCCGTTTGAACTGGGAAGCGCCGTCGATGGCGGCAGCTTCGTACAGCTCCGGATTGATCGAGGTCAGCGCCGCGAAGAAAATGATTGCGGCGAAGCCGAACTCCTTCCAAATGTCGCTCCCCACCACCAGCGCCGGGAACAGGTCCGCACGTGCGAAGAAATGGACGGGTTCGGCGCCGAGCGCTTCCAGTACCCGGTTGACGGGACCGTGCAGCGAGAACATGTCCAGCAGGATGCCGGCGACAATGACCCAGGACAAAAAATGGGGCAGATAGACGATGGTCTGCACCGTTCTGCCGAACAGCCGGTTCTTCACTTCGTTCAGCATGAGGGCAAATACGAGCGGTACCACCAGGTTGCCCACCATTTTCGCAAACGCGATCGTTACGGTATTCTTGAACACTTGACTGCTGTCGTCGAGCTCGAACATGTACTCGAAATGTTCAAGACCGACCCAGGGGGACTTCAGGATGCCGGCGCCCGGGTTGAAGTCCTTGAACGCCATGAGAATGCCGTACATGGGGAGCACATTGATGAAAAACAGCCAGACGAGCCCCGGGATCAGCATCAGCCAGAAATGCTTGGTGAACGCTCTGTTGAGCATGACGCATATCTCCTTGTCGGCAGGGAGATCAAGACAGGCGGGCTCCGCCTGTCTTGACCTTGCGGTTCGTTATAGCAGTTCGTTGACTTCCTTGGTGATCTGATCGCCGCCCTGATCCTTCCATTTGGCGACGAACGCGTCAAATTCGTCGAGCGGCACGGTGCCCAGTATGATCTTCAGGAACGTTTCGTCTTCCAGCTTCTTCAGATTCGCCCATTTCATCTCCATCGTCTTCGTCTGGGAGGTCGCGATGCTCCGCACATAGTTCACATCGGCATCCACGAAGGTCGAACCGCCGTTCAGGTGAGCGTACACGTGCGGGAAGAAGGCTTGGTCCGTTTCCTTGTCCCAATACTGGATGTCATAGTTGTCGTACGGCTCTTTCTTGATGTCCTTCGCGTGCTTGGCCAGATCGGTGGCGAAACCGTAGTTGACCGCATCGTAATCTTCGATGCTCATCTCGCCCGCGAGATATTTCCGCAGCGAATTGACGGCGTATTCCAGCTGGTCGCCGGCACCGCCGATGATGAACAGCGGAATTTCCTGCGACGTCATTTCCTTGCCCTTGACCGCCTCTTCATAGCTGGGATCCTTGGCGCCCCAGTGGATGTTGAGCATCTTGATGACGGCTTCGGGATGCTTGTAATTTTTCTTCACCACGATGAACGTGCTTCCGGTCGCCTGGTTGGAGTTGAATTTGCCTTCCGCATCGAGCGGCGCGATGTACGGACGCCAGTTCGCGTTCGGATCGTTCTTGATGCCGTCGATAATCGAATACGGCGACCACCACGGTCCGAAGAAAATGCCGGCTTTGCCGCCGATGACGACTTCCTGGCCGCTTTTGCGCATGCCGATTTCCTTGTCCAGGATGCCTTTGGCGTACCAGTCGCGCATCATGGCCAGCGCCTCTTTGGTCTCCGGCTGGATCGAACCGTACACGGCCTTGCCGTCCTTGTCCTTGATCCAGATGCCCGGATACGCGTTGTGGGCGAAGAACAGCGGCGAGAAGTTGAAGAAATGGTCGGTGGAAGTCAGGAACGTCGCATACAGCGATCCGCCCTGGCCGGTGCCCACGATGCCCACCGTGTTTTCGCCGCCCATCTTGTTGTCAATGAACGCCTTCGCAATATTCTCGATGTCCTGCAGCGTTTTCGGCGGTTCAAGCCCCAGCGCGTCGAGCCAGTCCTTGCGGATCCAGGTGAGCGGCGCCGAAGGCAGCGTCGTTTCCGGAAGCGCATACAGTTTGCCGTCGAATGTGACGCTCTCGAGCAGGCCGGGGTTCGAATCATATATCCGTTTCACGGCGTCGGAAGCGTATTTCTCGTAGACTTCCGTCAAATCCGCGAGCTGACCCGCCTTCACCATCAGCTTGAGCTGCGACTCGTTCACGAGCATCGCGTCCGGCAGATCGTTGCTGGAAATGGCCAGGCTCACTTTCTGGTTGTAGTCGGCGGTCGACGCTTCCCAGGCGTGTTTGACGACAATGTTGTACCGGTCCTTGAGCCAGCGCGTATAAGCATTGTCTTCCGCCGTGTCGTTGCCGTTGAACTTGTAGTTCGGATCGATCGCCCGGCCGATCGACACCTCGACCGGTTCCGGATATTTTTCGAACGGATCGATGACTTCCTGTTCGGCGCCCGAATTGACGCCGCCGTTCGAAGTTGCGGCTGCGCCGTTGTTGTCGTCCGCCTTGTTGCCTCCGCAAGCGCTTAACAATCCGGCGACAAGCAGCGCCGCCATGATGGTCAGCCAAATTTTGCGCATGGTCTTCCCCCTCAGGTTAATGGTCGTTTGGCAATATGACTATAGCACGGAGACGGCGCGCGCCGGGATAGAAAACGATGGGGATTTCGGGTCGGTTTCCTCACGAAAAAAAGGGATACGTTCGAAAATTGTCACCCCTCGTTTCGAACGTATCCCTACCTGAAGGTCGATATTTTTTATTCGGAGCCGTCGACGGCGGCCGCTTGTCGGTATTCGCTCGGCAGCATGCCCACCTCTTCCCGGAACAGGCGGCTGAAATATTTTTCGTCGCTGTAGCCGACCTGCTCGGCAATCCACTGTACCGTCTTCGTCGTATGGGCCAAATATCGCTTCGCCCTTTCCATCCGGATGGCGCGCACGTAGTCCGTGTAGGTCCGGCCGACGATGTTCTTGAAGCACTGGCTGAAATAACTGCTGCTCATGTTGACCATCTGGGCGATATCCCCCGCGGTCAGCGGCTGGTTCAGCATCTGGTGGGCAAGGTTCATCGCCTTCACGATGCTCTGTTGAATCTCGGGCGAGTACATCGGGCGGGCGTTGGTCTGCCGGATGGCCTCCCGTGTGCCGCCCAGCCACGCCTCGAAGTGGCACCAGCTGGGGAAGAAATCGTCGATGACGATCAGTTCGGGCAAGATGGGGCGGTAAAGCCGGTTCCATTCGTCCGCCAGGGAAAAGAACATGCGCGCCAGCCTTGCCGGTGCGAGCCGGATTCGCCGCAGTTCGTCCGTCATGGCGGCAAAACGGCCGTCGTCATAGATCCACTCGAACGAAACCCATCGCTCCCTGATGCGATCGATGTCCTCCGCCGTTCCCGCCCCGTCGCCCTCCGGCGCCGCGGCATCGCGCCGTACGGTCCAATGCGGACGCGACGGATCGTAATCGTAGAACAGTCCGGTTCTCCGGTAATCCCGAATGAGCCGCAGCAGCGCTTTTCGGTCCATGCCCTTCACGTTGCGGAACAACACGAGTGCGCCGTCCGGGCCGGGAAGGCGCTCATCCGGCGGCACGCGCGCCCAGACCCACACGCCGGCCTCCGCCTCGACCGCCTGTTCCGGCACCGCGAAGTCCGCATGGTCCGTTCCCGTCCCGCCGTCCGGCGACGTCAAGGCGTACAGCGCGTACACCTCGTCCGCCTGCCCGAGTTCGTCCGGTCTGGGCAGCGGCGTCTCCGCGGCGGTTTTCTGCCGGAGCAGCGCGGCGATTCTGCCGAGCACTTCCTCGAACTGCTCGCTCTCCAGTTCGATCTTGGCGATGTAATCGAGGGCGCCGAGCCTGAGCGCCTCCTGCACATACTCGAAATCCTGATGCAGCGTCAGCACGACGATCTGGATGTGCGGATACCGCCGACGCACCTCCCGCATCAGTTCGATGCCGGACATGACCGGCATGGCCAGGTCCGTCACGAGCAGGTCGACCTGATTCTCTTCCATGAATTTCAGGGCGTTCTCGCCGTTGTTGGCCTCCCCGACCACTGTCATTCCGAATTGCTCCCAGGGCATGGCCGAGATCAGCCCTTTGCGAACCAGCTTGTCGTCGTCGACCACCATTACGCGAATCATGCGTCAAGATCGCCTCCGGATGCGGGCAGGCTGAGCATGACCGTCGTTCCCCGGTCATGCCCGCTTTCGATCTCCAGGCGCGCCTTGTCGCCGTAATGTGCCTTGAGGATGCGTCGGACATACCGCATACCGATGCCCATGCCCACCTTCTCGCTTTCGTTCGCGTCGTCGTGCAGCAGCTTATCGATCGTCTCCCGGGACATGCCCGCGCCATTGTCCCGGACTTCGATCTCCAGACGGTCGTCCCGCAGCCGGATGCCGACGTAAATATACCCGTCGTCGCTTACGCCGTGATAGAGAGCGTTCTCAACGAGCGGCTGCAGAATGAAACGGGGACTGGGCAGCGACAAGGCCAGCTCATCCACGTCGATGTCCACATCGAACCGGAAGTCGTACCGGATTTGCTGCAGCTGCAAATATTCTTTCAACGCCTGAATTTCGTCGCCGATCGTGGACGTCTCTCCCTTCTTGCCAAGATTGTAGTACAGCAGCTTGTTCAGGGAGAGCACCACGCGGTCAATCTCTTTCTGCCCGTTCATGACCGCGAGCCAGTGAACGGTATCGAGCGTGTTCATGAGAAAGTGCGGGTTGATCTGGTACAGCAGCTTTTCGACTTCCAGATCGGCTCTCCGCCTCTCCTTCTGCTCGATTTCCTCGTACAAATTCCAGATCTTCCGCTTCATGCTCCGGATCTGGTAGAGCGTGTAGTCGAATTCCGGGATGCGCGTCAGTTCCGTTTCCTCCGGCGCATGGGACAGAATCAGGGATTTGATTTCCTTGTTGAACTTGTCCAGCGGCTTGTACACCATCTTCCGGAGCAGCCACGCGAAAAATACGGCGATCAGCAGCACGACTACGGTGAATCCCGTAAATTGCCACAGCCAGCGGTTTCGCTCCAGGTTCAGTTCATTCTGGGGCAGAATGGAGACGATGCTCCATCCCTGATTGCTCGTCTCCTTGCTCCAGAAAAAGTTCCCGTAGTAGCCGGAGTCGGACAAGGACTCGGCGTCGTACGCGGGAAACCGGGTGGATTCGGGAAAGACCTCCCGGTTTTCGCTGAACGCGATCATGCCGTCGTTATCCAGAATGAGCAGCCGGCGTGAATCGGATTTCCGGTTCTGAGGCGCGAACAGGGTTTCCAGCGCGTTGCGCCCCGTCTCGATGTACAGGTAAACGTTCCGGCCTGCCACATTCACTTGCCTCATCGTGCTGAACACATACTGGTTGATGGAATCGTTGTAGCTCCGGTGCGGCCCGTAATACGTAATTTCCGGGTAACTGGCCATGATCGACAGCCGTTCCGGCGCAAACGGAGTCCGAACCCGGAAATTTTCGAACTGGACTGCGCCCGTATCCGGGTAATAAAACAGCAGCAGACCGATGTTCGGATTGGAGAAGGTGATCACGTTCAGCTCGCTCTTGATCTCGTTGAACAGCTCGACGCGCTCGTAAGGCTGGTCCGTCTGGTGCAGCCGTTCGATCAAGGCCGGGATCCGGCCGCCGATCGCGAGCTGCTGCGAAACGTGGTTCAAGTTGTTGAGCGTGTTCTCCAGCGTCAGCAAGTCCTGTTTCAGCCTTCCCTGAATGGTGCTCTCGACCTTGTTGTCGATGATCGAGTCGATGGTGTAGAACGAAAGGAAGCCAAGGCAAACGAACGGCGTCAGGATGCTGACGAGAAAGATGAGAATGATCCGCTTCTTGAACGTGACCGGTCTGAACCGAATCCCCATGGCTTTGATGCTATCGATCCCCTTGCCGGCGGATATCGTGCTACAGCCCAGTATAGTACAACGTCTTTTATTTTTCTATTTACTCTTTGTGCCTGCCATGGTGCCTGCTCTCCGCCTTACGCCGCCGGCTGCTCCATCAGCCCGGCCGCGATCTGCTGAACCGGCGTCAGCAGCAGCCGGTACAGGAGCGCCGCTTCTTCCTGCCGCTTGAGCAGATCCGCGCCGTCAAAGACCGGAACGCCGCTCGCCGAAGGCGCCACTTCCGGACCGTGCAGTCCCAGTGCGACCATCATGCGCACCGCGGGCAGCGCCCATTCCGCGGTATTCCCTTCCACCGGAACGTCGGCGAAGATCGTTTCCGGGAACAGCAGTTTGTAGGCGTTCCAGACGATGACCGCCGCTTCCTGGCGCGTTGCCGGCCGGTCGGGATCGAAACGGCCGTCGCTGCCTCCGCTCACCAAGCCGAGCTCGGCCGCCGCCTGGATGTACGGCGCCAGCGGATGGCCCGCGATATCGGTGAACGCGTACGTGTCCGATGTCGAGCCGCGTACCGCGCTCACGGCCATCAGATGCCAGACCAGCTCCGCCCGGGTCACCGGACGCCCGGGCTCGAACGTCAGGCCTTCCTCGTTCGGGTAGTAGCCGAGCGACTGGATGCCGAGTATGAACGGCGCATACGGATGATCCGCCGCCACATCTTCATACCCGACGGGCGTCTCTCCCTTGCGCGCATAGCCGAGCGGATTGAGCGCCGACTCCTTCATATAGACCGTTCCGTCTTCATCGACCCGGAATGCGGCGAAGCGCTGCACCATCTCATCGACGAACAGGTTGCCGCCCGCATGGCGCAGGCTGCGCTCTCCTATGAGCGCGTCGGACAGCGTCAGCGTGCCGTCTTCGCCCTTCTCGACCGCATAGACGATGGAAGGCAGGCGCAGGTCGGCATACAGCCCTTCCAGATCCTCGAGCCGGACGGCCGGATCCTGCCCGAACGCCTCAAGATCGGCGGGCGCCCCGTACGACGGGAAGAACGACGCCATGAACTGCATATAGAACAGATCGCGCAGCGCGCCCATCTGATTGTACGTCAGGAAGACGCCGGTTTCTTCTTCCGGCAGAAGCAGCAGCATCGAGCTGTTGCCCGGCAGATCGCCCAGCTTGGTCAGCACGTCGCGGCTTGCGCCCGCCATCGGAAGCTGCGCGGCCGATTCGAAGCCGTAGGTCGTATCCGGCAGCAGCGGATGGATGGCGTTCCGGTATTCGCTCATTGCGGCGACGGATTCCGCGGAGAGCACCCGGGCGCCGTCCGGAACCGCGCCTTCGTTCAGGAACGCGATCATGAACTTGCCGATATCTTCCGCCGTCGCTACCATGCCGCCGTGGGGCATGACGGTCGGACGGAACACATACGGCTCGATCGGTTCGCTGCCCGGCGCTGTGTATCCCGTCGCCAGCCGTTCAAGATTTTCCCGGTTCAGAATGAATCCGCTGCTGTCCATGCCGAGCGGCCCGAACACATGGTTCTGCATGTAATCTTCGAACGGTTCGCCGCTTACGTTCTCCACGATCAGCCCGAGCAGCAGATAGGCGAAGTTGTCGTACATGTAAGCCGTGCCCGGCTCGCGGACGACCGGCGGCATGTGCTGCTTCGCATAGTCTTCAATCGAAACGTACAGATCGAAGTCCCCGTGCAGATCTTCGCTCTGCGGATCTCGGACTTCGAAACCGCTGCGGTGCGTCAGCAGATGGGCCGTCGTCACCGGCGTGTCGAACGGGTTCTCGAATTCGAGGCCCGGCAGATAGGTGCGGATGTCCTCATCAAGGTCGATCTTCCCCTGCTCGACGAGCTGCATGACCGCGACGGCCGTGAACGTTTTCGAGACGGACGCCATCCGAAACAGGGTATTCGCCGGATCGACGGCTTTCTTCTTCTCCGCGTCCGCGAATCCGAAGCCTTCCTGCGCGATCACTTCGCCGTCCTTCACGATGACGACCGCGGCTCCCGTATAGAACGGTTTCGCTTGTTCGGACGCGAAGAACGCTTCCAGGAACTCCGCCGCCGACTCCGCCGTCAGCGGCTCCCCCGCCGGCTGCTCCGCTGCGAACGCCTGCAGCGGCACGGCCATCAGGAACGCGGCGGCCAGCGCCAGCATGCGCAGCGCGTGCGGCAGCGTGAATGTTGCGGATTTGCTCAAATTCATCAAGTTTTCCCCTCCCATGTAATGGTTCATGTATTGCTCGGACTGCCAACACTGCTACATACGTTTTCCGGGCTATCCGCGTTCCGCCAAATAGACCAGCAAGACGACCACCAGAATCGGCGCGAGGAAAATGATCCATGCGAGCGGGCGGGCAAAATTGAGCGTCCAGCCGATGCCGAACCGCTTCTCCAGGAACAGCGCGGGGTCGTCGGGATTGAAGTAGAATTGTCCAAGGATCCAATATTTGTCGTCGTCGCGGTTCACCTTGCCGTCCGCGGCCGGGGGCGCCTCTTCCGGCAGCCGGATGCGGCTTCCGCCCTGCCCGGTGACGAAACCGAGCCGGACGGCCCACAGCAGGGTGATGATGACAATCGACAAGATGAAAGCCAGCTGGACGTTGAAGTCAAACCCGAGAAGCTGCTGCAGCGGAATCGAGCCGAACAGGACGATGAGCAGAAATCCCGTCACCAGGGTGAACGCGGACCATTTGCGCCGGAAAATCAGGTTGCGCCGCAGCGAATTGCGCGGATTGGCGGCGTCGATCTGCTGTTTGCTCGCGGAGATGCTGTAGTTCACGACGGTGAAAATGGCGATCATCAAGAGCTGAATCCACACCGGGAAGAGCACGATTCCCGGACTTTTGTCCACGACGTTCGTCGGCGTGCCGTCCATGCCGTACTGCATGACGATCCGGTCCGGGAAGTCATCGTAATAGGCGATGCATATCCAGGCCGTGGCGGCCGCGACGAGCAGATGGGGAATGAACCAGGCCATGGAGTAGGCGCGTTTCTCCCGGTAAAATTCGGTGTCGACGACCGTCTGCTGCATCCCGGCGGACACCAGGCCGCGCTGCTTCTTCATCGCCCGCATGCGGAAATGAAACCGCAGGTACAGCGCCAGATGCACTGCCAGCATGACCCCCACCGCCGCCGGCAGCAGCCAGCCGAGCTGCTCCTCGTCCAGTCTCGCGGCGGCAATCAGAGAAGCGATGACGACCAGCAGGCTGACCGCCCCCGTCACGGTCGCGTAGGTCCGGCGCATGGCGCTGATCTCGGGGTCGTCGAAATATTTCTCCTCGATTGATACGCCGAAACTTTCCGTTCGCCGCGTCAGGTACGGCATGCACGTGATGATCACGCCGAGCGGCAGCGTTACAATTGCAAGCAATGCGAATCCGATGCCGTTCATGTCAGGATTCCTCCTTCGTGAAATGTCTGTAGATGCGTCTGCACATGTCAAGGAAATCGGCTTCGTCCATCCGGCGGCAGACCGCTTCGGCAACGATCGGGCGCATCTGCGATTCGAGCCTGCTGCGGAAGGCTTCGTCGGCCGGCGGCATCGGGTCCGGTCGGACGAGCGCGCCGCGCTGCCGGTGCACCTGGATGAATCCTTCCTGCTTCAGATGGGTGTATGCCTTGTTCACGGTGTGCAGGTTGATGCCCAGATCCGCAGCCAGCGCCCGCACCGACGGCAGCGGCTCGCCCGGCTTGAGCTCTCCGGACGCCATTCCCTCGATGATCTGGTTCGTGAGCTGCACATAGATCGGAACATCCGACTGATAATCAATTTGAATCAGCATGCCCGGCACCTCCGTTCTGTATGACTGTTCTATTTGTAATATAACAGTTGTCTCATAAGAAGTAAAGCAATTCTTCTGTTTTGAATGTGCCGTTTTCTATGTGTATAATTTTGAATGTCCGCTGACGCTCGGGCTTGTTCGCGGGCGAGACTACAATGGGGCTGATTTTTTATGGGTGTTGCGAAGAAGAAACGGCTGCTGCACGAGGCGCAGCAACTTCTGATGATCGCCGTCGGGGCCGTCATCGCGGGGATCGGACTCGAACTGTTTCTCGTTCCGAACGATATTCTGGACGGCGGCGTCATCGGCCTGTCGATCATCGCGGCCAAAATGTCCGGTCTGCCGATGAGCATTTTTATCGTGGTACTCAATCTTCCGTTCCTTTACATCGGCTTCCGCAAGATGGGGCTGCGCTTTACGTTCCATACCCTGTTCGGCGTCGCCATTCTTTCGGCGACCACCGCTTACCTGCACCATTTTGAACCGATCACGGACGACATGTTCCTGGCCACCATCGTCGGCGCGGTCATTCTGGGCGCCGGCGTGGGCCTCGTCATCCGCACCGGCGGCGCGCTGGACGGCACCGAAATTGTCGCCATTCTGGTCAGCAGGAAGAAACCCGTCTCCGTCGGCCAGTTCATCATGATCATCAACGTGTTCATTTTCCTGCTGGCGGCGATGCTCGTGTTCAGTCTGGAGACGGCCATGTACTCCATCATCACCTATTTCATCGCCTTCAAGATGATCGACATCGTCGTCGAAGGTCTCGAGGAATTGAAGTCGGTCAATATTATCTCGGACAATCCGGAGCCGATCGCGCAGGCCTTGACGAAGAAATTGGGCCGGGGCATGACGTACATATACGGCGAAGGGGCGTTCACGGGCGAACCGAAGAAGATCATCTACATCATCGTCAGCCGGATCGAACTCAGCGATCTGCGCGAAACTGTACACGAGCTCGATCCGAAGGCCGTCATTGCAATCGAGAACGTCGCGGACGTCTCCGGCAGCAACTTCAGAAAGAAGGCGGCGCATTAATGCGGCAAAGGCTTCGCTCCCGATGGGAACGAAGCCTTTTCTGCTTCGGGCATGAACCGTATGAAGGCACGATTCCGGCGTGGTGCGTTCATGCACCACATTGCCGGTCAGACGACGCGAATCCGCACGGTCTCCCGCACCGCGTCTTCCCGCCCGGCCGCCGCGACGCGGATCGCCAGGCGCTCCCACACCGCCTCGAGCGCATGACGCTTGTCGAACGTCCGCCAGGTGTTCATGTTGAGCGGATCATCGTAATCCAGCAAATAATCCGCAGGAAAATTGGACTTGCCGTGCTCCGATCCGGTGAACCAGAAATATTCGATGAGCGGCGCAAGCCACTCCCGATCATCCTTCAGCGGCGACGCCGGGTCCGCGATGCGGAATTCTCCGGCATCCGCCGTTACGGCTGCCGGTTCGCCCCCCGCATCATGCCGCTCTCCCGCGGCTTGCCGGGCCCGCTGTTCCTGCAGCCGCCGGCATGCTTCAAGCCGCTCCTCCAGCCGATCCGCCGGGATGCCGGCCCATCGGCATGCTTCGGCCAGCCCGTCCGGCTCCACATCCGGCACGATCACCGGAGGATGCGCCGCCAGCGATTCGATCCGGTAGCCCATTCCGTTCATGAAGATGTCGCACTTCGCGCCGGCCGGCGCGGGCCGAATGCCGACGCTGTCCGCCAGTGCGGCGATCTCGCCGTCGTCGAGCCGGCCAAGCGTCGCCGCGCCCAGATCCGGCGGCAGCTCTCCATATTCTCTCACAAACCCGGTGGTTTGTATCCGCCCCTGCATCGCGCGCCGGTCCCGGGCCAGCACCAGCATCAGCTTGAGCAGCAGCCTGCTGCGTTCGAACGGTTCCATGCCGTCCTCCCTTTCGTCCGTTGTCAACACCCTGCTCCATTATCGCGCGCCGATTCCGGAAGCGCAAGCGCCGCCTTCCGGCGGCTATCTCCCTCAAAGAAAAGCGACCGCCAGACCCGCTGGGGTCGTGACGGTCACGGCAATGAAAGATTGGGACGAGATCATGTCCCGGTCACCCGAGGACGATGCGGTCATCGGACAGTTTATGGCCGCTGATTTGTTCGAATTCGCCGAGCAGCCGCTCGACGGTGAGCGACTTTTTCTTCTCCGGATCGATGTCCAGGATGATGCGGCCCTTGTCCATCATGATGAGCCGGTTGCCGAGCCGGATGGCCTGTTCCATATTGTGCGTCACCATCAGCGTCGTCAGCCGCTGCTCTCTCACGATCGTCTCCGTCAGCCGCGTAATCAGATCCGCGCGGGCCGGGTCGAGCGCCGCCGTATGCTCGTCCAACAGCAGGATGCGCGGATTCGTGAACGTCGCCATCAGCAGGCTGAGCGCTTGGCGCTCCCCGCCCGACAGCAGACCGACTTTTGCCCGCAGCCGGTTTTCCAGGCCGATGCCGAGCCGGGCGAGCTGCTCGCGGAACATCTCCCGTCTCCGGCGGGTCACCCCGAGCCGGAGGCCGCGGCCTTGCCCGCGCTTGTAGGCCATCGCCAGATTCTCTTCGATCGTCATGCGCGGCGCGGTGCCCGCCATCGGGTCCTGGAACACGCGGCCGATGAAGGTGCTGCGCTTGAACTCGGGCATCTGGGTGACGTTCTGGTTGTCGATCAGCACGTCCCCCATGTCCGGGCGCATCGCGCCGGAGATGATGTTCATCAGCGTCGACTTGCCTGCGCCGTTGCTCCCGATGACGGTCACGAAGTCGCCCGGATTGAGCTGCAGGTTGATGCCGGCGAGCGCCGTTTTCTCGTCGACGGTGCCCGGATTGAACAGCTTGTAAATATTCGTCAGACGAAGCATCAGCGTCCCGCCTCCGATCCCGCCAGCTCGCGAGAGCGTTTGTAGGCCTGCTTCTTCATCGTCCACGATCGCGACGCCGTCGGCACGACGAGGGCGATGATGACGATGACCGCCGTGATCAGCTTGACGTCCGACGACTCCAGCCAATCGACGCGCAGCGCGAGCGCCACGACGATCCGGTAGACGATCGAGCCGAGCACGACCGCCAGCGTCGCGCGGAAGACGGTCTTCGCGCCGAACAGTGCTTCGCCGATGATGACGGACGCCAGACCGATGACGATCATGCCGATCCCCATCGAGATGTCGGCGAACCCTTGCTGCATGGCGATGACCGCGCCGGACAGCGCCACCAGGCCGTTGGACAGGCTGACGCCGATAATTTTCGTCGTGTCCGTATTCGCCCCGAAGCTGCCGATCATTTTCGCGTTGTCACCGGTCGCCCGCAGCGCCAGCCCGAGATCGGTCTTGAGGAACGCGTCGATGAGCAGTTTGATGACCACGATCACGACCGCGATGACGATCAGCAGAATCCATCTGCGGTCCCGTTCAATCGGCGGAAAGATCGTGTCCATGCCCAGCAGCGACATGTTGGGCCGGCCCAGAATGCGCAGATTGATCGAATAGAGCGCAATCATCATCAGAATGCCGGACAAGAGGCCGTTGATCTTGCCCTTCGCATGCAGCAGGCCTGTAAGCGAGCCGGCAACAAGCCCGCCGGCAAGCGCCGCCGCCGTCGCGAGCCACGGGGAATAGCCGGCGTTGATCATCACTGCGGCGATCGCCCCGCCGGTCGTGAAACTGCCGTCGACCGTAAGGTCCGGGAAATCCAGAATCCGGAACGTGATGTAGACGCCGAGCGCCATCAGGGCGTACAGCAGCCCGGCCTCCACCGATCCGGACATCGAAGTCCAAATTGCTTGCATGATGCTCGTCCTCCTGACACACGAAGGGAGTGAACGAAAGACCGCTCACTCCCGTTGTCGTCCTTTTACTCGATAATGTTGTTCTCCGGATCTTGCACGACTGCTTTCATCTCATCGGTCACGTCGATGCCTTGCTCAGCAGCCGCCTTCAGGTTCAGGATGAAATCGAGTTTGTCCGGAAGCGTGACAGCGAGTTCAGACGGTTTCTTGCCGTTCTTCAGAATCTCGACAGCCATCTGTCCGGCCTGGTAGCCGTGGTCGAAATACTTGAACCCGACGGTGGCGAACGCGCCGCGCTCTACCGTATCGCGGTCGCTGGAGAAGAACGGAATGTCATTCTCGTTCGCGACCTGGATGACCGCATCGACGCCGCTGACGACCGTGTTGTCGAGCGTGATGAAGAACGCGTCGGCGCGGCCGACCAGCGACTCGGCTGCCTGTTTCACTTCGGAAGTGTTCGCGACTGCCGCTCTGACCGCCTGGATGCCGTGCTTCGCCAGTTGCTGCTCGGCGTTCTCGGCCATGACGACGGCGTTCGTCTCACCTTCGTTGATGATGATGCCGACCGTCTTGACATCCGGGAAGTGCTCGGCGATGAAGTCCATGAGCTGCTGGACGGCAGCCGGGTTCGTGTCCGAGGCGCCCGTGACGTTGCCGCTCGGCGCTTCCATGCTGTCGACAAGCTTGGCTGCCAGCGGATCGGTTACGGCAGCGAACAGCACCGGCGTATCCTTCACCATCTGGGCGACGGATTGCGCGGACGGCGTCGCGATGGCCAGCACCAGATCATTCTTGTCCGCCGCGATCTTCTGCGCGATCGACAGGTTGTTCGTCGAGTCCGCCTGCGCGTTGTTGTAGTCGATCGTCAGGTTGACGCCTTCCTCGAGACCGGCATCTTTCAGCGCCGCGATAAATCCTTCACGGGTTGCGTCAAGCGACGGATGCTCCACATACTGGGAGATCGCAATCCGGAACGACTGCTCCGCGTCCCCGTCCGGTTGCTCCGCATTTCCGGCCGGCTGTTCCGCGTTCGTGCCGCCGGACGCATTCGAATTGCCTCCCGCGTTGCCGCCGGCATTGTCATTCTTGCCTTGACCGCAAGCCGCCAGCATGACGGCCAGCAGGCCGATCAATAACAAGTACCCCGCTCTTCTCATATCCCACTTCTCCTCGTCATAACGGACGTTGATCCAGCTTGTACAATTCCGCGGGAAGAGCGCCCCGCCGCGAAGGCGAACGCTTGAAACAAGCAGTCGCGCGGAATGTAAGCGTTAACATCCATAAAGTATGAAGTAACATAAACTATGATATAAGGAGTGTCAAACATTAGTCAATTGATAAAATTTACGAATTTGGTCTCGCTTGAAAATTAATTTAATTAATTAACATTTCTGCATGTCGATACGTCATTTTCTTGCGGGAACCCGGCCGGCCGTGGCGTAGTCGAACCGGTATTCTCCTGATCCGATCTCCACTTCCACGCCGTGATCCGTCGCGGCGATCGACTGAACGCCTTCCGGATACGAACCGTCCGCTCCAACGAGCCTTCCGTCGATGTTCAGACCCCCGACCGCCGCCCCGCGCAGCACCACCCGGGCCGTCGTATTGGCCGGGACGGTCGCTTGCACGCATACCCGGCCGCCGTCCGTCTGCCATGACGTCTCGATCCTGCCGTACATGGACCGATACGATGTCTTCGCGCGGCTCAGCAGCCCCGCGCCGAACAGCGGCTCAATATGAAGCCGCTTGAAACCGGGAACGGCGCTGTCCATGTCCAGACCCGCAACCCTTCGGTACATCCATTCTCCAACGGCTCCGTATGCGTAATGGTTGAACGAGTTCATGTCGTCGCTCCAGAACGTGCCGTCCGGCTTGATGCCGTCCCAATGCTCCCAGATCGTGGTGGCGCCTTTTGAAATGGAATAGAGCCACCCCGGGTATCCTTCCTGCAGCAACAGGCGGACGGCCGTGTCATGGTAGCCGTAATCGGACAGCACCAGGCAAAGATAAGGCGTTCCGAGGAAGCCCGTCGTCAAATGATAACCGTTCCGAATGATCATTTCGTTCAGATCCCGGGCGATGCGCGGCGCGGCGTCTCCCGCCAGATCGAAGGCGAGGGCCAGCACGTGGGCCGTCTGCGTCTGCGCCGTCATTCGTCCGTCGCCGGTGATGAATTCGTTGCGGAACGCCTGGACGACTCGGGCATGCAGCTCGCCGTATTTCGCCGCATCCTCCGTCTTGCCGAGCACGCGGGCCGCTTCGCTCAGCAGCCTCGAGGAGTAAGCGTAATACGCCGTGGCAATCAGCGGCCGCGGCGTGGCGCCGACGTAGCTTCCCTCCTCGGCATCCAGCGCCACCCAGTCGCCGAAATGAAAACCGGTATTCCACAGGTATTCGTTGTCGCCCTGGGCGCGGATGTATTCGACCCACGCCTTCATGCTGTCATACTGCTCGGCAAGCAGCCGGCGGTCTCCATAGTAACGGTACACCGTCCACGGGCAAATGACCGCCGCGTCTCCCCAGCCGGAAGAGTTGGCGTCGCCGATCACGTCGGGAACGACGAACGGCACACCGCCGTCGGGGCGCTGTTCGGCCTTCAGATCGCGCAGCCATTTCGTGAAGAAAGGACCGCCGTGGTAATTGTACAGCGCCGTGGCGATGAACACCTGGGCATCCCCGGTCCAGCCGAGCCGCTCGTCCCGCTGCGGACAGTCGGTCGGCACGTCGAGGAAGTTGCCGCGCTGCCCCCACCGGATGTTTCGCTGCAATTGGTTGACCCTTTCGTCGGAACAAGAGAATTCGCCCGTAAGCGGCATGTCCGAATGCATCACTTCCCCGACGAAGGCGTCGAGCGGCAGCTCGTCTCCCGGCCAGCCTTCGACTTTCACGTAGCGGAAGCCCATAAAAGTGAAATGAGGCGCGTACGTTTCCCGGCCTTCTCCCCTGGCGGTGTACACAACGGTTTGCTTGGCCGTGCGCAGATTGCCGAAGTAAATGTTGCCTTCTTTGTCCAGCACTTCCGCGTGGCGCAGCACGATCGTCGTGCCTGCCGGCGCCTCGAGCGTGAACCGGATGCGGCCGACCATGTTCTGGCCCATATCCAGCACCTTGTCGCCGGCCGGCGTCACGAAGGATGCGATCGGCCGGATCGTCTCCGTCACGCGGACCGGCCAGTTCTCCTGCGGCACGAGGGTCTCCATCGGCAGGTCGATCGTTTCCGCCGGCGCCCAGTCGTCATCCGCATAGCCCGCTACGCTCCAGCCGTCCCGCTCCAGGCGGGCGTCGTACGTCTCGCCGTCATAGATCGTCGAGTACGTCACCGGGCTGGTCGCCGCGCGCCAGGATGCGTCGGACGCGACCATTTCTTCGCTTCCGTCTTCGTAACGAATGTGGAGTTGAACCAGAGCCGCTCTTCTGTCCCCGTATTTGAAATTCCTTTTGTCGAATGCGAGGCCGCTGCGGTACCAGCCGCCGCCGAGATGGACGCCGACGGCGTTGGCCCCGGCCCGGAGCAGCTCCGTCACATCATAGGTCTGGTATTGCAGCCGGTACTGGTAGCTGGTCCAGCCGGGCGACAGTTCTTCGTCGGACACCCGCCGGCCGTTCACGTACAGTTCGTACACTCCCGCCGCCGTGGCGTAAATCCGGGCCTCCTTCACGCCGTCCTTCACCCGGAACGCCTTGCGCAGCAGAAACGCCGCGTCCGTCTGCGGATCGATGGCGGAAGCCGCCGGCGCAATCCACCTCGCCTGCCATTCGGACCGGTCCAGCAAGGTCGTCTCGAATACGGCCGGCTCGCTCCAGGGCGATTCCTCGCCGGCGTCATCCCATACCTTGACCCGCCAGACATACTTCGTGCGCGATGTCAGCTCCGGCCCGCCGTATTCCACCAGCACGGATTCGCCGCTTTCCACCCTGCCCGAATCCCAGACCGGCCGGTCGAAATCGCCGTCTTCCGCGGCCACCGCAAGCCGGTACGCCCGCTGCAGGACTCCCCGCCGGCCGGCTTCCAGCCGCCAGCTGAGCCGCGGCCTGCGCACGCCGACGCCGAGCGGATTTCGCCGGTATTCGCAGGTCAAATCCGTCGCAACCAAATTCCCCATAAGCGTTCCCTCCTCCGCATTCGCTCATCTCGAGTTCCATCATTATACAAAGGATCGTTCCGATTGGGAAGAATTTGTTATATTCAAATAGATTATTATATGGAATAAACAAAGCCGCATCTGCGATGCGGCTTCAATAATGCAAGCATGATTCATTTCTCTTCCGCGAGCTCCTCCAGCACCCGTTCGACCATCTCACGGGTCACGCGGCTCATGCCGTTCTCCGCCAGCTCCCGAAGCGTGGATGTGCGCAGGAAGTTGAGCGACGGCGATTCGAACAGATGGGGCATGTGGCGCCGGACCGCCCGTTCCGCGCGTTCGTCGGTCAGCAGTTCCAGCAGCCGGCTGGACGTCGTGTACCGCTTGCGGAACAGATTCACCGCCTCGTAGGCGAACCGATATTCTCCTGATCCGATCTCCGCTTCCACGCCGCGATCCGTCGCGGCAATCGACTGGACGCCTGCCGGGTACGAACCGCCCGCGCCAACGGGCTGACCGTCGATGCTCAATCCCTCGACCGCCGCCCCGCGCAGCACCACCCGGGCCGTCGTATTCGCGGGGATGGACACCTGCACCTGCACCCGATTGCCGTCGATGCTCCATGCCGTCTCGATCTTGCCGTACATGGACAGATGGGACGTCTTCGCGCGGCTCAGCAGCCCCGCGCCGAACAGCGGCTCAATATGAAGCCGCTTGAAACCGGGAACGGCACCGTCCATGTCCAGACCGGCAACTTTGCGGTACATCCATTCCCCGACGGCGCCGTAGGCGTAGTGGTTGAACGAGTTCATGTCGTCGCTCCAGAACGTGCCGTCCGGCTTGATGCCGTCCCAGTGCTCCCAGATCGTGGTCGCGCCTTTGGAGATCGAGTACAGCCAGCCCGGATAGCCGTCCTGCAGCAGCAGGCGCATAGCCGTGTCGTGGTAGCCGTGATCGGACAGCACCATGCACAGGTACGGCGTTCCGAGGAAGCCCGTCGTCAGATGGTAGCCGTTCTCGATGATCAGATCGTTCAGATCCCGGGCGATGCGCGGCGCGGCGTCTCCCGCCAGATCGAAGGCGAGCGCCAGCACGTGGGCCGTCTGCGTAGGCGACGCCATCCGGCCGGTCTTCGTGATGAATTCGTCACGGAACGCCTGGACGACGCGGGCATGCAGCTCGCCGTACTTCGCGGCTTCATCGTCCCTGCCGAGCACGCGGGCCGCTTCGCTCAGCAGTCTCGAGGAGTAAGCGTAATACGCCGTGGCCACGAGCGGCAGCGGCGTCGCGCCGACGTAACTGCCTTCCTTGGCGTCGAGCGCCACCCAGTCGCCGAAATGGAACCCGGTCTCCCACATGTATTCGTTGTCGCCCTGGGCCCGGATGTATTCCACCCACGCCTTCATGCTGTCGTATTGCTCGGCGAGCAGACGCCGGTCGCCGTAATACCGGTACACCGTCCACGGACAGATGACCGCCGCGTCGCCCCATCCGGACGAGCTGTGGCCGTCCGCCACGTCGGGAATGACGAAGGGCACGCCGCCATCGGCTCTCTGCTCGGCCTTCAGGTCGCGCAGCCATTTCGTGAAGAAGGGACCGCCATTGAAGTTGTACAGCGCCGTGGCGATGAACACCTGGGCGTCCCCGGTCCAGCCGAGCCGCTCGTCCCGCTGCGGGCAGTCGGTCGGCACGTCGACGAAGTTGCCGCGCTGACCCCACTGGATGTTCCGCTGGAGCTGATTGACCCGCTCGTCGGAGCAGGAGAAGTCACCCGTCCGCGGCATGTCCGAATGCATCACTTCCCCGACGAAGGCGTCGAGCGGCAGCTCGTCTCCCGGCCAGCCTTCGACTTTCACGTAGCGGAAGCCGAGGAACGTGAAACGGGGAGCGTAGGTTTCCTTGCCTTCACCTTTGGCGATGTAGGTGACCGTCTGTTTCGCGAAGCGCAAATTGCCGAAGTAGATGTTTCCGTCCTTGTCCAGCACTTCCGCATGGCGCAGCACGATCGTCGTGCCGGCCGGCGCTTCCACCGTAAAGCGGATGCGTCCGACCATGTTCTGCCCCATGTCGAGCACCTTGTCGCCGGCCGGCGTCACGAAGAAGGCGATCGGCCGGATCGTCTCCGTCACGCGGACCGGCCAGTTCTCCTGCGGCACGAGAATATCCATCGGCAGGTCGATTGTTTCCGCCGGCGCCCAGTCGTCATCCGCATAGCCCGCTTCGCTCCAGCCCTTCCGCTCCAGGCGGGCGTCGTACGTCTCGCCGTTGTAGATCGTGGAGTACGTCACCGGGCCGGTCGCCGCGCGCCAGGACGCGTCGGTCGCGACCATCTCTTCCGTGCCGTCTTCGTAGCGGATGTGGAGCTGCAGCAGGGCCGCGCGCCTGTCCCCGTACTTGTAGTTCAATTGCTCGAATCCCATGCCGCTGCGGTACCAGCCGTCACCCAGATGGATGCCGACGGCATTGTCGCCGGACTTCAGCAGTTCCGTCACATCGTAAGTCTGGTACTGCAGACGGTATTGATAGCTGGTCCAGCCGGGCGACAGTTCTTCGTCGGACACCCGCTGTCCATTCACGTACAGTTCGTATACTCCCGCCGCCGTGGCGTAAATCCGGGCCGCCTTCACGCCGCCCTTCACCCGGAATGACTTGCGCAGCAGGAACGCCGCGTCCGTCTGCGGATCGATGGCGGAAGCCGCCGGCGTGATCCAGCTTGCCCGCCATTCCGAGAGCTCCAGCAGCGTCGTCTCGAACACAGCCGGTTCGCTGGCGGCCTCCCGGCCGGCGTCATCCCATACCTTGACCCGCCAGACATACTTCGTGCGCGATGCCAGCTCCGGCCCGCCGTATTCCACCAGCACGGATTCGCCGCTTTCCACCCTGCCCGAATCCCAGATCGGCCGGTCGAAATCGCCGTCTTCCGCGGCAACCGCGAGCTGGTACGCCTGTTGGAGGATTCCCCGCCGGCCGCCCTCCAGCTTCCAACTGAAGCGCGGCCTGCGCACGCCGATGCCAAGCGGGTTCGTCCGGTATTCGCAGGTCAAATCCGTCACGATCAAGTTCGCCATTTATAAGTCTCCTCCGTCCTGTGCTCATGTTTCCGTTATCCCTTGACGGATCCGGCCACCATGCCCGCCACAATTCTCTTGTTGAAGAAAATGAACAGAATCAGCGGCGGAATCGTAATCAGCAGAATGTCGGTAAACAGCAGATTCCATTTCGAAATGAACTGGCTCGTAAAGTTGTACAGGGTAAGCTGCAGCGTGACGTTCTTCGACCCCGGCAGGAAGTAGAGCGGATTGACGAAATCGTTGAAGATGACGACCGCCTGCGTCACGATGATCGTCGACGTCACCGGTTTGAGCAGCGGGAAAATGATCTGGAAAAACAGCCGGTAACCGCCGTATCCGTCCACCACCGCCGCTTCGTCGATATCTTTCGGGATGGTGCCCATGAAGCCCCTGTACAGCATGACGCAGAACGGGAAGCCGAGCGCCACTTCCACCAGCACGAGGCCGGTCATCGTCTTGAACAGACCCAGGCCGTTCAGCACCCAGATGGTGGGCACGACCGCGGGCGGAATGATCAGCCCCGCCAGCACGAAGAAGGAAATCCAGGGCGAAGCCTTGTCCTGGCGGCGTTGCATGACGAAGGCCGCCATGGAGCTGACCACGGTCAGCACCACAATGGACAGCACCGTGAGCAGCGTGCTGTTCCAGAATGCGCGGACCAGCATGTAGTCGCGGAAGACGAACACTTCCTTGATGTTCTGCCACAACCGGATCTCCGTCGGCCAGTCCAGATTCATGCGCGCCGCTTCCTGCGGGTTCTTCAGCGCCGTCAGGATGACGAAATAGAGCGGCACCCAGAACAGAATGATGCTGAGCGCCACCGATACGATTTCGATGGTCAGCAGACGCCCCTTTCTGCTCACAGGTCCACCTCCTTCCGGGTCAGGAAACGGGACAGCGGGAAGGCCAGCAGGCTGACGAACAGGAACAGGATCACGTTGCCCGCCGTCGACAGACCGTAGAAGCCGGCCTGATACTGCTTATAGATAATTGAAGCGATGACGTCCGTGGAAAATCCGGGGCCGCCCTTCGTCATGGCCCAGATCAGATCAAAGCTGCGCAGCCCGCCGATGAAGGCGAGGATGATGACCGAGTTGGTCGCCGGACGGCTGAGCGGCAGAATAATATGCCAGAACTTGTGCCACGAGCCGCCGCCGTCGATCTGCAGCGCTTCGTAATTTTGCTCGGGAATGGACATGATCCCGGCAATATAGATCACCGTCGCAAAACCGACGCCCTTCCACACGTCCACCATCGCGACGGACAGCAGGGCGATGGACGGGTTGCCGAGCCAGTCCGGACCCTTGATGCCGAAGAACGACAGCGTCTCGTTGATGAGCCCCGTCGTCGGATGCATCATGACGCTGAACGTAATGCCGACGGCGATGGTGCTGACCAGTGTCGGGAAGAAGACAACGGACCGCAGATAGTTTTTGATCCGGAGGGCGCCCGTGAGCAGCACCCCGAGCAGCAGACCGAGCACAACCTTGAGTCCGCACGTGACAACCGCGTAAATAAACGTGTTCCGGAACCCGATGGACAGATAAGGCTCCTTGAAGAACGTGATGAAGTTGTCCAGTCCGATGTATTCCCAGTCCGACAGCGTCCAGCGCGTCAGACTGAAGAAGAAGGACAGAAATGTGGGGACGATGAAAATGATGATGTAAACAATCGCCGCCGGCACCAGGAAGCTGTAACTGTAAATCTTTCTGTGCAATTTGCTCAAGCGGATCTCCTCCCGATACTGAAGCAAACGGCTCTGCCTTGCCGCAGAGCCGATTGCCCGTTGAGCGGATGGTGCCGGGTATTACCAGCCTTCCAGACCGAGTTGCATTGCCTGCTTCGCGACGTCCTGGTCATACAGGGCCGCCGCGTCTTCCGGCGAGCGCATGCCCGCGCCGACTTCGACCGTCAGTTGCTCCAGCATCGGCCCTTTGACCGGGGACAGGAATTCGAGTGCCGGAGACGTCTGGCCTTCCGCATTGAAGTAAGGCATCATGTCTTTGACGACTTGCGGCACATCATCCGGCAGTTCCGCGCCTTTGACGACGAACGGACCGGATGGCGTGGTCACGCCGGAGATGATTTCCGCGCCTTCCACCGATGCGATGAACGCGAGGAACTGTTTCGCTTCTTCCGGATGCTTGGTGTTGGCCGAGATGTAGGCCGAGTCCGGCATCCACACCGTCAGGCCGACTTTGTTCGGATCGTCGCCGGGTTGGGCGAAGAAGCCGATGTCGTCGATGAGATCCGGGAAGTTTTGCTCGATGACCGGAACGGCGAAGCTCAGCATCGGATAGTGCGCGCCCTTGCCTTCCGCCAGCATCGCCAGCGCGGTGTCATAAGTGGTGGCCAGCAAATCTTCGTTGTAGTAGCCGACCGTCTCGCCGAGCTTCTGGAAGCTGCGCAGCGCGGCTGGCGTGGTCGCGTACTTCGCCTTGTTCGCCGTGTAGTCGTTCGCGAAGTTCGGCTCCGCTTGCTGCACGTTGTAGTAGTCCGCCAGCACGATCAGCTGGCTCGTCCAGGTATCCTTGTAGGAACCGATGATCGGCGCGACGCCGGTGCCTTTCAGCTTGTCGAGGTTGGCCATCAGTTCGTCCCAGGTCTTCGGCACGGACAGACCGTGTTCTTCATAGATTTTCTTGTTGTAGAACCATCCGCCGGCGACCGAGGAGCGGAACGGCACGCCGAACACTTTGCCGCCCGAGGATACGACCGGGAGGTACGATTCGAGCAGGTTGTCCAGGAACGCTTCGCCCGACAGGTCGAGCAGATTTTGTTCCGGATTGAGCGCCTGCAGAAGCGAGCCGGAGTTGTAGAAGAAGACGTCGTTCATGTCGCCGGTCGCCAGGCGCGTCTTGACGAAGTTGTCGCCTTCGGTGCCTTGCGGGCGCGTTTCCAGCTCGATTTCGATGTGGGGATTCTTCTCGGTGAACGCCTTGCTCAGGGCTTCCCCGATATTGATGGAATCCTGGCTGTTGTCCACGAGCAGCGACAGTTTGACTTTCTCCTTCTTCTCGGCCGAGCTTCCTTCGGACGCGCCGTTCGTGCCGGACGTACTGCCGCCGCTGTTGCCGTTGTTGTTGCCTCCGCAAGCGGACAGGAGGCCGGCGAGCAGCAGCAGGCATGCCAGAATCATGCCGATGGATTTGCGTTGCACGGATGGTATCCCCCTTTGATGTGCGATAGTCGCGGTTGCAGGTCCCGGGTTCCCGCTTGCGTCCATTTTAATTGCAAACGCTTCCTTCATAAATCGCGATCTTTTTTGGATCGGGGTCCGAATTTTTAGTGCCGGCCGGATGCTCATGACGACAACTGGGAATCCCGGTATTGTCCGGGCGTCATGCCGGTATGCCGCTTGAATACTTCGCCGAAATGGCGGGGATTCATGTAGCCGACCCGGTCGCTCACTTCGCTGATCTTCATGCCTTTGCGCAGCAGCGACTTGGCCAGTTCCACCCGGTTGCGGGTCAGGTACTGAATGAACGTCTCGCCGGTCGTTTCCTTGAACAGCACGCTCAGGTAGGCGGGATGGAGACCGACGAAGGACGCCGTCTCCTGCAGGGACACGTCGCGGAAGGCGTTCTGCACCACGTATTCCTTGGCCTTCTCGATCGCCGAATGCTTGTCCCGGTCCCGGCTCGCGGCGGCCTGTTCCGCAAGCCGCTTCAGCCGCTCGCGGAACCATTCCGACAGCCGGCCTTCGGCGGCGGCTTCGGCGATCTCGATGTGGGGTTTTCCGGACGGGTCCCGATGTTCGCCGACCGCTTCCTCCGCCGCGTAAATGATTTTCAGCATTTCGCTCTCCACCGTGTCGGGGTCCGGCTTCGACTCGAGGATCTCCCGCAGGAAGCGGTCCGCCTCCTCCGCGACCATCGTTCTGCTGCCCGCCCGCAGCGCGAGCAGGATCGCCTCTTCGAGGGCCGACAGGTGGCTCGGGTTGTCCGATCCGGAACCGAGCTCGCCGAACCGGACGGCTCCGCGGATGCCCAGCAGTTTGGCGGCCTTGTGCGCCTGCACGGCCTCCCGCCAACTGGCGTGCGCCTCCTCCGGCGGATGCGTCAGACTGATGCCGACCGCCAGGCCGGCGTCGTCCAGTTCGTCAACCAGGCTGTCCCAATGGGCGGACGGAAGGTCCATATAATGGAACATCACGGCCAGATGATGCTTGTCGTCCCGCAGATGGATGGCGCGATAGGCCGGATGCTCCGGCAATCGGAACGGCTCCGCGGCCGCCAGCACGGTGACGCCGGCCACGCGGTCGCCTTCCGGGCCGAATTGCTCCCGCCAGGCCTGCTCCGCCTCCTTGCCGAACAGCAGCAGCTCCCAGACCGCCTTCTCGAGCAGCGCCTCGTCGGTATCCTGCAGCTTCCGCTCCATCGATCGGATTGCCGATTCCCGCTCGATCCGGCCGAGCACCTTGCCCAACGCCCGCTCGATGGCCTCCTCCGTGATCGGCTTCTCCACGTAGTCGGCCACGCCGAGGCGGATGGCCCGCTTGACGTACTCGAACTCGTTGAATCCGCTGAACACGATGCAATGCGTATCGGGCGCTTCCGAGAGCACCGTCTCGATCAACTGCAGTCCGTCCAGTCCCGGCATGCGGATGTCGGTGAGCACGATGTCCGGCTTCACCCTGCGGATCAGTTCCAGGGCGGACAGTCCGTCTTCCGCCGTGCCGGCCAGACGGATCCCGAGGCCTTCCCAGTCGATCATGATGCTCAGGGCTTCCAACACGATATACTCGTCGTCACACACGACCGCCTTCCACATGCACCGATCCCCCTTTGCCAGGATTGAAGCGAATCTCGATCCGGGTTCCGTCGCCGGGCGAGCTCCATACCGTGAAGGCGCAATGGTCCCCGTAATAGAGCCTTAGCCGTTCCCGCACATTGCGCAGCCCGTATCCCTGCTCGATGAGCGCGATATTCTCCATGCCGACACCGTTGTCTTCCACGACGAAGACCAGCTCGTCACCGTCCTGCCTGCCCGTGATCCGGATCAAGCCGTCCCCCGGCTTCGGCTCCAGTCCGTGATACACCGCGTTCTCCACCAGCGGCTGCAGGATCAGCTTGAGCATCTCATATTTCATCACATCCGGCTCCACATCCATTTCAAGGCGGATGCGTCCCTTGTAGCGGATGTTCTGGATCGTCATGTAATGCTCGATGTGCTTCAGTTCCTTGAAGACGGGGATCGTCTCCTTCCCCTTGTTCAGGCTGAGCTTGAAGCTTTCCGACAGCGCCAGGGCCATCGTGGCGGCTTCCTCCGTCTTCTTGAGCCGGGTCATCCAGTAGATGGAGTCCAGCGTGTTGTACAAGAAGTGGGGGTTGATCTGCGCCTGCAGCGCGCGCAGCTCCGCTTCCCGTTCGCGCAGTTCCGCCTGGATGAGCCGGGCGTCCAGCTCCATGTTCTGATACGCCACGCGGAGGAAGGTTTCTCCGATTGTCCCGACTTCGTCGTCATTGAACTTCACGTTGAAATCGAGGGTGCCCTTGTTCCAGTCGACCATCATTTTCTTCAGCCGCAGCAGGGGGCGCGTAATCCCGCCGGATACCAGGTACGAAATGGTGAGCGCCACCACCGCGATCAGCGCGGCGATGAGTCCCGTGTAGGTGCCGATCCGGTTCGACCGGGCAAGCAGTTCCTCTTTTTGGAGGAGATGGATGAAGTGCCAGCCGGTCGAGACGTTGCGATAATCGCTGACCAGATAGCCTTCGTTTTCCCATTCGGCGATCAGATCGTCATAGGTGACGGCCTCGTCCCGCGGGCCGCTCCACGCCTCGGGATAGAGGATATGCACCGCATCGTCCGTCGCGTCGACGACCACGAAATGGCCGTAATCCCGGGTGGCCTGAGAAACGTTCTGGAACAAGGAGACGGACAGATTGGTGACCAGCAGGCCGAGCGGTTTTCCCTGAATGCTCTCCGGGTCGCGGAACAGCTTGACGGTCGAGAACGAAGTTGTCGATCCGTCCAGCACGTTGTAGCTGAAGAACACGACGCGCCCCTGCGCCTCCACCGCTTCCCTGTACCAGTCCGATTGTTCGATCAACGTCTTCTTATCCGGCCCCTCGTACTTCCCCGCATTGTCCGGCCGTCCGAGACAGTAGGTCTGATAATAGTTGTCGAAAATGCACAGCGAATCGACGAAACGCGTATCGAAGGAGTTGCTGTTGATGACGCGCTGCAGCCGGTTGATGGTCAGTTCGTTCATTTCACTGAGCTCCCGGCTGTTGCGGATTTTGCTGTTCCTGAGGTCGTCCAGAATCTCGTCGTTCAGCACGATGAACCGGTTCAGATTGATGATGTTGCGAAAGAGCAGGTCGGCCACTTCGCTCGTCGTCTGCAGATGGTCGCCGTTCGACTCCAGAATGGACTCCGTCAGCGTGTCCCTGGCGATGTTGAATGACAGAAATCCGAGAAAGAACAGGGGCGGAAGGGATACGACAATCATCGCCGCAAACAGGCGGTCGCGGATGCGGAGCCGGCGGAATCGGGCCATCCATTGTCGTTGTTTCTCGGGCATGACGCATCCCCACCCTCGATCGCTTTTGTCCGAACCTTTCGGGAGTTCAATCATTATAAAGAGTCTCACGGAAAATTGAAAGCGCTTCTTATTTGGGTGGATGTCCGATTTTTTAATGCGGCTGACACAGTCATAACCACCGGCTTAGCCGGTGGCTTCCATCAGCCCTAAAAGGGCATGGTGCAAGCAAGCGCCTCAAAGGCGCACTGAAAGTCTGCCAACCGCGTATCATCTCAGGCAGCCCCTAAAGGGGCT
>Ga0207865_100006_pt1 | contig 279500 bp, 267 predicted proteins | sample HigsolmetaAR204D_FD_184836 | JGI IMG/M metagenome (GOLD analysis project Ga0207865, IMG submission 184836) | Ionic liquid and high solid enriched microbial communities from the Joint BioEnergy Institute, USA - AR20-4-D (SPAdes) (version 2) ... | reverse complement strand
AGTCTCGAATCCATGGCCAAAATCGTCAATGGGGAGCAAGTTCCTCTTGCATCCACCACACTCTTGCAGAAATAAATCTGGGTCACGCGGTAGAAATCGATTTTACACCACTTGACGGGACGCTACCCGATATTTTCTAGTTAATCTAAAATTATCTTATCATTACATAATGAAAAGTTAATTCTTATTAAAATAGACTTGATGTCCGGATGCTGCGAAAATGGTATTGAGCGATAAAGTCAGGACAGATTCCGATTGAGGAGAATAAAACGAGATAAGGAGAATCTTATCGTGCGTAAGAGTAATTTGATGATGCTCTCAACGATTGCCTGTGTATTCATTGCAAGTCTATTGGTTGGATTAGGATTGACATATAAAACAGATAGCAACAACTATAGCAAATATGTGACCGAGAAAGACGCGCAAAAGGCTGTCGATTTTGATGTAATCTTTCCCTCTCCACCGCCTCGGTTTGACAAACCGCTCATTGAAATTGCTAAACCATCATCTGGCAGTATAAACGACATAAGAGATACTCGGAAGTTTACAACGATCATTCTTTCTTACTATTCCAATAGCAGTGAAATGGATGGAGAAATTCGAATCTTCCAGTCTTTGCATCAAAGCAGGAATATATTCACAGATCCAAATGCACGTAGAAATCTAAATAGTTTGAGTTATATTGAAATCAACGGCAAAGAAGTGATAACAGCTAATTTTGATGAATATGATTTATATACATTGGAGAATAATGATGTCTATATCGATATATACGTATACAGTGAGTATTTATACGATGATGTAATTTTTATCATTGAGGAGATATTGAGATCAATTGATCTTTAAGTGCAATATAGGATTGGTATTGGTATGCCACCCCATATGTACTCATGAATGCTTCATGGAAATGTAAAATTCTGTGCAAATAAAAAGGCGGGATCTGCACGACTATGCAAATCCGCCTTTTTTATTGATACACTATATATTCAATTCCTCAACTGCACTTGCTGTAACCGCAGTTGCTGCACGTCTTGCACCCTTCGATGTTAATCAGCGATGCCGTGCCGCAGGATGGGCAGAGGTCCAGACCTTGTCCCATGATGATCTGCTGCTTCGGATCATACGCCTTCACCGGCGCTTCCGCCGGAGCAGGAACTTCCGCAGCGGCTGTGACGTATGGGCCGTTCACGTTCTGATCAAGATGGAGTTCGAGCGCCTTGGCCACTGCGTCTGCGATCGACTCGACGCGGTTCGGGCCGAATCCGGTTGCGCCAGATCCGCCGATACCCTTCAGGTGCTTGATCAGGAGGCGTGCCTTCTCGCCGTGGTCACCGTAGCGCAAGAACAAGGAGCAGACGCGGCCAAGCGCCTCGGACATCGCGAATACGTCGGAACCCGCTTTGCCTACGTTCAAGAACACTTCCACCGGCTGACCGTTGTAGTCATTGACAGTGATGTATGCCATGCCGAAAGGCGTGTTGAACTTGTAAGTCGATCCACGCAGAATCTGCGGACGCTTCATGTATTGGCCGTTACCGTTGGTAGCCGGCTTCTCCGCTACTGCGGAGTTCGCTTGCGATGCGATCGCCTGGGTTACGCCAGCGAACGCTTCGGCTTCCGCAGCCGTTACGCTGTCAGACTTCGCTTCTGGCGCCTTCTCTTCAGAAGCAGCTTCCTTCTTGTCATCCTTCACATCCGTCGACAATACCTGGGTATCGCGGCTGCCGTCACGATAGATCGTCACGCCTTTGCAACCGAGATCGAATGCCAGCTCATACAGCTTCTTCGTGTCTTCGATCGTGAAGTCATGCGGCGCATTCGCCGTCTTGGAGATCGAGCTGTCCACCCAGCGCTGGATCGCAGCCTGCACGCGGATATGATCCTCCGCGGTAAGATCCATCGCGGTGACGAAGTAATCCGGCAACTCTTCACCCGGATGTTCGTCAAGCCAACGCTTGGCGATCGGCACGTATTGCTTATCGAGGCCAAGGCGGCTCTGACGGTAATATTCAAATGCGAAGTAAGGCTCGATGCCCGTCGATGTATCGACCATCGTGCCGGTGCTGCCCGTCGGCGCCTGAGTGATGACGGTGACGTTGCGCATGCCCTTGGTGCGGACCGCTTCCCCGACTTCCGGGAACACCGAAACCATATTCTTCATAAATCCGCTTTGCAGGAATGGCTCCGCATCGAAATACTTGAACGAGCCCTTCTCCGACGCGATATCCGCCGAGGACAGATACGCTTCGCGCGCGATGAAGCCGTACAGCTTGTCGAGGAATTCGAGCGACTCAGGCGAGCCGTAACGGATGCGCAGCTTGATCATCAGCTCGGCCAGTCCCATCGTGCCAAGGCCGACGCGGCGTTCCGCCTGTTGATTCTCCTTGTTCTCCTTGAAATGATAAGGCGTTGCGTCGATGACGTTGTCGAGGAAACGGACCGAATAACGAACGACCTTCTTCAGTTCCTCCCAGTTGACGTCGTGATTGGCCTCGTCGTAGAACTTCGAGAGGTTGATCGCCGACAAGTTGCAGACACCCCAAGCTGGCAACCCTTGCTCACCGCACGGATTCGTACAGATGATCGGGTTGAAGTACCAACTGTTCGACATTTGATTGTAATATTCCATGAACACGACGCCTGGCTCAGCCGATTTCCATGCGGATTCGATGATCGTATGCCAGATATCGCGCGCCTTAAGTGTTTTGTAGTGTTTGACCGGTTTGCCGAGCTGCTTCCATTTGTCCATATTGCCGTCCCACAGCTCATCATAATCCGGGTCAGTCGTATCCGGGAAGTAGAGCTCCCAATCCAGGTCTTCCTTCACGGCCTTCATGAACGAGTTGCTGATGCAAACAGACAGATTCGCGTTCGTGATAAGGCCCATCTTCGTCTTGACGGTGATGAAATCGAGCAGGTCCGGATGCCAGTCGTTGATCATCAGCATGAGCGCGCCGCGGCGGCTTCCGCCTTGTTCGATGAGGCCCGTTGCATAGCTGTAGATGCCGCCCCAGGATACAGCGCCGCTGGAGGAACCATTCACGCCCTTGACGATCGCTCTGCGCGGACGAAGCGAAGACAGGTTGATGCCTACACCGCCGCCGCGTGCCATGATCTCCGTCATCTCCATCAACGTCTCGAGGATGCCGCGTCGCGAGTCCTTCGGAGACGGTATAACATAACAGTTGAACAGAGTCAGCTCATCGCTTGCTCCTGCACCGGCCGCGATCCGGCCGCCAGGCACGAGCTTCCAATCGTCGAGGATGTAACGAAACTTCTCCGTCCATTCCTTCTGCTTGGCTGGAGTCGCTTCAACCTTGGCGATGGCTTTCGCCAAGCGATCCCACATCTCTTCTGGTGTTTTCTCGATGGTGAGAGTCAGTTGATCAATGTCTGCTTCCACGATCTTCTCGCTGCGCGTCTTAACCTTAACCGTACGCCCGTTGCGCTCGATCACCTCGCCGACTTCCTTGGTCGGGAACTTCGGGTCGTCCTTGGTCAGAACGAGCACAACGTCCCCAACTTTGGTGTTGTTGGTGTCCGCATCTTTGAGTGCATAGCGATCCAGAAAGATTTTCTCACTTAGTCCCGTTAACGTGTTTTTCGTTTGCAATCCAGCCACTCACAACTTCCTCCCAACAAGATATGGTATTCGTTCAACCGCACAAGCATGCGCACAAAAAATGAAAAACGGCGATTTTCGCCCGAAAACAGCAATTTTCGCCCGGTTTCGTTCATTCCTTGTGCTCATCACATGATATCGTATGTAGTAACAACAAGATGTTGTATGTGAGTATCATTTTACACCACTATATATTGTGATGCTAGTTGTCCGATGTTGAAAATCACATCACAACACTCCGTTACATTCTATTATCTTCGTTTTTCTCTTAATATCTCGATTTTTGACGAATTGCACCATTAACCATATTTCGACATAATTCGATCTTTTAGACATTGAGTTTTGGGACTATCGAATGAGAAGTTCATTCTATCTCGTGTGTGCCTCATAGTCAAGAAAGCAGGGGGTGGTAAAAATTCCTCTGCGTCACTACACTTTGACACAAATGCCACAGGTTTGTTATCTTATGGATATTATTGACCTTGTCAGGGGTGTTGTGCGAATGGACCGTCCAGTATTGTTCCAGGATCGCATCGTATCGAAGCAAGAGGTGAACATCTCGCCTGACGATCGAGGCTATGTGTTCGGCGACGGCATCTATGAAGTCTTCCGCATCTACAACGGCAAGCTGTACGAGACAGAAGCGCATATGCAGAGACTGTTGCGCAGCGCGCAAGGTGTCATGATCGAGCTGCCTTACGCTCCTGATGCGCTTCTCCAGCGGCTTCAAGAATTGCTGCAGCGCTCGAACATCCAGGACGGCATCCTCTACATGCAGATCACGAGAGGGGTCGCTCCTCGCGCCCATCTGATCCCGGATGGACTTAAGCCCGTGCTGTATGCATACTGCTCTCCGCTGGAGCGTCCGCTTGAATCGATGCAGCGCGGTATTTCGGCCGCAACGGTGGAGGACATTCGCTGGCATCGCTGTGATCTGAAGACGCTCAATTTGCTGCCGAACACCCTGGCCCGCCATGCCGCCAAGCAGCGCGGCGCTAGTGAAGTGATCATGCACCGCGATGGACGGGTGACCGAGTGCAGTTCCTCGAACTTCATGATCGTCCGAGACGGTGTGCTTCGTACGCATCCGGCGAACCAATGGATCTTGCATGGCATCACCAGGCAGGTCGTGTTGCGATTGGCCCGTGAGCTATCGATCCCCGTTGAGGAGGAACCCTTCACGCTCAGCGATCTCGCTCAGGCAGACGAAGCGTTCATCACCGGCACGACAACCGAGATCACGCCGGTCGTCGAGATCGACGGCAGGAAGGTCGGCAGCGGTACGCCCGGAGAGATCACACTTCGTCTGCAGCAAGCGTTCGAGCAGACGATTCGCGAGCTGTGAGCAGCAGGCGGTGCAGGCGGGTGGTTGGTAACGGATGTTGCTCGAACGGACATAAACATTGGAAGGTCTTATTCTTGGCATCCAGCAGATTACCTCAGACCAACTTGCTGAATGCCGCGAATAAGACCTTCTTTCGTTTGAAGCGCTGTGGTGTCACATAAGATGCCCTGCCTGTTTCTTGCTACGCCAGCAGCTTATCGTTCCCGCTTCACCGCTTCAGATTCCAGGCCCGGTTACCGTACTTCTCTTTGACGAGCCTCTCCGCATCTGCCAGCTCACGTTCGCTCAGGCCGCCCGGCTTAAGCTCGATGCCGAGCCCTTCCGGTATCCCCTTCTCAAACGCCGCTTCTGTCTCTTCCAGCGTCACCGGCGGTTGTCCCAACTGGCGTTTGATGTCGTTGATGGCGACCGCCTTCTCCCGAAACGACCGCTTCAGGCGCTCGCGCAGCCGTTCATTCGGATAATATAGCAGGGCAAACAGTTGGTCTACATCCATATCGAGCAGGATCGAGCCATGCTGCAGGATCACGCCTCTCTGCCTCATCTGCGCGCTGCCGGCAACCTTGCGACCCTCAACGACCAGTTCGTACCAGGACGGGGAATCGAAGCAGGCGGCAGACCCCATCGTCGCATACTTCGCCCTGTCCGCCTCATCGGCCAATGTGACCATGTCCGCCTGCAATCCAAGGCGTCTGAAGCCATACAGCAATCCGGTGCTGAGCACGCGATACGACTCAGTCACCGACTTCGGCATATCCGGATACGACTCCGGCAGGATCATACTGTACGTCAATTCCTGGTCATGCAGCACTGCCCGTCCCCCTGTCGGACGACGCACGAAGCCGATGCCTTGCGCTTCTACGGCCGCAAGATCAACCTCATCCTCTGCTTTCTGGAAATATCCGATCGACAACGTCGCCGGCTTCCACCCGTAGAAGCGAAGCGTCGGCGGCGCCTCCCCCTCCGCGACCGCGTTCATGATCGCTTCATCTATCGCCATGTTCCAAGCTGGGTCCATCGCCCCAGAACGGATATATCGCCATGTTATCATGCTGATTCACTCTCTTTCCCCCGACTAATCTCCCCTATTATATATCAATTCAATCCAATACCCAAAACTGAGTACGAATGATGGCAGACGAATCAGCACAAGAGCCGATCATCTCGTCTCTTATCCCCTCACGAAGAGATCGGATACGTGTTTGCCAACTGGCTGACGCCCCACCACTTCACGCCACTTATGAAATCATTCTATTCCGTTAATACTATTAGCGCCTACTCATATAAGGAGGACCTGGATGATGACGAAAGCGGTCTTGCCGCCTCATATTCGCAACATTAACGACCATCTGCAAATCTGTTTCAACCGAGACTGGGTGGATGAACTTTCGTCGCGCCTGGAGCATAACGGCCCATGGGACCGTTGGGCATTCTATCGTCTGGCGTATGAAGCAGAGCAGGTACAGGCGATCCGCAACTTCGACGACCTGCAATGCCTGTCCCATCTGTCACAGCTCACACCGCTGCCGCATCAGCTTGAGACCGCGCGCAAGGTCATCTCCGAGATGCGCGGACGCGCCATCCTCGCGGATGAAGTTGGCCTTGGCAAGACGATCGAAGCAGGGCTCATCCTGAAAGAATACATGATTCGCGGTCTGGTTCGCCGCGCGCTCATCCTCGTGCCGGCGTCTCTCGTTCTGCAATGGGTCAGAGAGCTGAATCAGAAATTAGGCATACCTGCGGTCGCGCAGAAGAAAGAATACATGTGGCAACAATACGATGTCGTCGTCGCCTCGATCGATACGGCGAAACGTGATCCGCATCGCGACATCGTACTCAGCCTCGACTATGACATGCTCATCATCGATGAAGCACACAAGTTGAAAAACAAAAAAACCGCCAACTATCAGTTCGTCTCCTCCATACGCAAGAAATATTGCCTGCTCCTCACCGCAACACCCGTTCAGAACGATCTCGGCGAGCTGTTCAATCTGATCACCCTGCTCAAACCGGGGCAACTGGGCGGACAATCGAGCTTCAACGAGAACTACGTCGTTGACAAGCGCGTGCCAAAGAACGAGAAACAGCTTCAGCAAGAGCTATCCAAGGTGATGATTCGCAATCGCCGCGCCGATGGCAATGTCACCTTCACGAAGCGTCACGTGAAGAATATCCCGCTTCGCCTGTCTCCGGAAGAGCAGGATCTGTACGACAGCGTCACCGAGTTCGTGCGCGGCCGTTATGAGGAATCGGGCGGCGATCTGAGCAGTGTCCTGTCGCTGGTCACCCTGCAGCGTGAGGTCTGCTCCAGCCGGGATGCCGTCTTCCTCACGCTGGTCAACCTGTTTAAGAAGACATCGGAGGATTCGCCGCTTCGCCCGAAGATCTGGGAGCTGGTGAACAAGATCAAACAGATCAAAGCGAACACGAAAGCGGAGAAGACGATGGAGCTGATCCGCGAGATCAACGACAAGGTGATCGTCTTCACCGAATACCGGGCGACGCAGGAATACCTGCTGCACTTCTTCAAGCAGCACAACCTGATCGCGGTGCCGTACCGGGGCGGGATGAACCGCGGCAAGAAGGACTGGATGATGGACTTATTCCGCGGTCGAGCCCAGATCCTTGTGGCCACCGAAGCCGGGGGCGAGGGGATCAACCTGCAGTTTTGCAACCGCATCATCAATTTTGACCTGCCCTGGAATCCGATGCGCGTCGAGCAGCGTATCGGCCGCATCCATCGCCTCGGCCAAGAGCATGATGTGAACATCTATAATCTGTCCACCCTGGGCACGATCGAGGAGCATATCGTCAACCTCCTGCACGAGAAGATCAACATGTTCGAGCTCGTCATCGGTGAGTTGGATGAGATCCTCGAACGCATGGAGCAGTCTTCCTCGCTCGAGCACGACCTGTACAAGGTGATGCTCGAATCGCGCAGCGAGGACGAACTGCGTCGCGGCATCGCGAACATCGGCGACGTTTACAGCCGCACCCGGCAGCAACTCGCCGGTGATCGGAGAACGATCAATGGACATCCAGGCGGTCCCCGGACGCCCGGCGAGCTGCCGTTGATCCCTCCTGGCGCGATGAACGCAGTCGGACAATCGGCCCCAACACCACCATCGCTCCACCCGGAGGCTTGATGCAACCATGAATACCGAGCAAATACGCGACTATGTATCCCGCTATCTGGAGGCAACCGGCAGCCAGGTGCTGGAGTACCATCCCGCCTATGTGACGGTCAAACTGTCGCCGGAAGCGGACAAGGCGCTGATGAATCGGCCGTACTATTGGAGCTTCGTCGAGCGGACCGGCGCAGAGCCGGAGACGATGTCGATCACCTTCGTGTTCGATCAGGAGCAGTACGACCGGTTGCAGGATCAGCGCAAGAATCAGACCGGACAGTCGGCACACCAACCTGGTCAGGCATCCGGCAATGCCGGCGCCGCGGACTCAGCCGGACAGCAGTCGATACTCGCCCGTTACTTCGGATTCTCGCCTGCAGCGGTACACAATCGGGTTCGGCAGGAGCCCGTCACCTTCGGCAGCGGCCGCCTGAACCAGATCTTCGCCTCCGCCAAGCTCAAAGGCAAGTACGTCCACCTCTACGAGCAGCCTGACAGCCAGGCGATCCTGCCCGGGCAGTCGATCCGCTACCTGTCGTATCTGAACGTCAATTACAAGATTGAATTTACATGCGACATCAAGCGAGATGAGCTTCATTCGCTCGCCATCTGCTTGTCAACCGGCGAGATCGTAAACGGCTTCCACGAGGCAGTGGAGGATCGTCCGCTCTCCCCGAAACTGCCCGCGCATACACACATCAGCGAGATGATCAGCATGCCGCGCGCCGTCGCGGAACTGGAGCAATATGTGGAGCGTTATGTGAGGTCCCAGGAGCACAGTTGGGCAGAACAGGCGGAGGAGCGCATGGCTGACGAATTGCATCGAATCGGACTCTACTATCAGGAAATGATACAAAATTCGAACGACGAACAAGAAAAATCGACGATCGAGCAGGAATACCGCGCCAGACAGGAGGAGATCACCTGGCAATACAAGCCGCGCATCGTCGTCTCCGCCACAGGCTGCGGCATCTTCCATCTGCTCAGCCCGCCTAATCCCCGCAGAAACTTGGCGAAACGGCTGTAAGAGTGGCATATCATGCCAGAAAAAAAAGTGATGCCGCTGACACGTTCTAACAGCCTTCTCGGAATAAACGGTATACGATAGGCAATACCAGCTTGTCCAAAAGGAAGTGAACCATACATACCATGAAGCTGAAGAAGCTGCTTCTGATCATCGCTGTTGTGCTGTTCTCGCTCTTGATCACCTCATCCAAGCCGCTGGCTGCCGTCCTTCCCCAAGCCGCATCTCCGGACGCTTCCGGGACGGAACCGGAACTTACTCTTGAAGAGCCCAATCCGCAGGCGGATCTGCATGAGACGGTAGCAGAGTGGATACGCATCATCGCCGAGGAGCACAAGCTCGTGCCTTGGCAGAATGCTTCCTATCATATCGAGCCGCTGGGACCTGGCACACATGGTTGGCTCGTGCATGTCCTGGATCAGCAGGCCCCCGTCGGCTACCTGATCATCGCTGCCTTGGAGGGCGGCGGTTTCCGCCTGGCGGAGTACGGCGTCGGCGAACAGCCGATCTTCCATCTCGAGACGCTCCGGACGAGCCTCGTGCAGAGCGGGATGATCGAATCGCAGGTAACGGCCGATCAGCTCAGCACGTTGCTCGTTCGTCCGGGCGAACCCGAATCCGCACCAGCTCACGCTGACGCAGAACGGCCGCCCCTCATCATCCAGCGACATTACCTGTATCCATTCGCCGCCTACTGGAAAGTGCGGGATGAGAAGCAGAAGCTGACGGCCTACTTCGATGCCTTCACCGGGCAGCAGTACCCGCTGACCAAGGACCCGGTCAGCAAGTCGGAGGATGACATCGATTACGTGCCTACCGTACTCACCGATCTGAAGGACAGGATGCAACTGCCGAAGTTTGATCCTTACGAAGACCTTGGCTGGATCGTCGAAGAGCCGATCCGTGTCGCAACTATCGATGATGTGATCGAGCCGCTGCGCCAGAAGCAGAGGCTTACACTGACGGTCGAGCTGTACGACGACCTGGTGCTCTTGCCGTATTCGATTATCGGATATGCCCAATGGGAGAAGGCTGAGGCGTACTTGCTCATCTACAGCGAAGGGCTGCGCTATGTTCCTCTGATCGATGCCGTGCGCTACGGGCGCATCTACCTCGAACAAGATTGATTAGAAAACACCCCGGTGAGCATCCTGTTATGCTCCCGGGGTGTTCTTGCCTCGGCGGCTCCTCCTGCCAGACCACCAGACGTGCAGCGACATCGGCAGCATGCCGAAGTATCTCATCGTCCACGGCTCCCGCTGCACGCGGCGCTGCGCTTTCTGCTCACGCCGCACCTCACGCGGCGTTTCCAGCGTATAGATCAGCTTCTCGGCGGCGAGCTTCGCCAGATCTCGCATGATCGACATAGATCCGCCACATCCTCTTCAACGGCTTGGTCATCTCTATTATTGCCGAAGGGAATGCCGTCCATTCACACCGTCATGCGGCAAACTCTCTCACCATTCGGATCATGAAATGGCTTGTCAAGCTCATTGAATAATCATCCGGCACGAAGGTAGACGAAGCTGTCATCGGCATTCCAACAGATACCCCGCATTGTCAGCTGATGGAAAAACCGTTATGCGTAAACCTGGTTCACCCGCACCTCAATGGCGATGGAGAGCATACACCTGTTTCATCCAATTGATCAGGCTCATCCCGTACTCGCTGCGGATCACATCGGCTTCCTCCACTTTGTATACGGTGCCGTCCTTCAACGCAGCCACGATATCGAGCAGCGGTTCCACCTCATCGACCTCATGCGTTGTCAGCACCACCGTCTGCTGCTTCATATCGAGGAAAGAGATCAGCCCTTTGATGATCGACTCTCGAACCATCGGATCAAGTCCCGAGAGAGGTTCATCGAGCAGCAACAGCGGCGCATTGCGCGACAGGACGAGCACAAGCTTGACGCGCATCCGGTTGCCTTTGGACAGGCTGCCGATCTTTTGCGCCGGATCGAGCTGCAGGAATTGCAGCATCTCTCGCGCCTTCCCCTTGTCGAAGTCTTCGTATATGTTGCTGTAGTAGTCGATGATGTCTCTGACTTTATAGAAGCCATAGAGTTGATCCGTCTCATGGAGAAACGCGACTTTTCGGGCGATCAGCCTGTTGACTTTCTCTCCGTCAACGAACACCGTACCGCGGTCCGGCTGCAACAGCCCTGCCATCAGCTTCAGCGACGTGGATTTGCCGCTCCCGTTTGGTCCTACGATGCCGATGATCTTCCCTCGCGGCAGATCGAATGTCGCATCCTTCAGCGCTTCCGTGCCGGGATACTTCTTAGTTACCTGTTGAAATTGAACGATTGGCCTTTCCATCTGTATTTCCTCCCCGTTCCTCATGATCTCGTCGAACCTCATGCATATAGACCTGCTATCTCTGCTTCAAATCCAGATATCGCTTCACGCCTTCGACAATCTCCTCATCGCTGAAGCCGGTCTCACGCATATCCTTGATAAACTGTGTGATCTGACCGTCCATCAGTTCCTTGCGCAGCGCCGTCAATCGATCCTCATGATCCGTCACGAACATTCCTTGACCTCGTCTTGCTTCGACAATGCCCATCCGTTCCAATTCACTGTTCACCCTCTGCACCGTATTCGGATTCACCCCGTACTCCACCGCCATCTCACGCACAGACTTCAGCTTATCGCCAGGCCTCAGATCACCGCGCACGATCTGCCGAATCACCTTCTGCACAATCTGCAGATATATCGGCTGGTTCGGATCAAATTGTTCACCCATCACTCACACCTCAACTTTCCTGTCCAACAGCCAACCGGATATAAACACAACCAATCCGAGGATGAGTAAGCTCAGCAAGATGACTCCCAGCGGCATCGTCTTGAGCAGCAGCGTTTCTCCGTCGTATACGATCGGCGTCTCAACGAGCGTGAATGACCCCCAGTCAAACAGGTCCATGACCGGAGGATCAGTCAATTTATCAATCAACCACATGGCTGCCAGCGACACGAAAAACGCAGCCAGGATGCTCCATCTGCCCATCCGGCGGCGCAGCATTCGGTTCGTGATGAAGAAGATCAGATAGATCGTAGCGATGATCATTGCGCTGCACACCAGCACCGGAACCATCGTAAGCGCGAGTTGCCACAAGTAAGTTTCAAGATCATTGTGCAATTGATCAACAACTAGAATCTCAGCAAGTTCGCTTTCCGGGATAAAATCCTCTTCCTCCTCGATCAAACCGGCTATATTGAACTCCCCATCAAACGCATCGACAGCGAGCGTCAGCAAACCGGCCACAACCAGGGTGATCAGCATCGATAAGATACCCGCCAGCACCTTCGCCGCGATCAGGCTCCATCCGGGCAGCGGCGTCTGCATCCAGATGGAAAAGCTGTGCTTCTCATTGGAGAAACTGACGATCAGATATGCCAACAGATAGAAGATTGTCATAAACATCCCTAAACCATACATTACACTGAAGACGCCGTAAGGGTACTTCATCCCGAAGCCAATGGCGGCAATCGCCAGTATCACCATCAGGACCAGCACACCATACACGAACTTCCTGCCAAGCTTCATTTCCTTCATCCATAGATTCATCCAAGCGGTCATTTCCCATGTCCTCCTTGATTGCTCTCGAGCACTTTCTTAATGTATTAGTGTTCTATCAAAATAATACACTAGGACAATATGACTGTCAATATGCTTTTGTACTGATATGTTCTATTTCCGACAAATTTGCAACATCTCACTGCCAGGTATGGCACTTGCGAATGAAAATAAGTTATGATAGTAGGAGAACAAGACTAGGAGGGCTTGCCATGAACGGGATCATGATCTTTACGGTCGTCTTCACGATCCTCTTGATCTGGCTCTTGCTTGCGAGCTATCATTATGCATACAAGCGTAAATGGGGCAATGAGAATGCCGCTGTGGACGCGCTGCCTGAAAGGGAACTTGCCAGCAGCACTGCTGATGCGAAAGAACAGCGTCCAGGCATATAATCATGGATCAAACCGTGGAAGTATAAGATAGAAAACGGGGCTGCCATGGGATCAGATTAGACTGACCTTGGCGCCCCGCTTTTGCTTTAGTCGATCGTTTCATATGTATAATCACGAGACAGCTTGAGCACTCGACGATTCATCCTCCGGATGAGCACTTCCTTGTCATCCCAGGCGACAACATAACCTCTGACATCATTCTCAGGGTTGGCATCGCGTCTGACCCTCACCTTAGCTCCGCTCTGCCTGAGCATTTCCAATTGTTCATCAGAAATCACGATCCATCGGCCTCGCTTTCCTCAAAATATTCATCACGTCACGGAAGAGAAAAAGACCAAAAAGACGTCTGCCAGGACCATGTCTCTGGAGACGCCTCTTTCTATAGACCATATACTGACTTTAGCTGACATGTTCCTTCGAGTCGTGATACCAGTGATCCAGCACCTTGCTGGACATGACGCGGCTGTTGACATATTCGACCTGGGTTGGCGTGAATTTCTGCTGCCAGTCGATCGACAACTCGTCGCATATCTTCACGATCGTTAACAGTTCAGACCAAGCCACGTATCTCTTATACCAGAAAAACTGTGGATGCTCAATCATGTAGGGATACAAATCGTCAAATTCGGTATGTTTGCAGTCGAGGGCTCTCTCGAAATGCGTTTTCGCTTCAAGCAACTTACGTTCCAAATGATCAAGCACTTTGCGATCGTTCTCCATTCTACACCCTCCTCCCTGACTTCACCCTTATTATAAAGGATTATACAGGAGGATGAAAGCCGGAAACGAATTGAAATTGTGCCATCATTCAAAATGGACGGTACCGCCTTCCAACGACTTAATCTTGACGAGCGATTCGACGCGCGTGCCGGTTTCGCGGATCTCATCCGCACCGCGCTGGAAGCCCTTCTCGATGACGATGCCCCAGCCTGCGAGCTGCGCGCCGGATTGCTCGACGATGCGCATCATTCCTTTGGCCGCGTCGCCGTTGGCGATGATATCATCGATCAGGAGCACCGTATCACTGGAGGCGATCAGCGCCTTGGGAACCACGATGTCAGTCACGATGCCTTTGGTGAAGGAAGGAACACGCTCGCAGTACGAATCGGCATCGGTCATCAACGTCTTCTTCCGTCTCGCGAAGACGAAGGGCACGCCGAGATGATAAGCCGTGGCGAAGGCAACGGAGATGCCGGACGACTCCACCGTCAGGATCTTCGTCACTCCCGCATCCCGATATCGCCGCGCGAACTCTTCGCCCACCTTCATCATCAACTGCGGGTCGACCTGATGATTCAATACCTGATCGAGGTTCAAAATCGTCGAATTAATGACTCTCGCCTTGTCCAAAATCGCTTGTTTTAATAAGTCCATAGTCCGCCCCCTGTGTTCATTTTCATGAAATGACGAGAATATTCAAAAGAATGATTGCCGACATGAGAATATGCAACGTTATGTAATAATTGACCGTTTCTCGGCATAAGCCGCCTGGATTGGTTCAAATCCGTCTTTGGAACGCAAATGCAAATAGAGTATGATCGTTAATGGCTGCTATAACGTGCGGCAATCGTTCACAGACAGCAGACCTAAGAGCACGAGAAAGGAAAGATGCATAAATGTCAGGTCATCCGCTGCGTTTGTCGTCCGTTTATTCTCTCCTAATATTAATACCGCTTCTGGCGGCATGTCAAAGCGAGAACGAGAATGAGGTTGCTTATTCAGATCCTGCGGACACCGTTCAACAAGCAGGCTCGGCAAACCATCTGAACGATGATCAGGCTGTGCAAATGTCAGGAAACGGCGTAGGTGTTGAGCAAACATCTTCTGATTCTTCCTTGCTCAGGCTGCTGGGATTGGCGATACATGACCCGATGGAGGCTGTTGCGGACGAATATGGCAGAGCGAACGAGCAGTTCACGATGATGGACGGTAATTCCGTGATCGTCGTACACAGCTATCCAGGGTTTATGGTCGGCTACAATGAACGAAAGCAAATTCACTTTATCGATGTGTTCTCCGCACAAGTTGACCCCGGCCTCGGCGGCATCACCATCGGCAGTCCGGTGGATGAGGTGCTGGTGAAGCTCGGGGAACCGGATCAAGTCACCACTTCCGTCATGATGTACGAACGGGATGGGTCCGTGCTCAAGCTGGACATCGATCAAACAACCAGCACGATTGTCTCGATCAAGCTGTTTGCTTCCGAAGAGTAAATAACCGAACTTGCAAGTCATGGATAAGCTTTCCCGAACATAACTTGTACTATACAGCCGCGCATGCAGACAAGCGCTGGCACGGTGCAAGTCAAGCGGGAAGGAGCTTACGCCTTGAAGAAGTTCATGCAGACGCTGCAAGTGGCATTCACCTATATGGGGACGGTGGTCGGTGCGGGATTTGCCACAGGCCAGGAAATCCTGCAATTTTTCACAAGATTCGGCAGTCTCGCTGCCCTGTCCATCGTCCTAACCACACTCCTCATCGGGTGGCTGGGTACGAAGATCCTGCTGATGTCGCGGGAGATCGGAGCCGCATCGTATGAGGACCTCAACCGATACTTATTCGGAGACCGGGCAGGACGCTGGATCAGTCTGCTCTCCATGTTGAACCTGTTCAGTGTAAGCGCCGTGATGCTTGCCGGAGCAGGTTCCGTTTTTCATGAACAACTTGGCCTTTCCTATAATATAGGCTTGGCGCTCACGATGATCGCCACCCTCCTCCTGCTGTCCAGAGGGATCTCCTCGATCATGGCCGTGAACTCTCTGGTCGTCCCCGTCATGCTCGTCTACACGGTGATCGTGGTCATCGTCACCTCTACCCAGCCCACCGCTGGAAGCTGGCTGAGCCTGAGCAGCGCCGAATCTCCGCTGAAGATGATCGCTTATGCGTTTCTCTATGTCGCGGGCAACCTCGCGTTGGCGCAAGCTGTGCTCGTCCCGATCGGCTCCCGCATCCAGGATCGCGTGGTTCTGCACGTGGGAGGATGGCTCGGCGGCCTGGGCATCGGCTTCATGTTGCTGGCCGGACACTTCGCTCTCTCCGCACATATGCCCGGCATCCTGCGCTTCGAGATTCCGATGGGCCATACGGTGGCTATTCTCGGCAGCACGATCCAGATGCTGGTGCTGTTCGTCATCTTCGCCGAGATCTTCACCACGCTGTTATCCGACGTCTACGGGCTCACCCTGCAGATCAGGCAGCATACGGGTTGGAACCCGCTCCTCACCATCGCCCTCATCCTGATCGCTTGCTACTTCATCAGCCAGATCGGCTTCAGCCGGCTGCTATCGGTGCTCTACCCTCTGTTCGGACTGATCAGCTTGCTCTGGTTGGCGATGATATTCATGAAGAAGCCGGCGAGCAGCGACGGCCCGTGAGCTGTTCCATATATTCGGCACCTTCCGCCCGATGCAAATGGTTTCGTTGGATGACAACCATTTATGTCTTTCGGAGAAAAGATCGTTCACAGCCCGATCACTTGCGCTTGTGGCAATTGTCTGCTCACCAGGCTGCGCATATAGTCATGGCAAGTAAACATGAGCACCTGCCGGCTGCTGCTGATCTGCGCGAGACAATCGAGACAACGTGCCGCTCTCTCCTCATCGAAGTTCACCAGGATGTCGTCCAGCACGAGCGGCAGAGCTTCTTGAGCGCTGGCATGGGCCTCAACGAGCGCGAAGCGCATGGCCAGGTATAGCTGTTCAGCGGTTCCCCGGCTCAAGCGGGAGGTATCCAACTGATAACCGTCATCGCGCTCCACGATCAGCCGTTGCTCGCCGAACGGAGCGAGCACTCGCACATATCTGCCACCCGTGATAACGGACATATAATGCGATGCTTGCTGAAGCACCTTGGGCTGCCTCTCCCGCTCATAGATCTGCCGCGTTCGCCTGATGAGTCCGCTCGCCATCGCATACACCGAATATTCGGCGACGCTTCGGTTCAACTCCGCGAGCAACTCTTCCCTGCGCTGCTCCAGTTCCGCTTGTTCCGTGCCTTCCTTCAGCTTCTCCAACTCCAGTTCCAGCTTCGCTCTCTGATCGCGCAGCTCTTCCATCTGGGCGTTGAGTGTTGTGATCGCCGCCTTGGCATTCGCCAGTTCAGCCTCTAGCTCGGCACCGCCTAGGGAATTTAAGCTGTCCATCAGCTCATCCAGCTTCGCGGGTGTCACCAGCCATTCCAGTTGGGAAATGGCACGGTTGATGGATTGCTGAAGCTCCTGCCGACGCTCAAGATGGGCCGCCAACTGGTGAAACTCCGTTTCATCGCTTGCACCTGCTTGTTGCCACAGCAGGGCGATGCGCGCTTCCGCCTGGCGGATGCGATCCGCTGTACGCTCCAGCTCCTCCCGCCATTCCTGCCACTGGCGATGCAGCGTTTGACGGCGCTCGGCCAGCTCAGCATCCTGTGCGACCAGCTCGGCGAGCTGCTTGGCCAGCTCAACCGCTGATCGTCCGCCTGGCGGCATCCCTGCCGCCACATCGGCAGCCTTCCACACAAGCTTCGCACGCCGCACGGACCCTACTTCGTACTCGCTGTACTCGGCAGGTTCCATCGAGTCTCCGGTTCGAGGCTCGTCGCGCCCGGAAGCCGATGCTTCTTCGGTGAGATGCTCGCGCAGCTCCTGATGCAACATGTCTCCTCTTAAGCCATGCTCGTCAGCCATTGTGGCTGTGCCAGCAGCGAGATACCCGGCATTATCCATCTCCGGCTCCACGCCGGTCGGCAGAGGTTCAGCCAGACGGGCGTACAACCTTGCCACCTGTTCCTCGTAATCAGCGATACGCGCTTGGTAACTCGCAATCCTTGCACGGACGCCATCCCGTTGACGAAGCGTCTGTTTCGCCTGCTCTGCCAGAGAGAACAACTCCAGCGCAGTCTCCGGCGCTAGCTTTGGCGGCAGTCCCCGTTCAGCGAGCCAGGTACTCCATGCGCCATGCTCGTCCTCCCATGCCCTGCGGCAAGCTGCCTGCTCCTCGGCAATTTCCGCCAATCGCTCGCTGACATCGGTCAATTGCCGTTCCAGCTCGCTCACGCGATCAGCAAGCCGCCTCAAGTTCTGCTCCTCCGACAACCACCGGTCGCTTGCCAGTTCCAATTGCTCATATGCGGCTGCAGCCGCTTCAACAGACCATGCCGCTTCAGGCTCAGCCTGACGAGAGCGGGATCGCGAGGTTCGTCCGGCAATGGATGATGGATTCGCAGCGGCAACGTACGGCTGTTCGCCGGTAAGCTCCGTGAATAGCGCCACCGTTTCCTCGGACCAGCGCTGCATTTCCCGGGCAATATGCTCCCTGCTCTTGCCGCCATCTGCCACCTGACTGCGCCGCATCAGCAGCACCACGCCATCCGCCGCCAGCAGGACAACGGCCGCGATGATGGCTGGCAGCCCATCGTCAACTAGGAAGAGCACCGCAGGCAGAACAACCGTCAATGCCGCCAGAGCGATCAGCAGCATCCGCATGCGCCGTCCGCTCTGCCGAAGTTCCTGTTGGCGCCGCTCTTCGGCCGCCGACTCCCATGCCGCCTGCCTCCAGTTCTGCAAGGCCTTGCTTAACCTGTGCAGTAGCTTGCGCCGCTCATCCGGCGCGAGTTCCCCCAGCCGGCCGGCATGATGACTGCGCAGCTCTTCCTTCGTCCGGGCAACCTCATCCGCCGCCTCGTTTCTCCGCTGCAACAAACGCTGCTTCTCCGCCTGCAGCCTGGCGGCATCCGCGCCCACTGCTTCAAGCTGCCTCTCAAGCCCAGCCAGCCTGTCCCGGAAACCCGCAATCTCCGAACGCTCCGCCAACGATGCGTTAAGCCCCGCAACATGCGCTTCCGTCCAACTGTCATCGATGCGGGCGATCTGCTGCCGCGCCTGCTCCGTAAGCTGAGTATCCTCCACATGGGCGCTACGCAGTTCATCATGAAGCGAGCGGATCATCGCCGCCTGCTCCGCCAGCTCCTCTATCTCTTTCCTGTGAGCGAGACGGTGCTCGTTGGGCGCAAGTTCACCAATTTGCCTCACGACGTTCGACATCTTGGCAGTCAGTTGATCGTGCATCGCCTGTAGCTCCGTCAGCCGCAGTTTCTCTTCCTCAAACCTGCGCAGCCCATCCTTCGGAAATGTATCGAGCTCAGGAAGCTCGTTCAGCTCTAGCTCCGCGGCGCGAAGCTCTTGCCATGCTGGTCGGGACTGCAGGCATTTGTCGTGCCAGAGCATGCGGCTCTCCGCCTCGCGAAGCTTGTGCTCGGCGGCTGACAGCTGATCGCGTAGCTTCTCCAGCTCGTCCTGCTTGACATGATAACTCTCCAGCACGGATCGGCTCTTGCGAAGCGCAAGGCTCAGCTCGTCCAACTGTTCGACCAGCATATTGATCGTCTGCTTCTTGCCTCGTGGCCTGAACAGCCGATCGAGTTCGGCAGTGATCCGCTTCTCCGTCTCAAGAACGGCTGAGCCGTTCACGCCCAGTCCGGCATTGAACAGATAGCCGTTCAGCTCGTCAGACTGCAGTGTGCGGAGTTCCTGTAGCTCCGTCAGGCCAAATGCGTAGATGTTGCGGTACACATCCTCGGTTACGTCGCCGATCACGCGCCGCAGCAACTCTTCTCCGCCGACCGCACCATCCTCCAGCGTTACCTGTACGTTTCCGCGCGAAGGCCGTTTGCCCTGTGCATCCGGAGCGTCATATCGCTGCACGCGAACCGTGCGGCCGTCGTCCAGTGTCAGCAATAACGCCCCGCCATGCGTCGCGCCATACAGGGGCTCGTAGCGCTCTGCTGCCTGGCTGCGCGGTTGAAATCCGAACAACACCGCCCGGATAAACTGCATCAGCGTGCTCTTGCCAGCCTCATTCGGTCCATGCAGCAATACGACGGGAGCATTAGATTTAAGCTCCAGCACTACATCGCGCATGGCGCCGAAGCCGGCAATCTCGATGCGGCTGATCTTCATCGCTGACCGCCCCCTTCCAGCAGCCGGTCGAGCAGCCAATCTTCCGCCCTGTCCAACCATTCGCGCAGTTCATCATGACTGGCAGCCGCATACACGGCCTCTTCAGCAGCACCGGTGTAAACGGCTCGTCCTTCACGGATATATTTTCCAGCCCTTGAGCGAACCAGCTCATCCATCACCTGCTCGGCATACTGCGCAAGCTGCGCTTCATCGCGTCTTAACTCCGCCGCGATCCGCAGCAGATCGCCGACGAAGCTGTCTTGTCCGATCAGGAGTTCCCGGTCGATCAGGTTCCTCGTTTGTGGCTTGATACTCTCGACCCAGACGAAGGAATAGTCCGCATCCGACTCGGCATAGAGGCTCTCTTCCCTGTTCCATTCGCCTGCCACTTCGTCGAGGAAAGAGGTGCTCATCAGCATGCGGCTCAGGCTGCTTCGCCCGCTCAGCACAAGCCTGGCTACGACTGGTAACCCGTCGGTTTCGGCGCTCTCCCTGAGCGCATCCAGTTCCCTAGTGATTAGTTCCTGCAGTTCCTGCTCTGATCGGGCATTCTCAATCGAGATCTCCATCTGAAGCCAGCGGACCGCATCGGTCGCGCGGAAGTTCATGCGCACCGTCTTGTCTTCTTCCACATCGACGATGTAACAGCCCTTGGCCCCGGTTTCCTTGATGTTTCGACCCTGGGTGTTTCCCGGATAAACAATATACGGGGCTTCATGCAGAATGCTGCGCACATGTATGTGCCCTAGCGCCCAGTAATCGAAGCCTGCGGCGATAAGCTCGGCGCGGCTTGCAGGGGCGTAATTGCCGTGATCGGACGCTCCGTCGACATTCGTGTGCAGAACGCCGATCTGGAAGACGTTGCGATCCGCAGCGCGAAACCTGAGCGCCAAGTTCTCCGTCACCGACGGGGTGGCGAAGGAAATGCCATGCACATGAGCGAGCAACCGCCCCGACCGGTCATGCACGGCATGCGTCACAACATCATCGCCCGGGAACACGTAGACTCCCTCGGGCGGATGCCATTGCATGTGCTTGCCGGACAGCGGATCATGGTTGCCATGCGCGATATAGACAGCGATGCCCTCTGCCGCGAGCTGTTCCATCGCCCGCTGGAATCGCAGTTGGGCGCGCACCGAACGATCCTCCAGGTCATAGACATCGCCAGCGATGACGATGAAATGCACTTCTTCCGCTATCGCCAACTCTACCAGGCGATCCAGCGCCATAAAAGTGGAACTGCGGATCCTGTCCCGAATCGGCTTCGGGACATCGGACAGCCCGCGGAACGGGCTGTCCAGATGCAGATCCGCAGCGTGAATGAAACGAAATGTCGACATCGATCAACTCACCTTGAAAGAATGATAGACTTCCTCCAACTCACGGATCACCCGCGAGATGGAAGACTGCTCCTTCGCCCGCTCATAAGCGGCTTTCGCCATCGTGCGGCGGAACTCATCATCCTTCACCATTCTCTCCAACGCCTGGGCCAATGCTTCCACGTCATCGACCGGCACCAGCAGTCCGTTGACGCCATCTTCGATCTGCTCGGCAATGCCGCCGACGTTCGTGCCGACAAGCGCCAGCCTGCACAGAGCCGCTTCGGCGAACACATTGCCGAACGCTTCAGCGCGGGAAGGGAGCACGAACAGGTCGAAGAATGGCATCAGCTCCTCCGGATGCAGCATATAGCCATAGAAGATCGTCTCATCGTAGATCCCCAGATCGACAGCCATCTTCTCCAGCGTCTCGCGCATCGGGCCGTCGCCGATCATATGCAGCACGAAGGAATGGCCACGCTTCTTAAGCAGCGACAGCGCCTCGAGCAGTACGTCCAACCCCTTCGCCGGAACGAGACGGCATAGCGTGACGATCTGCGTCACGCCGTTGTCATGCTCAACCGGCTTGAACCGGTTCGGATCGAAGCCGTTCAGGATGACCTTCACCGCTTCCGGCCTCTCGATATATTGCGAGATATACGATTTGAACGATTGCGACACAGTGATGATCAGATCTGTCTGCTCTTCCAGCTCGTGATAGAGCGAGGTGAGGAAACGATGCTCCGGACCGCCTTCCTCGATCCGCCCGTTCAGGATGAGCTCCCGCTCATAGCTGGAGTGAATCGTCATCAATACCGGTGTATCCGGAAACAGCCGCCTCATGATCAGAGCCGCGATCGGATGATGGGCATGGATGATGTCATACGTTGCGTTTCGCAATCTCATCTTCGCGAACCAATAGTAATCCTTAAGCGTCTGCATATATTTCTCAACGATCGGCCTGCCGCTGTAGACCGTCCAATCAAAGGTCGTAAAAGCAAAATCATCAGTTCCTTTGCCGCGTATGCGTTTGGGCAGCGAGAACAGATCCATCTTCCAGTTCATCTGCAGAAACTTCTCCTGAATGTAAGGTACCATCGAGGATACGCCTCCGGGTTGTTCCGGCGGAAAGAATAATGCTTGCAATATGTTCATAAAGCGTCCTCCTTGTTTCTCTCTCTATCCATTATTTTAACTGATCGCCTCTTCAGTTTGGAATGACTCCTGACGACAATTTTTGATATACTGGTGATAAATGATTTTTTTAGACACGGAGGAATGTGATTGGACTTCATAGAAATGCTGTACGGGGTGACTGGCAAGGCTGCGTCCTCCATTAGCATATTAGTGATTCTCGTTCTTATGTTTATGATGGTTGTTCGTCTGTATATGAGCAGGCACAAGAAAGCGTATCTATCCTTGGCCTTGTCGATGATCCTCGTTATCGCGCAATATGTGTTGATACTCCTCCTGGAAATGTCGCCTTCAGAGGCATCTGTAACGATCTATGTGGTGCAGTTGTTGAAAGTTCTCGCATTTATATGGATCAATCTGGGGATCTATCAATTATACAATCCAACCGGGCGTTACATGAGGTTCGCCACCTATGGACTTACCTGTCTGGCATTGGGACTGGCTGCTATCCAAATGTCGCCGCTTCATGCGGAATCCAACATCATCGCATGGCTGTCCGACAGGCTTCTGCTCGAAATCCTGCTGATGATGATGATCGTCTCGTCCTTCTTCACCATCCGGCCTTATATCGGCCAACACGGCAAATACATATCCAGTCTTGTTCTGTTCTTCTTCATTCAGGTCAGCCAGTTGGTCAACTATTATCTCTATGATGAGCAAAATAATATCCTGTCGGTGCTGGCGCACTTCCTGCCCGTCGTCTATTACGCCACGCTGTTTATGATCGTGTTTGACCGGATCGTGGAACTGCTGTACGCAGTCTACCAATCTTCCATCCACGACGGGTTAACAGGCGTCTACAACCGCAATTACATCATTCATTATGTGCAACATCTGCTGAAGAAACGGCAGGGTGCGGTCATCTTCTGTGATATTGATAACTTCAAGCGATTGAATGATACCCAAGGGCATCAGACCGGTGATGCGGCGCTCAAGTCCGTCGCTGCGATCATGATGGAGGTCGTGGAAGGGAAAGGCAAGGTAGGCAGATATGGCGGTGAGGAGATGATCGCCGTTATCGAGGACGCCTCTAGCAAAGTGGCGAAGATTGTCGAACAGATCAGGCAGCGCGTCGAGAAGGAAACCATCGTGACGGTCAGTGTCGGGTACAGCCGGTTCCGACAAGGCGTTAGCGCACATGAGTTGTTGAAACAAGCCGACGAGGCGATGTATGTCTCGAAGAAAACCGGCAAGAACAAAGTGACCGCCTACTCAAGCAAATTGCCAAAACTGCTGGACAGCGTAAACTGAATCCGAAGGGCGTTCCAACATCAGCTGGGCAGAGTGTAACTGCTTACCTGTCACATGCAGGAATGTCCGTTTGGCAGCGGCCTTCGCATGATCGTCATTCTCTTGCGCCATACTAGTGCCAGGAGGCGATGCCAGATGGATCAACCGCAACAGGAAGAAGTGGTCGCGGTCAGGAAGAACGGTGACGGCGACATCGTCGAGCTCAAGCTCAGCTCCGGGCGAGTCGTCGATTACAAAACCGCGCAGCAGATGGTCAAAAATAACGAGATCAAGCACCTGAACGTGTTCCGTGGCCGGGACAACGAGGAACATCTACGTTCCGATCCAGACGGCAGGGAGGACAACAACCTGGACAATCTGCCGTTGTTCTGACCAGGCGCTGGTTTCACGAAAAAGCGGAAGCCGTGATTTCCTTAGCACCTTCCGGCACAATAGTGCCCGGAGATGAGGAAAACGACTTCCGCTTTTGTCATTTGGCAATGTACGATTTCTCGTACACATTCCCGCGAATCGCACGCCGATTCATCGTTTGTGTACGATTTGTCGTATACTCAAGGCCGGCGCCATCCGCCCTTCATCATGGACGAGATTGATAAGTGATCGGGTCCGTTGCACCTGCTTCAGCGAAGCCTTTCAGCCGGAGGCGGCAACTGTCGCATACGCCGCACGCGGCCTCGCCGCCGTTGTAGCATGAGGTCGTCAGCTCGTAAGGCACGCCGAGCCTTAATCCTTCGCGGATGATGTCCGCCTTCGTCATATGAATGAGCGGCGCAGCGATGCGGATCGGCTTGCCTGTAACGCCAACCTTCGTCGCATAACGGATCGTCTCCTCTGCCTTGGCGATAAACTCCGGACGGCAGTCGGGATAGCCGCTGTAATCCAGCGCATTCACTCCGATGAAGATCGTAGAAGCTCCGATAACCTCCGCAAACGAAGCGGCGATCGACAGGAACAGCAGATTACGGCCCGGCACATAGGTAACCGGGATATCGTCCTGGGAAGACTCCGCCCCTACCGGTACCTCGATCGAATGATCCGTTAAGGCGCTGCCGCCGATCTCCCTCAGGAACGAGAGAGAGACGATCTTGTGCCTGTCGCCTGCTCCATAGTGCGCTGCCACGGCGCGCGCATTGTTCAGTTCATTGCGATGACGCTGTCCGTAATCAAAGCTGATCGGAAACAGATCATACCCCTGATCCTTGGCAATTCCCATACATGTCGTACTGTCCAGTCCACCGCTCAAGATGACGACGGCCCTCTCCTGCTTTGTCATTTCTCCATCAACCTGCCTTTATCTTCTCATGTACGCTTATACTTGCTTAATTACACCCTGCGCATTCCCGGGTCCCAGATGACCTTGTGCATCTGCATGTTCAGCTTCACCTGTGACAGCCCGTCCCGAAGCATCATCTCAACAAGCTTCGCCGGCGGCATCGTCTCCCATACCGGGCTGAACAGGATCGTCGCGCGTATCGGGTACTCGCTAAGAACCCGCTTCGCCGCTTCGAAATCCCGCTCCGTGGCGATCACGAACTTCAGCTCGTCCTGTTCACGCAGCAGCGCCAGGTTGTCCGCTATCATCCGCTCGTTCTCGCCCGAATCCGGCAATTTATAGTCCATGATGTAGCGCACAAGCGGCGACTCCACATGCTTCATGAACGGTTCCAGATGAATAGCGCCGTTCGTCTCCACATGGATATCCTCATAACGGCCCGAGTCAGCCAACGTCCGCAGCAATTCCTGTGAACGCTCGCCGTACATCAACGGCTCGCCACCCGTTACACATACTTGCTTAGCCTTAAAGTCTGCTGTCCGCTCCATGATCTCGCCGATCGTCATGACCGAGTCCGCCTCATACGGCGGATAGCTGTATTTCGTATCACACCATACGCAACGCAGGTTGCAGCCATACAAACGGATAAAGACGGTCGGATAACCGGCGCGCGTTCCTTCGCCCTCGACCGTCTCGTAAATGTCGACCATAGGAATGCGGATGTCCGCCCGCCGCTCGTCTGCAGACATCGACTTGTCATCCGCATGTTTCAACATCGATTATTCCTCCATTAGTGCTCTGGTCACTGCGGCATAGCTCGTTGGCGTCTCCCACAGTCGCACTTCTTCAAGTTGGATATTCGGGTACAGGCCTTCTTCCTGAAGTTGACCCTTGATCTGTTCATACATCCAGACAACCATATTCTCGGCCGTGGTGTTCATCGGAGGCAGCACTTCATTCAGGTACTTGTGATCCAGCTTGTCGATCACCGATTCCTTCGTGATCCGCTTGATGTCCCCGAAGTCGATGGAGATGCCGCGGAAGTCTACCTTGCCGCTCATCACGACCTGAAGCTTGTAGGTATGTCCGTGCAAGCTCTTGCATTTGCCCTCGTAGCAATGAAGATGATGGGCACTGTCAAACGTGAACTCCTTGGAGACGAGAACCCGTTTGTCATGGTATTTCAATTGGTGCTGTTCAATATCCCGCCCCAGGATCTGCACCTTCTCAGGTATGTTAAAGCTCATCACAGCTACACCCTCTCATCAGATTCTCATCTATGATCCACTCGCATACTGCGCGTAAACATCCCAATCTGTCGCGGGGTCTGCCGCCCCTGTCAGCAGCACCGTTCAGCCGGAACTTGCAACCCGGCATGAAAAGTCAGATATTATTATAGCATGTGCGGCAAAATGGCGACAACTCAGCACAACGATTCCGGCATATCCTTCATATCTCGGAAGAATGGTGCATGTGCTCGAACGACTGATCAAACTTTCATGCGCAGTAGGTTGTGAAGTGAGCATTTTTTTGCCATTAATATAAATAGCTTCGCATCATACACAGGAATCATTCTTGCATACAGGAGGCTCATATGACGATCCAATTGCCGGAAGACTTTCTGCGGCGCATGAAGCGTATGCTCGGCGACCGCTATGAATCATTCATCGCGAGCTACGAGGAGCCTCGCGCCTATGGTCTGCGGCTCAATACGCGCAAACTCACGCCGCAGTCACAGGCCTTTGATCACCTTCGAAGCCTGTTTCAACTGGAACCGGTAGCGTGGTGTCCATCCGGATACTATTACGACGAAGATACGAAACCGGGCCGCCATCCTTACCATGCTGCCGGTGTTTATTACATCCAGGAGCCGTCTGCGATGTCGGCCGCTGAGCTGCTCGCCGCAAAGCCCGGCGACATCGTGCTCGATCTGGCTGCAGCGCCTGGAGGCAAGTCCACACAGATTGCCGATCACCTGAAGGGGCAAGGACTCCTGATCAGCAATGAAATCCACCCTGCTCGTGCAGCGGCCCTCTCTGAAAACATCGAGCGGATGGGCATTCGCAACGCCGTTGTCACGAATGCCGCACCGGGGCAACTGGCGGAGCGTTTTCCGTTCTTCTTCGACCGGATCATGGTCGATGCACCATGCTCGGGCGAAGGGATGTTCCGCAAGGAGCCGGAAACGGTCAGTGAGTGGAGTGAATCCCAAGTTGCAGTGTGCGCCGCCCGCCAGCAGGATATCCTCCGCGATGCCGTCCGGATGCTGAAACCAGGGGGAACGCTGGCTTATTCGACTTGTACATTTAATGAAGAGGAAAATGAGAAAATCATCGCCTGGCTCACCGAAACTCATCCTGAGCTTTCACTCGTACAGATGGAGCGCTTCTGGCCGCATGAGCGGCGCGGCGAGGGGCACTTCGTTGCGGTGTTGAGACATGCGGGAACAGATGATGCGGACGAAGCGGACAGCGGCGGCATAACTGCACGCCGGCCGAAAGCGTCCGGGCAATCAAGGAAGTCACTGGAGGAAGCGATGACTCTGTATGAATCCTTCGCCGTGTCTGCGCTTGCCCCTTCCTTCACGTTGCCCGAAGGAGAACCACTCCTGTTCGGTGAGCAGTTGTACTGGCTGCCCACGGGCAGCGGTATGTTGAACAGCGCGATGCTGACCGGACTTAAGACTCCCCGTCCGGGGCTTCATCTCGGCACAGTTCGCAAGAACCGCTTCGAACCGTCCCATGCGCTGGCTCTTGCGATCAGGCGGGAGGACGCTCTTGTCAGCGTGGATTATGCAGCAGACAGCGTTGAGGCTGCAGCATACTGTCGGGGCGAGACGCTCAGCGTACCTGCCGATCTTAAGGGTTGGACCCTTGTTACGGTGGACGGGTTTCCTCTGGGTTGGGGCAAAGCAAGTGGAGGCATGCTGAAGAATCATTATCCGAAGGGGCTGCGCCGTCCGAACTGATCCAGATTTCGGTGGATCTCCTTCAGTCTCTCCGCATCATCGCGCAGCTCCGCTTCGATGCGGGCGATAATTTCCTTCACATGGGCGCCTACTTCGTCAGGGACCTCGATCTCGCCGTTTGCTTTGACGATGTAAACGAGGCACTGGATAATCTCCCGCAGCATATGCAACTTGTTGTTGTCCGTGGCAACCTGGGACAGGAACAGGATATGGTTGATCTCGTCAAGCGTCAGCTTCATCGGATAACACCTCCGGCCGCTTTCGCGAGTGTTACTTCCATCATAACCCTGTGCCGAATAATGTCAATATTCGGCAGTGTTTTCCGTTTTGGTCGGGCATCATGGTCTCATTTGCACATGAAAAAAGGAACAACAACCGCCCTGAAGGCGGATTGCCATTCCCTGTTGAACAAGTCCGGTTATTGCACGGGCGCATTCTCGAACAGCAATTCGTCGATGGTCCGGTTTTTGTAGAGCACCGTCAGATTAAAGGATTCATAATCCTTCTCCTTGTCCAGTTCTCGCATGAGCAAGGAAGCGATCTGTTCACGTTCACGGTCGGTGCTCATTTCCCGGAAATCCATATACCCGGTCAACTTGCGCTGGCTGATGTCAATCGTCGCCGTACCGATCGGCAGTTGCCCGTTCTTCCTAGAATAGATGTCATAAGTGAGCGTATCGCCGTCATCGCGCACGAGATGCACGGAGAATTCATCATGGATCTCCGTGCTGTCCGATGCGGTATCCTCATAATCCGCGAGATCCTGATGCTCAAGCTCATAAACTTCCAGCAGCTCGCCGTTGTATTTAACCTCCAACTGGAACGAGTCAACGAGATCATCGTCGAAGTCGGAGACAAGCAAATCCACCGCCTGCTCGATTTGCTCCGCAGTCGGTTCGACCATCCAATTGATCTCGCCTATGCAGTCGCTTCCATGCAGCGTGACGAACGCCTCCGCGAGCCAACGGCGATTCCTGGCGTAGATGTGGTATTCGACCGAATGGCCATGTTCGCCCGTGATGACCAACTCGTAAGGATCGTATTTGCTGCTTATGCGCTCCGAAGTTTCGGCAGCCTGCAGACCCTGCTCTTCGTCCTGGTGGTCGCTCTTGTCGACGCCGCTTATCATTCCTGTACGGGTGCGGCTTGTCCTGCCTGCTGTGCTGCGATTTGACGCTCGGCGGCCCATCTCATGCGTATCCTCCGTCTGATCCGGCTCGTAATCGGACAGGTTGGGATCATCGTCGACATAATCCGCTTCATAGTCGTTCCAGTCATCCTCGGCCTCATCAACGAAAGACTCGATCTTGCCGATGTTGCGATCCATCGCGATCACTTCATCGAAGGCGCTGTAGGTGACGATGACCTCACAATCAACGGCATCGATCGCTGCCGCGAATGAATTGATGTATTCCTGCACATACTCCAGAACCTTCTTCTTGTCAGCGGGAGACAGCATCGTCTTCTCCAGTTGAACTGCACCTGACAATCTTCTGCCTTCACGGTACACAAGCGTGATGCCTCCGGCATAGCGGCCGTTGAGCACAATATCGCTGACTTCGCCCCCGGAGGTTCGCATATCAGGCCGAATCGAAAGTGTGGACATCGCACTTCCCTCCACGAATATGGATGTGATCATGTAACGGTCTTAGCGTTTCCTGTGTACCGCATTCTATCCACGATTCGTTTAAGGGAAGTGGGTTCACACGCGGGCATGCTCACACCTTGATCAGGGGCAGATGCTTACAAAGTGCCATATGCACAGCGTCTTCGTTGTTGGATACCGTCACCTCATCTGCTGCCTTCTTCACCTCATCCGGCGAATTGGCAACTGCGATCCCGATCCCGGCAAAACGCAGCATATCGATGTCATTATAGTAGTTGCCCATCGCCAATATCTCGGACCGGTCCACCTGCCAGATCTCCGCCAGCTTCTTAAGCGCGATGCCCTTGCTGACATCCGGTCGCATCACGTCAACGAAATAATCCCCGCTGCGGATGAATCTCAGCTCCTGCTGATCGTCCGGCCAATCCCGCTCCACCTGATCCATCAAATCTTGGTTGCCGAACATGCAGAACTTGACGAGCGGTTCGTCCACCTGGAGCACATCTCCCACCATCTCAGGCTCAGCAAGGAAAGCGTCGTACATTTTCTTGGCATCCGCAGGCATCTGATCGACGATCATGTTGGTGGAGGTATTCAGGTCATAGTGAACGCCGTGCTTACGGCAGTAATGGATCAATTCTTCAACTTCGCGGATGTTGAACGTATATTCATGCAGCACGTTTCCGCTCGTATCCATGATCGATGCGCCGTTATGCGTGATCATGACGCCTTCCAGGCCAAGCTCCTCCATGACCGGTTTGGCGCTCATCGAACCGCGGCCGGTACACAGCACTATCTTGACTCCAAGCTCTGCCGCTCGCCTTATGGTGCGTATATTGTTATCACTGATGCGATGGTCGTCATCCAGCAAAGTGCCATCCACATCAAGCGCGATCAGTTTGATGCTCATCTCCAGTTCCCTCCGTTAATGATGCAAGCTCTGTCTCTGTTAATTCTCTGTATCTTCCGAGTGCCAGTCCAGGGTCAAGCTTCAGGCCTCCCATGGCCATGCGCTTTAAGTAGACGACTTTCTTGCCAACAGCGGCGAACATGCGCTTCACCTGATGATATTTGCCTTCGTGCAATTCAACCTCGATCTTCGAGCGGCCTCCGGTATCGGACGGCATCGTTTCCAACACGGTCAGCTTCGCGGGCATCGTCACATACCCGTCGTCAAGCTCAACGCCCTGACGGAAACTGTCGATGTCCCGGTCATCGACCAGCCCGTCAATCTCCGCATAATACAGCTTCGGTACGTGCTTCTTCGGAGACAGGAGGCGATGTGCCAACTGGCCGTCGTTGGTGAGCAGCAGAAGCCCCTCCGTATCCTTGTCCAACCTGCCTACTGGGAACGGTTCAAATGCCCGGTGCTCGTCGCTCAGCAGATCCAGCACCGTCCGGTCACGCAGATCCTCCGTTGCCGAGATCACGCCTTGCGGCTTGTTCATCATCAAGTAAATGTACCGCCTGAAATACACCCGTTCCCCGCGCACTTCCAGAACGTCCGCAACCGGGTCCACTTTCGCGCCACTGTCTCTGACCGTCTCGCCATTCACCTTGATCAGCCCTGCCTTGGCCAATTTCTTCGCTTCCGAGCGCGTGGCCAGCCCCAGATGGCTCAATATCTTATCGATTCGCATCTGCTTGTCCGATTGATTAATCGTTTCTCACCTCCGTGGCTTGCGGGTCAACCACCCGAGCTGCCGTTTCTGACTGCTCCGCATCCGTTTACTTCGTTTCACATCGCAGAGCAACGGGCGGATAGCCCCGTTATGTAACGAAACGCCGCATTTTCCAATGTACAGCAAAGAGAAGGATCACGCTCCGTAACGGAACGCCTCTCCCTCCAACCTCACTGCAATGGCGGGTATCCACGATCCGTAACGGAACGAGGGTACGTTATTTCTTTATTTTTGCCCATTTTGCAACAGCTAACGGAACGACGATCCGCTATTAGGCTCATATCCTATGATTTTCCGACAAGAATCATCAAATAGCGGAACCTGGTTCCGTTAGCATGGCAATTTCACCGATTTTAAAGCAAATAACAGATCTATATTCCGTTAGCAGCGAGGAGATTCGGCGAAAATATGCTGCAAACTACCATAACTCCGGTGTGTACGAACCTGCCATGATCCGTCAGACTGATTCGGCCGCAAACGATTCCGCATGCTGACGCATCAGAACTGCCTGGCTTGGCATATCGAATACCGCCAAATTCGCACCAGATTCTGTTTCTATCGCGGTAAGCCTTCCACGATTCACCGCCAACACTTCCGCACTACGCCAGGATCGAACCGGACACGGGCTGCATCTTCCCAGAGAAGCGCGCTCACTCGCTCCGCTTCGCTCTTGCCAGAGCCTCTTCCAGTTCGCCCGCCAGCATGCGCAGGCCCCAGACGTCTTCCCTATCCCACAGCTCGTTGAAGCGCAGTTGGAACTGGACCGCTTCCCGAATACGATGATAGAAATATAACTCCTGAATATTGCTCAACACTCTCGATACGAGATTGGAATTGGCCTCGAATTCCTTCTGCGCGGACACAATCTCGTTCCTGATGCTCGACATTTCCTGATCCAGCACATAAGCGGCCTCAGCAGCTCTGCGCAGCCTGAGCTGAACTTCCTCGGGCAGCTCTTCCTTGTACTTGTAGTTGAGCGAGTGTTCGATCGTCGCCCAGAAATTCATCGCCAGCGTGCGGATCTGAATCTCCGCGAGCACCGGCTTAACGCCCAGCGCCGTCTGCACCGGATAACGCACGATGAGATGATAGCTGCGATATCCGCTTTCCTTCTTATTCGTAATATAATCTTTCTCGTACAACACCTGCATATCACTTCGCTGGCGGATGATCTCCGCCACGCGGTGGATGTCCTCCACGAATTGGCACATGATGCGGATGCCGGCAATGTCCTCGATACCGGTCTCCAACTGATCATGCGGCACACCGAGCGACTTGGCCTTCGCCAGGATACTGGAGATGCGCTTCACTCGTCCGGTCACAAACTCGATCGGCGCGAGTTCCTCTCTCATCTTCAGTTCCGCACGCAAAGCCTTGAATTTGATCTTCAGTTCTTCCACAGCCTGTTCGTAAGGAAGGAGAAATTTGCTCCAGTCTCTTCCGTCCATGCTGACTCCTCCGTTTCATGGAACGTTTATGCATCAGCTCCGACCGCTTCGGAGATATGTTTATATCCATCCCGACGCAGCAGCGCCAGCAGCCTCTTGTTGATGGACCGATTCACTCCCGGTCCCCGATAGATCATTCCCGTATAGATCTCAACCAGGCTGGCCCCTGCACGAATCATCTCATATGCGTCGTCTCCCGTAAAGACCCCGCCGGAAGCAACGATGGGAATTTGCCCCTCCGTCAACTGATAGACTTGCCTTACAACATTCACCGACAGCCGATTCAGCGGTTTGCCGCTCAGTCCCCCGGTTTCCTCCTGATGCCGACCGCGAAGATTGTTGCGCGTGATCGTGGTATTCGTCGCGATAATTCCTGATATGCCGCTGGACTTGATGATCTGGACGCAACCAGCCAGCTCTTCCTTCGTCATGTCGGGAGCGATCTTGACCAGTACCGGTTTCGCTGCTGATCCCCGCTTCGCCGCTTGTTGATCCCGCTCCTCGATCACGCCCGCGAGGAGAGCGGACAGATCGTCACCATGCTGCAGATTGCGAAGATTCGGCGTATTGGGCGAGCTGATGTTGACGACGAAGTAATCCCCGACATCATATAATATGCGCATACAAGAACGATAGTCTTGGACGGCCTCATCATTGGGCGTCGTTTTGTTCTTGCCGATGTTGACCGCGATCGGAATCGGTCTCTTGCGCAGAGCCTCCAGATTCTTGCGCATCACTTCTGCGCCATGATTGTTGAATCCCATCCGATTGATGAGCGCCTCGTCTTCAGGAAGACGGAATAAGCGCGGCTTATCATTGCCGGGCTGAGGCCGGGGCGTCACTGTGCCCACCTCTATAAACCCGAACCCCATATGAGAAAATGCCCCAGCCGCCTCACCATTCTTGTCCAGACCAGCAGCAAGACCGATCGGATTGGCAAACGTAATATTCCATAATGTCTGCTGAAGCTCTGGAGCGGATGGAGACGAATAGAGCGAGCGAAAGAGCGGCAGTACCCCCGGAACTTTCTGGGCAAACCCCATTCCGCCTATCGTCAGATGATGCGCCTTCTCCGGGTCCATTTGAAAAAGGACAGGCTTCAGGATCTTCTCGTAAAGCATGTATTGCATCCTCCTCTGCAATCAGATACCCTTCGACCAGTTTATCTCGTTCGGGTGCAAAAAGAAAGGATATTCGTTTGCAATCAGCAAGGTTAGCTTATATAATTTCAATCAATAGGGGTATTATTATGTCTTTTATAGTGGGTGATGATGATGGTTAAGAAGAAGCAATCCTATGTTCAACGTTATAAGAAGGAAGAAGCACCTATTAACCGCAAAGCGCTCATATGGTACGCATCCATATTCGGAGGCGTGCTGCTCATCGTAATCCTGCTCCTGTTGTTATTCTAACCTGACACCAGATAGCACGGATTCCACCTGCCCTGGCTCTGGACAGGCATGAATGAATCGAAGATCACACAGGCCTGGCCGTGAACCCTCCATCCGACGGTGGGGCAAACTTCCCCAGACTGCTGCGTAACCTTGCCTAACCGATGCATGCCTGTGTAACCGTATCGGCACAGGCTGCGAAGGAACTGTTCCAGCATGATGCCTGACTGCGATCTGTCAGCACAGACTGCCCATGTTCCGTTTGATTCGAGTACCGGTTCGTCTGTTACGGAGCCTTATGAACCTGACAGGTACAATTAGACCGCTTGTACGAAGCTTAAGCACCTCCGCCCAACGGGATGCCAAGCTTGGTACAAGCGGTCTTTGTTTGTCCTAACTGCTTAAGCTCAGCGTCCGGACACGAACCCGCTTACCGGGATGCGTCCCGCTTCACTCCCCTTTGTCGCGCAGGATAACCAGCTTCTGATCCTGAATCCACGTGACATTGAGACCGATGATTTCGGCGAAGAAGCGCACCGGGACGTATGTCCGATTGCTCTTGGCGTAAGGTGCAGCGTCAATGCTCCGGCGCACCTGAGCGCCATCCGCTGTGCGAAGCGTGATCTCCGTCTGGCCCAGCTTGAATTCGACCGAACGGTCAGCACCGGCCAACGTAATCTTCTGACTCGCTGTCTCGTATTCCACCTTAAAACCAAGCGCCTCCGCGATGAAGCGCACTGGCACCATCGTCCTTCCACTTACCGCCTCCGGCTGGGCATCGAAGATGATCAGCCGGTCCTCATAAACTACCTGTATATGAGGTGCAGGTTGAACCGAATCCGGAAGGTCGTACAGCTTCACCTGACGGATAACCTGGTTATACGAGTCCGCGATCAGCAGCGATCCATCTGCCGTTACCGTTACATCGTACGGACGATAGAGCAGATTGTTGCCTTCAATGCCGTTCGCATATCCATGCTCCTCCGGCTTGCCCGCGACGGTTGTCACCTGTCCGTCCTTCAGGTACCGAATCGCATGATTCTCGGTGTCAGCGATGAGCAGCCCGCCTTCTGCCGTAATGGCGATCCCCTTCGGCGAGTAGAACAACGCTTCGAGCGCAGGGCCATCTTGGAAGAATCCTTCAGCGTACAGCGCCGTTTCCTTGTACACCTTCCCTTGTGCGGCATCGGCGTACACACCGCCGGCCACGGTTGTGACCGTCCGTGTCGTCAGATCGATATAACGAATGCGCTGGTTGCCGCTGTCGCTGACATACAGGTTGCCCAGCTCATCAAGAGCTAGTCCCGAAGGTTCATTGAACAGGGCATTGGCCAGCCGTCCGTCGCGATAGTCGCCCGCCTCTACCACGATGCCGGGAATCACTTCCACGATCCTTTCCGATGCAGCGTTCAGCGTCGTCACACGGCCGTTCTTGTCGATCTTGCGAATGGCGTGATTCAACGTGTCAGCGACATAGATCGAGCCGTCCGCCGCAACCGCCACATCGCTCGGATAATAGAATCTCGCCTCGCTGCCCACTCCGTCCCTGAAACCCAATACACCATCGCCAGCAATCGTCGTCACCGTACCGTCAGGCGCAATCTTCCGGATGGCATGATTGCCAGCATCCGCCACATAGATGTTGCCCTCCGCGTCAGAATCAAGGCCGATCGGTTGATTGAATGCAGAGCTGTCAACGGACCCGTCGAGCAGCGAGCCAACTGGCAGATCCCTATCGTCGCGCAGGATGTTCACTCCACTGAACCACTCTACTGTATTCCCTTTGATCCTCTTGATCAAATGATTGGACGTATCCGCCACGATGACCGTTCCGTCAGGCAATGCGAGCACCCCGGAGGGGTTGCGGAGCATGGCAGGATCGTCCAGATCATCTGTTGCGTACCTATCGCCCGCATACCAGGAAGCTCTCGTCATTCCGTCCCAATCGTTATTCGCCAGAGTAGCCCGGTCTGCACTGACGGCCGAAGCCAGCGAGACGATGCCGATCAGTCCGATGATCACCGCTTTATTAATTAATCTCATGGCAATCTCCTTTGCACGTTATAATCCTTCTTGATTCCATGCGATCCGCATGTTCAGCGATAAACCTCATCCGATTCTCATCGCCGTTATCTTAATACGTCAGACTCTTGACCTCGATCGGATAGGACACCTCTTGACCATCCTGGCCAACGAACATGACCCCTTTGAGCAGGATGCTGCCGTTTGCCGGGTCGGATGACGTGAAGATGAGCGGGATGCTCAGCAACACGGTCTGCTCCACCGGATTGTTCGTCACATCTCCCAGGCTCAATATGGAGATGAGCAGTTCCGTTGCTGGATCCAGTTCCGCATCGTTATCGAGATACACGCCAGTCTCGGCTGAAACGTTCAGCTCAGCATTCGCAAACACTTGCCCTACGGCTTCGGCGATCATGTATTTCCATTCAGCCAGGCTGACGTTCAGGTTCAATTGCTCCGCATCAAAGACGATCGAGAATTGCGCTCCTTGGAAGCCTTCCGGGAAATTCTCCATGACCAGATCAACCGTCATCCATTCCCCATCTCGTTCCCGGAGTACGAGACTAACTTCCGCAGGATCTTTAGGCTGTTCATCGCCCGGTTGATCGCCAGGCGACCCTGGATTCGAGCCTGTATCCGAAGGACTGCCCGTGGAATCCGTTTCTTCCGAGCTTCCGCCTCTCTTAGCCTCTTCCTGATTTCTCAGGAAAGCCTCTCTCTCCTCTTCACTGAGATTGGACATATATCGTTCAACGGCTCTTCGCTCAGCCTCTTCCTCGGCTTGCCGATTAGCCTCGTCAAGTTTTTCCTTCCGCTGCTGGGCCAGGTCCACCAGTTCTCTCTTGTTCTCAGTGATTTCCTGTCTCTTCTTCTCCCTCTCCGCAGCAGCTTGCTCCTGTTTCTGGCGCGCTTCCTCTCTCCGTTGCAAGGCCTCTTCGCTGTATGCTTTGTCATTCCGCTCTGGAAATTCCGACGGAAGTTCAAGTTGGAATCTCTCCTTGGTCTCCATGTCCAGATCAGCGCTCTCCAGAAGTTTTTGTGCATACTGATACACCAGGTTCTGCACATTCTCCCAGTAAGCATTGAGATCCTCTATGTCTTGAGGTCGCTTGATCACCTCATCATGGCTAGTTATGGCGTTAATGAAGTCCTGTTGCTCCTTAAGTATCTCATCTCTGAATTTCAGCATTGTCTCTATATGAACAGGCGAGTAATAGTCCTGCCAGAATTCAGGTGTGATGACGATATCCTGTCCGGCAGGCCCCATGAGGACCGAGGCCTGGTAACCTGGGTAAACAATGTCACCCTCCTCTACATTGGAAGGGCTCGTTTCTACATACCCCGAAACGACCAGCAAAATAGGCAGGCCTGTTTGCTTGTTGTACGCGACGATAAAGTGTGTCCCACGCACTCCCATCGTTGCATTCGGCGTCTCAATCCGGTATGTATCCGAGCTGCCCTTGGAATTCACGTTGGAATAAGCCGAACCCGATGAGAGGTAGAGACTTGTCTTCGTGCCGCCGGATTGCGACATCAAGTCTGCCACATAAACCTCGGAGTTCTCGGCGATGATGACTTCATCATCCTGATCAACGATGTTGAGTGTGACGCTGGCGCCCTTCTCCGTGATGATCGTATCGTTCTGATTGACAGTCATTTTCTTGTAGACTCGATAGGGCTTGGAACCGCCGGCCTTCTTCAGGTAAGCAGTTCCCGTCACATCGACAACCGTTGCCGCCCGGGACGAAGAGGCCAACGCCGGCGAAGTGAGCATCGGACCGATTAGGCCAAACGTGAGCACAAACGCCATCACGACCAGCAAGGTCCGAGAAGTTGCAATCCGCAATGATTTCATCACTATCATTAAACCTCCATGGAGAAATGTAGAATAACGTCGTTCGACCTCATTGTATGACGATTTCTATTAATTAGCAATTATTAATTGGCAACAATGGCAGACATCTCCCACCATACGCCCTTCGTTCGGTAGAAACTTGCCAGTGTGCATACCATCATGAGGCGGACTCGGACCCGCCCCCAGCCTGTTCCGCCAAAGCCTTAAGCCCGAGCACCTCATACAGCTTCACCGGCACCGTCTTGCCTTTCATCATTCGTTCTCCGATGCAGTTGTATGCAAACCGGTCCTTCGTCCGCTCATAAGTCGACTCGGAAACGAGGATCTGCCCGGCGATCGTATTCGATTCGATACGCGAAGCGATATTGACATTGTCACCGATGGCCGTGTAGTCAACCCTCAGATAAGAGCCGATATTGCCGACAACGACCTGTCCGGTGTTGATGCCCACGCCGATATTGACAGTCACCCCGTATTTGTCATGGATTCGCTTGGTGACCTCCTTCATGCCCTGCTGGATGTCATAGGCGGTTTTGACTGCATAATACGGGTGATCCTCCACGTCGAGCGGCGCATTGAAGATGATCATCGCCGCATCGCCGATAAACTTATCGATCGTCCCCCGATTCTCAAGCGCCTTCTCCGTGATCAAGTCGAACATCGTATTGAGAAAGTCAACCACTTCCTCCGGCTTCAGCTTCTCGGACAGCGTGGTGAAGCCGCGGATATCGAGGAACAGGATGGACAATTCCTTGCTGATGCCGCCCAGCGGCAGCTCTTCGTCGCTACGCGCGATCTGCTTGACGAGTTCCGGCGAGATATAGCGGCCGAACTGCCGGGTGATGAAGCTCCGCTGCTTCTGTTCAAAGTAAGTTTTGACCGCCATGTTGAGGAAGAAGGTCACGAGCAGCACGACGATCGGGTATACCGTGTTCACATAATAATCCGCCGCCTGAAACAAGCCATACTGGCCGAACACAAGCGCCACGGCGAGGACAACCAACGACAGCGTGCTATAGATCGGCTTGAGCAGCCAGGCCATGGCCAGCGCTGCCGCGAACATGAGCACCATCAGCCATGCCGTTACGGTGAAACTTGCCGTACGGACCATCTCGCCCTTCAGGAGTTGATCGACAATTGCCGCTTGGGCATAGATCAGATTCACATTGTTCTCGACCGTCGTATTGCCCGTATCTTCGCCTAATCCGGTCAGGCCGAGCAGGACGACCCGATCCTCGAAGAATTCCGGCGGAAATTCGCCATTGATCACATCGAGATAGGAAAGCGTCATGAAGTCATATGAGGTGGAGTCATACTTAATCGTCATCTCCGCCTGCGGATTGTCCTTGAGGTACTCACTCAAGTCCGCGCCGGCCAGTTCCGCCGTCATGTATGCGAGTGAAGGAATCGGTCCTTGGTCCGTATCAAGCATTAGCCAGGTCTTGCGGATGATGCCGTCGTCATATCCCCGCTCCGCGTAGCGGTTGATATGCCCCAGCCTCGCCTGTTCGGCCAGGATGGCCAGCGGTGGCTGCAGCGTGCCCTTCACGAGCTGATCCTTGTGCACATAGACAGCCCTTTCGAGACCGCTTTCCAGATTGACAGTCGCCGCGAGAACGACGTTATCCGAAAGCGCCAACTGCTCAGCAAACATCTCATCTATGGTTGGGTCCTCACTCTGGCTGACGAAGTGGATATCGAAGGCAACAGCCTTGGCCAGTGACACATAGTCCAGGAACGGGATGTAGAACTCCCTGCTGAACGGAAATCTTCCCAGCGCCTCGACAGTCGTATCGTCGATCGCCACGACGATGATGTCTTCATGCGGCATATGTGTCATCGAGGCCTTCATATCATAATCGAAGACGAGGTTATCGAGCACCTTGAATGGGTTTACGCGGATGATCTGGTTGTCCGGTGACGCAGCATACGAATACGCCAAGATGATGAGGCAGAGTGCCAGATTGGCGATGATGGACATGCGAAGCATTTTTTTCTTCATATCCTGATTCCTCCTGCGATTGTGACTCCGGTTTCCTTCCCGTTACGTCCATCGTACACTACCATTAACAGGAATGCACCAATTTTCAACAAAAAAAGAAGCCGATATTCTCGGCTTCTATCGAACCATGACCGCTACAGAATAAGAAAAGAGCCGGTTAACCCGACTCTTGTCGATGAACGATCCACTAAGCTGTTATTATTCAAATGGAGTATCCTGTACCTTGATCGAATCCGTCGGGCAGCCGTCGAGCGCATCCTGAAGATCGTCGTACAACTCCTCTGGGATCTCGGTGACGCCGCGATTGCCGTCTCCACCATAGATGCATTCTGCCAGACCGTCATCGTCATAATCGAATATATCAGGAGCCGATGCTCCGCATGCTCCACAAGCGATGCACGTGTCCTTGTCTACGCAAGTATATTTTGCCATGTGTGATCCTCCTCGATAATATCGCTCAGACTCCTCAATAAATATATTACAAAATGATAGGAAGTTCAACGGATAACATTCATAACATTATTGAAGAAAAAAACCATGTGGTGTAAGATTGGTTAGATGTGATCAATGCCACAAAAAACCGCTATCATGTTATAATACTTATTATTATATACATCCAGACCTTTTTATCGCACCTTAAGGAGGAAAAACGATGTCTGGCAAAGTTTATATCTTCGACACGACTCTTCGCGATGGTACGCAAGGGGAAGGAGTCAGCCTCTCCGTTGAAGACAAGCTGAAAATCGCTCAGAAGCTCGATGAACTGGGTGTTCATTATATTGAAGGCGGATGGCCGGGCAGCAACAACAAGGATATCGAATTTTTCGAACGGGCCAAGTCGCTCAAGTTGAAGCATGCGAAGATTACGGCATTCGGCAGCACCCGGCGCAAAGGCATCACCGCGCAGGAAGATGCGAATCTGCAGAAGATCCTGGAATCGGGCGTATCGGTCGCCACGATCTTCGGCAAGTCCTGGGATTTCCACGTCACAACGGCGCTGGAGACGACGCTGGAAGAGAATCTGGCGATGATCGGAGACTCCGTGCGCTTCCTGAAGCAGCATGGCCTAGAGGTCATCTATGACGCCGAGCATTTCTTCGACGGTTACAAGCATAACCCCGAGTATGCGCTCTCGACGCTGAAGCAAGCCCATGAAGCCGGCGCGGACTGGATCGTGCTGTGTGATACGAACGGCGGCTCGATGCCGGATGAGATCAAGTCGATCGTCCAGACGGTCAGGGAGCATATCCCGACTCGGATCGGCATCCACGCACACAACGACTGCGAGTTGGGGGTGGCGAACAGCCTGGCTGCGGTACAAGCAGGCGCTCGTCAGGTGCAAGGAACGATCAATGGCTTCGGCGAACGCTGCGGCAATGCCAACCTCGTATCGGTCATCCCGAATCTGCAGCTCAAGCTCGGCTATGAGGTGATTTCCGCTGAACAACTCAGGTCGCTGAGCGCAGTCGCCCGTTACGTGAGCGAGATCGCCAACGTCAGCATGCCGGTCAACCAGCCGTTCGTCGGCAGTGCGGCCTTCGCCCACAAGGGTGGCATCCACGTGTCCGCCATCCGTAAACATCCGCGGACCTATGAACACATCGAACCGGAACTGGTCGGCAACAAGCAGCGGGTGCTCGTGTCGGAACTTGCCGGACAGAGCAACATCATGTTTAAAGCACAAGAGTTGCAGCTTGATTTCGCCCTCGACAGCGAGCAGGCGAAAGCTGCAATCAACCGGATCAAGCAGCTCGAACACGAGGGCTACCAATTCGAAGGCGCTGACGCATCGCTGGAGCTGTTGCTGCGCGAAGCGGCAGGCAGTCTGAACGAAGCATTCACCGTCGAGTCGTTCAAGATCCTCGTGGAGAAGTCAACCGACCGTTCCAATGTTGTGTCCGAGGCAATCGTCAAACTGAGACTCGGCGACGACATCGTCTACACGGCAGCCGAGGGCAACGGTCCGGTCAATGCGCTCGACAATGCGCTGCGTAAGGCGCTCGAGCAATATTATCCATCGATCAAGGGCATGCACCTCGCCGACTATAAGGTGCGCGTCATCGATGAAAAAAATGCAACCGCAGCGAAGGTGCGCGTGCTCATCGAATCGGCCAACGCCAACAATTCCTGGAGCACCGTCGGCGTATCGGAGAACGTCATCGAAGCGAGCTGGCAAGCGCTGGTTGACAGTATGCGTTACGCATTGATCGGCCAGGAGCGCGTTGAGCCGCAACCAGCAGAGCCGAAACGCCAAGGCATCGTCAACCATTGACCATTGCCTGTTCGTCTGAACCTGTAACGGACTTCAGCGGTGTTATATGGGGAATTATGAATATAGCGCAATAGGAAGAAAGGGCGATCCCAACGGGATCGCCCTTTCGTCATTTCCAAGCCTTCGTTTCGGCCTCCGCGACGAAACAATTCGTCAATCGTCCGAGCTTCTCGATCTCAATCGTCACGACATCACCTGGAACCAGATAAACCTGCTGTTCCGGCGGTTGCCCCAGAACGACTCCTTCCGGCGTGCCGGTCAGGATGATGTCACCTGGAACCAGCGTCATATGCTGTATCATATCTATCCAGGCGACCGAAGGAATATCGCTCCCTTTCTTCCGCATCCGATCATCGACTACGGCACTTGGACGAGCCGCCACTGCTGGTTCGCGCCGTTCAAGTCCTGCCACTGTACCACATTCGCGCCATCGGCGGTGGACGCCTGATAAACCTCAAGCAGCAATCCGCTGTTCCGATTCTTCACATCATAGGTGCCATTCCCGTTGTCGATAAACTGCCACTGCTGATTATACCCGTTCAGGTCCGTCCACTGGACAACATTGCCGCCGTTCTCGGTGCTGAAGTTATAGACATCCAGCGCCTTGCCGCTGCCGACGTTAATGAGGCGATAATAACCGCCGCCGGAACTGACGAGATTCCACTGCTGATAAGGGCCGTTCCAATCGGTCCACTGGACGACATTACCCCCGTTGTCATTGCTGAAGTTGTAGACCTCAAGCGCCTTGCCGCTGTGTTTGTTGATCAGCCGATACGTGCCCGGAACGAGATCATAGGTCGGCCACCCTGAGCTGTCCCAGTACAGGTCATTGATGAGCAGCTTCGGTGTGCCGTTGTCCGTCGCATCATAGGCGTGCCTGATGATCACGCTGTTCTCATACACATCCTGATGCCCTGGACCCTTCCAGCGGGAGTTGCCGGAATCGATGATCGTGCCGCCGCCATTCAGCATGCTGACCCCGTTCTTGTCTACATATGGGCCGGTGATGCTCGTCGAGCGGCCGACGACCATCTTGTACGTGCTGTTCACCCCGTTGCAGCAAGAGTCGATGGAAGCAAACAGATAATAGTATCCGTTGCGGTACGCGATCGTCGGTGCTTCGATGCCGCCTGAACGAGTGGCGATCGAATACAGTTGGCCCGTCGGCTTCATCGTAGTCGGATTGAGCTGCGTCAGCTTGATGCCGCTCCAGAATGAACCAAACGACAGCCACGGCGTGCCATTCGGTGCGATGAACAGATGCGGGTCGATGGCATTGTAATTGTCATTGTTGGTGGTGCGGATCACCAGTCCGTGGTCCGTCCATGGGCCGTTGATGTTTGTCGCCGACAGCAGCCCAATCGCCGATACCCGCGAGCCGAACGAGGAGATCGAATAATACAGCCAGTACTTGCCATTGTAATATTCGATGTCCGGAGCCCACACATCATTGTAGCTCTGATTCGGCACATATTGGCTCCACCAGGAGAGCGGCGACGGCAATACCTGCGACACTCTCGTCCAGGTGATGCCATCGTTGGAAACATGATGCTGTATCCCTTGGCCGGTCGAGAACACATGCCAAGTGTTCCCCACCTTGATGATCGTTGGATCATGTACCACATTGTCTCCTCCGGTGGACCAGAAGCTGGCGGAGACGGGTACCATGGCGATGGACAACATCAGCGCGAAGATCACCACCGTAACTGCCAACATCCTCTTAACCTTGGTCTTGCCCAAACGTCTTCCTCCTCACGGTTTCCTGATTTGAGATTCAATCTGAATCTCAGTAACACAAATATTAATTCATTAATCGAAATATGTGTGTATCAGCTCAAAAAGTACCCCATTCTAAGCAAAACCGGCTGACGTCCTGTGCGCCCTGTCCACCATCCAACCCATGGTCAGCAAAAAAGACCGGGCAGGAAACAGTTGCTTCCTGCCCAGTCTTATCGTTTTCCGTCCGATTCACGTTACAGTTTGGCCAAACGGCGGTCCAGTTCGTCGGGATCAAAGATGCCCTGGAAAATATAATCGATCACGCCGTTCTTTGAGACGAGCACCGTGATCGGAATTCCGACCACGTTATAGCTCTTGAGCGCCGTCCCTTCCTCATCGAGAAGCACCGGCATCTTCCAGTTATACTTCTCCACGAATTCAGTGACTTTGCTCTGACCTTGAAATTCCCAGCTCGTCGCATTGACCGCCAGGAAATCAACCTTGTCCTTGTACTTCTCATACAGCTCGGCCAGCGAAGGAGCTTCGTCTTCGCAAGGGCCGCACCACGAAGCCCAGAAGTTGATGAGCACCGGTTTCTGCAGATTCGCATGATCAAATGTATATTCACGATTGTCGATGGTTTTCAGCGAAATATTCGGCGCCAGAAATCCGGCCTTCGCCGCCACTTCCTGGGGCAGCGTCTCCTTGCTCGCGTTGCTGACAACGGCAATCCCGATCAGCAATACCGCAATGACAACAATCACGATATTCCTTTTCATCTGCAACTCCTCTTTCATGATGAGTCTCCCATAATCATACCTGTACCAGTCCAGATTATCAATGTCGATCCGGTGAACGATTACACGGCGTGAACCCCTGCCAGACATGCATATGCGCTGCATGCGCTGGGCATGTTACGAACGAATCGAAGCCGGAGGTTGATCTGCCATCATGGAAAAATCAAAGCGACGCGTGCTGGACATCGTGTTCAAGAGCGAGATCGTGACAGACAGTCATACGAAACAAAGAGCCGCTGACAAGCGGGAGACATCAAGGCAAAGCAAAACGATCGTTCGGGAAGCGATCGCCCTGGCGACGATCCCTCTCGTCCTGGTGCTCGGCAATTCTATGCTCATACCCGTGCTGCCCCAGATGCAGAAAGCGCTGGACATCAGCCAATTCCAGAGCAGTTTGACGATAAGCTTATTTTCCATCAGCGCAGGCTTGTTTATACCAATCCTGGGATATCTGTCCGACCGTTTCACGCGTAAAGCCATCATCATCCCATCGCTCATCGTGTACGGCGGCGCAGGAGTGCTGGCAGGCTTCGGGGCGATCTGGGACTCCTATGCCGTCGTGATCACAGCCAGAGCGATCCAGGGGCTTGGCGCTGCCGGAACGGCACCTATCGCCATGGCGCTGGTAGGTGATATGTACAAAGGAGGCGACGAGAGCAGGACGCTCGGGCTGATCGAAGCGTCGAACGGATTCGGCAAGGTGGTCAGTCCGATCATCGGCTCTCTGCTTGCACTCATCATCTGGTACGCGGCATTTTTCGCCTTTCCGGTCTTTTGTACACTGTCGCTGGTCGCCGTTATCTGGCTGATCAAAGAACCGAAGAAGCGGTCTGAGCCGAAGAAGCTGAAGGCATATTTGCACACCATAGGAGATGTGCTCAAGAAGCGGGGAAGGTGGTTGATCACAGCATTTTTCGCTGGTTCTCTGGGGCTGTTCATCCTGTTCGGGGCCTTGTTTTATTTGTCTCAGATCTTAGAGAAAGAACCTTATCGCATCGACGGGGTCGTCAAGGGACTCATCCTTGCCATTCCGCTCATGGGACTGGTGGTAACCTCCTATACTACCGGCAGCCTCATCAAGAAAAACGGGCTCCTCATGCGCTGGCTGATGAATATCGGGTTGGCCCTCATGACTGCCTCACTGACATCGTCGATCTTCCTGCATCAAAACATCTATCTGCTCATCACGTTCCTTACCCTGAGCAGCATCGGTACAGGCCTGCTCCTCCCATGCCTGAACACCATGATTACCGGGGCCGTTGCTCGCAGCGAACGGGGCATGATCACATCGCTGTACAGCAGCCTGCGCTTCTTCGGTGTCGCCTTCGGCCCTCCCCTATTCAGTTGGATGATGGAAAACTCGAATCGGCTGGTGTTTATCGTGACATCCGCTTTGTCGCTCGTCACGCTGGCTGTCGTGTTCTTCCTGATCAAGCCTGACCGACATCTGCACGAAGCCGCCTGAGTCTGAGAGCCGTTTCGTGCGCCGCATGCTCATGAGGGACAAAAAAACTTGGCCGGTGCCGGACCGTCAGGTTCCTTCGCCAGCCAAGCGACGTCTTGCGAAACATATTGAAGATGCATCGAGCCAATCAAGTTACGTGGGTGCTTAGATGAGCATAGAGATCGCCAAGCGAGGAAATGTTGCGCTCGGATATTTCGGCGATGAATTTCGTCCACAGATGCGCGGTCATCACCGCGTCCGACAACGCGTGATGCCTGGTTGTCACCGGAATCCCATACACATCAAGCAAGGTGTCCAGATCATAAGCGGGAAGATTGGGGCGCAGCCATTTGGCCACGAGGATCGTATCCAACACGCGATGCGACAGATGGATCTTGGCCGTTCGCCAAAGCGCCGCATTCAGGAACTGCTTGTCATGTCCGGTGCCGTGGGCGACCAGGATACGCCGCTGTACAAATGCAAGAAACTTCGTCAGCACCTCCTTAAGCTCCGGCGCATCAGCCGCCATGCTGTCCGAGATGCCGGTAAGCTCCACCACATGCTGCGGAATTGAGCGTCCTGGGTTAACGAGGCTGTAGAAGGTTTCCTGCTCCACAACCTCCTGTCCCACGGTCAACACGGCGCCGATTGATATGATCTCGTCACCGTTGTATGGATGGAAGCCCGTTGTTTCCAGGTCGAACACGATGGCATTCAGATCCTGAATCGGCAAGTCAAACACGGAGGTTTGCCGCTGTTCCTTCATGATCGAGCGGATAAACGCCTGATGCTGCGGTTGCTGCAAGCCAAAAACAGAGGATAACGCGCCGCGCAATCCTCCGCCTTTGCCTGCTCGCCACATATTGCCGTTGCCAGCGTCTTTCATCCCCATGCTCCTCCCGAAGTTTTCATATACCATCACTGACGCCACTCTACCCCTGGATTATTTCCTGCGGGCACCATGCCGTTGCACATACCGCTGCAGATGCTGTCCGATGCGCAGAACACGCTTCAATTCCGCGATTTGGTCTCTGTCCAGCAGACTTACCTTCAGCTTGCCGCTCGTCGTAAACAGCTTGCCCTCCGTCTGCGCGGGCGTCATGAGGCGCAGCCACAGGCTATAAACGAACGCATCCGTCCAATCATCCAACAGGTTGCTCTCGATTACACCCTTGTCACGCAAGGCAGCGATTCGCTCAAGCGTATTGGTCGCATGGAGCGACTCACGAATGGCCAACATGCGGATGCCGTTCACCATCGGAATATACGAGCCGTATTTGATGTCGATCGAACCCGTATCCTCCCCATACCTTTCCTTGAGCAGATTGCCGAACGGCCCGAGCAATACCTTGCGGCGGAGCGTGTTGTTCACCATCGACTGGAGGATCTCCGGTTTCTCATGCGTGTATGCGAACAACCGATCCTTCAGCCTCCTGACCAAGCCCTCATCTCCCCATACGCTTCGCGCATCGGCGGTGATGAGCACGTACCGGATGTGTTCAAAATGCGGTTCTTCAAGCCATTCTTCCAGCATCATGAGCCAATCGGCGAGCGGCTTGCGCCATCTGGCATTGGTGCAAATCACGTTCCCCTCACAAGGTGGATATCCAAGCGTTTCCAGAGCCTCGCGAATGCGGGCGGACAGCCGTTCAAAATACTTGTCGATACGCTCTCTGTCACGGGTTTCGCCAGGTTCATAGATCAGGCCGTTGTCCTGATCGCTCCATAACGTCTGCTCCGATCTTCCGCCGCTGCCAAACAGCACAAATGAATAAGGGACAGGGGGCTCGCCCTGTCCTTCTTCATACAGCTCCGTTTCCGCGAGCTGAACTGCTCTTCGAATGAATGCATCATGAATCGCATTTATCTCTTTGACCTGTGCGGTGATCGAGGGGGCCGTGAGATGCTGTCTGAATTGCTCCTGGAACATCTCCCTGAGCTGCCTGAGTGTCTGTTGGTCAGCAGCCTGGCGAATGCCCAGCTCTATCTCTTCGGACTTGAGCTCTGGCATCAAACAGCATCCCCTTCCTGTTCAATAAGTGATCGCAAGCGATCCTGCCTCGATTATACACCAATTTGGTCTTGTTTTTTCATTTGCTCCGGATATCCGTAAGCGCCATGCTCGCTCAGGTCGAGACCCATGATTTCTTGCTCTTCCGTAACGCGGAGTCCGATTACCGCCTTGATGATCAGCAGGATGATGAAGGACACGATGAAGGCATACGCTCCTGCCGACACAACGCCCATGACTTGAACGCCAAGTTGATGCCAGCCGCCGCCGTAGAACAATCCAGCTTGACCTACACCCGTGATTTCAACCAGTTCCGGTGTTGCGAAGAAACCGTTGGAGATTGTACCCCATACACCGATTGCTCCGTGCACCGTGATCGCGCCGATCGGATCGTCGATGCGCAGCTTATCCAGCAGTTTCATGAACGGATATACGATGAGACCGCCGATGGCACCGATGACAACTGCCGCCCAAGGATCCACGAATGCAGTCGATGCCGTGATCGCAACGAGACCAGCCAGTGTACCGTTCAGCATAACGACGATGTCTGCCTTGCCAGTTGCTGCCCATGCCGTCAGCAGAGCCGTAATCGCACCTGCTCCAGTCGCAAGCAATGTGGTTGCAGCAACATAGCCGAAGAATCCGTCACCTACACCCAGCGTCGAAGCGCCGTTGAAACCGAACCAACCAACGAACAGGATCAGTACGCCCATCGTCGAATATACTTGGTTGTGACCGCTGATGGAGTTTACCGAGCCATCCTTATTATATTTGCCGATACGCGGTTTGAGCAGGATCGTAGCAGCCAGTGCGGCCATTGCACCGGTCAAGTGAACGACAGTCGAACCTGCGAAGTCTTGCTTGCCGTGGTCACCCAGCCAGCCGCCACCCCAGATCCAGTGAGCAACAACCGGATAAACCAGGGCCGAGAACAATACCGTAAAGATCAGGTATACAGACAGCTTCGCGCGTTCTGCGAATCCGCCCCATGCGATTGACAGCGATACGGCCAGGAACGCGAACTGGAAGACGAAGAATACTGCATCTGGATAGGAGGCATCAGCGGTAGCATACTTCGGAATATCGAAGAAGAAGTAATCAAGTCCGATGATCGATACCAAGCTGCCGCCGCCAAACGATAACCCGTAACCTACTGCCCAGTACACGAGAGCAGCCAGACCGACGGTGAAGATCGTTTTGCCTGCAACGTGACCGGCATTTTTCATGCGGGTCGAACCAGTCTCTAGGAATATAAACCCACCTTGCATCAACAGCACGAGTATTGCACCGAGCATGACCCACAGTGCGTTAAGTCCCATTGTATTCAAGGCAGTCGCTTCCGCTTCAGAAGCAAAAGCCACAGCCGGGAATAACAATGCCACTGCGGTGAAGATAAGTGCAATCTTCTTCATCATGTTAACCAACTCCCCTTGTAATAGTTGGACGTGTCATTTAATCTAACACGTTCCGATAACCTTATTGTCATTATAGTTGGATAGTTGAGGTTTGACAACAGGTTTTTTCGCGTTTTTTCAAAAAAAACGAAAATTAAGCGTTAAGTTCGGGCGCAACTTTCGGATTTTCAAGGGTTTTTATGTAAGATATAATAACATTCTATCGGAGTGATAAGTTTTTCGGTATGGCCAGAGAGAGGGGCTGCTCTACTGCCTTGTAAGCTTGCGGGTTTTGATATATCTTTCTCATTAGGAAAGGAGGCGATGCCTTGATCGAGTGTTTCTTGCCGCGCAGTCTGTACCACTCCGAGCTCTACCTGGTTCATTGCGGCATGCAGGATTGCCACCCCGGGCATTATTATGGTCCGGCTGTACGAGACCATTACCTGCTCCATTATATTAGAGACGGAAGAGGTATATTCAAGGCTGCTGGCGTGACCTACGAGCTTCATGCCGGGCAGGGTTTCCTCATCTATCCCGACGAAGTCACCTACTACGAGGCCGATCTCGCGGAGCCTTGGTCCTATTGCTGGGCTGGCTTCAACGGGTTACTGGCCGAAACTCTGCTGCGCAAGGCCGGTTTGTCGCAGTCGAATCCGATCTTCGAGGTCGAAACGGATCGCGGATTCGATGCCTGCATCCTGAAGATGATCGAGCTGCATGAGCGCTCGAAAGCCAGGGATATCCTGATGACCAGCAAGGTCTATGAGCTGATGGCGATCCTCGTGGAGAGCGGTTCCGGCGACCAACGGGATTCCAGACGTTCGCAGGGGGCATCCTACACCGAGGAAGTGATCCGCTTCATCGAGACCAACTATGCAAGCAAGATCTCCGTTTCTGATATCGCGCGCAGCATCGGATTGAATCGCAGCTACCTGAACAGCCTGTTCAAAGAGCAGATGAACACGAGCATCCAGAGCTATCTGATTCGCTTTCGAATCGAAAGAGCCTGTGAACTCATGGCCAACAGGCAACTGACGATCGGCGACATCGCACGTTCCGTGGGATACGATGATCCGCTGCTGTTTTCCAAAGTGTTCAGGAAGCTGAAGGGCATGTCACCGCGGGAATATCGCCGCTTGACGGAAGAAGCTGGCCTTTGAACCTTCTAGCATATGACGGCAACCTGACATTATCCGAAACGAATTTTCCGGTTGAAACCTTGAATCGCGAGCAGCGTAATGAAATAATAGAACTTACAGCATCTTATTACGAACTTAGAGAAAGAGTCGGAGGGATTATGTCATGTTTTTTGGATACGGCGGTTTACATTGGATGGACATCCCCATCTTACTCGCATTCGGATTATCCATATGGGCGCAATTCCGCGTCAGCGGCACGTTCAACAGATGGTCGGAAGTGCCGACGTCTTCCGGCCTGACAGGCTATGAGGCAGCGAGACGCATGCTGGACAGCCACGGGCTGTATGACGTGAAGATCGAACCGGTGCAGGGCACCTTGTCCGACCACTATGACCCGATACACAAGGTCGTTCGTCTGTCGGAGCCTGTCTATGGTTCGCGCTCGATCTCCGCTATCTCCGTTGCTTGCCACGAAGTTGGCCATGCCATCCAGCATTCGGTCTCCTATCCGATGCTCGTGCTCAGGCACCGCATGTTCCCGCTCGTCAACTTCGCTTCCGGCGTCGCACCTTTCCTGATCCTGGCGGGATTGATCTTCGGCGGACTCGGCTCGGTATTCGGCTCGACTGCGTTCATGCTCGGCATCATCTTCTTCGCAGCCGCTGTTGCGTTCCAGGTTGTCACGCTGCCTGTCGAGTTTGACGCAAGCAACCGGGCGCGGCAACTGATGATCTCCGAGGGCTTCATCACCAACTCGGAGGAGCACGGCGTAGCCAAGGTGTTGAACGCAGCCGCCTTGACGTACGTGGCAGCAACGCTTATCTCCGTGCTGCAACTGCTGAAGTTCATCATGATCTTCTTGAGCAGCCAGAACCGCGATTAAGATCAAACATCATCGGCGAAGCAAACAGCCATAGCAATATGAAAGCCGCCGGGGCATTAACGCCCCGGCGGCTTTCTTTATCTTCTGATCGTGTATTCCTGGAAATATTGCAGCAGGAAGTGTCGGAACACCTCAGCGACAAGCGGCAGCTTCTCATCCACACGACGGATCAGGCCGATCGTTCTGATGACCTTCGGTTCAGTCACCCGCACCATGACCGGCTGCAGCGGCGTGATTTCCTGCAGCGCATGATGAGGCAGTAAGCTGACCCCCATACCTGCCGCGACTAGCCCGCGGATCGTGTCGGTCTCCTCACCTTCAAAGGCAATCTTCGGAGTGAACCCGGCCTCCATACAAGCATCCCATACGATCTTCCTGAGCGAATATCCTTCGTTGAACAGGATGAACGGGTCTTCCTTGAGCTGCTCCAAACGGATCTGCGACTCTCCGGCAAGCGGATGATTCTGCGGAAGGATCGCAAACAGCTCTTCCTCCATCAACAGCTCGCCGGTCACCTGATCGTGCTTCTCCGGGAATGGCGCGATGATTGCCAGGTCCAGCTCACCTTTCACCACTTCCATCAGCAGACCGTGGTAGATCCCTTGCCGGAACTTGAAGCGTACGTTCGGGTGTTCTTTGCGGAAACGAGAGACGATGTCTGGGACGAGCGTCACGCCCAAACTGTTGGGGAAGCCGATGCGAACCTCGCCATATTCCGGGTCCAGATAATCGCGGACCTCCTGAATCGCCTTGTCGATATCCGCGAGGATCGCTTCGACCCGCTTCAAGAACAACTTGCCGACCGGAGTAAGCTGCAAGTTGCGCCCATGCTGGATAAAGAGCAGAACCCCTAACTCTTCCTCAAGCTGATGGATCTGCCGCGATACGGCCGATTGGGCGATGCGCAATTCCTCCGCCGCCTGGGTGACATGCTGCATCCTGGCAACCTTGACAAAATATTGAAGCTGACGCAATTCCACTGTTCGTAACACTCCACGATCGTTTTATCATAATCCAAATGTTAATTATAGTACATAAACCTATGTTTGTCTTTAACGAAATTTGCCGATATCAGCGTCTCTTTGCACCCCTGAACGTAAGCAGTGCAGCCATCCAGATGAAGCCTGCCAGGAATCCGCCAAGATGCCCTTGCCAACTGACATTCGGAACGATGAATGAATAGATCGCGCCCATGACGACAAGCGTCACAATCGTCGTATAGGTCCCCTTGTCGATAAAAGCCCTGCGCAACAGGACAAGCGCCAGATAAGCGCCGAATACGCCGAAGATGGAGCCGGAGGCGCCGGCTGACAACGTGAAGCCTCTAAACGGCTCCGCCGCAGCAAAGAGGTGGCTGACGACATTCCCGGCTATGCCTGTCACGATGAAAAAAATCGCATAGCGAACATGCCCAAACAACCGCTCCAGCTCAGGAGCAAACACGAATATCGAGAACCCGTTAAACAACAGATGGGAGAAGCCGATATGGATAAAGATGCTGGTGATGTACCGCAAGAAATCTAGCGAACCGCCCCACAGGTCAACCGAATATTGCCTCCATTCGCTGTCTGGAAACGGGGAGATAAAGGCGCCGAACTTCAGCAGCGTCTCGCTGTCCGTGGTGCCTCCGCTAATCGTTATGATGAGAAATAAGGCGATACAGATCAACAGGATAGCAGAGTTGACCGGATACAGGCGGAGATATGCGCGCAGATTCTCAGTGCGGACGAACATGGGATCGACTCCTTTCGAAGATGAATGCTGACATGGACAACCCTGAATTTAAACCGTTATAATAGTATGTGGCTGAGGCCGTAAAGTTAAAAAATTTACCTGAAGAAGGAGTGAATGGTAAGTGGCAATAGAAAGAACCGGTGTACATACGTTAAAGGGCAACCCGCTGACCCTGGTCGGCCCGGAGCTGAAGGTTGGCGATAAAGCTCCTGATTTCACCGTACGCAGCAGTCTGGTGGATACGAAGTCGCTCTCCGATTACAAAGGCAAGATCAAGCTGATCAACGTAGTGCCTTCCTTGTTCACGGGCATCTGTGACGCGCAAACCCGTCGCTTCAACGAAGAAGCTGCCAAGCTTGGCGACAATGTGGTGATCCTCACGATCAGCGTTGACCTGCCTCCATCTCAGTCCCAATATTGCGCGGCAGCCGGCATCGACAAGGTGGTCGTGCTGTCCGACCACTACGACGTTTCGTTCGGCACCGCATATGGCGTGTTGATCAAGGAACTTCGCCTTCTAGCCCGTTCGATCTGGATCCTCGATGCAGACGACACCATTCGTTACGTCAAAGTGAACAGCGAGATGGCCGAGCATCCGGATTACGACAGCGCTCTCGCTGCCTTGAAGGAACTTCTGTAACCAGATAACAAAACAACTGCGAGGGAAGATGACTTTCTCTCGCAGTTCTTTTTGTATGACAGATTATCGATCTTGGTAGTCCTTTAATTTGCGGTCAATCTCTTTCAGAAGATTGAGGATCAGCCTGTAATTGGAGCCAAGATCACCAAGCGAGCCGCGGGAAGCCGAATAAATATCGACCGCACTTTTCACCGGAGAGGTTTCAACGATCGTAAACGTGACATCCTGCACGCGTCCCGTCATGGTTCGCTTCTCGGCCAGGATCTCTCCAACGCTCTTGACTTCATGAACCAGTTTGAGGCCTGGATACTTCTTCACAATGGCAAGGATCTCATCATACAGCTTATCCTTGGGCAGCTTGAAGTGACGCGATTCAAGGCCCGGGTACCGCGGTTTCTCGCCGGTTGATTCCATGCTGCGGAAGACTCCGACTAAAGTACGCTTCAACAACGTTCTTCCTCCCTTGATCGAACATACCTTCTCTTCATCTTACCACGGTTTACCACGAAGCGCAAAGGTAGGTGGACATGGGAGAATATTATTTGCGATAGCCGTTCGGATGGCGTTGGAACCAGCTCCAGGCCGTCTCGACGATCTTCTCCAGATCCGCATATTGCGGCTTCCAGCCCAATTCCGACTTGGCCCGCTCGGAAGAGGCCACGAGCACCGCCGGATCACCGGCACGGCGCGGCGACACCTTCGCCGGAATCGCATGGCCGGTCACGCGGCGCGTCACTTCGATCACCTGATTGACAGAGAAGCCCTGGCCGTTCCCCAGATTGTAGATGCCGCTCTCCTCTTTGTCCCGCAGGCGTTGCAGTGCCAGATAGTGCGCATTCGCCAGATCCGTCACATGGATATAGTCGCGGATGCATGTGCCATCCTCCGTCGGGTAATCGTTGCCAAACACCGAGATGGCGTCCCGCTTGCCGAGCGGCACCTGCAGGATGACCGGGATGAGATGCGTCTCCGGATTGTGGTCTTCACCGATGAGACCATTCGGATGGGCGCCTGCCGCATTGAAGTAACGGAGAGAGATCGATTTGATCCCATAGGCGCGGTCGCCCCAACGGAACATCTTCTCCATGGCCAGCTTCGTATCCCCGTAAGGATTGGTAGGAACCGTCAGGTCATGCTCATCGATCGGCACGCGCTGCGGCTCGCCGTACACGGCTGCGGTCGAGGAGAAGACGATCTTCTTCACGCCGTGCTTCACCATCACTTCCATCAGCTTCTGCGAGCCATATACGTTGTTGTCGTAATACTTAAGCGGCTGCTCCACGCTCTCTCCAACCAGGGAATTGGCGGCGAAGTGGATCACCGCCTCGATGTCATGTTTCGCAAATACCTGGTTCATCGCTTCGCTGTCGCGAATGTCCGCTTGATAGAACGTTCCGCCGAGCACCGCCTCGCGATGTCCCGTCTGCAGATTGTCGACGACGACAACTTCCTCGCCTTTTTCCAGCAATTCAGCTACCGTGTGGCTGCCGATGTAACCGGCCCCGCCTGTTACGAGTATCGCCATAGCTTCACACCTCCGTGATTTCCTTGACTCCGTCCCCTACATCGCAAACGTAGAAGGTAGGCGTAAGCCCCGTTGCTTCCGTATATTGCTTCTCCACCTGCTCCTTGAACCGTTCCACTGCATCCTCACGCACGAGGCTGACCGTACAGCCTCCGAACCCGGCGCCGGTCATGCGGCTGCCGATGCAGCCATCAACGGACAAGGCCGCTTCCACAAGCGCGTCCAACTCGCGGCCGGTCACTTCATACAGATCGCGGAGCGACTCATGCGACTGAATCATGAGCTGGCCGAACCGGATGAGGTCGTTCTCCTCCAGACTGCGCACCGCTTCGAGCACGCGATGGTCCTCGCTGACGACATGCTCGGCTCTTGCGCGGATAACCGGGTCCTCGATATGACCCTTCAGTTCCTCCCATTCGCTCAGGCTGAGGGCACCGAGGTCACGCAGGCCAGGCTTCACGCGGCGCAGGATCTCAAGCCCCGCTTCGCATTCCGCACGGCGTTCGTTGTATTTCGAGTCAGCCAACCCGCGGCGCTTGTTCGTGTTAGTGATGATCAGCTTGTGAACACCCAGTTGCAACGGCGCATATTCGTAGCTCAGGTCAGCACAGTTCAGGCGCACGGCATGATTCATCTTGCCCATGCCGACGGCGAATTGGTCCATGATGCCGCAATTTACGCCAACGAACTGGTTCTCCGCTTTCTGCGCCAGCTTCACTAATTCGATAACCGGTATGGAATTTCCTGCTAGTCTTGACAGAGCATATGCGGTCGCCATCTCGATCGACGCGGAGGAAGAAAGGCCCGCTCCGTTCGGGATGTTGCCATAGAACAGCACCTCTGCACCGCGATAGGCGGCCGCTTGCTCAGGCGCATAAGAGATCAGTTGCTGCAGCACGCCCTTCGGATAGTTCGCCCAGTCGTCCTCCTGACGGTATACGATCTCATCAGCGGACACGTCAACTTGCTGCGGGAAGTTCAGCGAGCGGAAACGGTACAGGCGATCCTCCCTGGGCTTCACAAGCGCATAGGTGCCGAACGACAGCGCCGCCGGGAACACATACCCGCCATTGTAATCCGTATGCTCGCCGATCAGGTTAACCCGTCCGGGTGCAAAGAACAATCTCGTGCCTTCGGCTGATCCGAACAGTTCTGCAAACTTCGCCTTCAGCATCGCATGAATCTCTTGAATCGTCATCGCATCATTGCCTCGCTTTCGCTAGATATTTCTTGTGCGCTTCGCGCATCTGTACCGCTGTTTCCTCCACGCAGAGCGGATTGGTTGCCGCCCATGCGCCCATTTCCGATGAAGCATAATACTTAATCCGATCCTTGGCTCGAAGTGGCGGGTAGAATTCGATGTGGAAATGATAATAATCTTCGACGCTCTCGCTGTTGACCGGACGTTGGTGCAGCACCATCATATACGGGAACAGCCGGTCGAACAACTCATCCATCGTGCCCGTCGTCTGCTTCAGGATGTCGGCAAGATCACGTTTCTCTTCCGCCGTGAAGTCGGTCAGCGCTGTCTTGTGATTCTTGCTGACGATAAACACACCGTAAGGATAGTCGGTGAAGAACGGCAGGTAGCAGATGAAGCTGTCATTCTCGATGATCACCCGCTGCGCGAACGCCTTCTCCTCGCGATTCATGTCGCAGAGCAGGCAAGTTCCGTGTTCTTCGTGATGCGCCTTGCAGGCATTCAGCTCCGTCTGGATCTTAAGCGGCATCTTCGAATAGGCGTAGATCTGGCCATGCGGATGGGGCATCGTAACGCCGACTTCCTCACCGCGATTCTCGAAGATCATGATGTACTTGTGGTTCGGGTCCTTCGACAGCTCTTCGAAGCGCTCCGTCCACAGATCGATCAGCTTGCCGATATGCTCGACGGACAGCTCAGGCAGCGTCTTCGTATGCTCCGGCGAATAGAGGATGACCTCGCAACGGCCGTAGGACGGAGCCGTCTTGTACAGCTTCGTGGCCACCGGGTCAGGCTCTGGCGGATCTGCGCGGAGTGCCGGGAAGTCATTGTCGTACTTGTATACATCATAATGATCCGGCACCTTGCCGGAGCCAGGGCAGAACGGGCAGTAGTCCTTCGGCATATGCGGCCGGTTCTGCCGGTTGGACGCGACGATCGTCCAATCTCGAAGCAGCGGGTTGTAACGCAATTCAGCCATTGTGGTATACCTCCAGATGTTTTAATGGGTATTTGCAAGCATATTTACTCTTTGTTAATTTAATTAATTAAGATATTATAATCATACAAATGAATGACAGTAAAATCAATACACATTTCAATTTCTCCGCTTTTTTTATACAATGGGAAAAGTACAAGGAGGTCTCACGCGTGAACGAACCGCTGATCGGAAGTTTTAAGTGGATGAAGTCGTTGAACCGCTCTCTCATATTGAATACGATCCGCACCCATGGCGAAGTGTCCCGGGCGGAGATCGCCAAGATCACGAAGCTGACTCCTCCAACCGTTACGAACATCGTAGCGGAGCTGCTCGACAACAAGCTCGTTATCGAATCGGATCTCGGAGCTTCCACCGGCGGACGCAGGCCTATCATGCTGCGCATCAATGCCGAAGCCTATCACATCGTCGGCGTCGACATCGGCATCCGCAGGTTGCGGGCTGTCGTCACGAATCTAAATGCGGACATCAAGGCCTCGGAAACGCTGGCATTGCCGCCCAGAGTTGATCAGGCCGCGCTGATCGGCCACCTCATCAATACGGTGAAAATCGTGCTGAAGAAGGCGAGCATCAGCGAGAGGGATCTGATGGGCATCGGTATCGGCATGCATGGCCTGGTCGATCCTTCGGCGGGCAAGGCGATATTCGCACCGAACTTTGGATTGCGAGACGTGTCCCTGCGAGAGCCGCTGGAAGAGGAATTTCAAGTACCTGTCCACGTGGAAAACGACGTCGTCGCCTTTGCGCTAGGCGAGAGTTGGTTCGGAGAAGGTACCGACACCGGCAATTTCATTGCCGTCAACATCGGCGAAGGCGTCGGTGCCGGCATCGTGCTCAATGGCCAACTGTATAAGGGAGCAACTTACTCCGCTGGCGAGATCGGCCATACAACCGTGGATATGGACGGCCCGAGGTGCACATGCGGCAATTATGGTTGCCTGCAATCGCTCGTCTCCGGACCGGCGCTGGTAAGGCAGGCGGCACAGAGGATGCAGGCAGGAGAGCAGACGCTCATCCGCGAGTTGTGCGGGGGCGACCTGGATTCGATCACAGGGGAAATGATCGATGCAGCAGCTCGGCAAGGCGATGCTCTCGCACTAGACATCTTCAAGCGTACCGGCCGCTACCTCGGCATCGGATTAGCCAATCTGATCAACACGTTAAACCCCCGGAAGATCATCCTCGGGGGTGGGGTGACGAATGCTGCGGATCTGTTTCTAGAGGAGACGCGACGGACGATTCATGAACGGGCCATGGACACCCCGGCAAACGCCGTGTCCATCGTGATCACCAATCAAGGCGAATACGCTTCGGCGATCGGTGCGGTGACGATCGTGCTGGATGGCTTGTTCGCACCGCAAGCCCACAAGTAATTCCATGATTCAACCTTTGGCGAAATCAGGCGCAAAATAGGCTGCTCGAGAAACGTGCCAGTCACCCATGCCGCTGGGCGCTGCCGTAAATGCACCCAATTGCCGGAACGCCCTGCATGGACATCGAGCGGTACCATAACCTTAAGACCTGATGCTCACCTGCAGAAGATATGCTTGCCGATCTGCTTGATCTGCGGTCTTGACCATATCCAGGCGGACGTTGCCGTATCCGGATTGAAGTAATAGATGGCGCCTCCCGTCGGGTCCCAGCCGTTGATCGCATCCCGCGCCGCTTTGTACGCCAGATCATTCGGCGTCAGCCAGAATTGCCCGTCACTGACGGCGGTGAACGCGCCAGGCTCGAAGATGACGCCGGAGATGGTATTCGGGAAGGAATGATGGGACAGCCGGTTGAGGATAACGGCGGCGATCGCCACCTGTCCTTCATATGGCTCGCCTCTCGCCTCGCTGTAAACCGCCCGCGCCAGCAACGTTATCTCCTCTTGCTTAAACTGGTTCGTCCTGAGCGTCTGGCTGGTGTTGCCGCTCGATGCTTGCCAGCCCGGCGTCGCCTTGACGAGCATCTCCTTCGTTTTGCTGCCGACGATTCCGTCAACTTTCATTCCGAACTTGTATTGAAAGTCCTTGACCGCCCTCTCCGTCTGCCAGCCAAATATACCATCGATATTTCCGTTATAATACCCCAGATATTGAAGCCGGCCCTGCAGCTCGTATACATCTCCTCCCCGGGAACCATATTGCAGCGTGGCATTGCCGAAGGCATGGCCGACCGGCAGTTGCCATGTGCCAATCGCCATTAAGACACATAAGATCGCACATACCAATACCTTGCTCCGGTATTGATTCATCGATTCAAACAAAAAGAACACCTCCGACTAGACTCTCATGTCTAGTATGAAGGTGTTCCTCATCAATTATGCAATTGCGTGTAAGTATAACCCGCCAATGCCGTTCGACGATCGCGTTTCATGAACCCGCTCTCGCAGGTGGGTGCACGCAGTCGCAGGTTTGATGTCCCTCTTTTGGAAGGCATATCAGCGCTGCGCTCATATAGTGCTCCCGAAACATTGTCATTGGTTCAAAACAACATATAGCCGTAACGCACACAGCAGGATATTCTCTTTGGTAATCTTATTATAGGCGCCTCACCAGCAAAAGTAAATGACCAGATTCTTGCACTTACCGCCGGTTCTGTTCAGCCTTGGGCTCAGTTTCATGATCGGTTGAAGAAGCCTCAGGCTCACCTGGTTCCTCCGCAGAACCTTGTTGCTCAAGCGCCAGCTTCTCCTCCTCAGCCCGCCGTTTCTCTTCCTCTCTTTCCTTGATCTGCTGCGCCTTGTTGTACACGTGATAAAAGCCAAGGAAGGAGACATAGGCGGCAACCGAACCGGTGAAGAACGGAAGCAGCCAGGTGAAGGTCGTAAAGCTGATGTAGGCGAGCAGCCCGTTCACCAGCACCATCCCCACCGAGACCAGCGGACGTCCGATGGCGATGAGCGCGGAGTTCTTCAGGATCGCCCAGAACTTCATATGGAAATGAACCGTCATCGAGAAGAAATTGAAGGTGAAGGCGAGCAGGAGCACGCCGAGAACGATGAACAGATACCTGAGCAGGGAGCTGACTTCCACCGCATAGAAGATAAAGTCAAACACGAAGATGCACCACAGCGGCACGATGATGAGACCGCCGAACATGCTTTGCTTGTAGTTTGACTTGTAACCCTTCCAGAACGTTTTGATCAGCGGCACATCCGCATCGCCCATCACCCATTTGCGAACCACGCTGAACATCGCTGCCGTCGCCGGAAACAGCACAAAAGGTGACAGCACGACGATCGGAATCAACACTGCGATCAATTGATCGACGCTTTCGACGAATAGAATATTAAAAGCGAAGAAGACAACCGGAATATTGAAGATGATCCACAGAAGATTCGTCACGGAAAAGCGCATGATCCACTCTGATATCCGATAGAATCCTCCCATTATTCCGCCCATTTCCATCTCGTTCATCCCCTTCCCATGTTCCTGAGCATATCCAGACTACGGTTTATTTCACATATTCACGCTCGCGGTTCCATTTGTCCTTGCGGCCGTCATACGGTTTGCCATCGCGGCGGTAACCCGGTGTCTTGCGGCCGCCTGTGCGGCTGCCTTGACCGCGCACATCTCTTCCGCGACCATCGCGACCATCGCGACCCCCGCCGAACCTGCCGTCCGGACGGCGCTTCTTCACGCGCAGCGGCTCCTCCGGTGTGAGCTGGATTTCGACGTCGGATCTTTCCCCTGTAAGCAACTTAAGCGCAGCAGCCAGCACCTGTACGGAATCGTATTGCTCCAGGAGCTGGATCGCAAAGCCTTTGTACATCTGGAAATCATCCTGCTCCAGCACTTCGATCAAGCGCTCCGCGGTCGCGCGTTGCTTGCCCTCAACGGCCTCGGCCATGCTTGGCAACGGACGCTTGGTGATGCGATGGCGGGTGATGCGCTCGATCAGATGCAGATGATCGGTCTCCCGAGGCGTGACGAAAGTGATCGCGACGCCTTCCTTGCCCGCCCGGCCGGTGCGTCCGATGCGGTGCACATAGCTCTCCGGATCCTGCGGCAGGTCAAAGTTGAATACATGCGTAACGCCGCTCACGTCGAGACCGCGTGCCGCCACGTCAGTGGCAACGAGGACATCGATCGAGCCGTCGCGGAACTTGCGCATCACCATGTCGCGCTGGTTCTGCGACAGATCGCCATGCAGCCCCTCTGCGGAGTAGCCGCGTTTCTTCAGCGCCTCCGACAACTCGTCGACGCGGCGCTTCGTCCGGCCGAAGATGATGGCGAGCTCAGGCGCCTCCATGTCGATCAGCCTGCTCAGAATCTCGAACTTCTGCTGTTCTTGTACTTCCATGTAGTACTGCTCAACGGATGGCGCACTTACCTGCTTGGGCACGACAGATACGTGCTCTGGATTCTTCAGATACGTATCCGCGAGCTTCTTGATGTTCGGCGGCATCGTGGCCGAGAACAGCATCGTCTGCCGCTCTTCCGGACATTTGCTCAGGATCGTATTGATATCATCCAGGAACCCCATATCCAGCATTTCATCCGCCTCGTCCAGGATGACTGTTTGCACTTTATCCAGCTTGATCGTCTTGCGGTTGATATGGTCCAGCAGTCTTCCCGGCGTACCGATGATGATCTGCGGCTTCTGCCGGAGTGCGCGGATCTGCTTCACGATGTCCTGTCCGCCATAGATCGGAAGCGTTCTGAGCCCCTTGAATCGGGACAGCTTCGCGATCTCCTCCGCTACCTGGATCGCCAGCTCGCGAGTCGGCGTCATAATCAGCGCGACGATATGTTCTTCCTTCACGTCGATATTCTGAATGAGCGGTATGCTGAACGCAGCAGTCTTGCCTGTACCTGTCTGCGCTTGTCCGATCAGGTCGCGTCCCTCCAGAGCGATCGGGATCGCTTTCTCCTGGATGGGTGTAGACTCTTCAAACCCCATTTCATGAATGGCCTTCAATACAGCAGGGTGAAGATTAAACTCTTCAAATGTTTTCAATATTGATCATTGCTCCTTTTCTTCATACATCACTGCACCATCTTACCATACTGAATCAACGTTTTTCCAGTTTTCATTGCAAACCGCTTCGACAATGTTTATTTCTTCGGAAAATATCACTACAATAAGCATTAACAGGAGGGACTTTCATGAGACAACTACAACACACGCTCACTTCGACACTCATCGTCATCGTCGGCGCCCTGCTCACCGCGATCGGATTCAACATGTTCCTGATCAACCACAAGCTGCTCAGCGGCGGCTTGTCAGGCATCTCGATGATCATCGGCTATTTCACCGGCTGGAATATCGGGATCCTGTATCTGATACTTAATATTCCTGTTTTGCTGTGGGGTTATTTTGCCATCGGAAGGTATTTCGTTCTGCTCAGCATGCTGTCCGTCGCCCTTACTTCTTGGTTCATGCAGATCATTCCAGTCGATATGCTGGGCAACACGGATATATTGATTGGCGCTGTATTCGGAGGCATCATCTCTGGGACAGGCATCGGGATTACGTTGCGCGCCGGGGGCTCTACGGGTGGCTTCGACATCATCGGCTCCATCCTGACCCAGAAGCGCGACGTGCCGCTTGGTACCCTGATATCGTCCTTCAATGCGGCGATCATCCTGATACATGGTTATCTGACCAAGGACTGGAATCTGTCGCTCTACTCGTTGATCACGATCTATGTGTCCGGCAGAGTGGTCGACATGATCCATGTGCGCCATATCAAGGTCACAGCCTTTATCATCACCAACGAGAAGGACAAATTGCTCGAGAAGCTGCTTGCGAAGCCGCGCGGCGTCACCCATATCAAAACGATCGGCGGCTACAGTCACCAAGAGCGGGATATGCTGATGACCGTCACCACCCGCTATGAGCTGGCGGAGCTGAAGCGATTGATCCGCCAGATCGATCCGAAAGCGTTCGTCAATATTGTCGAAACCGTTGAGATACTTGGCGAATTCCACAGGCATGGCCGATGAGCGGATCATGGCCGTGCGGCTGTTCGTCCTGACAGGCCATGCGTTTTCCCCGGGAGCCAATCCTTGCCCCCGGGTTTTCCCTGTTCCGGCTGATATGGTATAATAGAGTTGCCGTTCAGTTCCTGACCATTTCATACGTTCTGGAACCGCTCGTCAGGTAAGCCTGCTTTTGAAGCAACTTTTTCTAATCGCTTGACTAGTTTTACTAATCTCGATTGGAAGGGTGATTCAAATGGAAATGGAAACCGTACGCTTGTCCAGAATTGTCAAGAGATTTACTCCTGAGTTATACCCAACGCTGAAGCCTCAGGAACTCGAGACACCGATTGTGCTCCGATACGGCCTCGACCAGCTCGAAGCGAAAGATGCTGTGGAGATTGTGCAACACAGCATATGCGAACACCAAAAAAGCTCTCTTATCCATTAAGAGAGCTTTTTCTTATGCCACGAGTCGATTTTCTTCGCTCTTCTCCGACATCATTCCACATATTTCTTCAAACACCCACTACTCGATCCCCCTGTCCTCCGATATAATAAGAAAGACAGCATTGCTGGGGCTGCTAAGCCTGCATCGCAAGCGCGAAGCGTTTGGCCGGAAAACGCTCTCATCCCGGCCAGGCGCCGGTATTGGTTCGTTTCCGAATGATCTGGAATATATTAGAAGGAATGAGTTTACTTCACGGGCAAGTGTGCACTTCATGTGTCACTGTATGGTGGTTCATCTGTCTGCGGAATCCTGTCTGCTTCTTAGGCATGTGGACTTCATGATCATCAACCGGTTCACAACTCAGTCATCTGGCTAATGAAACCATGTGATGCGATAAGTCGAAGCAGTATGGTTCGCTGTGCGGCGAGCGTGCCACCCATGGGAGCGTCGAATCGGAACGATATGGATGTGGGGGAGTCATGATGGAATTATTGTTATCCGCTTTGTTATTCCTGTTCGGGATTGGTGCAGGGGAAGAAGAGGCGCGTCCGGTTACTTTTGAACAGATCGTCACTGCTGCGATCGCCTTTCATGAAGCAAGACAAGCACCACCGGAGATCGTGGACCCGGAAACCGGCGAGCTAAACAGCGCAGGCAAGGTCGATCCGGACCCGGAAGCCCCGAAGGTCAAAGGCATCTACATGACCGGCCACTCGGCGGGCGTTTCCCGTTTCGACAAGCTGGTGCAGCTCGTGAAGGACACCGAACTCAACGCGATCGTGCTCGACGTGAAGGAGGACCACGGCTATATCACGTTTGAGCCTTCAGACCCGGAGCTGAAGGAAACGGGCAACTATCAGAAGATGATCCGGGACATACACAAGGTCATGCAGACGTTCGAGGAGAATGACATCTACCCGATCGCCCGCATCGTGGTGTTCAAGGATACCGTCCTGGCCAAGAAGCGCCCGGACCTGTCCTTCCTGAAATCGGATGGCACCGTCTGGGAGAACGGCAAGAAGGAAAGTTTCGTCAATCCATACATGAAGGAAGTCTGGGATTATAACATCAAGATCGCTAAGGAAGCTGCCGCGCTTGGATTCAAGGAGATCCAGTTCGACTATGTTCGCTTCCCGGAAGGCTTCGAGAACAAGGCCGATTCGCTAGCCTATACGAAAGACGAGCGGTCGCGCGTTGACGTGGTGGCGGATTTCGTCAGATACGCCCGCGAAGAGTTGAACCCGCTCGGCGTACGCGTCTCCGTCGACATCTTCGGATATGCTGCATCGGTGCCAGCCGCCGAAGGCATCGGGCAGGACTTCAACAAGATCTCCACCTATGTCGATGTCATCAGCCCGATGGTGTATCCAAGCCACTACAGCACTGGCTGGTTCAATCAGAAGCATCCGGACACCGCGCCGTATGAGGTGGTCTACGGGGCCATGATGGATACACACAAGAAGCTGGAAGAGATCGCCGAGGTGAAGCCGATCATCCGGCCATGGATTCAGGATTTCACCGCAAGTTGGCTCGACGTTTACATCCGTTACGGCGTCAAGGAAGTGGAGGCGCAGATACGGGCTTTGCAGGATGCCGGCATCGAGGAATTCCTGCTGTGGAATTCAGGCAATGTGTATACGGAAGGCGTCAATTATGATCTGCAATAAACAGAAGAGGCCTGGGACTGCATGTCCCAGGCCTCTGCCTGTATCTCATGTATGATCCAATCCTGACGCAAACCGCCCGGTATTTGCCGGCAGTCTTGGTTGCCGGATATGAGTCGGTTTCGAGGCTGCTTGCCGTTCCGCTGTTATTGCGACAAACGCATCGCCAGGTTGTACAGCTCCATGTTGAACGGACGGCGGGAATTCACGATCACATCGATGTCCGTCAGCGTCTCGACGCCATTGACGATGCCACAGCCCTTGCCGGACTCGCCTTCGATCAGCTTGCGTACCGCCAGGTCGCCCAGACGGCTGGCCAGCAGACGGTCGTTGTGCGTAGGTGTGCCGCCGCGCTGGATATGGCCAAGGACCGTAACCCGTGGCTCGATGCCATACTTCTCGATGCGTTTCGCGATATCCTCGCCCTTGCCGACGCCTTCTGCCACGATGATGATCGAGTGGCGCTTGCCCTTGGCGAAATTCTCGCGCATGCGTGTAGCGATCTGATCCAGATCGAACTCCACTTCCGGCACCAGGATCGCTTCCGCGCCGCTCGCCAGCCCGGCATACAACGCGATATCGCCGCAATGTCTGCCCATGACTTCCACGACCGAGGTGCGTTCATGAGAGGTCATCGTATCGCGCAGCTTGTTGATCGCGTCAACGACGATGCTGACAGCCGTATCGAAACCGATCGTGAAGTCGGTGAACGGAATGTCGTTGTCGATCGTTCCCGGCAGACCCATCGTCTTGATGCCGTGCTGATTCAGCTTGTTCGCGCCTTGATAAGAACCGTCGCCGCCGATCACGACCACGCCGTCGATGCCGTGTCTGCGCAGATTGGCCACCGCCTTCTGCTGCCCTTCCAGCGTCTTGAACTCCTCGCAGCGCGCCGTCTGCAGGATCGTGCCGCCGCGCTGGATGATGTCGCCTACACTACGCAGATCCATCGGTCTGATATCGTCATTGATAAGTCCCAGGAACCCGCGCTGAACACCGAACACCTCCAATCCGTGGTACAAACCGCTGCGCACCACGGCACGGACTGCGGCGTTCATCCCCTGTGAATCTCCTCCGCTGGTGAGTACTGCAATCTTCTTGACTGTCATACCTTCTCCTCCTTGGTTGATAGATAAGCTTCCGATGCGAGAACCTAATGCGCGCGAATCCACTTGCTGTTCAACCAGAAGAACAGCCTCGTCCACGGACTGTTGTGCATAAGCTGGCGGGTGATTCGTGTAACAGCTTCCTGTCCTGAGACCTTCGGATCAGATAGATACAGAGCGAGCAGTCCTTCGATGATCATCAGATGAAAACGCGCACCTGGCAGACGGCTGCCGGCAAGCTTCGCCTGCTGGGCGATATGCTGCAGCCTGTCAACCGTAGAACCGGGGCCGGAGTAATAAGCGCAGAAGTTCAGATCGCCGCCGCGCTTGTCCTCCTCTTGGTCGATCAGATAATCGAGCAAGATATGCAGGGCACATATATAGGGAAAATAAGCCTCATATATTGCCTTCGCTTCACCCTCCGACAAACCTGAACTGCCTGCTGCCTGGAACAGCATAAACACGCCCAGGGTGGACCCGCAAGCTGCGGCAAATTCATTCCACATCAGATCAGGTGCGCGATGGCGGTGCTGCTCCCACCAATCCAACAACGCCTGTTCGCGCTGCCGGGGATGGATATGCTTATATACCTGCAGATCGCAGTATAAGCTAACCAGATCGATGATGAGCGGCTGCACGACGCCATAGGACGGAAGCTGTCCCGCAAGTTCCCGGCAAGCTTCGACCAGTGCGCGCAGATAACCGCCATCTTCGGATTCCGCACGACAGGCATAATAATCATGCAGTTCCCCATGCGGATTCACCGCATCCAGCATCGCCTGATGCAAGGCGCGGAAATCTTCTGCCGAGAGTGACGTACTTCTGTCGCACAGATTGTCCAGATAGTCACTGATCGTCTGGAAGGCCGTGATCAGTCGAAGCAATTGTTGCCTCTGCGCAATGTTGCCCGATGCATAAACGGCGCCGCCAAGGCAATGAAATTCCTTCGTCGTCATGCTGGCAATCGCTTGCCTCCGCAGCTCTGGATCAGGGATGCGCTCGGCCAGCTTGCGCCACTTCTTCAGCTCGCTGCGGACTCCTGGGAGGATATGGCGGTACATCCGATACATCAGGCTGAACGGCCCCCGCGGCAAACCAGACGAGTGTGTTGTAGGCTGCAAACCAGAACCTCCTGTCGGACACATCGATGTTGAAATCATGACGGTCAATTGTGTATGCGTTCCGAGCCCATCTCCTGATTGACGCGATACCACAGGTGCAAATCATTGATCCGGCTAGCCAACTCCGCAATCGCCGAGTTCAGGCGGCAAGATTCGGCAAAGTTCTCCTCGTTATTCAGCATCTCCTGCTTCTCTTTGATGAGCTCCTCGAAGCCTTTGACCCGATCGGGTATCGTACCGCGAATCAGTTCCCACTCGAGCAGAATAGCAGCGCGTTCTTCCTCCGTGTACATCTCCCAATCCAGATCCAGCTCGGGCAATCGGATACCCAGCCGTTCGTCATACCGAAAACGATAACGTTTGCCCATGATAAAGCCCCTTTGAAACGAAAAAATAGGAAGTTACAAACGGCCATCCATCCACTATAATGAGAAAATCGTTATATTCAGATCATAATCCCAATCGACGAGGTACTGCAAGATGAATAGTTCCAAAGAAACGACCAATATCGTCAATTCTGTTAACCATTCGACAGAAACAACAACTGGAAGCACACTGGAGATCGTCCGGCTGAAGGCTTTCACATTTGCGGTCTATCTGACCACCGCTGTTTATGTATCCTACTTTCCGCTCTACTTCGAACATCTTGGCTACTCCAAATCTGAGATCGGGTTGCTCTATGCATTCGGTCCCTTCATCGGCATCGCAGCCAACCTGTTCTGGGGCGTTCTGAGCGACCGGCTTAGGACGATCAAGGCGATCCTGCTCATCGTCCTCGGCGGCCAATTCGCTTCTGCATTAATTGTACAGAATGTTCATACATTTGCAAGTTTGTTCGTCACCATGCTCGCATTCAACTTTTTCTATATGTCGATTAATCCGCTTAATGACAGCCAGCTCCTGATCGCTTCCAAACAGTTGAAACGCAGCTATGTGTCCATTCGCGTCTGGGGTTCGATCGGATTCTCTTTCTCGGCGGTCTTCGTCGGTTGGATCCTGTCTTACCTGGGTGCCGGACGCACCTTGCTTGTGGCGATGTGCACGATCGGCCTCACCTTCCTGATCGGCTTGACCTTGCGGGACCGCACCGCATCGAAGCAGAAATTCAGTGCCAAGGAGCTCATCGCGATCATCCGCTCCCGTCAGTTCCTGTGGTTCATGCTGCTCATCCTGCTCGTTTCGACGTCCCATCGGATCAACGAGACATTCCTCGGCATCTATATGGCGGAACTCGGCGCCGACAGCTCGCTGGTCGGACTGGCCTGGATGGTGTCAGCGCTCAGCGAGATCCCCGTCCTGTTCTTGCTCGGCAAGTACGGTAACCGACTGAAGGAACTGCCGCTCTTGGCCTTCGCTTCAGCAGCTTATGCCGTCCGCTTCTGCCTCGTTGCCATCTCTCACGATCCAGTGGCCCTGGTGGCGACGCAACTTCTGCACAGCATCTCGCTTGGCATCTATATGGTCACCGCCATCCGTTACCTGCAGCAGCTTATCCCGGACAAATACCGGGCCAGCGGCCAGGCGTTGTACGCCGTTGTCTGGACAGGCCTGGCCGGTTTCATCAGCGGCTCGGCAGGCGGCAACATCTATGATTCGTTCGGTGCAAAGACGCTCTACTTCACCTCAGCCTCGCTGGCAGCGCTGGCCAGCATCGGTTTCCTTGTGACGCACTTGCGCAAGAAGATGTAGCAATCGATCCAACGTGAAGTCCACGGTAAGGTACGAGCGGCCGCCTGCTGGGCGGCAGCCCGCACTGAGGGCCATGACACCCCAGCCTTAAATTCACGGACGGATGAACATCTGCGTCCAGTAATGGCCCATCGAGCCGCCGCTGGCATACCCAACGCCGATCTGGGTGTACGTGGCGTTCAGGATATTCTCACGATGCCCCTGCGAGTTCATCCAAGCCTCCACCACTGCTGCCGCCGTCCGCTGTCCGGCTGCGATGTTCTCCCCTGCTGCGGTATACGAGAGGCCGAAATTACGGATCATCTCGAACGGACTGCCGTACGTCGGTGATTGATGCGAGAAATAAGCACGGTCCCGCATATCCATCGACTTGAAACGGGCGACGCGCGACAGTTCCCAGTTATGGGCGAGCGGTTTCAGGCCGCGGTTGGCCCGTTCGATATTCACGAGGCGGATAACCTCCTGTTCGATGCGTTTGATCGTCGAGAACAGGGGGACATATACCTTGTCTCCCGGGTAGATCAGATCGGGATTTTTAATCTGCGGGTTGGCCGCGATGATCTCCTGCAGACCAACCTGATACTTCAGCGATATGAGCCAGAGCGTATCGCCGGATTTCACCGTATATTCATCCGTGTCATCATACTCCGCATTGTTGTATGCATAAGCAGCCGCATGACTGACCGGTGCGGCATAAGCAACAAGTGCCGCCGATGCCAGGATGATCATGCTTGTCATCATCAGCTTGCGCAACACAGCGTTTTTCCTCCTTGAGGTTCAATTCTGGGTCAACTCAAGGTTAATATGGGTGGCTGATGGGATTTTTATGCAACCGCGACAAGTGCATACTCCCAATTCTTATCGGCAAGAATCCAGCTAATAGAACGTCATTCCGCTATATGAACCCATAGCCATGTCAAACACCGAAAATCGCACAAATTCACCCGAACCCGGCTCGAACTTTATGGCAACTTGTGCTAACCTTATAGGTGCAGGTGTTTTTTGATTTGATATTGAGAGGAACATAGGATCATGGATGTTATCGTATTTGCGATCGTCGCTTTCGTGCTCGGCGGCATCATCATCATGAATCGTGAGCGAATCCCGGAGCATCTGCGCCGGCCTCTGGCGATCTCTGCCATCATCCTGGTTGTCGCTGCATTCGCCATGGTCGTCGCCAGCTTCCTCATGTTGGGATAATCTTACTGGCGTAAGGTCATACTAGGGGCAAAAAAGCCAAAGGTGACCACATCATGCGCTATGTCGCATTCACGATGTTCATCATCCTGATGACTGCGCTCAGCAGCTCGTATGCGTCGGCCGCAGCCACTCAAGCAAACCATATTCAATCAGGGAGGAATCCGATGAGCAGCTTACCGAAGAGACATGAGGTGCCGAAGGAGCACCAGTGGAAGTTGGAGGATCTGTTTGCCAATCAGGAAGCCTGGAACCAAGAATATGCCGAGGTCAAATCAAAGCTTGGCAATCTCGCCCAATATCAGGGCAAGCTCGGCGATGCGGAGATGCTGAAGCAATGCTTCGCGCTGGAGGATGAGGTCTCCCTCCATACGGAAAGACTCTATGTATATGCTAACATGAAGCATCATGAGAACATGGCCGATCCTACATACCAAGCGTTGTCCGACAAGGCAACGAAACTGAGTGTCGAAGTCAATGAAGCCACCTCGTTCATCACGCCGGAGGTGCTGAGCTTGTCCGATGAGACGCTGGATGCGTTCATCGCCAATCCAGATCTTGCTCCGTACAAGCAAACGCTCAGGGAGATGAAACGGCAGAAGCCGCACATCCTGAGCAAAACCGAGGAAGCGCTGCTCGCCCAAGTAGGCAATATCTCGCAAGCTCCGAGCACGATCTTCGGCATGATCAACAACGCAGACATGAAGTTCCCGGTCATCAAGAATGACAAGGGTGAAGACGTTGAACTCACGCATGGCCGGTATATCCAATTCCTCGAGAGCCGCAATCAGGAGGTTCGGAAGAGCGCGTTCGACGCGATGTATTCGACCTATGCCAAGTACAAAAACACCTTGGCCGCAACCCTGAACGCCAATGTGACGAAGAACATCTTCTACTCGCGCGTGCGCAAATTCCCGTCTGCGCTGGAGATGTCCTTATCAAGCGACAATATCAGCAAGGAAGTGTACACGAACCTGATCGATACGATCCACGAGCATCTTCCGTTGCTCCATCGCTATCTGGCGCTGCGCAAGCAATTGCTCAAGCTCGATGAATTGCATATGTACGACCTGTTCACGCCGCTGGTTGAAGAGTTTGATATGGAGATCAGCTACGAGGAAGCGAAGAACATTGTGAAGGAAAGCCTGAAGCCGCTCGGCGAACACTATCTGTCCGTGCTTCAGGAAGGCTTCGACAATGGCTGGATCGATATCTACGAAAACGAAGGCAAGCGCAGCGGCGCATATAGCTGGGGAGCTTACGGCACACATCCTTATGTGCTGCTCAACCACAAGGACAATCTGAACAGCATGTTCACCCTGGCGCATGAGATGGGCCATGCGATGCATTCGTATTATTCGGATAACAATCAGACCTATCGCAACGCCCAATATCCGATCTTCCTCGCGGAAGTGGCTTCCACGCTGAATGAAGCGCTGCTCATGGACTATCTGCTGAACAAGAGCACCGATCCGAAGGAGAAGCTGTACCTGCTGACCTATTACGCGGATCAGTTCCGTACGACGGTGTTCCGTCAGACGATGTTCGCTGAGTTCGAAATGATTATCCATGAGAAGGCGGAGCAAGGCGAATCGCTTACGCCGCAACTGCTGAGCGAGATTTATTATGATCTGAACAAGAAGTACCATGGTCCGGCGATGACCGTCGATCAGGCGATCGAGATGGAATGGGCGCGCATCCCGCACTTCTACTCGAGCTTCTATGTTTACAAATACGCAACTGGATTCTCCGCGGCAACCAGCTTCGCCAAGCAGATCCTCGAAGAAGGGGAGCCGGCGGTCGAGCGCTATACAGGCTTCCTGAAGAGCGGCGGCAGCGACTATCCGATCGAGATCCTGAAGCGTGCCGGCGTCGACATGTCGACACCGGAGCCGATCCGGCAAGCGATGAGCGTATTCGGACAGTTGATCGAAGAGATGGAACAACTGGTGCAATCCAAGTAAATCTGCGTGCAAGAAGGGAGCCGGTCAGCATCGGCTCTCTTTTTTATCTTCTATTATCCCCGTAGGAGACAACATTTTGGCATCTATGTGCACAAAAAAAGGATAGCCTTTAGCTACCCCTTCATGAACCCGTTCGCACACAGCGATATGTGCTATTCTTCTGCCTCTTAGGCAACGTCAGTCCTTCTCTACCAATCCGCGATTCATATAGGCGTCGATGATATTTGAAACCGCAAACACCGTATGCGCCAAATCGATATTCTCGAACGAATACTTGCACTCATCCTTGTAGGCCATATCTTCCTCATAGTGTCTGAGATGCTGTTCGATCAATTCCTCCGAAGCCCCCGCCTTACGCTGCCGTTCGATGACGAGGTTCTTGTCGATGTAGATGAATATGCGCGACACGAGGTCGCCGTATTTATCTTTGAGAATCTTCGCCCCTTTGGCGTTCAGGATCAGATAAACGAACTTCTTCTCGCGGAACAGTTCATCGATCTCTGCTTCCTTAATCCCGTACTTGACGCCGTCCAATTCCACGGCTTCGACGAATTCGCCGCGCGCCTCACATTCCGCAAATTCCTCGGGGCTGATGAAGTAATAATCCTGACCCGGCACTTCTCCTGCTCTTGGTGCGCGGGTCGTGTAGGACAGAACTTTCTGCATACCCAGGGTCGCTCCAACCATATCCGCTATTGTTTTCCTCCCGGAGCCATCAGGCCCAGTGAATACAAAAATCATTCCCTTATCCATCGCATCGACCTTCCTTTCGTTAAATTTGACTTCTCACGCACCCAATCCGCAAACCAGGTACTTCTATAATATGAGATTAATCACCAATTTACCAGACTTTATACATCTATTCTCTTCTGAAATTTCTGAAATTTCCGCCTGGATATTCCATGAACTTGGAAGATGTCGAAGGCGGCTGGATCAGCAACTCCTTGCCGATCCAGCGCAGCCTGTACCTATCTTGCACGATGACTTTAATATTGCACAATCGTGTTGAACGTAGTCCGGTCCATCGAGGTGACCAGCTTCACCAAGAGCTCCTTGGCTGCGTCATAATCATCCGTATGGATGATCGATGCGGACGTATGAATATAGCGGGACGGGATTCCGATCACGGCGGAAGGTACGCCTATGCCATTCAGATGAACGCGTCCGGCATCCGTGCCGCCCGGCGAGACGAAGTATTGGTAACGTATGCCGTTCGATTCGGCCGTATCCCGGATATAGTCAACCAAGCCCTTGTGTGTCACCATCGTTCGGTCATAGATGCGAAGCAGCGCTCCGGCGCCCAGTCTGCCGAAAGCGTTCGGGTCACCGCCGGTGTCATTGGCTGGCGAAGCATCCAGAGCGAAGAAAATGTCCGGGTTGATCAGCCTTGCGGCGGTTTCCGCCCCTCTCAGGCCGACCTCCTCCTGTACGGTTGCGCCGGCATACAGTTGGTTCGGGAGCGCGATATCCTTCACGGCCTCCATCAGTTCGATGGCCAGACCAACGCCATACCGGTTGTCCCAGGCTTTGGCCATCAGTTTCTTCGGATTCGCCATCGGCGTAAACGGGCAAACCGGAACGGCAGGCAATCCGGGACGCACACCGATGCGCTCCGCATCCTCCCGCGAGTCAGCGCCGATGTCGATGTACATATGCTCCAGCGCAAGCGGCTTGCTGCGTTGTCCTTCATCCAGCAGATGCGGCGGGGTCGAACCGATCACACCCGGGACACGCCCCTGCTCCGTGATGATCTCGACACGCTGCGCAGGCAATACCTGACTCCACCAGCCGCCAAGCGTCTGGAACTTCACAAGCCCCTTGTCCGTAATCGCCGTGACGAGAAATCCAACTTCGTCCAGATGCCCGGCCACCATCACTCTCGGACCTTGGCTGTCGCCGTGACGCACGCCGAAAACGCTGCCCAGTCTGTCGAAGATGATCTCATCGCTGACAGGCTGCAGGCGCTGCTTCACATAATCGCGTACCTCATGCTCGAAACCGGAAGGGCCGGCGAGCTGCGTCAAGGTTTCAAACATTTGCATCGTATGTTTATCCATGTGTGTCCATCTCCTCTTGTATGTCTCCTATCAAAACTCATAACCATAGTCCAAACATCCAACCTGCACCAGCACCACCCAGGCTGGCCAGCGCATTCACCTGGTCATTGCGCATGCTCCGCCAACCCCTCACCTGCTCCGCCTGCATGCCGCAATGCTCGTCCGTCTCCACGAGACGCCCGCACCGGCTACAGCGATAACCTGCCTGCACGGTTGCTCCCAGCCACGAATCCAGCAATGAACCGAGGATGCCCGCCGCTCCTGCCGCCCAGATCGTCCGATGCATGGTGCTGAGCGAAATCGACGGATCGGACGATTCTCCTCCTGACAGCCAGAACAGCACATATGCCGCTGCGCCGATGAACCAACCGCCAGCCAATGATGCCATCAGTCCAACAAGCGTCACTCCGCCGGAGGTGCCGGGCTGGACAGGCTTGCCGTTTACGATCGACCGGGGCTGGCTGCGGCTAAGCCCGCCAAGCTCCGTCGCCCAAGTATCGGCATTGACCGCTGCCAATGCGCCAATGTAAGCGTACCACCAGGCGATATGAGGATGCAGCGCATAGCCGATCGCCATGAGCAACGCAATTCCGCCATTGGCCGTCACCTGTCCGGCATCTCTTGCACCGCTCTTCTCATAGTGGCGTTCCGCCTCCAGCTTGCGGCGCCGCTTCACCTTAGACAACAGGCTCGAGCTGATGAAGAATGCGATCAGACTGCCGAACCATATCAGATCGCTCACTGCATAGAGCAGCGTGCCAAGGACGACTGCTGCGAAGAACCCGGACCGGCTCAGCGATCGCTTCCAGTATGCGGCACCCGCGATCACGGTGCTGCCTGCCAAACCGATCACGAGTTGGTAGAACAACATCATATCCAGCCTGATCACCCATTTTCCTCTTCTCCTCTCTATTGTATAGGAAAAGGACTTGAATTGAAAACGCCGCCTCGGGAGCTTTTTTGATGGGTCGATGCAGGAAACAGGCATTTTTTGATGAATTGTTTATTGAAAGTTTATCCGTGGCACCAACATTTCTGGCAGCGGATCGGAGTGACGATAAGCGCATGCATGAAGAACACGGCTTGAAGCCCATTTTTAAGAAGGACCCGACACCCGAGCAGATGTTGCAGATCATCTTTGACTACACAGCCAAGATTGCCAATACGAACGACCTGGACAAGGTACTGATGTACATGGCCGATATGGGCCGGGAGATGATCGTCGCTGATCGTTGCACCATATGGTTATATGACAAGGAGCGCAGAGAGCTGTGGACGCGTGTGGCTCACGGCATGGAAGAGATTCGGATGTCTGCAGACCAAGGACTCGTCGGCTACGCGATCAAGCACGAGCGACCGATCTTTATCGATGACGCATACACGAACGAAGAGTTCCGGGAGGTGCTGATGGAGGGGGCGCTCCAGGTCGACAAGCAGACCGGATACCGGACCAAAGCGATTATCGTCGTGCCGTTCCGCAACAACGACAACGAGATCTTCGGCGCTTACCAGGCGATCAACAAAATGACGGAGGATCAGGTGTTCTCGGAGCAGGATCTGAAGTACATCTCGCTCGCCGCCTCCTATTCCGGCAAGTCGCTTGAATCGGTGCAACTGCACCAGGAGATCGAAGAAACCCAGAAGGAAATCATCTTCCGCATGGGCGAGATTGGGGAAAGCCGGTCCAAGGAAACCGGAAACCACGTCAAGCGAGTAGCCGAGTATTCCTATATCATCGCTCTGGGACTGGGATTATCACAAGAGGAAGCGGAACTGCTTCGCATCGCGTCTCCCATGCATGACATCGGCAAGGTGGCGATTCCTGACGATGTGCTGAAGAAGCCGGGCAAGCTGACGGCTGAAGAATACGAGATCATGAAGAGCCATACGACCATTGGATACCATCTGTTGAAGAATTCACGCCGCCGCATCCTGAGAGCAGCTGCCATCGTCGCCGAGCAACATCACGAGAAATGGAATGGAACCGGTTACCCGAACGGCCTCGCCGGCGAGGAGATCCATCTATACGGGCGTATCACGGCGATCGCCGATGTGTTCGATGCGCTGGCCAGCGACCGAGTTTACAAGAAAGCCTGGGATCTGGAACGCATCCTGAATCTGTTCAAGGAAGAGCGCGGCAAGCACTTCGATCCGAAGATCGTTGACACATTTATGGAACAGCTTCCGAAGATTCTGCAGATACGCGACCAATATCGCGATGAGCTGCTCACCCATGACTCCTCTGATTAAATAATGGGCTGACTCTTCACTCATTCCTCCCAGTCGGGGCGGATGAGCATGAAGAGCCAGCCCATCGTTTATGCGAGGAAGAAGGCAATCAGTCCCTGTCTACGCAATCCTCTTCTGAAACCGGATCAGTATAGATGAACTTGGTCAGCATTCATCGACTGCACGCCCGGCTGTTGTGCCTGAGAGGCTGGTTGGTAAGTGTGAAGGAAGGTTTTGGCCGTTTGGTCGTTCATTCTCGGCACCTGATAGATCCCTCGTTCATTCATAAACAGGAACACTTCATAGGCCTGGTTGCTGCAGGTGACGGCACCGTTCACGAGCATCTGGCGAATGTTCGGGTCGGCTGTCTCAAGCGAGGCGGCCATGTGATTCTTGGCGGAATTTTTGTGTGCACACAGCACGGCCGAAGCGATCTGCATATCATTCAACTGTCCCAGCGTGACAGGGGCTACCGATGCCGGATTGCTTAAGCCGTAAGCCACCTGCTGGGGATCTACGGAAGGCATGTTGTAAGGCTGGTTCAGGTTCTCGGCAGCCGAATAGTCGTGCGTATAGGCAACCAATTGATTATAGGATTCCAACGCCGTGCGCAGATGGCGATCGATCATGTTACGCAGCTCGGGGTCTTGGCAGTAGTTCATATACATGCCAAAATGGTTGATCAGATTGATCTTCTCATTCAGTATCTCGTGCACTTCCATCGTTTCGTGCGCTCCAAACGGCATCCAAACCACTCCTTGTGCTCGTATTAGGGGTCGTACCGTCAATATGATAAGCGATCATGGAGTCAAATATGTGGATGCCTTGCGGGAGATTGCTGGGCGAAGAACGCATCTCAGCCAGAAGCGCGCACCACCAGGAAGCCTTCAGGCATCGGCGCAGGCGTTACGGTTTCCTCTCCGTAGATCTTAGCCATCAGCACATCTACAGCCGCCCTGCACAGCTTGTCCCGGTCGTACTGAATCGTCGTCAGCGGGGGATAGACCTCGGATGACATCAGGATGTCCTCGCAGCCGATGATGGCCAGTTGCCTAGGAATGTCGATCCCATAATTTCGGCATGCAGCGATCGCGCCGATCGCCATCAGGTCATTTGCGCAGACCAGTGCCGAGAAGTTCAGCTCACCGCTCACGATCCTCTGTTCCATCGCATCGTATGCCTTCAGATACGTGCCGCCGCCGCTTAGCACATTGGAATGGTCAAACTTCTTCTTGCAAAGCTGCATCGCCTGGATAAACGACGAGAAGCGATGCGTATGATAATGGGCCGGGTTGCCGTTGGTCATATAGCCGATGTCCAGATGGCCGCGGGATTGCAGATATTCGACCAGCTTGCGCATCGCTTGCATCCAGTTCAAGTCGATGCTGGGGACGCCCTGCTTCTCCCAAGCCGGACGCATGAGGGAGACAATCGGAATGCCCCGCTCGCGGAAATAATCATACGATTGATCCGCAAGTGTCTGTCCCATCAGGAGGAGACCATCCACCCGTTCCGCAAGCAACTTGAGAGCGCTCGCCTCCGATTCCTGCCTGTATGTTTGCAGGATCATGCTGTATCCATGCTGTTGCAGAGCCGATTCCACGTAGGAGACGAGCGAAGCTTCGAATGGATTGCCCAAGTGGCTCACGAGCACGGCCACCTGATTCGTCCTGCCGCTCATTTCCGAACCCCCCCGTTTTATCGTCAGTATTCTCTCCTATGCACAATCATTTTACCTGATTTGTGACAATAATCAATTTTCATTTGTGGTATAATAAAGAAATACTTAGCAGGCTTCAAGTCTTCTGGACGCAGAAGGCTGCTTAGTATTTCTTATGTCTGACTGGAATTAATTGAAACTGACGAAAAATTCATGAAGACGAAAGAAATACTTAGCAGGCTTCAAGTCTTCTGGACGCAGAAGGCTGCTTAGTATTTCTTATGTCTGATTGGAATTGATTGGAACTGACGAAAAATTCATGAAGACGAAAGAAATACTTAGCAGGCTTCAAGTCTTCTGGACGCAGAAGGCGAAAGAAATTACTTAGCACTAGTTATTTCAAACTTCTTGCTATTATCCGACAAAGAAAGAAAGATGCAACATGGAACGTTGGAAAATCAATCTGGCTGTCTTGTGGGTTGGGACATTCCTTACTCTTGCCGGCATGTCGATGATTATCCCATTTATTTCGCTCTATGTTCAGGAACTGGGCGTGACCGATCCGAAGGAAGTTTCCGTCTGGGCCGGGCTGATCTTCTCCGCCAACTTCGTCACCGCCTTCATCTTCCAGCCTGTGTGGGGCAAGCTGTCAGACCGATACGGGCGGAAGATCATGCTGCTGCGCTCGGGATTCGGCATGTCGATCGTCATCATCCTGATGGGGACGGCGACCAATGTCTGGCATCTCCTGCTGTTGCGCATGCTGAACGGCACGGTGTCAGGCTTCGTCCCGGCAGCCAATGCACTCGTTGCCGCCTCAACCCCCAAGGAGAAAAGCGGTTTCGCCATGGGCACCCTGCAGTCTGGAGCGGTATCCGGCTCGGTTATCGGACCGTTCATCGGCGGTCTGCTCGCGGACTGGTTTGGTTTTCGCATCATTTTCTTCATCACGGGCTCACTGCTCCTGACCGCTACGATCCTGTCCATGCTGGTCGTGAAGGAAAAGTTCGACAGAGACAAGGCGAAAGCTGCCCCTAACGTTTCGGTGCTGAAGGGATTTCGGCAGATCATCACGTTCCCTGGCGTACTGGCGATGTTCACCGTCACGCTCGTCACGCAGTTGGCGCTCTCCGGCACTTCGCCTCTTATGCCGGTGTTCATCTCAGAGATGCACGGTCAGATCCCGAATCTCGCCTTCTATTCGGGGCTTGTCAGCTCGGTCACCGGGTTCTCCAATGTGCTGTTCTCGCCGATCCTCGGCAGGGCCGGTGACAAGTTTGGTTCGGATCGGGTGCTGAGGCTCTCGCTCATCTGCGCAGGACTGTCATTTATCCCGCAGGCATTTGTCACGAATATCTGGCAATTGCTCGCCATTCGCTTCTTCCAGGGCTTGTTCATCGGAGGCCTGCTGCCGTCCGTCAACGCGCTCATCCGCCGGGCGATCCCGGATACGATGATCAGCCGGGCTTTCAGTTTCAACCAATCTTTCCTGAGCCTCGGCAACCTGATCGGGCCGACGGTCAGCGGCGTCTTGGCAGTCTGGATCGGCATACGCGGTCTGTTCATCCTGTCTGCCGTTCTGATGCTGATGAACGCGATCTGGGTGGGTAAAGCGCTCGTCGGGCATCTTGCCGGCAAGGAGAAAGGGAACTGAGATGCAGACAGCTCTAAGCGGCACGTCGTCCCGCTATCTGAGACATAACGGGCTGCTTCGCTCTGCTGACGGAACGCCATATCGTTAGCATCCGGGAAATATAGGCAATCTGATGGAACAGCGGGATCGCTTTCCACAGTACGCCAGCACGATTAAAGGTTGGGAAGGATAGCTTCCCAACCTTTTTATTGGCTGTCGTCAGAAACCTTGCAAGGTGACCCTTAGCCTGTAGTCGCGGTTCGCCGGCAGCGTGTATTCCGGATGCGGCCTTGCCCCCCAACTGTCATCGCCGCCAACACCGGACTGATGGGCGATGACGCGCACGACCGTCTTCAAGCCTGGTGCGGGCAGCTTGTAGGCGTGATCGTGCTCCTCCAGTTCCCATGGGGTGTAGGGCAACACGTTCCACTCAAACTTCGGGTGGCCGACGATTCGGATGCCGGTGCCAGCTTCATCGCTGACCTCCGCGCGGCGAACCTCCATCTTGTTGCCGCATTCCTGCGGGCGCAGGTACGGCACGAACTGCTCCTGGACCTTGCCGGTGTATAAGCCGAGCTTGGCCCCAGTCTGACGATCCCAGTATGACTCGTGCGGCCCCTTGCCGTACCAGGATAAGCTGTCATAGCCGCCGGCCATCTCGAACAGGATGCCCACCTCAGGAAGCTCAGGCAGGTTCTGAGCAGGCGAGAGGACAAAGTCTAGCCCGATGCGCCCGTCGCCATGGATCGCATAAGTCAAGAAACACCGCGAATCTGCCGCTGCCCATAAGCGGTAAGCGGACGTGATCCGAACACATCCCGCTTCCTGCTCGATATGCAGAGCCGCAAGGCTCCGCTTCGCTCCCGCCTCGCGCCATACTCTGCTGCGTTCATGCAACCGGTTGCCGCGGTCATTGTCCGTCATCGCCCGCCAGAAGTTCGGAACGATCGGCCCCGACAGCAGTTCATGCCCGTTCATCGCATAGGACACAAGATCGCCTGATGCGCGGTCGAAACGTATCGCGAAGCGGCTGCCGGTGATGACGATCAACTGATCATCCTCACTCACAGCAATCGGGCTTGCTTCTTCTGCTACCCGGATATAATCCACACATGGGGCATCAGGCAGGATAAATTGCTCGAAGGCCACCTCATGTCCCGCTTCTGCCCACGGCTTTCGATCCTTCAGCACGCAACTGAGCGTCAGCACCGCTTCGGCACTTGGCATGCTGCCCGCGCAGACATAGGGTATGCAAACCTCGCGCTCCTCGCCAGGCGCGCCATCTATCTGCAGCTCTCCCCGCTCGCCCGTCTCGCCGTTCAACAGCACTTCCCAGCGCAACGTAAACCGGCTCAGGTCGGTGAACAGATGGTCGTTACGGATGATGAACGTTTTGCTCGACCAATCCTTCACGCGGAACTTGATGCTTTGATAACACTTTTTCACTTCAAACAGCTTCGGCGAAACGGTGCGGTCAGCGAAGATCAGTCCGTTGCCGCAGAAGTTGCCGTCATGCGGTTTCTCCCCGAAATCTCCGCCGTACGCCAGGTACTCGGTGCCGTCCTCCGTGCTGGCCAGAATCGCCTGGTCAATCCAATCCCAGATGAACCCGCCTTGCAGCCTCGGGATTCGGTCGAACAGCTCCCAGTACTTGTGCAAACCGCCGCAGGAATTGCCCATTGCGTGACTGTATTCACACAGGATGATCGGCTTGTTCGGATGGCTCATGGCGAATTGCTCGAGATGCTGAGGCCGCGTATACATCTGACTCTCGATATCCGAGGCAGCCTCGCTCTCCCGCCAGTGGAAAACTCCTTCGTAATGGACGAGTCTGGACGGGTCCACGCGACGGAAGTAATCATGCATGGCGATGAAGTTGTCTCCGCCGAACGACTCGTTGCCAAGTGACCAGAGGAGGATCGAAGGGTGGTTCTTGTCACGCTCGTACATGGACTTTGCCCGGTCAAGCACGTTGGCTGTCCACTCCGGCCGGCTGCCGGGGATCGTATCCCCCAGTTCCCTCTGCCCGTATCTCCACAGGCCATGCGTCTCAAGATTCGTCTCGTCGATCACATAGAGTCCATACTGGTCGCACAGATCATACCAATAGGGATGGTTCGGATAATGGGAAGTGCGCACGGCATTGATGTTATAAGCCTTCATGAGAAGGATGTCTTGTTCCATGTCTTCCCGACTGATGGCCCGCCCTTTGCGGCAGTTGAACTCGTGCCGGTTGACCCCTCTGAAGACGATGCGCTTGCCGTTCAGCAGCATGAGTCCGTCCTTCAGCTCGAATCGGCGGAAGCCGATACGCTCTGCTATCACTTCCAGCGGCTTGTCGCTCTCAGACATCACCGTGAGCACACAGGTATACAGATTCGGCTCCTCGGCACTCCATAGCGCAGGCTGCTTGGCCGCAATTGACAAGCTCAATGCCTGAAAGTCCGAACCGTCCAGACGGACGGCCACGCTTGCCTCCGCCCCCGGTACCGGATGCTGCCTGCTGTCATACAGCGTTGCATGGACGGTGATCTCACGGCCAACCCAGCCGCTGTAATTGAGCAGCTTGGCATGAATCGTCACTTGTCCATGTTCATACGCGCCGTCCAGCTCCGGCAGGATCTTCGCATCATAGAGATGCACCGGCGCCCGCGAATAGAGGAATACGTCGCGGAAGATACCGGACAGGCGCCAGAAATCCTGATCCTCCAGCCAGCTTCCATCGCACCAGCGGTATACTTCGACAGCGAGCCGGTTCACGCCGTCACGCAAATAAGGCGTTAGATCAAATTCCGCCGGCGTAAACGAATCTTCACTGTACCCGACAAACTCGCCGTTCAGCCATACGTAGAAGGCCGACTCGACTCCCTGGAAGCTGATGAACACCGGCTCTCCGCTCCAGTTAGGCGGCACGGTGAAGTCTCTGATGTAGGAACCTACCGGATTGTATCCGGTCGGAGCATAAGGCGGCTTGACCGGCTCACGCTCGGACCAAGGGTAAGCGACATTCGTATATTGCGGATAATCGTATCCTTGAAGCTGCCAGTGTCCCGGCACCTCGATCTCTGCCCATCCGCTGGCATCATAATCCTCGCGATAGAAGTCCTTGATCCGGCTGTCCGGGTTTGGCGCGAAGGCGAAACGCCACCTGCCGTTGAGGCTCAAGAAGCGGCGGGATTGCCATCTTCCTCCTGCCAGCGCTTCCTCGGCGGAATCATAAGGAGTGAAGGATGCATGCGCTTCCAAACGATTGAGCTCGAAAATGTCCGGATTGTGGTTCCACTCGGGATATCCGTTGGCCGGGGGGTGATAGGTCCATTTTCTTTTCATCGTGATACCAACCTCTTTCCTTGTATATCGGTGTATAAAAGCATCATGAATTCCTTCAGCATCTTGAGCAACCGGCGGAAATGCAATATGATGGCGTTGACAGACTCCGGGATGAAACACAGGCCACTAGCCTTACGGGCGTTCCGGACGTTGTTTCACATGACGAGGTGATGATCATGATCCAGCTCATACGTTGCGGTTATAACATAATCCATGATGACGGCTTTACCATCGACCGGGCCTATGGCTCTGGCGACTACCTGTTCCTGCTGTTTCGCAGCCGTGTGAAGATCCAGACCGATGAGCTGGCCGAAGCGGACCGAAACACCTGCATCATCTACCGCAAGGGCAGCAAGCAATGGTATCAAGCGATTGAGCATCCGATGGTCCACGACTGGTTTCATTTCGATGGGCCGGAGGTGGAGGAGCTCTTCGAACGGCTTGGGTTGCCGTTCGACACCCTGATACAGGTTCATGAATCCTTCTATATCTCAAAGAAAATCAGCGAACTCCAGGAGACGCTGATCCATAATGGCCGCCATCGGGACGAACTGCTCGATGCGATCATCCGTTGCCTGCTGATGAGACTTGCTGACATGCAACACCGGTTCAAGGAGAACCATCACATCAGCAAGTACTATGAGCAGTTCGTCGCTCTACGCAATGAGATCTATAACTATCCGTATGTATTCTATACTGTGGATGAACTTGCCGGAAAAGTCAACCTAAGCCGCTCTTACTTCCAGAAGCTGTACAAGGAGATCTTCGGCGTATCCGTAATCAGTGACATGATTCGCAACCGGCTCGATTATGCGATGTATCTGCTGTCGAACACCTCATACAGCATCAAGGACGTTGCGGAGCGCTGCGGATATGCCAATGATGTGCATTTCATGCGCCAATTCAAGAAGTTCGTCGGCGTGTCTCCTTCGGAATACCGATACAGCCACCGCGCCAGGACGCATCTCAGCAAACTGGCGAACTCCGCCAGGCAAATATGACGTTTGGCAGCGACGTTGCAACCGGCGAATATGACGGATAGCAGCGCACGTTCTTGCCAATAGACATGTCAGTTGGCAGCGAAGATGCCGCCACAGCGCATATCCTTGCCGCGGAAGACCATCATGCTTGCTGTTTAACCCGAAGCACCGTAAGAGACCGTGCAGGAAATTCATATTCGACGCATGATCCGCTGGTGCGCATCTCCTTACGCTTCGGCACAACCGCTTCCGGTTCTTCGAAGCTGTTCTCCTGATCCAGCTCATACCCCGACATCTCGTGGATCTCCACGCAGCGGGCTGCATTGGGCAGGCCCTCCAGCACGAGTTGGACGGATAAAGGCCGTTCCTGAATGTTGACCGCTTTGACCAAGATGTCTCCTGTGGCATCCTCCACGCTGGCTGTGTAATAAAGCGGCTCGATCGAAGGGAGCTTATCTTCCGTCTCCGCGATCAAATCGCCATCAGCGCTGACGCGGATTCGTCTGCCGTGAATTTCAATCGCCAGCTCATACTCCCTGCCTTCCTCGACCGTGAACAGATGCTGGGTCAAACAGGAGCCGCGGCCATTGACGCGTGAACAGACTGCCGAATCTTGGTTCTGCCAGCCTCCGAGCTCCCAATAGATGCTATTCCCCTCATCGCGCCTTCCGACATGCAGGATAAACCCTCGCGGGCCGCTAAGCTTGCGCGCTCTCAGGCGCATTAAGAGGTTCGTCGCTCTCGACCTTGACGATCACGCGGCCGCCGCCGCGTTCCACCTTCTCCCAAGCGGTCAACGCATGATAATCCGGACGATCGATCGGCTCGAATTCAAAGGACCGATTCTGCACGAGTTCCGCATACAGCCCGCCATCAGCGGCATGGTTCAGGTCCTCGAAGAAAATGCCGTTCAAATCGCCAATTCTCGCACCGCGTTCCAGAGTATGAATCTTCAGAACTCCTGAGGCCACGAATGTCCCCTCCCAACACAGATCTCATGACGGTTTGTGTCAACGAACCGTGATCAGAGCCCTTGCCGAATGCCCGGCAGGATCGATCCGCATGCCGGGCGAGCCGAAGAAAGGCGTGCCGTCCGGCTTCCATAACAGGCGCTGCACGCGGGCATGGCGGTTCGGATCATATAGCGGTTCGCCCTTGATCTCCTTGTACGGTCTGGCATGATAGACGAACAGATCGGAGGAACCGTCTTCCGACACGGTGAAGCTGTTGTGTCCCGGTCCGTATTCCGATGCAACCTCGCTGCTTGTAAATACAGGATGTGGCGATTTGCTCCAGGATGCAGGATCGAGCAGGTTGCTGCCCTCACTTGCCGTCAGCAGGCCCATACAGTAGCGATGATCCGTGCCGCTGGCGGAGTAAGCGATGAAGATTCGCCCTCCGCGTTTCAACACGGCGGGACCCTCGTTGACGCGATGCAGTTGGATCTCCCAGTCGTATTCCGGTTTCGTGATCAACACCGGCTCGCCGACGATCGACCATGGCGTGTCCATCCGCGCGATGAACAGGCTGGAATCGCCGATGATCTGCGCCCAGACGAGATAGCGCACTCCTCTATGCTCAAAGGTCGTCGCATCAAGCGAGAAGCTTTCAACCGGCAACTTGATCCGGCCCTTCTCCGTCCATGTTCCGCTGATCGGGTCCTCATCGGAGCATTCGAGCACATATGGGCGAATGTTCCACTTGTTCTCTGCGGTGCCGGCCGCGAAGTAGATGTACCAGCGCCCGTCGATATGATGCAGCTCAGGCGCCCAGATGTGATTGCCCATCTCCCCTTGCTCATGCTTCCGCCAGATGACCTTCTCCTCCGCCGTTGCCAGCCCCGCTATCGTGCGGGATCGGCGCAGGATGATCCGGTCATATTCCGGCACGGATGCGGTGAAGTAATAATAACCATCAGTGTGCTTCAAAACGTATGGATCGGCGCGTTGCTCAATGAGCGGGTTCGGATAGGGATCGAGGACGATCCTTCCTTCCAGCACGTACTCACCCGATGTTTCCAATTTCGCATGATCTGCGGGTTCCCATTCCACCGGGAATCGCTCAACAATTCCGCCCTCCAGTTCGGCTTCAACCCATCGCGGCAGATTAAGCGGCTCTCCTGGCGCTTTGCTGATGGTCGTCTCCCTGATGCGTGTGATTTTCATGCTGTCCTTTCCTCCTGAGCCTTGCTCGTCGATATATGTTTCATTGATTTGCGTTTCATTTACATAAGATACCATATTGGGCTGAACCTCATTTCATGTACCTGTTATCAGAGTGGTATAGCGAATGCTTCCAGCAATCGGCGGTATTCCGATTCGGTGACCGGGATGACGCTTCCATGGCGTTTCTTCGAACGGCCAAGATCGAACTCATCGTCGTCCAGCACTCGGAAGTCCCCGCTGTCAAGATCGTTTGTGACCAGCGGCAGATAACCTTTGCCCTCGGCGAAGCGATCGATGATAAGGCACCATTCCTCACAGTCATTGAACTTGAAGATCTGTGGCCCTTCCACCCCAGGAATCGCCTCCAGATTCGGCGCCGAAAGATGGACGAAAGCTTCCTTATGCAAGGAGCTGCCTTTCTCCGCACGGATGTTCTTCGTCGTTTCATCCTTGGAATAACGATAGTACATGCCGTTGTGTGCGATGATCGTCGTGTCGATGATGTGGTTGTCACGCTCGATGTATTTCTCCGCCTGGATGAAGGTGCGGAAATCTCTCGTGCGTGCTGAATATATCTTGTGCTTCCGCTGCGTCTCATGCGGCTCCTGCGTGGCGGATGCCCAGAATACGAGGAAGTCATCGGTGGTTTCGTCGTAGATCGCTTCCGGCGCCCATACACAGCCTGCGCCTTCGATTCCGACCGTGACCGCCCACGGTGATGACCAACGAACAAGATCCTCTGACTCCCAGACGATGATGTCGCGGCTTCCTTCATTGACTGCGGCTCCCCATCCTTTGCCGCTGGCGATGCGAAGGTCTGTGGCGATCAGGTAGAACTTTCCATCACGAGGAGAACGAATGAGGAACGGGTCCCTGGCGCCTTTCTCTCCGATCTCGGAACGCAGCACCGGCTGGCCGCCGTTCAGATCCTTCCAATGGAGGCCATCCTCGCTGACTGCAAAATAAACCTGTTCGCCATCCGGCCCCTCTCCTGTAAAATGAGCCATCAAGTATCCATAATAGGCTTGGACCTCAAGCATGGTTCTCTCCTCCTTGGGCTGCTGTTGGATGAAATATTGTCTCATGGCGCAAACATGCTTATAGGCTGATTCTAAACATATTTAAAGAAATAATAAATGAACTATTCGCCCTTGTTACTGATCAATCGTCTTGAAACCGTTTCTCAGCCCGTCACCCACTTTCTGTACGATTTTTCGTACACTTCAGCCTCGTTTGTCGACCAGCACAGCAGTTTTGTACGATGTTTCGTACAGGTCGGCGCTAAACATCAAATAAAAAGCGGCCCCTTCAGGCCGCTTCGTAAACCGCCACGCATCAGATAATCATATCACATGCTATGGATCACGTACTCTGCTCCGGCTAAGACATCCCATTCCAAGACGCCGTCTGCTTCACGCAGATTGGCAATCTCATTGTCGCCGAACAGGATGCGAACGGAACCGTTCGTTCGGAGACGGCATACTCCCGCATAAGAGCTGCGGATTCTCGCTTCCTTCAGCCGGGCGTTGGCCCACTCGATGTCCACTTCATAGCCGCCTCTGGCGCGCAGCCCCTTAACCTGCCCTTCGCTCCACATCTCAGGCAAGGCCGGCAGCAGATGTATCGCTCCGGCATGGCTCTGCAGCAGCATCTCCGCGATGCCCGCCGTACCGCCGAAGTTACCGTCGATCTGGAACGGGGGATGGTTGTCGAACAGGTTCGGCAGCGTGGAATGCGTGAGAAGAGCGTAAACATTGGCATATGCCTTGGCTCCGTCCTCCAGTCTCGCCCAGAAATTGATGATCCAGGCGCGGCTCCAACCGGTATGCCCGCCGCCATGTGCAAGCCTGCGCTCCAGCGTGACTCTGGCTGCAGCAGCGAGCTCCGGCGTCGTGCGGACGGTGAACTGCTTGCCCGGATGAAGCCCGAACAGGTGTGAGATGTGGCGATGCCCCGGTTCCGCCTCCTCATAATCCTCGAGCCATTCGAGGATCTGGCCATGTTTGCCGATGGCGGGCTTGGGCAGACGCGCCAAGATATCCTCGAACGTGCTGCGCAGCTCATGTTCGCCTCCAACGATGTCATACGCCGCGAGACAAGCGGAGAACAGCTCATGCAGGATCTGGCTGTCCATCGCGGCGCCGATGCACAGTTGCCCCTGTTCCCCGTTCGGCAGGATATAGGTGTTCTCCGGCGATACGGAAGGATTGGTCACCAGTTTGCCGTCAGGAGTCTCCTCCAGATAATCGACGAAGAACAACGCCGCCTCCTCCATGATCGGATAGGCTCTGAGCAGAAACTCCCGATCCAGCGTAAACTCATAATGTTCCCACAGATGGAGACATAACCATGCCGCGCCCATCGGCCAATAGGATGCCGGCAGATAGATATCCTGCGGCGCGGTGTCCGCCCAGATGTCCGTGTTATGGTGGGCAGTGAAGCCTCTGGCGCCATACATCACCCGCGCGGTGTGCCGACCCGGCTCCCGCATGCGCTCGATCAGCTCAAACAGCGGCTCGTGGCACTCGGACAGGTTGCACAGCTCAGCCGGCCAATAGTTCATCTGCGCATTGATGTTGATCGTATATTTGCTGTCCCATGGCGGTTGCATCTTGTCGTTCCAGATACCTTGCAGATTCGCGGGAAGTGAGCCCGGGCGGCTGCTCGAGATCAGCAGATACCTGCCGAATTGGTAATACAAAGCAATCAGGCCATGATCATGCGCCCCTTGTTTCATCCGCGCTAGCCGTGCATCCGTCGGCAACGCTTCGGCTTCTGGATCAATCGGCAGCACGAGCGCAGAACGTTCAGACAGCGAACGAAAGTCGGCTTCATGCCGTTGTTTCAACGTCTCATACGCATGCTGCTCCCCAGCATCCAGTATGCGCATCACCTCCGCCTCCGGGTTCTCGTGCCGAAACGTTGTACCGGCAGCCAGGAGAAGCGTCAGTTCGTCGGCTCCCCGGACGATGAGATGTTCGCCGATGATCTTCGTCTCGCCACCGGAAGCCACCGCCCGGACAGCGGCCCGGAAGTCTGAACCGCCTTGCCCGCCGCAGTTGCCGCGCATGACGATCGTCCGCCCATCAGCCTTGACTAGTTCATCGACATATCTGGCCTGGCCGCGCATCAGTCTCGCTGTGACGGAGATGCTGTTCGGACGGTCGGCCGTGAAGCGGATGACCATGACCTGATCCGGGAAGCTCGTGAAGATCTCCCGCGTATATGTAACGTCGCCAGCCCTGTAACGAACGGTCGCTATGCCGCTCAACAGATCCAGTTGTCTTCTGTATGCGGTCACGCTCTCCGAACCATGCTTCACATTCAGCAGCAGATCCCCGAGCGGCATATAATGCCGCTGCGTTTCGGGGATGCCGGACAAGGCGTACTTCGCCAGTTCATGCGCCTCCTTCAGCCTGCCTTCGCGCAACATGCGGCGTATCTCGGGCAGGTATACCGCTGCATCGGGATTGTTGCGGTCCCGCGGTCCGCCGTACCATACCGTATCCTCATTCAAGCCGATCCGTTCGTCATGCGTCTTACCGAAGATCATCCCGCCCAGCCGGCCGTTGCCGATCGGCAGCGCCTCCTCCCAGACCGAGGCTTCCTTGTCGAACCAGATGATCGAAGTTGCCGGATTTGCCATGTCTGCACTCCTCCATTTCTCAACGATTCATTGGCATGCAATATAACTGCGATGGCTGCGGAGAATCTCACATGCTGCTGTATCCGTATAAATCGCTTTGCCACTCACCAACTGGGTACTTTAGTGATGTAAAAAAACTCGCTAAAGATTGTGCCAGCCTATACACTGCTCCTCAGGCGATCCCGTAGAATCTTGCGCAGTTGCCGCCCAATATGGCTTCCTGGTCTGCCGCAGGGAGCGTTTTCACATAATCGATCACGATGCCCATCACCGACGCATAATCTCCGTTGACGAGGCAAACCGGCCAATCAGAACCGATCATGAGCCGGTGAACACCGAAGGCATCAAACACAACATCCAGATAGGGCTGAAAATCCTCAGCCTGCCAATGGCCGCGTTTCGCTTCCGTCACCATGCCTGACAACTTGCAGCAGACATTGGGGTGGGCAGCGAGTTCATAGATCGCTTCTTTCCAGCCTGCGATCACCCCGCCCGCAATATCCGGTTTCGCGATATGATCGAGGACGAACGGTTGCTCCGGAAAGCGCTCGACCAGTTGGATGGCCGGTTTCAAGTGGCGCGGAAAGAGCAGCAGGTCGTAAGTAAGCCCGTAATCCTTCAACCTGGAGATGCCTTGCTGGAAGTCGGTGCGCAGCACGAACTCATCATCCGGTTCATCCTGCACGACATGCCTCACCCCTCTGAGTTTCGGATGGGCCGCATACTTCTTCAGTTGCTCGTCGATTTGGTCCGAGCACAGATCGAGCCAGCCCACAACGCCCAAGATCGATGCATGTTGCTCCGCGAGAGCGAGCAGCCATTCCGTCTCCTCCAGCGTCTGCCGAGCCTGGACGGCGATACTGCCCGCGAAACCCAGTCTCTCCAGGTGCGGTTTCAAATCGTCCGGCATAAAATCACGTTTGATCGGTTCGCAGCTATCATCCATCCAGCCATAATCCCGCTCATTGTACAACCAGTAATGTTGATGTGCATCGATGCGCATCGCTTGATCCCCCCTGTTCCTCCTGCTTAATCAATGACAGCCATCGCTTTGATGACGTTGCTAGACGGGTTCAGCCAACTCTCAAATTCATCAACCACACATTCAAACGCCGCCCTATGGGTAACAAATGCATCCGCATCAACGCCCCCATCTTCAATCATCTTCATCACGAACTCAAAATCCTCCCTCATTGCGTTGCGGCTGGCATGCAGCGTCAGTTCTTTGGCATGGTACAGCGGATCATGGAAAGCAATATCTTCGCGAACGAGACCGACGTAGACGATCGTGCCGCCGTGCGAAGCATACTGGAATGCCCGTTCCATCGATGCCTTGTTGCCTGTCGCATCGAATATGATGTCCGGCAGCTCTCCGTCGAACAGATGGCGCAGTTTCGCCTGTATGTCACCATCGCCGGTTAACACCGACTCCACGCCCGCCCATCTTCGGCAGAAATCCAGCCGATGCTCCACCATATCCATCGCCGCAACCCTTGCACCCGTGCGGACAGCCGTAAGCATGACACCGAGTCCGATTGGGCCTGCGCCGATGACGAGCACTTTGTCCTGCTGCCCGGGGTTCGCACGCCTAACCGCATGCGCACCGATGCTCAGACACTCCACGATCGCCGCCCCTTCAAACGATAGCCCGTTCGCCTGGATCAGATGGCTGACCGGCACTGAGATCCATTCCCTCATCCCGCCGTCGGTATGCACCCCCATCACCTGGATGTTCTCGCAACAATTCGTCTTCCCGCGCCGGCAAGGCTGGCACTTGCCACAGTGCAGATATGGAATGATGCAGACCTTATCACCGATGCGAAGTCCGCTTTCCTCTTCAACGATCTCCTCGATCACGCCGGACAGCTCATGGCCGAGGATGCGCGGGTAGGTGAAGTAGGGCTGCCGCCCGCGATAAGCATGGAGATCGGTGCCGCAGATGCCGATTCTCTTCACTCTGACCATCGCATGCCCCTCCTGCAGCACAGGCTTCTCCTGTTCAATTAGCGTTAGCACACCAGGATTGTCACATCGAATCGCTTTCATCTCTGATTCTCCTCTCTTCCGCTTGGCCAGGTTTTATTCCTGATCGGCTTCAGGATCTCCTGAACCTCCCGAAGAAGCTCTTCATCGATCGGCTCTTCGATCCATCGCACATTGTTGCGGATGTTCGATGGATTAGCGGTGCCGGTAAGCGTCGTCGGAATCCGCTCGTCGCTGACCGAGAACTGCAGGGCGAGCTTAGCAATATCCGTACCGCGTTCGGCGCAGTAACGGGCGGCAAGCGCACACCTCTCCCGGATATCCGCAGGCGCCGGGTGCCATTCGGGCGCGCCGCGTTTGCTCAGCAGACCCATCGAGAGCGGAGAAGCGTTGATCACGCCGGTTCCTTTCTCCGCGAAATACGGCAGCAACTGCGTCAGCGTCGTATCGTTCAAGGAGAAATGACAATAGCTGATGACCGTATCCACCTGGATCTGATCCAGCACCTTCGGATAGATCGCCAGCGGCAGTCCCGTGATCCCGTGGAAGCGAATCTTGCCCTGCTCCTTCAGGCGATGCAGCGCAGGTATACTCTCCTCAACGATCTGCCTCAGATCGCCAAATTCGATATCATGCAGATGCAGAATATCGATGTAATCGACGTTCAGCCGCCGCATGCTCTCTTCAACGCTGCGCACGATGCGCTCTGCTGAGAAATCAAACTCATCCGCGCCATATCGCCCCGCCTTGGTTGACAGGAGATATCGGTCCCGCGGCACGGTTCTCAGCGCTTTGCCAAGCACCGTCTCCGCTCTCGTCAAGCCATAGTACGGCGATACGTCGATCAGATTGATCCCGAGGTCCAGCGCCTCGTATACCGTCCGTATGCCCTCTGACTCGTCGATCTTGCGGAACACAGAACCCAAGGGAGAAGCGCCATAGCTGAGGATGGAGACATTCAATCCGGTGTTGCCCAATTGGCGATATTTCATCAACCATTCCTCCTCGTTCGAAACTTATGAAACTTAGTTAAGTAAGGGGGGGGATATATTGATAGCGCTATCATATTGAAATTTGAGCCCTCGAAGGGGGGAAACAAAGCCGAATCGATGACATTGCACACTGCAAATGGAGCCAACCACAGCTCGATCTCACCATCGATTGGCTATGCCAACGTCCGACACCACTTCAGGCCGTATCCCCTGACGATATTCCGAACCTCCCCCGATTCCTCCATCACAATCTGACACCGCAGATCTGCTTCGCCTCTGTGTGATACCTCCGTAATCCGATACCTTCACAGAACTGCTCCGCCTCAATCCGACTCCGCAGATCTGCCTTTCACTTCAAGCCGTATACTGTGACATTCTGATGCCACCACCAATCTGCTGCGCCTCAGATCGCCTCCGCATCGCCGCCGGCATCGAACAACCGCTGCAGCAGGTACGTGGCCGCACCGATCGCAGCCGCATTCTCGCCAAGATCAGACACCACGATGCGCGTATTGCGTCCGGCATACTTCATCTGGAACCGCTTCACCACCTGGCGAATCTCCTCGATAAACGGCTCGCCGGCGCGGGACAAACCGCCCTCCAGGATGATCACCTCCGGGTCCAACAACGTGATCACGTTGGCCAACGCGGTTCCGATATACTCTGCCGTATCCTGGATGATCTCCATCGCCAGCGGGTCGTGCTGCGAAGCAGCCAGGAACACGTCCTTCGCCTCCAGCTCCGCATCAGCCCCCGCCGGGGCGATCGAGGATGCGCGTCCTTCCGCCATCTCACGCTTCGCGCGCTTGGCGATCGCATTGCCCGCGGCCAGCGACTCCAGACAGCCTCTTCGGCCGCATGCGCAGACCGGGCCATCGCCGTCCACCGTCATATGGCCAAGTTCGCCAGATGTTCCCGACCCGCCGTTGAAGATACGGCCATCGAGATAGAGGGCCGCGCCGATCCCATAGCCGAGATTGACACAGATGAAGCTGTTCACGTCCCCCCTGCCGTGGCCGAACCATCGCTCGCCCATCGCCATCGTCCGCGTCACATTGTGGATCTGGATCGGCAGATGAAATCTGGCCCGCAGTCGGCCGATCAGATCCACCTGCTCCCAATGGAAATCCGGCGAGAATAGCACAATCCCATCCTCCAGCAGACCAGGCATGCCGACTCCGATACCCAACAACTGCTGTCCAGATGCTTGAGGCATCGCCATGACCCTCTCAATCGACTGGATGATGCGTCCAATCACCTGCTCGCTCGGGTCGCTGACAATCGTTGGCGTCGTATATTGGCCAAGGATGTTCCCAGCCAGATCCATGAGCACGCAGTTGATATTCGTCGTTCCGACATCGACGCCGATTATCGCATAACAGTCAGAGGCGAACTCCAGAAGCTGCGGCGGCTTGCCTCCGCTGCTCATCCCTTTGCCGATATCGCGGACGAGCCCGTACCCTGCCAGCTCATCCGTGATCTTGATGACCGTTGGAATGCTGAGTCCCGTGAGCCTAGCAATTTCCGCCTTATAGATCGGGCCGCGCTCGCGTATGATCTCAAGCACGGTTTTTTTATTCATCGTATGTATCAGGGATTTGTCTACTTTCATTTCGAATCCGTTGCTCCATGAGTAACTTATGTAACCTTCTTAAGTAAGTATAAAGAGGAGGGCAAAGACCAGTCAAGTAGCATAAGCGCTATCGCACATACTCACTTCTTTGTCCCCAGGATGCGTTCATTCGACCAATCCGCAGCAACGATGACGCCTTTCTTCAACATGGGATTCGCATCGTCTATCTGTTATTTGTCACTGCGAAATACCTGCTCACTCCGCACATATTCCACATCGCCGACACCAACTCTGACATTCGCCACCCTGGCTGCGACGAAGAAAAAGTCTGACAGGCGGTTGATATAGACCCTCACTTCCCCGTTGATCACCTGTTCGCGCGCCAGCGTCACAATCGTCCGTTCCGCCCTCCTGCACACCGTACGGCAGACGTGCAGGACGGCCGAAGCCGGTGTGCCGCCCGGCAGAATGAAGCGGCGAAGCGCCGGACACTCGGTATCATACCGGTCGATCCATTGTTCGAGGCGTTCTGTCATCCCGGCGTGAACCCGGTATGGGCGAATGTCCTGCTTCGCCAGCGCCAGATCCGCGCCGCAGTCGAACAGCTCATGCTGAATCTCAAGGAGATCTGCCCTCAGATCCGCGAACACCGCCTCATCCAGCAGGCTGATCGCCTGGCCGACGAAGCTGTTCAGTTCATCCACGGTACCGTAGGCCTCCACCCGGATGTCATCCTTTGACACTCGCGCTCCGATCACGGATGTCTGTCCTTGGTCACCCGCTTTGGTATAGATTTTCATCTCGCACCCTCCGTTCGCTTCAATCTCCATACTGGCTCCACGCTGCCCTGCAGCAGGATCTGCGGCACTCCATGCACCGGATGGGTGACGATGGACGGCCGGACGCCGTAGACTTGCTCCAGCAGCTCGGCGTTCATCACTTCACCGGGAGTCCCCGTTTGGATCACACTTCCGCGGTGCAGGACCATGATGCGATCACAATACAGTGCTGCCAGGTTCAAATCATGCAGCACCGCGACCACCGTCATCCCCTCTCTCCGCTGCCACTCACGGATATACTCCATCATCTGCTGCTGATACCCGATGTCCAGGTAAGTCGTCGGCTCATCCAGCATCAGCAGTTCGGGCTGCTGAGCCGCCGCTTTCGCCAGCGCCACCCGCTGCCGCTCGCCTCCGGAGAGCCGCTCGATGGGTCTTGCCGCGAGCTCCTGTAGATCCAGTTCTGCCAGAATCCCGTTGATGATCGGCTCCACATCCGCCTGTTCATCGCCGAGCCAGTTCTGATACGGATACCGCCCCATCTCGACCACTTCGCGCACTGTGAAGCCGATCGGCGGCAATGCCTCCTGCTGGAGGACGGCGATCGAACGGGCAAGCTGCTTCTTCGAATACGCCGACATCAATGAACTGCGGAAGGTGATTCTCCCGGCATCCGGCGTATCTGCGCCGGAGAGCAGCTTGATGAGCGTGGACTTGCCGCTTCCGTTGGGTCCGATGATACCGAAGCATTCCCCCTGACGAAGCGTGAGACTGACTTCATTCAGCACGAGCTGTTTGCCCAGCGTCTTGCTGACCCTCTCTGCTGCCAGAATAGGCTGGCTCTGCTGCAGCCGTTCGTTCATCCTGCTTCCTCCCCCTTTCGCTTATGCCGAATCAGCAGCCATGCGAAGAATGGCGCACCGATAAAAGCGGTGACGACCCCGAGCGGCAGCTCGGTCGGACTAAGCATGACGCGGGCGATCGTATCCGCCCACAGCACATAGATCCCGCCGTATATCGCAGACAGCGGCAACACCAGGCGGTAATCCGGTCCGACGAGCAGCCGCATCAGATGCGGCGTCACCAGCCCAACGAACCCGATCGTCCCGGACACCGACACGGCCGCGGCGCTGATCAGAGTGCCGATGATGAGCACGGTCTTCTTCGTCCGATCCACATTGACCCCCAGATGCATGGCCTGACGCTCGCCGAGCGAGAATAGATTCAACGTCCGGGCGAGGGCGAGCATCACGATCCCGCCGACCAAGACGTAAGGTGCCAGCAGGATGACATACGGCCAGCCTCTCAGTTGCAGGCTGCCCATCAGCCAGAAGACGATTCCGTTCATCAGCGAATCTGACAAGGCGATGAGCAGGGATACGATCGCTCCGAAGAACGCCTGTACGACAACCCCGGCCAGGATCATCGTCTCAGTGCGGAACTTGCCGTTGATGGAAGCCAGACGCATGACGATGAACAAAGAGATCAGTCCCGTGCAGAATGCGGCGATCGGGATCGTCCAACTGCTGAGCAGGATATATTGCATGCCGAAGGTGATCATGAACGCTGCGCCGAGCGAAGAACCCGACGCCACACCAAGCGTATAGGAGTCGGCCAGGGGATTGCGCAGTACGCCCTGGAAACCTGCGCCGGCGATCGACAGCGCGGCGCCGACGAGCACGGCCAACACGACGCGCGGAAATCTCACCTGCATGACGATCTGCTTGTAGGATGATGTGCCAGTATCATCGCCTGCGCCGGTCAGCCAATCGGTCATCGAGTGCCAGATGACCGACCATACATCACGGATCGGGATATGGGCGGATCCCATCGACAGGCTGATGATGATCGACAGAAGGAGGAGTGCAAGTCCGGCTCCTCCCCATAACAACAGCTTCTTCTTCATGTGGTTTACTCGTTGAACAGTTCAGGATAGATGCCCTTAGCCGCCTGCATCAGTGCATCCGTAATTCTTGGACCATATCGGCTGATGATGTCGGCATTGATGCCAACAAGAGCACCATTCTTTATCGCCGTGATCTCCGAGAAGCCCGGACGGCTCTTGATCGTCTCGATCAGCGGGTTACCCGTTTCATAATCGGTCACTTCCGCATAGATGATGACGTCCGGATCGGCTTCGATGACCACTTCTGCACTGATCTGCGCCCATTTGTCCAGATCGGCAGCGATGTTGACTCCTCCGGAGAGCGTGATGATCTCGTCCAGGAACGAGCCTTTGCCCGCTGTCCAGAGCGGGTCGTACTCCACATAAACCTTTTTCTTCTGGTCTTCGTTCAGGCCGCTGACCTTGTCAATCACATATTGCTTGTCGGCACGCATCTTCTCTGCGACCTTTTGCGCCGCTTGTTGTGCATCTGTGATGAGGCCGATCGCCAGGATCGATTCGATCACCTCGTCGATGTTCTCCGGCTCCGTGGCAAACACCCGCACGCCCAGATCACGCAACCCTTGAATCGTTGATCCGTTCAATGACACCCCGGCGATCACCAGATCCGGCTCAACCGCAAGAAGAGCCTCGACATTCCCCTGGATGTTGCCTACCTTCGGCTTCGTCAACGCTTCTTCCGGATAGTTGTCGTATTCGGACACGCCAACGACCCGATCACCAAGCCCAAGCGCGAACAGGATCTCCGTTTGGTGCGGCGCGATCGATACGATGCGCTGCGGCGCCTCCTCGAAGGTCATCTCCTCGCCCGATGCATCTGTGATCGTCAGCGGATATTGCGTCTGCACATTCACGATGTCTCCAGACGCATCCTCCGATTGTGCCGATTCATCTGCCCCCGTTTCTTGCCCAACCGGTGCAGCCTGACCGTAGTCCGGCGTGCTGCCCGCATCCGACTTCGCATCCCCTGTACCGCAAGCAGCCAGAGTGAGTGCCATGACCAATGCTAACAAACCTGCCAACCATCTCTTCATGATCGTTTCTCTCCTCCTGGTATGAAAGATTCTCTGAATGCCCGCCAGCGCTCGAAACATTCCCATGCTCACTGCGAAGAATCCATTGCTTCGGCCAATTCTTTCCGGCTCCAGGCTGACGCTTGATTACACCGTCATCCTGGCTCACCGATGGACCCGGCAGACGCCCATTCAGCTGTGGATATCCCGGCTTGCGCCAGGCCCTTCAGGACTTAAGCGGGAAGCCATATACGAAAAAAACCTCCAATCCTTGCCGGATTGGAGGTTCAGCATTCAGGCACGTTGCGATTGCATAATGTCATGACCCGATCAGCCGTATCCTTTTCCGCGAAGGATGAGCGAACTAAGTCTTCAGGCAGGTCTCCTGACTTGCGGGTATCGACCGTTCCGCCTTCCCATCCCTGCAGGACAGTGGCATCGATGGAACAGGTCACCCGCTTCACAGTGGCGCGACCGTGCCGGATTCTCACCGGCTTCCCTTTTAACTCCTGCGTCAATGCGTCGTTAAACGGCGGCATATTCTTCGCAGAAGCACCTGAGACTGGTAATGTTATTCAATTGAAGCAAGCTAGCATTCTTGTAAGAGATTATACGCTATTATACCGCTGGAAGCAATATAAACCGTCAGCGCCTCAAACGCATGATTTCTCACGTTATTAGCCAGGTGTCATTCGGTTTGGTCTTGGATGAAGATCGAGTCCTATCCAACGGACATCAGAGACGCCGATTGGGTGTTATCTATGAGAATCCAGCGTTTGGCCCCCCGATCAAGTCCGCTGTGTCACTAGAAATCTGCCGCATCTCATACCCGCACATAACGTCACCCTTATCCGATTGAGCGGGCGTCTCATAGGAAAAGCCGGTCTGGCAACCGGAGGAGTCATGTCTCCGGCAACCTGATCGGCTTGATGGCCTGTCAGTATCTCCACGCGACCCGGCGGGGATAACCGCTCTGCACCGAGTTGGCCACCTTGACCATCTCATCAGGCGGGAAGACGGATTCCAGCTTCTTCGGAACGACAAGCATATATTGCCAGCCCCATCTGTCGAACGTGAGCACAAGGTAGCCTTCCTCCGGCGTCAGGCTGAGCAGCGCAGGCGTGCCGTCGTTCAGCGCATAGGTTCGCACGACCCTCGATTCCGGCACCTTAATGCCATATTTGCTCGGACGCATCAGGATCATATAACGGTAATCCGGCCGCGTTTCATGCAGATAGTTGATCTCGAGGTAGTCGCGATCGTTATAATGCGTGCTGCAGATAGCGAGTTGATGGGTAAACCCCACTGGCGGCGTATAGAAGGGCAGATAGATCTTCTGCATATACCGCATCTCACAGTCCCGTATGGCATCCGGCACCGATTTGAATCCCAGCTCGAGATAGGGCTGCTCGAAGGCTCGGCGTTCATGTTCGAATACGGTCCGTTCGCCTTCATCCGGGTGCAAACGGCCGCCATCTTCGGTCGTTCCCCTGTCGTTTGCTTCGCGCTGTCTCCCAGTCGGTGGATTCTCATCGTCTGCAGCTCCGGTGTCCGGCCGAGCCGATGGCTCTTGAACGACTGTTGCCTGTTCTGATGGTGAACTGGATTCATCGGACCCTGTACGGTCCGAAGCGTGAAGCTCATCGGTTGCAGTGGTCCGGTTTGACGAACCACTAGCCTCGTCGAGCGCCATGATCCGATCCGATGGCATCCGGAACTCATCAGTTGTCGTACTCCCGTTCGAATGTGTCCGGTTCTTGTCTGCTGTGATCTCGCTTCTTTGCTCACGCTCCGCCTTGTCTACAACGAGGATCAGTCCGGCGAAGATGAATAATCCGACGAAATACAGCACCAAAAGTTTCTGCATACAAAAAACACCTTTCCAAGCTTTTGCCATCTAGGGTTTCCAAAAGCCTGGAAAAGTATCATCAAAACCATCTTTGGTGCAAAACAACCAATTGACTCATCGCAAGAGGCGGATAGAATCAGAGGTTAATTGGATTGCATCCAATTCATCTTGGTCCAGATCGATCATCCCGATGGGATGTTTTCCAATTAGCCCATGACAGCGCGGCGAACGGCATGACCAATGACCAGCTATCTCTCATGCCGTTCACCACACCTTAGAGTTGGAAGTTCACCAGCGTCCTGTAGCTTATGGCTGGGAAGGCTTGTTCTTCACGTATTTGCTAGCCTTCTGCAAGGCCTCTTCTTCCGTCTCGCCCGTAATATATCGGCCGTTAATGTAGATGAAAGCGTATCGCTCGCACGGTCCGCAATAAGACTTGCAGCCCACACGAATGCGGGAATCAGGAGCCATCTTCTCAAGTTTCGGCAGCAACCTGTTCACATTGATATGCTTGCATTTATTGCAGATGCGTATGTCATTGGCCGGTTTGGGGCGTTTCTCCACATTCATCAATACTCACCATGATAGCCCTTGGAAGGATTCGTGATCACGTAACCTTCCTCTGGGAAATAGAGATAATCGATCTTCACGCCATCGAGGAACGGCTCGTCCTTCTGCAGGATGACATCGATCCCTTTGTCGGTTGTCACAACCTCGTCCTGCTCGGTTGGCGTATCCAGCTTTAATCCGTAATGGGCATGATCGCCGTGCATATGGGTGATATAGACGCGGAACTTGAGTTCCTTGTTCTCCTCTTTTTCCAGCTCTCTTAACAACACCTTGGCCGCATTGCGGGTGATTTTGCACTTCATGGTAATCCACTCCTGTTCGGTTCAAATCGGTAGCTGCCAAGTATAAACAGCCATACGGTTCTTCTTCATCCATATCATTATAGCTTGTTTGGCGCAGATAATCGAGCGCACGCGGTCAAGCATGTTGGGCGGATCATTCGGCACATGTGCCAAGCAAGTTCCAAGCACTTAAGACGAAGTGTACGAAGAATCGTACAAACTCGCTTCGGAAGCCGGTGATCTCAGCCATCGTTCCTTGCTTCAGACGAGGGGCGGAGTCTGCCAAACGACGGTGCTGACCTCGATCTCCGCATCCAGCCATTCGCGCGCGATCTTCCTGAACAGCCCCGCATCGCCGCTGCAGAAAAATTGGTGCACGGGCATCCCCCTGGCTGATGCGAGCTGCCCTTTATGATACAACAAGGTGCTGATCTCCCGTGCTGTCTCCTCTGCAGAGCTGATGAGCTCCACCTCTGGTCCCAGAAACGCAGAGATCTTCTCCGCGATAAATGGATAATGGGTGCAACCAAGAATCATGCAATCGATGTTCGAGTGCCTGAATTCCCAAAGTTCGTCCGCTACGACCGCATCGCAATCCGGCGAGTGATACAGACCCTGCTCAACCAACGGCGCTAAACTTGGGCATGCCTTGCTGTACACCTCAAGATGCGGCGCAATTCGCTTCAACGCTTGCTCATAAGCTCCGCTCCTGATCGTTCCTTCCGTGCCGATTACGCCGATCTGCCCGTTCTTGCTACGTTTGATCGCGGCACGTGCACCTGGCTGGATGACGCCAACAACCGGCACATCCGTCATGCCTCGTATGTCTTCAAGCGCAACGGCGGTCGCCGTGTTGCATGCGATAACGATCATCTTCGGGTCAAACTGCAGCAGATACTCCACGATCTGTCTAGTGAACATCCGAACTTCGTGTGCTGGACGCGGTCCGTATGGCGCCCTGAGCGTATCGCCATAGTAGATGATCCTCTCCAGCGGCAGTTGCCGCATCACTTCTTTCACCACTGTCAGTCCGCCTACACCTGAATCCAGGATTGCTATTGGCTTTTCCAAAGAAGCATCGCTTCCTTCATTGAATTTTTTCATGTATTCGACAATGTACCATATGAAGATCTCCAGCCAATGGTTACCTGTACCGATGTCTCAGAGATCGAAGCGGGCGAATAGAAAAGCCGGCACGACCATACTAAGGTCGTCCCGACTGGGAAGCTCTTAACCGAGCTCGCGCTGCAAATATAGCTCGATGCTGTCCGCAAAGCTTAGCAACAGTTTGGCCATCTTCGGTCCCCAGGTTGCTAGCAGGCTTTCATCGACTTCATCATAGCGCTGCACGAGCAGCCGACGAAGCTTCACGAGTTCGAACAACTCCGCGCCTGTGCTGCGGCCGAACACTTCTTCTCCCTGCAGCACTTCGATGATGTCCTCATAGCTGCTGGCGTCACGCATCACGAATCCATCGATCATCAGGCTGCCGATGTCCGTAACAGCTTCAATCGCCAGATGCAGCACTCTCTCCCGAGCGAGGCGCAACACCAGAGGCCCCAGGTTTCCCGCATCCTGCTCCACCGTGTCTGCTGCCTTGATCAAGAAGGTCTTGATATATGTCAGACGTTGCTCAATTTGCTCACGATCTACGAAGTACACGTCCAGGTCCTCCCGCTATTTGCGATTTCTTCTGGCTTTGCGCTTAAGCCAGACCGTGGCGACCACGAACGTGAGAAAGATGATCACCACGACCAGGATATATTCAGAAATACTGTGGTCCATCTGTATGTCCTCCGATTGATCCTGATCAGGATTCGTAATCGACAGCCAGGGAAATATCCTTAACCGTCGCGATGTATTTCAGCACTTCTTGGTGTACCGGATGATCATTGTACGCGCGCAGATCCTCCAGCGAGTCAAACTTGGCGACCAGCGCCAGATCATAGGAACGCTCCGAACGCATCACGTCAATGCCGACTTCCAGCGATCTGAGCTGCGGAATCTTGCCATCCATCGCTGCCAGGACATCCCGCGTCCGCTGGATGTTCTCCGGGGAACGATCCTTCAACTTGAAGAAAACAATATGCGTGATCATATTGGATCAATAACTCCTTCGTTTAGGTAACTGTCAAGATCCCATCAATTGTATCATATTTTGTACAGCATGCATACTGAGGCGAGCCTGACGCTTGTTCACGCAAGGAACTCCTGCTACCTGCGCGCCAACTTATTGAAGTGGTCATGCAGCGGAGCGCGCAATTCGAGATACGCTTCGAGATACGGGGCGTACAGCTTACCGACCTCTGGATTCGGCGTCACGGTGCGAATCGATAGCTGCGGCGAGATGTGCTTCCATGCATCCTGTTCGTCACGGTAGGCCCCGCTTCCTACGCCGGCCAGCAGCGCTGCACCTAGCATCGTCGCCTCCTCGACACTCGGGATGTAGAACGTGCATCCTGTCACGTCCGCCTTGATCTGCATCAGCACCTGGTTGCGCGTCCCGCCGCCCACGGCCGTGATCGCGTCGATCGCTTGCCCTGATGCTTGTTCAGCAGCGCGGCGAATCGCCGCAAACTCATATACCGTGCCTTCCAGCACAGCGCGCATCATGTCCGGCCGCGTGTGATTCACGCTGATGCCGACAAACGACGACAGCATGTTCGGATTCGGCTTGGGCGCACCGCTGCCCGACAGATACGGGAAGTACAAGATGCCCGTCGGCCGGTGCTCCGTTTCCGCCAGCATGCGGTTCATCTCATCATAAGGAATCGGCGGGTCCTGGATCACCTTGCGCATCCACTCCACGGAACCGCCGGAGGAGGAGATGCCGCCCATCCAGAAGTACCTGCCCGGCAACACATGCTTGCCGTGCGACATGCCCGTCTTGAACTCCGCTTCGCCAAGCGTTCGCTCCGGCAGCACGCCAACCAGCGTCTCCGCCGTTCCCATCGAGTCGAACACGTGTCCGGGCTGAAGCGCGCCGACCGCCACGCTGGCACACAGATGGTCATGACCGCAGACGGCGACCGGCAAGCCTGCCGGAATACCGCACTTCTGAGCCGCCTCAGCCTGCACGGTGCCGCCGGCTTGTCCGGCAGGCAACACGGTTGGGAAAGACACGCTGCCAAGCCCGTACTTCTCCAAGAATAGCTCGTCCCAACTTAATGTGCGGAGATCGTACGCGTAGGTTCTCGCCGCAAGCGAGGCATCGGTGAACCGTTCGCCGGTGAGACGGAAGGCGATGTAATCCGACACCGATAACCAACAGGCATTGTTCAGCAGTGAAGCGTCCTGATCCTTCAGCCACATCAGCTTCAGCATGCCGTATTTGAAACTGGGATTCAGCCCCGAACGGGAGAAACGCTCGAGCGGATCTTCCTGTGCCTTGAGTCGTTCGAGCTGCGGCAGGGAGCGCTTGTCGAACCAGGGGATGACATGCGACTTGGCCTTGCCAGTGTCCAGATCGACGATCAATCCCGCCTCTGCCATGCTGGTGATGCCGATGCAGCGCACGCCGTCTCCCGCTTCAGCAGCCGCTTCGCCAAGCACCGCTGCGGCCGTCTCCCACATCCATTCCGGATCGTAATGCGGCAAGCCGCCATCCGTATATTGCGTGATCGTCGGACGGCTCGCCACTTTCAGGAGCCGCCCGTTCGTGTCGAAAAGACCAGCCTTGATATTCGTCGTCCCTACATCCAATCCGATGAGCAACTTGATCATTCCTCTGCTATAACATTTTCCACTATTTTAACATGATCTCCCTGAAAGAAAAACTCGTTTGTCCAGTGTTCGGCAAACCATGGCAGGCCGCATGTCGCATAACACGTCGCGAGGCTGATCTGGATACCGGAAAACACAGGCGGAAACTCAAGCCTCGATGCGCGCCTCTGTCGCATCGCAATCTGGAACAGAAGCCGCACCGCTCTGGGACAGCTTCGTCAGATAATAGCATTCTTCCCTGGCCATATGATCAGCCATCAGCGGCATCAGCGTCGCCAAGAGCACATTCGTCAGCTTCATCTGTTCCAGATCATGTATGAACTGCCTGAACAGGCCAAGCTCGATCTCCACCTGTTCGTTGAACCGGCGCAAGGCAGGGAAGTCATCCAGTTGCGTGCGCAGGTATCCGGCTATCTCAACCGCTTTCACATAGAAATGCGTAAAGGTCGTCTCGAAGTGTCTGGATCTCTCCCTGAGAAGCACCTCCACCTGGTCAAGATTCGCGCCGATCGCCGAAGCGTGACCGGATGCATCCGGCAGCCAGAGCAGGTGATGATGGACGGCGTCGAAGATCGGAATGCGCTCGGCTTGCAGGAAAGAAAGAACGCGGATGTATTCGTCGAGCTCATTGACCATGTGGTTGATGAAGGTCGGAGTGAGATGGATGGCAAGCTGACCGCTGAGATGCTTCCTGAGCAGGTGCAGTTTAAAATTCCTCAGCTCCAATGTATGTCGGTAGACCATCGAACCCAGATCGAGCAGCGCCGATCGTCCAAGCGGTTCCCTGGCTACCTGCAGCAGTTGATCATAAACCTGCACGAAAGTGCTGGCACGTTGTATATCCTCCGCTTCCGCGGGCGCCAGCGAATCTCGAATGAATCGCGCATGGTCGCCAAGCACCTGAAGCCAGAAGCGATGCTCATAGAGCGCAGCCTGTTCGAAGCTCATCTGTACTGAATTCCTCCCGGGTCCATAATATACACCAATGCCATTGTATGAGCATGCGCCCAGAAAAGTGCCTGCAACATTCATGTTGGCCCGTTATGGAAGAAAAAACAGAGAGACAGTCTGGCTGAATGCCGGACTGCCTCTCTCCCGCATACTACTTTTTTTTATTAATAGAAGATCGTGCGGCTGACAATAACGAGCAAAATAAACAGCACGAGAATCGTACCCGTTGACGTCCAGAATCCACCATAACCGCCAGCGCTTCCTGCGTAACCCATTCAGCTTCACCTCCCGATAAAGCGTTGATACAGTATATCAACGCCTCTCTCGAACGGTGTGGTCAAACGCACAGATTATGCGAAATTGGACATCTGCCGGGGTACGCCCGAAGCGCTCCGCAATATGCCGCGGATTCACCAGCCAAACAGCACGGTCAGAGCTTCATCTTCTCCGCGGTTGTCAGGCGCCGTCCCGATACGTCAAACTGCACCTTGCCGTCTACCAGACCGATGATGCGCGTCGCGTACTGCTCCGCCCACTCGACCTGCGGAATCGTGAAGAACACCGTCGCTTTATGCTTGTCGCACATGTAACGGAGATCCTTCAACACCAGTTGCGCAGACTGCGGATCAAGTCCGATGACCGGCTCGTCGGCAACGATGATCTCCGCCCCCTGGATGAGCGCCTTCGCCACGGCGACGCGCTGCTTCTCCCCGCCGCTCAGCGTGCCGACCTTGCGATGGGCCAGGTCAAGCAGCCCAACGTTCTGCAGATAGTCCATCGCTGTCATATATTCCAGCTTCGTTCGTGCTCCGATCACCTTGCGCCAGGTCGGCAAGAGTCCTGTGAGCACATTCTTAAGCGCAGTGCGGTTCGGATTCAGGCTGATCTCCTTAGGCGGCAGATAGGCGCATACGCTCTTGTAGCGCTGCTGCGCCAGCCATCCTTGCTTCATCAGATCGTTGTCATCATAGATGAACTCGCCGCCGTCCCATTTCTCCTTCAGCGCGATGCACTTGAGCAGGACGCTCTTACCGCTGCCGCTCGGACCGAGGATTGCCACCATCTCGCCCTGCCCGGCAGCCAGATTCACGCCATCCAGCACGAGGTGATCGCCGTATTTTTTCTTCAGATTGCGTATAATCATGAGTTCAACTCCACCTACTGTCAGGATAAGTTGTATACGATTACATGGATGCTATCTCATATATTGTAACTCTATCACCCGAATGAACACAACTGAGCTGATGCATGAAAATGACCGAGTTCCCCTGACCGCAAGTTACATAAACCTGCTCAAGCGTTCATATGCCTGGAATGATCCATCTCCCCGAGCATGTTATTCATTCTCGTAGCTCTGTTCGATCTCCCGCAGCTTCTTCAGCCACGCTTCCTTCTTGATCCACTCTTCCGTAGCCTCAATCAGCGACTTGCCTTCTTCGCGCAGATCATCCATGTAGAGATCAGCCTTCACCGCACCGTTCATCAACACGATGGCCCGGTCGATGACATGCTCGATCTCGTCGATATGATGCGTGGACAGGATGATCACCCCGTCTTCCTCCATCTCAGTCACCATGGCCTTGAGGAACTCGCGGCGCGAGAACGGGTCCTTGCCGAGGAACGGTTCATCCATCACGATGTGCTTCGTCCGCTTAGCGAAGCCGGCACAGATCTCGAGCTTCGATCTCTGCCCCCGGGAGAACGTCCGGATCTTATCATTCGGCAGCAGGTCGAAAGCTTCCAGCATCCTGATGTAGAAGTCCATATCGAACTTCGGATAATAGTCCGCAAGAAATTGACCATACTCCAGCGGCGTCAGATCACGGCGGAAGCTCCCCTCCTCCGTGATATACGCGATGTCTGCGTAGCTCTCCGCGACCGGTCGCCCATCGATCCTTACGCTGCCCTGCTCAATCTCTCCCAGCCCGGCGATCGCCTTCAAGAAGCTCGTCTTGCCGCTGCCGTTGGCGCCGATCACACCGACGATCTCGCCATCATGGAACGTGAGCTGATCGACATACATACGAAACGGCGAGGTGCGGTATTTCTTCCACAATCTCGTGATCTCGATCATCGTACTCCACCTCTCCTTAACGTTCTCGCCCGAGTTAGCGCACATCTGTCAGCCATCTCGCCCGATCCTCTCGATGCTTAGGCGTTCAAACTCTCGATAGATATTCGGACTGTATCTGGTGTCGAGCTGGCGGTTTCTCGTATAGATGTAGTCATCGTTCTGATCGGTGAGCAGCTCGCCGCGGTAGGCCAGCTCGCCGCTTTCGAACACATAGATCATGAATCGAATCGAAGAGACGAAGTAATTTGGATAAGGGCTGTTATCCTCTTCCGCCGCCCGTAAGGTCATCGCCACAACCAGCTTGTCGCCGGTATGGGTCACAGCCGCTCGGCTGATCCAGGATTCCCAGGAACCGTCCTCGAACACCGGACGCACCTCTTCGATCAGGCGAAGTCCATCCGACAGGTCGAAGCTCAAGATCGTAAATGAGGACTTCCCCTCTGTAAGCTGTTCCGCATGTCTCGGGAAGACCAGGCTGACCGTCTGGCCATCCGGATCGGTCGAGACCATATAGGAGGTCGAATGGCCCGATGTCTGGAACCCAGGAACCACGGCCTCTCCCAGCATCTGTCCCGTTTCGCTGTCATAGCTTCTGACGATGAGTCTCTCGCCATCCTCTGACATGATCAGCAAGAGCCGATCTCCGGCTGCTTCCAGCCCGAGCACTTCCAGACCTCGCGACTGCTCGGCGTTATTGCCGCGCATATCCAGCTCAACAAGCTTCTCGGCTGTCGGCATCTCCGATTCATAATTCAACCTGTAGATTACATTGATGCCCCGATAATAGAAGGACGTTGGCGTGACATAGTACATCCGGCCGCCGCTGCTTGCCAGCCCATATTCAACGAGGTTGCCATACCTGGCGTTTCCTCTCTGGTCGGTTGCGGCATAGTACCCTTCGATCATCACCGACTTGGTATGATCAGGATCGCTGACGGATTGTCTCTCGATCAACGTCCGGTCATTAAAATTCCAAACTTTATAGATGTAATCATCGATGATCCGGTAGGACAACGCCATATATCTCGGATCTTCCTGATAGATCTCGAACAGCTCTGTCTTATGTGATACTCCGTCAGTTGCTACGCTGAAGCTCGTGCTGTGATAAGCATCGCGAAGCTCACCCCGGATCATGATCCCCTCCAGCGCGCGCCGATCTCCTTCAAGGTCGACCAGTTCCCACTTCGAATCATCTCTGGCCGCATGCAGATCAACCGCAGCAAACAAGAACACGCATCCGATAACGAGGATCATCGGCAACAGTGTATGCCGCTTGAGCCAACGAATCAACCTGGATCGCTTCATCCCGTCTCCTCCTTTTCCTCATTGTGATGCCGTGTCAGGCAATTGCTCCGCGGCGGATGAGATATAAGCTGTGCCACACATAATACACGGTCAACAGTAGCAGGAATACACAGTCTGTGATCAGCCGCCCTAGCGAAAGTTGATGCATATCCGGCTGCATCAAGGTCCTGAGCAGATCAAACAACCCGCATGCCGCTGCTGCGCTGAACACATAGCCGATTCGGCGCTTCGCCCGCTCGCACAGGATCGTATAATAGACACCTGTAGCCAGTACAAGCAGGATGCTCAGCATGCTGAGCGCACCCGGCCACCCGAGGGGCATGATCAACCGCAGAAACGACGAGCGGATGAAGGCGAGGAACATCCCGTTATTCATCAGATAACGCCCCTCCTCATAGCCGGAGATATGTCCGGCATAGATCGCATAGCTCGCCTCCACACTGATCACCTGCACCGCTGTAACGACGAGCAAGCACAGGATACAGGCGATGATCCTGCTCACATAGATCCATTCCCTCCGGACCGGCAATGTCATATACGTATAGATCGCCTTGTTCCCCCAGTAGTCGGCATAGACCGTGTAGATGAAGAAACCAAGCACCGCCGCAACCGCAAGCACGAACACCCAGACGCTGCCGGAGATCAGGTACAGATCCTCGAATCGCCGGTGAACCGAATACGCATAGTAGTCCTTCACTTCGGCCCGCGTCAAGAACAGCGTCAGGACGAACATCGCCGTGCAAACGAACGTCAGTACAACTAGCCATCTCGCCAGTTGATCATTAGTCAATCGATACAGGTGAAGCAGCGAACGCTTCATCGCCTTCCCTCCCAACTGTATTATCCATATAGTACAACAAGGGCATAGAAAAACCTTACTTCAACCTCACTTGGCAACCATTACTCCCACAGCTCGCTGATCAGATCAATCACCTGCTTGAACGACAGGTTCAACTCCCGAGCGGAAGCGACAAACTCGCTGACCAACTCCTGAGTCATCTCTGTACGGATGCGCTCCATCATCGCCTCATCTGCCTGGATAACGCTGCCCAGCGTGCTGCTCGTACGCACGTACCCTTCGTCCTCCATCAGCTTGAAGGCCTTCTGCACCGTATTCGGATTGACCTGGAGCTGTGCCGCCACCTCCCGGCGTGAAGGCAGCCTGTCGCCGCTCGTCGCATTGCCGCGCAGGATCTGCAGCTTGACGTAACCCGCAATCTGTATATACACAGGCTGTTTGGTTGTCAGCTTAAGCCCATGGAAATTCAGCACACGAGCACCACCTGCCTTCCTCTTTCAGAGCCGACTGCTAATTGTATTATGAGACTAATACAGAATAAAGTCAATAACATAGTGCCCCGTGCGGCCACAGGACACTCATCTATCCCCTTCTCCCAAAAAAAACCTCGGCTTTATTTCACCACCACCACAGCGAACGAAAGCGGCAGGAAACTGCAAGCGAGAACGCCCGTGGCGATCGCTCCTAACTTGCAGTTGTCCTTCCATAGCGTACGAGCATACCTGAATGTGTAATAGGTCAAATAGGCACAGATCAGATACAAGCTCCACAACATGGGCAATTCCCTCCAGTTGGGCTGTCTATTCATTAACATGCAGATCATTAATCTTCACCGGATTAAACTGCTTTCCGAAGCTTTCAAGGCTGACATCATACGCCACCTTCACTTCGGCGCGCGGATATTTGCCCAGAAAGTCATAATGGATATAGTCGTCCCATGTCCAAAATTTCTTCCTTACTTGTTTGTGCCAATTGAACGGCTCTCCCTTGAACTCCTCTTGCGTGCGTCGGACAAAATTCATCGTTTCTTGGGTCAACTTCTCCTCGATCGATTGTTCCAATAGTTTCTGTTTCTTCAAGTCTGTGACATAGTCCGTCAACCCTTCGATCGACCAAAGTTGAGCGTACAGTTTCACCTTCACGTCAATCTTCGGCACTTCGCCCGACACATCGATCTTGATCTTCGCATCCTCATTTTTCAGCAGGCGCACCGTCACCCGTTCCTTCTCCCGCAACGGGTCCGGAAACGAAGCGATGATGGAATGCATCTTCTCTTCCTTCCTGAGCATCAGCGCATAACGCGTCTCCTCCCCGTTCATCGTACCGATCATCCGCCCCTTCCTGATCACGGCGGAACCCATCATCTGCACCGGATCGGCTTCTTCTGCAGGAACTTCGCCGGCCCGATACAGCGCCTCGTCTTCAAAGGTCATTTCCTTCGTCCGCTCCGTTGTCGCGTAGATCACCAGATACAGTTCGCCGGAGAGATTCTTCAGATACTCGTTCACCGTGGAGTCCGGCACGACCGCCCAGATCGCCCATTGGTCCAGCATGAATTCATAGTATTTGTGCGGGCGGGTCTCCATCCGCGGCTTGTTCTTCTCGATGAACGTCGACGCCCTTTCCCGGCAGATGATGATGTTCATCTCGCGCCTTATCTCGGGGATGCGAATCAGGCTGGAGACCGTCTCGTGAAACTCTGGCGACCTCGCCAGCTCCTCAGAAACGATCATTGTCTGAAGATGGGAGAAATCGAGCTGTCTCGGGATGATCGTGTTCGCCAGTTCACGCGCGGTAAGCACGTCCGTGGACTTGATCGAGACGATTTCCGTTGCCGGTTCTTTCTCAGCCTGGCCTCTATCCGTCGAACCGACTTGTGGATTGGCAATCTGGAAAGTGACATTGATAAAATTTTCCTCTTCTCGATCGAGCCCCATCACCACGACATGCGCGAGCCGCTCCACCTCTAAGCGATCTGCGCATCCGGCAAGCATGATCGCCCCCATCAGAAGTGAAGCTGTCAGCCACAAGCGCCTGATCATGATGTTCGATCCCTCCAGAACTTCAATCCCCACATCACGAATGGCAGCAAGATATAGCCAAGCGATGCAGTGGTGATCAACCAGTTGCGAAGCTGATTCAGCTCCACGACGTTCTTCGGAAATCCGGCGAACAGCAGGCAGAGTCCGGTGATCGGAAGGATCAACGGCTCGAATTCGTGAATGCGGAAGACTCTGGCGAACAGATACGCCAGCAGATAGAGATAGATCGCAAAGTGCAACACGGCCGTTATGATCCAGAGTCCTAAGAAGATCGCTTCGATATGGGCGGCCTGTCTGCCGAACGACGCTGCTCGTGTCAACTGATGATACGGAAAAGAGATATGCTCAACTGCCGGATAATCGAAGATCATGACATAGAACGCATTCAACATCACGACCACGAACACCGACAGCCCGAAGCCGATGAGAGTCCCCCTGCGAAATGCACGATAGGAGGTCACGTATTGGAACATAAAGCAAATCAGGATCAGCTCCCCATAGAGTGATCCGCCGTTAATCGCATCCTTGAGAAGTTCGCCCATCCCTGGACCCAGAATGGGGAACAGATGCGACAATCTCAGGTCTTTCCATATCGTCACAGACAGCAGCCCCACGTTGAAAACAACGAGGAACAGCAGCAGCCACGACATCCTGCCGATCGTTTCAAAGCCTCGCATGGCGACCAGCCAACAGAACAACAGAAAGAACAGGCACATGACATACAGGGAAGTCTGCGGGAAGAACAACGTGTTGACGATGTCGATATAGCTTCTCGTATTGAGCGAAGCGCTGATGAATAACCAGACAAACATCCAGGCGAGAATCAGTGAACTTCCCCATGTCCCGAAAAATTTCACCATCAGATCGTGCAGCCCCATGTGATAACGTCCCATCAGCTTCAACAGGAGAAAGAACGGAATCAACATGACGAGCCCGATCATCAGGCTGAGCATCCATGATGCGTTCTGGGCATGATAGATCAGCAGATCGGGTGTCGTATCGCTTGATTTAATGCCGATCGCCATCACCACTACACTCAATATTTCTCTGGCGCCAATCTTACCGTCGGTAATCTGCATGATGCTCTAGTTCCCTTCTGATTTGTTCTGTCTGTATTTATCCTTCGGATTCATGCTGAACGGCCTGAGCCATTGATTGCGGAATATCTGGCGCGTAAACATATCCCGCGAGGAAGGTAGACTCGGAGCGAACGGCGACATGAAAGGCACGCCGAAAGATTTGAACGACACGAGATAAGCGATCACGAAGGTCATGTAAAGAGCTATCCCAAAGAATCCTAACATATAACCGAACAGGATGAAGATGAATCTCTGCACGCGGATCGCGAAGTTGAGCGAAATATCCGGGATGATATAGGAAGCGAGGCCCGTGATCGCCACGATGATCACCAAGATCGGGCTGACCAGATTCGCGTCAACCGCTGCTTGCCCGAGGACCAGCGCACCAACGATGCCGATCGTCGGGCCGATCGGCGCGGGAACGCGAACACCCGACTCACGGATCATCTCAAACGTCAGTTCCATGAAGATGATCTCCACCACGATGGGAAACGGCACCCGCTCCCGGGTAGCCGATATGGCCAGCATCAGGTCCGTCGGGAGCATCTCGACATGGAAGGTGGTGATCGCCATATATATGCCTGGTATGAGCATGGTGACAAGCATCGCGATCAACCGGATGATTCGCATGAAATTCCCGACCACCCAGCGTTGGTAGTTATCTTCGGCCGCGTGGAACAGAGCCCAGAACGTAACCGGCGCGATGAGAGCAACCGGAGAATTGTCCATGAGCACCACGACATGGCCTTCCTGCAGGAAAGCGGCAGCTCGGTCCGGTCTCTCCGTAAGCAGGACGGATGGGAGGAGCGAATAAGGCCGCTCCTCGATGGACTGCTCCAAGAGGAACAGATTCGTCACCGAGTCGGTCTCGACTTGCTCGATACGTTTCTTCACCCGGTTCACGAGTCGGTCATCCGCAATATGGCTCATATACATGAGCAGCAAGGTGCTCTGTTTGCTCTTGCCGAATTTGATCTTCTCGCAGCGCAGGTTGTGATCCTTGATATACTTGCGTATCAACGAGCGGTTCACGTCCGACGACTCGATGAACGCTTCCTTCGGCCCGCGTAACACCTGTTCGATCTGGGGCGTATCCACGCTTCGAAACTCAAACCCAGGCGTATCGATGATGATGGCCTTGGCGGTAAGGGGGATGAGGAGCACTGTATTGCCATGCAGCAGCGCATCATTCAACTCCTGGAACGACTCGGATACCTTCACGGACAGGGATGGCAGCAGTTGGTGCTTGATGACGCTGATGCGTTCTTCAGGCTGTTCGGCGGCATACTGGGCGTCGATCTCCAGCAGCGGCTTCATGATCGTTCGTTCCACAGCAACTCCGTCGGTCGCTCCATCCACATAAATGACAGCCGCATCTACATTCAGTGCCCGGATGCGCAGATTCCGGATTCTCAGGCATTCATTCTCCGGGTAATCATACACGTTGGCCAGGGTTTGAATGTTCACCTGCATATCTTCCGACAGATTCCCTTCGAGGTAGACCCTGAACGGGTCGGACTGCTTATGCCCGACGCGTGATCTGAGCGTATTCCACGATCCAAATGGCATGCTCCACCCTCCTTTCTGTGCATCCTGAAACCGGGGTATATATTAAGTTTTCCAGTTGAGGCGCATTTTACCCATAATAAAAACACCTTGCAGCAGCCGCGAGGTCGTGCAAGGTGTGCCAAGATTGGGCAATCACTTGCTGCGCAATGCCTTCAAAGCGCTTGCCCAAGCGTTCAGTTGGTCAAGCATCGCACTAAGCGCATCGGCATGATGAGCTGCGGGCTTGAACGTGGTAAAGTTCTCGAAGTCGGTGAAGAGCGACAAGCCGACTTGTGCCCGCACATCCGCCACCTGCAGTTCACCCATAATCAAGCGCAGGTTCTCAACGGCACGCGCGCCAAGATAGCTGCCCCAGCTAACGAAGCCAGCCGCCTTGTTGTTCCACTCGTAGTAGATGAAATCGAGCGCATTTTTGAGCACACCAGAGGTCGCGTGGTTGTATTCTGGGGTGCAGAAGACGAAGCCGTCCAGTGACGCGATCTTCTGCGACCAACGCCTCGTATGTTCTTGCTTGTAGTCCTGCGACATGGACGGCGGAACCGGTTCGTCATAGTTGGGGAAGTTGTAGTCGGCGAGATCGACGATCTCATATTCCGCATCGCCGCGCTTCTGGGCATGCTCATATACCCACTTGGCCACCTGCTCCGCCACCCGGCCTGGCCTCGTGCTGCCGATGATGATGCCGATTTTGTTCATGTGTTCGATCACCAGTCCTTCTTGAAATTGGGATGTCATCCAACTCCAAGTGTTCCCAGTGTGGGTGCCGGTTATTCGGAATAGAAAAATGATGTCACTCTGCATCGCTTCTACCATCAATGATCAAACTTTCACCCAATCTGCGCCATTAACGGTTAGAAATTGCGGCAAAATTTAGCATTCCTATGGTTCATGGAGGCCACTTATGAACTTTGAAAAAGCTTCACAGTTCATATGGGAAAATGGAAGGTTGCCGGAAAGGAAACTGTTTGAGTATTACATTCGGGGAGGCTCCAAGAAAGGGGGATTGGATGCCATCGAGGCCTATCAGAATGAGGATGGGGGATTCGGGCACGCGCTTGAACCAGACCTTCGCACACCTGAGAGCCAGCCGCTGTATGTGGAATTTGCGTTAAGGACGCTCTATGAAGCGAAGATACAAGATGCCGAACTAGCCCATAAAGTTTGCGATTATGTCTCACGGGTTGCAGACTTGAGCGCGGGAATCGCAACGATCACTGCTTCGTCAAGCAACTACCCGCGGGCTTGGCACTGGAACTAATCGGCCTCAGAACAAGCGTCATTTGACAGACTGACGAGTATCGTTGGCCTTCTGAACTGGCAGGGGATCAAGCACCCTTGGTTGGATCGGGCTGTTGAGGTATGTCTCCATCATATGACGACAGCCAGCTATGAGGATGCACACACCATACAGAATGCCTTCTGTCTGCTCGAAAGCTTGCCACAGACAGATGAAATCCAACGTCTCTACGCCAAATTATCGGATGAGCTAAAGGAGGCGAAGTTTGTCTGCCTTAAAGCCCCGCCTCAAGAATACGGGCTTACGCCGCTGGATTTCGCCCCGTTCGCTGACTCGTATTGCAGGAGGCTTTTCCCGGACAAGATCATTCACGATCATCTGAAGGCGTTGGAATCCCAGCAGGGAGCGGATGGCGGTTGGCCCATCTCCTGGGAGCCGCCTGGCGAAATGGCGAGATGGGAATGGAGAGCTTACCGAACACTGAAGTCAATCGTCACATTGGAATCATACAGGAAGGTATCATCATGGTTCGCCATCACCTGACCTGTCTGCCGCACAAGGAAGCACGACGTCTCTACGCAAATGTCTGGGCATGAAGGGTAACATGCCGCAGATAGTCGCGATCCACCTCATAGCCGATGCCAGGCCGGTCTGATACGGTGATCTTGCCATCCTTGACCGTCACTTCCGGTGTGATAATATCGCGATTCCAGTAGCGTGCCGAAGCGGATATATCGCCTGGCAGCGTGAAGCCGGGGAGCGTGGCAAGCGCGATATTATGCGCCCGTCCGACGCCGGTTTCCAGCATGCCTCCGCACCATAACGGCACGCCGCTAGCGGCGCAGAGATCATGGATGCGGATCGCTTCCGACAGGCCGCCTACTCGGCCGATCTTCACGTTGACCACCCGGCAGCTTCCGAGCTTAAGCGCCTTGCGCACATCCTCGCTTGAGACGAGGCTCTCGTCGAGGCAGATCGGAGTCGCCAGTTGCTTCTGCAACTCAGCATGATCGATGATATCATCCGCCCCGAGAGGCTGCTCGATCATCATCAGCCCATAATCATCGAGCTGTCTCAGAAGATCAAGATCCTCCAGCGTATAGGCGGAGTTCGCGTCTGCCATGAGCGGCAGTTCCGGGAAGTGCTCGCGAATGCCGCGCACCAGCTCCACATCAAGCCCCGGTTTGATCTTGCACTTGATCCTTCGGTAACCATCGGTCAAGTATTGCTCAATCACCCGATACAACTGTTCAGGCGTGGCCTGAAGGCCTACTGCCACTCCCGTCTCGATCTCCTGCCGCACACCGCCAATCACGGAAGCAAGCGGCAAACCGCGTTGCTTGGCATAGAGGTCCCATACCGCCATCTCCAATCCGGCTTTCGCCATGTGATGGCGTTTGACGAAGCCAAGCAGCGGGAACACCTCGTTCGGATGTGCGATCTCGCGCCTGAGCAGCGTCGGGATCAGATAGCGCTCCATCAGATGCCATGCGGTCTCGACCGTCTCCTCCGTATACCAAGGCGTGGCAAAAGCCACGCATTCTCCCCAACCGGTCGTCCCGGATTCATCCCGAAGCTCGACGAGGATCGTCTCTCTGTCCGTATAAGCGCCATAGGAAGTGGCGAAAGGCGACTTCAACTGCAAGCATATGCGGTGCAGCGTAATTTGGTCGATGCGCATTAGAACACTCTCCTGTTCGAATCGGTTGCCCGCTTTTGCCGGACGTGGCCATCTCGCGCATGGGACATGGTCAGCCGCGAAGGACATGTGAGACACGACCCGGGAATCTGGGGTTGGGTGCGAAGTCATCGTCCAACGGAGCATCAGGCCATCACATGGCCAACGTGAACCGTCATCCGAGCCTTCCGTTTATTGCAGCTTCGTCAGCTCACGCCTGAGCAGCTTGCCTGCGGCATTGCGCGGCAATGCATCAACGAAGCGGATGCGGGCGGGAAGCTTGTACCTGGCCAGCCTCGTCCGGCAGTAATCGCGGAGCTCTTCCTCCGTAACCGTCTCTCCGTCGGCCAGCTTGACATAGGCAATCGGCACCTGCCCCCAGCGCTCATCGGCGATGCCGGCAACACCCGCTTCCGCTACCGCTGGATGGCCGAGCAACACCGCTTCGATCTCCGCCGGATAGACGTTCTCTCCGCCCGAGATGATCAGATCGCTCCTGCGATCGAGCACATAGAGGAAGCCTTCCTCATCCAGGTAGCCGATGTCGCCGGTGGCCAGCCACCCATCCCGCAGCGCCTCCGCCGTTGCCTCCGGGCGGTTCCAGTAGCCGCTGGTAACGTTCGGGCCGCGCACCTGAATCTCGCCAGGCTCACACGGAGAGGCAGGCTCCTGGCCGTTCACGATGCGGATCTCCGACTGGAAGAGCGGCTTGCCGGCTGAACCGAGCTTCGTCAGCATGTATTCCGGCGGCAGCGTCACAATCTGCGATGCCGTCTCCGTCATGCCGTACGTCTGGTAGATCGGAATCCCTTTGTCCGCACAGGATTGCAGAAGCGGCAACGGCGCCGGCCCACCTCCGAGCAACATGCAACGGAAGCTCGGCGGATACCTTTCCTCGCCCAGCCGGTCGAGCATGCGCGCCAGCATATTGCTGACGACCGAGACGATCGTCACGCCTTGTTCCATGATCGCGCGGTTGACGGCTTGCTCGTCGAACTTCTCGTGGATCATCATCGGCATCCCGTAGATGACGCTTCGCATGACGATCGACAGGCCGCTGATGTGGAACATCGGCACCGCTGCCAGCCACAGGTCGTCTCCGCTCACTCCCAGATTCAGCGCGGAACCGATCGCGGATGCCCAGTGGTTGCCATAGGTCAGCATCACGCCCTTCGGCCTGCCGGTTGTGCCGGACGTGTACATGATCGTGTTCACGTCGCCGCTGTCTAGCGCCGTCACAAGCGGCCCGTCCGATGGGGACAGGTCTGACAGACCGGCATAAGCGAGCACAGACAGACCAGGCAGTTGGCCGGATAGTTCCTCAGCCAACTGCCTATTCGCATCGTCGTATAACACGTATCGACATGAGCAATCCTCGACCTGATAGGCCAGCTCATGGGGCGTAAGTCTAGTATTAAGCGGCACGAGCACCGCACCGGTATAATGGACGGCATGAACCAGTTCTGCGACATGTATGCCGTTGCGACAGAGGAAACCAACCCTGTCGCCCTTATGTATGCCCAGGCTGAGCAGCCTTTGCGCCGCTAACCGGGCGCGATCGCGCAGCTCGCCAAAGGTTAGCCGTTCTTCGCCGCAGATCAGGGCGATGCGATCCGGCGTCAGCGCCGCGCGCTTCTCCAGCCAATGCGTCATCAACATGCGAGGTCCGCTCCTTGTCGCCTTCGTCGATCAGGGGAAACGCGGGAACTTCGAGAAATCCGGGCGTCTCTTCTCCTTGAACGCATCTCTGCCTTCCTTCGCCTCATCCGTAGTGTAATACAGCAGCGTGGCATCGCCCGCGAGCTGCTGGATGCCAGCCAGCCCGTCCGTGTCGGCGTTAAACGCCGCCTTCAGGAAACGGATCGCCGTTGGACTCTTCTCCAGAATCTCGCGGCACCATTTGATCGTCTCCTCTTCGAGCTGTTCAAGCGGTACAACCGTATTCACCAGGCCCATCTCCAACGCTTCCTGCGCATTGTACTGGCGGCACAGATACCAGATCTCGCGAGCTTTTTTGTGGCCGACGATGCGTGCCAGATATCCGGCTCCGTATCCGCCGTCGAAGCTGCCGACCTTCGGTCCGGTTTGTCCGAAGATCGCGTTGTCCGCCGCGATCGTCAGGTCGCACACGATATGTAATACATGACCGCCGCCGATCGCATACCCAGCGACCATCGCAATGACCGGCTTCGGGATCGTGCGGATGAGCCGCTGCAGGTCGAGCACATTCAGCCTTGGGATCTGATCTTCGCCAACATATCCGCCGTGGCCGCGCACCTTCTGGTCGCCGCCCGAGCAGAACGCCTTGTCTCCCGCTCCGGTCAAGATGATCACCCCGACGCTCGAATCGTCGCGCGCGGCGATGAACGCATCGTACATTTCCATAACCGTCTTCGGCCGGAACGCATTGCGCACTTCCGGACGGTTGATCGTAATCTTCGCGATTCCGTCGTACGTCTCGTAGATGATATCCTCATAGTTGCCCTGTTTGACCCATGGTACTACCGACATCTTTTACGCCATCCTTTCCTGGTCGATCGAAGTTAGAAATTCCATCACTATTGTATCAAAAAAATCCGCCCGTTCCACATGCACCGCATGGCCCGCATCCTGCACCTCGACCAGCCGGCATCCAGGGATCAGCTCGCGCATGCGCCTGCCGATCGCCGTGAACTTCTCGTCCAGCTCACCGACGATCAGTTGAACGGGCATCGTGAGTTCGGCGAGTCGCTCCCACCATGACGGCTGTGCACCGGTGCCCATGCCGCGAAGGCTGCCAGCGAGACCTTGCTCGGTGTTGGCCAGTCGCTGCTGACGGATCGCGGCGCGCACACCCTCCGGCAAGCGGCGCATCGTATGAAACAGCGGGATGTTCTCCCAATAATCGACGAACTTCTCGATGCCTTCCCTCTCTATGCTCGCTGCCAGCGCCTCGTCGCTTCGCGCCCGCTCCGCCCGCTCTTCCTCCGTGCTAAGACCCGGAGAGCTGCTCTCCAGGATGAGTGAGCATGCACGCTCCGGCTGCATCATCGCGAAGGACAGGGCGAGCCGTCCGCCCATCGAATAACCGAGCAGATGCGTCTGCTCAACGCCAAGCTGATCCAACAGACCCGCCAGATCGCGGACTGCATGATCCGTCGAGTAGCGTGCTGCATCAAGCGGCGCGTCGCTCTGCCCATGGCCGAGACAATCGACGGCGATTACGCGGAAATGCCTGCTCCAAGACGGCAGGAAAGGCCGCCAAGTCGCGGCGCTGCCGGTGAAGCCATGCAGCAGGAGAAGCGCCGGACCTTCGCCAGACGTCTCCACATGATAATGGACTCCGTTCACCTGAACCCGCATGCGTTCACTCTCCTGAATATGGTTGCAATTCTCTCCTTCAGCCCGTAACGGAACGTCATTCCGTTATATGGGGCAATATCGGCCGTTTCGCACTGCTAACGGAACGACATTCCGCTATTGGGCGGTAGAAGGGGGTGAATGCCTTCAAACCGTCGAATAGCGGATCGATGTTCCGTTACGCCTGACCCATATCGGAGATCAGGCGAATTAGCGGAACCACGTTCCGTTAAGGTCGAAGCCATGACGATCAACCACCAAGCAATGACCCGCTTGAACACGATTCCGAGGGAGTTCTTCGTTCGTGATTCAACATCATGCCTCAGCCGCAATGCGTCCGCCGCGATCTGCCTGTGGCAATGATTGGTCTGCAACAACAGTACGTCCTCTGCTATCCGTCTGCGGCAATCTGTCCGCAGCAACCCGTACGCAGCAATGCGTCCGCCGCACATCGCATCGACCGCAATCCGATCAACGCAATCCGTCCACGCATCGCATCAACCCCAATCCGTCTGCGGCAATCTGTCCACAGCAACCCGTACGCAGCAATGCGTCCGCCGCACATCGCATCGACCGCAATCCGATCAACGCAATCCGTCTGTGTCATCCCACCGCCACGAACCCGCGTCTGTCAGTGAGACGCTGGCAACTCCAGCCCGGCCAGTCTGTCATACATCTGCTTCCAGATACGCCGGTGTTGCTCGACATTTGACCAGCGCTCCGTGCGCACCTCGATCACCTGCAGGCCGCCTTCGTCCATGGCTTGCGGCACCGCAGCGCGGAATGCCTTCCAGGAATCAACCCGCGTGAACTTGCCGCCGTACATGGCCGCGGCATGGGCGTAATCGAGACCGAGAGGCGTGCCGAACAACTCCTCATAATGCCGCTTCAGGCTGGCCTGAGGCAGGAAGGAGAAGATGCCGCCGCCATCGTTGTTCACGACGATGATCGTAATCGGCAGCCTATGAAGCTTGGAGGCGAGCAGCCCGTTCATGTCATGATAGAACGACAGGTCGCCCAGCACGAGCACCGTCCGTTCACCGGCAGCGCTGTAGCCAAGCGCCGTGGAGATAAGCCCGTCGATGCCGTTGGCACCGCGGTTTCCTGCGATGCGGATGCGCTTATCGCCGGAGGCGAAGAACGTATCGAGATCGCGGATCGGCATCGAGTTGCCGGCGAACAGCACGGTGTTGTCCGGCAGAAGCTGCCGAAGCTCGGTGAAGATGCGCCCTTCGAACAACCCCTCCGCTTGCTCGATGCCTTGCTCCAGGGCCAGCCGCGTTTCACTGTTCAGATGTTGCCAGCAACGAAGCCAAGCGCCGTCACGCTTCTCTCCCCGCTCCGCGAGCAGCTTCGTCAAGCTGCGGCACAGCTCTCCGGCAGCTGCGAACACCATGTCCGAAGCGAGCAGCGTTGGATCGCGCCAGCCTCCTTCGTCGACAACGATCAAGCGGCTCGTCCGATGGCGATTGATGTATTGCAGGAGCGGCTTCGAGACCGGCATCGCCCCGAGGCGGATGATCAGGTCCGGTTTCAGTGCGGACGCCGCTCGCTCATCGCGCAGGAAGGCGTCATACGCGTCAACGACCACATCCCGGCGGTGGGTACCACACCGCAATGGAGACAGCGGATCGGCAAGCAGCGGATAACCGATGAGCGCCGCCAGCTCGGTGGCCGCCTCCGCCAACGCCGGCTCATCGATCGGACCGCAGATGATGATTCCGCGTTCAGACGCCGCCAGTTGATCCGCCAACCGCTCAAGCGACGCGCGATCAAGCCGGGCATGCGCATCAGGCGCCGCAACATAGGCTTGTCCCTGGCTGCGTCCGGAGCCAAATAACTGCGGATGCTCAAGATCCGGCAGCAGCGGCTCGCGTAACGGGAAGTTCAGATGCACCGGACCGCTCGGCTTTCGATTCGCCTCGATCACGGCGCGGGAAGCGCAGAAACGGGCATGCCTAAGCATATGCTCATCCGATTCCGGGATCGGCATCTCCATGAACCATTTGACATGATCGCCATACATGCCGATCTGCTGGATCGTCTGCGGCGCCCCGACATCGCGCAGCTCATGCGGCCGGTCTGCGGTCAGCACAACGAGCGGCACACGTGCCACATACGCCTCGGCAACGGCTGGCGCATAGTTGGCGGCAGCGGTACCCGAGGTGCAGAGCAGAGCCACCGGTTCGCGTCTTGCCTTCGCCAAGCCAAGAGCGAAGAAGGCCGCGGAGCGCTCATCAACATGCATCCACACGCGCAGCTCAGGATGTTCTGCTGCCAGAACGGCCAGTGGCGTAGAGCGCGAACCGGGACTGATCACGATATGACGCAGGCCGGATCGCGTCAGCTCATCGATGAAGGCGCCAAGATATAAGGTAGGTCCTTCTGCCAAGACATTCTCTCCCCTCCGTCAGGATACAGGTTCCGAATCCAATGCCCCAAGCGCAGACAGCATCGGTCTGAACTTGAGCGCCGTCTCCTGGTATTCGCTCATCGCAACCGAGTCGCCGACGATGCCGCATCCGGCATACAGCGATGCCTCCTTGCCTCTGACAAGCGCGGAGCGAATCGCTGCGGCGAACTCGCCATCCATTCGTTGGTTCACCCAGCCGATAGGCGCCGCATACCAGCCCCTGTCCATCCGTTCCAACTCACGGATCGCCTCGATCGCCGCTTCGCGCGGCATGCCGCCCAGTGCCGGTGTTGGATGCAGCGCCTCGATCGCCTGAAGCAGCGTCACGCCTTCTCTCGCCCGTCCGGATATCGGGGTGAGCAGATGCTGCACATCCTTCAAACGGTAGAGGATCGGCGCATCCGGCATCTCCACGTTCTCGCACAGTTCAAGCATCGCATCTCTGATCATCTCAACAGCCAGCGCATGCTCGTGGAGATTCTTCTCGTCATGGAACAGGAACTCGCCATATCGCCGGTCCTCTTCCTCAGTCTTGCCGCGTCCGATTGTCCCGGCCAGCGAGAGGGTACGGAATTGCCCATCCTTGCTCTCGATCAGCCTCTCCGGGGTGGCACCGACGAAGCAGTCCGATCCCGACTCGATCGCGAAGACGTAGGTATTGTTCTGCTCGCGAAGCAACCGTTCCAGTATCTCACGCACATCAAAGGGGCGGTCTGCATACAGCTTCATCTGTCTGGCGAGCACGACCTTCCGCATCTGACCGGCACGAATCGCGGCAGCAGCACGTTCCACCGCGTTCATCCACTCGGTCGGTGCAATTTCTTCCTTATATATATGTTCCGCAACAGCAGATACCGGATCGTCAACACTGGCACCTGACAACTGATCGATGATGCGCAGATGCTCTTCCCAAGCAGAGTCGTTGTTCTCTTGCGCCTCATCCAGTGAGATCATCCTGTTCAGTGTCACCCAAGTTCGTCCATCATATTCGGTCCACATGATCTCCGGCAGGATGAACCTCGTATGCGGATAGCTCTGCCATTCCTCCGACGTTTCATTCAACGGGTCAAACGAGAAGCCGCCGAACAGATGCGGCCCCGTATGCTCCGGAGCCTCCCCATGAACGATGCAACCGTCGGTCACTTCCCGCCACTTCAGTTCAACTTGCCGGTAGCGCTGTGCGGCATCATCCGCTTCGATCTGCAGCGCGCATCCGATGCCGGCATATGCCAGCCGCCTGCCCGGTTCAGACCAAAAAAAACGGTTCCCGGAGAACCTTGCAAGATCATATGAAAAAAGGGACGGCAAATGCATCCTGCGCACCTCAAAGACCGTGCTGACGAGCACGTCTCTTCCTGCGTGGATTGCCTGTTGCCTGCCCTCATCTGCCAATATACGTAAATGATCATGTATCAAGCCGTAAGCCACATCAATTCACCCTTGTCATAACCTAGCGCACAAAATCTGTATTAAGAATACACCCCTACCATCGGAACGTCAACTTGTGGAAGGCTTCCGAGCGTTGACACTTCCCCGCTCATCCCATACACTTATCTTGGGTTATTGCGTGCCCATTACTCTTTAAGATAAGGATGGAAGCCGTCATGCAAATCGAACTGCAAACAAAGCCCGCTTCTAACGTATGGTGGCGCCTCATGAGACCGCATACGCTGACCGCGTCTTTTGTCCCGGTGTTCATCGGGTCGGCCATGGCGCTATTCGAGCATCAGCTCCACATTCCTTTGTTCATTGCCATGCTGTTGGCATCGCTGCTCATCCAAGCTGCCACCAATATGTTCAACGAATATTATGATTATATAAGAGGTTTGGATACGAAGGATTCCGTCGGCATCGGCGGCACGATCGTCCGCGACGGGGTCGCACCAATCACCGTACGCAACTTGGCCATCGCCTTCTATGGCATATCGGTCCTGATCGGCGTCTATATCTGTATGGAGAGCTCCTGGTGGGTTGCCGTTGCTGGCATCGTCTCGATGCTCGTCGGCTATCTGTACAACGCCGGTCCGCTGCCGATCGCGTCAACGCCGCTAGGTGAATTGTTCTCCGGCTTTTTCATGGGGCCTGTCATCATCATGATTACCTATTATATACAGACCGGCAATCTTACGCTGGATTACTTCTATGTATCGCTCAGCATCGGCCTCCTCATCGGGGCGATCAATCTGTCGAACAACATCCGTGACCTCGACGGGGACAAGGAGCATGGCCGCAAGACGCTGGCCATCCTGCTCGGCCGTCCGAGTGCGATCAATCTGCTCGCGTCGATCTTCGCCGTGGCATTCCTGCTCATCATTGCGTTCGTGATTCTCGGCATCGTGACGCCATGGGCGCTGCTCGTTCTGCTCAGCATTCCGAAGGCTGCCCAGGCGGTGAAGCTGTTCAGAGGCAAGACGCTCGCCTTTGAAATGATGCCGGCGATGAAAGCGACCGCTCAGCTCAACACCCTATTCGGCTTGCTGCTGACAGTTGGACTGATCATCGGATATATCACCGGTTTAGCCTTCTGACAAGATCGATGGATTCATTGATGCAAGCCATCGATACTGGCGGAATCGGATGCCAGGACGGATCGGTGCTAGGTCTTATGAAGTTGCAGATGACGTGACCTGTTGCGGTGTATGGCAAGTGACGGCTCAAACGGGTCTCGGTTGTCGGGCGGGTCGTTTGGTCATGCAATTATCAGTACATCATTTCTGAAGCTGGTCATTTCACATAATTATCATCAACAAGTCAACAAACTTATGACGATAGAGGTGGGCCGATATGGATACTCGAGGTACGATTATGGAAACGCTGGGCATTCAGGTAGTGCATGCGGATGCCGATCGGGTCGTCTGTACGATGCCCGTCGACGAGCGCACGAAGCAGCCGATGGGCGTGTTGCATGGCGGCGCATCCGTTGTACTGGCCGAGACGGCGGCCAGCCTGGGCACCTATCTGCAGATCGATCATGAGACGGAAGTTTCCTTCGGCATGGAGATCAATGCCAACCATGTGCGCAGCGCAACCTCGGGTACAGTAACCGCAACGGCAGTGCCGCTGCACAGGGGCAGAACCTCGATGGTGTGGGATATCCGGATCACCGACGAACAGGATCGGCTCATCTGCGTCTCCCGCTGTACGGTGGCGATCGTGAAGAAGCGCGACCGAGGCAGCCAAGCTCAAGGATGAACAGCGATAGGGCCGGGTAACGAGGCAGGAGCTCGGATCATGCATCGGACAAGCATCGCGGACAGGAGGAGAGTGTAACCGTGTATCTCGTTACATCTGAACAGATGAGGAAGCTGGAAGCCAGGGCGATGTCCGATTCCGGACTGCCCTCACTCGTCCTGATGGAAAACGCAGCCCGCGCCGTTGCCGAAGCCGTCATCCGCATGGATCTCGAGGAACGGCCGATGAAGCGCTGGGCCGTTCTCGCTGGCAAAGGCAACAACGGCGGAGACGGCATCGCAGCCGCCCGTCATCTGGTCGAAGCCGGCTACTGCTGCGACATCATCCTGGCCACGCCGAAGGAGCAGCTCGGACCGGATGCAGCCCTGCAGCTCACGGCTGCCCTAAGCTTCGGGATCTCTGCCCAGGTCTATGTGCCGGGATCGATCCTCTGGCATCGGTATGACGGCATCATCGATGCGCTGCTTGGCACCGGAACGGTTGGAGCGCCAAGGGAGCCGTACGCCTCACTCATCCGCGAGGCGAACAACAGCGGCCTAACGATCATCGCAGTCGATATTCCGAGCGGCCTCGATGCGGATACTGGCAAAGTATATGACCCGTATATCCGAGCGGCACGGACCGTGACCTTCGCCTTCAGCAAGCCCGGCCTCGCCCAATATCCGGGCAAGGAAGCTGCCGGAACCGTCACGACAGTTCCGATCGGCATACCCGAGCGGCTGGCGGATGAAGAAGGGGTTCGCACCTATCTGCTGGATGAGGGTACGATCCGCCGCAGACTGAAGCTCGACCCAGCCATGCCCAGACAAGCAGATACGCATAAGGGCACCTACGGCCATCTGCTGGTCATCGCTGGAACGCTCAACATGTCCGGCGCCGGATTGTTGTGCGCCAGCGCCGCGCTTCGTGCCGGATGCGGCCTCGTCACTTGGGCTTTGCCGTCTGCGCTCGCCGGCCACGTGATCGGCCGCATGCCCGAGGTGATGCTGGCGCCTGTTCCGGGTAGCACCAGCGGCGGCTGGTCAGCCGATTCGAGCAAAGAATTAACGAGGTTATGCGCGACCCGCGACGCACTGGCCGTTGGTCCAGGACTTGGCCGTTTCCCGGAAGACGGCGCATGGCTGAGGTACCTCTGGGAGCTGACCGCCGAAGAGAAGCAGCCGATGGTGCTGGATGCCGATGCGCTGAATATCCTGGCCGACACGGCAGACTTCGCGAACTGGCCCCGAAGGCCTGACGAAGCGCCGGCTATCCTGACGCCTCATCCACGGGAGATGGCTCGGCTGACCGGTCTGACCACTGCGGAGGTACAACACGACCGGCTTGGCATCGCTCGCGGCTATGCGACAAGACACGGCGTGTTCGTCGTGCTGAAGGGAGCCGCATCGATCGTGGCCTGTCCGGATGGAACCGCCTATGTAAACACGACCGGCAACCCAGGCATGGCCACCGGAGGCTCGGGCGATGTGCTGACCGGCATCATCGGCAGCCTGTTAGCCCAAGGCTGGTCGGGAGAGCAAGCAGCCGCCTTCGGCACGTGGAAACACGGTCTGGCAGGCGATAAGGCCGCACAGAAGCGCGGCAACATGGCGAGCGTGGTCGCCTCGGATCTCATCGGGCAGCTCTGAAAGCTGCTGTCGATATTAATAAAGGCTGGGTTGAGCACACAGGCTCTCTACCCAGCCTTATCTATGTCGGATTGTCCATCACTTACTGCTCTGGAGCTGGCTCCAGCTTGAACGCCCGTTCCAGATCGCGGATGCGCTCCACATCGATATGCACGATGTCGCCAAGTGCTCGCGCCATCAGGATCGACTTCGCGCTGTATTCCGCAACCTCCAGCCGGTCGAAGGCATTGAGCAAGCTCTGCCCGGTCACGATGAGGCAGTTGTTCTCCACGAGGGCGATCGGCGTATGCGGCTTGAAGATCTCCGCCGTCTCCGCAGGCTTGTTGTACACCGCATTAAACGGCAGCTTCGGTGTGCCGCGCAGCAGGATGTAGCTCTCCGGAATCGTGCGCGAATCAAACTGCATGTCCGTCACGGCGAAGGTCATGATATTAGGCGGATGGGCGATGATGATCGACTGCACATGCGGATGCTGCTTGTAGATCTCTTGATGGAGCAGCCAGGACTTACTCGGCACCGTGCCGCGAGCCTTACGTCCATCCCGGATGGCGATCAGATCTTCCGCTTCCATCAGCTTGCGATCCACACCGTTCGGCGTAATCAGGAAGTTCGTGCCGTCCAGACGATGCGAGAACGTTCCCTGCGTGCTGTAGAACAGCCTCTGATCATAAGCTCGGCGGATGAACTTGATCATGTCTCTGCGCAAGCCCCGCTCATCCGTCGGGATGTCTGCCGGATCATATTCCTCGATGGGAACCTCACCCTTGCTTCTGACCACTTCATAATCCTCATCCGTCAGCACGATCGGCTTCCCGTAACGGGAAGCTTCGATCTCCAGGCGTGCACAATAATCCAACGTCTCAAATACCTGAAACGCCTCGAACAGATCCCCAGCGCCAACGACGACTCCATGATTCTCCAACATGACGGTGTTGATACCGCGGGCGAATACATCGGCGATATTCTGTCCGAGTTGCTCGCTTCCTGGAAGCGCATACTCAGCGATACCGATCTCGCCGCACAACTTGCGTTCATTCGGCAACAGCCGCGTATCCGGAATCTTGCGCACGATGCTGAAGGAAACGAGCGCAGGCGGATGCGCATGAACGATCGCACGAAGATCCGGCCTCGTCTTATAGATCAACGCGTGAAACGGATATTCGCTCGATGGGCGGTGGTTACCCACGACCGTGCCGTCCGGCTTCACGCATACCATATCGGCTCTTGTCAGTTCTCCCTTGTCGATGCCTGCCGGGGTGATCCAGATGTCTCCGTTCACATCCCGGATCGACAGATTGCCGCCGGATGTTGTCGTCATGCCGTATCTGTAGATGCGTTCCATGAACATCAGCAACTGGTCTGCCGGATGCAGGGTAGCTGTTTTCATGCTGATCGCCTCTTTCTATTTTTTCCCCATCATAACACAGGTCGAACGGACAATGTATGACAAAATACCGGACTTTTACGCTTACCGCTTGTCCATGAGATTCGGATCAGAGCCTCTTCGGCGGTTCTTGTTCAGCCGATGGATCGCTTCCATCTCGTCATCCGTCAAACTGAAGTCAAAGACGCGGAAGTTCTCCTCGATACGGGAAGGGGTGACGGACTTAGGAATGACGATCGAGCCGTTCTGCAGATGCCAACGCAGGATGACCTGCGCAGGAGTTCTGCCATGGGCTTGCGCGATCTTCACGATCGTCTCGTCGCGCAGCACTTCGCCGCCCTGTTCGAGCGGACTCCAGGCTTCGATATAGATGTTATGTTTCGCACAGAACGCTTTCAGCTCCGTCTGCGACAGATACGGGTGGCATTCCACCTGGTTGACGACAGGCACAACTTCGCACTCCGACAACAGACGCTCCAGATGCTCGATGTGGAAGTTGCAGACGCCGATCGCCTTCGCTCTGCCCTCGCGGTAGATGCGCTCCATCGCCTTGTATGTCTCTACATATTGGTCATACATCGGAGTTGGCCAATGGATCAGATAGAGATCGATGTAATCGAGGCCAAGCCTCTTGAGGCTCTCGTCGAAAGCGCGCAACGTATTGTCGTAGCCGTGGTCACTGTTCCACACTTTCGTGGTGATGAACAGTTCCTCACGCGGCACTTGCGACTGCTTGATGGCCCGGCCAACGCCTTCTTCATTCTTGTAAATCATCGCCGTATCAATCAACCGATATCCGACTTCCAGCGCCTTGCTAACCGCAGCGGTCGCCTGATCATCAGGCACCTGCCAAACTCCGAAACCGAGCTGAGGCATCTTCAGACCATTGTTAAGTGTGACGTATTGCATCTTGCTTTACTCCTCCTCCGCATTGATGTACTGGGATGAACGGTCTGGGAGAAGTCCGTTCCCGTCCATCTGTGGTCATCATAGTTCACCGCGCTGATGCAAGTCAAGTTTGGACGAACCTGCTCCATCATGCTTGCCGTGCCGTTGAAGATCCCCGCCAATGGCCGAGGCAGCGTCCGACACATTTCCCATTTCACCCTATGTATAAAAGGCCGGGGAGAAAACACGATGCTTGATCTCCCCAGCCTTGGTATATGGGAAGCTCCCATGGCCTCAATCGCCAGTGGGAGCGATCCTCCTGATCTTATTGATGTGCAGGTCAGCCTTTGCTGCTGGCTGCTTCCACTTCGCTCATCGGGATGCCAAGCGCCTTGGCAACTCCTTCGCCATAAGCAGGGTCAGCCTTGTAGCAGTTGTTGATATGGCGAAGCTGAACTTCCTTGGTTGTACCTTGCATAGCACGGGCCGTATTGTCGAACAGTCTCTGCTGCTCATCCGGCGTCATCAAGCGGAACAGCTTGCCCGGTTGTTCATAGTAGTTGTCGTCGTCTTCACGGAAGTTCCAGTAGTTGGCTGCACCGAACAGATCAAGAGGCGGCTCCTGATGCTCCTTGCTGTCCTGATGGACACCGTAGCTGTTCGGGCTGTAAGTGATCTGGTTCGGTCCGCCGACGTTCGGATGGAGGATTCTCATCGCGCCATCTCTATGGAACGGGCAGAAGTTCGTTGCGGCTTTCGGATAGTTGACCGGAATCTGCCAGTAGTTGACGCCCAGGCGATAGCGTTGCGTGTCGCCGTAGGAGAACAGGCGGCCTTGCAGCATGCGGTCTGGCGAGAAACCGATACCTGGTACGATGTTCGCCGGCGAGAAGGCTGCTTGCTCCACTTCCGCGAAGTAGTTCTCTGGATTGCGATTCAGTTCGAGAACACCGACTTCGATCAGCGGGAAGTCCTTCTTGTACCATACCTTCGTCAGGTCGAACGGGTTGTACGGCATGTTGTTGGCTTGCTCTTCCGTCATGACCTGGATGTACATCGTCCACTTCGGATAATCACCGCGCTCGATCGCTTCATAGAGGTCTCTCTGGTGCGTCTCGCGGTCCTTGCCGATCATTCTCTCAGCCTCTTCGTCCGTCCAGTTCTTGATGCCTTGTTGCGTCTTGAAGTGGAACTTCACCCATACGCGTTCATTGTTCGCGTTGTACATGCTGAACGTATGGCTGCCGAACATATGCATATGTCGATAGCTTGCGGGAATGCCGCGGTCGCTCATGACGATCGTGACCTGATGCAGGGCTTCCGGCAGGCTGGTCCAGAAATCCCAGTTCGCTTGCGGATTCTTCATATTTGTCTTCGGGTCGCGCTTAACGACGTGGTTCAGGTCCGGGAAGCGCTTCGGGTCGCGGAAGAAGAACACCGGCGTATTGTTGCCGACGAGATCCCAGTTTCCTTCCTCCGTGTAGAATTTGATCGCCGTACCGCGAATATCCCGTTCAGCGTCGGCTGCGCCGCGTTCGCCAGCAACCGTCGAGAAGCGGATGAAAACTTCCGTTTGCTTGCCGATCTCGGAGAACAGTTTCGCCTTCGTATACTTCGTGATGTCATTGGTGACGGTGAAGGTGCCATAAGCGCCTGAACCCTTGGCGTGCATGCGGCGTTCCGGGATGACCTCACGGTCGAAATGGGCCATCTTCTCGAGGAGCCACACGTCCTGCAACAATACCGGGCCGCGCTTGCCGACTGTAAGTGTGTCGTCGTCATTTGCGACAGGAGCACCGAAGGCTGTTGTTAACCTCTTGTTTTGATCGTCTTGATTGGACATCTTCTATAATTCCTCCTTGTTTATAATTATTATTATTTTATATTCAATATCATATTAAATATTCTACATAATTGCAACTCTTTTAATCTAGTTATTTTGAATCGATTTCCCAGAACCGCATGAAAGCTTCCTATCCCGTTGGTGCGCTGTGATGCGCTCGCCGGGAATCCATCGTTCCTCCGGCGGTCTAATGAACTGCCGATTAATCCGTATGACTCAGTCCTGGCGGGCCGAAGGCCGCTTTATCAATGAGTCCGACTGCTTGTTCAGAGTACCTTGTTAAAAGCGCTGTCATTTGGTGGATGCAAAAAAAACGGCCGCTTGATTCGATCAAGCAGCCGCCTGCAATCTAGACCAACTTATGCCGATACCACTTGTCCCCCCGGAAGCGGAGGGTGAAGATGATGCCCCTGACCAGCCATTCGGTGATCATCGCCGCCCATACGCCGAGCACGCCGAAGCCGAGCGTAACGCCGAGCACATAGCCAAGGATGACGCGCAGCAGCCACATCGTGAGCATCGAGGTGATCGAGGTGAACCTCGAATCCCCCGCAGCGCGCAGGGCCGACGGCATGATGAAGCTGATCGACCAGAACATCGGCTGAGCCAGAAGCAGCATAAGCGTCAACTGGAAGATCAGCGGCACGATCTCATCCGGCGGCGAGAACAGCGCCATGAGCACGGGGAACAGCGGCAGGATCAGGATGAGCGCGACGATGAACGTCATCGACGAGAGCCACAGGAAGGCTCGAACGTATCTGCGGGCGTCCTGGATATCGCCGCGGCCGATGCATTGTCCAACAACGGTGACGATGGCGATACTGAGCGCAGCCCCCCCTATCTGGGACAGCATGGAGATCGATCCGCTAATCGCGTTGGCGGTGATCGCCAAGGTGCCAAATTGCACGATGTATGTCTGGGTTAACAGCTTGCCGCCGTTGAAGAACATTTGCTCCGCTGCGAAAGGCAGACCGACGAACATGATCTTCTTCACGATCGCCATATCGACATGCAGCACATCGCGAATGCGAAAATGGATCTTATGGCAATACTTCAAGATATAGATCGTTGCAGCCGAGGCACCGATCACCTTAGCCAAGATTAACGAGATCACCAGTCCCATGACTCCCATATCGAAACCTACGATGAATAGGATGTTTAACCCGAGATAGGTGAGATTCATGATGAGGGACAGGATCAGGCACACTCTTGTCTCCGCGATGCCGCGGAGCACGCCCGTGATCGCCGAATATAAGCCCAGGAGCGGAAACGTGATGCAATTGCCGATGAGGTAGATTCGTGCATTGTGCAGCACATCCGCATCCGCACGGCCAAACAGCAGTTGCAGGGTCGGATGATGAAAGACGAGCACGAGAACAGCGATGGCAAGCGATGCGACCGTTACCGTGGAGAGCGCCTGCGAAGCAGCGCGGGTGACCATCTCGCCTCTGCCGCTGCCTTTGTATTGCGAGACGATGACGGTACCCCCGGTAGCCAGGGCGATAAATACATTGGCGATGAAAATAATGAGCGAATCAACCATGCTGACCGCACTAACCGCCGCCACACCGGACGAACTGATCATCGCTGTGTTGAACAGGCTGATGAGGATGAGAAAAGCCTGGTCCGCCAATACCGGCAGGATGATGGCGATGATCTGCTTATAGTCGAACATATTGCCGGATAGAGACCGGTCAAGCAGCCGGATGGTTCCCGACTTCCATGTATGAAGCATGGATTTCATCTAATGATCACTTCTTGTCTATTTTTTCTATCGAAGCATTTGAGACATTATACCACCGTCGTTTGAAACTTTCAGTACATTTTTCGTAAACTAGGCGAGCCTATCGATTCGTCATTCCTCTCCACAGACGAAGCAACCTGTAAGTTCCTCCCATAAAGCAAATAAAAAACCTTATGTCGGGATTGACATAAGGTATCGGTGATTATGTAATGGTGGGCTCTCAGGGACTCGAACCCTGGACCAGATGATTAAGAGTCACCTGCTCTACCAACTGAGCTAAGAGCCCGTATTATCTTGTTGCAAAGCTCGTTTACCGAAGCAACATTGATTATTTTACTCGCCTTGAGTTCATCTGTCAACTTTAAATTTTACCAATCATCAACTCATCCATCATCGCCCCTAAACCGCGCCACAACAGCATTTTCTCCGTTCCCCGGGCATTTTCGTTCGACAAGGGTTGAAAAATTTTTGAGAATGTATTTCTTAAGATATCCTTTATGAGCGCTTAATAAATTCTTTATTTTTACCAGCTATACTGGATGAAGGATGGGGAGAAACGGAAGGGGGTAGATCATGATGGACCAGCGCTTGCGGATTCTCAGAGATTCGGAAAAATTGTGCTATCGCGTTTGCTATTTCCTGCTGGAGAATGAGAAGCTTGCTCTGGAAACCGCCAAGCTCGCGTTGTTGGAACTTGCCCGGAACCCGGATTTTTATGAATGCCCCCAGGAAGAGAAACAGGACATCATTCGCCGCGTCGCTGCTAAGAAATGCCTGGTTGCCTATTATCATAATCAACAAGATCAAAGGTTGGGATGAACACCATCACGTTCCTCCCAACCTTTCGTTTGCTGAATGGCTTTCAGAGTTCCCCCTTCTAAAAGAAGAGTTATCTGAGACTCTTGCTCCATGGCTCAACACAGCGATGGCTTTCATCCTCTGACAGATCCTCAACCCTTGTCATGATCGACCAACGGATGCCTACCGGGTCAAGAATGCTCGCATATCGATCCCCGGAAACGAAGTTCTTCGGCTGTTCCCGTACCACAGCCCCATTGGCAACCGCCACCGCTTCCCCGTCTCCGGGTAAATCACACCTGCTTGCATCCCCAGAACGTTTACATAGAAATGAATCCGTCCCATTCATATCCGGCGTAACCAAAGCGACATGATGAAATCCTGCCCACGGGCTATACATTGGCCGCCTCTCCTCTCCGATGCTTTCGGAACATATGCCAGTACCGAACCGAGCCGATCAGCACGAACACGACCAGCCATTGGGCCGGGATAAGCGCTTCGAACGTTCGGCCGCTTACGAGCTCAATCGTTACTGCGCCAATCATCAGCACTGCAAGGCCGATGGCAGCCGCTAGGGTAAATCTCGGCCAGAGAAGCCCGAGCGCTCCAATCACCTCAGCGCATCCGACAGCGATCCGCATCCAATCCTTCAGTCCGAGTTCTTGAAACATCTCGATCATCCGCTCGGTTCCAACCATCTTCTGGACCCCATTCTGCAAGAAGAATATCGCTGTCAGCCATACGGCCGCCCAGCCGAGCCATTTGACCACCTTCCACTTCATCACAGAACACCTCCGAGAGAATTATTAGAATTCTAACTATATACCGAAAAAAATTATGGCTTCTCTAAGGCGCCGATCAGCTTAAGCAAGCCTGTCTTGAGCAGCTCAAGATCCTCGTCGGCCATCGCTTCTCGTACTTTCTCCTCGACTGCCGCCCCGAAGTGCTTCGTCTGCTCAGCCAGCTCGTGCCCCGCTTCGGTCAGAAACAACTGCTTGCTGCGCCCATCTCTCGGATCCTCCTTTCGGACGATGAGTCCCCGCTTCTCCAGTCCGTTCATCAGGCTGGTCACGCTCGGCTTCTCGATCATGAGGATGTCCTCCAACTGGGAAGAAGTGATCCCCGGATAGTGCAGCAGGATGCCTAGAGCGCTCCATTGCGTATGCGAAAGGCCGTATTCCCGCAGCAGGTCCTGCATCTCCCGCCGCAGCAGCGTATATCCGACCTTCATCAGTCTGCCGATCGGCCCTTGATCGTAATTCCAGTTCGGTGTCTGTTGCGTCATTTGAACCCCTCTTTTAGTTAGAATTCTAACTATATGTTATGGGTTCTGAACTCGGATGTCAATGGGTTCATATGTTCGATAACGACAGATGCGACAACCAAATGAAGGATGCATTAACTGCCGCATGATCACTGGAAGATCAACCGGGTCGGATGATGATCGATAATCAACTTGGCTTTAAGAATGCGGACACAAGAACTGGTTTCATTTTCCACCATTCTTTTTCGCCATTTCCCACAATAATTACCTGGTAAAATCTCAGCAATCCTTTAGTATTAGGTCTTATGGGCCTCAAAACCCCATGATGTCCAATGACAACAGGAGGCTGGATCATGACTAACGATTCAAATCATCCAGAACAACAAGAAACCAAACCACTTCGTAAAGCCAATGACAGCGATCAAACCCCTACGCAAGGCTCAAGCACGAACTCACCCGGGAAGAAAAAACTGGTGAAGCTGATCGGCTCCGGAATCATCGTCGTTATCGTGCTGGTCGCGCTATTCTTCGTATGGAAAGACGGGGGAAGCAAGAGCAATTTCACCCAGAAGCAGACAATCGTAAGATATTCAGTTGACGGTCAAGACACCGTTGTGATGAACGGGCAGAAATTTGATGTGGAAGAAGACTTGTGGGGGCTGTCAGAGAGCCTGGATTCTTCCGCTATTGCCGTGATGACTTATGACGAATCCTCGGAAACCCGCGCCCTGTGGTATCTGAACGGCAAAGACCAGCCGGTGAAAGTGGCGGATGATATCGGGAACTTTGTCATATCGGATGATGGAAACAAAATTGCCTACATAACCGATGTGGATGAAGACTTCGAGTATGGCACGCTGCGTCTGTTCGACGGATCGAAGAGCGAGATCATCGACCATGACGTGTATGCAGGATATTTCCATCTGTCTCCGGATGGTAACTCCATCGTATATCTGAAGGATCTCGAGGAAATGAACGCCTATGTGAAGAACGGCAGCAAGAGCCCGGAGAAGCTGGGGGACTATGTGTTCCCGTTCGCCGTCTCCAACAACGCCAAATATATCTACTATATGGAGTTGGATGAGGACAACGAGGAAATCGGACACCTCTATGTACAAAAAGGCAAGGACCAAACTCGGCTCAGATCCAATGTGTCCGTAGAAGACCTGACCCTGCTGTTCAACCAAGACTACTCCCAAGTGCTGATCTCCGAGGACGGAAGATCTTACCTCAGCAACGACGCCAAGGAAAGCATCCCGGTGACCAGATCCGAGCTCATCTTCACGGTTGATGAGGTCGCATCGCGCAGTTGGGGTCTGCCTGAATATGAATGGTGGAAAGACAGCTTCCGCGTGTTCGCCGTAAGCGATCTGACCAGCCCGCTGTTCCACAACGACTCTGGCGATATCGTATCTATCGATAGATCCGGCAACAGTGAGACGCTCGTCAGCGAAGCCTGGGACGCCTATGTGACCGCTGACCACAACAAGGTCGTGTATATCGATGAGCGTGAACGCCTGATCCGCAGATCATTGAAGAATCCAGGCGAGGAAGCAGAGATCATCTCGCGGGATGTTATGACCTTCCTCACGACGGATGACGCCAAGGTCATCTATTATCTCGATTACAACAACGATCTGTATGTCGTTAAAGGCTCCAGCGAGCCGAAACTGCTGATGATGGATGTGGACTACCCGATCGATCTGACCCCTGACGGCAAGCAAGTCATCTTCATGTCTGATTACCGTTATGAAGGCGGCAATCTCTACTTCTCCAAGAACGGCGGGGAACCGAAGAAGATCGCTGAGGACGTGTACACCTTCGTCATCACGGAACAAGGCATGTTCTTTGCCAAGGATTACGATGAAGGGTACTTCGACCTGTACTTCACCAGCAACTTCAGCTCATCCGAGCTGATCGGCAGTGAAGCTGAATCGCTCTGGTACTAACTTAGTTCTATTTCTTAAAGGCAAAACGGCCCTATCATGGATGGGGCCGTTATTGCATATCTGGATCATGGTGAAACTGCTGAAGCACCAAGCAGTTCCAGTACCTTGCGGGCAGCCGACTCGCCGGACTGCGGATTCTGGCCAGTGACGAGCTTCCCGTCAACTTCAACATGGTTGGACCACGGAGGCGCGGCTTCGAAGGCTGCACCGAGCTCGCGAAGCCTGCTCTCTAGCAGGAATGGCATCACCTCGTCATACTTCGCCCTACGCTCCTCTTCATCCGTGAACGCCGTCAGCCGTTTGCCACGCACATAAGGCTCGCCTGACGAGAGCTTGACACCTACAAGCCCCGCCGGCCCATGGCATACCGCACTCACCACCTTGCCAGCCTCCGCGAAGTCGCGGATCAGGGCCTGCAGCCGCTCATTGTCCGGCATGTCAAACATCGTCCCATGTCCACCGGGAAGGAAGATCGCATCGTACCCATCGGCGGATACCTCATCGATCGGTACCGTCGACTCGAGCAAGCCGATCGCCTCCCGCCATTTCTCTTCCTGCTCCGCATTCAGGCTGCGGGGATCGATTGGCGCTTTCCCGCCTTTGATGCTGGCTACCGTCATCTGGTATCCAGCTTCCTTGAACACCTCATAAGGCTCGGCGAATTCGGATAACCAGATACCGGTCGCATGTCCGGGCTGTATCTCATGATGGCTGGTTACGACAAATAATACCTTTCGCTCCATAAGTACACCACTGCTCCCTTCTCGATCTGACTATCACGCCGGCTGTGATACTTCTAGTGTATGCATAGACGTGATATAATACAAATAATATTAATATAGTGGTGGTATAAATAATCTTATGGCTGATTTCGAATGGTTCCGCTCTTTCATCGCCATCTACCGGCAGGGCTCCGTCTCTTCCGCTGCTGCCCTGCGCCATATGACCCAGCCGGCTCTCACGCAGCATCTGGCAGCTCTGGAGGCAGAGATCGGCGAGCCGCTGTTCTACCGGACGCCCAGGAAGATGGTTCCGACGGAACGGGGCAGAATCCTGTATACACAAATCGTGCAAGCCATGGACCGGCTGGAGAACATCAATTCCCAGTTCATGCACAGCAGAGTGAGTCCGATCCTGAGAATCGGCGGGCCAGTCGAATACATGCATGAACGCTTCATTCGGCTGATGCCTCCTGCTCCTTACACTTATTCGATGGTATTCGGCGAGACGAGGGGCTTGCTGCAGCAACTCAAAGCCCATGAGATCGACGTGATGCTGGCCACCCAGCATATCGCATCCCCTGGACTTGTCTATACGGAATTAACTGTGGAAACCTTCATGCTGGTTGGCCACAAGGATGAACCCGGGGTCGAAGGCGCAGATTTGGAGGAGATTCGAAAAGTTCTGGAGACTAAAGACTGGATCGCCTATCATGCAGATCTTCCGATCATTCGCAGATTCTGGCGCGAAGCCTTCACCAGCCGAGCTTCGATGCAGCCGCGCTATATCGTTCCTGACCTGCGGCTCATCAAGCAGCTCGTGATGATGGGCCGAGGCATCAGCGTCTTGCCAGACTACCTGATCCGCCAGGAAGTTGCTGAAGGACTCCTCAAGGAGCTGTGGACCCCTCCCAGGTATCCGTCCAATCAGCTATGGCTCGTCTACCGCACCTCCGACCAAGAAGATCCAGCATTTGTCGATTGGCTGAATCAAGTCACAGCGAATGCAGGCATGTCCACATAACCAAGAACAACGCCGTGAGTTGCGGTTTTCTTCCGCAGGACGGTGTTTATTGCCTGAACCTGGCACCTCTTGATGTGTCTTGATTCGCCTGATGACGTGCCTGCCGATAGGATCTAAGCGGCATCCCGTCCTTAGATGGACGGGATGTTTGTTGCTTAGGCGATCAGTCATAATTCATCAATAGGCTGGCAACAATAACCTCGTCTCTTCATCAACATTTTGATCCTACACCGCCAGGAGGTGCTTCTGTTTGGCTCTCAATCCTTATCTGATCTTCGATGGCAATGCCCGCGAAGCCGCGTTATTCTATGCCCAAGTGTTCGGTTTGGAGGAACCGCGGATCATGACCTACGGTTCGGTACATTCCGAAGGCTTGCCGCCTGGTGCAGAGAATCTGGTCATGCACACCTCCTTGGACATCGCGGGCGGCAAGTTGATGATCAGTGACAACTATCCAGATGCCCCTTATCAACAAGGGAATAACTTCACCATCGCTTATGTGAGCAACGATGAGGCGGCGATCCGCAGCGCTTATGAGAAGTTGAAGGAGGGCGGCACCGTTAAGATGGAGTTGCAGGAGACGCCGTGGAGCAAATGTTACGGCGCGGTGATCGACCGTTTCAACATCGAATGGCAGTTCAGCCATGAAGCGTAAGAGGAGATCCATTCAGGATCTCCTCTTACGTTTAGGCATGGGGTTATCAGTCTTGCTTCGGTATAAATCTTCCGAACAATGCAGAACTTAACAGAGTACCAATATGATCTCAAGGAAGTGTGTTAAGTTGAGCAAACGTCTGGAGAATAAAGTCATCGTCATCACAGGGGCGGCGATGGGGCTTGGTCAAGCAACAGCGGTGGAGGCAGCCAAAGAAGGCGCGAAGCTGGTGTTGGTTGATCTGAACGCCGATGCTTTGGAACAAACGAAACAGGAGATCGCTGCCAAGTATCCGAACACCGAGATCTTGACGGTAGTAGCCGACGTCTCGAAGGAAGAGGATGTGCGCAACTATGTGGAGGAAACCGTCAAACGGTTCAACCGCATCGACGGATTCTACAACAACGCCGGGATCGAGGGCAAGCAAGCGCTGATCCCGGACTATGATGTCAACGTCTTCAAGAAAGTCATCGACGTCAACCTGCTCGGTGTCTACTATGGACTTCGCTATGTGATTCCGGTCATGAGGAAGCAGCAATATGGACGAATCGTCAACACGGCCTCGGTGGGCGGCATTCGCGGTGTGCTTAACCAAGTGCCATATGTCGCCAGCAAACACGCCGTATCAGGCATGACCAAGAATGCGGCGCTCGAGTTTGCACGAGAAGGCATCGTCACCAATGCGATAGCCCCAGGCGCCATATTGACGCCGATGGTTGCAGGCTCGTTCAAACAGGTGAATCCGGAAGATCCGAAGAAAGCGGAGTTGGAATTTGCCCAGGGCAATCCGATGAAGCGGCTCGGACTGCCGGAGGAAGTTGCGAAGGTGGTCGTATTCCTGCTCTCAGAGGATTGCAGCTACGTTAATGGCCAGACCATCGCGATCGATGGCGGCCAGTCGAATGTGTATGGGTTTGTGTAAGCAAGTGATAAAAAGCCGCTTCGTTACTGACAGGTATCGAAGCGGCTTTTTATTGGCTCAGTTTCATTGAAGATGATGCTTCTTCATACTTGCTCCGTCAGGATCACAGCTCCGCTCTTGAGCGTATTGCCAATCGTACATCCGCGCTCCGCGATGGTGATGAGTTTCTTGCGATACGCCGGTTCGAGCGACTCGGGGAGCTTAACCTTCACATGCAGATGGGAGAATTGATTCGCCTGCGGGTCGGCCTCCTTGGTCGCCGTCACATCAACCTCCAACTGCGCCGGGTCATACTCGATGTTGTCACGCTCCAGCACCTTCTGGATCGTGATCGTCACGCACAGCGCGACCGATGCCTCCAGCAGTTCCCGTGGCGACAGTCCTTCGCTGTTCGGCGTTCTGCTGCCCTTCACCTGTATGCCGGCTTCATTGCTGATCTGTGCTTGCCCGTCTATCGTTTTTACGTTCGTCATATGGTTCTCCTCCTGTCTTGCTGTCGCTGATGATCAGATGACACGATGTTGTGATTACTCTCGTTCTTTCATGCTTTCCGGAAAATGACACGCAACCTGATGGCTCGATCCTGCGCTTCGCAGGCTTGGCACCTCGATCTTGCATCTCTCCGTGGCGTACGGGCAACGTGTATGGAACACGCAACCGGAAGGCGGATTGATGGGTGACGGCACCTCGCCGCGCAGCACGATGCGCTCTCGCCGCCGTTGCCGCGAATAATCTGGAACAGCCGAGAGCAGCGCTTGCGTATAAGGATGCTGTGCATTCCGGAACAACTCATCCGTTGGCGCTTCCTCGACGATCGTTCCAAGGTACATGACACCTATGCGATCCGAGATATAGCGGACGACGCTCATGTCATGGCTGATGAACAGCATCGTTAACTTCATCTCTTGCTGCAGCTTCTTGAACAGATTCAGAATCTGCGACTGAATCGACACATCAAGCGCTGATACCGGCTCGTCACAGACGAGGATGTCCGGCTTCAGGATTAAGGCACGTGCGATGCCGATCCGTTGTGCCTGACCCCCGGACAGTTCATGCGGATACCGGAAATAATGCTCCGGTCTGAGTCCCACTGCATCCAACATGCGAAACACTTCTTCACGACGCGCTGCCTGACTTCCCAATCGGTGGATGATCAGCGGCTCCTCCAAGATGTCTCCGATCCGCTTCTTCGGATTGAGCGAGGAGAACGGGTCCTGGAACACAAATTGGATCTTCCGGCGCATCATCCGGTAGTCCTCACGAGACAGCTTATACAGATCGGTTCCCCGATATCGAACCTCACCAGTAGTAGGCTTCGTCAATCCGACGATCATGCGGCCCGTGGTGCTCTTGCCCGAGCCGGATTCGCCGACGAGGCCGTAAGTTTCCCCTTCATACAATCGAAGGGACACGTCCTTTACGGCAGTCACCATAGCTCGTTTCCAGAGCGAGTTCAGCGTCCGCTGAGCAGGGAATAAGCGGCTGACGTTCACCACTTCCAGCAACGGCTGTTTCTCATGCGATACCTCATTCGCTGGCATCGCCATACCCCCTTCCTGCTCCGCTTGACAACTCGTCGATCTCACGATGCCTCCAGCATCTGACGGAACGGCCATCGCCAAGGGCTTCGGCAGGCGGCTCCTTCTCTCGGCAATGATCATTCGCGTAAGGACAACGCGTGCTGAATCGGCAACCTTGCGGCACGCTGTGCAGGGAAGGCACCGTCCCTTGGATCACGTGCAGGAACGCATTCCGGTCGGTATCGAGCCGAGGGATCGATTGCAGCAGTCCCCGCGTATACGGATGGCGCGGCTGCTGAAACAGCTCGTCCGTTCCCGCTTCCTCGACAATTTGACCGAGATACATTACTTTGACCGAGTCGCATATATCTGCGACGATCCCCAGATCATGGGTGATGAACATAATCGCCATGCCCATCGTCTCATTCAATTGCACGAGCAGGTCGAGGATCTGGGCCTGAATCGTTACGTCCAACGCGGTCGTTGGCTCATCTGCGATCAGCAGTTTCGGCTGGCAAGCGAGGGCGATGGCGATCATCACCCGTTGCTGCATGCCGCCTGACAACTGATGCGGGTACTCATGCACCCGAGTCTCCGGTGATGGAATGCCGGTGAGCCGCAGCAGTTCTACCGCCCGCTCCCGCGCTTCCTTGCGCGACAGCTTCTGATGCAGGCGCAGCACTTCCTCGATCTGGTGTCCTATCGTATGAACCGGGTTCAGCGACGTGAGCGGATCTTGGAAGACAACGGAGATCTCATTGCCGCGAATCTCGCGAAGCTTGGACAGCGGCAGATCGAGCAGATTGCGGCCTTCCAATAGAACGGCCCCGGCATATTCGATCGAACTCGAAGGTTCCAGCAATCGGACGATCGACTGGCTCATGACGCTCTTGCCGCTGCCTGACTCGCCAACGATGCCGACGATCTCTCCTTGCCGGATCGTCATATTGACGCCATCGACGGCGGTCACCTTGCCCCGCGGAGTATGAAACTGCACTTTAAAATCACGAAGCTCAAGTAAAGGCTGACCCTTCTGTCCACCCACGATCTCCACCCCCGTTTCTATCATCAAGATTTCTTGCTTCTTCCGGATATGCGCGGGTCCATATAGTCACGAAGTCCATCCCCGAGCAGGTTCAAGCTCAGCACGGATAGGACGATCATTGCTCCCGGGAAGACGATCATCCACCATGCTTTGGAGAAGACGAGCTTGCCCGCTTGCAAGATATTGCCCCAGCTTGGATCAGGGGCCGGGATGCCGACGCCGAGGAAACTCAAGGCTGCCTCCGAGATGATCGCTTCCGCGAATACGAAGCTCGCTTGCACGAGCAGCGGCGACAACGTACCCGGCATGATATGCCGCCATATGATGCGCGTGCTGCTGGCCCCTTGGACGACCATGGCCTCGATGTACGTCAGATTGCGCACAGACAGAGCGGCCGATCTGACGATGCGGGCCACACTCGGCGTGGAGACAATAGTCAGCGCGATGACGACATTCGTCACGGACGCGCCAAGCGCGGCCATCAGCGCGATCGCAAGCAGCACGCCAGGAATCGCATACAGTCCATCGCAGATTCGCATCAGGATATGGTCCAACGCACGGTAATAGCTCGCATACAGGCCGATCACCAGCCCCAGAAGCGATGACAACAGCGAGACGAGCAGCCCTACGCCGATCGACACTCGCGCGCCGTAGATGATCCGTGTCAGAAGATCGCGGCCGAATTCATCCGTACCGAACCAATGCTCGGAGCTTGGCGCTTTCAGCCGATCCACGACCTTCATCGCGGCCGGATCATAAGGAGCAAACAGCGGTCCGACCAGCGCGATCAAGAGGAGCAAGAGGAAGATGCCAGCGCCGATCAACAGCCCATAATTCGATTTTACCCGCAGGAGGCGCAGCTTCCGCTGCTCTCCCAGCATCTGTTTTCTGATCGTCGCAAGATCAGTTTGTTGTTCAACAGTCATGATCGTACTCCCCTAACACGCATTAACGGCGCCCCAGCCTAACTCTGGGGTCGACAGCTCCGTACAGCAGATCCACGACGAGGTTGATGCCGACATAAATGATCGTGATGATCAGCACAACCCCCTGGATAACCGCATAATCACGCCGCTCGATCGAGTTGATGATGAGCTGGCCGAGTCCGGGAATATTAAAGATCGATTCAACGACCACCGCGCCTGTCACCAAGGTCCCGAACGATTGGCCAAGAACGGTCAGCACAGGCATCAGAGAATTCCGGAACACATGACCCGTGATGACACGGAACTCATTCAACCCTTTGGAACGTGCGGTTTTGATATAGTTGTGGCTCATCGTCTCCAGCATGGCAGCGCGAGTCATGCGGGTGATTAAGGCAGCCTGGATCGTACCCAGGGACAAGCCCGGCAGGATCAGAAACTTCAGATGTTCCCATAGCCCGCTGCTCAGAGGCTTGTAACCGGCGATCGGAAGCCAGCGCAGTTCCACGCCGACCAACAGCATGAGCAACATCCCAAGCAGGAAGCTTGGGACCGCCATGCCCAGAAGCGAGAGGCCCATCAGCGAATAATCCGTCAGCTTGCCCCGCTTGTATGCGGCAAGCATGCCGAACGGGATCGCCAAGATCACCGCAATCAACTGCGCCAGGATAGCCAGCGACAATGTTGGTCCGATGTGCTCGGCGATCGCTTGTCCAACCGACTGCCGCATGAAGATCGAATCGCCCAGGTCCCCTCTCAGCAAACCTCCGACCCAATGGAAATATTGCTCCAGAAGCGGACGGTTTAACCCAAGCTTCTCATTCAGCGCATCGATCTCCTCCTGGGATGCCTCTAGACCGAGTATCGATGATGCCGGATCGCCCGGCGTCAGGTGCATGATCATGAAGATGACGATGGTCACGACGAACAGCACGGGGATCAGCGATAATATTCGTTTGACCAGATAAACAGCCACAGGAATCCCCCATTGCTTTAAGCTTCAATTTGACTTCTTAATAAATAACATAAGCAGGGTGCTCTGTCGAGACACCCTCCTTACGTCAATTGCATTTGATTATTTGCGAATCTTGGCGTTCCAAGCAACCGGCGCTTCAAATTGCTCATATCCCTCGATATTCTTGGATACGGCAACCAGCGAGTTGTAATGGCCGATAACGGTCGAAGAGCCGATCTCGTACAGATAGCCTTGCAGCTCATCCCATACCTTGGCTGCTTCTTCCGAAGAGGATGCGGTGCGGATCGCCACGAGCGAATCCTTCACCTTCTGGTCGTCCAGCCCCGCCCAGTCCGGCGTTACAGCGAGAAGCTGCGGAGGCGTGAGCTGATAGCCCGTGCTGGCTACGAACAGATCCCACTTGCTGCGGTCATTCTTCGTTTCGAGGAATGTCGGGAAGTCGTAGTTGTCGACCTTCACGTTCATGCCGATCTGGCGAAGCTGCTCCTGGATGACGAGTGTTGCGGTGTACATTTCATTGTAATCCTTCGTCGTCAGCAGCGTGATCTCTTCACCATTGTAGCCCGCTTCGCTCAGCAGTTGCTTCGCCTTCTCTACATTGGCTTGGTTGTAATATTCCGATCCTGCATCCGTAGCCCATTGCGTTTGATTCAGGTTCATATAACCCGGATCAAGCGTGTACAGTTCCGGCTTGGCGAAGCTTGCGAGCATGATCTCTTCATTGTTGAGTGCCGCGATGATCGCCTGGCGCAGCTTGACGTTATCTGCGAGCACTCCATCTGCCGTGTTCAGGAACGCCGTCAGGGTACCGCCCGGAGCCGTTTCCAGCGTCAGTCCAGATTCTGCTGCCAGTTCGTCGTAATTCTCGATCGGAATATCTGCCACGATATCGTACAGGCCTGTCTTGGCACCTGCGATGCGCGTCGAATGATCCGTTACGAAGTGGAAGTAGATATTCTCGGTTGGAGCTTCCTTGCGTCCGGAGAAGCCGCTCGGCTCGGAGTTAACCGGTTGATAATCCTCGTAGCGAACCAGATGAATGTATTGGTCTTGCTTCCATTCGTTGAATTTGTATGGTCCGGTGCCGATATATTCGGTTACGCCTTCTGCACCGGCTGCTTCGATAACTTCCTTCGGCATGATCGCAGGGAAGTTCGCTCTCGTTGCCATCAGGATCAACACGTCAGAAGCAGGTTGTTGCAACGTCAATTTGACTGTGTAAGTATCCACTTCTTCAAAGTTCGCACCGCTCAGCAGCGACTTGGCGCGGGACGAAGTAACGAGCCAGCGGTTCATCGAGGCAACGACGTCTTCAGCCGTCATCTCCTTGCCGTTATGGAACTTCACGCCTTGTCTCAGCTTGAACGTATAGGTAAGGCCATCGTCGCTGATGTCAACGGATTCGGCCAACATCGGAACCGGCTCATAATCAGCGTTCAGCGTGTAGAGCTGCTCGAAGATGTAGAGCGCTGTATTGAGTGCAACCTGGGACACCGTCATCGCCGAATCCAGAGTTGGCGGTTGTGCAGTCACTGCGATATTGATCGTATCCCGATACTCAACTGCGGTATCGCCAGACGACTCTTGACCGCCTGTCGAGTTATTGCCGGAGGTGTTGTTCGTCGATCCGCTGTTGCCGCCGCATGCTGTCACGATCAGCGCGAGACTCAGGATGACCCCCAAAAACCATAACTTTCTGTTCTTCATTTGATGTTCCTCCCCAAATTGTATATATCTGTCAATCCCGACCTTTTTGGTCGGATATAGACGTAATACTATAACTTTCATTCCAATTTGTCAACTAGTTTTGGTTCGTGCTGTTAATTTTCCCTGTTCCGTCGCATCATCATACTCCAGATCGTATGGGAAATGCTGTTTTGGAATATTGCAGAACCGATGCTCAGCGGTATAACTAGCGTCATCAATTGATCGGTATCGCATATACCATAAGCCTGAATCCGTTCATCTCGCCGATCCAACCATCCAGGCCAGACATACTGCTTCTCATGAAAAGATCCAGGTACTCTCGCACTACTTCGATATGGCACATGCAGGAATTTAGGATGAAATATAGAATACATTTCTACATGATTCAACAACTGGTAGAATTGCATAACAACATCATCATTTTGATCAGCGAGGAAAGAGAACGATGGCACTAATTCAACTTATCAAATATGATGGTACACCAGATGTATACGCATGGAAGCATCCTGAAACCAATCTGGGCACATGGACACAACTGATCGTGAACCAGACCCAGGAAGCGGTTCTGTTCAAGGACGGACGAGCGCTTGATTTATTCGGCCCTGGACGACATACTTTGACAACCGCAAACATCCCTCTTCTGAACAATATCATCAATCTCCCTTTCGGAGGAGAATCACCGTTCGCAGCAGAAGTGTGGTTCGTGAACAAAGTCACCACATTGGATGTCAAATGGGGAACGAGCGTACCTGTGAAGTTGCAGGACCCCAAATACAACATCATCGTCCCTGTGCGAGCATTCGGCCAGATGGGTATCCGGATCGAAGACTCCCGCAAATTTCTGTTGAAGCTGGTTGGCACACTTCCTGCATTCAACCGGGAGAACTTGGTGAACTACTTCCGCGGACTGTTGTTGATGAACATCAATTCCATCCTGTCATCATTCTTCGTTCACCGAAAACTCAGCATATTGGAAGTTAACGCTTATTTGCAGGATATGTCCGATCACTTCAAACAGAACGTCACACCTGGATTAGAAGAATTCGGGATTCAACTCATCAATCTGTTTGTCAATTCCGTCAATCTGCCGGAGGATGACCCATCGATTCAGCGGCTTCGTGATGCCTTGGCACGCAAAGCGGAAATGGACATCATCGGATACAATTATCAACAAGAACGCACCTTCGATACATTGGAAGGAGCTGCGAAGAACGAAGGCAGCATCGGTGCCGGTTTGATGGGAGCTGGACTAGGCCTAGGCATGGGAGTAGGCGTAGGTGGAGCCTTTGCAGGCCAATTTTCCGAACTCAGCAAGGCTTTGGACATAGGTGCGAAACCGAATATGGTTACGTGTCCGAAATGTCAGTTCAGCAATGTTCAGCACTCTAAATTTTGCAGTAATTGTGGAAACTCACTAGGGGATAATGCCAACCAGAGCACACCGTCTCCAGTTATTCACTGTAATTCATGCGGCAAACCGCTGAAGGAAGGCGCAAAATTCTGCATGCATTGCGGAGATCCGTATAATCCTTGTCCAAAATGCGGCGCTGACAATCCAGCAGACAGTCTGGAATGCGTGAAGTGCAAAGAACCTTTACCACGGCCTTGCCCGCATTGTCAACATTCCGTGGCTGCAGGAAGCAAATTCTGCCCGAATTGCGGCGGATCGCTTGTCCAGAAATGCAGCAATTGTGGCAACGAAGTTCAACCCGGCCAGAAATTCTGCAGCTCATGCGGCGAGAAGTTGCAGTAGGGAGGTGCAATGACGCATGAAACTCTTGAGCAATTGGTCAAGACTCTGGCTGCCCATCTATCTCATCGTAGCTGCTGTAACATTGACCATTTTTGTGATCTTATATGGTTTCATGGTGAATACCGCTTCCTTCTGGATCTCCCTCTTGACGGTCCTGGCAGCGGAAACAGCTCTGTGGCTCTATGTCGAGTATATAGCTCGACACCTGGACCAGGTAAAGCGAATGGTTCCAGGATATCTGCTGATCGGAACCGTTCTGATCGCTTATTTTATTCTGGTCGTTTGTTATTCTGTTTTCACCATTCTGACTGAATTGATCTTGACGATCTATATCACACTGCACATGATCACTCTGGCAACCGCGTTGGTATTTGTCGGCATCGGGTTGATCTTCACAAAATCTACAGCAAAACATGAACAAGACTCCCATCAGCAGAAAGTCAGTCTGCATGACCTGCAGTTGCGCTTGAAGAAAGTACAGAACAAGGTCTTAACGGGAGGCATCCCGGAAGGAACGCAATTTGAGTCTGAGATTGCCGAAGTCCTGGAGATTCTTCAATACAGCGATCCGGTCGCGTTGCCTGCCATCGCGCAGCAGGATCGGGAGCTGATGAATGAGGTCAACGCATTGGATGAGGAACTGACCCGTGTGTCAGGTTTATACGCTGCAGGAGAAAGGCCGTCTCTGGAACCGGTTACGCAACGTATTCGTGAATTGAAACAGAAGCTTAAGCTGCGAAACGAGCAGTTGCTCGCTCTGAAGTCATGAGCATGTCCAGTTGACAGGAGGTATAAGATGACATTCGTAAAAAAAAGTGCGGCATTCTTTCTCCAGTTTCTAGGTTTCGCCTGGATCTTTTGTGGTGTGGCGGCAATATTCCTTCCCTCAGAGTCAGGAGCAGATATTACTCCGGTTGGGATATTCTTAGTTATCATAGGTATCGTAGCTTTAGCAGGCGGTCGTAAGTTATGGAAGTCGGCCAAAATGCAGCCAGTAACGAACGAGCTGAAAAATTCACCAAATTTAAATACCAATATAAATACCCAAACCGCAACCAGTTCCAATGCAACCGTTAGAATCTATCGGGTGAGCACTGTCGCAACCACACCGCTCGAGCCTGTCACCGTGGAATGTCACGGATGTGGAAACAAGGTGACGATCCCGTCCAACGATCCTGTCACCTGCGAATATTGCGGCAACCAAGTGACGAGATGAGACGCTTCGGACCAGCGGATATAGCAGAACCGATCCTGACGGATCGGTTCTTATTGCTTCCGCAAGACCTCGAGGCTATCGCGTATGCGGCGTTTCGTTATCGAGTGCAAGAGCAAATAAAAAAACGCCTTAATCAGGCGTTTGTTGTTGATGAGAGATGGTGGACTCGATGGGATTTGAACCCACGACCCCCACACTGCCAGTGTGATGCGCTCCCACTGCGCTACGAGCCCACGTTGTAGTTGTTCATGAATCATCCGATGCGAACATTACAGATTATAAAACATCGTTAGGCGAAAGGCAAGATGGGAAATGGGACAATTTTATCGGAATCGTCTCCCTGCCCATCTAATCAAGCTTGCGCATCGCATCAACCAGTCGAGTCAGGTGTTGCAATAAATGCTCCTTGTCCCCCGGTTTCCAATCGTTCATAGCGTCACGCATGATTCGCTCACGGGTGCGTTGAATGGTTGCATAGATCTCCTTCCCGCGATCACTTAACTCAGACATGCGCACACGAAAATCTCGGGCTGCAGGATAAGTACGAACCAACCCTGCAGCCTCCAGCTTATCAATCTGTCTGCTGACGCTCGAATAATTTCTTCCCATCATATCAGCCAACTCGCCAACGCTGGTTGAACCAAGATGGCCGATACCCACCAGAACACGGAAGGCTGGTTCCTCCAGTTGCACTCCGCTAGCGGCGATCATTTTCTTGTCCCGGTCAGGCCGATTGATGATGGCGTATAGATCCATTAAAGCTTCAAAAATTTGATTCTCCATGCATTCATTATATCCTGATCACTGGCCGCGGAGTCAAGGGTGCTTGCCAGGCGGTTTCGATATCTTGCAAAGCATACTCCTTCATCAATATCTTGAGCCGCCCCTTCGCAGCCAAATCCAGCACGCTTCGTGCAGAATCCAGCAGATCAGCTTGCGAGACGCTTCTGCCTCCGCTTCCCAAGAGCTGTATGGAAGAAGCGCGCAGGATAGCCGATGGCAGGTTGACACTCTCCTGGCCTGATGCGGTGCCGATACTGACAAAGCAGGTCGGATGACCTTCAACGGTCTGCGCGATAGCGGACATGATGGCAACCGCGCTGTCACCCCACAGGTAATCCAATACGACATCCACTCCTTCGGCAACAACGGGCTTCAAAGCATCGATAAACGCTAGATCTCCTCCTTCTGCGGTCATATCGAAGGCAACAACAGCATCCGCATCTTGCGCTCTCAGCCTGGATTCACTGCGCCCAGTCACGATGATCTTCCCGGCACCTAAGCATCTCGCTATCTGAACGGCTAAGCTGCCAGACGATCCTGTGGCGCCGTTGATCAGCACTGTCTGGCCTGGTTTGAAGTGAGCCCGGTACACCAGTGCCGCCCATGCAGACATACCCGGATTGACGATCGCAGCGGCAGTCACATCATCCAGGCCATCCGGCAATCGGATCAGCATATGCTTTCTGACAAGGGTTTGCTCGGCCAAACTGCCGTAGGGTGCAACGGGCATAGCGAAATACACGCGAGTGCCGTCCTGCAACGTTCCCACACCATCTGCGCCAGCCACGATCGGATACTGAGCACCGGACGATGAGTAGTGTCCGCCCATAGAACGGAACTTGCTCAACTGGCTCAAAGCAGCAGCGGACACATTGACCAATAACTGTCCATCGGATGCAACCGGCCAAGCAAACTCGCCATATACCGGAGCCTCTCCTGATCCATTGATCATTGCAGCTTTCATCTCGAAACACTCCTTCACAAGATAAATACGTGCATATTGCACATATTAACCATAACATAATTATGTGCATATTGCACCCTTTTTTTGAATACAGGAGCATTTCCAGGTAGCCGATTAAGTCAGATACGATAGAAAAGCCGTGGCGATACCGAAATATATCAAGAGCGACAGGATGTCATTCAGCGTTGTAATCAATGGCCCCGAAGCGATCGCCGGGTCGATCCTTAGCTTGTACAGAACGATCGGGACGACAGTGCCGGTGAGCGTGCCGAAGATGAGCGTGATCGAAAGTGAGCTGCCGACGACCAAGCCGAGCATCATATTGCCCTGCCATACATAAGCAATGATCGATATGAGAACGCCGCACACAAGGCCAAGCAAGACACCGACCAGGAGCTCGCGGGTGACAAGGCGCCTCACCATGCCCTTGTCGATATCGCGGACGGTCAAGCCTCTGACGACAACGGCAAGCGACTGTGTGCCAGTGTTTCCTGTCATGCCGGCGATCATCGGCATGAAGAAGGCCAGCGCGACCACGCTTGCAAGCGTCTCCTCGAATTGGTTGATGATCGAACCTGACACAACGCCGATCAGCAGCAACAGAACCAGCCATGGCAAGCGGCGCATGGCAGCAACAGGCGCCTTCGTATCGAAGTCGATCGACTTGCCGGAAGCGGACAACCGCTCGATATCCTCCGTCGCTTCCTGAATCACAACGTCGATGATGTCGTCAACGGTGATGATGCCGACAAGGCGGCGATCATGATCAACCACCGGCAAGGCGAGGAAGTTGTACCGCTCGATCATGCGCGCAGCCTCCTCCTGGTCAGCGTCCACATGGATGAAGATGACCCGCTCATGCATGATGTTCTCGATCTTCTCATCTGGCTCGGCCAGAATCAGGTCGCGGTATGAAACAACGCCGATCAATCTGCGTCGTTCATCGATCACGTACAGATAGTTAAGCGTCTCCGCGATCGCCGCGAATTCCCGCAGTTTCGCCATCACCTCGTTCACGGTATAGTGCCGCGGCAGCCACACATACCGATCCGTCATGATACGGCCCGCGGTCTCCGGCGGATACTGCATGAGATTGCGCACCGCATGCGACTCCTTAGGCCCCATCTTCGCCAATAGCTCCAACCTGCGTTCATCGGTTACATCCTCTAACAAACTGGCCAGATCGTCGTTGTCCATCAGATCCATCACTTGCGCCAGCTTGTCTGCGTCCAGCTTCGTCAGCACATCCACCTGCAGCTTCTGCTCAAGCTCTTCCACAAGGTCCGTGACCTGTTCAATCGGGAGAAGAGACACGAACAGCGCACGATGCCCATCATCCAGACGGCCATAGATACTCGCCAGGTCATAAGGGTGAAGCTCATCAACGATGGCGAGGAAATCTTCCTTGCCCATCTCGCTCAAGCCCTGAATGATGCGTTCGTCCCACTCGCGGTTGTCTGACCGGCTCACGTTCATCGGAATGCCTCCTCGCGGTGCGCAGAGTCTCTTACCCTTATCATGCCCTGCTTCCATACCCCAGCTTCTCTATGCATACTGGACAACCTGGTCAAACCTTCACATAATGGAGTATGGAGGAGAGGATCTGCTATGAGCATCTTGAAAAATGACTGGGCCGACATCATCGGAAACGAATTCGAACAACCCTACTACAAAAAATTGCGGGCATTCCTCATCGAGGAATACCGCCATACCACCGTATATCCGGACATGTATGATATTTTCAACGCTTTGCATTATACGCCCTATGCCAACGTCAAGGTGGTCATCCTGGGGCAAGACCCTTATCACGGTCCGGGGCAGGCACATGGACTGAGCTTCTCCGTCAAGCCGGGAGTTCAGCCTCCGCCCTCGTTGCAGAATATTTTCAAAGAACTGCACGATGATCTGGGGTGTGAGATTCCGAATCACGGTTATCTCGTCAGTTGGGCCGAGCAAGGAGTGCTGCTTCTCAACACCGTGCTGACCGTCCGTGCCAATACACCGAACTCGCATAAGAATCTCGGTTGGGAAATGTTCACAGACAGCGTGATCCGCGCACTCAATGCGAAGGAAGAGCCAGTTGTGTTCATCTTGTGGGGAAGCCACGCGCAGAAGAAGGCCGAACTGATCACCAACACGCGGCATCATCTCATCCGTTCTCCGCATCCCAGTCCGCTCTCTGCGCACCGCGGATTCTTCGGCAGCAGACCTTTCTCGGCGGCGAACCGGTTCCTGCGGGCAGCCGGCCGAGGCGAGATCAATTGGCAGTTGCCGCTTGAAGTATAAAACGGGGAAGTCCAGCGATCTTCGCTTGACTCGCTGGACTTCCCCGTTTCCTTGGGATGCATGAGATTCGTGTTACCTGGGTACACTATCCGATAATTCAAGATTCATTCTGTTCATCTTGGGCAGATTGCTTCGGGTGGTCGCTTCTCGACAACAAGGCGGACAGCTCCTTCATGAACATATTGATGTCCTTGAACTGCCGATACACCGAGGCGAAACGTACATAAGCCACCTCATCGACCGGATACAGTTGCTCCATGACCAACTCGCCGATCTCACGGCTGTCGATCTCGGTGTTGGCCGTATTGCGCAACTGTTGTTCCACCTCCGATACGATTCTCTCCAGCCGTTCGACGGACACAGGACGCTTCTCGCAGGCTCTGAGCAACCCGCGCAGCATCTTGTCCCGGCTGAATTCCTCCCTGCTGCCGTCCTTCTTGATGACGACAAGCGGTGTTTCCTCCACCATTTCGAAAGTGGTGAATCTTTTCTGGCATTGCTCGCATTCTCTTCGTCTGCGTATTGACTTGTTATCATTAGCCGGTCTGGAATCGAGCACCTTTGTGCCGGAATGATCACAATACGGACATTTCATAAACTCCCACCATCCATCCACACATTTCCTGCATACAAGACATTATCCCGCTACATAATAGGACTACACTCGACAAGGAGGTGAACAACAATGGCTCAAGGACAATCTCGCAGCAGTAACGTACTTGTCGTACCACAAGCTACAGCTGCATTAGACCAACTGAAATACGAAGTCGCACAAGAGTTGGGTATCCAGATTCCGCAAGACGGTTATATGGGTAACATGGCAACTCGCGACACAGGTGCTATCGGGGGCCACATTACTCGTCGTCTTGTTCAAATCGCTGAGCAACAACTGGCAGGTCAATTTAAATAATCATGACTTATAATGGGGGCTGGACAGCTTAGGCTGTCCGGCCTTTTGCCATGTTTGAAGAGTCTTGTCCATTGTTACGGTATGCTTGTATTTGTGCTTGTAAGCTCATTATACAGGTTTCTGTATTTTTTGTAATAATAATAGACTCTTTTCACATAATGCCTGGTCTCCTGATACGGAATCTGCTCACTTGTGTCGAGCCGGCCGTCCCACTTGCCCGAAGAGAGCCACTCGCGTACCGCACCTTGTCCGGCGTTGTAGGATGCAGCAACAATCGCGAGACGATCTGCCTCCTGGTCGAGTCCTGACGCCTCAAAGTAAGGGTGGAAATAGTCATACAGGTAGCGAAGATACCATGTTCCCATACGGATATTGATCGTAGGAGTGTCCAGGATGTGCACCGAAGCTTCCGAGAACTCCGAACTCTGATCGGCGATCCATCTCGCCGTCTCAGGCATCAGTTGCATGATTCCGGTAGCCCCTTTGGGGGACACGATATTCGTCTGAAAGTTGCTCTCCACACGGATGATCGCCGTGATCACGAATGGATCGACCAGATACAGTCCCGCGCTGTGCATGATTTCTTCTTTGTAATGCAGAGGATAAATGAGCCGGCCGATGAAGTCCGAATTCCAATACCATAATGCCAACAAGATCATAAGAACGAGCGCGTAAAAGCGCGTTTTACGGAGGACAGTCATCTCAAACCCTTTCGTTCCAAATATTGATCAAGTTGCTTCTCCGTTTCTTCCAAGCTGCCGCTGTTGTCGATCACCACGTCAGCGAGCCGACGCTTGTCCTCCAGCGGCATCTGGGAGCGTATGCGCTCCATCGCTTGGCTCTCCGTCAGACCGTCCCGTTCCATGAGCCTGGCAATCTGAACCGGGAGCGGCACATAAACAACCATCACTTCTGAAAACATATGCTGCAGTTTGGACTCGTATAACAAAGGAATATCCGCCACGACCAGCTTGTCTGGATTTTCCGTTTCATATTGGCGGATCTGACGCATCATTTCCGCACGAATCGGAGGATGCATGATCGCATTGAGCTTCATTCTCTTCTCTTCGTTGCTGAAGATGATTGCACCAAGCTTCTTGCGGTCCAATTCGCCGCTGTCAAGCAGCACCTCCGGACCAAACTCCTCGGCAATTTGTTGCAGAACGGGGCTTCCTGGCATGACGATTTCCCGGGAAATCATATCCGCATCCACGATCAAAGCGCCACGTTCACGCAACAGTCGGGACACAGTGCTCTTGCCGCTCGCAATTCCGCCTGTCAGACCGATATTCATCAAGCACACCTCTATCCATCTATCAGATATGTCAGTTGTTTGAGGCCGACGCTCCTGCTTGGATCTGTCTTGCACCCGTTCGGCCAACGCTTACCGCTCTTGAGTAGCCGTCGTCCGGTGAATGAGAATGTCATGTATCACAGGAGCCTCACGCATCATGTTTTTAGAATTGAAGGATCTTCGCTAGTCCAAGCACAATCAGAATGATGCCTGGCAGAAGCGTAATCTTCCTCACCCATGATATCCCCGCAGCGAGTGTGCCTGCATGGATGCCGAGCTTCAGGAAGATCGCGCCGAAGGTAGCGATGACGCCTGATGTGATCCAGGGCGACAATCCGATAAACGCCGCGCCGACACCGGCACCGAAAGCATCCAGCGAGAGGGCTGTGCCGAGCAGGGCAGCCTCGCCAGGGGAGATCGTGCCTGAGCGGTCCATATCTGCGCTTGACGGCGTTCGCAGGATCTCGATGACGATGCCAAGCGACCTGACCTCCATGCGCCATACCCGCTTCGGACCGCCTGCTTCGGAAGCAGACGCTACGCCTGTTCCTGCCATGGCGTCTCCTTCGCCATCCTCGTCACGTCTGAGCAACATCTGCAGAACCGCCCAGGCACCGATGATGATCAGGATGGCTCCTCCCGTCCATTTGACGTAATGTTCCGGTATCAGCGGCATGATCAGGTTGCCAAGCAGCATCGCGGCGAGCATCATGATCCCTGAGCATAAAGCGATGATCGCGATTGACGCCTTCGGCAAACGAATCTGGCGCAATCCGTAGTTCAGGCCGACGCCGAAACTGTCGAGGCTCACGGCAAATGCGAGCAACACAATTGACGCTAGATGCAGCATAATCCCGCCTCCCTGTTGTGTCGATACTCAACATCATATGAGGGAAGCGAGGATGGGTGCGTGTAAGCTAACTATCTCGTCTTGTGCTGCTTCAACCGTTGGCAGTTCGGGCAGAAGTGCGTTCCCCGTCCGCCGACCGTGATCTTGCGAAGTTCCTTGCCGCATCGTTGGCAAGGTTGTCCTTCGCGTCCGTAGGCGGACAACTGCTGTTGGAACATGCCCATCTCGCCTTGGCCATTCACGTAGGATTTGATTGAGCTGCCGCCAAGCTTTACGGATTCGCTGAGCACGTTGACGATCGCTTCATGCAGCCTGCGCCATTCCTGGCTAGTGAGCGACTCCGGACTGCGCTCCGGATGGATGCGCGCAGCATACAGCGCCTCGTCCGCGTAGATATTGCCGATACCGACGATATATAACTGGTTGAGCAGCAGCGGCTTGATCTTGCCCTTGCGTCTCCCGAGCGCCGAACGCAGGCTCTCCACCGTAAACGACTCGTCAAGAGGTTCCAGGCCGAGCTTATTGAGCGGCGGATTGGCGAACTCCTCACCCGGCAGGAACAGATGCATCGTGCCGAATTGGCGAACATCCTTGTAGCGCAGCTCGGTGCCGTCCGTGAACTGAAAGATCACATGCGTATGCTTCTCCACCGGTTCATCAGAATGGTATACGCCATATCTTCCTTCCATGCGCAGATGGGATACCAGCACAAGTCCGTCCAGCAATAACCGCAGGAACTTGCCCCTCCGTTCGATCCGTTCAAACGTATGTCCAGCCAGCATCGAAGCGAACAGGGCTGGATCATCAGGACGCCTGATGATCCGGGGCAGGCTGACATGAACGCGTTCGATCTGCTTGCCGACGATCAGTGAATTTAGCGTTCGCTTGACCGTCTCCACCTCCGGCAACTCCGGCATGATGCTTACTCCCTTCTGGTTGTTGATTGGTTTCTGAAATGGGTCTCCCATGTGGTTCCTGTGTTGGAGCGGATGATTAACGGAACGTGGTTCCGCTCTTTCGCCAGGATCCCGCACCATTCATCCGTTAACGGAACGGGAATCCATTATTCGACTTTTTTGCAGGTTCAACTCGCAAGAAACGGGCCGATAATCAAATGACGAACTAGCTGATTTTGCCCCAGATAGCGGATCTGTGTTCCGTTAAGGGCCGAAGAACTGCTTTCGGATATCGACCTACTCCGTGAACAGAGGGGGGCTATTTGGCCTCATACCAGTCCGTGCCGTAATTCACGTCCGCTTTAAGCGGAACATCCAAGCGGATCGCCGTCTCCATCACTTCCGGGACAAGCGCCTTCATCCGCTCCAGCTCGTCTGCCGGCACTTCGAACACCAATTCGTCGTGCACCTGGAGCAACATGCGGCTCTTCAGCCCTTCCTGCTTCAGGCGATCCGCGCACTTGACCATCGCCAGCTTGATGATATCCGCCGCAGTGCCCTGGATCGGCGTATTCATCGCAGTCCGTTCGGCGAAGGAACGCTGATTGAAGTTCGAAGCATTGATGTCCGGAAGATAGCGGCGGCGGTTCAGCAGCGTGGATACGTATCCGTCACGCTTCGCGGTCCTGACGATCTCATCCATGTAGCGGCGGACGCCTTGGAACACGTTGAAGTATTGCTCGATGAAAGCCGCAGCTTCCTTGCGGGTAATGCCCAGGTTCTGCGACAGGCCATAATCGCTGATGCCGTATACGATGCCGAAATTGACCGCCTTCGCCTGGCGTCGCATATTGGCATCCACTTGATCCGCAGGAACGCCGAACACGTCCATCGCCGTCTTCGTGTGGATGTCCATGTCGTGATGGAATGCTTCCATCAGCCGCTCATCCTGGGAGATATGTGCCAGCACGCGCAGTTCAATCTGCGAATAGTCAGCGGCCAGGATATACCACCCTTCCTCCGACGGGACGAAGGCTCGCCGAATCTGCCGCCCCTCCTCAAGGCGGATCGGGATGTTCTGCAGGTTCGGGTATTGGCTGCTCAAACGGCCCGTTGCAGCGATCGTCTGTCTGTAGTACGTATGGATCTTGCCAGTATCTGGACGAATTTCCTTAAGCAATCCTTCGACGTAGGTGGATTGCAGCTTCGTGAGTTGCCGGTATTGGACGATGTTGGCGGCGATCTCGTGATAAGGCGCCAAGCGCTCCAACACTTCGGCATCCGTCGAATAGCCTGTCTTCGTCTTCTTGATGACGGGAAGGCCAAGCTTGTCAAACAGGATCTCGCCCAATTGCTTAGGTGACCCGATGTTGAACTCGGTACCGGCGAGGGCATAGATCTCACGCTCGAGCTGATAGATCTTCAGATCCAGCTCCTTGCCGAACTCCTCCAATGTTTCAGCAACCACCTTGATGCCTGTCAGCTCCATCTCCGCCAGGACTCCGGACAGCTTCAGCTCCAGGTCATAATACAGTTCTTGCATGCCGGTTGCCCTCAGATCGGCCGCCATCGGTTCCTTCAAACGCCAGATGGCATTCGCTTTTCTCGCCAGATGTGCGCTGTAAACCTCGAGCTCCGGGATGTGGAACTTAGCGCCCTTGCCGAAGATCTCGTCGTCTTCTGCTACTGGCGGCAGTCCATAACGGCGCGCCAGGTCGCCTATGGATTGGTTGCTCTGCGTCGGGTCAAGCACATACGCGGCAAGATGCACGTCGAAAGTGACGCCGCGCAGCTTGATGCCGCGCCAGGCCAGCGCAAGCTGGACTTTATGCGCATCGTAGATCGTCTTCGCAGCTTGATCGTCAGCGAGCCAATTGCGGATCGGCTCCGCCTCTGCCTCGGTGAGCAGATCATAGGGCAGGAACGTCACCTCTTCCTCCATATCGAAGGCAATGCCCAACACGTCGCCGTGATGCGGATTGTCACCGGTCACCTCAACATGGATGGCGCGAACATTCGGGAGTCTCTCGATCAGTTGGGCAAGGCTGGACGCGTCTGCCACCCGGATGTTCAACTCCGCCGCGGGCTCGTCACTTCGAGCGGAGGTGATGTTAAGCTTATCAAGCAGCGATTTGAACTCCAGCCGCTTAAATAATGCCGCCACCTTGTCCACGTCCATGCCTTCAAACTTCATATCGTCCCAGGAGTGGGTGATCGGCACTTCCCGGTAGATCGTAGCCAGTTGCTTGCTGAGTCGGGCATCGTCCGCATGGGCGATGAGCTTCTCACCAAGCTTGCCCTTGATGCCTGCGGCATTGTCCAGCACGTTCTCGACGGTGCCGTATTCGTGCAACAGCTTGAGCGCCGTCTTCTCTCCGACGCCGGGGACGCCCGGGATGTTGTCAGAGGAATCGCCCATCAGTCCCTTCATATCGATGATCTGCTGGGGTTTAAGTCCGTATTTTTCCTGTATATAGGCTGGGTCATGAATCTCCATCTCGCTGATGCCCTTGCGGGTAACGGCGATCTTCACGTGGTCGGATGCGAGCTGCAGCATATCCTTGTCGCCGGTCACAACCAGCACGTCCATCTTCTCTTCATCCGCCAGCCTCGTCAGCGTGCCGATGATGTCATCGGCTTCATAACCTTCCAACTCGAACTGTGCGATGTTGAAAGCGGCGACCAGTTCCTTGATGAGCGGCCACTGCTCCGACAGTTCGGGCGGCGTCTTGGCACGTCCGCCTTTGTAATCCTGGTAATCGGCATGACGGAATGTCACCTTGCCAGCGTCAAAGGCGAACAGGAAGTGCGTAGGCTTCTCTTCCTCGATTAACTTCAGCAGCATCGTGGTGACTCCGTAGACTGCATTGGTATGCAGGCCTTCGGAGTTGCTGAGTAACGGCAGTGCGTAGAAAGCGCGGTTGGCGATGCTGTTGCCGTCGACGATGATTAATTTGGACATGCGAACACCTCGTCCCGATAATTCTTCACTAGTCCAATATTAGCACAGCGCAACCATATATAAAAATGCTTGGAGAATCTTTTTTGTGGCATTGTTGCGCGGCGCCCAGGGCGAGTGAGCAGATTTCTGCGCGGGAGCTCTTCAGCATGGGAGGTACCTGATGCGGGACATGGCGCCTCGGATGGGAACAAGCGATCTCTGGATGGTACACGGTTGTTTTCATGCGAGATCTCGTTTGAAACTGCGCACTGGCACTTCGGAGCGCACGGCGAGTGCCGCTAGACTATGATTTCAAAATTCAAAGAGATAGACTTACATCCGCTAATGCGCATGAAATTTACTATGAAGGGACGCCTCCTAATGGAACACCTATTCCATTAAAATGGGGAACCATTGAATCTGGAAAAGCCTATTTGAAAATGAATGGCGATTATTTAAGCAGTGATTATACTAACCAATACGAAAGCGCTTCCTATATGTGGCCATCCTACTCCCAAAAAGTTAAAGTCGATAGAATTTCTTTTTCTACCTCCACAGTTGATTTATCGACACCAACAAAAACATACTGGGATAATCGTTTTGGCTATTTAATTTCAAGAAGTATATATGGTCAATGCGATATGACATCTACCGATGGTATCACTATTGAGACGTTAGCAGATGCTAAACGATCTTCCGGAAAAATCAGGTACGCTTCTATTAAAGTAACTCCATATGCATCAGAACTTGAACATAACAATCATAAAATACAACTCATGGTACATGAAATAGGCCATGCACTCGGGTTAGGACACCCCAACACTGAATATTATCCTGTTAACGACGAATCTGTCATGCGACAAGGAGGGTATCCAGGCTATTATCTGCCCCGTCTGCATGACATAGACGACCTAAAAAATAAGTATTGATGAGATGAGGTGATGATCATGTTAAAAAAAACAAGTAACATTCGGTGTGTTGAGCTTGATTCTCCTTGCTGCAGTTGTCATTCTCGTAGGATTCTTCTATCAGCAACATCTGCATAAGCCCAACATCTTATCTCAAGAAAGATTGGCAGAGCTAAGAAAGGAATATCCCGCATATAATGAAGATCCTCCTTTTACTTCAATCGCTAGGCCCACTTTTGAAAGTATTATGGAACGTTCAGAAACAGTTGTGATCGGCGAGGTTGTTTCTGAACTCCCCGAGTATACTGTAGAACTGGTAAAGCCAGGAACCACAGATCAAATTATTGACGAAAAAGCCAAAAGCCAAGGCCTCTTAAATTCAACAGCAAGCTTTAAACAATATGAGATCAAAGTGATCAAGCATATTGCGGGAGAACCTGTAAAAGACACCATCCCAATCGTATACAACGCGGACTTCATTGGATATGAACCAGCATTGAAGCCGGGGATGTCAATCATCACCGGAATTGCTAAAGGTGAAGATGTTCATGAAGGAAAATACTTCTTCACTCGATTCGGAACGTATTACATCGTTGATGATCAATATGTCCTATCAGCCGTTGACGATGGATTTTCGAAAACCATGAACGGAAGAACGCTCGATGACTTGATCGGCAGGATCTTAAACATCTTCGAAGGTTGAGCCCCTTAGGCGTTAACTCCGCTGACCCGCCCCGCAGCGGGCAGCGGAACCTATGGTACATGATGTTGCTCTGCTACGGACACAAACTTGCCAACGAAGCAGAGCACAAACTTCCTAGATATACTACCCTCTGTCTCCTCACCATATCCCTTTAAGTCCAAACTTCCCAGATTCATGTCTCTGATGTCCCATAGACTCTTTTCCCGCCGCACTAGTGCCCATGATGTGCCGTAACCAAACCGCTTATCTGAACTTATCGGAATGAAAAACCTCTCCCACCGCTGACCAATCCGTTCTATCGTGCATAGGCTAATAAAGAAGAAACGCATGGCAACGCGAGGATGACCGGGACCGTTCATTGGGGACACCTTTCTTATTCGGCCTCTCTCCCATATCATCGCAACAAAAGGTCACCCTTGCCAAACGCCCAGTCTCGATCACCAGCTACTGCTATCACTGATAAACGGGTGCGACGCTTCGACTTGCTCAATCACATCATCCCAACTCACATACATACACCCAGACCAGCAGGCGAAAGGCGGGAAGAAGTATCATGTCCAAGGAGAAAAAGATAAATGGGAAAAAGGTCATTTTCTTCGACTTAAATGGCACGCTAATCAAGCGCAGGAAAAGCGCCGCCCAAGCATTCAGAGAGGCGCTCGAACCCTATATAGACCGCTGGGATTCCGATGACAAGCCGTCGCTCGTCAACCAGGCGTGCAAGATCTACAGCCACGCAATCCGACAATTCAAGAAGAAATCCACAGCCGGGGTGGATGAAAAGATCAGGAAAGCAGCCATCAAACGAGCCATCGCCAACCTACCGCTGTCAAGAGACGACGCAACCATCACCACCATCGACCGTAAGTTGCAGATGATCCTGAGCGATAAGGAACGTTTCGACCGCAACAATCTGATGGTGCTTAGAAAACTCAAAAAACACTATAAACTCGCCTTAATCACGAATGGCAGCGAGAGCATCATCCGCCACAAAATTAAGCGTTATCGACTCTCCCCTCTGATTTCAGATCAGGCCATCTTCGTCTCATCGAAGCTTGGCAAAGGAAAGGGTAAACCTGACCCAGCCATCTTCCGCCACGCTCTCTCCAGGATGAAGGTGAAACCTGAGGAGGCGGTGATGGTCGGCGACTCATGGAAGCAGGACATCGAAGGTGCGATCAAATGCGGAATCGATGCCGTATGGCTAAACCCTTCAGAAGAGTTCGCGCCAATCCAAGAAAGCCAAGCACGCATTATCGTAATCCGTGACATCAGCGAACTGGAGAACATTTACTAGAAGCGATGGTATGTGTACGATGGGGAGCATGGGTGTCGTAAACCGATCAAGAGCTGTTATCCGGCTGTATCAAAAATGGCCATGGGATAGGGAACTCCGTGATCTGGGGTTCTCTTTTGCCGTTTTACCCGGCTACAAAACGAATCATTTTATGCAGATGATACGATTAGTAGCAGGATATCATCTCCATGCGTCGAAATCATTCGCTGTATCGAATGACGAAGCATGAGGTGATGATATGAGGAAGCGAAGACCTTTTATCAGTATCTCATCGAAGCTCATTGTCATCTTCTCGTGCATTATTATCGTGCCTGTGACGGTGATGTCGATCAACTCTTATTTGTCGTCTCAGCGGCTTCTGGAGAGAAAATATACCGATCTGCTGCTTGATATTGCGAAGCAATCGAATATTCGCATCAGCGAATATCTGAAAGAGATAGAGAAGATCACGCTCGTGTCGAGCTATGGCATGAACCGGTACTCTTCGCTGGTCTATCAGGAAGAATATCCGATCCAGGATTTTCTGCGCTACAGCAATGACGAGAGCGAAAACATCGCTTATCGTGTTCTGATGAATTATATCTTGATGAAAGATCGGCTGTTCTCGATCTATATCTATAGTTTGAACGGCGGACGCGATATGTTCATTCATTCCACTGAGCCGATCGATTATTCGTATCGGCCGCTAGAGGAGCCGTGGTTCCAGGCGTTTCTCGAATCTGACGACAAAGTGATCATACTCGATCCGCAGGTTGACCAACAGATTCGGAACAAGAACAACTACGCTGTTCTCCATGCGCGCAAAGTCTTCGACATGTCAAATGGAAGGCTGCTGGGCGTCATGGTGGCCAGCATTGACATCAACTTTATTGATCAGTTTACCAATCGTCTGCAGGAGGGTCTGCGTTCCAGATTTACGATCGTCGACCAGCATAATCGCATCATCTACCATGCCGACCCGCAGTTGATCGGTCGGTCATTCTACGACCTCATGCCGTTTCGGCATGAGGAAGGCATTACGCAAGCCTGGGGTGACGACTATCTCGTCGTCCGAAGTCCCTATGAAGATCTGCCGTGGACAACCTATCTGTACACTCCGCTCAGCGAGATATCGGCTGAGGGTGCGATCCTGAAGCAGAACCTGTTCATCATCGCCGGCCTCATCCTCGTGTTTGCTTGTTTCACCTCCATCTTCCTGTCCTCTGTGATCACACGGCCGATTAAGAAACTGATGCGGAACATCACGCTCGTAGAGAAAGGACTGTTCGATAATCTTCCCGTTATCGATTCGAACGATGAGATCGGGGAACTTTCACGTCGATTCAATGAGATGTCTTCCGAGTTAAAGCGATTGGTCTCTCGAATTCAGAAAGAGGAAAAAGCGAAGGCAATGGCAGAGATCCGAGCGTTGCAATCCCAGATCAATCCGCACTTTCTGTACAACACATTGGCTTCCGTCAAATGGATCGCATCCATGCAGAAGGCGGACAAGATCGTGGAGATGACAGAAGCCCTGATCTCCATCCTTCGGTATACTGCCAAACATGAGATGTCCATGGTCACTCTTCGTGAAGAGCTTGACAACCTCCGCAACTACATCATCATCCAAAATGTTCGTTATTACAACCGAATCCAACTGCTGATTCGAATCGATAACAGCCTGCTGGACAATAAAATGCCGAAGCTCATCCTGCAGCCCATCGTGGAGAATGCGATTTTCCACGGCTTCGCGGAAATGGAGGAAGAAGGTATCATATCCGTTCTCGCTTACCGATACGACGAGGGGATCCAAATCGAAGTTTCGGATAACGGTGTGGGAATCGACGACAAAACGGCTGAGTGGCTGAACCAGGAACTGCATTCGGCTGAGAAAACCCAGACTGCCGGGATCGGACTGCCTAACGTGCACAGGCGCATCCAGCTTCATTACGGAGATCGCTACGGCATTCGCTTTCACAGTACGCCGGGACAAGGAACCACGTTCGTGATCTCGCTGCCTGATATCAGGGACATGCCATGGGAAGGGGCGATGCCATGTTAAAACTGATGATTGTCGATGATGAGTTACTGATGCGTATCGGACTAAAGTCGATGATGGAATGGGAAAGGTACGGGTTTCAGCTTGCCGGGGAGGCCTCGAACGGGCGAGAGGCATTGGAGTTAGCGCTTGCTGTTATGCCTGATCTCATCATCTCGGACATCAAGATGCCGGTGATGGACGGACTCACGATGATTCGCGAGCTGTCGCCCAAGCTGCCCCGCTGTCAGTTCGTCATCTTTAGTAACTTCGATGACTTTCATCTTGTCAAAGAAGCGCTGCGACTCGGTGCGAGCGACTATCTGATCAAGAGTGAAATCCGGCATGAGACGCTCGTGGAAGTGCTGAATCGCATTCGCCATAAGCTGGAGAACGATGGAAGGAGACCGCAGGAGCTATTTGCACTGCCGGATTATACACAAAGTCTAACCTATCTGAAGGAGAACTTGTTTAAGGAGATCATCAGCGGCCTGGCCCATAAGGATCAATTCGAGACTTTGCGGGATCGATTGTATATTCGCTTGCAGCCTCAGCCATTTGTCGTGATCAAACTGATGATCGATCGGTTTGACCATGTGAAGAAGAAGTATGTGGAGAAAGACGAGAAGCTGCTTCGCTTCTCCATCGTGAATATTGTGGAGGAAGTTACGCTTCCCAAGCGGGAGAAAGAAGTGGTGGTCGAAAGCTCATCGGAATATTTGCTTTTCCTCAATGTGCATCACGAAGAGACGGGGTTGGTAAGATCTCAGCTAAGCAAGCTGTGCCAGAGAATTCAGCGCACCGTGAACGATTTTATGAACCTGTCCATATCGCTCGGCATCAGCAGCGTGGTGACGGATTACGCTTACATCCGGCTGGCATATAACGAAGCGGATATTGCTGTGCGGCGCCGTTTCTTTAAAGGGGCAGGCTGCATCGTCTTCTTCGAAGATTTATCACAGGAGCCGGTACGAGACGGCCATCAGATGCCGCTCACCCGCGTCCATGCAGAGCAGTTTCAGCATGTGATGGACAGCGGCAACCGGGCTGGTCTGGCAGCTTTCCTGTCCACCGTGCGGCAGGTGTTGCAGAATGCCCGATCTGACGAAGAGGCCGTGCGTCAAACGTATCTCTACTTGCTCGAAATCGCGAATGCAATGTTCTATGCGGGTTCACTTTCACACGTTTCACCGAGCATCCCTCCGTATGAAGCGATCTTACACGCCGAAACATGGCCGGATATGGAGAACGTGATTGCCGAGCATGTTCAGGCGTGCATGGATGCAGAGCAAGACCATACATACCGTTCTTACACGGATATGGCGATCGAACTCATCAATCGGTATTACGCGGAAGATATCTCTTTGCAAAGTGTCGCCAGCCAAATCAATGTGAATGCCTCGTACTTAAGCCGCATCTTCAAACAGGAGACAGGGGAAAATTTCACCACTTACCTGACACGTATCCGCATCGAGAAAGCGAAGCATTATTTGGCCAGCGGTCGCCTACGCGTTAGTGAAGTTGCCCATAAAGTCGGTTACCACAACTACACGTACTTCAGCAAAATTTTCAAGAAGGTGGTCGGCATGAGCCCAGAAGATTATCGCACCAAAGTCTGTTCGACGATGAGCTAGATGATTTCTGAACCGATACCGAAGGAGGGGGTGCGATGAGCAAGATGAGGTGGTTCATACCAGCTGGAGTCGGCATCCTGTTCATCATGCTGACATCATGCGTACGCCCCGATGTCACCGTGAGCGATATGTCTGAGCAGGAGACGGAGTTCATCGTCCTGAGATATTCCAGCTTTCTCCTCGATTCGGCGCAGGCGGGCAGCGTGTATCACAACGCGGTTGCGGAGTTTGAAGCGCAGAATCCGCACATTCGCATCGATCGGGACTTTATACCGAACACCAACTATACGGCCGGAATTAAGACACGACTGCTTGGCGGAGAGAAGCTTGATGTATTCGACGTATGGTCTCCCAGCCTGTTCGAGGAGTTTCGCAAGCTCGGAGACGTTTACCTGGACTTAAGCGGTGAGCCGTTTCTCGATGAGTTTCGATCGTCTTCGTTGGCACCGGTTACAGTCGGCGGCAAAGTGTACGGCGTTCCAGAGGTGATGCACAGTGACGGGCTGTTGTATAACCGCACATTGTTCGATGAACTTGGGTTAAGCGTTCCGCAAACATGGGACGAATTTATCGAGGTGTGTGAAGCGCTCAAAACCAATGGAATCATTCCAATCGCGTTTGATTCCGAGTGGTGGGGACCGCAATTTTTCTTCGGCTCGGTCATGTCCAATAACGGTGCGGATGCGTCGTGGACCGAGAAACTGGAGCGCGGCGAAGTCACGGTACACGATCCGATCTTTGTCGATGCGATGATGAAAACGAGGGAGTTGATCGACAGAGGGTATGTGCCGCCAGACTGGCTGAGCTTAAGGCGAGAGCAGACCAAAGATATGATCGGCGAAGGGAAAGCGGCCATGATGATCGCAGGCACATGGGACATGCCGAGCATTATCGCCCGCAATCCAGAATATGATATTGATTTTATGATGGTACCAGGTACAGACAGGACCGTTCCGAACATCAACATCGGAACGTACCGGGTGATCCATGCCGGAACGGAATATCCAGAAGAAGCGAAGTTGTTAGTGGCGTTTATGAACGGCAGAGCGAATCAAGAGAAACTGGCCCTTGGGGCGCTGGCAGTTCCTTCGGTGAAGGATTACCAGGTGAATCATCCGATCGTCGAGAAGATTGCGGCAGTCGTTACCCGTGAGGATGCGACATTATACTGGCCGCATACGGTATCGACCGAGTCGCTGCAGGTGAGCATTCTGGAAGGCGTGAATCAATACTTGGTCGGAGCCGATCTGGATACGGTACTCGATCAGATCCAAGCAGCGATCGACCAGGCTAGACTCAGAAGATAGCCAACGCCAACCTTAGAGGGTACAGTGGGTTAGGATAACGCATGTTTCTCGCATGCGTTTTTTTGCTTGTTGCATCGCGCAACCTTTAGGGTCCGCAACGGAACGTCGTTCCTCTATTTCTTGCAAATCGTCTATTTTGAAACACCTAACGGAACGTCAGTTCGTTATTCGATGAATTTGGACAGTTCCCCCCCCTCCAAATGGAGCAATAACGGAAACACATTCCGTTAGCACTTGAAATCAAGGGCGTAACGGTTAATTAACGGAACCACGTTCCGTTAGCTCCAAGCCATCGGATGAAGCGCAACAACAGATTGAAGAGTGGCATGTATACTTTCCGCAACAAAAAGCATATGGTCGGTAAAAAAATGGCATATTCGACATGCCACCATACCCATTGGCCGGAAAGCTGGTAAAGAAAACAACAATGGTTGTAAAAAACGATGATAGAGCAAATGCGAGATCCTGTTCTATCATGTGGGGGACAATGGCAAATTCGTTATGGAGGAGTGTCTCGATGAAGCAACTATGGTTGGTCGGACTTTTGGTATGCTTGTTGGCATTGATGATGGCTGCTTGTAATTCGGGCAGTAGCTCAGGTGATGGCGGTGATGGCAACAAAGGCGGGGACTCAGGCAAAAAACAGGTGACGCTTCGATTCGCATTGTGGGATTCCAATCAAGCCAGAGGCTTGCAGGTGATGGCAGATGAGTTCACAGCAGACAATCCGGACATTAACATCCAGATCGAAGTCACTGGTTGGACTGATTACTGGACGATGCTCGAAGCTGGCGCGACGGGCGGCTCATTGCCAGATGTGTTCTGGATGCACTCGAATGAGATCTATCGTTACGCATCCAACGGGATGCTGCTAGATCTGACGGACCGATTCAATAAGAGCGATAAGGTTGATCTGAGCAAGTTCCCGCAAGGGATCGTCGAAATCTATAACCATGAAGGCAAACAGTATGCGGTGCCGAAGGATTTCGACACGATCGGGCTGTGGTACAACAAGAAGCTGTTCGATGAAGCGAATCTCGAATACCCGAATGAGAACTGGACATGGGAGGATCTGTACAATGCGGCAAAGGCTTTAACGAAAGATGGTGTGTATGGCTTCCTCGCCGCGTTCCATAATCAGGAGGGGTATTACAACTTCGTCTATCAAAATGGCGGAACGATCATCACGAAGGACAAGAAATCCGGTTACGACGATCCGAAGACGATTGAAGCATTGGAATATTACGTGAAATTTATTCGAGAGGGTCTCTCGCCGCAAATATACGGCGATGCGGAACGAGCCGAGGCGCTTCAGAACGGCCTCGTGGCGATGGGACTGTTCGGTTCATGGAACTTGTCCGGTTTCACGGCGAATGAATTCATCTCAGAGAACTTCGATGTTGCCGTCCTGCCGAAGAATACCGCCCGTGCGTCGATCTACAACGGTCTTGGCTATGCGATCGCGCATAACACCAAGTACCCGGAAGAAGCGTGGAGATTCGTCGAATATCTGGGTTCGCGTGAAGGTCAGGAGAGACAGGCGGAACTGGGTGTCGCGATCTCCGCGTATGAAGGCACGGCGGAGAAATGGATCTCTTCCAATGATAAGTTCAATGTCAAAGTATTCGTCGATATGGTCGAATACGGTGTCATCAGGCCATACTCGAAGACGACCGCAGTATGGGAAGACAAGGCATATGAAGCATTAAGGCCTGCATTTACAGGCGAAATATCGGTCGAAGAAGCGGCCCGGAATGCCGCAAGAATCATGAATGAAAGCCTGGCAACCGAATAGCGGGACGATCGCGATTCATCTCAGGATGGGATACATTGCGGCAGCCGTACGGTTGCCGCAATTTTAAGTAAGGGGAGGCGGCGATATGGCAAAATTACCGAACAAGGTATCCAAAAACACATGGAATGAATGGGTATGGGCTTGGTTTCTCATCGCGCCTACCATCATAGGCTTGATCGTACTGAACATCATCCCGATTATTCAAACGGCATATATGAGTTTCTTCAAAAGCGGCGATTTCGGACGCAATCACGTCTTCGTCGGTTTGGACAACTACGTGCGCATGTTTCATGATCCGCAAGTCTGGCAGGCCGTCGTCAATACCCTGATCTACACGCTTCTGGTCGTTCCGATCAGCATCGCGTTTGCCATGCTGATCGCTGTACTCCTGAACCGGCCGATCAAAGGCAAATCCATCTACCGGACGATCTACTTTATCCCGATGATCGCCGCACCTGCGGCTGTCACGATGGTCTGGAGATGGCTCTACAACTCGAACTTCGGACTGATCAACTACCTGCTCTCCCTCTTCGGCATTCCGCCCGTGAATTGGACGACCGATCCGAGGATTGCGATCGTGTCCATCGCCATCATCGGGATATGGAGCATCGTCGGATACAATATGGTGCTGCTGCTCGCAGGGCTGCAGGAGATCCCAAGAGACTATTACGAAGCATCGGAGATCGACGGTGCGGGGAAGGTGAAGCAGTTCTTTACGGTGACGTTGCCGCTTGTTACGCCAACGTTGTTCTTCGTGATGGTGACGACGATCATCCAGTCGATGCAAGTGTTCGACGTGATCTACATGATGATCGATATCACGAATCCTGCATACGAGAAGACGGTGTCGCTGGTCTATCTGTTCTACAACAACTCTTTCAAGTATTCCGATAAAGGCTACGGGTCCGCGATTGTCATGCTGCTGCTTTCGATCATCATGATCATCACCGTCATCCAGATTAAAGTGCAGAAGAAATGGGTGAACTATACGTAAGACAAGAAAGGAAAGAGGACAGATGAGATTCAAGGTTGTTATGTCACGCATCCTGGTCCATGCATTCTTGCTTTCGGGAGCCAGCCTCATGATCTTGCCGTTCGTTTGGATGGTGCTGACTTCGTTCAAAACAGTCGGTGAATCGACGTCGATGAACCCTTTTGTTTTCTTCCCAAGTGAATGGAAATGGGAACATTACAGCAACGTATGGCGACAGAACCATTTCTTGAACTTATATGTGAATACGTTTGCGATGATGGCGATTCGCGTCATACTGGGCGTTCTATTCAGCGCGATGGCCGCTTATGCGTTCGCCAGATTGAGATTCCCGGGCAGAAACTTTTTCTTCGGACTGGTCTTATTTCAGATGATGGTACCGACACAGATCTTCATCATCCCGCAATATCTGATGGTCGATGCGATCCATATGCGCAACACGATCTTTGCCCTCGTTTTCCCTGGTCTGGTAAGTGCCTTCGGAACGTTTCTGCTCAGGCAATTTTTCTTGGTGTTGCCGAAGGAACTGGAAGAGGCGGCGAAGCTGGACGGATGCAATATCGGGCAGACCTTCCTGCTTGTCATGCTCCCGCTCACCCGCTCCGGCCTCGTCGCCTTGGCGATCTTCACTGCGCTGTTCGCGTTCAAGGACTTGATGTGGCCCCTTATCGTTAACACGAATGCGGACGCTGCGACGTTGTCATCGGCACTGGCGAAGATTCAGAGCGCTTACTCCGTTTATTATCCGGAGCTGATGACCGCTGCTGTGCTGGCGATATGGCCGATGATGCTCGTCTACTTCCTGTTCCAACGTCAATTCATCGAAGGGATCTCGACCTCAGGAAGCAAGTTGTGAATCCGTAACATCCAGGGCGCGCAGATAATCGATAAGTCTCATGATCAGAACAACCGCCTCCGCCCGTGTTGTCATCCCTTGCGGTGCAAATCGGTTGTCGCCAACTCCTCGAACAAGTCCCAGTTCTGTGGCGGCGGCGACAGCCGGATACGCCCAGTCTCCAATCAGGTTCGCGTCTCGATAGTCAAGCGGCTTGCTTGGCGCAGCCTTCTCATCGTAACGGGCCGCGCGCATGATCATGACCGTGATCTCGGAACGCGTGATGAGACGATCAGGAGCGAAAGTCCCGTCGGGGAGCCCTTGGACGATTCCTGCCGCGGCCGCACGTGATACATGCTCTCTGGCGAAGTCCGGTATGAGATCAGCATCGATGTAATTCACCCTGGGGGTTGTCGGATCCGTGAGCATGAGGGCTCTTGACAACATCGTGGTGAATTGCGCGCGTGTCACCTCGTCCCGGGGGCCGAACCTGCCGTCCGGGTAGCCCTTGATCCACCCCATTCGTTCCGCACTCAAGATCGCGTACTCCGCCCAGTGTCCCTCGATATCGCTGAAGATTGCAGCGCGTGGAGCTACTTGCAAGGTGATCGATAGATTAGGGCTTTCGGTTGTGCTGTTCACCTGGCTGTCCACCAGCTTGACTCGAGCGAGTCGGACAGAGGTTTCACCATATCCGATCGCTTCGAAACGAATCTTGGCAAGTTGTACATCGCCGCTTTCTCCACTGACTTGTCCGATCTTCGTATGGGCGAAGACGATCTCCCCGTTCCGGGTGATCGGCGGTACCGTAAAACCTTCCCAGTCCGCAGATGCTTCCTTTACTTCCAGAACGTCTGGATTAAACGTGAGTCGCAGCTCGTATCCATACACGTCGCTGATATGCTCAGCGTTTATGGTTACGTTCAGTTCATCGCCCACCTTCACCTTCGTGACGGCAGCGTCCATCGTGTACACAGGCTCGTCCATGGCTAGCGCAGCAGAAGTCGCAGTGATCAGCATATATGCGAGAAGCAAGACTGTCAGAAAGATTCTGGCGACTAAACGCATCGGTTTTCTTGTTCCCCTCTTTAACAACATGCACATGCCTCCTGTTATCCAGCAGAGTGAAAAGGGCCAGGAGCATCTGCCTTCAGCAGGCGGTCGATACTCCTGGCTGGAACGGTTAATTGGACAGGATCAATTGTGCCATCATCACAAGATCTGTGATGTCGATGAGGTCATCGCCATTCAGATCGTAGCGTGAGTATTGATCCCAATCAGGGTCGCCTTTCGACTTGCCGTAAGCGGATGCCATCATCGCGAGATCGCCCACACTCACTCGAGCATCATCGTTGAAGTCGCCAGGTATCGAAGGCTTGCGGATCTGGATCGTATGTGCGGTTCCGGCGACTGCCGTTTCCGAACCGTCACCGTCAGCGACAACCAGATTCGTGATGCGAACCTGGGTTGTTCCCACTGTCTGCAGCGCCTTGAACGGGATATTCATCAGGTTCTGATTCGGATTCGTTTGCAAGTCGTCCAAATGGATGGCTATGACACGAAGCTTTCCAGGCTGATCATCGGTGAAGCCCAAGACGACGAATTTGTTATTCGCAAGCGAAACGGGATCCCCGTCCAATTCAAGCAAGCCTGGATCGTATTCGAACGTGATATCTTGAGCGAATACGGACTGGCCGATGCCCTGCAGACCATAGGTCACATGGAACGTTTGCCCTTGCTGAACCGTCTCCGGACCGGTTAAAACTGCAGAACTGGTTGGTGGCGCATCTGATTCGATCATCACCTGCGGATACAGGTCGAAACGGTCGAATGCAGGCGTGTACTGATTCGGCACGCTTGTATAGTGGGTGAATCCTGCCGTTCCCGATGCATTATTGCCGCCGTAAGGATTAGAGCCACCGTTATACGTATTGTTGTTCGAGAAACGGATCGTGTTGGCGCCAGCTTTCAAATGAACATCGATCGTCTGAGTAGCGTAATGGAGCCATGAGATCGTATTCTTGAAATGTACGGTGAACGGTTCTTCGCCGTTTACGCTGATCTGTGCGTAACGCTCCACGACATCGTTGTTATAGGCATGAGTGCCTGCGCTTTCGCCGTTCGCGTAAGTCACGACGAGTTTGTATACCCCGTCTTTCGGCACAACGATGTCCTGAATCTCCAGATAACGTTCCTTCCCGTCATACGAGGTGATGCCGTTTACATATTTGCCGCCGGACGCGTACCGGGCAAATACATCCGAACGGATCAGAGGCAGTTCTGATCCTGCTGGCTCACCCACCACGATGGCATCCTCTGCTTCGATCGAGAATATCGGCATCTTGCCGACATAAACCGCCCGCACCTCATCCAGGCTTAAACTTGCTGTCGATCTTACGTCGATCAGGTTGATGCCCCTGCGCAGGAACATGCGAACGGTGGCTTCCTTCCAATTGCCGTTCGTATGCACAACCGGGACATCCACCGCATGAATGCGGTCATGGTCGATGATGATATCGCCGCTGCTTGCAGATGCATATCGGAAAGTGACGTCATACATCTCGTCATCGAGCACACTGACGACGAAACGTGTGCTTGCGTCGGCCTGGTTGCCATAACCGGTGATGTAGCCTGCACCGCGATAACCTGCCAGCACATTATCTCTGAACAAGCCTGTTGCAGGATCGTATTCGGAGAATTCCGCTTGCACGGTATAGCCGGGGGCGGCGCCTTTCGCACCGTGATAAGTCAGCTCGATCGCATCAAGCGTCGATTCCCCAATACCTTCTTCTCCCGTATCGAGGTTGAATTTGCTGATGCTGATCGTATGGGTTCCGGCATCCAGATCGATGAACGTCGAATGGCCGCCGAGCTGATGCATGCTATAGTCCGCGCGCAGGATAACTTTGAATGAAGGCTCGTCATCCACCTTAATGAACCATTCCGAGTTGATACGTTGATTGGCATTGCCTGTGTTCGTCTGATTGGGCATGCTCGCCGTTGCTCCGCTTCCGCCGATGAGATCCAAGCGATAGGAGCCGTCGACAGGTACCGTGATGTTCGTCCAGCGAACAACACTGTCTGCCTGGTTAATGCCTTGGACGATACGTCCGTTGGATGCTGCACGAAGGCTGCTTGCTGCCGGATACAAGTTGCCGATCGTCACGTTCGTTTTTACATCGGCCTCTTCTGCCTCGTAGCGGTGAAACCATACCTCACGTGAATCGCTGCTTGCCGCAGGAGTGATCACGGCGAAGTAAGCTGCCGTATAATCATCGATATCCAGAGTAAGTGTGACCGATCCGTTATCGACTGGATAGTTGCGATCGATGATTTGTGTCGGTTCCACGAGATAGCCGGTAAGCCCCGTGAATCCTGCGTACCATACGGTGACTCTGACCTGCTCTGCATCCTTCAGGAACTCAGGGCTGTTCGCATGCCCGCTTACGTTGCGGAAGACGATCTTGCTGTCGCCCTTCGTCCCGCCGAACGCAATGGCAACCTGCTTCTTATCGTCCTGAATTGAGGCGAGCCCATAAAGGCCAGGCCCTTCGCTGTCATCCTCATGTCTCGCGTTGTGAACGGTGATCTTCGCCATGTCGCCGCCGATCATATCCGCATACCATTTGTAGAGCCACCATGCGCCATTCGGTTCGTTCTGTCCTGCCAAAAGCGAACCGTAGGAGTTCGCCGTATTCCAGTAAGGCAGCATGCTGTTCATCTTCTGCTCATCATAGCGGGCGATATACTGGATCAGCGAGCCGCCCACTGCAATTTCCTCTTGCGCCGCATATTCGTTAATGTCGACTTTCAGCGGGAACGGACTTTCGCGATCCGGATACTTCTCCAGATAGATCGGTTCATACTTCGCTTCCAGGGCACGGAAGGCTGTGATATTAGGCCCTGTTTGCAGGAAGGCCTTCGCCCAGAGCAAGTGCCAGGAGACGACATTCGGCAGGCAGTCATGCTCGACGCAGAATGCGATGAAGTCATCCATAAACACATTCGAATACTGGGTCAGGTTCGGTCCGGAGATGAGCGCTCCAGGATCGATTTCCTTGATCTTGTTCGTGACTGCGAGCCAGTCGTTGTTGAACACGGTACGGGAATGGCTGCCCGTCTGGTTATTGCTTAATAATTGAGGGTAGCGGGTGTTGTTCTGCTCCGGTTCATTGTACGGGATGTAGATGAACTTTTCGTCCGGGTCTTCACCTGGATGGGCGGCTGCCCATTCATCCTTGAACTGTTTGACCGTAGTAACGATCGGAATGACGGCTTCATTGATATATTCTTCGGCTGTCCTGGATGGATAGTACCAGCGCTGGTAATAATCCTGCATGACGATGTTAACCACTTGTCCGCCAGCCTCGAAGAAGTAATCCGCTACGCGCAACGCATCACCAGTCGGATGCTGGATGCCGTTCGGCGGCTTCTGCGTGATATGGGAAGGCTTGATCGGGAGCAGCGTATTGATGTCCGGCACGTTCGGTTCACTTAAGGCGTACAGCGCACCGGCTGCCCCATGGAAGATCGGCCCAAGTGAACGGTCCGCCAGATCAACGGTAATCTGTGCAGGCATGCTTTCACCAGCTCCCGTATGCTTCGTCGTTTCATACAAAGCGCTGACCTGATCATCCGTCAGCATCACATTGTACAGCCTGATGTCATCAAACTTGCCGGAAATATCGCCGTCGGAAGTATATAACGACCTGCCGAAATCATTGAACGTCAAGGCATCGAGATAATCGCGACGGAACAGTTGTGCCAGCACCGATGCGACCGTGGCTCCGCCAGTGCTATTGCCTGGTTCGATTCCCTGGATGCCAATTGGCACACCATCGAAATACACTTCATACTTGCCGTCGGCACTCATCGCAACGACGATATGTTGCCATTTGCCACGAGCCGGATTCTTATTCCAGATGATGTCCCCTTTGTACGAGGCGATCTTGGTCGGATCTGTACCGATGTAGACCCGATTGTTAAACGTGCCTCCGCCTGCCACGAAGATAAATTCAGGATCTTGCCAGCCGGATATGCCGGAGTTCGTCAATCCTTTCTCCGAGATCGTGGAGGACAGCAGGCGTGTATAGCCACTGGACGCTGAATCGATGTATGCCCATACGGCAAACGTCAGCTCGTCGTTCACCTGTGTGTACAGATGATCGGGCAAACTGAGCCATCCGGTGCCATTGACGCCTCCGGATAAGGAAAGGACATTGCCTCTTAGCTCATCTGTAATCACTTTTGCCGTTCCTTTCAGTACCGCGTCGTCCGCACGATTGTCCGGGTAGACGCTGTTTACCACGCTCGCACCATCCACTTGCTCGAAAGTCCAGTGGAAGATCGGCTTTACAATATCGGACTCCGCGAGAAGTGATCTGTCTGGGGCAGGAGCGATAACGGAAGCGCTTGCAAATGAAGGTGGCAACAGGAGTAAGAATGCCAGGATGGTCATTAGCGCACGCTTGACATAGCTTCTCATTCGTTATTTCACCTCTTTTATTGGAATTTTCGGGTTTATGACTGTGCCGCTTCAGTCAGCGATCTTCTTCCTCCTTTCTTGAACAGTCTTGATCGATTGTTCGGTTCCTATCTTAATGCAAAATGCTAGAATCAAGATATTAAGGATTATGACTACTCCTGTTCCTTTCTTTACGACTGTGGCAGCATAAGTCCGGACGGTGGGATCAACTGCCGTGTTCTTTTTTTACTGCGACTTTCCGTTTTTTTGCATGCTATAAACATCATTTGCTCATTCGACATCCTATAGAAAAAAACCGCGTGCCACTATCGGCACGCGGTTTCGTTTCGATCATTCTGCTTCTGACTTGTAATGGAACGGCCACCAGTTCGCCTTGCCGAACATCCGAACCATCATCGGAATGAACAATGGCAGGAAGACGAGCGCGTAGAGCACAAGTCCGGCGAGCACGATCGTTGCGATCATCAAGAGCGACAGGACGCCGGACGGCAACATCGCCGCAAACGTACCGCCGAGGATGATGACCGCCGAGAAGATGACCGACCCCATCTTCTTCATTGCTTCGAGGATCGCTTCCTTCACGTCAAGATCCTTGTATTCGTTGAAGCGGCCCATCAGGAAGATACTGTAGTCGATGCCAAGGGCGATCAACATGACGAAGGCGAAGAACGGCACCGCCCAGGTCACGCCGTCATATCCGAGCAGATCGACGAAGATCCACTCTGCGATCCCCATCGACGTGTAATACGTCAAGAGCAACGAAGCCATCAGATAGATCGGCATGACGAGCGAACGGAGCAGGATTGCCAGCACTACGAAGATCCCGATAAGCATGATCACCGCCGTCCTGCTGAAGTCTTCCTGCGATACCGTAGCCAGGTCATGATGCATGCTGGTCGTGCCGCCTGCGGCATATTCCGCATCTTCCAGCGGCGTTCCTGCTACCGCACGTGCCACCGCTGCATTCAGATCCTCGATCCTGTCAAGCGTTTCTTGAGCATACGGATTGGTATCGAAGATGACGTCAATCTTCGTTGTCATTCTGTCTTCTGACAGATAGTTGTCGAGCACTTGGACGAAGAGATCCTCCTCAAGCACCTCTGCAGGCATATACCAGCCGCCGAGATCATTGTCGTTCGTTGACAGGACATCCAGATAATCGACTGCTTCGTTCAGACCGTCTCCGATCTGCGTCAAACCGTCAACACTCTGAGTCAAGCCGTCAGTCAGCAAGCCGAGCTGATTGTTCAATTCCTCGAATCCTGCCTGCAACTGGCGCTGCCCGTCCTCGATCTGCGTCAAGCCGTCGATCGCGCTCGGCACATTCGCCGCAATCTGATCCTGGCCATCCGCCGCCTTGCTCAGACCATCCTCCAGTTGCTTCAGGCCGTCGATCAGCGAATCGAAGGCTTTGTTCAGCTCGTTGTGGCCCGCATTTGCTTGACCGAAGCCGGCTGTTGCGTTGCCCAAGCCTGCTTGTACATTGGCCAACTGCACATTCAACTGAGCGATGCCCGCAGCTAGATCTCCAGCTCCGCTCTTCAGTTGTCCTGCCATCCCAAGTGCTGTCTGGAACAAGTCATCTTGCGCCAGCTCAGGATGACTGGCCGCTACAGCCTGCAAGGCTTGTTCCAATCCGGCCAGGCCATCGCGGATACCCGCAAGCCCGCTTTCGATGTTGGCATATTGTTCCGACAGAGCCCCGACGCCGCTGCTCAGTTGCTCATAGGCATCGGCAATCTGTTCATACGTCGCTCGCAGCGTCTCTGCATTGCGGCGCATTTCTTCCAGTCCGCTCCTCAACTGAGTAGCGCCAAGCGCCCCGCTGCGCACCCCATTCTTAAGTTCTTCCAGTCCGGCCGATAGCTGCGTCAACCCGCTCACCAGCTCGTTCGTACCATCCGCAAGAGCGGCCGCTGCATGGCTTGCTTCCGTAAGCTTCGGCTTGGAAGCGGTCAACTGCTCATTCGCTTCAGCCAGGCCGTCGCGAATCTGCACAATGCCGTCTGTACCTTGCACGAGCCCATCCTTCAGCATATCCGCCTGACCCGACACCGACAGTTCTTTAAGCTCCTCGCCCACCGGCCGCGTCGCGCTTCGCACCGTACTGACGCCCTCGACTTCCAGCAGCTCACGGCTGATCTTCTCGATCCAGGCCATACCTTGCGGATTGTCGAGCGGTTCGTCGTGTTTGATGACTATCGAGGTCGGAAGCGATTCGCCAGGACCAAAATGCTCCGAAACGATATTGAATGCCTTGACCGAATCGTACTTGTCACCGATCTCATCCAGGGAGTTATAGGTAACATCCCCGTCGTATTGCCACAGAGTCGGGACAACGATGACCGCGATGATGGCCAGTGCGATGAACGGCCTGCGCAGCGAGAATGTACCCGCTACACCCCACAGCCGGCTATCCTTATGGCCCAGCGACTTGCTGCCCGGCCAGAACATGGCGCGGCCAAAGGTCGCCATGAAGAAAGGCATCAGCGTGAACAGTGCGATAAGCACAACAATGACGCCAACTCCAACGGCAACGGCCGATTGGTACAATATAAATCTGGAGAATCCGATCGCGATAAAGCCAACCAGAACCGCCAGTCCGGAGAAAATCACCGTCTTGCCAGCCGTGCGATAGGTGGCAACCACGGCATCAACCAGGCTGTCTTGGTGAGCAAGCTCTTCCTTGAACCGGCTGATGAGCAGGATACAATAATCCGTGCCGATCCCGAACATAACCGCGACCATGAAGATCTGCGTATAGGTCGACAGCGGGAAGTCCATGTATTCGACCAGATATGCGACGATCGACTGGGCCGTGATATAGCTGATGCCGATCGTCAACAGCGGGATGAATGGCGCGATGGCAGAACGGAAAACCACAAACAGGATAACCAGAATAAAGACAACCGTAATCACTTCCGTCCGTTTGAGGCCTTCCTGCGAAGAAATAACCACATCCTCCGTGATCAGTGTGCTGCCAGTCAAGTAATGCTCGACCTGAACCGTACCGTCGATTGCTGCGTTCAGTTCGTCACGCATATCCTCTTCGGCCCACGCATCCCCATCCAGACCAAGAAGCACAAGCACCGTCGAACCGTCTTCGGATACCATCTGCTTGGCCAGATCTGGAGTCTTAAAGTGCGACATCACCGATGTAAGCCCCAGCTCAGCCTGACGTTCCTCCAGGATGTTTACGGCTGCTTCTATCTCACTAAGCTCTTGCTCATCGAGTCCAGACTCGTCATAGAATACATAAACCGCCGATGTGTCGTTCCCTCCGATCTCCTTCAGGAGTTCTGAAGCCCGGAGCGAAGCGGAACCGTCCGGCATCGTCAGTTGCCCCTTCTCGCGGACAAGTTCCTGCATATTCGGCGCCGTCAGGAAGAGCAGTGCGGCAATGGCGAGCCAGAGTACCAGCACCGCCCAACGGAACCTTACCATTGCTTTCATCCTTTGTTTCCCTCCGTCTCTCTCTTGATGATCGAAGCCAGCTTCTCATACAGCGTCAGGAACTGGTCGATCTCCTCTTGTGTAAATTGGCTGATGAATCCCTCCAGCAATTCATGAATGCGGCTTGCAGCCGCCTCCAACACCTGAGTGCCCTTCTCCGACAGCCGGAAACTCACCACTCTCCTGTCCTTGTCATCCTGCACGCGTGTGATATATTGTTTGTCTACGAGACGTGATGTAATTGCCGTCGTCGCACTTTTGTTCACGCAGAATATTTCGGACAGCTCACTCGCCGTACAGCTCTTGTTCTTGTGTATGTAACGCAGCGTGAGAAACTGGTCGAGAGTCAGCTCGGTGTCGATGCACTCGCGGATGAGCGCATTCAGCCTGCGGGTTACAGTGAATGATACGGCTTCAAACCGGTCAATATACGCAAAAATGCGGTCTTCGTTCATTGATCCTCCTTCCTGTTGACGAAATAGTTCAACTGTTGAATTATTCACTTATGTAACTATATACCCGAAAATTACCCAAGTCAAGACATGCGAAAAGGCTGTTCAGAGAATTGCTGTGAAAAATCTCACAACAACCGTTCCCAAACAGCCTCGATCTCGCTTTTCCTCCATTGATTATGGTCTTGGTATCGTTCACCAATCACTCAATGATTCAGATCAGGACGTTTCCCCTGCACCAGATAGACGACGCTCTCCCCTATATTCGTCGCATGATCCGCCATTCTCTCCAGATATCTGCTGACGAAACATAGCTGCAGCGTCTGGTTCACATATTTGCCATTTTCCATGATGTACGTAAACAACTCGCGCAGAATCTGTTTGTGCAACTGATCCACCTCGTCGTCCATCCGTGCCATCTTGTAAGCGAGCTGGACATCCTCCCGGATATACGAGTGGATGCTGTCACCCGTCATCCGCTGCACGATCTCGGCCATGCGCGGAATGTCCACGAGCGGCTTGATCAGGCCTTCATGCTCGATCCGCATCGTCACCTTGGCGATATCCACAGCCAGATCCGCCATCCGTTCCAGATCGTTCGCCATCCGGAAGGCGATGATGATGCGTCTCAGATCTTTGGCCACCGGTTGCTGAGTGGCGATGATGCGGGTTCCGATATCTTCGATCTTTTCCTCCAGCGCATTGATGGCAGGATCGTTCTTGATCACATTCCGGGCCAGTGAAACATCCATCTCCTTCAATGAAGCAACGGAGTTTTGGATCGCCTCCTCCACCTGCTCACCCATCTCGATCAGCGCCAGGCGCAATTCATCGAGATAGGCGTCAAACTGCGTGCGCTTCGTCATCATCTTGATTCACCTCTTGATCAGCCGAATCGGCCGCTGATATAGTCTTCTGTACGTTGATCCTTCGGACCCGAGAACAGGCGATCCGTCCTGTCGAATTCGATAAGCTCGCCATTCAAGAAGAATGCCGTGTGATCGGATATGCGGCCTGCTTGTTGCATATTGTGTGTGACGATGATGATCGTATATTTCTCCTTGAGCTCTGTCACCAGTTCCTCAATCTTCATGGTTGAGATCGGATCAAGCGCCGAGGTCGGCTCATCCATGAGCAGAATTTCCGGCTCTACGGCGAGCGCCCTGGCGATGCAGAGCCGCTGCTGCTGCCCGCCTGACAAGCCGTATGCCGATTTGCGAAGCGCATCCTTCACCTCGTCCCAGAGCGCCGCGGCGCGTAAGCTTCTCTCCACGATCTCGTCCAGTTCGGAGCGCTTCTTGACACCATGAATTCTCGGTCCATATGCAACATTGTCATAGATCGACTTCGGGAACGGGTTCGGTTGTTGGAACACCATGCCAATCTGTTTGCGCAGCAGCTCGACATTGACATCTTCGTCATAGATGTTCGTGCCGCCGATCATCACTTTGCCGCTCAAGCGTACGCCCCTGATCATGTCATTCATCCGGTTCAAGGTTCTGAGCAGCGTGGACTTGCCGCAGCCCGATGGTCCGATAAAGGCGGTGATGGTCCGCTCCGACACCTGCATATGAATGCTTTTCAAGGCATGAAAACCACCATAGTATAAATCCAGATTTTGAATATCTACGATCGTTGTCATGAGGGAAACCTCCAGTGGGGGAAGATAATGGTCTGGAACATGTGTCACAGTAGAGACTGGCGTCATCGCGCGGTTCTCTCTTCTGCCTGGCCATGTTTCTCAACGCTTCTGATACTTGTTCCGCAAGAAGATCGCCAGCGCATTCATGCTGAGCAGCACGATGAGCAGCACGATGATGCCGGCTGATGCCACGTGCTCGAAGTCGCGGTTGGACATGCTCGCCCAGGCGAAGATCTGCACGGGCAGAGCGGTGAACGAATCGAGCAGGCTACCCGGTATCGCGCGGGTAAATGCCACCGCCCCGATCGCGATGATCGGTGCCGTCTCGCCAATCGCACGCGACAGGGACAGAATCGAGCCGGTCAGGATGCCCGGCATCGCGCTTGGCAACACGACCCTGACGACCGTCTGCCATTTGTTCGCACCAAGGGCATAGGATGCCTGCCGCTGACTGGCTGGAACAGCACGGATCGCCTCCTGCGCCGCAACGATCAGGATCGGCAACACCAGCAAGGTAAGCGTCAACGCGCCGCTCAGGATGCTGTTGCCCAGCTCGAACATCCGCACGAACACCGTGAGGCCGAGCAAACCATAGACAATCGACGGAACTCCGGCGAGATTCGAGATATTCATGCGGATGAACCGGCTGAACCAACTATCCTTCGCGTATTCCTCCAGATAGATGGCGGTCGCCACACCGATGATGAATGTGAGTGGCGCTGTCATCATCATCAGCCAGAGCGATCCGACGAGTGCCGGCCAGATGCCGTTTTTCTCCGGTATACGCGAGGACTTGCCGGTGAGAAACTCCCAATCCAGCCAGCCGATGCCCTTCACGAAGATATCGGTGAGGAGCACTGCCAATGCGACCACGCCTACGAAAGTTGAAAACAGGAAGAGCATACGGAATAAGCGGTTACGTGTCTTGCGGCTGCGTATACGTTTGAGCGGATCGGCCTGTTTCATCGGTACTCCTCCCTGAATCTCTTCTTGATATATCCGGCAAGCACATTCATAAGCAGTGTCATGACGAACAGGACCAGGCCAACCGCGTAGATCGTGTAATATTCCACGGAACCGTGGCTCGTATCGCCGTTTGCCACCATGACGATGTAGGCGGTGAGCGTCTGCATGCTCTCAAGCGGATTCCAGGTTAGGTTCGCCAGCCCCCCGGAGGCCATGGCGACGATCATCGTTTCGCCGATCGCCCGCGACAAACCAAGCACGAAGGAGGCGATGATGCCGGACAATGCCGCGGGCACGACGACCTTAAGCGCCACTTCGAGACGTGTCGCGCCGAGGGCATAGGCCGCATCCCGGATCGAGCGCGGCACTGCGGACATCGCATCTTCACTCATTGAGGAGATCATCGGGATGATCATGATGCCAACCACGAGTCCCGCGCTGAGCGCATTGAATACGCTTAGATCCGGGATCAGCTTCTGCAGAAGAGGGGTCACGAAGGTTAAGGCGAAGAAACCATATACGATCGTCGGAATGCCGGCCAGGATCTCAAGCACCGGCTTCAGCACTGCCCTCACCTTAGGCGGCGCATATTCGCTGAGATAGATGCCGCTGGTGAGTCCGATGGGCAGCGCGACCAATGAGGCGATGCCCGTGATCATCAGCGTGCCGCTAACAAGCGGCAATACGCCGAAGGATTGCTGAGAACCCGTGAACAACGGCGTCCACTTCGTGCCGGTCAGAAAATCGAGGAGCGGTATATGCCGGAAGAAGCCGGCCGATTCGGTCAGCAGGATGATCACGATGCCGATCGTCGTCAGGATCGATATGCCTGCGAAGATCGCAAGAACGAACGGCATGATGCGATCGCTGGAGAGGAGCTTCTTGCGTTTCTTGAGCTCCAGCTTGTGTTCATTAGCAGTCATGGTGGCGGTACCCCCTGTGCCAGTCTTCGGGATGTGTACTTGTGTCATCTGAATCTGTTACGCAAACGTACCGGTTCGAAGATCCAAGCCAACTGTCTGCGTGAAGCCGACAACCGTGGCGGACAGGACACAACACAACGTCCCCAGGGCCACGGTCAATCATGCGCAGATCATCTCTGCATTCCAAGCATCAGCGGACATGAGCCAGATTGGCGTCCAGCTTCTCCTGCGGCAGGCGGACATATCCGACGGACTCAACCAGTTCCTGCCCTTCTTCGCTCAGATAGAACTCGATGAACGCCTTCACTTCCGGACGTTCCAGCGCCGACTTCAGCGGGTACATGTAGATCTCGCGGGACAGAGGCGTATAGGTGCCATCATTGATCGTTTCCGTCGATGGGCTGACATAATCAACGCCATCTGCTGGCTTGATCGCAACGGCCTTCAGGCGATCTGCATTGTCGATATAGTAGGAATACCCGAAGTAACCAAGCGCGTACTTGTCGCTGCTGACTCCTTGCACCAGCACGTTGTCATCCTCCGAAGGCACATAGTCTTCACGCGATACCTTCGCTTCGCCGTTGATGGCCTCGGTGAAATATTCGAAGGTGCCGGAAGCCGTGCCTGGACCGTACAGGTTGATCTTCTCATCCGGCCAGCTCGGATCGACATCCGACCATTTCTGCACCGGGCTGTCCTTCTGCCAGATCAGGTTGAGCTGCTGGACCGTCATCTGTTCGGCCCAATCATTGTCCGGATGAATGACCACGGTGATGCCGTCATAGGCCACAGGCATCTGCACCACGTCATCGCCGTTCTCCCGAATCTTCGCAAGTTCCTCATCCTTGATCAGACGGGAGGCATTGGCAATATCCGCTTCACCATTCATGATCGCCTTGATCCCGTTCGAGGACCCCGTGGAAGCCACCTCAATGTTCACTTCAGGATGCAGGTTCATGAACTCCTCAGCAACAGCCAGAGCGATCGGATAGACTGTGGAAGAGCCATTGAGCAGAATCTTCCCGGCCAGTTTCTCCTCTTGCTCATTGCTGCTACCGTTCTTGTCTGCGGCAGGCGTACCCGTATTGGAATCAGGCGTGCCGACACTCCCGCGGTTTTCCTGATTGCCGCCATTTGAACCGCCTGCACATGCGGCCAGTGACATCACCACCACAAGTGCTGTCACCAGCAAGATCCCCTTACGCTTCCATCTGTTTAACAACTTGACCACTCCTCGTTTGGATTTCGCTTTACATGTCCAATCTTAAGCCTCCTATGTTATCGTTGTTTAAGGAGATTGTTAGATGAGCGTAAAAATATCATCTTACCTGTAAGTCATGTAAACGCGGCCTGTAATCCATCTTCCGGAACACGGTCTTCATGGACATGGGAGAGGTGCATATGCCTTCACAACATCAGGAAAGTCAAGAGAATGGATATAGACAAGATAGGATGCTCTGGTGAGGATAAGACAGCAGCAGGGGAAAGGAGATTTTGGCGAGCGCGTCATTGCAGGATCTGCCGTTCGTTGATTTGGGGAGTGGGAAAGGTTGGGCCAACTCTCTGAGCGGTTGATTTCGAAGATTCATGGGATCAACGTCGCCGCAACATGCGGCTTTATACAGCCCTTGATCCTTTTAATGAATGGACTGTTATGGGGGAAGGATCGTAAAAAGACACATAGGGAAGGTTGATATACGGTTTACTTGACCACAAGCTTGTAGCCAACGCCGCGGATGGAGTCGATCTTGACGGTCTTCTGATTCAGCTCCAGCTTCTTGCGGAGCGAACTGACATGGACGTCCACCGTCCGCTGCCCGCCGATATAGTCGAAGCCCCATACGCGATTCATCAGATCATCGCGGGTGACGACCGTGCCGGGATGCTGGACGAGATAGAGCAGAACCTCAAATTCCTTCGGACGCATCGGAATCATCTCGCCATGCACGACAACCTCATACCGATCCGGATAGATGTGAATATCGCCAAGTTTGATCACCTTGCCTTCATCCTGCTTGCGATCGGTATCCGACCCGCTCCGTCTGAGCACGGCAGATACGCGCGCCAGCAGTTCAGCAACGCCAAACGGCTTCGTCACGTAATCATCGGCTCCCAGCTTCAAGCCTTGCACGATTTCTTCTTCCGCATTGCGGGCTGTCAGGATGATGACCGGAGTCTTGATTCCTTTCTTGCGAAGCTGCTCCAGCACCTCGAAACCGTTCAGGCCAGGCAGCATCACATCGAGAATAATCAGATCATAGCCATGCTCCAGACAATCCTGGAGCGCCGCATTGCCATTATCAATCACTTTCGTCTCATAGCCTTCCTGAGTCAGGTTGTAAGAAAGCAAGCGCGACAAGGTGGGTTCATCTTCCACGACGAGGATCGTATGCTGCATGATGTTGCCTCCTGTTCTCGGACGGTTTCCTCTCCTATTTATCATAGCATTTACCTTTCGCTTATGTGTTAAGCTTTTGTTAAACCCGTGTAAAATTTACATGGATTTTACGCAGATAACGTCATCAGTCATCAGTCGCATCTCCTGCTATTTCTGGAGCACCGGAAGCTCCACGGTAAACTTCGAGCCATATCCCAGGTCGCTCTCCACATGAATCGCGCCTCCGTGCAATTCGACCAGATGCTTGACGATCGACAGCCCCAGACCGGTGCCGCCTGAACTGCGTGAACGCGCCTTGTCCACGCGATAGAATCGCTCGAAGATGCGCGGCAGATCCTTCTTCGGGATGCCGATTCCTGTGTCGATGACGGAGATGGCGACACGGTCGTATTCATCCTCTTGCTTCCCTTTGTCCCCCTGCTCTCCAAGCGTGACGAGCTCCACCTTCACCTTGCCATGTTCCGGCGTATAGATGATCGCGTTGGATAACAGGTTGAGGAACACCTGGCGCAAGCGGTCCTCGTCCCCTTCGATATAGATATCGCTTGGCGCGTGCAGCGTGAGCGAGATCTCCTTCTTCTGCGCCTCCGGCTTCATCATCTCAACGATGCTGCCGAGGAACTCGTTCATCTCGATCGGTGCGAGATGCAGAGGCTCCCGCTTCGACTCGATCTTCGACAATTCCAGGAGGTCTCCGATCAGCCTGTTGAGCCGCTCACTCTCGTCATAGATGATCTGGAGGAATGACCTTGCCGTCGATTCGTCCTTCACCGAGCCGGATAACAGCGTCTCCGCGAACCCTTTGACTGCAGCTACCGGCGTTTTGAGCTCGTGCGAGACATTGGCAACAAACTCGCTGCGCATCCGTTCCAGCTTGCGAATCGCCGTAATGTCATGCAGCACGATGACGAGGCCGGAGCTGTTGAGCGATTCCTGCTTCAACGGGATGAGGTGGATATCGATCGTTCTTTCCGCCGGGTAATACAGGACGATCTCATCGCGGATATGATTGCCATGATAGAGGCAATCATTGATCAGTTGCTCAAACGGCAGCGGCTGCTTCAATTTGTCATAGACAACGCCGATTGACTGGATGGCCGGGATGCCGAGAATTTCCTCCGCCGCCCTGTTCATCAGGACGATGCGGTCATCCTTGCCGATCACCACGATGCCGCTGATCATATTGTCGATGACGCTCATCAGGCGATTCTCGTTCTCCGACAACTGCTCCATCTGCTCCTGAAGGCTGCCCGCCATCGTATTGATCGCTTCTCCCAACTGGCCTAGCTCGTCCCGGTTCTTAAGCCGGACTCGCGCCTTGTAGCTGTGCATCGTGATCCGCTTGGCCACGGCGATGATATGTTCGATTGGCCGGGTGAAGCTGGAGGCGAAGCGGTAGCTGACAAGCCCGCTGACCAGGAACAGCACCGTAAGTCCGATCAGCAGATATGCCCACAACGAATACACCGTCCGGCTGAGTTCGCCAAGCCCAAGCGCCATGCGCACGTAACCGACCAGATCGCCTCCGTCATAAACGGCGGCTGCGACGTACATCATGCGTTCGCCAACCGTTTCGCTGTAGCGGATCGCATCGCCGATCGGTTCACCGTTCAATACAGCCTTGATCTCCGGACGATCCACGTGATTGTCCATCACCAACGTATCGGACATGGAGTCGCCGATGACCAGGCCGTCCTTCCGCACGAAGGTAATTCGCGCTTCCGTCAATTCCGCGAACTTGCGGATGAGCGCATTGTGTGAAGGATGAACCGCCGGGTTCGCCTCCCGGAACATCGCCGGATCGATCATGGAGACGATCATCCGCACTTCGTTCATCATGTTGTTGCGCTTGGCATCGATATAAGAGTCCTGGATCATCTTGCCGGAGAACAACCCGGCCGCCAGAACCGATATGCCGATCAGGATGATGAATGTCAGAAACAATCTGGTCCGTATGCGGAACATGCCTCGTCTTCACTCCGTTTCCAATGTCTGTCGAAACCTGCTGTCAAGCAATGTCGTCAGCCTATACAGTTCGCCAGCACATAAAAAAGAAACCCAGGTATCAGCATTACCCGGGTGATCTTAAGTCCATGATCTCACCACTTGCTTCTCTTTGAGAAGTGAGAGAACAGCCGATTCGTCGTACGTGGCGCGATGAACAGAGCATAACTGACCATTTGTTCGCCTGCTCCTGCTTTCGTTACGGAATATAGATCCGCCATATGTGAGGGAAGGCTGGTTGTCGCGAAGCTAACGGAACATGGCGCCGCTAATGACTCATCAGATCGGGGTTGTGGACACAGAATGCGGTGAATAACGGATCTGTGTCCCGTTACCCATCCCCCAAACCAGGCAGATTCGTCATATAGCGGGATGACGTTCCGTTATGAAGCCAGCATATAGGGCTTACGCTCCGATGCCGTCCCGATGAGAACCGTGCGTACACCTCTAAGCGAGCGGTCGATCGGTCCGGCGTACCGGCGCAAGTCATCCTCGATCAATTAGGCAAACACCGGATCTTTAAACTGGCTGAGCTTCTCCAGCGATTCCTTCTCGACGTCCGCATGCAGGCTGTTGCCGTGCGAATCCATCGTGACGATCGCAGCGAATCCGTCCACTTCAAAATGCCACATCGCTTCCGGTACGCCGAAGTTCAAGAAGTCGACACCCTTAACCGCCTTGATCGTATCGGCATAATATTGAGCCGCGCCGCCGATCGCATTCAGATATACCGCGCCATGTTCCTGCAGTGCCTTCAGCGTCTTGGCCCCCATTCCGCCCTTGCCGATAACGATGCGCACGCCGAATTTCTTCAGGATATCGCCTTGGTACGGCTCCTCGCGGATGCTGGTCGTCGGGCCGGCCGCCTTGACCTCCCAACTGCCGTCGTCCTTCTTCAGCATGACCGGGCCGCAGTGATAGAGCGCCGCTCCGTTCAGGTCTACCGGACAGTCGTGATCGACCAGGTACTTGTGGATCGCATCGCGTCCGGTATACATCGGCCCCTTGATGATCACCACGTCTCCGACCTTCAACTGGCGAACCTGCTCCTCCGTCACCGGAGTATGCAGCACGAACTCTCTGCGCTCACCCTTGGACGCAACGGCTGCTTCCATCGGAGCTTGCTTGTCCGTCATCTTCTCTACTGAGCCTCTCTCATACAGCCACTCCTTGATCTCGCCGGTAGCCGAGTCGAGAAGCACACCTTGCCTGCGGAACGCCCAGCAATTGTAGGCGACGGATACGAAGAAGCTCGCAGGCAGCCGGTTGTATGCGCCTACCTTACATCCGAGCAACGTCACTTGACCGCCGAAGCCCATCGTGCCGATGCCCAGCTTGTTGGCATTCTCCATCACGTAGTCTTCCAATTTGCGCAGGTCTTCGTTCGGGTTCACGTCATCAACGGGGCGAAGAAGCTGTTGTTTCGCAAGCTCATACCCTGTCGTCCGGTCCCCGCCGATGCCCACACCGATAAAGCCGGCGCTGCAGCCTTGACCTTGCGCCTGATAGACCGCGTGCATGATGCATTTGCGGATGCCATCCAAGTCTCGTCCTGCCTTACCGAGACCTTCCAGTTCAGTCGGAAGGCTGTACTGGATGTTCTTGTTCTCGCAACCGCCGCCCTTGAGGATGAGACGAACGTCGATCGTATCCTTCTCCCATTGTTCAAAGTGAATAACCGGAGTGCCTTCCCCGAGATTATCCCCTGTATTGGCACCGGTCAGCGAATCGACCGAATTCGAGCGCAGCTTGCCGTCCTTCGTCGCCCGCGCGACGGCGTTTCGAATCGCCTTCTTCATCTCGATCTGATTGGCGCCAACCGGGCAGTGGATGAAGAAAGTAGGCATGCCTGTATCCTGACAGATCGGCGATACGTTGCACTCCGCCATCTCGATGTTGTCAGCGATGGTAGAGAGAGACAGCGCTGCGCGCGTGCCTGCATCCTCGCTCTCCTGCGCACGTTTGATGGCGCGGCGCACGTCCGCCGGCAGATTCGTGGATGTTTCTTCAATCAACCGATATATGCTCTCTTCAAAATGTTGCATGAATGTGAGGACTCCTTTCGGTCATGAACTCGCTATACTATAATTATAATAGCACATGCAGGGATGAACTAGAATAAACCGTTTTCCTGCCGTTTAGGCAAGATTTTGAGGATCGATCCCATATGCGCCAGAATCACTCATTCGGAAGGGGAAGCTGCCGTTGGACAGCCATTTTTTTGCCTATTTGTACCGATTGCGCTATATCGAACGATGGAGCCTGATGCGCAATATCATGCGTGAGAACGTAGCCGAGCATTCGTTTCATGTTGCCGTACTCACCCACGCGCTCTGCACCATCGCCAATGAGGTATTCCATCAGAACCTGCCGACAGACCGCATCGTATCGATGGCGCTGTTCCATGACGTTACGGAAGTGATCACCGGGGATATCCCGACACCCGTGAAACACCACAACAAAGAAATTCTGAGCAATTTCCGCGAGATCGAGGAGCTTGCCGCACAGCGGCTCAGCGCGATGATTCCCGAGGAGCTGAGGAACGTCTACAAGCCGCTCATTACTGGCAAACGGGAGCTGGACGAATACAGGAAGTACGTCAAAGCTGCCGATCTGCTCGATGCCTATCTCAAATGCACCTCCGAGCTGTCCGCCGGCAATCGTGAATTCTCGGTCGCCAAGCGCCAGATCGAAGGGCAGTTGAACAAGCTGGGCATGCGCGAGGTGAACTACTTCCTCGAACATTTCGCATCCAGCTTCGAGAAGACGCTGGACGAGATGTCCGAAGCAGAAGAGTCAGCGAAGTAAGCGATATGACAAGACGATACAACAAGACGCAAAAAACTGTCCCGTCCTCTTCACTGTATCACCGAGCTTAGGGATCACACCCGGCAAGTGATACGGCAAGCAGAACGGGACATGCGTTTGCTGAGAGGTCAATCCAGCAAGCGCAGGCGTGTAAGCACGCTGCTATCATGCCCGAAAGCGGGCAGCACTTGCGAGATCACCCCAACCAGCTTGGTTCAAACATGATGATCACGATCAGCAGGAACGATACCGCAGTCAGAGCGCTGAACAAGCGGATGCGCTTCACGTCAGAGCCGTCAGCATCAGCCGCTTGAAGCACTCTCTTGAGCGGTTTGCCCAGCATGCCGCTGAAAGCCCCGATGAGCAGAATCAGCACGACAGTGGCAACCATCCACAGCGTCGAATAATCACCCAGGGACATCAGATAACCGCCGGTGAGCAACTGCACAAGCAGCACGATCTGTGCGAAGGTATTGAACGCGCGGACCGAACTGGCGAAGCCTTTGCGCGCTTCCCCCGCCAGAGCAGCCAGCTTGCCAGCCATAAATGGAAGCAGCAGATAGTAGCCCATGACGATTGCTCCGAGCAAATGCACCAGGTAGAAAAATGTTGCCATTCTTTATCCTCCTCGCCTATCTAGATTGAGTTATGTACCTTAGTTCCGAGTCTAATTGTACCGTATTGCGACAGGTTTGAATAGACAGCCGGAGATCTTCGGCAAACGGGCAGCCGCACCATCATGTTGTGCCAGATCCGGTCCTGCGAACCCATACGCCCGTCAGGACGTGTGTACGTGCTCTGTGCCTAGGACCTTCACATGCACCTTATTGCCGAGATCTCCAGTAGATTGTAAGTGTTCGTGATCCATGCCTGCTCCGGCTTCGTCTCAAGTTCAATGCATCTCCAGCAATGTTTTCTGACTATCCCTCACCATATCGATCACCTTGCGCACAGAGGCCGCGGAACGATCGAGCGCCTGCTTCTCCTCTACCGTTAACTCCAGTTCGATGATCCGTTCGATGCCGTTTCCGCCCAGCACGACCGGAACTCCCATGAACAGATCCTCATAGCCATACTCCCCTTGGAGATACGCGATGGCGGGAAGAAGTCGTTTCTTGTCCTTCAGTATCGCTTCCGCCATCTTCATCAGAGAAGCGGCCGGCGCATAGTAGGCGCTGCCGTTGCCAAGCAGGCTGACGATCTCCCCGCCCCCGACGCGGGTCCGCTGCACGATCTCCTCGATGCGCTTCTTCGGGATCAACTTCTCGATCGGGATGCCGCCGACATTGGTGTACCGGGTGAGCGGCACCATATCATCGCCATGTCCGCCAAGCACCACGCCGTGAATGTCCTCCACCGATACGCCGAGTTCCATCGCCAGGAAGGTCACATACCGCGCCGTATCCAGCACACCGGATTGGCCCATCACCCGGTTCTTGGGGAAGCCAAGCGCCTCATAGGCCGCGTAAGTCATCGCATCGACAGGATTGCTTAGCACGATCACATATGCATCCGGGCAATATTGCTTGACCTGCTCGCATACGGACCGAACGATCCTGCTGTTCACTGCCACCAGATCATCGCGGCTCATGCCGGGCTTACGTGCGATGCCAGCGGTGATGATCACAAGATCCGAACCAGCCGCTTCGGTGTAATCCTCCGTGCCGACGATCCTGCAGTCCGTCTGCAGAACTGGCCCGGCCTCTTGCATATCGAGCGCCTTGCCCTTGGTCGGATCGGCCAACTGTGGGATATCGATCAGGACGATATCGCCGAGTTCACGCTGCGCAAGGAACAGCGCTGTGGTCGCGCCGGTAAAGCCGGCGCCGATGATGGTGATTTTCCGTCTTCTTATCGTCATCATTCAGGCAACCTCCGTTTTCCAGCCATATGGACAATCTCCAAAGCTTCTCTCTATTGGTTTGCCCATTTATGCGTGGCTGCAATCCCATCCATGCTGTCGCGAGGCCTGATCATGATCGATCAACGTTCTATCCCATATCTACCTAAGAGGCAACCCGAAGCGCCAGTATGCCGAAGAATCGGCATCTTCGATGCGCATGCAGAAGATGCGTTTTCACCCGCTGACCAAACGAAAGCCGCCGGAACCACACTCCGGCGGCCATCGTACCCTGTATGCACAGAAGCGTCCGACGCAAACACCTGCGCGGACACTTCTCTGTCAAGCGATTAATCCATATTCTTGATGATGAGGTCACCGAACTCCGAGCACTTCACTTGCGTAGCGCCTTCCATGAGTCGCGCGAAGTCATAGGTGACAGTTTTGTTCTGGATGGTGCGATCCATACCCTTGTAGATGAGATCCGCAGCTTCCAGCCAGCCCATATGCTCCAGCATCATGACGCCGGACAGGATGACCGAACCCGGGTTCACAACGTCTTGATTCGCATACTTCGGAGCTGTACCATGGGTTGCTTCGAAGATGGCATGTCCAGTCACGTAATTGATGTTGGCGCCAGGTGCGATGCCGATGCCGCCTACCTGTGCAGCGAGCGCGTCGGACAGGTAGTCACCGTTCAGGTTGAGCGTTGCGATGACGTCGAAGTCGGTCGGACGGGTCAACACTTGTTGCAATGCGATGTCCGCGATCGCGTCCTTGATCAGGATCTTGCCTTCAGCCAGCGCCTTCTCCTGAGCGGCATTGGCAGCTTCCGTACCTTGTTCTGCCTTGATGCGGTCGTATTGTCCCCAGGTGAAGGTCTTGTCTGCATATTCTTGTTCAGCCAGCTCGTAACCCCAGTTCTTGAACGCACCTTCCGTGAACTTCATGATGTTGCCCTTGTGAACGAGAGTTACGCTCTTGCGGCCATGCTTGATCGCATATTCGATGGCAGCGCGGATCAGACGCTTCGAACCTTCTTCGGATACAGGCTTGATGCCGATACCGGAAGTTTCTGGGAAGCGGATCTTCTTCACGCCCATTTCCTTCTGCAGGAACTCGATCACTTTCTTCACTTCTGGCGTGCCGGCTTGCCATTCCACACCAGCGTAGATGTCTTCCGTATTTTCACGGAAGATGACCATGTTGACCAGCTCAGGATGCTTAACCGGGGATGGCACCCCTTGGAAATAACGAACCGGACGCAAGCATGTATACAGGTCCAGCTCTTGTCTGAGCGCAACGTTCAACGAGCGGATGCCGCCGCCGATTGGCGTCGTCAGAGGCCCCTTAATCGCTACTATGTATTCGCGAATCGCGGTCAACGTATCATTCGGCAACCATTCGCCGAATGTATTGAAGGATTTCTCACCAGCATACACTTCGTACCAAGCGATTTTCTTCTCGCCTTTGTATGCTTTCTCTACAGCAGCGTCGAGCACGCGTTGTGCGGCTCTCCAAATGTCCGGTCCTGTACCGTCACCTTCAATGAAAGGTACGATCGGATTGTTCGGCACTTGCAACTTGCCGTTGGCATCGATGGTGATCTTCTCGCCGGATGTTGGCGGTGTGAATTTTTCGAATTGTGGCACTCTCGATTCCTCCTAATGGTTGTGTGATATCCATGATGCGGTGCTATCCACAGACAACGGGAGTCTCAAGCCTGTGTACGCTCAAGAACATCCCGTTGGGATACACGCCGCTTTATAAGTGGCAAATCAATCAAGCTCAGACGCGTTGATCGATCGGCACGTACTGGTTGTTGATCGGACCGACATATTCAGCCCGCGGGCGAATCAGACGATTATCTTCGTATTGTTCGAGTATATGCGCCGTCCATCCCGATACACGGCTCATCGCGAAGATCGGTGTGAACAGGTCGCGCGGGATACCAAGTGAAGTATAAACGGAAGCCGAATAGAAATCAACATTTGGCTTCAGACCCTTCTTGCTGGTAACGAGCTCTTCGATCATAACAGACATATCATACCATTTCCGATTGTTGGTCAGCTCGCACAGCTTGGCCGACATCTTCTGCAGATGTTTGGCGCGCGGGTCACCATTCTTGTATACGCGGTGTCCGAAGCCCATGATCTTCACTTTGTTGTTCAGTGCGTTCTCGATGTATGGCTGCACGTTCTCAATGCTGCCGATCTCCTCCAGCATCGCCATGACTTGCTCGTTGGCACCGCCATGCAGAGGTCCCTTGAGCGTGCCAATTGCCGAAGTGATGCCGGAATAGATATCTGAAAGCGTAGCCACCGTGACGCGAGCGGAGAATGTGCTCGCATTAAGTTCATGGTCCGCATGCAGAACAAGCGCCTTGTTCATCGCATGGACAGCGATATCATCCGGTTCCTTGCCTGTCAGCATGTACAGGAAGTTGAAGGCGATCGATTGATCAGGCTTCGGTTCGATCAGCGGCTGGCCTTCCCGCAGGCGGGCGATAGCCGCAACGATGACTGGCAATTGAGCCTGCAGGCGAATCGCTTTGCGTACATTGGCTTCCTTGCTCATGTCATTCGCTTCCGGATCGTACAGGGCAAGACTCGATACGGCCGTACGGAGTGCCGCCATCGTATTCGCATCCTTAGGATACGTTTTCATCTGTTCGATAACAGATGCCGGAATTTTCATCTCAGCATTCAACTTGCCGATGAAATCCTTGAGTTCTGCTTGTGTTGGAAGCTTGCCAAACCATAGCAAATATACGACTTCCTCAAAGCTGGCATGCTCAGCCAAATCATCGATATTGATTCCTCGGTATGTCAATACACCGTCAACAATCGAACTAATCGAGGAAGTAGCTGCGACTATTCCTTCCAGACCTTTCGTTACCGTCATCCTGATTCGCTCCTTAGTCTAATGATTCACATAGAAATACTTGGCTGGCGCCTGGTCTTTATATCGGAACGCCTGTTGCAGCCAGGTATCTCTAATGTTTTACATGGTTTGAGTAAGTGCCAATATATATATAAAGGCGAGATGAGTGCAGGTTCCCCGTTCTCCTTCAGCATGTTGTCGGTCGCCAGCGGACCCGCATATGGATAAATGACAACAAACGAGGCCATTTATATGAGGAATAAAGCGTTTTAGGCGCATGGCCCAAAGTTAATAATAAAGGATTTCACATCGAAAAGAAACCTGCGCAGCAGATAAAAATTCATGATCAACGACATAACTCACACCTGCATGCGTTTGGCCGCGCTTTCAAAAACATGCGGCCAGCAACATGAAGCCTCATGCAGCCAAGCTCCAAGCCGCAAGGACTTCGGCGGTTCGCTGACCGTGCGACTCCGCATGCGATGTCATGACGCCGATGTGCGATCTCCAGACCGCGGAAAACACTATTCCATCTTGTACGAAGCGCTTCCATCAGCTATCATACCATGTTTAAGCTGACACAGACAACCATTGTGACAATTTGCGCAAAGTTGTGCTTGCAGGATGCATCCCTTCAGATCGGCATGATGACAGCAATACACAGCCAAATCTGTCGATTCATTTATTCATTTTACGAGAATCCCGCAACGGAAACGATCTGATCCATCGGATCAGGTTGCATCATATCAAGCCAGTTACGAGGACCTATGTTGTACAGCTACTCGAGTTCCTCCTGCTCACAGGCTCGCTTGATCAATTCATATAGCTCCGGCGCCTCCCGGTCGATCCTCGCCGGACGCCAGTTCCGGTTCAGCCAGACATGTTTCGTATGGCCGGTGATGAGCAATTCTCCTTCCTGCTGTAATTCATCCTCGATTCTCTCGATCCTGACCTCAAACGTCATGCGAATGTTGGTATATTCGCGGATGCGTGTCAGCACACGGATCTGATCGTCGTATCGGGCGGGCTTCAGAAACTGCATCCCCAGATCAATGACGGGAAGCAGCAACCCCTGTTCCTCAATCTTGCGATAAGGCAGACCAAGCTCGCGAATCATCTCCGTTCTGCCGATCTCAAACCAGGTCAAGTAGTTGGCATGGTACACAACGCCCATCTGGTCCGTTTCCGCATATCTTGCCTTCAGATGATGGACAAACCATCTGCTCGACGCCATAATCAATCTTCCTCCCCATATCCTGAATCCCTGGCCTGTTCGCAGGCCCTGAAAGAACAGAAGAGCGAATCAGAACGCTATCTATGCGCTCCGATTCGCTCTCAGATTCAATGTTGATCATTAATTCGCATCCGCACAGAATATGATGCCTAGCTCTGCATAAACGGTCACTTCCGCACCGTCCTGCAGCAGTTTGAGCGCATTGTCCACGCCAACGATAACCGGCTTGCCAAGGCTTAAGCCCACGATTGCCGCATGAGAAGTGATGCCGCCTGTCTCCGTGATGACCGCTGCCGCTTTCTCAAATGCCGGCATGTAATCCTTGTCCGTGCATGGACATACCAGCACTGTTCCAGGTTGCGTCTTCTCCACCGCTTCTTCAGGGCTATGCGCAAGAACCACCTTGCCCGTGGCGATCTTGTTGCCGATGCCTTGGCCCTTGGCCACGATGTCGCCGATGTGATGGATCTTGATCAGGTTCGTCGTGCCAGAACGGCCAACCGGAACACCGGCAGTGATGACGACCAGATCCCCAGGCTGAACAACCTTCGTCTTCAGCGCGCTGTCCACCGCCATCTCGAACATGATATCCGTCGACGGCGCATGCTCACCTTTAACCGGAAGCACGCCCCAGGTCAGACACATGCGGCGCATGACATCTTCATTAGGCGTAACCGCGATGATCGGGGCTTGCGGACGGTACTTCGACACCATGCGTGCCGTATATCCGCTCTCCGTAGCGGTGATGATCGCATTGGCATGCAGATCAAGCGCCGATTTGGCCACCGATTGGCTGATTGCCTCTGTAACGCTCACTTCCTGCGCCTTGCTGAGCCGTTGGAACATCTCGCGATAGTTGAGAGCTGCTTCCGTGCGTTCTGCGATGCGAGCCATGGTGCGTACCGATTCCACCGGATATTTGCCGGCAGCCGTTTCACCCGACAGCATGATCGCGTCTGTGCCGTCGAAGATCGCATTGGCGACGTCGCTGGCTTCAGCGCGGGTAGGACGCGGGTTGCGCTGCATCGAATCCAGCATCTGGGTTGCTGTGATGACCGGCTTGCCAACAAGGTTGCACTTCTCGATCATGAGTTTTTGAACGAGCGGCACTTCCTCTGCCGGGATTTCCACGCCCAGGTCACCGCGTGCAACCATCAGGCCGTCGGATACCTCAAGAATCTCATCAAGGTTGTCCACGCCTTCCTGGTTCTCGATCTTGGAGATGATCTGGATGTGGGAAGCGTTGTGCTTCTCCAGCAGTTCGCGGATCTCCAGCACGTCACTTGCCTTACGCACGAAGGAAGCGGCGATGAAGTCGATGCCTTGTTCGATGCCGAAGACGATGTCGGCAGCGTCCTTGTCCGTGATCCCTGGCAGAGAGATCTTCACGCCAGGCACGTTGACGCCCTTGCGACCTTTGATCTGACCGCCGTTTACGATGCGGCACTTGATCTCCGTCCCCTGGATGTCCACGACGGTGAGTCCGATCAAGCCGTCATCGATGAGGATCGTCGAGCCGACCGTCACATCGTTCGGCAGGTTCTTGTAAGTGACGTGGATGCGATCCTTGTCGCCGAGGATTTCTTCGGTCGTTAAGGTCAGATACTCGTTCTCCACGAGCTCGATCGGCTCTTCCTTCAGCTTGCCGATACGAATCTCCGGCCCCTTCGTGTCGAGCAGGATCGCTACCGTCTTGCCCAGTTCCTTGCTGGCTTGCCTGATGTTCTTGATACGGTTGCCATGTTCCTCGAAGTCACCGTGGGAGAAGTTGAGCCTTGCCACATTCATTCCGGCTTCGATCAACTTCTTCATCATCTCTAGCGATTCGCTGGCTGGTCCAATTGTACATACTATTTTTGTTTTGCGCATGGTTTTTGTCCTCCTAGGCTTCTGTGCGTCATATGTAAATTATTGTATCTCACTGATGTGTTGTATAAACGCGAATTGGCCTATTGCCCGGTACTTGTTGTAGCGGTCTTCGCGAAGCTCCTGCTCGCTCATCTTGAGCAGAGGCTCGAGATGGGTGAGAAGTGCTTCCTTGATGTATGCTGCTTGCTGCTGCTTGTCGCGATGCGCACCGCCTCGCGGCTCCGGAATGATGCCGTCCGCTACGCCGAGCGCGACGATGTGCTCCGCCGTAATCTTCATCGCTTCCGCCGCCTTCTTCGACTGCGTCGCATCCTTGTACAGGATCGACGCTGCTGCCTCCGGCGAGCTGACCGAATATACGGCGTTCTCAAGCATCAGGATGCGGTTGCCAACACCGAGCGCAAGCGCCCCGCCGCTGCCGCCTTCGCCGATAATCACGCAGATGATCGGCACGCCGAAACCGGCCATCTCGATGAGATTACGGGCAATCGCTTCGGCTTGTCCCCTTTCCTCAGCCGCTCCGCCAGGATAAGCGCCTGGCGTATCGATGAACGTGATGATCGGCCGGCCGAACTTGTCCGCCTGTTTCATAAGCCGGAGGCCTTTGCGGAATCCTTCCGGATGGGGCATGCCAAAATTGCGCGCGATGTTGTCCTTGGTGTCCTTGCCTTTCTGATGGCCGACTACGGTAACCGGCAGGTCATTCAACTTGCCGATGCCCCCGACGATGGCGAGATCATCACCGTACAATCGGTCACCATGCAGCTCGACGAAATCATCAAAGATCTCCTGGATGTAATCCAGCGTCGTCGGCCGCTGCGCGTGTCTGGCGATCAGCAGCTTCTGCGACGCGGATAGATTGCTGTATATCTCATCCTCGAGCTTCTGATAACGTTCCTCGAGTTTGGCGATCTCATCGGAGAAGTCGATTCCTTTCTCCGCTCCAAAACGCTTCAATTCTTCAATCTTGATACGCAATTCTTCAAGCGGTTGCTCAAAAGGCATCTCACCCGCCATTCCGTTTAACACCCCCTGTGCTGTGCAGTTCGAGGATCATCGCCAGCACCTGTCTTAGGTCTTTGCGATGGACAACCTTGTCGAGCTGACCATGCTGAAGGTTAAACTCCGCCGTTTGGAAGTTATCCGGCAGCTTCTGGCGTATCGTCTGTTCGATGACCCGCCGGCCCGTAAAGCCGAAAGCTGCTCCAGGCTCAGCCAGGATGTAATCGCCCAGCATCGCGAAGCTGGCGGGAACGCCGCCGAACGTAGGATCTGTGATGACTGATATGTACAAGCCTCTTTGTTGAGAGAACTTCGACAGAGCCGCGCTGGTCTTCGCCATCTGCATCAGACTGAGGATGCTCTCCTCCATGCGGGCGCCGCCAGATGTAGAGAATATGATGAGCGGATATTTCTTCTGAATCGCCGTCTCGATCGCGCGAGTCACCTTCTCGCCTACGACGGAACCCATGCTTCCGCCGAAAAACTCGAAGCTCATCGCTGCCACCACTACCGGAAAGCCGAAGATCGTGCCTTCACCGGTTATGACCGCATCTCGGAAGCCGGTTTTCTCCGTATGCTTCTGCAATTTCTCCGCGTAGCCGGGGAATCCGAGCGGGTCTACGGACACCATGTCGCTGTCGTACTCGAACAATCGGCCCTCGTCCAGGATCATTTCGAGTCGTTCGATCGCGTTGAGGCGGAAATGGTAGCCGCACGCCGTACACACCTTCAGATTCTTGTCCAATTCCTTGGAATACTGAATCGTACCGCACTTCGGACACTTGGTCATCAGACCATCAGGGATGTCCCGTTTGGTTTTTTCAGAAGGTATTGTGGCGTATCGTCTTTTTTTCTGAAAAATGTCCTTAATAGGCACTCCGCATCTCTCCAAGCGATTGATTCATAACTTTATGAATGAAGAATCGTGTTCAGCACCTCTTGCACCTCATCCAATTCACCTTCTGGCACAAGAATCTCGTATTGCTGCTTGGTCAGATTGATCGCTCTGATCTGTACCAGGAATCCTTCTTCCATGAGGCGCTCCTTAATTCGCTCAGCAATCTTCTTCGTCGGGGCGATGTAAATTACAGTCCACATCTTCATCCTCCCGTTCTATTAACCGGCAAATCTACAATAGATAAATGATACCACAACCCGAGAATAACCCGCAACAAACCATGTCATTGACATCTGGTTCGCCGCAATGGCGCCTCCGCTCACGGGCATGCTCACACCGGGCAGCCTAGGCAACCGAGCATTCAGCGGCTCCAATCGTACTCGGTGGCCAGCTTGCTCTTGTGCGCGATTCTGGCAGAAGCAGCGGCGGCCAGAGCGGCGATCAGATCGTCCAGGAATACATGTATGTGGCTTCCCTTCATATTCAGCTTACGGATGATGCCGGACTTCTCCTTGTCCAGATAACCGAAACTGGTCAGGCCGATCATGCCGTAAGCATTGGTAATCCCCAGGGCCAGTACCTCGTCGACACCATACAGGGACTCATCAGCTTCCATGATATCCTGCAGCGGACGGGGCAGCAACTTCTTCTCAGCCAGCATATCCAGGGCAACGCCGGTGAGCAGAGTATATTGTACATCTCTTTTCTCTAGGACGGCAAGCACACTTGCACGGCAGTCCTCAAGCCGCAGTGCGGGATTATAGGGAAATTGCAACTCATGCACGATACTCGCGACATCGTCCAGCGCAACGCCTCTCTCAGCCAGCAGATCAAGCAGATAGTCTACCGTCTTGTTCATCGTCACGTTCCTCCCATGCATCGGTATCCAGCGGAGTGATGGGCATGTACATCATTGTATGCGGCCCGCCTGGGAAATGTGACAACTTTCTCTGTCTGCTTGATGAGATGATGCGAGGCGGCTGTGTTCACTTGATGCGTACCGACTGCTCTCCCATGATTGACTCGATCATCGCCTTAAGCGTATCCGACGGCCTGACGTTGTACTCTTCGTTCAAGGCGATCAGCTTGTTCGTACGCTCGTAGAACAGGACAACCTGCAAATCTCCAGGATGCAGCTCAAGCACCTTCTTCAAGCGGTTAAGGTCAGCAGGTTGCTCCTTGCTCCTCGCGATCTTGATAAACATGCGCTGCATCGCACTTAGACGTGGAGCCGCCTTGCGCTTGAACCGCGCCTCGACATCTGAAGCATCAAGCCGTGCAGCATCGTCCACGAGCAGTTTAACCTCTTCTTCCTGAAGCTGCAGCTTGGCTTTCACGATCAGCAGGTCGCCCTTGTTTACGATCGTGCAGACCTTCTGCCAGACACCTGGGAAGAGCACCAGCTCGACGCGCGCCGCCGTCTGATCCTCCAGTTCCGCGAACGCCATCTGCTGCCCCTTCTTCGTCACGATCGTCCGCACCGAGACGACCAGGCCAGCGGTGATCACCTCGCTGCCGTCCGCATACTCGGGCAAGAGCAGCAACTGATCCGCCTCAAGCTTGGCCAGCAGTTCGGCGTAGTCCTCCAGCGGATGGCCGGAGAGGTATAAGCCCAAAAGATCACGTTCGAACTCCAACTGCTCGGACTTCAGGAACGGCCTGACGTCCGGAGGCTCCACTGTCCATTGCGCTTCTTCGATGAAACCGAACAGATGCAATTGCAGATCTTCCCGCTCCTTCTTCCACTTCTGCGCCGCCTCCATCGTCTCGTCCAACATGGCCAGCAGTTGCGCGCGGTGGCCCGGCAGCGAATCGAAGGCGCCGCCCAAGATCAGCGACTCTATGACGCGCTTGTTGCAGACGCGCAGATCGACGCGCCGGCAGAAGTCGAGCAGGTCGGTATAGGGCTTGTCGCGGCGCTGCTCGATGATCGTCTCCATCGCGTGCGTGCCGACGTTCTTGATCGCCGCCAGCCCGAAGCGGATCGAACCATCTGCCAGAGGCGTGAACAGGACGCCGCTCTCGTTCACATCCGGCGGCAGTACGGCGATGCCCATCTTACGGCACTCGTCGACGTATTCGGCGACCTTGCGATGCGTGCCCATCACCGCCGTCAGCATCGAAGCCATAAAGGCTGTCGGATAGTGCGCCTTCAGGTATGCCGTCTGAAACGCCAGCACGCCATAGGCGGTCGCATGTGCCCGTGGAAAGCCGTAATCGGCGAAGCGGACGATCATATCATAGACCGCATGTGCCGTTTCCGCATCATGCCCTTGCTTGAGGCAGCCGCTCACGAAATGCTCCCGCTCCTGATCGAGCACCTCGCGTTTCTTCTTGGAGACCGCACGGCGCAGCAGGTCGGCTTCGCCGAGGCTGAATCCGGCCATCTGCGAAGCGATCTGCATGATCTGCTCCTGGTAGACGATGATGCCATACGTATCCTTCAGGATCGGTTCGAGCGATGGATGCGGATACTCCACCTGTGATTGCCCATGCTTGGCCTGGATGTATTTCGGGATGAATTCCATCGGGCCGGGACGGTACAGGGCCAACACCGAGATGATATCTTCGAAGTGCGTCGGCTTCAGTTCGCGCAGCACACGCCGCATCCCAGGCGACTCCAGTTGGAATACGCCGGTTGTGTCGCCTCTGCCAAGCAGCTCGTAGGTAAGCGGATCGTCGTCCGGCACCGTGCGGAAATCGACCGGCTCTCCTCCCAGCTCGGTGATGTACCGGAGCGTCCGCTCGATGATCGACAGCGTCCTTAGGCCCAGGAAGTCCATCTTGAGCATGCCGATCGATTCGAGATGCTCCATCGAGTACTGGGTCAGCGCGGTGCGCTCGGAGCCTTGCTGCAACGGCACATAGTCGGTCAGCGGTTCGCGCGAGATGACGACGCCGGCAGCATGTGTTGAGGCATGCCTCGGCATGCCTTCCAGCTTGCGGGCGATCTCGATCAGCCGCGCCACCTTCTCCTGCTTGCGGCAAGCTTCCGCTAGCTGAGGGCTCTGCTCGAGCGCCTCCTCCAGCGTGATGCCCAATTGGTTCGGGATGAGCTTGGCCGTCCGGTCAACCTCCGCATAGGACAGATTGAGCACACGCCCCACATCACGCACCGCGGCCTTGGCGGCCATCGTCCCGAAGGTGATGATCTGCGCGACATGTTCGCTGCCATATTTGCTTACCACATAGTCGATCACTTCATCGCGCCGTTCATCGCTGAAGTCAATGTCGATGTCCGGCATCGACACGCGCTCCGGGTTCAGGAAACGCTCGAACAGCAAACGATACCTAAGCGGGTCCACATCCGTGATCCTCAACACATAGGCGACCAAACTGCCGGCAGACGAGCCTCTGCCCGGACCGACAGCGATCTTCTGCTCATGCGCATAGCGGATAAAATCCCACACGATGAGAAAATAATCCGAATACCCCATCCGTTCGATGACCCCAAGTTCATACCTGAGACGCTCCTCCGCCTTCGCCCGGAACTCAGCGTCTTCCCACTCGGGCTTGTCCGCATAACGGGCCTTAAGCCCTGCTTCGCACAAGCTGGTCAGGTAGGTGTGCGCTGTGTGGCCTTCCGGAATGGGCTTGAACTCCGGCAGAACGGACCTGCCGAAGGTGAGTTCGAGGTTGCATTTGTCAGCTACGACCAGCGTGTTGGCGATCGCTTCCGGCACATGGGCGAACAGGCGAGCCATTTCCTCAGGGCTCTTCAGATACAACTGGTCGCTCGAGAAGCGCAGCCGGTCCTGATCCTCGATCGTCTTGCCCGTGCCGATGCAGATGAGCACATCCTGCACCTCTGCATCCTGCTGTGAGATATAGTGGACATCGTTGGTTGCGACCAGCGGAATCCCCGTCTCCTCGGACAGTCGGATCAACTCCTGATTGACCCGCTTCTGCTCCATGATGCCGTGATCCTGCAACTCCAGATAGAAATCATCGCCGAACATGCGCCTGTATCTGAGCGCAGCATCACGAGCTTCCTCGTAGCGTTGATGCAGCAGATGCTGCGCGACCTCGCCGCCGAGGCAGGCGCTCAGCGCGATCAGGCCGTCCGCATGCTGCTCCAGGCTGTCAAGGTCGACGCGCGGCTTATAGTAGAACCCTTGGAGATGGGCTTTGGATACGAGTCTGAGCAGGTTTCGGTAGCCTTGTTCATTTTTCGCCAGCAGGATCAGGTGATAGATAGGATTCTCCTTGCGGCTTCCCTTCTCTTCCAGCGCTCCTGTTGTCAGATAGATCTCGCAGCCGATGATCGGCTTGATGCCGCGGGCTTTGCAAGCCTTGTAGAAAGGAATGGCTCCGTATAGCACCCCATGGTCGGTCAGCGCCAGTTGGGACATGCCCAACCGCGCCGCCGTATCCGCCAATTCCTGGATGCGGGCAGCACCATCCAACAAGCTGTATTCGCTATGCACATGCAAATGAACAAAACCGCTCATCGCAAGCCCCGCCTTCCGTTCTCAACATCTGAAACTATTTTATCATACAAGGCGGGAGGAATCCCATAGATATAAGTATGAAGGACGGGCTATTGACTGACGCCGTACCGCGGTATGGACCGGAACCTAAGCGTTTTGCGCGCAACATGGATAGGCTCTTGGGACACGATGATGGGATAGGCGCACGAAACGCATCACATGATCCATAGAGGGATACTGATCAACATTCGTACGACATGCCATTGAACGATAGGAGGAGGAGACGGGGTGAGCCTGCAGGAGTTTCTCGGGAAACTGGTGCTGGATTTCTTCATCGCATTTGGCGTGATCTTCGGCGCAGCCTTGCTGGGTGGGATCGGCTCGGTGCTGACGCTGCAGCCGCCGAAAGCGGAGATGTTGCGCATCGCCACGAACTTCAAGATATGGGCGGTCGTGATTGTCATCGGCGGCACGATCGATCCCATCCGATATATTGAATCGAACCTGCTCGTCGGCGCCATCTCGCCCGCGATCAAGCAACTGCTGCACATCGTCAGCGCCTTCTTCGGAGCCTATACCGCCTCCAAGCTCGTCGAATGGATCTGCGGAGGGGGCATGCAGCCTTGAGGGTGCCGAACTTTAGGCAACTCGCCGTGTGGTCTCAGAGTTTCGGCATCTTCATCGCCGGGATGATCGTCGGTGCGGCCGTATTTATGTTGATGTATATGGATAATTTTGACTATCTGGTGCAGCAGATGGAGATTTTGAGCGAGGAGAACAATTACCTGGAGGAGCAACTTGATACGTACAACAATATGACGAATCCTGCGTTGCTCAAAAGCATCGACATCACGCTACAGAACCCGCCATCGTATCCCGTACTGGATGATGTGACGATAACCCAGTTGCAGAAGCTGGCGCGCGAAGAGTTGAAGTTCATGGTCGGGCAGCGCGTCAGCCGGCTTGAGCCGGAATATATCAAGCGCCTGTTCGGCAAGAAGGTGTTCACGTTGGACGATGGGAAGGCGAGCTACGTCGTGGAGATCAACTCGATCTTCATTGCAGACGGTGTGATGCGTGTCTGGCTGTGGGCGAACCGATACATGCAGCCGATGGGTTCTTGACCGATTGCCGTCATCTCGTATCTCCTGCACCAAGTATTGCGCGTTCTGCCACACAAATGTGCCTGGCAGCGCCATCTGTGTGGAGTGTGCTCGATCTCGCGATGGCGAGTGTCCGAACCGTATCTCATACGTCAACTATCGTGCGCTCTATTACATGAATGTGCCAGGCAGTACCATCTGTGTGGTGTGCCTGATCTCGCAATGGTGAGTGTCCGAACCGTATCTCATACGTCAACCATCGTGCGCACTGCCACATCCGGTCCCCCTCTTAGCGCCCGATGATTTGTATACTGTTCATTTGTGCGCTCAGCCGGACGTTATGTTACAATAGGTTGGTAACGAATGTGCGAGGAGCGTATAGGAACATGACCAAATTCTCATCTGCCATATGGCTGTCAACGATCACACCAACATCCGTCGAGGCAGAAACCAGCTATACATGGACTCAATTCATCGGAAGCACCATACTGCTCGTCATCATGTGTCTGTGCGCATGTTTGTCCGTGTTCTATAGCTTCCGCTACCGGCGTGCGACAGACCCGGCCGTACGCGGATTGAATCAGGCGAAGACGAACATCAATATGGGCATCACGCTGATCGCCCTGTCCTTGATCCTGATCCTGACCTATGAAGCCAACTGGCTGAGATCGATCATCGGCGCAATCTTCCTGCTTATGGGCTTGTTCAACCTGTTCGCAGGCATCCGCAACCGGCGCATCTTCCTGAACTTCGGAGCAAGGCAGGAGGAACACAAGTAACGGGCAGGAACGCCCCGCTCATGCGTGATGTACGAAATTTCGAACACTCGGGCCGGTCTCTCCCGTCATCTCGGCCATTTTGGACGTAATTTCGTACACCCAGGCCGGTTTCGCCGGCTTGTCCAACGTTTGTGTACGATTTTTCGTACATTTTCGCTGGTTTCGACCGATTATGCGGAGTTTTTGTACGAAAAATCATACAGCTGAACCGATTTCGCTCGAGTTCCCAGCCATGTTGGTCGATTTTTCGTACATTTTCGCTGGTTTCGACCGATTATGCGGAGTTTTGTACGAAAAATCATACAGCTGAACCGATTTCACTCGAGTTCCCAGCCATGTTGGTCGATTTTTCGTACATTTTCGCTGGTTTCGACCGATTATGCGGAGTTTTTGTACGAAAAATCATACAGCTGAACCGATTTCGCTCGAGTTCCCAGCCATGTTGGTCGATTTTTCGTACATTTTCGCTGGTTTCGACCGATTATGCGGAGTTTTGTACGAAAAATCATACAGCTGAACCGATTTCGCTCGAGTTCCCAGCCATGTTGGTCGATTTTTCGTACATTTTCGCTGGTTTCGACCGATTATGCGGAGTTTTTGTACGAAAAATCATACAACTGAACCGATTTCGGTCGAGTTCCCAGCCATGTTGGTCGATTTTTCGAACACTCGGGCCGGTCTCTCCCGCCATCTCGGCCATCTTGGACGAATTTTCGTACATCCCCGACCGCCCCAACCATCCAGTCGGCCGTTCATCAGCGGTTAACCGCCGTATCCCCGCCGCCTCACACCATGCATCTTAACCTTCATGCTCGATCAACTGCGCCGCCAACATCGCCTTCGCCGCCAAGGATTCTCCCGCATAGACCTCAATGTCCACCTTGCCGTACCTGCGGCTGATCTCGATGATCTTCGGACGGATCTCGATGATGCTCTCGATCTGCACCGGACGAAGATAATAGGTGGAGATATTATCCAACACGAGATCGCTGTTCTTCACTTCCTTGACCGCCCGGTAAGCAGCCTTCGTGATCAGCGTGGTCAGCACGCCCTCCGATACGGTCCCGATATTATTCGTCATCTGCGGCGTGATCGGACCGCGGAAGATCAGATGGCCTCTGGCATCGCGCAGCTCTTCGAATTCGCTAAGGATCAGATCCTCGATCGTCTCCCCGCCTTGCGGCTGCCTCTGCGTATATTTCATCGCATTCAGAACTTCCTGCCGGTAGAGGACACCGATCAGCTTGCGGTTCACATCGATGATCGGCAACATATCGATACCTTCCCATACCATGATGTGCGCGGCCGAAGCAACCGAGGTTTGGAGATTGGCGGAGATCGGATTGCGCGTCATCAGCTTGTCCACCGTCCAAGCATCATGCTCACCGTTGATATCGCTGGAAGAAATCACGCCAACCAACCGATTCCACTCATCGGTAACCGGATATTGCCTCTGCCCGCTCTCATCCATCAATCGCCGCATCTCCGCGATCGTGCTTGTCGGCTTGAGCGCAAAGACACGCTCATTCAGGTTCACAATATCCTCCACCATCATGATCTTGCGCTTAATATTGCGGTCGTAGATGGCACGGTTGATCGTCGATGCAACCGTAAACGTGTCGGATTCGCAGGAGATGATCGGCAAGCACAGCTCATCCGCCAGCTTCTTCGCTTCTTCGGAAGCATCGAATCCACCGGTGATGAGCACGCCAGCTCCCTGTTCCAGAGCCCGTATATGTGCTCGATAGCGGTTCCCGACGATCAGCAGGCTCTGCGCCTCGATGTAGCGCACCATGGCGTCCAACTCCATCGCGCCGATCACAAACTTCTGGAGCTGCTTGCCAAGTCCCTGAGAACCTCCGAGCACTCGTCCGTTGACGATCTCGACGACCTCGGCAAACGTCAGGTGATCGATCTGTCTCTCCCGCTTCTCGATGCGCACCGTGCCGGTTCTTTCCTTCGTCGCGACGATACCGAGATTCTCCGCTTCCTTAATCGCGCGGTATGCCGTACCTTCGCTGACTTCCATGGCCTTGGCAATTTTGCGCACGGAGATTTTGGTGCCGGGTTTAAGCGATACGATATGCCGGATGATCTGTTCATGTTTGGTGATGGGCTCGTCATCGTCTTGCAGCAATGCATTTGGTCTTGTGCCGTAATCCGCTTCTTTGAGGGTAGCATCTTGGCCGTCATTTATTTCATCGGATATCCGTTCCTCGTCGTCATACCAATCCGCCATAACTGTTACACCTCATCGTCAATAAACTGTACCAATCTGTCTTAATGGAACCATTATACGTGGATCGTTGCAAACAAGCAATCTAGAGTTCCAACCGCATCTCCACGCACAAAAAAACAGACCGACTGCCATCGATCTGTCTCCTATGATCAACTTTACCGCCGCCATATCCTTCTTCCCCGAATCGATCCACACCCGTCAACTGGCGCTTCGGTCACGCTTGGCATATGCTTCCAGGATGCTGCGCTGCAGGCGCCAATATTTGAACCGTTTGATCGCCCGGATCTCCCGCTCCGTCTGCTCGTCAACGCCGAATAACTCATGCAGTTGCGCAGCGATGATGAGCAACGCCATGCATATCCAGACGACGCCAAAGATCGTCTCCATCGTCCACCCTTGGCCGATCGGCAGACGAGGCACCGCATAGACCAACATGCCTGCGGCAATCAGGAAATACAAGATCGTTCTTTTGCGTCGAACCATGTTGCCACCCTCCTTGTGCTGTCATGTGCTTGGTACCAGGATATGAGGGGGCCTGGACATTTATGATCAAGACGAAGACAAGATGATGAATAACGGAACGTGGTTCCGCTATTTCGATGATAACCTGCTATCTCAGGATGCTAACGGCATATCGATACGTGAAGTGATTTAGCAGTATCCCAGGGGTTTGACACCCCTAACCCAATAAAGGATTGCCGTTCCGTTAGCGGCGCAAAACGGGTCAATAAGCCATCAATAACGGATCCACGTTCCGTTGCAAGTCAGGGGGAGTTGCACGAGCCGTCCCCTATACGGCGTTCAGCTCCTTGCCACATTCAGATATCCATCCACAAGTAAAACAAAGCCTGTAGAATGCCGATTATCCCGCCGAGCAAGGCGCCGAGCCAGGTGATCGCCTTGAATTCCCGTCCGGTGATGCTGAGGATCACTTCCTCGACCTGATCCATCGGAAAGTCCTCCACCTGCTTCTGCACGAGCTTCGACAGGTTCAAGGTGCGCACCGCCTGGTCGATCCGGTCGCTCACCAGATTCATCAAGCGTTCGGCGATGAGCGGCGTCATACCGAGCAACTGCTCTTTGCGGCTTGCCAGAAGCTGCCTCGGCGTCATCTCCCAGATGCGGTTGACCCAGCCTCGCCATGGTACTTGATGGTTAACGTAGCCAGCGAACCACTCCGCATCGGACAGCGGATCCTGTGACGAAGTCGCCGGATCGCCATCCGTAGATGGCGAAGAGGTGGTTAGCTCCAGGCGATGCCGCAACTTGCCAAGCAACTCGGCAGGTGTCATCTCACCCAGCCGGTCTTTCTGTTTCATGAGTAGCCCACCCAGCATGTCATTCGCTGCTGGTGAAGCGAGATAGTTCAGCAGAGCATCACGGACCTTGCGCGTGATCTTGTCCTCATCAACGAACATCCCGGCCAGCATCCCCATCATGCCACCGAGATTGCCCAGCATCTGCGTAACGATGCGGTGTATGATCAGCAGCCCGTTGGTCGAGGAGAGCTCTGCGCGCAGCGCCTGCACGATCCATGGTACAGCTTCGCGGGTGAGCAGATCGTCAACAGGAAGTTTGAGCTGATCCAGCAGCTCGCTCAGAGGACGCTGCATGATCGGCAGCTTCCCGTAAGTAGCAACGTGATTAGCCTGCATGTCATCTGCCAGACCGAGTGCGACAGCTTCTCCGGACGTCCCGTCTGAAAGCGTGCCGACAGCCTCCGACCGTCCATCCGAATCGCCACGCTCGCCGCTGGCCCCCGTCTCTACTGCCCCAGCGCTTCCACCGCCTCGCGAGCCGATGCCCGCCTCCAACAACGCATCCCCTCCACGAGGCTCGTCGCCAAAACTCGAATCAACCGTATCTGCTCCGCCGATTGCCAGCGCCTCGCCTGTACTTGATTCTTGCGACATAGCAAGATTCCTCGTCATCGCGTCGCTCCACAGTCCTCTGACGCCGTCCATGATGATCCGCTCCGCCAACTGTTCCAACGTCCGCTTCGCACTTTCCGCCTGCTCTGGGCCAAGCAGCCTGGCAGCGACCTCCTCCAGCGTCTCATCCCGCTCCGCCCAGCTCTCCACCAGTTCGCGCAGCTTGCGCTCGACCTGGCCGCGCAGCTCCGGCTGCTGCAGCACCTCCTTCAGTCCATCCGCCGTCACCAGATAGTCGCTGACGACGCGTCCGAGCGATGCAGCGATCTCTCCCTTGCGCTTCGGAATCAGACCGGGTGTGAACGGGACTCTCTTCCCCCACACTCTCCATTCCCTCCTCGGCAGGAACAGCATCTTGATCGCCAGATAGTTGGTGATGTACCCGATAACAGCCGCTACAACGATACTAACCGCCACGAAGATTGCATTTTCCACTGCTTATGCCCCCAGCGTCCAGATTATTCACCAAGAAATTTTACAGGACATATGATGAAGTACATACGTCTAAAGCAAGAAGGAGATCCAGCATGTCTTCGGTTAAAACAGAAATTCATGTTCTGAGCTCCGACATCTCTCCCGAAGAGTACTTGCACATGGGCGCAGCCATGATCAGAAAGCTCAACATCCCGACGCATCGCACGCTCAACCTAAGATTCGGCTCCCGTAAGCTGGAAGTGCAGGTCACGCCGCTACCCCGAAGCAGCAAGAATGTGCTGCGCATGACCGAAAGCATCGCTGACAGCCTTGGCTTAGCCCACGGGGACATCTTGCGTATCCGGTACGATGTCCGCACGAAGACCATCACCCTCGGTCCCGTGATTGGCGTCATGCTTCCGAGCATGTCTGACAGTCTGGATCGCCCCTTCGGCAATGTCACTGCCTTCTGCAAGGAATTGCATGGAGCAAGCCTGAACTACGGCGGGCTCGTTTATTTCTTTACGCCAGACGGGATCGCCGAGTCGGATGTGGACGGACTGCGCTATGCTTCACAACGCTTCAAACGGATGCGATTTCCGATTCCCGACATCGTCTATAACCGGCTGACCACAAGAAGGCTGGAAAACAAGGATAGCGTACAACAATTTTTCCTGCATGTAAAATCCAGGCACAACGGTTATGTATTCAATGAAAAATTCCTCGACAAAAATGACGTCTTCAGCGCGCTGGCCCGCGAACCTGCGATACGGCGGCTGCTTCCTGAGTCCCATCTTTTCACAAAATACGAGCAATTAAACAACATGTGCAAACGCTATGGCTGCGTCTTTCTGAAGCCGGTCACGGGCAGCCTGGGCAAAGGAATCATCCGCGTATCACGGCAAGGGGACCGCATCGTCTGCCAATTCGCCAGCGTGAACGGGTCACTGCGCAAAACTTACCCCTCCCTGCAAAAAGCCTTTCCGACGATCAAAAGCAAGGTTCAGGGGAAGCGCTACCTGATTCAGCAGGGACTTGCCCTGATCACCGTGCAGGATCGGCCTGTCGATTTTCGTGCATTGGTGCAGAAAAATCAGAGGAACATCTGGTCCATCACGTCGATCGTCGGAAGAATCGCGAACAGTCAGAGCTTCGTCTCCAACGTTGCGCGCGGCGGCAAGCTGTGCGCTGCGCGCCTTGCCCTCATGCAGTCGAATCTGCCGACGCATCTAGCGGCTTCCGTCTATGTCACGCTCAAGAAGGCTGCTCTCGACATCGCCCAGGTGCTGGATCATGAGATGCCGTACCATTTCGCCGAGCTAGGAATCGATCTGGCCGTTGATACCACGGGGAGGGTGTGGTTGCTCGAGGTCAATTCCAAACCGTCCAAGATGGACGGCACACCGTTATCCGTCGGGAAGATAAGGCCATCGGTGAAGAAAATGCTGCTGTACAGTCGAGCATTGTCAGGAATGTAGGTGAACGGCGATGAGTATTCCCACGGAACGCAAGACCCTTGGTATCATGGTCGTCACTAGCCGCACGGCAAGGCGCGGATCACCTCCGTTCGGCGACCGCGGCTTCTATCGCAGACTGAGCAAGATCGGGCACCAGGCAGGAGTGGATGTCATCGTCTTCGACCCGCTTCATACGAACTGGAATACCATGGAGGTCAACGGTTACCAATTTGTCGCCCACGATGCCAGGTGGGTCAAGGTTCAGAAACCGGTGCCGCCCGTCATCTATGACCGGTGCTTCTATTCCGGCAGAACCCAGTATCTCCGCTACAAGCAAGCGATCAACCGACTGCGCGGGCTTAAGTCTGTGCGTTGCGTCCTGTGCGGCCTCAGCGGCAAATGGCAGGTGCATGAGATGCTTGCCCAACATCCGAAGCTTCGCTCGTACTTGCCGGAAACGGAGCAGCTTACAGATATCCGCCAGGTGAACGAGTGGCTTGATCTCCGCGGGGCATGCATCTTGAAGCCGAATGCAGGTTCACACGGCAAGAAGATCCTGCGTATCATCAAACTCGATACGGGAGGATACGAAGTCAGCGGCAGGGATGCGTTGAACAGGACGCTCAGCGCTACCTTCGATTCCTTGCCCCAGTTGCTCAGATGGCTGAACGCATTTGTCAGTTATAAACGGTATTTGATACAGGAGTCGCTGAGCTTGACCACCTCTTCCGGGAGATCGTTTGACGTTCGCTCCCTCGTGCAGAAAGGAGGGGACGGAAAGTGGCAGATGACTGGCATGGCCATTCGCCTCGGCCGCCCAGGCAGCCTCACGGCGAACATTCACGGCGGAGGCGAGTCCCGCCCGCTGCTTCCGTTTCTCAGCGAGCAATACGACGAAGCGACTGCCCAGATGATCATCAGCGACCTGGAGATGTTATCCCGACACATTCCTCTGCAGCTCGAGAAACATGCTGGTCCATTGTTCGAACTCGGCATTGATTTTGGCATCGACAGAGAAGGCAGGGTCTGGATACTCGAGGTGAATTCCAAGCCTGGCCGCTCCATCTTCACTCAACTGCATGACGTAAGCAGAAGCAAGGCCAGTGTCCATAATCTGATTAGCTATGCGCGTTATTTGCTCGACAGGCAATTAGGAGGGTTAGCCAAATGAGTTTGACCACCTTGAGGGTCCATATCACGTACCGATCAGATAAAACCGTCTACATCACCCGTTCGCTGCTTGCCGACCTGCAGCTCACAGTTAACAAGACGCTGCGAATCAGCCTGGGGAAGCGTTCCTTGGAAGCGCCGATCCGTATCCTGCGAAGAACAGGCAACCATCTGTACCTGCCAGCGAGTTTGCAGCGCCAATTGCTGGTACCCAGTGCCGGCGCGTGTTATGCCGTCCGTGACGGTAGCGGGGGGCTAAGGATCGGACCGCTGATTGGACTGATGACATCGAGCCGTCCTCCCGGACGCAGAAGCACGATTCGCCCTTATATCCTCGCCGGACACAAGAAGTCGTTCTATTGCGCCTTTCATCCGAGCGATGTGAACTGGAGCGATGAGACGATGAGCGCCTACTTCATCACCAGCGGCGGCGGATGGACGAAGAAAACCGTACCTCTGCCGGATGTCGTATACAACCGCATGGGAAGCAGGCGGAGCGAGCGCCTTCCCTCCATGGAGGCGTTAAAGGAACGGTTTCAGCGGCGCGGCATCCCGATCTTCAATTGGAACTTCTTCGACAAGTCGGAGGTGTATGCACTGTTGTCCGGCGAGCCGGAAGCGGAGCAGCATGTGCCGGAATCGATCACGGCTCCGACTTACCAGCAGGTGAAAGATATGCTCTCGAAATATCATCTCGTCTATCTGAAGCCGACCTCCGGCAGCCTGGGCAGAGGCATCATGCGGCTGACCTATAAGCCGAAGAGCGGCTACTATCTGCGCTACAGAAGCAACGGACATAACACGCTGCTGAAGTTCAACCGGTTCGCCGAGCTGCGCCAGGCGATCAGCCGAAGAACGGCATCGCTCAGCCGTTACGTATGCCAGCAGGGCATTCGCCTGATCGAGATCGACCGCTGCCCGATCGACTTCCGCTTCCATCTTAACAAGAATCGTTCTGATGAATGGGTCGTAGCCGGCATCGGTGCCAAGAAGGCAGGACGCGGCAGCGTCACCACCCACCTAAGGAACGGCGGCAAGCTGCTGACTCCTGAGCAGGCCCTGACGATGGCTTTCGGTTCACGTGCCGGAGAGATCCTGGAGAAAGCTAAGCGGGAGTCAATCAAGTTGGCGGAGGTTATCGAACGCAAGTCGCGGCACCGGGTCGGCGAGATCGGATTCGACATCGGTATCGACAAGAACGGCATGATCTGGATGTTCGAGGCAAACGCCAAGCCCGGACGGTCAATCTTCAAACATCCGGCGCTTAAACAACAAGGCAAGCAATCGCTCCGCTATATCTTTGAGCATTGCATGTACCTCAGCAAGTTTCGATCCGGGAGTGAGGACTGATGGAGACGAATCAAGAGCTGGCGAAGCCGAGAAACCGGCAGGCAGTCATCGCGATCCTCGCCATGCACGATGATCTGAGGCCGTTCCGCGGCAATTCGCAGAATTTTGCTGACCTGATCGAAACCGGGCAGCAGCACGGCGTGCAGATCTATGTCGTGACGCCAAGAGATCTGAAAATCAAGCGGAGGACGGTCACCGGATACTCCTATGACAAGCAAACCGGAACTTGGGTACGCCATCAGATACCCCGGCCGACGGTTATCTATAACAGGCTGCCGTACCGCAAGGATGAGTTGGACCCCGAGGTACAGGAAGTGATCAAGCAATGCATGGCGCATCCGCGCATCCGCTTCTATAACCCGTCCTTCTTCAACAAATGGCAACTGATTGAGTGGCTCCGCCAATCGCAGAAAACCAATAAACTGATCCCTCACACGGTCCAATGGAGGCCGAGCATCAAGCTGAGCCCGCTGTTCTCCCGGTCTCCGCTCTTATATCTGAAGCCGGAGTCTGGCAAGGCGGGCAAGGGCATCATGCAGATACGCCGAAGAGGCGGAAGCGAAGCAACCTACCGGCTGAGCGTGCAAACCGCTAAGAAAGCCGCACGTTACCGCTTCCGGTCGCTGAAGAGCCTTAAGGCCAAGCTCCAAGAGCTGATCGGCAACGAACCTTATATCGTACAGCAAGGCATCCTGTTGCCAAGGTACAAGAAAAGACCGTTCGATCTCAGAGTGCTCGTACAGAAAAATGAGAAGGGCGTGTGGAGCCTTACCGGCATCGGCGCTCGGCTTGCGGGGAGCAAGAGCATCACCACCCATGTGCCGCGCGGCGGGACGATCGATGACCCGGTCAAACTGCTCAGCGCAGCCTACGGGGAGGAGGAAGCCGCCCGCATCCTGTCGCGCGTCAGGAAAGCCGCCGTCGCCATAGCGCGCCAGATCGAAGCCAGCAACCATTCCCTAATCGGCGAGATGTCGATGGATATCGGGATCGATGCAAATGGCAGTCCGTGGTTCTTTGAAGCCAACTCCAAGCCGATGAAATTCGATGAACCCCATATTAGGGCGAAGTCTCTTGAGAACACGGTGTTGTATTGCAAGTACCTGGCCAACAAGGCACGGGGAAAGACGAAGAATTCGAAGGATTAATGGACATCATGCTCATCGCTTAAGCTTGTTATCATTATCCCATGAAGTAGGTGACTGCTTGTGTCCCAGCTCAAGTTGGGCGTCATGACCTTGTATCTGAACGACCAGAAACAGATCGACGAGATGCCGTATATACGCCGATTGCTCATCGAATCGAAACGCATGGGGATCGATGCCTTTCTGTTCACCCCGGAGGATGTTGATCATGAGCGTGCTCGCATCCTGGCATTGCGCTATGATGCGGAGAACCGGCGTTGGAAGCGGGTGTGGACGGACTTCCCCGATATGATCTTCGACCGCTGCCGCTATCAGCCTACCGAACGGTTCAAGCAGCTCGGTCTCTTCCGCAGCCGCTACCCGAAGCTCAATTATCTGAACCGCCCTCTGTCCAACAAATGGCGCATCCATCAGTTATTCTCGCAGAATCCGGCGATCAGCCCCCATCTGCCAGATACGAAGCTGTTCATGGAAGGGCGGGGGCTGTTGTCGTTCCTCGCGAAGCACCGAGTGGTCTTCCTCAAGCCGGTCAACGGCACGGGCGGCAGGGGAATCCTCCGCATCGAGAAGCTGGACAACGGCATGTATCTGATCCAAGGGAGAGACGCGCATCGCCGGATCATCCCTGAGCAGACGCTGAGCATGCGCGCGATGCTGCGCAAGGCGTACAGTTGGGTGTATGGCCGCGTCTACCTGATGCAGCAGGGCATCGATATCATGCTCAACAACCGGCGGGTACATGACTTCCGCATGTTGGTGCAGAAGAACGGCAAAGGGGAGTGGGAAGTGACGGGATGTGCCGGGAGGATCGGCGCGGCGCGCAGCATCACGAGCAACCTCCACGGCGGAGGCAGAGCAGTCGAGATGGAGAAACTGCTCCGGCAGCGCTTCGCCAGCGACAAGACGATCGAGAACATTCGCCTGATGGCGGAGCGGCTGGCGATGGATATCGTCGAGCAACTGGAGCAGGAATACGGACGGCTGTGCGAGTTGGCGCTCGACCTGGCCGTCGATCCCGAGGGAAAGGTGTGGCTGATCGAGATCAACCCAAAGCCGGGACGCAACATCTTCCTGCAGATCAACAATCTCGAAGCTTACCGCACCGCCGTCATCCGCCCACTGGAATATGCGAAATGGCTGCATAAGCAGCTTCAAGCTTGACGGGAGTGGATCTAGCAGTGATCTTAGGCTTGGCGGACGTTACAACATTAACAACCGCAAGCCTAACATAGGCGGCATGCATAAGATTGGCAGACTGGTGCAGGCTTCCGCTTGCACCAGTCTGGCCTGTTTCTTGGCGTGCTCTGCACCCGAGAATCCTTCACCTGCCTGCTCCAAGTAGCGGAAGTCCCAACAACGTTATATCCTCCATCAGCCGGTCTTCCCAAGAATAGAGGAAGCAAGGCGACCTTATTTGCAGCCGAAACATTCATCTATTGGATGCTTCCGATATTTTTGGAATGTTGGAGTACATTCAATGATCGCCACCAAACGAGCCGTTATTTTGGAAGGCTAGTTGGATGTCATCCAATTAATCCTGGCATATAAAACGTTTGATGCCGTTTTTCAAGGAGATGATGGTGCATTTTTCCACTTACGACCGTGAAGATGGCCATTCCCGCTTCGATTAGTTGGATGATATCCCATGAACATCTCGCATGATATATTCGACACCTCGCATATCTCTTCCGACCTTTAATCTGGCAACCTTCGTAAGCTTATTGATCATGGGCGCTATCTAACTTCTCCATACAACAAACTCCCGTGAATCTGTCTGGACTCACGGGAGTTTGTCGTTGCGCGATGTATCACATCGCTTACTTCGGTGTGCCAACTGCGAAAATCTTCTTCGTCTGCTGATCCTGTTTGATGATCTCGACGGCTTCGCGGAAGCGAAGAGAGTGGACGATCTCCCGTTCGCGCAGGAACTTGAGGCTGTCCTGCAGATCCACGTCGTCCGTCATGTCGATCAACCATTGATACGTGGCACGCGCTTTCTCCTCTGCTGCTATGTCTTCGTACAGATCGGCAATCGGGTCGCCCTTCGCTTGGATGTATGCCGCCGTCCACGGCACTCCAGAAGCGTTGTGATAGAACAGAGCCCGGTCATGGTTCACATAGTGGTCACCAAGACCCGCTTCCTTCAATTGCTCAGGCGTGGCGTCTTTCGTAAGTTTGTATACCATTGTAGCGATCATTTCCAAGTGTGCAAATTCCTCTGTCCCGATATCGGTGAGCAGCCCGATGACTTTGTCCGGAATCGAATACCGCTGGTTTAGATACCTGAGTGCTGCTGCCAGTTCTCCGTCCGCGCCGCCGTATTGTTCGATCAGAAATTTGGCCATGCGAGGATCGCATTTGCTAACGCGTACCGGGTATTGCAGTTTTTTCTCATAAATCCACATGAATGACTTACCTCCCAGAATCCGATTTGCTTAAATCCTACACTTGCCATGGCCAAGGAGTGTCGTTCCATTGCCACGGAAAGCCGGAGTAGCTGTTGCCGAAATTTTGCAGCGGGCCGTACATCGCTTCGAACTCCTGCGCCACTTTCTTCCTCACCTGGGCGAAGTGGTTGAACTGCTGCAAAGCCTGCATATCCTGCGGGTGCGTATCCAGATACAACTGTAGCTCGACAAGCGTAAAGTCGATCGCCTGCAGTTCATGCAGCCTGCGGTAATATTCATTATCCAGCTTCGTCTTCATCTTCTCGCGTCCTCTCCTTTCATCGCGTTCAAAATTCAGGCTCATACGGGCTGGACAGCAATGGCCACAGGGTTCCTCTCTTCAACGCTTCGGCGGGAGCGAACTGGGGAAGGCCGGCCGGCTGGAAGTTCAGATACTGGTTGATCGGCACGACATAGCGCTTCACGGTGATCGGTGGACATGGATCATATGGACCGATGAACGGCTCGTAATAGCGGTACGGATTCTTGGCTGCCTCTTCGATAGGCATCGGCAACGGAAGCGGTTGATCTGTCCCCATGGGTTTGATATGGGCATTCACATTTGCAGTTGCCGGCGGGAATGAAGACTGCTGAGCGACCGGCATCGGGTTCGGGTACACCGGCAGATTAGGCATGTAGTTCGGGATGGACGATGCTGTGAATGCCGGATTCGCTCCGCCTGCTGCGGCCAGGTTCGGATTCGGCGTGGACGCTGCCGTAAACGCCGGATTCGCTCCGCCCGCTGCGGCCAGGTTCGGATTCGGCATGGACGCTGCCGTGAACGCCGGATTCGCTCCGCCCGCTGCGGCCAGGTTCGGATTCGGCATGGACGCTGCCGTGAACGCCGGATTCGCTCCGCCTGTTGCGGCCAGATTCGGATTCGGAACAGCGGCCATCCCATATGTTGGACCTGACGGCGCGTTCATCGGCTGCATGCCCATGTTCGCTGCCGGACTGACTGACGGCGTCACATTTGTACTTGCCGACTGTAACATATTGGGCAACATGGACACATTACCGCTTGCTGTGCTGGTGGTCGTACTATTCGGCTTGACATGGATAACCGGCTTCACCTGTTCGGTCGGCTTGACTTGCTCTACCGGTTTCACCTGTCCGGCAGGTTTCGTTTGCTCCATCGGTTTCGCTTGCTCTGCCGGTTTCGCTTGTTCAATCGGCTTCGCTTTCTCTACTTGCTGAGCTTCTACCTTGTCAGGTTGGACAGGCTTGGCCTGTGGTTTAGGTGCTTCCAAGTATACCGTCCTCCTCTATTTCTCGACAGATTTGTGCGCAGGGCATCCGCCCTCACGCCCATGCTTTAACATATGTCAGTCGCCTATCATGTGTTATAGGTAAACGCCCAGTTCAAGACGGAACGAACGAGTAATCAACTCCTTCCATACTTCAGCCAGATGCGAACGCTCATTCATGTCAAACGCGAGAAGCGCAGTCCCGCCCCACGGGCGAAACTGCGCTTCGCATTGCTTAAGGTTATGTGGTTGTGCGCAAACACATCTTATTCCAACTTAAGCTTGATATTGAGCAGGCCTTCCTTGCGCATCGCCTGATACACGAGCACCACGACCGGTCCGAAGAACAGGCCGATGACGCCCATCAGCTCATAGCCGACATACAGGCTGATCAACGCGGCCAATGCACTGATGCCAACGGCCTCGCCAAGCACCTTCGGCTCGATGATGCGGCGAATGACGGTGATTACGATGAACAGGACGATGAGCCCGATGGCAATGAACCAATTGCTGATCAACGCCTGATAGATCGCCCATGGGACGAGGAAAGAGCCGACACCCAGGATCGGCAGCAGATCGACCAGCGTGACGAGGAAAGCAATCGCAAATGCATGATCGATGCCCAAGATGAGCAACCCAAGCAGGGTCAGAATATAGGTCATGAGCGAGAAGAACAGCTGAGCCCGCACGAAGCCGAAGATCGATCCGCGCAAGTTACCGAGCACGGTGTCCACCTTCGGGCGGGAACTCTCATCGAACACCGACAGGAAGCCCTGCTTCATCCGTTCCAGGCTGATGTTGAACAGGAACACGGCGACGATGAAGAACAGGAAGAAGATGAACAGGCCAGGAATCTGCTTGGCGTAATTCAATGCGAAAGTAGACAGGTTGGAGAGCAGGCTTTGTACCCCCTGCATCAAGGCATCCGTACCTGCCTGTATGGCCGCAGCCAGGCTCTCGGCTTCCTCAGGCGGCAAGGTTTCATACAACAGATCGGTGTTGATCGTGATTTTCTCGATATATTCCGACACGAGATGGAAATTGTCCCGGGCATAATTGATGAAGCTCATCAACTCAGAGAAGATTTTCACGCCGATCAGATACGCTGCCAATAACAGGATCAACGTAAACACGGCAGAAGTGATTGTTCCTGCTGCAACACGCCCTATCTTCAGATAACGCATGATCAGCTCGGTGAACGGCTCCATGAACAGAACGACAACAAGCGCCAGCAGAAAAGGCAGGCCGATGGTGAACAAGGCATACAAGAAACCCAGACCCAATATGATAATCATCAACGTTCTTTTCGTCATGTAGACACCTCTCGATTCCAAAGCTTGTCCCATACCATCATGTTCAATCAGCGCTGAAGGGAGCCGGGTACTTGCACCAGTCTGTCCTCTGGCATCTTCATTGCAGCGGCCTATGGCCGCTTCTGAGCCGTTTTGAAATCGATGTATCGCCCGCGATCAAATGACCGCCTTACGCTTCTTAAAATCTACATCCGAATAATACATGTCAGCCACGAGCAGATTCGGCCCGCAGCAACGTGCAGCAGGACAATGGCAGTTGATCGTCCTGTTCAAAGGATGCTCATGCGTCCAACGGTCAAACACATCATCGAGCTTGTCGTGCAGGATTGAGCCCAGTGCAGGCACATCGGCGAAATCCGTCACAAACACATCCCCGGTAAACAGATTGACATTCAGGCGATTCCGTCCATCCGGGTCGTTCCGGACAGTTACGTTAGGCGCGCTGATGAGCCGGTTCAGCAGGTCGTGGTCTTCGGGTACGTCACTGCAACGGAAAAATGGCAACGTCCCGAACAACATCCAAATGTCCGGATCCTTGGCATCGAGCAGCGAATGGATGGCTTCCCGGTAATCCGCAAGCGACAACTTCGGCAGTCCCATTGCAAATGCGCTCGGATACATCGGATGGACTTCATGACGCTTGCAACCCATCTCGACGATATGGCGATGAATTTCGGGGAGATGGCGATGCGTGCGGTAATTGATCATCGATTCAGCCGAGACGAACAGGCCTCCAGCGCTCAGCTTCTGCGCATTCTCGATCATCCGCTCGTACAGCTTGCCAGCTACAGCCGGAGAGACGGGATGTGGCGTGCGGGCAAAGGTGATTTCGTGGAAGTCTTTCGCATTTGTATAGTTATAAGAAATATGCATCACATCCAGATATGGAGCGATCTTCTCATACTTCCCATAATCCAGCGTCAGGTTGGAGTTCATCTGCGAATAGATGCCACGCTCTCTGGCGTAACGGAGCAGCGGCAGAATCGTCCTCTCGATCGTGCGATCACTGAAGGACGGCTCGCCGCCTGTAATGCTGATCGTCTTCAGATGTTCCACTTCGTCGAGACGCTTCAGGATGAGGTCGATCGGGAGCGTATCCCCTTCGCTGGCCACGAGCATGTCGCCAACGGCGCAATGTTCGCAGCGCATATTACACAGGTTCGTCACCGTCATCTCGACGCTGGTCAGCACATATCGGTTGTATCGCTCAAGCGAGTGGATCGGGTCCCATGGATCCGTCTCCGGCCTGAAAGGCTCCGCTCGCATTTCTACTTTGATCATGTTCGTCATCCTTTGTTTGCTTGTCACTATTGTTTCCAATGTATATGTCAAATCTACCTATCAACGCAAAAAGAGACCGTCGTTCACCTTAACGATCGTGACATTCAACTTCTTGGACAGATCAATCTCATAGATGTCCTTGAGCTCCTGGCCTTCCGCATCGGCAATGATACGGACGACCGGACGGTGCGGCAGCGAAGAATTGATGTCCACCACGATCCCGATCTCGCCGGTATTCAGTTCCACCGTCGTACCTGGCGGGTATATGGCCACGCGGTCTCGGAAAACGTTCACCATTTCCAGATCGTACTGCAATCCGGCGCCAGCATACAGCACCTCAACGGCTTCGTGCGGCAAAGCGGAATGCTTGTAAACGCGATACGACGTCATCGCATCGAACGTGTCAACGATGGCGATCAGTCTGGCATATTCATGGATCTCTTCTCCCTGGATGCCGCGCGGGTACCCGGAGCCGTCCAGACGTTCATGGTGCTGCAGCGCACAATGGGCTGATATTAATGATATATTCGGTATATCTTTCAATATGCGAAACCCGTCATCCGTATGTTGACGCATGATGGCCATTTCTTCTTCGGTCAGTTTGCCAGGTTTTAACAGGATATGCTGGGGCGTCATCGTCTTGCCGATGTCGTGCAACATCGCCCCCATCCCAAGCACACCAAGCTGATCCCGCGAGTATCCAAGCGCAGAACCAAGCATGATCGCATACAGGCAGACGTTCAGGGAATGTTGGTACAGATAATGATCAGCGCCCTGGATCGCATTCAGCATGATCATGGCTTGATCATGGCTCTTGAGCTCATCGATGATCGTATCGAGCACGCGGCGAAATTCTTTGCCCAGGTTCACGTTGTTCTGTATGCGGCCGAACTTCGCCTCATCCATGAATTTCTGAAAGTTGGAACGGATGGTGAACAGTGCTTCTGCGCGCGTCTTATCGCTGATCGGCTCATGAAGTTCGATGTCATCAGCCCGGCTGTCCTGGATGTACAGGCGATGGACGCCAAGCATCTCCAGACGCTTGATCATCGTCTCATTCAATTCCACATCTGCTCCCAGCAGTATCAGACCTTCATCGTTGTAGATCGATCTAGCCAATCTCATTCCTGGTTTGCAATAGTTGATAGATACCAGCCGCACTCATTTCACATCCTATCGATCTCTGGCAATCCTAGTTTTAGAGTAATGGATAATCTCATTCAGAGCAACATTTTTCACGATGAAGACTCGATCATCTGTGACCATTGGAGCATAATGGATCAATTCTTCAGGATCCAATTCTTCTGGGAACTCATGGCGATACGTTCCACATCCATCAGTTGGTGCAGAAGCACATCTCGCAGAAATTCCGGCAGATAGAACTCGATGTTCTTGCCACGGCTGAGTGACAGATAACCGATGCCGAATGTGAACATGTCGATCGTGCCGACCACAACCTCCTGATCATCTGTCAGCTCACGGTCGCCGATCCAGATGTGTGAGATTTTATGCATGTCAGGCCTGCGGGAATCCGCTTCTATAATCATCCCGGAGACACAGAGCGTCCCGAGCACCAAACCGCGAAAGCCATAGCCGCGGATCGGCTTCTCCTGAAAGTCCGCCAGCAGCGATTGTTCAAGCGCTTCTCTGATCTCCGCCCCCGTCAGGACCATCCTGCACGGGTTGATGGGGGACGGACATATCTCGTGCAAGGCTTTCCGCGTCACCGCACCCGCTTCAAGTTTGCCCAGGAGTTGCCCCGCATTAACGATCCCGATGTCCGCTCCGCACCAACTGCGAAGTCCGTCTGCGAGCAGGTTGCCGAGGCGGGACTCCTGATTCCAACTGATGTCCAGTTCCTCACCGATCGTCGTCACCACCTGGCGCATATTCCGGTCGCTGATCAGGCGGTAATGTTCGATGATCGAGATGAGCTCCGGCGACGCCGGCAGATGATCCGTTTGCACGCATCCGCCATGAAGCTGTACGATGCGGCCGGCCGAATGATCGTATTGAAGCTCCACCTTGCCGATATGCGTGCCGAACTTGCCTGCTGCGCAGATCATCGTATCGCCGATCAGAATCGGCTCCTCCAGCAGATGATGCGAATGCGCGCCGAGGATGATGTCGATGCCCGGTATTTCTTGCGCCATCCTCTCATCATTGTTCAAGCCCAGATGGGAGACCACGATCAGGATATGTACAGAGGAGCGGAGCTGGCTGACGAGCCTCGCCACGGCCTCGAACGGATCACGAACATCCCAGCCGAGCAACTCGTAGAAATCGGGGTAATTAATCGTCACGCCGATGATGCCGATGTCCAGCCTTCCCCGCTTCACAATCTGATAGGGCTGAATCCACGGTGGAAGAACGCCGCCATCCTTCAGGTACATGTTGCTTCCGACAACCGGGAAATCAGCCAGTTCCCCATACAACTTCTGCAATGTCTCCACGGAGAATGTCAAACCTTCATTGTTGCCGGGTACGGCAACATCATAACCGGTCGCGTTCATGACGGCAATGTTCGCCTGTCCGTCACTGCCTTCCGTCTCCAGAAATGCCCGGTCCATATGATCGCCACAATCGATGACGATCAGTTCGTCGCTGCTTAACATCCGTCGATGTTGATCGATGAAGGCGGCGATTCTGGGCATCGGTTCAAAATGGCTGTGAAGATCATTGGTATGCAGAATGACCAATTTTTGCAGCGTCTCGGGCGTTTCGGTCACATTCTCACCTTCCCTGCAGGATAAGCATATCGCGGTGATTGAGGGTTGGACATAGTGCGCAGGTCTTCCGCGATTGGATCAGGAATGACTGGTCCAGGAAAATTTCTCGTTTAATGGAATAATTTACGCGATACTGCTCACAATAATGATCGTTCATTAGGTATGCACGTATATCGTGCAATCTTCAAAGGAGGAGTCTCGATTTGCAACAAATGAGCTATCAAGTTCAACAGTTGACCAATCAGATCACGCAGATGGCCGAGCAAATGCAACGGGAAGAACAACAGATGACTTCCTTGGCCACGATGCTGTCGCGCACGGAACAGCAAAACGCCGTGCAGCTCGAACAGCTCGCGCAACGTGAACGCCATTCGGCCAACCAGCTTCAGCAGATGATTCATCAGACACAGGTACTGTCGCAGCAGATCAATCAGCTTAGCCATGTGGTGAACCAGCTAAACAGCCAGGTTCAGAGCATCATTTCTCAGATCGCGAACAGTTCGTTCGGTGTGAACCCGCAAGCACAGGCCTTGCCGATACAAGCACCACAGCAGCCATTCAACGGCTACGGTACATACCGTCAATAAGAAGTATAGCCCATACTTTCGCCGGGAGCATACATGCCATTTCTTCAGTGCATGTATGCTTCTTCTATTATGTATGCTTCTACTATTATGACTCTCCATATAAGGAAAGTCCACTATGTTGCACTGGTGCAACATGGTGGACCTTCAAATGTTCGGCAACGGACCAGTTCATCACAGCTTCCTGATCAATACGTTCAGCTCCTCGCTGGATGCAGCGACCTGTATGATGCTCTTCGCCACTTCTTCCAGCGCCTGAACCGATCCGGCCAGTTCCTCTTCAATCTCTCCAGTCTTCGTGCTAATGGAACCCATATCTTGCACGAGTGACCCGAAGAATTCACTCGTCGCCTGCATGCTCTGGTTCGCATCATCCACGCCGCTAGAGATCATCGGAACCGCATCGGACACCGCCTGGATCTCATTCCTCACGGATCGCATCATCTCGGAAACTTCAACGGCCATCTTGCGCGTTTGATCCGCCAGCTTCCTCACTTCATGCGCCACAACCGCAAATCCCCTGCCGTGTTCGCCTGCCTGCGCAGCTTGAATGGCAGCATTCAACGAGAGCAGGTTCGTCGTATCCGCCACTTCCCGGACCATGTCCGCGATCTGGTCAACCCGCTCAGCGCTGGATTGGAGATATTCAATATGGGTCCCAATGCCCTTCACATCCGCTTGGATACCTTGAAGCTTATCCAATTGATCAATCAGTTGGTTGATGCCCAGTGTCGCGGATTGTTCAATTGCGCTGGCAATGTCCGCTACAGACCGGGCGAAGGCAACAATATGCTCGGATTGCGCGCGAATCTCCTCAATCGCTGCGCTGCTTTCCTGCGCCACAGCCGCAAGTTCTGAAGCGCTTGCATTTACCTGGTCATTAATCTTCTGCTTCATCTCCGCCATTTCCGCCCTGACAGCTTCCGATGCCTCCTCAAAGGCTTCCAGGACGATCTGTTTCTCGATAGACAGCAGACGGCGGACCGCGTCGCGCACAACCGTCATATCCCGGGCATCCACATATCGCTCGCATACTTCCACAATCGCTCTTTCCAGTTCGGCGAACGAACCGATGTACCATTTCGCCATCAACTTGATGCGCAGATGGGTTCGGGCGACCTGCTGACGCCTGGCGATGTATGGGGCATCGATTCTGCCGGCAAGCATCTCAAGAACATGCTTCTGCAAGGTTTGCCGGAGCCGGTCTATCGTGCTATGCTCGTGAATCTTCCGCATCAGCGATTCTTCCTTGCCGATCGCATCGTAGAAGCGATTTACGATCTCCATGATATGGCGCTCAGCGATAGGTTGAATCGCTTTCGCAACCACCAAATCCGACTTCGTAAGTCCGATTACCTCTGCTTGCCGCGAGAGCTCGCCCTCCAAGTGCAGGAACACTTCTTCGTCTTGGATAGACAATCTGCGCTGTTTCATCATGCCTGGCACCTCGCTATCATCTGTTATGAATGCTTGTTGGTCGCCAAACCGGCAGTCTCCTTGGTTGCTTGTTCGTGTGCGTCCTCTACACCGACCATTAAGCAACACATCGACAGAATCACAGGATGGGTCTTGCCGATTGATTGGATGGTTCATTCACCACGACAACGGATTCCTTTGCATAAGCGGAGCTTCGCACTATAGAATTTCGCAGTAAAGGTTGGACAACTTTCCCGCACTTAGTATGTTCTAGGATCTTTCGTAAAAATATTAACATTCCGTGTTATGGTTGTAAAGCAATGAATGGCTAACCTGACAAGCAGGGGGATTGCCTTCCAGATGTCACACAGCAGCCATTTTCCACCATCCCATGCCAGTGCTATGATGAAGGGACGTTTGCGGTCATTTGCTTCATGACATCTCGGAAACGAGGATATGAAAGGATGCAAGCACCACGATGAAAGGAGGCACCTCAGATGATCGAATCACAAGCTGAAAGCAGAATCATCGATCTGTTGGAGATGATCCTGGACCGTTTGGAGTCCGTTGAAACTCACACCGATGAATTGCGCAAGATTGCAGAAGAGTTGAAGGAAATGAAAGAAGAGCTTTAAAGAGTAAATGGAAGGATAGGTTGCGAGGATTCCTGTCGAAGTATATCCCCCGCCGAACCATGACTGGGACAGCGGGAGATGGTCCGTTAATCTCGTTCTCTGGTCTGTTTGACCAATTGGTGTCCATATACGGAGACTGCGCCGCACAATATTCCTTGGATAATGGTCTCCACAGACAGACCGATCAGGCCAATGGCGAGCAGGATGGCGAATGCCGTTACGAGATATACGATTGTCCAATCCGGCACACGCGGAGTCTGCTTTAGAAGAAATCCCATCACCCAGCACGCTGCGACAACGATGATCAGCGCTGGATCGATCAGTCCAACGATGAAATCCATATCAATCATTCTGCCACTCCCCCGAACATACCGGCTCTATGCATGACGGTCACGAACCGGTAGAAGTCTTCACTGCCACCATCCGGTGCGTTTATATAGCCAGCCTTAACCGCTTCTTCGATCGCTGCTTGAGCCCATTCCGGCACTGCCATACGGTGTTTGTCCTCCAGCGCCTGCAATCGCTGTTCCATACGTTGGTTTGCCGTTTCTGCGGCCAGGAGCCTTCGCTCCAGATCAGCCATCTTCTCCATCGCTCTCACCGCTTCCTCGTCATAATCTAAGAGTTGATCACCCGTTATGATCTGAACGATCTTCGTTGCATAATGCGGATCGGTGGCATATCCGCACTGTTGCAACATCTCCGCTTGCTCTCCCGGACTCTTGGCATCGATTACGCGCTGGTATCTGGACCTGTTGTTCAGGAACAGCAACGCCTGGTCCTTAAGGCAGTCCTCGATGCTGTCATAGGCCCTGAAATCCGCAGACACATTGTCGTGCCTGACGTTGTCATGGACTTCCCAGGTGACGCGGTTTACGCTTCTGCCGCGCCAGTATGGCGTCTGCCTGCCGCTGCCGACCTTGTATCCGACAAGGTTAAACCAACTGTGGATCTTCCCGCCTGTTTCCAGAATCATCTGCGCAATCGAAACAGACGGGAAGAGAACACCACCGTCAAGTCGTACCTTGACGGCGATCGGCGCGACTGTGGCGATAAATTCAGATCGTTTCATTAAGGCCACCTCCCAACATTGCAGATATTGCGACTGAATCTCTTGAATGCGTCAATCCCGTCCTTCCAGCCGCGTTATCCGATGGTGAGCCTGCCTGGCGGATTCCTCGACACGCGTGACTCGCTCGGCAAGCAGGTCGTAGCGCTGACTCTGCGATTTGAGTTCCGCCCGCAAGTCATCCACACCATCACGGATATACTTTACGGATGCGCGGAGCTCACCGTCCTCCGCCCCGTCCCGCCGGACGGTGCGAGATCGTCCGAGCCAACCTAAGGTGATTCCGCTCAGCGCGGCCGCAACCGATACTAATGCTGGCCATTCCATACCCTCACCCCATTGTTCAAAAAAATAAGCCGTGTTTAAGAGAGTTTGCATTTGCTGCTCTATCGGACACCAGAGACACTATTCGGGCATCTTGGCGCACGATTGATTCTAACGGACACAGCGGTCTTATCCGTGGCAAATTGCTGGATTTCTCTTGAGAGCAGCCACTCGTGTCTCTTAAGTCTGTTAGAAAAGCAATTTGAGCAACAACTCTCTTAAATTGAGCCCAAAAGAAGAAGCTCCCTCATCGGGAGCTTCATGCAACATCCGCATCCAACAGTGCTTGTACCTCATCACGCCAACGCAGCGGGACATCCTGGATCGTGCGCAATCCTTTTTGGATAAGATCATAGTATACCTTGGCCATTACTTATCACCTCCTGCGACTAGCTCTGCGATTTCTGCCAGAGCGAGTTGAAGATCCGTCATTTCTTGTTCATAAACCTCCGCCATCTCCGCCATTGCGAGTTTCAACCGCGTGATCTCATCCTGCTCCGGCTCAGGCGTTGGGATCGGTTCATAGTTGACGACAACTTCACCACCCACTTCCGACACAATCGCCATATGATTCTGAGGAATATTCAGCAACTCTTCAGGAACCTGTTCGACTAGGATGTAATTGAGTTGAAAGGTTCGCTCTTCTCCTTCCTCTTGAATTTTTTTAAATCCGATATAAGCCCCATGATCGTGAAGTATGGCAAACATTCAAGCCCCTCCTTATCCAATAGAATATTTAAATTTTACATTTCGTACAGATATCTGCTTTGATTCAGGAGAAGATGCGTTCAGACGCACAATGAAATAGATCGGCCCAGGCTCTCTCAGATACAAGTTAAGTGTTTTGGTCTCCCAAACATTCGCTGAACTAATAGCGAATGCATCCTGTAGATAATATGCGTTGTCAAAGGATACATTAGACGTTCCTATCGGAGTACGGTAATCTATTCTTCCAGTATTATACGCATACTTATTAAACATCTGACTATCGTTTGAATTATTGACAGATGACGCTGCATTCGGTGCTCTGTTAGGTATTATGATAAGAACCCCTGTGTTTGCTGAATTACACATTATTTGGTACTCAATCATAATTTCACCTGAATATCCTTTTGGTAAATGCTTAGCAACAAGAGTGGCTGAGTTGCTGCTATTACTAACCACTGGAGTAGTTATTGTTGAAGTAAACTGCTCTTGAACCTCATTACTTGCATACATGTTAACTGCTCCCACGTTTCTCCACCCACTTCCGCTATAGTATTCGAGAAGGCCGTGACTTCCAATTCTTAAATTCTCAGTGGACCAAAACTCAGTCCAATCTCTCCAAGTCGCTCCTCCATCGTTTGAGGTTCTATGAAATACCCTGTTTCTATACCCTTCGGTTACACTGAGCGCATAATAAGTTTGAGATAGGGTTGTTGCATTTCTTTTTAGAACAACCAATGTTCCAATAACGCTTATAGGCCTGTTAGCGGCGCTCGTAGCTACCGAATAAACCCCTGTCTCAACGATGGTATTTAAGTCATCGCTGACCGTAGCTTTTGAGGTTCCTCGGTCTGCGGTAATTGCGTATTTTTGCCAACTGAGCGTGTTTATCGAAGTTGCGTCATAGATGCGAAGCCACTCTGTCCAAGATCCGTTATAATAGCGTCTCATCCAAAGTTCATTATTCTGATAACCTTGAGCCAATTGTGCGCGATTACCTGTTGTGCTTGAGTAAAAGAATGTATGAATGTAATAAAAAGCTTGACCACCCGGAGGCCGGTTATCATGACCAGTCAGTATAAGCGCCTCTTCAGTCGTATTTGGATCTATGCCTGGATTTGACTGATAAGCAGCAATCTTGTTCACGCTTGCTGCCTTCGCCGCTGCCTCAGCAGCATCAGCCTTTGCTTGCGCACCCGCAGGCGTCTCGGCGCCAATTTGCGCAGGTGTCAACGGATCTTCCCCGCCTGTGGCATGCCTTGCTGCATGACTCTCGGCTGTATTCTTGGCATGATTCGCCGTTTGTTGGGCATTCGCAGCGGCTGTTGCGGCATCATTAATCTCCTGCCCGATCTGATTCAGGTCCGCCGGTTGCACGATATCGCCCATCTGCCAATCAGTCTTTGCCATTAGTTCGTCACCTCTTTAACATGAATGGTTTGCAACATCAACGTGTCCGATGTAATCGGCACGTTCACATCATGACTGGTGATCACATGATCAGCCGCATCTTTCAATTCAATCTTGGTCACCAGTGACACGTCAGAAGCCGGAATGATATAGTTGATCGCCAGCATGCCGTCGGTAACTGCTTTTTGCTCAAACTGTGAGATCACATAGCTGCTGTTGAGTACAACCTTGGACACACGGCCTTCAACGTATTGTGCGACATCATGCATAAATTGCTCTGCTATCATTTCACAACCTCCTTCGCTCCGAGTGTTGAAAAGGGTTGGGTGCCGAGCCCCCAAGACCCCAATGCGTAATTCCATGTAATGACCTGCTTCGCAATATGCTCTTCCAGGCCGACAACGGACTGAATCGACGTGTTCTGTTGGTAGATCATGTTCGCTGGCTTCACCGCTTCGACAGTATGGATGATCTCACGAAACACGTTCGCATTGTCGATGTTCGCAGTGATGGTCAGCATAAACTGTTGCGGATCGACTGACACAATCGTCATACCGGGACCAACCAAGCGATCCAGTTGCTGTTGCAGCCAGTGGCGCGTAAACGGAGGCTTCGTTGAATAACGGTTGATGAGCCTTCTTCGTCTGAAGTTAAGTGACTCTGATTCGGGGTCTGCATGAATGCCAAGCATCTGCTCTCGGCGTCTGATCGCATCCATACTGGCTGTCAGGACAAACTGGTCTTCCAACAACTGTTGTATGGCTGCTGCCATAGCATCCAGCTCGATCGATTCGGTTGCTGCGAGCTCGTTCATGTCTCTGACTTTTTCATAGTAGTCTGGCAAATACTGCATGATTCGTTCAGACATGTACCGTCACACTCCCAAGCATCGGCACTTCTTCCTCGCCCAGCATGATGTTTGCAGCACTGCCGTTAAGCTCTGTATCCTCCACATCAATGACACCAGGCACGGCAAGTATGGCCGATTCAATCTGAGAGATTCGGACGACAAGCTGCGTTTCATGTGCCCAATAGCGCCTCAGCCCAAGCAGATATGCCTCCACCGCTTGCTCAATCGACTCCCGAACCTGTCCAATGGTTACACCCGCTTCAAGCGTTACAGTTGTTTCCACATCGATGGTCACGGGCTCCACACCTGTGATCGTTACGAGATGCCCGATCGGCGCCTGTCCAAGTCCCTGCCCTTGCGGGACCGGATCAATCAGTTGTTGCACGTCACTAGTAAGCTGCGTGGACGGCGCGTTCCAATCGGAGGCGATGATCGTGCATTTGACTGTTCCTCCACCGTTCCATGTCGGGTAAACCTTCACCCCTCCAACACCATCGATGGCATTGATTTTTTGCTTATAGTCGGCCACATTCCCGCCAAATGCTGGTTCATTCACCGTTTCAAAATATCGTTGCCGAAGCTCCTCATCCGTCTCCTCATCCTCTCCTGGCACCAGAACCGCACCAAGCTCCGCTCTGGCCAAACCATTGATGAACTGGATCGGCAGCAGCGCCCCATAAAATTGGTTGCCGATCCCACCCGGCGTCTCGCATTCCAAGCGATATACACCGGTACTGATCTTGCTGATGACCGCATAGTTGACCGATTCAATCGAGAATCGGCTGCCGATCGGCACATCCATCGGCACATGGTTCGCTGCATAGAACTCACCCAGACGGATCGCTTTCGTCGCTGCTCGACGGTTTACGCCGAACTCCGCTGCCCGCCTCGTCAGAGCCTCGCCACTGGCCGTGTCAGCAAACGAGAGGTTGTAGTTGATGTCCAGGTCGATGTACATTTGTGCAAGCTCTGCCGCGGCAGGAGCCAGGGCATCATAGATGACTGACCCTTGCCGTTTGTCGATATGATCCGGCACGCGTTCCAACATACGATTCAAGATCGTTTCAAAGGTTTGCGACTCATACATGAACCGTCACCTCCTCCCCCAAATTTCCAAATGCCGAAACAACCGTGAAGCGAATCGTTGCGTTGTCTCCCGAGATATCGATCTCGAAGTCGGTCACATCCGAGATTCGATCATCTTGCAGCAGCGCCTCTCGAATTCGACGACGCAACTCTGACTGGACCAGCGCTTGATCTTTGCCCAGCAGCCCGGCCAGCTCGGACCCATAATCCGAATCATAGATGAGATATTGGAACCGCTCAGTTCGCAGAATCTTTAACACTGCTTGCTGAACCGCCTCCAGCCCGTCACACATGCCGGCGACCCGGCCGCGCTCCAGATCCAAGCGCCATGTGCGAGATGGCTGCTGAGCCACCTCTATCTCCCGTGTGATGGTTCCTCCTGTGGGAATCATCCGCTCACCACCTTATCGAGAATCAAGAATTTTTGCCCGCCCTGCAGCCGCAAGAGGACCACTCGATCGCCAGGCTGCAAACCTTGTCTGATCACGTACTCGACACCGCCCACCTGGATCGTGTATCTCGTCAAAGATTCCGGCACAATCAAAAAGTCCGCTTCGAGCGTTAAACGTTGATCCACGTTTACCTCAAGCGGACTTGTCTTTGTTACCGTTCCAGCCATAACAGCCACTGGTTTGCTTGCCTCGATGGCATCCAGCGCAGCTTTTTTAATTGAATTTATCATCTAGATCACCTTCAACGTTAATGTCATCGTGTGATCAGCGCCACGGAACTGATGCTTGACTTCGTCTATCATCATCGGCTGCTTAATGCCAAGGGATTCGATCAAGATGGGCAAGTACATGCCTGCGCGCACCCGAATATCACCGATACAGGTCAAACTAAGCTTCTGTTGCTCACGGTTGTGTATCTTCGCGAGTTGCGTAAGCTTCTCGTCAATCTGGGCGATATTCAGGTCATCAGGAACATTTTCGTACAGTTGCAACACACCCCAACGAGCGATGTTCGCACTGTCCTGGGCCATATACACCTCACGCTTGCCGGTAACCTCGTTGTCCCTGTACAGCTTGAAACGGTTATACGTGTTGCTGTCAATCTCCCGGCTATAGTCGTAATCCGTCATCAAGCTCTGGTCACCGATATACAAGCCGGTTTCAAAGCCCGTCACCTCTCGAAGTGAAAGTGCTCCAAAATCATCAAAGAAGACAAAAAAGCGCCCTGTAGACGACATTGTCAGTGTGTTGGCCTTCTCGATGACATCCAGCAGCGTCTGGTTATCTTCGATCATGGAAGGGATCAGGTAACCTGTGTCATCGATCCGGCCGACCTTCAGGTTGAAATCCGCCGCGATCCGCCGAATCACATCCCCTGTGGTCACGCCGCGAAATACATAGGTGTTCTTGTTCAGCAGATAACGCACTTGGTCATAAGCCTTGACCTGGATAACATCGTCTCTGTTGCGACCGATGCTGAACACGTATCCTCTGAAAACATTCGTCTGACCGAATCTCACCTGCACGATATCGCCATTATTCACAACAAACGACCGGTTTTGAAAGATCCCGCTGTTGATCAGAGAGAACTCCACGCTTGCCGGCCTTCCCACTCGCGTCGTTGACCAAGACAGATCTTCTACGATGTCCGATATCTCCCAGACAGTGCCATCCTTGTTATCGAGCAGAATCTCCATCATGGCAGCTTCAACACCTTGCCGACGGGCAGCCGTCTAATTTCCGCATCGGTAATGCCGTTCAGCTTCTGGATGTCTCTCCACCGGCTTCCGTCACCGAGCATCTTCTGCGCCACCTTCCACAACGAGTCGCCCGGGGCCAACGTATACGTCTTCGGCTGTATACGTTCATCCGGCCGGGTTGGTACAGTGGATGCATTCCTGTCAACTGGCAAGCGCCGAGCCTCATAAAATCTGTACTCTTTCAGGCTCAATGAGTACTCAATGTCCCCCGGGCTTCCGGCAACTTCCTTCCATTCAAAACTCTCGATGCTGACCGGCGTGTTGACTTCCATCGTCTTCGTCACAATCACAAGTCGGATCGGCCGTTTGGTCTCCCACCAATGCATGATATAGTCGACATACTGTTTGGGTTTAAACACTCTAGACGCCGTGATAAACGGGTAATCATTACATATGCAATCTGGAAAGAAGCTCTCGATCTGATACCTGGCAAGACCGCGATCCTTGATGACATTGATCTTGCCAAGCCCGCTGACATCATGTTCGCTGCCATCTCCGCTTATCGTCTGCCCGATCTCCCCCGGAAGGACCGGCAGACTGAAACCCTCCTTTTGGTTGTTCCAGGACAACCAGATGCCGTAGTTCCCATTCAAGTGCATCACCTCCTAGATATTGCATATGCTCTGGATGGTTGAGGCTCTCTGCTCTTCCATAAATGCCTCGATTCGCGAAATGATCGTATCGATGTCACTCTCTTGGCGCACGTGAGTATCGCCGAATGAGATTTGTGGAGACAGCGATACATGGTTTTGAAGCCATTGTTGTTCCGCCAATTCGCGCATCAGCTTGAGATCTTCGCTGGAGATGTCGACCGTGTCGCGAATGTTGCCTACTTCGTTGACCTTATTGATGTTTAGATTGTTATGGTTGATGATGAGTTCGTTGTAATTGAACGAAGACAGCATATCCGACTTGTTGACATCGACATTCACGTTTACTTTATTGGAAGTGTCATTGTATTTGGGCGAAAGATCAAACGTTGGTTCGAAGCTGGTCTCAAACTTGCTTTCAACATTGATGTCATTGTTAAAAACATTGCCAATGGAATTGGTTATATCCGCACCAAGATCGAATCCGAACTGATAAGCCTTGCCATAATCGAAATGGTTGATCGTTAACGGAGGGTCTCGGTCAAGGGTAATAGCCGATTCATTCTTCCCCCAACCCAGGACTTTGTCCTGCAAGTTCTCAAGTTCCGATGTCCAGCTTGTACCGAAGATCGCATCGATGATTTTGGTTACGATCTTGCCGAGAGACAGGAACCACGAGATGATCTGACCGATCAAATTCTTGACCGCATCACCAAAATTGTCGAATCCGCCATTAAATACATTGATGATCCATTCAACAATGCCGATAAATGGTTCAACAAAACTCGTCCATAAAAATTGAATGACGGCATTGATCACCCCGACTACCGCATTCCAGATGAATGCCACAAACACCGAAACAACACCGACGATAAACCCGACCACCTGATCAACCGTAATCCCAAGTTTGGACATCAAAGTGATCACCAGCACGATAGCGGCACCGACCAATGCGATAGGCCAATTCACCGCAAGCCAGGCTGCAGCTTTTTCATAAAGAACTTTAACGACAGAACGCAAAGCCGGGAACATCTCCCCTAAAGTGGAGAACAGGCTTGTGAAGTTCGAGATCAGGTCAATGCCGTCCAGCAGATAGTCGGTCATCGTTGATAAGAAGTTAATAACCGGAGCCAAGTTTCCCGAAAACTGCTGGACGATATTGTTGTTCAGAATACTTTTGATATTCTCCAGCAACGGAACAAAGGTGCTTAACGCCGAATATCCCATTTCCACCGAAGCATCCTCAAACGCTTGTGGCAAAGACATAATACTGTTATCAATCTCGTCAATGACGTCTATTACCTCTGCATCTATGATGTTAGCCGTCCTCGCAGCTTGGTCTGACATAGCTTTAATAGCATCCATCCATGTGCTTGCAAAGCTGGTCAAGGCTAGAGAAAGCATGGGGGCTGTGTTTATGATTTCCATAAACGGATTTTCTGGCAGAGGGTCTAGTCGGGACAGATGATTGCCATTATGATCACTGTATGGAACTAAGGACAAGGCTTGATTCATTGAATCAAAATTGGATAACGCCGAAGACACTGTCGCCATTGTCATCACCTCTTTCGGTGCGCATTTATCATGGCTGTGCTTTAACCTGTTGCTGCTTAGCGTTTGCAGGACCTGGCCTAACGGAACGCGGATCCGCTATTTGATGGATTTGGAGGAAGAACCGATAATCATACACAAATCGCATCAACGCAGCAACACCCGTGTATAACACAGCCATTATTTCCTCTTCAATCTTGCCTTTTCTTTCTTCTCAGCTTCGATTCGCGTATCGATCAAAGCGAATAAAGCCGCTTTCTGTGCATCCGTGTATTCGGCAAGTTCCCACGGCAAGATCTTGAGTTTGTGGAGGGCGTAGTAAGCGTAATTCCACTCACCGTCGCCCTCCTTGATCAGTTTTTTACCTCTTCGATGCGGTCATTGATATCCCGGTCGAAACCATTGATCTCCTGCACCTTCTGCACAAGTGCCGCATATTCGCCTGCAAGCAGCATCTTCTTAAGCAGCTCCTCTGCGCCGATCACGCCGTAAGATTTCTGCAGCTCAGCATCTTTCAGATCCGGATATACCACGCTTGCCACAGCGATCTTGGCCAGATATACCTCGGGCTTCGTCTCTGGAATTCTCTGGCCGCCTTTGCCCTTCACGTACTGGGTCGAGGCCTTGCGCAACTCCTCATTTTCCGATTCAGAAAGCGACCGTAATCTCCACGGAATCGGGTTGCCATCTTCGTCCCTGAAACGTTCGGATACGACAAATTCCTCAGTGATCTCAGATACCGCCTGTTGTGCGAAAAAAGCCTTCAAACTGCTCATCTTCTATCCCTCCTATAAATGAAAGGGCGCCGATATCAGGCGCCCGTGATTGTATTGAATTGGTTAATCAGTTCGACATCATTGAACGTGAACGGAAGTTCCTCTTCGAGCATGTCATCGCTAGTAGCATCGAACTTGGCGATGATCACACTGTCCAGATTGCACCCTTTCAGCATGACGGTTTGCTTGCCTGCGCTCGACTGAGGATCTTCATTGATCACCTGCAGATCGAACCAGAAGTCCTTGCCAGACTTGATATAGTCGATCATCAGCTTGCGGAAGAGCGATGTGACATAGTAAACCGTCATCGTACCGCTGCCGCTCCAACCCGCAGATCGCTTAGGGGTGTTGGTACGGCCAAGTACAGGTACGTCAACCTTGTTCTTCTCGATGGTTGCCTCCAGAGATTTCGCATAAAACAACTCTTCGACGCGTCCGTTAATCTTGATGTACGCCTTCGCCTGTTTGCCGGAAATCGCATTTCCTTCATGAAAATACATGTAACCTCACTCCTTATCTAACCGTTACGGTCATGTAAATTTTCTCGATCGAATCGACCGGTTGCACCCACTGATTGACAACGATCGCATCCGAGTCCGTGCCTGGCAACACCTCGATATCCGTCTGCGAGTCGAAGTTCTGGATGGCGTTCATGTTCTGATATTGGTTCGTGATGTTAATGCACTCACCCTTGAACAGATTCCGGCCATCGTCATCGTTCGGCACTTTCCCGATATAGGACTCGCTGAATACGCGCTTATAGTCATTGGCCAGTTGATCCAAGACACGAAGGACACGATTCTTGCGGAACGATTGGTTCTTCTCCGGTGTGAATGTTGTCAGCGTGTTAATGTCCTGCTCCACAACAGCCCGTCCATTCGATGCCGTGAATAGGAACTCACCTTCCTGCAGGGCGGAAACGATCTGGCTGTTCGTGTATTTTGGCGAAACGTCAACCGCTCCATCATATTCGGTATAGGTCAGTGATTCATTGGCCGCGGCACCGGCTGTTGCGCCCGCTACCCAAGCAACCGCCTGCGCAGCCGTCAGCGTTGTTCCATCTGCCAGCACCACCCCATTCTTGACACTGATCACGCCCTCATAGCTCGCTGTTGGATAGTTTTCCATAACAACTTGAATCTTCTTGCCCTCTTCATCGCGCAGCCGTTTGGCGAACGAGACAAACACTTCCTTGGTCATTTCGTCAGTTACCGTCAGGCCAATGGTCTGGAAATCATGCACCTCAATCGCAGCCATGTAATCGAGATAGTCCTGTGCGGTCACCGTACCATTGGCACCTCCTGATAGCGCCGTCCCTGCTGTCACAGTCAAATCGCCGGAACCGCTGAACGTCACCCATCCATTATCGACAAGATCATCGATGCCTGAGACCGTCTGCGAATGAACCTCGACGTTGTCCACCAGAGTTTTCACATCATACTTGGTATTGTTAGCAATGTTATGTTCAACCACAATCTTGATATCATTGCCTCGCACGCCGCCATGTTTCGCTGTAACGGTCAGGTCACCGATGGCAGCCGAAGCCTTCGTTCCCGCATTCAATCGGTACAAGAGCAACGTACGGGCCCGCTTCAGCGCTTCACGCACGAGCAGCAGTTGCGGAGCGGTGATCGCATAGCCGAGCACATCAAATGTATCGCTGCTGCCCTCAATCTCAATAATCTGCTTCGCCGGTCCCCAGCCAAGATGCAGCGGCATGCTGACGATGCCACGTTCACCAATTGTGCCAATCGCTTGGCGCTCGCTCTTAAAATTGATGTAAACACCAGGTCTGGTTTTGTTCTGCACTGTCCAATTTCCACCTGTCATGTTTATGACACCTTCCTTTTCTTGAAATCTTTGATCAACTTGTGTGCCTGATCGAGTGAGTAAGTTTCATCGTCTTTCATCAGCGCCCGCAGGATGTCACGTTCCACTTGCGTGAAAGTCGTAAGCTTCATAAACTGGCGCTTCGTAAATTTTGGAGCAACTGTCTTAGCCGTCACTTCAATCCCCCCTGCACGTCCAAGCTTGCCATCGCAGGATCACTGGACTTCGGCGCTGCGACGTGGACATCGTAATCGACATAGAAGTGCAACACGCCGTTAACAACTTCGAACTGCATTTTCGTCCCGCGTACCGGTCGCCCTGCAACTTCGATGAGTTGCAACACGGAAACCAACTGTTCCGCAACGTCGTACATTTCCTCATTCCCTGCCGTTGGCACATACTTCACATCGAATGGATGATGCCGTTTGTAACGCCTTCCCAGCTCCTGATCAATCGTCGATTTTAGGAGACGCACCAAGAAATTGGGCGGACTCAGACCCTGCTCGATCTCTTCACTGTACACCGGGATGTCCTGGAACGCAGCTTCAATCGCGGCGTGGACAGCATCACGGACATCATTGATTGTGATCTGCATGTTATCACCCCTGACCTACATCATCATGTTTGATCGCCCTCACCGGATCGCATGACCCGCTCTGTTCAGGACAGGATCACTTGCCTAGCAATGGCCTATCTGACAACTCCTCATTGGCACTCACCTCCCCCAGCATGTGTAACTCTTCAGGATGATTGTGCAGCTCCTGTCCACGAGCAACACCAAGGGCCCCGGAAGTCTCATCCGGGGCCCAGACAAGAAACGCCCTTGCATCATCTGCAAGAGCGTTTCGCATGTTATAACACAGAAGCCGCCCGATCTGATCGGACGGCTTTCATTCATTTCTTCACGGTACCATATTATCATGTTCACATTGACGCCGACAATGACCACTTTGTGACACGCTTGTCAGCCGTTTATTCGATGCCTTCTGCGCCAATTTTCCTCGCCGGGCAAGGCTTTGCAGCCTTTTCTCACTATCCGGTATGCGTGCAGTCCAGCGAGATTGTGACAGGCGATCCATTCCCCGCCATCTTATCTGCTTTCGCAGCGTGGCATCGGAGGACGCCTTCGATACAACTCTTCACGCTATCATATTAACATGTTCATAATGACAGCGACAATGTCCACTTTGTGACACGCTCATTAACTGATCAATCGGATGCCATCAACGCCAAATATCAAGCTGGACAAGGCTTCGCAGCCTCGGTTCAAATCCCGGTACACGGATCGTCTATCGATATTGTGACAGTCGCTCAATTCATCCACCGTTTTCTCGTCATCCGCGATGTACAGATAGTAGATGGTATTGAAACGTCTCAGATCTTCCGGTTTCTTCGATCTCTCCGACAGGATACGATAGATCTCGATCATTCGGTCGATGTACTGTACCATGGCTGCTGTTCGCTCTTTATTCTTGATGATCGATTCGATCGCCATCTCATCCATATCCAGATATTCGAACGAGTTGGGATCTTTCAACTCCTCCAGCACACGAACGTTATCCGCGCAATGAATCTTGAACCTGCGATAGTTGCGCAACAGCAGCTTCGTATTTCTTAACCGTCGATCTCGTTTGACCTTGCTCTGCCTCTCCTGTTCTCTCTTGTAATACTCCAGCGCTGCTTCTGCAGCGATTTTGACGATTTCTTCTTTCGTCATATTGACCACCTCCATCAAAGTTTTCAAAGCGACATTTCGCTTCCTTTCTCATAGGTTGCACTGAATCATCACGATTCGTTCTGCCATTTGATATTTACCCCCTCTCATAAATTCGCAATTGCGTATTTGTAAGTAAATGTTATTCGCATTTTCGTATTATGTCAAGAACATTCCAAACAAAATATTCGAAGTTGCGTATTAAACCTGTTTACTTACTCGATCATCAGTTGTATATTAGTAGCAGATATTCGAATTTTCGAATTTGGAAAGGTTTGGTCATGCGATGAAGCGGTCCGAGGTCATTAAGAAGCTGATAAGCAAGAAAGGAATGAACATGAAGGAGTTTGCCGAGCACGTAGGTATCCCGTACACAACGCTGTATTCCATCCTGGAACGAGGAGTTGGCAGAGCGTCGATCGACAACGTGCTCAAGATATGCCGCGCCCTTGGCATAACGGCAGAGGATCTCGAGCAGATGGCGGAAGGGCGAGAGGTGGACTCCTATGCAAACCGCTTGTCGGATGAAGAACTCCTGACGATCGCGGCGCATCGAATCGGATATGAAGGAGAACTCACCGAACAGGAGATCAATCAGATCAAGAAGGCTATACGCATCGCACTCGATAAGGACTAGTAAACTTGATAAGGGGTGGGCCCATGAGTTCAAGCGTAGATGATATGATTCATAACTCTCCTGTCCCAATCGTGAAATCTGATCTTCCGGACAAGGTTAAGGGGTTATATGTCGAATCTCGCAACAAGAAGGCTATCCTGATCAATCGCTCTGTCAAACGGGCTGACGAAGAAAGATGTATCATCGCTGAAGAACTGGGACATTACTATACGAGTTCTGGTAATATTCTCGATCAAGAGAACCTGAACAATCGCAAACAAGAACAATTGGCTCGTAGCTGGGCGTACCAACACCTAATCCCGCTCTCCAAAATCGTACAAGCTTACCGCGACCATATATCCGGCAAACACGATCTGGCGGAATATCTGAACGTTACGGAGGACTTTCTGGAAGCCGCGATTGAGCGTTACAAACAGAAATATGGCGTGTACACCACTTATCAGAACTACATCATATACTTTGATCCGCTGGGCGTGGTTGAATCTATAGAATAGTTCGTAAAACATCATTTAATATCAAATTGGATTTTTTATCCATTTCCTCCTTGCAAGGCAGCCACAAGAATTAAAAAAAAAGAGCACCCTTTATGGATGCTCTTTGCTGTTTATAAAGACGGATCGGATTTTTTTCTTCATGTTTCTATACCTGGTTACATATTTCCAAGCTCTGGAACTAATAATCCTGTTAAGTCTTTCTTCTGTTAGTCGCAATTTATCATCTTTTTGACATATTTCTTTTACTACTGAATTAATCGTTTTTACTAAGTAGGGTGGGAAATGTTTCCCTAATTCTCCATGTTCAACGTAGTCACCTAAATCTAGTTCGTAGGAAATACGCAGGTTATCTAGATGATCCATAAATGGCTTTACATGATCTTGATAATGATGGTCACCTCTGCCTACATGTATATATAGATTTGGCGGATTCACGATAGGCAGATTTATCAATAATCCGTTCAGATAATCTTTTGATTCCTCATCGACACCTCCAGCGATATATGAAGCCACTCCACTTGCTGCAGGTAACCTTTCAACTAGATATTTTGCCAGGAAAATTTGAGGACCTCCAGAAATAACGTGGCCATAGGAATATTTAATTCCAAAATATAAAGCTGCAAATCCGCCTTTGCTTGAACCACCCAAAATAATCCGATCGCGTGTTATGTTATGTTCATTTGCAATCTTGGTAATTAATGAAACGACCGACATTTCAACATCATGAGTTCTGTTTTTCCCAAGGTAGTACGATGCTTTAGATTGATGCTCGTCATTATGATCATCCAGAATGAACAACTTATGACAGTCAACTTTACTCAATGTTTGAATATAGTTGTAGACTGGGGGCTTTCCTGGCGAAGAAAAGCCTGAAAAAATTACAACTAATACATTGATTTTTCCAATCTTATGGACGTATTTGATGTTCTTGACACCATTGAATATCTTTTCTCCATCAAAAACCATACCATATCCTCCTAATGGAGGTTATATCATATTAATCATATTTTTCCAACCCCTAAGTTGTTAGACGTTATCGAAATACACAAGACACCCATGGTGATTTTTCTGCACATAAAAAAATCCGAAGAATCAATCTACGGACTTCTATATTACTCCAATAATCATTTATTAAATTAACTAAACGGTATCAAATAATTTCGATACCGTTTAGCACTTATACACTCATATTTAGATTAACCTATACTCCCCTCCATTTCGAACTTGATGAGACGATTCATCTCAACGGCGTATTCCATCGGCAGTTCCTTCGTGAACGGCTCGATGAAGCCCATGACGATCATCTGGGTCGCTTCGGACTCAGAAAGACCACGGCTCATGAGATAGAACAGTTGCTCCTCGGATACCTTGGAGACCGTCGCTTCGTGTTCGAGCGTGATGTTGTCGTTCATGATCTCGTTGTACGGGATCGTATCCGAAGTAGACTCATTATCCATGATCAGCGTATCGCATTGGATGTTCGCCTTGGAGCCTTCGGAATTGCGTCCGAAAGAGGCGAGACCGCGGTAGGTCACCTTGCCGCCGTTGCGGCTGATCGACTTGGAAATGATCGTCGAAGTCGTCTCCGGTGCCAGATGCAGCATCTTCGCGCCTGCATCCTGATGTTGGCCTTTGCCGGCTACCGCGATCGACAGCACGCTGCCCTTGGCGCCGCGGCCTTTCAGGATCACCGCCGGATACTTCATCGTCAGCTTCGAACCGATGTTGCCGTCGACCCATTCCATCGTAGCGTTCTCTTCCGCTACCGCACGCTTCGTTACAAGGTTATAAACGTTCGGCGCCCAGTTCTGGATCGTCGTATAACGAACACGAGCGTCCTTCTTGACGATGATCTCAACAACTGCGGAGTGTAGCGAGTTCGTGGTGTAGATCGGCGCCGTGCAACCTTCAACGTAGTGCACGAAGCTGCCTTCATCGGCGATGATCAGCGTGCGTTCGAATTGACCCATGTTCTCCGAATTGATGCGGAAATACGCTTGGAGCGGAATCTCGCATTTGACGCCCTTCGGCACGTAGATGAAGCTGCCGCCCGACCATACGGCGCTGTTCAGAGCAGCGAATTTGTTGTCCGTGTTCGGTACTACCGTGGCGAAATATTCACGGAACAGCTCAGGATACTGTTGCAGTGCAGAGTCCGTATCCATAAAGATAACGCCCTGCTCCTCAAGATCCTTCCGCATGTTGTGGTATACCACTTCCGATTCATATTGCGCCGACACGCCTGCCAGGAACTTCTGCTCCGCTTCCGGGATTCCCAGCTTGTCGAACGTTTCCTTAATCTCCGCAGGAACTTCTTCCCACGTTCTTCCGAGCTTCTCGGAAGGCTTCACATAATATTGAATATCATTGAAATCCAGATCGTCCAAGTTGCCGCCCCAACGAGGCAATTTCATCTTGTTAAAGTGCTCGAGCGACTTGAGGCGGAACTCCAGCATCCATTCCGGTTCATTCTTCTGCGCGGAGATCGCCTTGACAACCTCGGGCGTCAAGCCCTTGCCTGTCTGGAATACCGCTTTTATCTCATCGCGAAACCCATACTGGTATTCGCCAAGCTCTGGCATTTTCTTCGCCATCTTCGTTCAACCTCCTCTTGGTATGTTACAACTGCTTAACCTGCACGATGCCCTTGCGAAGAGCGTTCCAGGCCAGCATCGCGCATTTGATGCGGGCAGGGAACTTGCTTACGCCCGACAGCGCTTCGATATCCTCATATTCGAACTCAGCGTCCTCGCCTTGCATAAACGCCGAGAATTTGTCCGCCAACTGGACCGCTTCATCCAGTGTCTTACCCTTGATCGCATCGGTCATCATCGATGCCGAAGCCATGCTGATCGAGCAGCCTTCACCAACGAACCTGGCCGCTTCAACAACCCCGTCTTTCACCTTCATCTGCAAGGTGATCCGGTCTCCGCAGGTCGGGTTGTTCAGGTCGACATTAACGGCATCGTCGTCGAATAAACCGCGGTTTCGCGGGTTCTTGTAGTGATCCATGATGACTCTGCGATACAGATCATCCAGTTGCATAATCGAAATACTCCTTTGTCCTGACCAGACCTTCGGCCAAGCGATCGATCTCGTCCTCCGTGTTGTATAGATAGAAGCTCGCCCTCGCTGTCGCAGAAACCTGCAGCCATCGCATCAGCGGCTGGCAGCAATGATGACCTGCACGAATGGCGATGCCGTAAGAATCAAGCACCGTCGCCACATCATGCGGATGAATGTCTGCCAAGTTGAACGTGACGAGTCCTGCGCGATTCTCCTTCGGGCCATAGATCGAGATGCCTTCGATCTCGCTCAAACGGCTGACCGCATAAGCAGCCAGCTTCTTCTCATGCTCGAGGATTCGGTCCAGACCAACCTCTTGCAGGAAATCGATGGCCGCAGCCAGACCAACAGCGCCTGCGATGATCGGCGTACCGCCCTCAAACCGCCACGGCACTTCCTTCCATGTCGAATCATACAGATCGACATGGTCAATCATCTCTCCGCCGAATTCGATAGGCTCCATCGACTCAAGCAAGCTCAGTTTACCATAGAGTGCCCCGATCCCGGTAGGACCACACATCTTATGACCGGAGAAAGCGAAGAAATCACAATCCAGATCCTGAACGTCGATCTTCATATGAGGCGTGCTCTGCGCCCCATCCACGACCATCACGGCGCCTGCTCTATGCGCGATCGCCGCGACCTCCTTGATCGGGTTCGTCACGCCAAGCACATTGGACACGTGAGCCATGGTGACGATCTTCGTGCGGCTGGTCACCGTCTTCTCAACATCCTCCAGCAGGATCGAACCGTCCGCTTGCAACGGAATATACTTTAACGTTGCGCCGCATTCCTTGGCCGCTTGCTGCCAAGGAATGAGATTGCTGTGATGCTCCATCGGCGTCAGTACGATCTCATCACCTTCGCGAAGCACCGAGCGGGCGTAAGAAGAGGCCACCAGATTGAGCGCGGTTGTCGTTCCCCTGGTGAATACGATCTCGCTTGCGGATCTCGCGTTCAAGAACTTGGCAACCTTCTCGCGCGCGCCTTCATATGCATCCGTCGCGCGGGAACCGAGCGTGTGCACGCCGCGATGAACGTTGGCATTGGCCCATTTGTAATAACGCTCGATCGCCTCGATGACGGCCCGCGGCTTCTGGGAAGATGCGGCATTGTCCAGATAAATCAGCGGATGACCGTTGATCTCTTGATGGAGGATCGGAAACTGCTCGCGAATGGCGGCGTTCATTGTCCAAGCTTCCTTTCAACCAACAACTTCAATTGTTCCTCGACTTTCTTGATCGGGATGATGTTCACGACCGGCGCGAGGAAACCATAGATGATCAGCTTCTCGGCCTGTTCTTTGGTCAGGCCGCGGCTCATCAGATAGAATACCTGCTCCTTGTTGACCTGGCCGACGCTCGCAGCATGGCCAGCCTTCACTTCATCCTCGTCGATCAACAGCATCGGGTTGGCATCGCCGCGCGCCTTCGGGCTGAGCATCAGCACGCGTTCGGTCTGTTCGCCGTTGGCGTAAGTCGCGCCATGCTCGATCTTCGTGATGCCGTTGATGATCGCTGTCGATTCATCGCGCATAACCGCGCGAGTAATCATGTCGCTCTCCGAAGATTTGCCGATGTGTGTAGCGCGTGTCGTGATGTTCATGCGCTGGTTGTTCGTGCCGACGCAGATCACCTTCGCGTCGGAGCCGGAACCATTGCCTTTCAGGAGCGAGTGCGTATCCGAGACAGCGTCGCCCATATGCAGCTCGCCGACCGTCCATTCGATGCGCGCATCCTGCTCCAGAATGGCGCGACGGTATGTGATATCCGTAGACTCGATATTCAGGTTGTGAATGGAAGCAAATCTTACCGATGCTCCGCTCTTCACGAACACTTCAGCCACGCCGTTATGCACAACGGCCGGTGTATTCACGCCAGACACGTAGTTGTCGACATACGTAACCGAACTGTTCTCATCGGCAATGATGAGCACATGAGGTGCGAACAGCGCGTCCGCATCATCCGACAGGAACAGCGCCTGGATCGGCTCCTCGATGACCACATTCTTCGGCACATACAGGAACAATCCGCCGCTCCAGAGTGCAGCATGCAGGGCTGCCAGACGATGTTCGTCTGCCTTCACCGCCTGCATCAGATGCGAGCGCACGAGATCTTCGTGTTCGCGGGCAGCCGTCTCCAGATCGGTCAGGATGACGCCCTTCTGCTTCAGTTCCTCGCTCAAGCTGCTGTAGATAACGCCGGAATTGCGTTGGATCAGCACGCCGCTCGATACCGATTCCTGAGACACCAGAGCGCTGATCTCCTCTGGCAGATTATCCAGCGATTCGACCTTGGTCACTTCTTTATATTCGCCATATCGATCAATATTCCACCGATCGATCCGCGTTTTTTCCAACTTCGGCAACTCCAGAGTACCGGCGAGCTCAAGCGCTTGCTGACGGAACTCCGCCAGCCACGCAGGTTCGCGCCGCAAGTCAGACAGTGCCTGAAGGGATTCACGGCCGACCGGAAGAGCTGTATTTAATGTAGTCATAGCATTCGTCCTCCTCAAAGTCTTCTCGGCGCGTCCGTTATACGCGCGGCGCAGTCGTATTCATCGGAACCTTGAATTCCTCTTCTTCCTGTCCCACTGTTTCGTCCACGATGCCGAGCTCTTCCTTCACCCAGTCATAGCCTTCTGCTTCCAGACGTTCTGCCAGTTCAGGTCCGCCCGACTTAACGATGCGGCCTTGCATCATGACGTGCACGAAGTCTGGCTTGATATAGTTCAAGAGGCGCTGATAGTGCGTGATGATCAGGAAGCCGCGATCTTCGCTGCGCATGCTGTTGACGCCGGCTGCGACGATCTTAAGCGCGTCGATGTCCAGACCAGAGTCAATTTCGTCGAGGATGACAATGCTTGGCTCAAGCATCATCATCTGCAGAATCTCATTGCGCTTCTTCTCACCGCCGGAGAAGCCTTCGTTCAGGTAGCGATGCATGAATTGCGGATTAATCTCCAGTTCTTTCATCTTCGTTTCCATCTGACGGATAAACTTGATCAACGAGATTTCGTTGCCTTCACCGCGACGCGCGTTGATCGCACTGCGCAGGAAGTCAGCGTTGGTCACGCCCGGAATCTCACTCGGATATTGCATAGCAAGGAACAGACCGGCGCGGGCACGCTCGTCCACTTCCATCTCCAGCACATCTTCACCATTCAGCGTGATGCTGCCTTCGGTTACTTCATATTTGGGATGACCCATAATCGCAGATGCGAGTGTACTCTTACCTGTACCATTCGGCCCCATGACCGCATGAACTTCGCCGCCCTGAATCGAGAGGTCGACTCCCTTCAGGATCTCCTTACCTTCAACAGAAGCCTTAAGGCCGCTTATCTGAAAAGATGGTTTGCTCATTAGAAGTACCTCCACTGTAAAGTTTATTTTAGAATTATTCTAAACTGATTCTTAATGATTATCAACTTTTAATTTTATTACAGGCTCCCAAAAGTATGCAATTGATATGCCCATAAATGAACAAAAGCTGCATTCTATTTACCATGCAGCCTTCCATTACCATTATACTACACATACGAACTGAAAGAAACAAGCTTGTTCACTTGCAGTCTCGTCATCGTTATACTACTATCAAATCATAATCATGAGTTCAAACTTGCGAGGAGGACTTACATTATCATGAACGCATCTACGCAGCAAGCGTCTTACCCGGGTCTTGCGTCCGTACGATGGGCGGGTGATCGGCTTGAATTGCTCGATCAGAGGCTGCTTCCCGACGAGATCCGCTACCTGTCATTAACGACTGCCGAAGAGGTTTGGGAAGCGATTCGCGAGCTCGCCGTTCGCGGAGCTCCGGCCATCGGCATCTCGGCTGCCTACGGCATCTATCTCGGCATACGCCATTTCGTTGGAAATACGGAACAACTGGCGCAAGAAGTCAAGCGCGTCGGGGACTATCTTGCGACCTCCCGACCAACCGCCGTCAATCTGTTCTGGGCGATCGAGCGCATCGAACGGCTCGCCGCATCGATGGCCGCTGCCGGTGCAGAACCGGAGGAGCTTCGCTCGGCGCTGCTGGCCGAAGCGCAGAAGATACAGAGCGAGGATGAGGAAACGAATCGCCGCATCGGCGAATATGCGCTCACCTTGCTGCGAGATAACATCGGCGTGCTGACGCATTGCAATGCCGGTGGACTCGCCACCGCCAAATACGGCACGGCCACCGCGCCGATGTATCTGGCGAAAGAACGCGGATGGAATCTGAAAGTTTATGCGGACGAGACGCGTCCTGTACTGCAAGGCGCCCGGCTGACGGCATTCGAACTCATGCAAGCGGGTATCGATGTCACCCTGATTACCGATAACATGGCGGGTTATGTCATGAGCAAAGGCTGGGTCCAAGCCGTCATCGTCGGCACAGACCGAGTCGCTGCCAACGGCGACGTTGCCAATAAGATCGGCACCTATTCGCTCGCGGTGCTCGCACGCGCCCACGGCATCCCGTTCTACGTCGCTTGTCCGATGTCCACCATCGACCTGAAGACGCCGGACGGATCGCATATTCCGATCGAGGAACGCCCAGAGCGCGAAGTCACGGAAGGATTCGGAAAACGCACGGCACCTTTGGGTGTGAAGGTCTTCAACCCAGCATTCGATGTTACCCCGAACGAGTATGTTACGGCGATCATCACAGAGAAAGGCATCGTCACTGCACCATACGAAGAAAATCTCCGCAAGCTGTTTGATTGATCAACCCATCATTACCGATAAGGCGGAAGTCCCGTACTTCCGCCTTTTATCCTATTCACAGCATCAGCTTCAAGGCATCCTTGCCCTTCATCCCTGCGCGAATGCCCAGATTCTCCGCCTCGATCGTCACATCGCTAAGCGGCGATTCGAGCAGATCTTCCCAAGTGCGCACCCCTGTCGCTCTTCCAGCTATGATACCGCGCTCCTTAAGGCGAGTATTGAGCAGCCCGACATCCAAAGCGCCGCACATAATGTATCCCCTTTTCGTGGTGATCATCACCAGATTGGTCTTCGGCAGCTTCACCTCGATCCCGGTGACGATCTTGTCGTCAATCGCGATGGGCTCAACTCGGATCATCGATGTCACCCTCCCATACTAAGCAGGTTAATCCATACATAGTATGAGTGGCACAGAATTTTCGTGTAGATACCCGTTTGATTCTGGGGGAAATCTATATATAATAGAACAGTACAGAGATAAAAAACAGTGACAAAGTATCATTATTTTCGGCAAGTGGAGGAAAACATCATGACAGAAGACACCCAAGATGCGTACACCAGTATGATCGAAATGATCAAAAAGGCCCAGACCAATGGCACGCTCATCCGACTTTCTGTCTTGAAAGGAAGAGGCGTCAAATTGAGCATTCCCTGCAAAATCTTGAATTTCGATCCAGATTCACGTAACCTCTCCGTTTATCACGTTGACAATAAACAAGTCCATCTGGTTAACCTGTATGAGATCGACGAATTTATCGTCAACTCATAATGAATCGGACATATCCGCATCCTGTCCGCCGCGCACGTATACTTTGCTCATCCCCTCGCTCATGGTGAGAAGCAAGCTACCATCGGCCTGCAGCTTGACGTAAGCGGTACGATCGGTTAGATCAGCAATCATCAACTCCAGCGCATCATAGGCGACATAGATCACATAGAACGGCGCAGAATCCCCATCGTCGAAGACGAGAACCCCTTTGCTGGCCCCGGATCGTTCAATCTTTAGCTGATGACCGTCTTCGGCGATCCACACTCCTTCGATATCTTGCAATTGGACAAGCTTCTCAATCAGCAGTTGCTCATCGAAGTATACATAACGATATGGACGGGTATCCTCAAGCAGCAGCGACGGCTTCATATTCAAGTCCCAAGCGAAAGCCTGACCTTGGTGCACCCCAACGATGAACTGCCCATCGCTTAGCACGTTTTCCACCATTCCTAATTCGATCTTCTGCTCCGCAACCCAATATGTGGTTACACCGCTCCCAGTCTCGTACAGTACGCCCGAGGCGAAAGGTTTCATCCATTTAACCGTCTCATCTTCTGCCAGTTGCAGAAACCGTTCCCCATTCGCACCCCAGATCTGCAACAATCCGTCCACCGTGATGGCTGCCAGCAGACCATTCGGTAAGTGTTCAAACTGACTGATGCGTTCCAGAACGAGGCTGGCCTCCTGATCGCCCATTCGATACCGGTACAGACTGCCATCCTGCTCATACCATAGACAGCCATCGTCTCCGCTCCACGCGAACTGCCCGGCTTCGTCGGCCAGCTTCGCCGCGGAATCACCCGAATCTTCCCGTTTGAGCACCATCAGCGCCCCTCGACCTGTCTCCGCATCATAATCATCCAGATAGGCAGCGGCATGGCCGTCCCGCGACAATCGAACCGGTCCGAGGCCGTTTGACTCGATGACGAAGCGAATATCCTTCCCGTCAGTAACAAGCGACACGCCGCTCAGCAGATGGATGACCGCATGGCGCGCATCCGCAGTTGCACCTAACGTTCCCGCCCCTTCGGCGATCATTTGACCTGTACCGTAGTAATCGAAAGCATAGACCTGGCCATTATCCGTGAGTGCGATGAGCCTGTCCGGCAACGGAACCGCATGTTCGACGTGGCCGATGAGCTGCTGAGGCTCCAGTCCGAACGTCTTCAAGATGAGCTCCCGATTCTCCGTGACCGCAAACACCTGGCGGCCATCGTTGACGAAGCCATAGCTGTAGGGCTCTATGCCGGCTATCAGCAGATGGGGATCTTGGCCGTACGGCATGTAGATGAGGTCATGCTGCCCGTCGAGAAACAGCAATTGGTCTTCATGCACCCGATGGCTGCCTGGTATGATCCGCTCGGCGACGAGCTGCAGGGCATCTCCAGGCGTTTTCTTGTACAAGGTTGCCAGCGTCTCACTCGGCTCACTCTCGTAGAGCCACAAGATCGGATAATCCTCGTGCTTAACGCTGGTCATCCGATCAGGAATCCCGATGCATGCCGTCAGCAGCATCAGGATCGCAATAGCCATCATGATGCGTATCCAGCCGGTCGCAGATACCCAAGTCCTGCACATCTCTTACTCCCCAAAGATTCGTAATCTCCAAAGCGTCGGAATGTTCTCTTGCTCACTTTTGCTTCATCAATATGTTGAGCAGTTCATCATGCGGCACTGGTGGGCAGAATATGTATCCTTGGATCTCGTTGCAATTGTTTTTGCTCAGATAGGACAGTTGCTCCGGTGTTTCCACTCCTTCAGCGATCACCTTCAGCCCCAGATGATGCGCCATCGAGATGATCGTCGAGACGATGGCCGCGTCATTCGGGTCATCCATCAGATCGCGGACGAAGCTGCGGTCGATCTTCAGCTTGTGGATCGGGAATTTCTTCAGATAATTGAGCGAGCTGTATCCGGTGCCGAAATCGTCGATGCTGATTCTGACGCCAAGCTGATTTAATCTGCGAAGCGTATCGATCGATCGTTCGACATCCATCGTCATGCCCTCGGTGATCTCCAGTTCCAGATACTCTGCTTCCAGGTCTGATTCCTTGAGCACTTTGGCCACTCGATCAGCCAGGTCCTGCTGCAGAAATTGCCGCGAAGACAGATTGACAGAAACCCGCAGATTCGTGAAACCGAGGGTATGCAGCTTCCTGATCCGCTTGCATGCTTCGCTCAACACCCAATCGCCGATGACGGTGATCAGGCCATTCTCCTCTGCTGCCCGAATAAACTTGCTCGGCGATACCATACCTTCCTCTGGATGGTTCCAGCGGATAAGCGCTTCCACGCCAACGATCGTATTGGTAGCCAGCTCGATCTGCGGTTGAAAATACAGTTCGAACTCCCGCTCGTTAATCGCGCGGCGCAGTTCATTCTCCAGCTTCAGCCGTTCGAAGGATTGGACATCCATCGCGGAGGTGTACATTTCGTATTTGCTGTCGGACTGGTCCTTGGCACGGGAGAGGGCGATGCCTGCATTTTTGATGAGCGTATCCGCATCGGCCGGCTCGTCATCCGGACGATGAAGGGCCACGCCGATGCTAACCGTTGTATGTAACTTGTAATCCTGATAGATGAACGGACTGTCAAAGACCTGGTGGATGCCCTCGGCAATTTCTTCAATGTCTTCCAAACTATCACGATTCCGAAGAAGGAGGATGAACTCGTCGCCTTCCATGCGGGCAGCGACATCTTCTGCTCCGATGCACCGCATCAACCGCTCCGCTGCCTGAAGCAGGATGAGATCGCCGAAGTCATGGCCCAGCGTATCATTAAACAGGCGGAAACGATCGATGTCCACCGATAACAGGGCCACGATGCCACGCTGATCAGACAAGGCGGCTTCCAGTTGCTCGCGAAAAAATCTGCGGTTCGGAAGTCCGGTCAAATCATCGTAATATGCCATCTGCCTGATCCGATCCTCCGAGCGTTTGAACATCTTTTCCTGTTCCGAATAATATCGTCTCATCATAATCAGCAGCATGCAGCAAAACAACGCGATGCAGGCGCTCAGCAGAGCCGCCTGAAACTTCGACGGCACGAGTACGAAGCAGACGATACTCATGCAAACGAATCCGCTGATGATGGTGAAGGAATATTTCCTGGACGAAAGCAACGGTTACTCCCCTTCCCGAAATATAACACAGGTTGTAAGTTTGTTTATATTCGCCGTCTTTTGCCCATTTCCTTCACATTCTTCAAACAACAATCATTGATTTTTGGCGATTTTTCTGGCTGCCAAGGCTAGGAACAGCCAGCCTAACATCATGCTGAAACCGCCAAAAGGAGCCACGATGCCGAAGGTGCTGATGCCAAGCAGGCTGACCGCATACAGGCTTCCGGAGAACAGCACGACGCCGATGATGAAGAAGATGCCGGATAAACGAATCCTCCGTTCGTCGATAGACGCATGAGTCGCCAATATGCCAGCCAACACCAGAGCAATGGCATGATACATCTGGTATTCGACTCCGGTATGATAGGTTTCCATAGCGGACTCCGAGAGTCTGCTCTCCAGCGCGTGCGCGCCAAAAGCGCCGAAAGCGATGGACAGGAGGCCGAGAATGCTTCCAATTACGATAAAACGTTTTGCCATCGTTGATCATTTCCTTTCCAGTGCGAGGATGTGATGTTGCAAGCCAGCCGTTTTACGCCTGGTCTGTGTCATCCGTCCGCTTGCCGGCCCCCGTAGCGTGTGCGTGGATCCCCGCCGCCTCAAGATCATCCCGGACGCTGCTCTCCCACAGCTTCACACCGCTGCGATAAGCGGCCCTGCCGATCAGATGGCTCGCTACCGGTGCGGTGGCGAACATAAAGACGATGCCAATGAGCAGCCTGGCATCGGCATGTCCCTCCGCCAGCCAGAAATGCAGGAAAGCTCCGGAGAGCACGAGCAGCACTCCCAAGGTCGAGGCCTTGCCGGCCGCATGTGAACGCGTGTAAAAGTCCGGCATGCGAACGAGGCCGATGCTGCTGATGAGACTGACGAACGCCCCGCCCAGGATGAACAGCGAAACAAGCCATTCAATCAGCATCTCGATGATCCGGGTCAACTTCCATCACCACACCTCTCTCCAGATAACGGGCAAATGCCGCTGTGCCGAGAAACGCCAGTATTCCGATGAGCAGGACGAGATCAAGGTACACACGCGTTTCGGTCGCAACAGACAGTACCGCGATGAGCGCCAGCAGATTGGTGCCGACAGCGTCCAGCGCGATGATCCGATCGGGCATCGACGGTCCCCTTAGCATCCGGTACAGGTTGCCCAGCATGGCGAGCGATAGGAGGAGGAGTGCAAGCTCGGAAGCCCGTTCGATCATGACCTCGTCACCTCCATGATCGCCTTCTCGAAGGTGTTCCTGATCGCCTGCGCCGCCTGCGCCGCATCCCCGACATCGAGCGCATGGATATATACCCGGCGCTTGTCCTCCGATACTTCGAGCGATAACGTGCCCGGCGTAAGCGTGATAAGGCTGGTCAAGAGCAGAAGCTCAAGATCGCTGGTCAGGTTGGTCTGCAACATGAAGATGCCAGGGCGTATCGCAAGCCTCGGCCGCAGCACATGGCGAAGGACGGCGACGTTCGCCAGCACCAGTTCCTTCAGGAACAGCAGCAGGAGCTTGACGCATGCCCAGAGCCGCCGCACATACAGCGGATGGCCCAGCAATCCGCCGAGCAGAATCATCAGCAAGAGCCCGGCGAGATAACCGGCGAAGAAGCTGGCAAGGCTCCAGTCGCTGTGCAGGAACATCCAAACCGCCGCGATAACCAGGTTCCATACGAATTGCGCAGCCATGGTCATCTCTCCTTCAGCACGGCATCGACGTAAACCGGCGGGTTCATCAGCACCTGACTCGCTTGCTCGATGTACGGCTGAAGCCATTCAGCGCCGAGCCCGAAGGCAACGAGCAGGAGGAGCAGCGCGGCGGACGGCAGCAGCGAAGCAGACGAGACATGGCCCGCACCTGCCGGTTTCCCTGCCTCCGGCTCCACACCCCAGAACGCTTGCATGAAGATCTTCAGCATCGACATGAGTGCCATCAGACTGCTGAGCAGGCCGATGCCAGTAAGCAAATACTGCTTCGCTTCGAGGCCGCCACGGATGATCAGCAGTTTGCCAACAAAGCCGCTGAGCGGCGGAACGCCAGCGATCGCAAGCAGAGTGATGAAGAACATCCAGGCGAGAAGTGGTTCTTGCCCGATTAGACCACCCATTTCCTGCAATCGGGGAGTGCCGGCTGCTTGGACCACCAATCCGCCGAGCAGGAAGAGGAGCGTCTTCGCCAGCATGTCATGCAGCAGATAGTAGATGACACCGGACATTCCGGCGGCATTGCCTGTCGTCAGAGCGAAACCGATCAAGCCGACTGAGATGATAATATTGTAGATCAGAATCCGGTTTACGTCACGATAGGCGATCGCGCCCAGTGCGCCCAGCACCATCGTCGCCCCTGACATCCAAGCGATCAGCGCATGCGTGGTGTATGGCTCGTGATAGAAAATCAACGTAAACACGCGGACAATCGCATAGATGCCCACCTTCGTCAGCAGCCCTGCGAACAAGGCGGTAACCGCAGCCGGCGGCACGCTGTACGAGCCCGGCAGCCAGTAAAACAGAAACAAGCCCGCCTTCAGCGCAAACACGATCAACAGAAGTGCGGCGATGACCGTCAGGATGCCGCCCTGCCCCGCATCCGCCACCCGCTCTGACAGATGCGCCAGATTCAGAGTACCGACGGCAGCGTACAGATACGCGATCGATACGACAAACAAGGTCGAGCCGATGACATTAAGCAGGATATACTTGAGCGCCTCCCGAAGCTGCGCCTTCTCACCGCCGATGACGATGAGCGCATAGGACGCGATGAGCATAACCTCGAAGCAGACGAACAGATTGAAGATATCCCCCGTAAGGAAAGATCCCGTCACCCCGGCCAGCAGAAAATGCACAAATGCATAATAATAATGCTTCTCCCTGGCCCGCTCAACAGTTGCGCAGGAATACAGCACCGTTCCCACTCCGATGATGGACGTCGTCAGAACGAGCAGCGCGGCGAACATATCCACCGTGAAGGTGATGCCGAATGGCGCCGGCCAACCACTCATGTGGAGCGTCAGGATGCCGCTTAAGCGGACGGCCTCAATAAGCCTAATGGAAGCCAGCACACTCGCCGCAGCGCAAAGAACGCTCATCCACCGCACCAGCATCGTACGGCGATTCAGCATGATAAGCGCAATGCCAGCGACCAGATGGATCAATAGCGGCAGCACAAGCAAATTATCGTTCATCCTCTTCTCCCCTTAACTGATCCATATCGTCGGTCTTCCATTCCTGGTACGTTCTGTACGCCAACACGAGGAAAAACGACGTAACGCCGAAGCTGATGACGATCGAGGTGAGGATGAGCGCCTGGGGAAGCGGGTCCGTATAAGCCGGGGCTTCCTCACTGAGCAGCGGCGCTGCACCGGTCTTAAGGCCGCCCATCGTCATGATGAGCAGATGCAGCCCATGCGTCATGAGGGACATGCCCAGTATGATCCGCAGCAGGCTGCGGCTTAACACGAGGTATGTACCAGCCATGAACAGGGCGCCGATGACAACAGACATCAAGATCTCCATCCGTCAGCCGTCCTCCCCAATCGTCAGTATGATCGTCATCGCCACACCGATCACGGTGAGATAGACGCCAAGATCGAAGATCGTTGCGGTTGCAAGCTCAGTCTCGCCGAACAGCGGCAAGTCGTAATACCCAAATTCATGCGTCAGAAACGGTACATCATACAGGAACGAACCCGCACCGGTCAGCACGGCGATCAACAAGCCAAGCGCCGTCAGGATTCGGTAATGGATCGGCAGGATCTCCCGCACGAATCGCGTCCCGAATGCCAGCGCGAGCAGAACCAGGCCGCCTGCCGCGATGAGTCCTCCGATAAACCCTCCTCCGGGATGGTTGTGGCCAGCTAAGAAGATGTAAAGCGAGAACAGCAGGATGAGGAAGGCGAGCATTCTGGCTGCCGTGCGAAAGATGACATCATTGATTTTCATGCGGTATCCCCCCTAAGCGTCTGTTGAATCGGTAACTTGATCGAGAACGACTGGAATGACGAGCCTAATTTGACCTGGCTTCACCTGCTTGGCCGCTCCTCCCGCCTTCACCTTGCCTGTCCAGCCTGACTCTTTCTACCCCATGTCTTTCACCGGCTTGTCTCAGCTTGCTCCCCTGATCCCTCGCCATCCATCAGGCCTGACTCACCATGATCCCCCGATCCCATGTCTCTCCCTTTGCCAGACGGAGACGCGAGCATCGGCTCCCGCTGCTTGATCATGGCGTAGATCCCGAGCGCTGCAATGCCAAGTACGGTGATCTCCAGCATCGTATCGAAGCCGCGAAAATCCACGAGAATCACGTTGACCACATTGTCTCCGCCGCCAAGCTTGTGGCTGTTCTCCAGATAATAACCGGAGATGGATTCGAACCGCCGCGAGCCGCTCGCGCTGAGCGCGGTGAACATGACGACGAGCCCTGTACCGAGTGATACGATCAGCTTGCCGATCCTGATCCGGAACCTGGAAGATTCCCGTTTCAACTTGGGCAGATGATAGAAGCACAGCAGGAAGAGCGAGACGGATACCGTCTCGATGATCATCTGCGTCAACGCAAGATCCGGCGCACGAAACAGGACGAAGAACAGCGTAACCATGTAACCAACGGCACCAACCAAGATAATCATCGTCAGACGATCCTGGGCAAATGCGGCCGCCACTGCGGCGACAATCATCAGCAGAGCCAACGCCGCTTCATAGAATGAGATGTCTGCATACTCACCGTAACCGATCCGCCCAAGCGATCCGGTGCGGATCAGCAGGAATCCAGCCAAAACGGCCATCAAGCCGAAGATATACATCATATAATCGCGCACCGATCCGGTCATATAGCTGCGGGTGAAGCGAGCGGACAACTGACGAAGGCCGTTCAAGCTTCCGTCATACATCGCGTTCAGCGAGAACTTCCCCGGCAGACGGGCAAACAGACCTTGCCAGTATCGCCGGACACTAAACAGCAGCCCGCCGACAAGCACGATGCTGATCGTCATGTACAGCTCTGTCGTCCATCCGTGCCAGAACGAGATGTGCACGTGAAACTGATCGTTGTCCGTGAGCAGGGACGGATAAACGGCATGCAGCGCCGGTTCGATCAGGCTGAATGACAGAATATCCGGAAACAAGCCGAAGACCACGGCCAATGAAGCGAGGATCGCCGGCGGCAGGAGCATGCCGAGCGGCGCTTCATGCGGCTTCTGCGGCAGTTGGTCCGGCTTCCTCTGGCCAGCGAAAGTGCGGAACACGAACATCAGGCTGTACAGGAACGTACATACGCTGGCTGTCCAAGCGATAACCGGGAACAGCACTCCCCATGTGTCCATTTGGAATATATCCATGCGCGAGGCATTCAACATGCCGGTGAAGAACATTTCCTTGCTGAGGAACCCGTTCATCGGCGGCAATCCGGCCATCGAGAAAGCGCCGAGCAGGGCGAAGGTGAAGGTAATCGGCATCAGCGAAGCCAGCCCCCCCAGCTTGCGTATATCTCTCGTTCCCGTTTCATGATCGACAATCCCGGCGACCATAAACAGCGTGCCCTTGAACGTGGCATGGTTGATCAGATGGAAGATGGCCGCAGTCATCGCCAGCACATAGGTTTCGGACTTTATGTCATGCCCGTATAGGACGGCCGCCGAACCAACACCAATCAAGCTCATGATGAGGCCGAGCTGGCTTATCGTGGAGAAGGCCAGAATCGCCTTGAGATCCGTTTGCTTCAGCGCAAAGAACGAGCCCCAGAACAAAGTGACCAGGCCGATCCCAGCGACGAGCCAGAACCAGATTGCATTGCCGCCGAACACGGGGGTCAGCCGCGCTGCCAGATAGATTCCCGCCTTCACCATCGTTGCCGAGTGCAGATAGGCGCTAACGGGAGTCGGCGCCTCCATCGCATCAGGAAGCCAGATATGGAAAGGAAATTGCGCCGACTTCGCAAAGGCGCCGAGCAGGATCAACACCATCGACGGCACGAACCACGAATGGCCGGAGAAGGTATCAAGCCGGCCGATCATCTCCCGGATGCTGAACGTACCGGACATGCTGAACAGCATGACGAATCCCGCCAGCATAGCGAACCCGCCAAACACCGTGATAACCAGCGACTTCTGCGCGCCGTATCGGGATCTCTCCCGCTGATGCCAGTATGCAATCAGGAGGAATGAGGCCAGGCTGGTCAGTTCCCAGAAGCCGTACAGCACGATCACATTATCCGAGAGCACAACACCGAGCATAGCTCCCATGAACAGGAGGAGGAAGAGGTAGAAGTGATGCAGGGTTTCGCTGGGCTTGGGAAGATAGAAGATCGAATACAGGACGACCAGGCTGCCGATACCTGTGATGAGCAAGCAGAACAGGATGCTGAGCCCGTCTGCATAAACGGTGAAGTCGATCCCCAGCGACGGAATCCAGGGCAGCGTATCCCCCTTTCCCGTTCCATCACGAATATCGTCCAGACAAGACGCAGTGAACACGAAGAGAAGAAGTGGTACCGGGAGAACGGCCCATCCGGTATGTAGGCTTCTGAGTACCCGATGTACGAAAGGAACGATGACCGCATAGGCGAATGGGATCAGGATAACGCTATGCAATAAGGACATGTCGAGTTACCTCCATGATGTATGTCGCAGTATGGGCGTGCTTGTGTCACGGTTATTTCAGCATGCAGATATTAGTGTTTCCTGCATCGGCTCATAACCTACCTTCATTCTGGAAATTTTGTGCGTATAGGCGGATGGAGATATGCCAATCTTATAAATTAATAGCCATACAAGAACGAAACACCGCTCATTCCGCTTCTAATCCTGCACAGGGAGTGAACCATCATGCCATACCGTGATGATCTCCAGCACACTAGGAAACGCGGCACGCCCATCCTGATCAGAGTCATCTGCTGTGTGATCGTGTTTGTCCTGCTGCTCGTCTGGGGATGGCTGGCCGAACAGCACCATCGAAGCCTCCACCATCCGTCTCCCCTGCACAACGATCCTCCATCCCAACCCTCCCGACTGAGCGTCTATAATCTGGATCATGCTCATCACTTTCTGCCCCGCCAATATGTCAAAATCCTGCGCTACCCTTCCGCCCGTGATGAAGAACAAGCCAACTAGACATCGATGCCGCTGAATCAGCAGCATCCTCAGGCCTCCAGCCTGCGCCCACGCGGACAGCAAGGTCGTTCTTGGATGATCAGCGACGCGCAAATAGGCGCTGTCCAGCCGCCAAACTGCTCACATATATGCAAAACAACTGAATATATTGGTAATATTCCATCTGCTTTCGGGAGGTGTCGGTATGTCAGGACCTTTGTTTATCGTGTCCAAGGACGATTGGTCGCTGCACCGCAAGGGATATCAGGATCAAACACGTCATCAGCAGAAGGTGCGCGAAGCGCTCAAACGCAGCCTGCCCGATCTCATCTCCGAAGAGAGCATCATCATGTCCGACGGCAGGCGGATCGTCAAGGTGCCGATACGCAGCCTCGATGAGTATAAATTTCGCTACAACTACAACAAGAGCAAACACGTCGGCCAAGGGAATGGAAACAGCAAGGTCGGGGATGTGCTCGGAACGGACGGGTCAGCCGCCAAAGCGCCAGGCAAGGGAGAGGGCGCCGGCGACGTGCCGGGCATTGATTATTATGAGGCGGAAGTCAATCTGGAGGAACTGGAGAGCCTGCTGTTCGAGGACCTGGAACTGCCGAATCTGAAGCCGAAGAGCGAGCAGGACATGGAAGTCACGGACATCACCTTCAACGATATTCGCAAGAAGGGCATTCAGACGAATATCGACAAGAAGCGGACGATCCTGGAGGCGATCAAACGCAACGCCAGAGAAGGCTCGGCCAAGCTGAGCATCTCGCCGGATGACCTTCGATACAAGACATGGACGGAGGTGCGCAAGCCGCATTCCAACGCCGTCATCATCGCGATGATGGATACGTCTGGATCGATGGGACAGTTTGAGAAGTACGTGGCTCGCAGCTTCTTCTTCTGGATGACGAGATTCTTAAGGCACAAATACGAACGCGTCGAGATCGTCTTCATCGCCCATCATACGGAAGCCAAGGAAGTGACGGAGGAAGAATTTTTCACCAAAGGGGAAAGCGGCGGTACGATCTGTTCATCCGCTTATGCCAAAGCGCTCGAAATCATCGATTCGCGGTACTCGCCGGAACGCTACAACATCTATCCGTTTCACTTCTCCGATGGAGACAATCTGACAAGCGACAACGAGCGCTGTGTGAAATACATCGATGAACTGATCAAACGGAGCAATCTGTTCGGATACGGCGAAGTCAACCAATACAATCGCAGCAGCACGCTGATGTCCGCCTATCGCCATATCCACAAGCCGGGGTTCCGCCACTATATTATTCGCGAGAAGAAAGAAGTGTACGCCGCACTGAAGACATTCTTCTCCGCCCAGCCTCAGCCGGTGTGATGGACGGGAAGCTGCAGACAGCTTCAGGTTCGCGCTTCACTGCTGCGAAGCGATAAGCTATCCCACCCTGCAGCTTGATTTCAACCCATGCCGTTGGTCAACGTTTAACCGTCAAGGAGGTGGATCGTAGTGATCCTCATCGCCGGGTCTCCCGCAAATGTCGACACGACTGCTTGGCCTCCGATGGCACGCGACATCTACGAACGCAAACGAAGAAGCCCCTATATGTTCAACTACTCATCGCTTGACCATCTCCGGTTCGAGATGCTGCTGCGAGCCGCAATCGTGCAAGCGGCCATTGATCTCGACAAGAGCGGGGCTGACTTCGCAACCTTTGAGTTTGCCCGCTGCAACGACAGATATTGGCGGCTAACGCCGCGAGGAGGTTTTCAGCTCAAGGAAGGAGTCCGTCCATCGGACGCGATCCGCGACATCTATCGAAACGGTCCGATGTATGCCTTTGAATGTGCGACGGCGATCCCGATCATTTATTACAAGGCAGTTCTCGAGGTGCTAGGCGAGGAGCCATTCAATCGCCTGTTCCAGAACCTGCTGCTCTATAGCTGGAACTATGACAGTGATCTCGGATTGATCCAGGAGCGGGTCAGTCCGGAGCGCGCCTTTCCCGGCGATGTGCTGTATTTCGATAACCCCGATTTCCATCCGCGCGCACCGGAATGGCAAGGGGTCAATGTGGTGATGATCGACGATAACCTGTTCTTCGGGCATGGCGTCGGAATAACCACGGGCGAGGATATCATCCGTGGTTTGAATATGCGCCGCCGGCCGTTCAGCTTCAGGTCCGCTTATCTGATGGACCTGATCGTTTACCCGGACTTCGCGTACTTGTCCAGATTCATGCCCAGACCGAGCCCAACCGCAGGAGCGGATCATGAAGCGGTCACCGGAGCAACAGCCAGCCATACAAGCACATCGGCCCCAAGTGCAACAGATTTGACTGCAGCGGGTCCATCATCTACATCGGCTGCAGACGGAACCGGTGCAGGCTCGATCATCTCTGCACCATGGCTCACCTTGCCGCAGCAAGATGAGCATCGCGGCCTGCCGCGCATCCGGGCGAGGGTAGGGCGCCGCAGATATTTATGTTAAATCAAGCGGGGGTACTTCAACGGACAACCGGACGCTGCTGTTCTGAACCATGGCCTGGTCTTAGAGAGTCCTGATCGGAGTCAGGACTCCGCCGCCCATCTCGCTGACCGTGTCACACAGTGCCTCGATATCTTCAGCGTACCTTGCGGCAGACAAGCATTAACCCCCAACAACGCTTAAAGCGCCTTATCGTCCTTAGACGATGAAGGCGCTTGGTCAGCAGATGCCTATTCGTGATGGAAACGGCGATCTTCGATTAGATATATTTGGCTCGATAATTAGATAATGATATGTTGGCAGGGCGGTTGCAGGCATCAGCCGCCGTTCACGAGCACGGCGAGAGAACCGCCCGCCAGTGATGAAGCGGAACTTCTGATCCCGCTCACTCACCTGCGGCCGCTTCCGCTGCCAAAGCCTCAAGCAGGGTAATCAGAGCTTGTTTGCCTTGTTCGCTCAGGTCGGTCGTCGACAGTTGGTAGTACAGGGAACCCGCTCCGTTGCCATGTTTCCAGTACAGCTTCTGATAACCGTCAACCTTCGCAAGATAACCTTCCGTTCCGAGTACGGTCACCACTTCAGTATCCGTGTGCTGGCCGAGATCCGTATACCACGTATCCGCATGTTCTCCATTCAGAATGGACGCCACAAACGACTCATCCGCCTGCTCCAGTTTCAACGTCACCCCTTCTGTCTCAGCCTGCTCTGCCGTGATGATCCGGGTGACCGTTTGCCCCGTTGCCTCGCCTTCCGCATACATGTTGTCCAGAAGTTCAGGCGATGGCTGCACGGTCGTTACACTGCTGCCTTCCACAAACGTGAATGGTTGCGGCACACTGGCAGGCAAAGCGTAACTCTCACCGACGCTGTCGCGCAGCAGTCCATAATCTTGTACCACGAACGGGCTCGTATAAGAGCCGATGATCTTCTGAGGATTGCCTTCGGCTTTGTATACCAGAACCGTCTCACCAGGCTGCACCAGACTGCGGTAATACTCCCACTCTTCCGCAGTTACCGGGGATGGCACGTGATCGCTGTTGTAATCGCGAATCGTCAGCACCGTCTCACCGGCCCCGTTCTTCAGCCATACACCGCCCAGATACGCGAAACCGCTGCCGATCACGAAACAAAGGGCGAGCGCAGGCACCAACCAAGCCTTGCGGCGTACGAAAATTCCTCTATCTTGAACCGCGTTCCGCTGCATCCGTCCAACTGCCTCCATCACCCGGTCATGGACATCCATGGTTGGCACGGTAGCAGATGCCAGTCTCTGCTCCCAGCTTCCTTCATATCGATTGGTCATAAGTCGCCACTCCTCTCTTTAACTCATAATGATGGGTGATCTCACGAGTCTGTTCTGATTGGCATTTTCGCTGCAATTTTGTCCTGACGCGTTCATACCGCTTGCGCAATGCCGCCACGCTGCTTCCTGTGATACCGCTGATCTCCTCGTACGTCAGTCCATGAATGACCCGCATGACGACGAGATTGCGTTCTTCCGCATCCAGACCATCGAGCAATGACAAGTCATGTTCAGGCTCCTTCCGATTCATCGCGGCTCCCTCGTTGATCGCCGCCTCTTGGCGCAGCAACGGAATCAGCCGCATCAGCCCGGATCTCTTCTTCAGCTTGTTCATGCACAGCCGGTAGCAGATCGTATACATCCAGGCCATCACCGAGACGTGCTGCCTGTACTTGTCCAGGTGCCGGTACATCCGGATATACACTTCCTGCACCACGTCCTCCGCATCCTGCACATTGCCCAGCATCGGATACGCGTAAGACAACAGCTTCTGTTGCGTCGCCTTGACGAGATCCGAGAAGGCTTCCTTGCTACCTCTCTTGGCCTGTTCCACCCATTGCTCGAGCAGGTGCTCCATCGTTCGGTCCCTCCTTTCACCTTATATAACAATCGCCAACGCCCAAACGTGACATCCTGGACAAAAAAAAGACGCCTTGCGGCGTCGTCACTGTTCTTCAACCTGTTACTCCTCTGTCAATCAAGTCCGTTCTACGCATGCTCATCCTCAGTTAACCACATGGGACAAAGCGATGCTCGTCAGTAACCCAACGCTAACCATAATATAGCATAAGTGCCGTTTATGGTCGATTCGCTCCCCTACCCGACCAGTTCCTTCTTGCGGAAGAGCGTGACCGCACCAATCAGCAGCAGAATCATACAGAACATCGTGGTGAGCACCGCACCCCATACTCCGTGAGGCATGCCGCCCTGGGTGAAGGCAGCACCTGCATAATCAGCCAACCTGCCTGGATTCCAACTTAACTTCGACCCGGCCATGGAGCTGATGATGGAGAGGGCTGCTGCTGTCAATATGGTCACAAAGGCCGTTGCCCCGCTGGAATGCATCACCGCGCTTAAGGCAACGGTAATCGTGACCAGAAACATCAGCCACAGGGACATGAACAGTAAGCCCGATGCGAACGCCGAGCCGGGTACCTCTCCGATCAGTTCCACTGTGTAATACCAGGCTCCAAGCATGCCAAGTACCGAAGCAACGATGGTTAGGAGAACAGCGGAGGCCCATTTGGCGGTTACGTAAGAAGTGAGCGATACCGGCTTCACAAGGACCATGCCGGCCACCCCACTCGCCCGCTCGGCTGAGATCGTGCCCATAAAGGCCAGCACTAGGATGGCCAAGCCAAGTGTTTGAAAGTTACTGAGCGTCTTCACCATGACTTGGGCTCCGGTCGTCCCCTCCAGCAATTGGGTGACCGCCTCCTCCGGCAAACCGCCGGCCGCCTTCAGGATCTCCGGCAGGAAATACATCGATACCGGCTGCATGATACCCAGCATCTCAAAGGCGAGTGGAATCCAGATCCATTTATAATTGCGCAATCCTTCAGTCAGCTCTTTCTGAAATAAAACCACCCACTGCCTCATCGCTTCACCGCCTCCATAAACAGATCTTCCAGCGACGTCTTGGCGATCTCAAGCCTGCGCAGCGGCGCGCGGCGTTCAGTCAGATGCATCATGAGCTGATGTCTGACGCGCTGCAGCTCATCCGCATCCTTCAACCTGAACCGGACGACAGGACCTGTCTGCTCTACTGCTGCAGATCCGTTCATCTCACGCCAGGATGCTAGCCAATCGTCCAGTGCTGTCTCGTCCTCGAGCTCCAGCTCGATCACTGGACGCTGATTGCTCCTGCGGATGTCGGCCAAGCTGCCCGCGATCACGATCTCTCCCTGACGGATGATGAGCACATCGTCGCAGACCTCCTCCGCATCGGGCAGCACATGCGTCGAGAACAGGATTGTCGTCTCCTGCTTGATGCGCTTCATCAGCTCCAGCACTTCCCTGCGGCCGATCGGGTCAAGCGCCGATACCGGTTCGTCAAGGATAAGCAGACGCGGCAGGTTCATCATCGCCTGCGCCAGCCCAAGCCTCTGCTTCATCCCGCCGGAGTATCCCCCGATGCGGCGGTTTTTCGCATCTTCGATACCCACGAGTTGGAGCAGCTCGTCCGCACGTTCGGCGGCAGAGCGCTTGTCCATTCCGGTGAGGCGGCCGACATGGATCAGGAACTCCCTGCCGCTCATCCAGTTGTAATAAGCCGTATATTGCGGCAAATAACCGATATAGGAGCGGAGATCTTCCCCCCTCTCCGCTCCGTCAAAGCGGATCTCTCCGGAAGTAGGCTTCAATAATCCCGACAGCATGTTGAGCGTCGTCGTCTTGCCCGCCCCGTTCGGACCAAGCAATGCCGTACATCGTCCTGCTTCGATGGAGAATGACACCCCTCGCACAGCCTGCGTGACACCGTAAGTCTTAACCAGTTGTTTGACTTCAACGAGAGGCCTCATCTAGTACTGTCTCCTTCCCACCAAGAAGTAAGTAATCGCGCCGATCAGGCTGATGAACAGGATGATCGGAACCCACATCCACTTCGGCCCCCTCGTCTCCTCTGCACGGGACAGATCCACCAGTGCGATGACCACGAGAATCACTTGGATGACGAGAAGTGGTATGAAGATATGCCAGGGGAAATGTTGCAGTTCATTCATATGGATTCTCCTCCTTATTGTTCGGCTGTTTCCGGAAGATTCGGCGAACATACAAGAGATACAGCACAATCGGCATCGGAAATGAGATCATTCCCCACAGGCCCCAGAACCATGGGAAGCTCTCTCGCTTCCTCGCATCGATAAACAACCAGATCCCCTGCGCGAACAGGATCGGCGGCAGGATCAGCCACAGATACCATGGCATGGTGTGAAGCTGCTCGAGGTTCATCCGTCCACCTTCTTCCGCCTGCGCATGCGCAGGACAACGGGCAACGAGATTAATGCCAAGACGAGCGGCTGGAAGACCAGCATGGCGACAACTCCATAAGCCAGCGTACCCATCGTCAGCAGCACCGCGAACGGAGCAATCGCCAGGAACAGCAGCAGGTCCCTCCTGAATTTTCTCCGCTGCTCGGCTTGCTGATCGTAAACGAACGAGTTAAACCACGCTGCTGGCGGCGTTTCACGCTGCGTCAACCGTTCCAATCTGTCCAGCGCTTCCTTAAGTTGCTCATCCATCTCATTCGTTTTCATGGTTTGCCCATCTCCTTTCTGATTCGATCGATGCCGTTGTGGATGCGGGATTTGACCGTTCCCACAGGGACATCCAACATGGCGGCGATCTCCTCTTGTGAGAATCCGTAATAATGCTTCATGATGATCGGCATCCGAATGTCCGGTTTCAACCTACCAAGGACATCCAGCAGTTCATGCCATTCCTCGTTCGATGCCTGCGCTTGCCAACGAAGCCCGCGTAACGACTGTTCATCCTCGAGCAGCTTCTGATCCCGCCGGTTCTTGCGCAGATGGTCCAAGTACAGCCTGCTGGCGATCGTGATCAGCCATGTGGACCAACTGGACTTGCCAGGCTCATACAGATGGATCTTCTGCATGGCCCTGATCATCGTATCCTGAGCAAGGTCATCCGCGAGGTCCGGCCTTAAGCTGATCTTGATCAGATACCCGCGAAGCATCGCGTAATGGCTGCGGAACAGCTCGGAGAGCGCATCGGTATTCCCTTTTTTGGCTAAAGCGATGAGTGTCATTTCATCCATGCGGCAGGCTCCTTCTATCAAGCTGTGCAGCGCGTTTGATTGGATTGTTTCATTGATGATACGTTTAGCATTTGCATTTCGTTCACGATGAGATTTATTAATGTATCGGCTATAGGATGTTCAGGCATAGTCATGATTGGCCTTACTCCATGCCGGCATTGCAGCCCCTGCTTTAAACTCCGATTGCATGAAGAAAGGGGTAAAATTATTTTACACCATATCCTTTTATATCCTAATATGGTATAGTGAACGAAGGAGGTGGCATATTGGTCAAAACGTTCAATGTGTTGGGAGTAATCGCCATCGCTGTCGGATTGTTGGCGGGCATCTTCACAGGCATTTATGTCAGTTGGTTATATGCCATTTTGTACATGGCATCTGGCGTCATTTCTGCGCTGATTTTCTTCGCTGTGGCCTATATAATCGAACTGTTGGAAGAAAATAATAGCTATCTCAGATACCTGTATAACCGAGTGAGAGACGAAGATCGAGCGAACGAAGCGCCTGCTCCGGCTGCCAGAAGAAACTCCCGATCCAGTCTGGAGAAGATGAAAGGCTATTCATTCAAAGGAATTGATTAATAGAACGGTTACTCTTTAGCCGGATGATTAAAGCAAACGCTCCCCTTATGGTGACAGGATCCTGTCTGCCATAGGGGGAGCAGTTTTTAAGCGGACATTCTGCGATGCTTGATGACCAGCGGAAGGAACCAGTCCCAAGCACATAACCCCTCTTCACCTGAATATATATAGTTAGACATAAAGAGGCTTCGTTGCACCAACACCTAGATGAGGAGGCTGGAGCTGGATGAATGCTGATGAGATCAAGGAGCTCGAGCGGGCGATCCATGATATTACCGAGATTGCGCAGGGATTCGGTCTTGATTTCTATCCGATGCGGTACGAGATCTGTCCTGCGGACATTATCTACACTTTCGGCGCTTACGGCATGCCGACCCGGTTCAGCCATTGGAGCTTCGGCAAGGCTTTTCACGCGATGAAGATGCAGTATGATTACGGCCTCAGCAAGATCTACGAACTGGTCATCAATTCCAACCCATGCTATGCGTTTCTGCTCGACGGCAACTCTCTAATCCAGAACAAAATGATCGCCGCCCATGTGCTCGCTCACTGCGATTTCTTCAAGAACAACATCCGCTTCTCCAAGACGAACCGCGACATGATCGAGAGCATGTCAGCGACGGCAGAACGGGTTCGGCAATATGAGATCCAGTACGGTTCGGAGATGGTGGAGAAATTTCTCGATGCGGTACTGGCGATCCAGGAACATATCGAGCCCGGGCTGCTGAAGCCGTATCGCTTGGTCCATCAGGCTGATGCATGCAAGCAGCAGAAGAAAGCGCAGACCAAACCCTCAACCGGCTACGAAGATCTGTGGGCGCTGGATCGCGATGAGCAGACAGCGCAGGAGGCTACCGAGCCCGAGGAAACCGTGAAGCCGTTCCCGCCGCAGCCGGAGAAGGATCTGATGTGGTTCATCCAGGAGTATTCGCAGGAACTGGAGGACTGGCAGCGGGACATCATGACGATGCTCCGCGACGAGATGCTGTATTTCTGGCCGCAGATCGAGACGAAGATCATGAACGAGGGTTGGGCGACATATTGGCATCAGCGCATCGTGCGCGAGCTCGACCTGACAGAGGAGGAAACGATCGAATACGCGAAGCTCAATGCAAGCGTCGTACAGCCATCGCGGCATTCGCTGAACCCGTACTATCTCGGGCTGAAGATATTCGAGGATATCGAGAAGCGCTGGGACAATCCGACGGAGGAGGAGCAGCGCCGATTCGGACGCAAGCCGGGTAAAGGCCGGGAGAAGATCTTCGAAGTGCGCGAGACGGATTCGGACATTTCCTTCATCCGCAACTACCTGACGAAACAACTGGTGGACGACATGGATATGTATGTATTTGAGAAGAAAGGGCCGGAATGGACGATCACCGATAAATCCTGGGAGAACGTGCGCGATCAGCTCGTATACTCCCGAGTCAATGGCGGGTTCCCGGTCATCGTCGTGGAGAACGGCGACTTCGGTAAACGCGGCGAGCTGTACCTCGTCCACCGGTATGAGGGAATCGAACTGGATATCAAATATGTCGAGAAAACACTGCCGTATGTATATCAACTATGGGGACGCCCGGTCCATCTGGAGACCGAGGTGGAGACGAAGAAGGTTGTTTTCTCCTACGACGGAACGAAGTCGCACCGGAAGTTCCTGTAATGGGACAAAGGGACGGGGTTGTTGTCTCCTTCAAACAGTGACAACAACCACCGTCCCTTATGACACACCTTATGACACAGTCTTAGCCATTCGGCTGGACGTTTCCGCTCTTTCTCTTCTTGACGAGATAGCCGAGCGATAAGATGATGACGATCAAAGAGATTTCGAATATCCACTTCAACACATTGCTTTCGAAGAACGGCTCCACGAAGCCCTCTGCCACGATCATCTTGGCTGCCGTCCAGACAAGCACGCCGGCACCGATATAGATGATGATCGGGAAGCGTTCCATCAGCTTAAGGATCACAGTGCTACCGAACAGGATAACCGGCACGCTGATGATCAGCCCCAGGATGACCATGAAATAGCTGCCGTGAGAAGCGCCGGCGATCGCCAGCACATTGTCGAGACTCATCACCGTATCGGCGATCAGGATCGTTCGCAGAGCCTCTCCGAAGGACTTAACCGCATGGCCTTCTTCATTGGCTCCCTTATCTTCAACAAGCAGTTGAAAGGCGATCCACAGGAGGAGCAACCCGCCGACAAGATGCAATCCAGGAATATTGAGAAGCGCAACGGCGATGATCGTCAGAATGGAACGGATCGCAATTGCCCCGACGATCCCCCACAAGATCACCTTTTTCTGTTGATGCTTAGGCAGATTTCGCGCTGACATCGCGATGACGACGGCATTGTCGCCAGCCAGGACAATATCAATGATCACGATAGAGAATAATGCCTGCCAAAATTGAGCCGAGAAAAGTTCAATATCAAGTTCCAAAAGTTTTCCCTCCATCTACAGGTTTATCCATAGCATCGACATGAAATCATAGTCATGATGACAACTTGCGCGGTAAGTAGTATGTAGCCAGCAGCGTCCAATCCCCCCATTATCATGCCAAAATAAAATGACCTTTACTCATCCGAGTAAAGGTCCCGCGCATCAAAAAAGACCTTTACTCCTTAATAAGTAAAGGTCTCGCTAACAACATCCGTTGCCGACATAGCCGGGATTGATCATCCGTAATGACGAACTATGCCGAAAAAGCTACTCCCCTTTATGGAAGCTATGCACATATTGCATCGCTTACATTCATCTTACATGCACGTGTGACATCAGTCAATAGGTACAATGATAAAAATGTGTTATCGGTTGAGCAAACTGCCTACATAACGAAGCAGTTCATTCGCGCATACCGGGCAATATCCGTGCGCATCGATCAACTGCTGAGTCACCTCATTAATGCGGCGAAGCTGCTGCTCGTTCGGAGTTTTGGTCGTTGTCGTGATCTTTACGATGTCCTTCAGATCGGCGAACAGCTTCTTCTCGATTGCTTCCCTCAGCCGCTCATGGCTGCTGTAGTCAAATTTCTTGCCTTTGCGCGCATAGGTCGAGATGCGGATCAGAATCTCCTCGCGGAACGCCTTCTTCGCATTCTCCGAGATGCCGATCTGCTCCTCAATCGAGCGCATGAGCCGCTCGTCGGGATCGAGTTCTTCCCCGGTCAGGGGGTCTTTGATCTTCGTCCAGTTGCAGTACGATTCGATATTGTCCACGTAGTTCTCAAACAGCGTTCTCGCCGACTCCTCGAATGAGTAAACGAACGCCTTCTGCACTTCTTTCTTGGCGAGCTCGTCGTATTCCTTACGGGCGATCGAGATGAAGTTGAGATAACGCTCCTTGTCTTCCCGTGTGATCGCCGGATGCTGATCCAGTCCGTCCTTCAGAGAGCGAAGCACATCGAGCGCGTTGATGCATGGGGCATCATGCCTGATCAGGGCGCTGGAGATGCGGTTGACGACGTAACGCGGGTCAATGCCCGTCATACCCTCATCTGGATATTCGTTCTGCATTTCCTTCAGATCCGCTTCCTTAAAGCCCTCGACGGCCTCACCGTCATACATGCGCATCTTCTTCAGCAGGTCCATGCCCTGCTTCTTCGACTCCTTCAGCCGTGTCAGGATCGAGAAGATGCTCGCTGTGCGGAGCGTATGAGGCGCGATATGAATGTGCTGCATGTCGCTCTGCTGGATCAACTTGGCGTAGATCTTCTCCTCATCCGAGACGCGAAGGTTGTATGGAATCGGCATGACGATCATTCTCGATTGGAGGGCTTCGTTCTTTTTGTTGCTGATAAATGCTTTATATTCCGATTCATTGGTATGGGCGATGATCAATTCATCCGCCGAGATGAGCGCGAATCGGCCTGCCTTGAAGTTGCCCTCCTGCGTTAGCGACAGCAGGTTCCACAGAAATTTCTCGTCGCACTTCAACATCTCCTGGAATTCCATCATGCCGCGGTTCGCTTTGTTCAGCTCTCCGTCGAAGCGATAGGCGCGAGGGTCGGACTCGCTGCCGTATTCGGTAATCGTCGAGAAGTCGATGCTGCCGGTCAGATCTGCGATATCCTGAGACTTGGGATCGGACGGGCTGAACGTACCGATACCAACCCGTTTCGCTTCGGACAGGATGATCCGCTCCACCGCCACATTCTCGATCACCCCGTTATACTCCGTCTGAAGCCTCATCTGACATGCCGGGCACAGATCGCCCTCGATCTTGACACCCAGTTCCTTCTCAACTTCCTCTCTCAGCTCCATCGGCACCAGATGCAGAGGCTCCTCCTGCATCGGGCAGCCTTTGATGGCATACAAGGCTCCCTCATCCGTCTTGGAATATCGTTCAAGCCCCCGCTTCAGCATCGTCACAATCGTCGATTTGCCCCCGCTGACAGGTCCCATAAGCAGCAGGATGCGCTTGCGGACATCCAGCCTGCGCGCAGCAGAGTGGAAGTATTCCTCCACCAGTTTCTCTATCGTTCTGTCCAGGCCAAAGATGCCTTGCTCGAAAAATTTGTATTTCTTCTGCCCATTTTCCTCGTATATGCCATGCCATGCGATCATATCATAGACGCGTGCATGCGCAGTCCGCGCCACCCGCGGGTTGCTGCGAACGATCTCCACATAATCGCGGAACGTCCCCGTCCACTGAAGCTTCTCTTCCTCCGCTCGATATCGTTCTATGCGTTCGAAGATATCCATAGCTGCCTCCTTCCTCAGCACTCCACTTCGCAGGGTACGCTAAGTTTCTATCGTAACGTACTAATACCTATGCAGTTGAGAGGCTGATGTTTCCGAATTTCTTGCATCTTGGGAGCAAAAGAAATACTTGGCGGTAGCAGGGTCCATCATGTTCCTGGAGGCAGTATTTCTATAAGAAAAAAGAGGCCGGACGAAGGATGTCCGGACCTCATGACTGCTGGTCTATATGATGGAAGTCGATGGGGGACGACGATTGTGGTGTTCGTTCTGCCGCTTCCGACTGCCTCACGATGGCTTGTCATCACGATCGTCAACCCGGTCGGCGGGCTTCAATCTTCCTGCCTTGCGCAGCGCATCTCTCAGCAGAAATTCGATATGCGCATTGACGCTCCGAAACTCATCTGCCGCCCAGCGTTCCAGAGCTTCATAGATGGCCGGGTCCAGCCGCAGAGGAAATTGCTTCTTCGATGGCATATCGGCTTACCCTTTAATACAAACTGCTCGTGTTGATGACTGGCTGTGCTCCTCTGTCCGAGACGATCGCCACCAGCAGATTGTTGATCATATTCGCTTTGCGCTCTTCGTCAAGCGGCATGACTCCGTCCTTCTCCAATTGAGCGATGGCCATCTCGACCATGCCGACCGCTCCTTCGACGATCGTCTGTCGCGCCGCCACGATCGCCGAGGCTTGTTGACGCTGCAGCATGGCTGCTGCGATCTCCGTGGAGTACGCGAGATGCGTCAGACGTGCTTCGATGACCTCCACCCCTGCAACCTTCAGTCGTTCCTGCAGATTCTGGCAGAGCTGTGCGGCGGTCTCGTCCGTGTTGCCGCGCAGCGAGAACACTTCCCGGTCAAACGCATCATAAGGGTACTGGCTGGCAATATGACGAAGCGCCGTCTCGCTCTGGATCTCAACGTAGGTTTGATAGTCATCAACATCGAACAACGCCTTCGCGGAATCGACGACGCGGAAAACGACCACGGCGGCGATCTCGATCGGGTTGCCGTCCAGATCGTTGACCTTCAGCTTGCTGCTGTTAAAATTGCGGACACGCAGGGAGATGTGCTTGCGAGTGGACAGCGGAATCGTGAGCCACAGACCGTTCTCCCGGATGCTGCCGACATACTTGCCGAAGAACGTCAGGACGGCCGCTTGATTCGGCTGCACCATCGTCATGCCGCTGATCAGCAAGACTGCGAGCAAGATCAGAGGCACACCCACGAAGATCAGTTTCGCTCCTACGACGAAGAACACGCCTGCCACCAGCAGCCCGAGGATCAGGATAAGCCCGGCGAATCCATTGACGAGAAAAGAAGGCTTTCGTTCAACCATCACGATCACTCCTCTTAAAATATCATTTGTATATCAATATGATATCATTTTAGAATCATTATTGCAAATTTCCATGACAGTTTGCGTGAATGTTTGAAGCGGACGATGAACGGTATAGTCAGCGTATCCCCTCAGAAATTTTGGGAGCGTCGAAGCACGGTGCGCCCAGCATATGGCTTGGACTTTATGGGATCAGTGAAAGCAGATGTTCGCACGCATACATTTCGGGATGAGTGGAAGCACCTGGATGTTCAGCTCGCAGACACTTCTGGAACAGTGAAAGCACCTCGATGTTCAGCTCCATTACACTTCTGGAACAGTGAAAGCACCTGGATGTTCAGCTCGCTTACACTGTTCAAGCTTACGAGTCCTGATTTTCGTCTCATCTGCTTTCGGTATTGGTGCGGCACTCATAACGCGAGATGTCTGTTGCGCAGACCCTGCCGTCTTCTTTGCCGATCTCCGTTGGTGTAACGGAACGTGGTTCCGCTATTTGCCAGATTTCCGTGTTTTTCGGAGCCTAACGGAACATAGATCCGCTATTATGCGGTTTCGAGGCCGCTTGCCCCTCATTTTCATCGAATAGCGGAACGTCGTTCCGTTAGCTCGGCCAAACTGCCGCTTTTCCCCCCAATAGCGGATTGACGTTCCGTTAGCACCAAAGAGCATGCGAGCCGGATATAACGTCCTTCCGCACCGAGCATCTCCTGCCCTGTCTCCGCTGCGAGGTCGGCATCTGAAGCTTCCTCTATCCCGCGGCCGCTCCTCCCTGCCTTGCTCCGATCAGCTTCAGATACTCTCCCCCTTGGAGAGTTACGTTGCCCATTCTTGCCAACATATAACGAAAGAGACCCACACCTTTTCGTGCGGGTCTCTTCTTATGTACGGCTTGGCAACGTCCTTCCGCACCGAGCATTCCCTGCCCTGTCTCCGCTGCGAGGTCGGCATCTGAAGCTTCCTCTATCCCGCGGCCGCTCCTCCCTGCCTTGCTTCGATCAGCTTCA